>JAESFX010000012.1_pt1 | contig 720673 bp, 684 predicted proteins | sample 9269501 | NCBI WGS metagenome assembly JAESFX01 (sample SAMN14515570, study PRJNA621655) | algae metagenome | isolation source: Desmonostoc geniculatum HA4340-LM1 and co-occurring heterotrophs from cave... | place: USA: Maniniholo cave, Kauai, Hawaii | collected 2009-07-28
CGGCCTCGGGAACATCCCGCCGGTCGAGTTCATGGCAAAGAAGGGGCTGGAAATGCGTGCGGCGTAGCCCCAGAAATCAACCTGCGGATTCTCCGAAAGGCCGGAGGAGAGTCGGGTCTCAGGTCACTGCGGATGCAGCTTGCAACTCGATGTCTCCCCCGGCCGGAGGCATCTCAATTCTGACGAAAAACAATTGGTTACGAGGCACTCCATAGCCAGAGTGGAAAAAATCGCAATTTCTCACACTGGAGACTGACCGCTCTTGGAATCTGCCTGCTCCTTCTTCGAGTAGATCATGTCCATTTGCGGAATGACAAGCTCTTTCAAATTCTTAAAGTCGGCTTCAATCGGCCCCGATCTGAGCTCCGCGCTAATGATTGCTGTCTTTCTTGTGTAGTCATCTAGCGCAACAATCTGAATGCTCGGAGCACCCCCCTTCTCCCTAAGCCTTGGGAGCATGGAGTTGTATATCGCTCGCTTCGCTATGTTGGCGAGCGAGTTCAGACCAATCTCCATTCCCTCCCCAAGGGACGATTCAATTTGGTCCTTTGTCGATCCGTGGAGGAGCATGTTACGAATCTTGAAGAGGCGCTTGCTCACAGTAGAGGCATCATCATTGCCTACAATTCCAGAGATTAGCGCTTCTATTGCTTGCTTGTTGAAAGGCTTGTGCGTCGGATGCTCTCCACAATGCTCGCAGAACAAAGGACTCCCACATTTGGCACACAGGTCGTTTACTCGATTGGCTGGCTTATCGTTCGAAGCAATAAGCTCAAGTGCAAACCAGAAGAGTTGAAATTGATCTTCCAAGACAGGAGAAGCAACAGCGCTCGCGAACCAGTGAATTGCTAGCTCGTGTGGCTCGTCGCTCGTAGCTCGCCAAATCGAGAGCGCGGAAGTAATGAAGTCTGGCTCAAGGATGTAGTATGGGAGACCATGCCCTTTAAAGGTCTTGAACACACTATAGCGCCTTTCCTCCATTCCACTATTCCAAGTCACCAATCTCTTGGCGTGGCGGTAGCTGAATTTCATACTTGTAACGTAAGACAAAGCTCGGAGTATGCCGTCTAACTTTCGCCTTCCAATCTCCAAGCCTTCTTCAAAAGAGGGAGAGTCGAAGATCAGCACTGCATTCATAAGTGGGGTCTCTTCTCCCATTTCTACCTTGTAGTTCTCGATATAGAAGTCAACGGACCTATCAGGCATGGAAGCGTGCACTACGTTCATTAACTCGGGGTCAAAGCAGGCGTGCGCCTCCACCTCGACCTCAAGAAGAAGGCGCTGTGGCTCAACTGGCATTCTAAGCTCACTTCTCCAAGAAACCTGCATTCCTAACGTAGCTGCCTTGGATTGTAGTTGCGAGCGGAAAGACATGCGGTGCGCGAGCAGCCTCCGACGTATGTCCGAGCATCCCCCGCTAGCAAGCTCCTTGAAGACCATTGTGCGGCCACCGTGCGTGGTTGGGGGCGATGGCTTTCGCGGCGTCTCAGGAGGTGGTCGGTCATTTCTTCATTGCTCAAAGAGACGTGTGGGAGACGGTAACAGAGGCAAGGGAGTATGCTGGGGCCGACCCTCGGCCTCTTGCGGTAACCCCTGAAAGTCCCGCTCTTAGCCCTCTTCCAAGCTTTTTTGGAACAGGCGCTTGAACAGAACCCGTGACGAGCCCTCGAAGGGGTGAACTCGGTCAGGCATAGGGGCATGTTAGCGGGGACTGCGAGAGCGGTTGCCTAGCGCCGGAAAGGGCCATTAAGGGCCATAGCAACAATCGGGAGTCCTGCCACCAGCAAGGCTGACAGCACCTCGGAGATCGACAACTCGACCCCACCACCACGGTCAGCGCGGGCTTGAAGACCCTCCACGATGGAGATGATCTCAGGGCGGATGCGAACGGTGCGCCACTTCTTGCAGGCCCCCACAACGAGGGAGGCAGTCAGGGAAGGGCGTTCAGGTAGGTTGGCATCATGCAGCTTGGGGAGTTCATTGACGAAGCGGAGGGTGCGTTCCTGTCCGGTGCGCTTGATACGGGCGAATGTCGCCATCTGGGGGCAAGTCCTTGTGTGGGTGTGTGACAGAGCGAAAAGGGGACCACCCTCGCGGGTGACCTTCTGGGTGGTGTGAGAGGTGGTGCCAGAGGTGTGACGCAGGGGGCGGTGATGGATCGTTCAACACCCCATCCAAGGGACATGCTGAGAGGAGTTCATCGCCATCAAGACCCTGTCTGGGGTCTAGGAGGAGGAGGTGTTGTTGGGGGTCGTATCCGACCACGGAGGAGCATCAAGCCTACCTTGACCTACCACCCTGATCATCCTGAATAGGGACCCCTATCAACACCTCTAAGGTTAACCTCTAAGGGAATATCTCTAGGGCTAAGATGTGGGTTAATTGGTCACTCCCGTAACCCATTGATTTCACTCGGTGGGGCATCAGCCCCCCAACCCATCCCCCATCCCTGCCCTTCCCGGTGCCCCGAGTGCGGTTGTTTGTGCCAAGATGTGGGTCAGCCACCAGACACCCGTAGGAGTCATGGGAGGCTGTATGGAGCACGGTCAGGGGTTCCAGGTAGGGCGGGCTACCTCTGGCCTGATGAGGCTCCTAACGCCCTCCTATGGAGTCCCTTAGAGTGCAGTAGGCGGAGGCTATCCCTCCAGCCTCTGCAAGGTCCGCATGACTTGCGATGCCGACCACGGGTTGCCGCGTGAGGTGGTGATGCCCGTGGCGTTCAAGGCGGAGGCGATCTCCCTCAGGGTCTTCCCGGCTGCCTTCATTGGCACCAGTAGCGCGGCAACCTTCAGCGCGCTGGCATCGGCCCCTGCCTGAATAGCCTCGTTCCGCTTCTCTGTCTTAGGGCGAAGGCCCCCCAGCTTGACTCCCCGTGCCTTGGCTTCGACCAGTGCAGCCTTGGTGCGCAGTGAGATGAAGTCACGCTCCTGTTCTGCCAGCATCGCGTAGAGGTGAAGCTCCATCTTGGAGGCCCTCGGGATAGAGGCCACCCGGAAGGTCACCTTGGGGTCTTCCATCAGGGTGGCGATGAAAGACACCTTGCGGGACAGTCGGTCCAGCTTGGCGACAAGGAGGGTGGCGCCGGTCTTCCGGCAAAGGGCTAAGGCCTTGGTCAACTCGGGACGGGCATCATCAGCCCCCGAGAGAATGTCGGTAAACTCCCCTACCACCTCGAAGGGCACCTCAGCATATGTGGTCAGGAACAGGTCAAGGTCGCGCTTCTGTGCAGCAAGCCCAAGGCCCGACTCCCCTTGCTCCTTGGTCGATACGCGGCGGTAGAGGACGAACTGTTGCATGGCCTGACTCACTGTTTCCGGGTGTCTATCCCCCTTGTGAGTCAGGCCGTTGCAAATGTCAACGTTCCTTGTGTGTGCAACAAACAATCAAGCTGCCTACCGTTCGGCCCTCAAATGAGCATCAGTGCGTTGGCGGTTGGTGAGGAACATGCTGAACCCCGGCAGGTCCACGATGACCTCCCCCGGTATCCCTCGGGTGACCCTCAGGGTGGCTGGAGCGGTTTCGCGCTGGGCATAGAACTCGAAGCGTCCAAGCCGGATGTGGAGATTGTGCATGATGGATGGTTCCCTTTGGGCTGAGGATGTTCAACCGAGAGGGCACCCTATGGCACATGCAGAGAGTCCGTCAAGATATTGAAAACGTTTGGTAAAGAGACAATCTCGGCAGCGAGATAATTCAGAGGAGGCCCTCAAGGAGACACTTGGCGGGCCGTAGGGGGTGTCGCGGGAGCCTCACATATGATCTCTGAGACTCGGATTTGTGGGGTGGAATGTTCCCAACGTCCTCTCCACTACGGTTGCGGGTAGGGATTGGGCGCTGGCAGTCCACCGGGAATGGTCACGTCAATGCAGTGCAGCGTATGAGCGACTGCCGATTGTGCAGTAGCCGGGTCAATACGGGAAACCGTCTCCCAAAACTCTTGGGGTCCAGCAGGTGAAGTTGCGTCAGCACGACTAGTGAGGTCTGGGGACCAAAGGCGAAGAAACTCAAGCAGGGGAATAAGCGGAACTGTGCGGCCATCCACTTCAACCGTAGTAGAAGTATCGCCACCGTGCCCCCCTCTGCCGGGAACGTAGAAGCCAAATTGGTCGCGCATGTCCTCTGTCAAGAAGGCGAAAGACGGGAGCTTTGCTATTGGAGATGGGGCACCAAGAGCGGGTCGCCACGCAACGCCAGCATCTCCGCCATCACCTCCAACGGCCATACCGTCCCCTTGGACTTGCGCTCCTCCGCCGTGTCCTCCGGTCCCGCCCGTCCCGCTCATTCCTCCGCGCCCACCGATAGCTACGCCATTGCCACCTACAGAGGCAGCACCGCCTTTGCCGCCTTGGCCGGGTGGCAATGGCTGAGGCAGCTTTTTCCGACGATCCCAGAACCATTTAGCGACAGCCCCGATTGCGCCAAGGGCTGCAAGGATGACGTAGAAGCCAGCGTCATGGGTTCCAATCCATTCCAAGGCATTCCCAAGAGACTCCAACAGTCGCGTTCCCTTCATTATGCGAAACCAAATACATCTTTGCTCTTGCGGCGTCACAAGACAACGGCCAAGTTGGGCACACACTGACAGCACGTCAGGCACACACGGCACAATCCAGCCGGAAGCGAAGCACTCTAGAAGGTGTTGAGAAGTAACGGAAAAGATGGATTTCTCTAGGTTCGATTTGCATGAACTGGAGACCTTCACCCGCTCCAGATCCTTCCAGCAGTCCTGTTGACTTGGCCCGGCAAGACCGTAGCCTTCAGCGTATCACCTTGCTGGAGGACCCCTTGATGCCGAACCCCTTGCGCCTTGCGGCTGCCCTTGGCTTTGCGGCCTTGCTGGCCGGTTGTGTCAGTGACCGCGGCCCGGCCGAACCCTACCCCTTTGTCGGCACCTGGGACTGCGAGGTTGAAACCTTCACCTTCACCGAGACGACCTACAACAACGGCAGCCAGACCCTGCCGATCCGCAATGTCAGCCGCGACGGGTGGAACTATACGCTGTTCTTCCCCGGCAATTACGTCATCGCGCTGGCGGCGGTGACCGACACCGGGATGACATGGGTTTCGGGCAAGACGGGTGACCAGTTCAGCTGTCGGCGGTTGAAGTAGCTTTCGTTTTCCGCGCCGACAAGGTAGCAAGCGCCGAACATCTGCAGGGGAGTATTCCATGAACACCGACATCACCCGTTACGGCACCGGCGCCCGCATGTCCGAGGCTGTGGCCTATAACGGCATCCTTTGGGTCGCGGGTCAGGTTGGCCAGCCGGGCGCCTCGGTGGCCGACCAGACGCGGCAGTGTCTGGCGGAAGTGGACCGAATCCTCGCCGAAGCCGGCACGGACAAGACCCGGATCCTGTCGGCGCAGATCTGGCTGGCCGATATTTCGACCTTTGCCCATATGAACGCCGTCTGGGACGCCTGGGTGCCGCAGGGTCATACCCCGGCGCGTGCCACGGGTGAGGCGAAGCTGGCGACCCCGGACTACAAGGTTGAAGTGATCGTAACGGCAGCTTTGCGCTGAGCCGTAGCAAGCGGGGGGTTTCACACCCCCCGCACCCCCCGTGGGATACTTGGGGAAGAGAAAGTTCAGGTGCGCAGGAAAGCCACGAGCGCTGTGGTTGAGCCATCCTTGCCCTCGGTCCCGGTCTTGCCTTCCAGCACGGGCTGCAGGGCCAAGGCCAGTTCCTTGCCAAGCTCCACCCCCCACTGGTCATAGGAATTGAGCCCAAGGATCACCCCTTCGACAAACACCCGGTGTTCGTAAAGGGCGATGATCTGGCCCAGCGTGAAGGGGGTCAGCTGGTCATAGGCCAGCACGGTTGATGGCCGATTTCCGGGAAAGACCCGGTGGCGGGCATGCTGTTCAAGCTCGGCCCCGGTCAGGCCCTTCTTCGCCATGATGGCGCGGGCTTCGTCCAGGGAGCGGCCGCGCAGGAGCGCTTCGGCCTGGGCAAGGCAATTCGAGACGAGGAGGAGGTGCTGGTGCGCCAGGTCGGGTTCGTGGCCCCTGCGGGCGACGAGGAATTCACAGGGCACGACGCGGGTGCCCTGATGGATCAGCTGGTAAAAGGCGTGCTGGCCGTTGGTGCCGGGTTCGCCCCAGACCACCGGGCCGGAATGGGTGCGAAGATCGCTGCCGTCGATGGCGACACGTTTGCCGTTCGATTCCATCTCAAGCTGCTGAAGGTATGCAGGAAGGCGCGCAAGCCGTTGATCGTACGGTAGAACGGCGCGGGTGGCGTGGCCGCAGATCTGGTTGTGCCAGATGCCGACAAGGGCCAGCATCACCGGCATGTTGTCTGCGAAGGGCGCCGTGTCAAAGTGCGTGTCCATCGCCCGGCCCCCGGCGAGGAACTGGTCAAACGCCTTTGGCCCCACGGCGATCATTAAGGCAAGGCCGATCGGGCCCCACATCGAATACCGTCCGCCAACCCAGTCTTCAAACCCGAATACCCTTGCCGGATCAATGCCATAGGCGGCGGTCTTGTCACCTGCGGTGCTGACGGCGGCGAACTGGGCTGCCGGGTTGGCCACCTTTGCCGCCATCCAGCGCTTTGCGGTATCGGCGTTGGTCATCGTTTCAATCGTGGTGAAGGTCTTTGACGCGACGATCACCAGCGTCGTTTCCGGGTTCAACCCGCTCAGCGTGTCCGCAATATGCGCCCCATCGACGTTGGACACGAAGTGGACGCGGGGGCCATCATGGAACGGGGCCAGCGCCAGAGTGGCCATTGCGGGGCCAAGGTCCGACCCGCCGATGCCGATGTTGACGACATCGGTGATCTTGCCGCCCTGCCCCTTGTAAGCGCCCGACCGCACGTCGCGGGCAAAGGCCCCACACTCGGCCCGGATCCGGCGCACCTCGGGCAAGACGTCCTGACCGTCCACCCGGATGACCGCATCCGGCCCGGCCCGCAGCGCCACATGCAGCACGGCGCGGCCTTCGGTCAGGTTGATCTTGTCGCCGGCAAACATCGCGGTGCGCTTTTCGGCGACGCCTGACGCCTTGGCCAGTGCGACCAGTGCGTCGCGAGTGGCTGCGTCGATATTGGTCTTGGAATAGTCAAACAGCATCCCGTCAGCCGTGACCGAAAACCTTGATGCCCGGGTTTCGTCAAAGAGATCAAGGATATGCCGGTCAATGCTCGCAGCGTGCTGCGCCTGAAGTGGGGCCCATTTGTCCATCGCTCACTCCGCCCAATGCACGGTTGCGTTGTCAAGAACGGCCCGGACGGGCGCGTCCTTCGCGGGCAGGCTGGCCGCCCGTTCGACCGCCGCGCGTTTTTCGTCGCCGGTGATCAGGATGTGGATGTTGAAGGCTGCTTGCAGCACCGGCGCGGTCAGGGTGATGCGCGGCTCGCCAGCCGCTTCGGCGCGCAGGGCCATCAAGATCGGGGCTTGGGGGGACAGCGCCTCGTACAGCTTGTCGGCACCGGGAAAGAGGCTGGCGGTGTGCATGTCGGTTCCCATGCCAAGCAGCAGGACCGAGATCGGCAAATGCGGCCGGACACCATCAGCCAGCGCCTCAAGCATCTCTTCCGGCGCCTCAGCGGGCGCATAAAGCGGGATCAGCCGGGCCTGTGCCGCCCGACCCCGGATCAGCCGTTCCCGCACCAGACGGGTATTCGACCGGTCACTGGTTTCCGGCACCCAGCGTTCATCGTTCAGAACCACGGCGACATTGGCCCAATCGAGGTCCACGCCCGACAGAGTGTCAAACACCGGCCCCGGAGTCGTGCCGCCGGGGACGGACAGCGTGGCCTTGCCATCCCGGCGCAGAAATTCGCCCAGTTGCCCGGCGATCTTGTCAGCCAGCGACAGCATCATCATTTCGCGGTCAGGGTAGGTCTGCAGGTTCATTCCTTGATCTCCCGCCACCGGCGTCCGTCGCGGTGCATGAGCATCAACGCATCCTCCGGCCCCGAGGATCCCGGATCATAGGTCTGCGGCTTGTCTCCGCGCGCTTCCCAACCTTCGATGATCGGATCGGTCCAGGCCCATGCAGCCTCAACCTCATCCCCGCGCATGAACAGGGTCTGGTTGCCGCGGATCACGTCCATGATCAGGCGTTCGTAGGCGTCCGGGGTTTCCTCGGCCTCGTCCCCCAACACGGCGGCGAAGGACATGTCGAGAGGCACCTGCATCAGGCGCATGCCGCCCGGTCCCGGTTCCTTGATCATCACCATCAGGTTCATGCCTTCGTTGGGCTGCAGCCGGATCACCAGCACGTTTTCGCGCCAGCCCTTGGCATCGTCAAAGATGGCATGCGGCGGTTGCTTGAAGGTGATGGCAATCTCGGACGCGCGGGCCCGCAGGCGTTTGCCGGTGCGCAGGTAGAAGGGCACGCCCTGCCAGCGCCAGTTCGACACGTTCACCTTCAGGGCAATGTAGCTTTCCGTTTTCGAGGCCGGGTTTTCGCTATGCGCGATATAGCCCTTGTCGCCGCTGCTTGCCCCGTATTGCCCCCGCACAATGTCTTCGGGCTGGACGGGTTTCAGCGCGCGGATCACCTTAAGCTTTTCATCCCGTACGGCGTCGGGGTCGAAGTGATAGGGCGGCTCCATCGCGATGAGGCAGAGAAGCTGCATCATGTGGTTCTGTACCATGTCCCGCATGGCGCCAGACTTGTCGTAGTAAGCCCCACGCCCGTTCACGCCCACGGTTTCGGCCACGGTGATCTGGACATGGTCGACGTATTCGGCCTTCCACAGCGGTTCGAACAGGATGTTCGCAAAGCGCACCGCCATCAGGTTCTGGACGGTTTCCTTGCCGAGGTAATGGTCGATCCGGTAGATCTGCGCTTCGCTGAAATGCTGCGCCAGGGCTGCGTTCAGGGCCCGCGCGCTTGCAAGGTCACGCCCAAAGGGCTTTTCCACGACAATCCTGCTCCAGGCATCGGCGATGCCGTGGTCATGCAACCGGCTGGCAATATCGCCAAAGAGGCTGGGCGCGACCGAAAAGTAGAAGGCCCGCACGACGTTTGGCCGCATCAGCGCCTTCAGTGCCGCCCAACCATTGGCGCCGGTGGCATCAATCGGGACATAGGCCAGCCGCGCGAGGAATCCGTCAATGGCCGCAGGGTCCTGCCGGTCTTTCGGCACGAATTCCGCAATCGCGGCGCGGACCTGCTCACGGAACGTCGCATCGGTCAGATCGCCACGCGCGGCGCCAATGATCCGGCTTTCGGCAGGCATCTGACCGGCAAGAAACCGACGGTAGAGACCGGGCAGGATCTTGCGGCGGGCGAGATCGCCCGTGGCGCCAAAGATCACCAGATCGAAGACATCCACCGGAATGACTCGCGAAACCATGATCGTCTCCTCGGGATGGCCTTGTTAGCGCTAACGGGGGCTTTCTACAATCTGCCCACCCGCATGTCTAGCACCGCTGCACGCCGTAAGGAACCGCAGGCGGCGGTCAGCCGTCCTCCAACCCCAGCCAGCGCACCCGCAGCAGGCCCGGTTCGGCGGCAAGGCGCTGTACGGCCTGTTCCAGCGCAAGGTCGCCCACGCCTTCGGCAGTGACTGTCGCAGACAGATCCAGCCCCCGCCCATCTTCGGCGGACGCAACGCCGATCTCGCTCAGATGCAATCCGCCCAAGGACAGCGTGCGCAGCACCAGACTGCGCGCCTCGGGTTCCTGGGCTTCGGTCACGGTCAGGATCACGCGGTAGGCTCGGGTGACCGGAAGCCCGGCCCGGGTGCGCCGCTTCAGCCATTTGACCAGCGGGCGCAGGCCCAGATTCACGAAGACGACCATGCCGGTCAGCAAAAGTGCGAAGTCCCAGGCCCCTGCCCCGGCCATCATGCCCACGCCGGCGGAACACCACAGTGTTGCGGCCGTGTTCAGCCCGTGGACGTTGAACCCGTCGCGAAAGATGATGCCGGCCCCAAGAAAGCCGATGCCGGACACGATCTGTGCGGCAACGCGGGTCGGGCTGACTTCATCCGGGTAAAGCCCGGAAAAGGTGACGAAACTTGCCGCGCCAAGGGCAACAAGGGCGTTGGTCCGCAGCCCAGCCATCCGTTGCCGGACCTGACGCTCCGACCCGATCACCGCCCCGCATGCGAGGGCGGTGAACAGGTTGATTGCGGCTGTTTCGAGTGCGATAACCACGATAGTCCCCGATGCTTTTCCAGCATCGGATCATGCGGCAGGGGTAATGTAAATGTTTTGTAACGTTTGTATGACAGAAATCCATGGCAGCTCAGAACCCGCTGTCAGGACGTCACGCCTCGAGTTCTGCGTCCCAGTAAAGATAGTCCATCCAGCTTTCGTGCAGGTGATTTGGCGGAAAGCGGCGGCCATGCGCCTGCATTTCTTCGGCCGAAGGCGCGCGGGGATTGCGGTTCAGGAACATCCCGGCCTGCTTCAGCGTGCGTGATCCCTTGCGCAGATTGCAAGGGCTGCAGGCGGCAACGACGTTTTCCCAGGACGTGATCCCGCCCTTGGACCGGGGCAGGACATGGTCAAAGGTCAGATCGCCCTTGGCGCCGCAGTACTGGCAGCAGAATTCGTCCCGCAGAAAAAGATTGAAGCGCGTGAATGCCACGCGCTTCTGGGGTTTCACATAATCTTTCAGCACGACGACCGAGGGTATCCGGAACACCTGTCGCTGGCTGTGCACCACCTGGTCATATTCGGCGACGATCTGCACCCGGTCCAAGACGGCAGCCTTGATCGCCTCTTGCCAGGGCCAGAGGCTGAGCGGGTAATAGCTGAGCGGCCGGTAATCGGCGTTCAGCACCAAGGCCGGGTAGTGCTTCAGTGCTGCGGGATCGCGCACGAAGTGAGTTCTGAAATCGCCGTCCATTCCGTCAAAGACTCCCAGCTTTGCCCGTTGCCGTTCTGGCGACAGGGCGGGGGGAGCCCGCCCCGACACCGCAAACTATATCTGGCGTTTCCGCCCGCGCAACCCCCAAGCGCCTGCGACATCTTGGGGTTTATCCACAGACTGGATGCCCCAAGTCGGTGACAGGCAAATGACAACGGCCCCGGAAGAGTTCCTTCCGGGGCCGTCGATCGTTTGTGGGACGGCTTAGCCTGCGGCGGTCACTGCGCGACCGGTCAGGACCTTGACCAGATTGGCACGATAGGCTTGTGACCCATGCAGATCGCCGATCATGTCCCCGGCATCCGCCGTCAATCCGGCAATCGCCCCGGCTGTGAAGTTCGCCGACAGCGCCGCCTCGGCATCCGTCCAGCGGAAGACACCGCCAGCCGACGCGCCGGTGACGGCCACCCGCACGCCATCCGCATATTTCGCCACAAACACTGCGGTGAGGGCAAAGCGGCTGGCGGGCTGGTTGAACTTTACATAGGCCGCCTTCTGCGGGATCGGGAAAACGACGGAAGTGATGATCTCCCCCTCCTCCAGCGCGGTGGTGAACATGCCCTGAAAGTAGTCATCCGCCGCGATCTTGCGTTTGTTGGTGACCACCGTAGCACCCGACCCCAGCACCCCGGCCGGATAGCAGGCCGCTGGGTCGTTGTTGGCCAGACTGCCGCCGATGGTCCCGCGCGACCGTACTGCGGGGTCACCGATGCCGCCCGCAAGGGCCGCCAGCGCCGGGTATTGTGCCGCAGCCTCTTGCGCCACAACGGCATGGGGTGTGGCGGCCCCGATATGCAGGCCCCCGTCGCCCATGCAAACGCCCTTCATCTCACCAATGCCGGTCAGGCTGACCAGCACGGTGGGCGCCGCCAGCCGCTGCTTCATCGTCGGGATCAGGGTTTGCCCGCCCGAAAGCGCCTGCGCGCCGTCGCCGCCCATGGCCTTTACCGCATCCGCGATGGTTGAGGGCTTTACGAAATCAAAGTTGTGCATGGTATCCTCCCCTCACGCGTTCATCGCCGACCACACCCGCGAGGGCGAGACCGGCATGTCGATATGCGCAACCTTGTGGCCGCCACGGTGCAGCGCGTCGATCACCGCGTTGACGACGGCGGGGGGGGAGCCGATGGCCCCCGCCTCACCACAGCCTTTCACGCCCAAGGGGTTGTGCGTGCAGGGTGTCTGGCAGGAATAGTCCACGTTGTAGAACGGCACATCCTCGGCCCTTGGCATCGCGTAATCCATGTAGGACCCGGTCAGAAGCTGGCCGTTTTCGTCATAGGTCGTGAACTCGCACAGGGCCTGGCCGATCCCCTGCCCCACACCGCCGTGTACCTGACCTTCGACGATCATCGGGTTCATGATGTTGCCGAAGTCATCGGCGCAGTGGAAGGCCACCACATCGACCTTGCCGGTGCCTTCGTCCACCTCAACCTCGCAGATATAGGCGCCTGCGGGGTAGGTGAAGTTGGCGGGGTCGTAGAAGGCCGTCTCCTCCAGCCCCGGTTCCAGAGTCTCCAGCGGGTAGTTGTGCGGGACATAGGCGCTGAAGGCGATTTCGCCGAAGGTCTTCGCCTTGTCGGTTCCGGCGACACTGAACTTGCCGTCGCCAAAGGTGATGTCGCCTTCTGCCGCTTCCAGCATATGGGCGGCGATCTTCTTGCCCTTGGCGATGATCTTGTCCAAGGCCTTGTCCATCGCCGTGCCGCAGACCGCAAGGCTGCGCGACCCGTAGGAGCCCATCCCGAACGGGATGCGCGCCGTGTCACCATGGACGATTTCGACGGAGGATTCCGGAATCCCCAGCTTGTCGGCGACGATCTGGGCGAAGACCGTCTCATGCCCCTGCCCGTGGCTGTGCGCGCCGACCATAACGGAAAGGTTGCCCGTCGCGTTCACCCGCACCGTCGCTGCGTCATAAAGCCCGACGCGGCTGCCAAGTACCCCCACAAGGTTTGAGGGCGCGATCCCGCAAGCCTCAATCCAGGTGGAAAGCCCCATGCCGCGCAACTTGCCTTTGGCCTTGGAGGCGGCGGCACGCTTTTCGAAGCCGGCCACGTCGGCCATCTCGATCGCCTTGTCCAGCGTCGCCTGATAGTTGCCGGTGTCATAAAGCAGACCCACGGGCGACTGATAGGGGAACTGGTCGGGCGTCAGCAGGTTCTTGCGCCGCACGTCGAACGGATCAAGGCCAAGCTCGCGGCACATCTTGTCGATGACACGCTCCAGCGAATAGGTCGCCTCGGGGCGGCCCGCGCCGCGATAGGCATCGACTGGGGCGGTATTGGTGAACACGGTCTTCACGTTCACATAGACGTGTGGCACCTTGTAGGGCCCCGACATCAGCGTGCCATGCAGGAAGGTTGGCGTCGCGGTCGAGAAGTTCGACAGGTAAGCGCCGACATTGGCCAGGGTCTCGGTCCGGATGGCAAGGATGTTGCCCTCAAGGTCGCTGGCCAGTTCGATCTTCGTCACATGGTCGCGGCCATGCGCGTCGGTCAGGAAGGATTCGGACCGTTCCGCCGTCCAGCGCACCGGTCGCGCGAGCTTCTTGGCCGCCGCCAGCACCAGCGCCTCTTCGCCGTAGTGATAGATCTTCGAGCCGAAACCGCCGCCCACATCCGGAGCCACGACCTGCAGCTTGTTTTCCGGAATGCCCATGACGAAGGCCGCCACCAGAAGCCGCGTCAGGTGCGGGTTCTGGCTGGTGGTGGTCAGCTTGTAATCACCCGTGCCGGGGAAGTATTCGCCAATGCTGGCGCGGGGTTCCATCGCGTTCGGCACCAGCCGGTTGTTCACCAGTTCCAGTGTGGTGACATGCGGGGCCGCCTTGATCGCCGCATCCACCGCGGCGCGGTTATCCTCGATCCAGCCCCAGTCAAAGCACAGGTTGTCGGGGATTTCGTCATGCACGCGGTTGGACGCATTGGCCACAGCGTCGGCCATGTTGACGATGGCAGGCAGTTCGTCGATCTGGCTGTTGTCCGCGATCACCTGTGCGGCGTCACGGGCCTGCTGGTAAGTGTCGGCAATGACGGCAGCATAGGCGTCGCCCACATGGCGCACCTTGCCATGTGCCAGCACCGGGCGCTTGGGTTCGCGCATCGGGGTGCCGTCGCGGCTGTTGATCAACCAGCCCGCCGGGTTGCCCCCGACGGCGGCAAAATCCTCACCCGTGAAGATGGCAAGAACGCCGGGCATCGCCGCCGCCTCCTCGGTCGCGACGCGCACGATCCGGCCATGCGCCACGTTGGACCGCACCATCACCGCATGGGCTTGGCCGGAGATGTTCATATCGTCGGTATAGACACCCTTTCCGGTCAGAAAGCGGACATCCTCACGGCGCTTCGAGCTTGCGCCAATTCCATGATCCTTCGGCATCGTCTTTCCCCCTTATTCGGCGGCCAAGGCGCTGACGTCCTGCCCGGAGGCAGCCATCACGGCCTTGACGATGTTGTGGTACCCCGTGCAGCGGCAAATATTGCCGTCAAGGTAGTGGCGCACCTCAGCCTCGGTCGGCTTGGGGTTTTCGGCCAGCAAGGCCGCCGCCGACATCACCATGCCCGGCGTGCAAAATCCGCATTGCAGCCCGTGATGGTCCTGAAATGCCTGCTGGATCACACCAAGCGACCCGTCCGCGTTCGCCATCCCTTCGATCGTGCGCACATCGGCGCCCGCCACGTCTTGCGCGAAGACCGTGCAGCTTTTCACCGGCTTGCCATCGACATGCACCACGCAGGCACCGCATTGCGACGTATCGCAGCCGACATGGGTGCCGGTCAGGCGCAGCCCTTCGCGCAGATAGGCGGACAGGAGCGTCCGCCCTTCAGTCTCGGCCGAGACGGCGCGGCCGTTCACGGTCATGCTGACTTTTGTCATGCTTTCCCCTCCCTTGGGACATCCTTGGTAACGGTGCGGGCCACTGTATCGGCCCGCGATCTTCAGCCGATCAGGCGCTTGAACCAGCCCTTCTTAGGTGCATCCGCCGTGGCTTCGGCCACCTCCGGTTCGTCGTCCGGACCTTCGACCGCTTCCTGAAAGCGGGTGAAAAACTCATCGGCCATCTTCTTGGCAAAGCCGTCGATGATGCGGCTGCCCAGTTGGGCGATCTTGCCGCCCACCGATGCCTCGACATCATAGGTCAGCCGCGTGCCTTCGGGGATCGGGTCCAGCGTCACGTTCGCCCCGCCTTTGGCAAAGCCCGCGACGCCGCCCTTCCCTTCGCCCGAAATCCGCAGGCTTGCGCCTTCGACGATGTCGGACAGTTGGACAAGGCCGGTGAAGGTGGCGCTGACCGGGCCGACCTTTTGCTTGACGACCGCCTCATACCCGTCGGCGACCGAGCCGGTCAGGCTTTGGCACCCGGGGATGCAGGCTTTCAGCACCTCTGGGTCCAGAATGGCCCGCCAGACAATGGCAGGATCCGCGCCGATGTCGCGGGTGTCGTTCAGTTTCATGGACGATTCCCTCACTCCCTTCGGGTGAGAGTAAGCGAAACTTTGCAAGGGCTAAGAAGAATCTCACCGCTTCCGACACAAAATTGCGCGATCCCGGCTACTTCCTGCCGGTTGTGTGCCGCAGGCCTTGCCACCGCCAGTGCGGCCCCGCTATCTGGCACCGTCCAGACGAAAGCCCGCGCCATGCCTGTTACCCGCCGCACCCTTCTGCTTCTTGCCGCCAGCGCCGCGCTTGCCGGCTGTTCGCGCAGGCAAGCCCCCGAGACCTCGCGCAGGGATCTGCACCCGGGCGAGACGCCGGAACTGCGGGCATTGATCCGCAGGTCGGCGGCCGAACACCAGATTCCGGAAAGCTTGCTGCACCGGGTGATCCAGCGCGAAAGCGACTACAACCCCCGCGCGCGGAATGGGCCCTACTACGGGCTGATGCAGATCCTGCCGCAAACGGCGCGCACCATGGGGTTTCGGGGCGATGCGTCGGATCTGCTCGATCCCGAAACCAATTTGCGCTACGCCGGGCGCTATCTGCGCGGTGCTTGGCTTGTCGCCCGCGGGGATCAAGACGAGGCCGTTGGCTGGTACGCGCGTGGCTACTACTATGAAGCCAAGCGGCTGGGTCTTCTGGAAGAAACCGGCCTGCGGGCCTGAGGCCCAAATCTTTTCGAAAAGATTTGCAAAATCCTTCGAAGGATTTTGGCCCGCGTCAGTACCAGGCGTCTGCAGCATCTGCCTTGCGCCGTGCCACGAAATCCTGCAGCCCGTCGCGGATGCCTTCGTCCAAGGCCGGGGCCTCAAATTCGGCCAGCCGCTTTTTCCACAAGGCGTTGGCCCGCGTCGCGGCATCGGTTGACCCCGCCGCTTCCCATTTCTCGAACGGCTCATTGTCCGACAGGTCAGAATCCCAGAACGCGGTTTCGTAATGTCTCATCGTGTGGCTGCAGCCGAAGAAGTGGTTGCCCGGACCAACCTCGGCAAAGGCGTCCACCGCCAATTGATCGTCGTCGATCTTGATCCCGTCCAGATAGGCATGCAGCGCGCCGCAGAGATCGGCATCCATCATGAACTTCTCGTAGGACATCGACAGCAACCCATCGAGGAACCCCGCCGAATGCAGGATGAAATTCGCCCCGCAATGCACCGCCGACAGCATCGACATCGTACCTTCCATCATCGCCTGCCCGTCCGGCAGCTTTGAGGTGGTGAAGTTGCCCGCGCAGCGCAGCGGCAGGTTCAGCCGCCGTGCCAGTTGCCCGATGACCTGACTGCCAATCGCAGGCTCTGGCGTCCCGAAAGTTGGTGAGCCTGACCGCAGCGACATTGACGACAGGAAGTTGCCAAAGATCACCGGCGCGCCCTTACGTTCCAGCTGGGTCAGCGCACAGCCGGCCATCGTTTCGGCCAGCGATTGCACGATGCCGCCGGCGTTGGTCACCGGACCCATCGCCCCGCCAAGGATGAAGGGCACGATCACCGCCGCCTGATTGGCCCGCGCATAGGCGCGCAGGGATTTGGTCATCGTGCCGTCCCAGACCAAAGGTGAATTGACGTTCACATTGCCCAGGATAACGCAATGATCGTTCACAAACGCCTCGCCAAAGACCAGACGCGCCATCTCGATACTGTCTTCCGATCGTTCCTCGGCGGTGACGGACCCCATGAAGGGCCGATCTGAAAGCTCGATATGCGCCATGACCATATCAAGGTGGCGCTTGTTCACCGGCACATCGGTCGGTTCGCAGATCGTCCCGCCGGAATGATGGAAGTTCGGGCTCGACTGCGCGAGCATGATGAAGTTGCGGAAGTCCTCGATGGTTCCGAACCGGCGGCCCCGATCAAGGTCCATCACGAAGGGGCTGCCATAGGCGGGCGAGAACACGACGTTCTTCCCCCCGATCCGAACCGAATTGGCCGGGTTGCGCGCATGCTGTGTGAACTCCGCCGGGGCGGATTTCAGGATCTCGCGAAGCATGCCCGGCGGGAACTTGACCAGCAGGCCCTGCACATCGGCGCCCGCGCGCTTCCAGTGGTCCAGCGACACGGGATCATCGCGGAATTCGATGCCGGTTTCCGCCAGCACCCGACCCGCCGCCGCCTCGATGCGAAGGAGGTTCTCTTCGGACAGCACGTCATAGGTCGGGATATTGCGGACGATATAGGGCCTACCGACCCCACCACCCTTTTGTGCCCGTTCCGCCTGTCGCGCCTGACGGCCTGACCTGACCCTGACCTCGCCCATTGCCGCCCCTCCGTCAAACTCGACATAGGTGTCAGGTTTGTCGCAAACGAACCTTGAGTCTGGTCAATCCGCGACATTGCGCAGCCACATTGCGCCTCAGGTCACGACATCGGGTGCGGTGCGTCCGGTATGGGCGGCAATCCCTGCCAGTTCATGCGCCGCACGGATCACCGGGGCCAGTGCCGCTTGCGCGTCAAGGTCAAGCCCGGATGGACCGGCAGCATAGCGCTCCAGATAAACCCGCAGCGTCGCGCCTTCGGTGCCGGTGCCGGACAGGCGGTAGACGATGCGGCTGCCATCGCCAAACATCACCCGCACACCCTGCTTCTGGCTGACCGACCCATCCACGGGGTCGGTATAGGCGAAATCGTCGGCGGCGGTGATGGTCATCCCCTCCACCACGCGCCCCGGCAGAGTGGCCAGCGACCCGCGCAGTGCCGCGAACATCGCGTCGGCCTTGGCGACTTCGATCGCCTCGAAATCGTGGCGGCTATAGTAATTGCGGCCGTAGGTCGCCCAGTGGTCCTTCAGGATCTCTGCAACGGACTGTTTTCTGACCGCAAGGATGTTGAGCCACAGAAGGATTGCCCAAAGCCCATCCTTTTCGCGCACATGGTCAGACCCGGTGCCGAAGGATTCCTCGCCACAGATCGTGGCCATTCCGGCGTCAAGAAGGTTGCCGAAGAACTTCCAGCCGGTCGGGGTTTCATACTTGCCGATCCCCAGCGCATCCGCCACGCGGTCCGCAGCGGCCGAGGTTGGCATCGACCGGGCCACGCCTTTCAGGCCCTTGGCATAGCCGGGGGCCAGATGCGCGTTGGCCGCCAGCACGGCCAGACTGTCAGAGGGCGAGACATAGATCCCCCGCCCGACCACCATATTGCGGTCCCCGTCGCCATCGCTCGCCGCGCCGAAATCGGGGGCGGAGTCCGAGAACATCTCGTCCATCAGCGCCTTGGCCCAGGTCGGGTTCGGGTCGGGGTGCATGCCGCCGAAATCCGGCAAGGGGGTGGCATTGACGCAAGTGCCCTTGGCCGCCCCCAGCCGGTTTTCCAGAATTTCCACCGCATAGGGCCCGGTGACCGCGCACATGGAGTCCATCCGCATCCGGAAGCCATTGGCGAACATGCTGCGCAGCGCCGGGAAATCGAAAAGGCTTTTCATCAACTCGGCGTAGTCGGCCACCGGATCGACCACGTCGACGATCATCCCGCCCAACTGGTGCCGACCAATGGCCGCAAGGTCCACGTCCTGCGCCTCAAGCACCTTGTATTCGGTGATCGTGGTCGTGCGCTGATACATCGCCTCGGTCACGCCCTCGGGGGCCGGGCCACCGTTGGACATGTTGAACTTGACGCCGAAATCCTCCTCCGGCCCGCCGGGGTTGTGGGAGGCGGACATGATAATGCCGCCATCGGTCTTGTTCAGCCGGATCAGGTGGCTGGCGGCGGGGGTGGACAGGATCGCCCCCTGCCCCACGATCACCCGCGCGGCCCCATTCGCCGCCGCCATCCGCAAGATCACCTGCGCCGCGCGGTCGTTGAAATAGCGCCCGTCGCCGCCCAGAACGAAGGTCTTGCCCGCGCAGCCCACCACATCAAAGATCGCCTGAACGAAATTCTCCAGATAGTGGCGCGCCATGAAGACCGGAGTCTTCTTGCGCAGGCCCGACGTGCCCGGCTTTTGCCCGGCGATCGGGGCGGTGGCGACTGTGGTCACTTGGGTCATGGTTTGCCTCCCTTGGGCGTGCCGGTCAGGGACCGGAACAGCAGTACGGATTGCGCGGGCGCTTCGGTGAAGGTTGCCCCCGGCGGCAGGTCTGGGCGTGTGGTGTCAAGCAACAGCTCCCACCCCGGGGCACTGTCGGGCAGGTACAACGCGGTGGCCGGGCCGCTGTTGAAGACAGCAAAGACCGCATCGGGCGTCGGATCACCGCCTTCAGCCGCCATGCGAAGTTCGACGCACAAGCAACGGAAGGCCGGGTCGTGCCATTCTTCGGACTGCGGTACCGTGCCATCGGCCCGCCGCCAGATCACATCCGGTATCGAGTCCGAGGGCCGCTGCCGGGCATGCAGAAAACGGCGTTGCCGCAACACGGGCAAAGACCGGCGCAGCGCGATCAGCCGTTGGACAAACTCCAGAAGCCCGGCATCCTGATTGGACCAGTCGATCCAGCTGGTGTCATTGTCTTGCGCATAGGCGTTGTTGTTACCGCCCTGACTGTGGCCGATTTCATCCCCGGCCAGCAGCATTGGCACGCCCTGCGCCAGAATAAGCGTGGCCATCAGATTGCGTTTCCGCAGCCCCCGCGCCGCCAGAACCTTGGGGTCTTTCGTCGGCCCCTCGACCCCCAGATTGTCGGAATGGTTTTCGTGGTGGCCGTCGCGGTTATCCTCACCATTGGCGAAGTTGCGCTTGATGGTGAAGCTGACCAGATCCTCCAACGTGAAGCCGTCATGGCTGGTGATGAAGTTGACCGATGAGGTCGCCGCACGCCCGGAATGGTCAAACCGGTCGGCACTGCCCAGAACGCGGGCGGCAAGATCGCGCGTCATGCCGGCATCGCCCTTCCAGAACCGCCGCACGCCATCGCGGAACCTGTCGTTCCATTCGTGAAACGGGTGCGGATAGGCCCCAAGCTGATAGCCGCCGGGGCCGATGTCCCACGGTTCGGCGATCAGCTTGACGCGGCTTAGGGTCGGGTCCTGCCGGATGGCATCGAAGAAGCCGCCGTTCGGGTCAAACCCATGCGACTCACGGCCAAGGGCGGTGGCAAGGTCAAAGCGGAACCCGTCGACATGGGCAAATTCCACCCAGTAGCGCAGCGAATCCATGACCATCCGCAGCACCATCGGATGCGTCAGGTTCAGCGTGTTGCCAGTGCCCGCGTCATTCACATAATGCCGCCCGCCGCCCGCAAGCCGGTAGTAGCTGGCATTGTCGAGACCCCGAAACGCCAGCGTCGGCCCCCATTCATCGCCCTCGGCGGTGTGATTGTAGACCACGTCCAGGATGACCTCGATCCCCGCCGAATGGAACCGGCGGACCATGGTCTGAAACTCCCACAGTGCCCCTTTCGACATGTAACGGGGTTCGGGCGCGAAGAAGGCCAGCGTGTTGTAGCCCCAATGGTTGCGCAGGCCCTTGGCCACCAGAAACCGGTCGTCGATGAAAGCCTGCACGGGCAGAAGTTCGATCGCCGTCACGCCCAGCTTCAGCAGATGGTCAATCACCGGGTCAGAACACAGGCCCAGATAGGTGCCGCGCACCCCCTTTTCCACGCCGCCATGCAGCGCGGTCAGCGATTTCACATGCGCCTCGTAGATCACCGTATCCACCCGCGGGGTGCGTGGGGCCGTGTCGGTTCCCCAGCTGAACGAGGGGTCGGTGACCACGGCCTTCGGGACCGCAAAGGCACTGTCGCGCGTGTCAAAGCTCAGGTCCCCGCGCGATGAGCCGATCTTGTAGCCCATCAGCGCGTCCGACCACTTCAACCGCCCCTCCAACGCGCGGGCATAGGGGTCCAAGAGCAGCTTGTTCGGGTTGAAGCGGTGGCCCTGTTCCGGCGCATAGGGCCCGTGCGCGCGAAAGCCGTAAACCGTGCCGGGGGTCAGCCCGCCGACATGGATGTGCCAGATATCCCCGTCCCGCTCGATGATCGGCAGGCGGGCCATTTCCTTGCGACCGTCGCCGGTAAAGAGGCACAGCTCAATCCGTTCGGCATGGGCGGAAAACACCGCGAAGTTCACGCCGTCCCCGGTAAAGCTTGCCCCCATCGGCCAAGGGCGGCCGGGCCCGACGGCATGGCCGGACAGCCGCACAGGGGGGTGGCTGGACTGTGGTGTCACGCGGTCAGCCCTTCGTAAAGCGCGGCATAGGCGACGGCGCTGGTTTCCCAGCCAACCGGGTGCGCCATCGCATTGGCGCGCAGTTTGGCCCACAGCTTTGGCTGGCCGTGCAGCGCCAGAAGTTGCGTCAGCGCCTGACCGAAGGCCAGCGCATCAACCGGGTGGAACGTCACGCCCGTGGCCACCCCGGCCGCAATCGTGGCAGGCGATGCGCCGATCACCGTGTCGGCCAGCCCGCCCACCAGCGAAACGACCGGAAGCGTGCCATAGCGCAAGCCATACATCTGCGTCAGACCGCAGGGTTCAAAGCGGCTTGGCACCAGCACGGCATCGGCGCCAGCAAACAGCCGGTGGCTTAACCCCTCGTCATAGCCGATCCGCACTGCGACCCGCCCCGGGAACCGTGCGGCAAGGGCACGCATCGCCCCCTCCATCCCGGGATCGCCCGACCCAAGCACGATCAACCCGCCACCGCCCAGCACGAATTCGGGGATCACGGCGGGCAGAAGGTCTATCCCCTTCTGGTCCGTCAATCGGCTGACGACGATGGCAAGCGGCCCCGGCACCTCCAGCCCGAACTCCTCGCACAGGTGCGCGCGGGCGCGGGTCTTGCCCGCCAGCGCCTTGGCGCTGAACGGCGGGTCTTCGGCACTCGGGTCCCAGACGCTGGTGTCGACCCCGTTCAGGATACCGGAAACCACGGGAGCCCGCGCGGCGATCACGCCTTCAAGGCCCATCCCGAAGGCGGGCCGCATCAGTTCCGCCGCATAGCTGGGCGACACGGTCGTGATCCAGTCCGCCGTGACAAGCCCTGCCTTCAGGCTGGAAATCCCGCCGTAATATTCCAAAGCCTCGGGGTGATAGGCATGCCCGGGCAGCCGCAACACGCCCAGCATATGCGCCGCTGCCCAGCCCTGAAAGGCGATGTTGTGGATGGTCAGGACAGACTTCACCCCGCCACTGCCGTGATAGGCAAGATAGGCCGGTGCCAGCCCCGCCTGCCAGTCATGCGCGTGCAGGACATCGGGCTTCCAACCCTCCAACCCCTCACGCGCGATACGGGCCGCAATCCAGCTTAGGGCGGCAAATCGAACCGCGTTGTCGGGATGTTCGCCGCGCGGTCCGGAATAGGGGCCACCGTCGCGGTCATAAAGATGCGGGGCGTCCAGCAGGAGCACCTGCATGCCCCCAACCTCCCCCGCAAGGACGCGCCCCGGTCCACCCCAAAGGTCGGCTTCCTCCCATACCACCGGCCAGCCGGCCGACTGTGCCCGCAGGCCTTGATAGCACGGAAGCAGCACCCGCATATCCCAGCCCACCGCCGCCAGCGCCGCAGGCAGCGCCCCCACGACATCGGCAAGGCCACCGGTCTTGACCAGCGGCACACATTCCGACGCCACCGAAAGCACCCGCCCGCGCACAACCATGGGATCCCCTTTCATCTTTGCCCCAATACCCTGCAGGGGATTGCCACCGTTTTCGCCACCGGTCCAAGAAACCGGTGGCATGGGGGGACGCAAGGTCCCCCGGGGCATCCACAGTCACGCCATCTCAGGACAATGCCTTGGCCCGCGCGTCAAGCATGTCCTGCGTAATCAACACGATCCCGCCTTCGGACCGGCGGAACCACTTCATGTCTTCCTCCGGATCCTCGCCCACGACAAGACCTTCCGGGATTTCCACCCCCCGGTCGATCACGCATTTCGTCAGCTGTGCCTTGCGGTTGACGGTGACCTGCGGCAGCGCCACGACATATTCGAGGCTGGAATAGCTGTGCGTGCGGCACCCGGTGAACAACAGGCTGTTCGACACCGCCGAGCCCGAGACGATGCAATCGCCCGACACCAGCGACGACACCGCCGATCCCCGCCGCCCATCCTCATCATGGATGAACTTCGCCGGCGGCACGATCTCGGCATAGGTCCAGATCGGCCAGGCGCTGTCGTACAGGTCCAGTTTCGGCACGAAATCCGTCAGGTCGATGTTGGCCTGCCAGAAGGCATCAATCGTTCCGACATCGCGCCAGTAGGGTTCAGTTTCCAGCCCGCTCATCACACAGCTGTCGGCAAACCTGTGGGCCACGGCCTTGCCGTTCTTCACGATATGGGGGATCAGGTCAAAGCCGAAATCATGGGTGGAGCTGTCATCCTGCATGTCCCGGATCAGAAGATCGCGCAGGAAAGCCCAGTTGAAGATGTAGATCCCCATGCTGGCCAGCGCATGCGCCGGATCACCGGGGATCGCGGGCGGGTCCTTCGGCTTTTCAAGGAAATCCGTAATCCGCATGGTCTTGTCGACATGCATCACGCCAAAGGCCACAGCCTCCATCCGGGGGACAGTGAGGCAGCCGATGGTCACATCCGCCCCCGCCTCGACATGCTGGCGCAGCATCACCTCATAGTCCATCTTGTAGATATGATCGCCCGCAAGGATGATTGCGTAAGTGATCCCGTAGCTGTCGATGATGTCGATGTTCTGCGCCACCGCATCCGCCGTGCCGCGATACCAGTTCACCTCATCCATCCGCTGCGAGGCGGGCAGGATGTCCAGATATTCGTTCCGTTCCGCCCGAAAGAAGTTCCAGCCGCGCTGGCAGTGGCGGATCAGGCTGTGCGCCTTGTACTGCGTGGCAATCGCCATCTTCCGGATGCCCGAGTTCACCGCATTCGACAACGCAAAGTCAATGATCCGGGTCTTGCCGCCGAAATAGACCGCAGGTTTCGCGCGCCGGTCGGTCAGCTCTTTCAACCGGCTGCCGCGTCCGCCTGCCAGCACGAAGGCCATGGCCTGGGATGACAGGCGCTGGTTCGGTCTCGGTTTCATGCTTTCCCTCCCCTGGGTGGCGGTTTGGCCCGCCTGATGTCAGTCCTGTTGCAGATACACTGCCGATAGCGGCGGCAACGTGACAAGCGCCGATTGCGTCTGGCCATGCCACGGCGTCTTTTCCGTGGTCACCCCTCCCAGGTTGCCACGGTTGCCCCCGCCATAAGCCTCGGCGTCGGTGTTCAGAATCTCGTGCCATTTGCCTGCCGAGGGCAGACCAAGGCGATACTTCCGCTCCAGCGGGGTCATGTTGATGACCGCGACCACCTGCTTGTCCGCAGCATTGCCCTTGCGGATGAAGGAATAGACCCCGGCGTCGGCATCGTTGGACTCGATCCAGTCAAACCCCTCGGGCCGGCAGTCGTTCACATGCAGCGCGGGCACCTCACGGTAGACCCGGTTCAGGTCGCGGACCAGCCGCTGCATGCCCTTATGCTCAAGGATATCAAGCTGATGCCAGTCAAGGCTCTGGTTGTGGTTCCATTCCGCCCCTTGGGCGAATTCCTGTCCCATGAACAGAAGCTTCTTGCCCGGATGCGCCCACATGAACCCGTAATAGGCGCGCAGATTGGCGAATTTCTCCCACGCGTTGCCCGGCATCTTCGACAGCATGGAGCCTTTGCCATGCACGACTTCGTCATGGCTGATCGGCAGGATGTAGTTTTCTGACCAGGCATAGACCATGCCGAAGGTCATCTGGTGGTGATGATACTTCCGGTAAAGCGGGTCTTTCTGCATGTAACTCAGGGTGTCGTTCATCCACCCCATGTTCCACTTGAAGCCAAACCCAAGCCCGCCCCAGTTCGCAGGCCGCGACACGCCGGGAAAGGCAGTGCTTTCCTCGGCAATCGTCATGATTCCGGGCACTTCGCCGTAAGCGGTGATATTCGTGGTGCGCAGGACGTCGATCGCCTCATAGTTCTCGCGCCCGCCGTCCTTGTTTGGAATCCATTCACCGTGTTTCCGGCTGTAGTCGCGGTACAGCATGCTGGCGACGGCATCGACGCGCAGACCGTCGATGTGGTATTCCTCCAGCCAATACAAGGCGTTGGAGACGAGGTAGTTCTTCACCTCTACCCGGCCATAGTTGTAGATCAGGGTGTTCCAGTCCTGATGAAACCCCTCTCGCGGGTCCTGATGTTCGTAAAGCGAGGTGCCGTCAAAGCGGCCCAACCCATGCGCATCGGTCGGGAAATGGCCCGGTACCCAATCAAGGATCACGCCAAGGCCGCGCCGGTGTGCGGCATCGACAAAGGCGCGGAATTCCGTGGGCGTGCCGTGGCGGATGGTGGGCGCGAACATGCCGACGGGCTGGTATCCCCATGATCCATCAAAGGGATATTCGCTGACCGGCAGGCACTCGATATGGGTGAACCCCATGTCGGCGGCGTAATCCACCAATTGCTCGGCCAATTCCAGATAGCTCAGCATCCGGTTGCCGGGCGCACGCCGCCATGACCCCAGATGCACCTCATAGACCGAGATTGGCGCGTCGATGGTATGCGCGGCGGCGCGGCTGGTCATCCAGCCATCGTCCTGCCACGCGCCGTCGATTTTCCTGACGACCGAGGCATTTGCAGGCGGATGTTCAGACCCGAACCCCACCGGATCGGCCTTGAGCGGCAAGACCTGTCCGCCCGGCCCCTTGATCTCGTACTTGTAGGTCGTGCCTTCCCCCAGACCGGGGATGAAAGTCTCCCACACGCCGGTCGCCCCCCGCCTCCGCATCGGGTGGCGGCGGCCGTCCCAGATGTTGAAATCGCCCACCACCGAAACCCGCTCGGCGTTCGGGGCCCAGACGGCGAAATGGACACCGTCCACCCCTTCATGGTTGATGCAATGCGCGCCAAGAACCTGCCACAGCCGGCGGTGCGTGCCTTCGCCCAGCAGGTATTCATCCAACTCGCCAAGGACCGGGCCAAACCGGAACGGGTCTTCAAATTCCCAAGTATTGCCATGGCCTTGCGCGCGAAGCCTGTAGTTGGTCTTGCGCGCCAGTTGATGGGTGAACAGCCCCGGTATCCCGGGATAGGGCACTGCTTCCGCCTCGGTCTTGCCGGTCAGTACCCAAAGCCGGTCCGCCCCCGGGACAAAGGCCGTGATCTCCCACGCCTTGGCGCGCTTTTGCGGGCCGAGGACGGCAAACGGGTCGCCATGCCAGCCACCGGCAATCGCCTCGGCTGCGCTTTGGTCCAGTGTCATCTCAGCCATGCTTTCCTCCCCGAAAGCGCGTCAGAGTGCGCCCGTCACAACGCGCTTGATGCCTGCCAGATCTCGTCCATGTAGCTGCGGATCGTGCGGTCGGACGAGAAGAACCCGCTTCGCGCCGTATTCAATGCCGCCATGCGCCACCAGCGGTCCGGGTCGGCATAGGCCTTGTCCACCTCGGCCTGCGCGGCATGGTAGGCGTCAAAATCGGCGGCGACGAGGAAATAGTCATGGTGCCAGACCCGGTGGACAAGGCCGTGATAGCGTTCGGGTTCTTCCGGGTTGAACCGCCCTTCGGCGATCATCTGCAGCACGTCCTGCAAGGGCTGGCTCGCCTCGATCGCCTTCTTGGAGTGGTCAGGGTCCTCGCGGCGCTTGGACACCTCGGCGGCGGTCAGGCCAAAGAGGAAGAAGTTGTCGGCACCAACCTCTTGCAAAATCTCGACATTCGCGCCGTCAAGCGTGCCGATGGTCGGCGCGCCGTTCATCATGAACTTCATGTTGCCGGTGCCCGACGCCTCTTTCCCGGCGGTGGAGATCTGTTCGGACAGGTCAGTCGCCGGGATCACCCGTTCCGCCATGCTGACGTTGTAGTTCGGCGGGTAGATGATCTTGAGCAGATCGCCCGTCACCGGATCAGCATTAACAACAGCCGCCACATCGTTGATAAGCCGAATGATTTCCTTGGCAACCGCATAGCCCGGGGCTGCCTTGCCGCCAAACACCTTGACGCGCGGCACCCAGGGCCCCTTGGGGTTTGCCCGCAGCTTGTTCCAATGCGCGATGGTTTCAAGGATGTTCAGAAGCTGGCGCTTGTATTCGTGGATGCGCTTGATCTGAACGTCAAACAGGGCATCGGGCGAGATCTGGATACCCATCTCTGCCCCGGCCCAGTTCGACAGTTCCACCTTGTTGACGCGCTTCGCCGCCGCAAAGGCCGCGCGGAAACCGGCGCCTTCCACATGCGGCTCCAGCTCCTTCAGGCGGTCAAGGTCCGCTTCCCAGCCCGCTCCGATGGTCTCAGTAATCAGGCCCGCCAAGGGTTTGTTCGCCATCCGCAGCCACCGCCGCGGGGTTACCCCGTTGGTCTGGTTCACGATCCGCCCGGGATGCAGCCGGTGGAGTTCGGGGAACAGGTTCTGCTTCACAAGATCCGAATGCAGCGCCGACACACCGTTCACCTTGTGGCTCATGATGAAGGCAAGCTCCCCCATCCGCACTTCCTGATGCTTCACGATCCCCACATAATGCGGCCGGTTCGGATAGGCGCGGCGATGCCAGCTGTCGATCTTTTCGACAATCTGCATGTGGCGCGGCAGCACGTTGCCGAAAGTGAATGTCGCCCATTTTTCAAGGGCTTCCGGCAAAAGCGTGTGGTTTGTATACCCCAGACAGGCCCGCGCGATCGTCAGCGCCTCATCGAAAGGCACCCCATGGGCATCCTGCAACAGGCGGATCAGTTCCGGCCCGGCAATCGCAGGATGCGTGTCGTTCATCTGGATCGCGACGTATTTCGGCAGCGCCTTCAGGTCGGAATGGCTGGCCAGATAGCGGCGAAGAATGTCCTGCAGCGCGGCTGAGGTCAGGAAAAACTCCTGCTTCAGGCGCAGTTCCTTGCCCTGATAGGTCGTGTCGTCGGGATAAAGCACCCGGCTTAGCGTCCGCGCCAGAGTTTCGGGTTCGGCGGCGGCGGTATAGTCACCCCGGTTGAAGCGTTCCAGATCGAACTGCCCGGTTGACTTTGCCCCCCACAGCCGCAGCGTGTTGGCCCATTTGCCCTGCCAGCCGACCACGGGCGTATCATGCGCCTCGGCGAAAACCGTTTCGGCAGGGTGCCAGATGTCGCGGCCATCGCGGGTTTCGACATGGCCCTTGAAGCCGATGGTATAGGCGCTTTCGGGACGCGCGAATTCCCATGGGTGTTCCTGCGCCAGCCAGTTTTCCGGGGTCTCCACCTGACGGCCAGCCTCGAACTGCTGGCGGAAGAGACCGTGTTCGTAGCGGATGCCGTAGCCGTAGGCCGGGCAACCCAGCGTCGCCATCGATTCCATGAAACAGGCCGCAAGCCGCCCAAGCCCGCCATTCCCCAGCGCTGCGTCGGGTTCATCGCCGATCACCGCGCGCAGATCCTGCCCCACGGATGCCATCGCCTCAGTCGCTTGATCGTAAAGGCCAAGGTTGATCGTCGCATCTTCGAGGATGCGGCCAATCAGGAATTCCATCGACAGATAGTAGACACGCTTCCTGTCCTCAGCCCATGTGCGCTTGGTCGACGCGAACCACGGCTCGACGATCCGGTCGCGGATCGCGTGGGAAAGCGCCATCCGCCAGTCATGCAGGCTGGCATGGGGCGCGTCCTTGCCCACGGTAAAGGTCAGGTGGCGCAGGATATCGGCCTGCAGGACGTTCGGGGTCACACTCAGATCGGTCACGGGTCTATCCAGCAAGGGGGAAACTTTCCAAAAGTGGTCGTCCAAAGCCTAAGCGCCATAGGGCGGCGGTCAAGCGGTCTTGCGGGCGGACGTGCCCGGGCATTTGCGTCCGGGGGCGGCTGCGGGCAGTTTCAAACCGCTTCCATGTTACCGCAAACAATAGCGGATCCTGCAAGGCTTTTCCATAGCCGCACCAGATATTTCCCATATTCAAAGCGCTTTGAGCAGCCTGCCACTGCCAACCCCATGCTGTCAAAGGAAATCCCAAGGACCCCTCACGCCTGCGGAGGACTGCCAGGTCTGGTGCTGCCGCAGCATTGGGCACCGCTTTGGCTTGACCTTGGCCGCAAGTGGCCGACCATGGGGCACCAGCAAGAAGGACCACACCGATGACCACCCTCTCGATTCCCGACATGAGCTGCGGCCATTGCAAAGCCGCGGTTGAAGCAGCCCTCGCCGCCGTTCCGGATGCCGGTGCGGTGACGGTCGATCTGGCCGCGCGCAAGGCCGCAGTCACCGGTCCGGCCGCGCTGCCCACCCTGCTGGCCGCGCTTGATGCCGCGGGGTATCCGGCCAGCGTTTCGGACTGACGGGGCAGGCTTTGGGCAAAGACTGGCGCGGAAAAACCGAAATGTGATCACGGCCCTGTTGCCGATGCCGCACAGAACGGCCATATCGTCGCAAAATCGTCATGTTCCCGGCTTGTTGCGGCCCTGTCACCGCGCCATATCGTGGGCAAGACCGCGAAAAGAGCCAGCGAACGGAGCAGTCAATTGGCCACGTCCCCTTCCCAACCGCAGCAAGGCGGTTCGTCCGCCCCCCAACAACAACAGCAGCAGCAAGGCCAGCAACCGGCGGGTACGCCCCAGCAGGCCGGCCAGCCGATCTTCCGCGACTGGGCCTCGATCTAAGCCCCTTCGCAGGCCACAGGCGCCGTTGACAAGACCGCGGACCAGCCGCAAGGCTGGCCGCTCATAGATAGGTCTTGCACGATGCCCAACCCCGTATCCTCGATTCCCAATCTTGGCCCGGCGTCCGAGATTGCCTTTTCGCGTGCCGGGATCACCACCGCAGAAGAAATTCACGCGATGGGCGCGGATGAGGCTTACCGTCGCCTGCTTGCCCATGGGACACGGCCGCATTTCATCGGCTATTATGTGCTGGTGATGGGCCTGCAGGGCCGGCCGTGGAACGACTGCAAGGGGGAAGAGAAGAAGGCCCTGCGCGAACGCTTTGACGCGCTGTGCAGCGGCTACAACCGCAGCGATGCCAAGCTGCGGGCGGATCTTGAGCAGACGCTCAGCTTTCTTGGCGTGGTGGAACGCACCCAATCGCGAACCGGTTGAAAACCATAAGCCGGACCGCCGTCAGCACAAAGATTCAGGTTGCAAGACGGTTTTGTTGCCTCTAGCTCTAACACATGAGGTTATGATCGCATGTTGCCGATCCGCCTATGGAATTTTCGCTTGGACTTTGGCGTCGCAAGACTTTCAAGTGGCTAGAGCCACCCGCGTTCCGCGGAAACCGGCAACTACAGCGCCAAGCAGGGTTGCGTCGTATGTCGTCATCACGTTTCCCCGTCTTTTTCCTTGTTTCAGGCGCAGGTTTGCTGCTGGACGTGACGTGCAGCGCTGCGCTGGTCCAAGCCGGACTTGCCCCCTTCAGTGCCAGCATGATCGGTGCGGCGTCGGCTGTCACCTTTGTTTATGTCGTATCGCGCCTGTCGATTTTCGCGCAGAAGACTGTCGGCACATGGGGGGAATTCCTTCTCTACGTCGTATGGCAGGTGATCGCCATTTCAGCCGCATCGCTGGGTGTTGCCCTGCTGGCGCTGTGGATTGAGCCAAGGGTTGCCCTGTTAACAAGCTCTGCGTCGGCACAGCTTGATGTTGCCTTGCCCGGCGCGCTGGCGCTTGCGACGGGTGTCGGAAAAATCCTGGTCACTCCACTGACGTTGACCGCAAACTTCCTTTTCATGCGGTGGCTTACTGAACGTCGGCAGCGTGTCCGGGCGGCCGGGACTTCTGGAGAATGGGTTTGAGCATTCTTGTCTTCATTCCAATGTACAACTGTGCGCCCCAGATCCCGCGGGTGATCCGTCAGCTTGAAGATCCCAGAGTGCAAGCCTTGGTCGAAGGTGTGGTCTGCATTGACAATCGATCAACCGATGGAACGGCCGAAGCGGCAGCGGCGGCGCTTGCAACCGCGCCCATCCGGAAGCGCACCCTGTTGCGCAACGATGACAACTACGGGCTTGGCGGGTCGCACAAGGTGGCAATCGAGTACGCGCGGAGAGAAGGCTACGAGCATCTGATCGTTCTGCACGGCGACGATCAGGGGGACATCATCGACATTCTTGAGCCCATCGAGCGCGGGCAGCATCGCGAAAATGACTTTCTCATGGGGGCACGGTTCATGCGCGGATCGTCGCTGCAGGGCTACGCACTGCTGCGCACGGCTGCCAACCATGTCTTCAACATCATTTTCTCGATTGTCGCCGGCAAGCGTCTTTACGACCTTGGCTCAGGTCTCAACCTGTTCAGAGTATCGGCCTTCGACGATGGATTTCACCTGAAATTCGCGGATGGCCTGACCTTCAACTACTACCTTATCCTCGCCTTTGCCGCGCGGGGCCATGCCTTGCGCTTTTTCCCACTGACATGGCGCGAGGACGACCAGGTTTCCAATGCGAAACTTGGCCGCATGGGAATTCAGATGCTGGGCTTGCTGTGGCAGCGCATCATTGACAAGCGCCGGTTCCTTGCAGCCGAGCACAGAGAGGTGCCGCGCCAGGCCTATCCCTCAACCGAGCTCGCCCGGTGGACAGAGTGACATCAGCATCAGGATCGGGTGGCCCGGGTCGACTACGGCAGTTTTCGGGTCGGTTTGCCGGTACACTGTTCGGTCTTGGATGCATTGCGATTGCAGGTGTGGCTGCTATCCTGCTTCTGTTCCCCGCCATCGGCCTGTCTCCAATGGCCACTTTGGCTGTGGGAGCGTTGTATCTCGTCAGCCATGCGTTGCGCGCGGCGCGCCTTGCAGCCCTTTCGGTCAGCGTTCTTGGGGTGTCTGGGCGGTCTGCCGCAGCCCTGCATTTCACCACCGCGCCGTTTTCGCTGGTGATGCCGCTGAAATCCGGTGAGCTGGTGCGGTTTTATGCGCTGTGGAAGGCAAGCGGTGATGCGCTGCAGGCTGTCGCCGTGTTGCTGATTGACCGCATGTATGACTCGCTCTTTCTTGTGCCGCTCCTTGTGGTGCTGATGATGCAGGACACCGTCCCTTCTTCCCTTGGTCTGTTCACGCTGGTTGCTGCTGTTGTCCCGCTGGTTGTCGTTGTCCTCGGGCCGCGGTTGCTGACGGAAGCCCAGCGATACGTCGTGTCGAACCATGTCAATCCGCGGGCAATCAGTGTCCTCCGCAGGATCGACGCCATGCGTCGGCTCGTCATCCGAATTGCGCAGGTCTCACGTCGGCAGGCAGCGGAACTCAGCGTGCTGTCGGCATTGATCTGGCTTTGCGAGATCGGGCTTTGCGCCATCCTTCTGTCAGAACTTTCGGCCCATGGTGACGGCAGCGTTGAGGTGCTAGGCGCGCGCCTTGTGACGTCCTGGTGGACTGCTTCGCCCGAGCCGGTCGCCGCAGTTGCGCTTGCCGTGACGACCATTGCGATCTTGGTCCCCTGGCCCATCATGGGCGCAATCTTTTTCTCGCGGATAGAGGGCGAGCCGCGGCGTCGGCCCATCCGCGACCGGATCGAGGACAGGCTTTAGGATGACAGCAAGGTTGGTCGCGATCATCGATGACCGGGAATTGCCGCCTGCTCAGGTGCGGCGACTTCTTGGCGACAGCCGATTTGGAGAGTTGCTGCGCCGCCGCCGCCGATATGTTGACGAGTTGGCTGCAGCCACGGCCGTCGCTGACGAGGTCATTGTCTTGCAATCCGAAGATGACGTTGAACGGCTTGTTCGACGGATCGAAACCACGCGCGGAGAGTCGCTGTGGCTGCGATTGCCTGCCTTCGTCGCACCGCTGGATATCAGCGGTATCGATTTCCTGGTGCAGAAGATGCGCTTTGCACTTGATCCGGCCCTGTTGTCGCCCGTGTTCGAAGACGACGCCGCGATGCTGCTGTTTCCGCGGGATGCGATTGCGGTCATGACGGCCTCTGCGGGCAAGGAACGGCGCGCGCAGGTTCTGCGGTTCGCAGAGTCCGCGGTGCAGGTGTCCCACGAGGTGAACTTCGTCGATTTGCGACAGCCCGAGTCGCTGCGTCTGTTCATGTCGGGCGCGACCGAACCCCGCGGCTTCAACGACATGGCGGTGGATCGCGGTGTCTTCGTGAAGACGTCCGCAGACATCCGGAAAATGAAGGCGGAGCATGACTATTTCGGCCTGGCATCGCCAGCCATGCGGCGTTTTCTGCTTCCCCCATTCGACTATTCGGAAGGCAACGGCGTCGCGTCCTACAAGATGGAGCACCTGCAAGTGCCCGACGCGGCGCTGCAGTTCGTGCTGGGGTCGTTCTCCGAGTCACAGTTCGAATGGCTGCTTGACCGCTTTTTCGCGTTCATCGCCTGCCGCGACCGTGACGTGATCGGCCAAAAGGCGGTGGCAGCGGCGGGTCGAGAGCAGATCCTTGTGAAGATGCATCGCCGGCTTGAAACCTTTCTGGGCACGCCAGAAGGTGCGCGTGTCTCATCCATTCTCGTTTCGGGGGGGATACCCGAAGGACTTGAAGGCCTTCAACGCCGCGCTGCACCGCTGATCGAGGCTGCCCTGGCCCGGCACTCCTCTGACCATCTTGCCTTCAGCCATGGCGACCCGTGTTTTTCCAACATCCTGTTCGATCACCGCATCGGGCTGATCCGGCTGATCGACCCCCGAGGGGCCACAACACGGGCAGAAGCGCTGCTGCATCCGCTTTACGACGTGGCAAAGTTTTCGCACTCGGTCTGTGGCGGCTATGACTTCGTGAACAATGCTCTGTTCTCGATCGAGGTAAATTCCGGCCTTGGCCTTGAACTCCGGCTTCATCGCAGCGGAGCGCCCGGCTGGGTCAAGGATGCATTTCGCGCGCGGCTGGCGGCGGAAGGTTTCGACTATTCCGAAGTTCGCGCCGTGGAAGCATCGCTTTTCCTGTCGATGCTGCCGCTGCATCTGGACCATCCCCGCAAACTTCTTGGCTTCTCGCTGATTGCCCGGGAAATCCTTGACGAGTTGGAAGGCATTTCATGATCGAAACAGAAAAAGCCATTGTGGTCGATGTGGACGGCACGCTTTGCCCGATCAAGCAACCGGATGAGCGTTACCCCGATCTTCTGCCGGAACCCCGAATGCTGGCACGGATCAGGGCGCTGCATCAGGAAGGCTGGCGGATCATCCTGCATTCCGCCCGCGGGATGCGGACCCATGATGGCAACGCCGGCCAGATCACCAAGCACGTCGCGCCAACCCTGCTGCAATGGCTTGCCGAGCATGACATCCCCTTTGACGAGTTGCACCTTGGCAAACCCTGGCCCGGCAAGCTGGGGATGTACGTCGATGACCGCGCCGTGCGACCGAGGGAGTTTGTGGAGCTGAGTTTCGCAGAGCTTGAAGCGCTGATGGACCGGGACAGGCTTGCCTTGCCAGCCGCCACCGCGCCCGAGGAGAGCACGTCGTGACCGGGACTGTTGCGATAACCATGGCGGGCATGGGAAGCCGGTTCAGCAAGGCCGGATACACGCGCCCGAAATACGAGATCGAGGCACTCGGCCACCCATTGTTTGACTGGTCCATGTTCAGCCTTGATGCCTTCCGCGAAAGCGGTTGGACCTTTCAGTTCGCAGCCCGCAGCGGACTTGACGCCGAAGCCTTCATCATGGGCCGTGCCGAAGCGCTTGGTCTGGCCTGCTCCGATGTCTTGATCCTTGACGATGTCACGGATGGGCAGGCGACCACTGCGCTGATGCTGGCGCGCTCTGCCCCGGCTGACGCACCCTTCGCGATCTACAACATTGATACCTTCGTTGCCCCGGGCAAGATGCGCCCGCCCGCACCCGGCACATGCGCCGGCTGGATTCCCTGCTTCCCGGCCCCGGGCGATGGCTGGTCTTTCGCCAGAACCGACACGGACGGGCGGGTTCTGGAAGTGCGTGAGAAGGCGCGGATATCAGACCATGCGACTGTGGGCCTGTATTGGTTCGACAGCGCGCGGCAATACATCGAAACCTATGAGACTTATTACGGTGTCGAAGGGCGCGAGGAAAAAGGCGAGCGCTATGTGGCACCGCTTTACAACCAGTTGATCTCCGACGGGCTTGAGGTCCGGATCGCCGAACTTGCGTTGGAGGATGTCGGGATGCTGGGAACACCCGAGCAGGTGGCATCGTTCATCGCAAAGCCGCCGCCCGCCGCAAGGCGGCTGTCCCGGGGGCCGCAGCGATGATGCTTCTTGCCGTCTACGCGGTGGCGGGCGTCTTTGTCGTCTGCGCCGTTCTTGTCACTCTGGCTGTGCCCGGTCGGTACCGTGACCTGCTGGCACTGCAAAACACGGTCGCCGCTGCGGTCGTGCTTGCCTTGGCGGGTCTCACGCACGGCATCTACTATAATCACGATGGCTACTTCGGTGATTTCTGGACCGCGACCGAGGCGCTGAACAAGGCGCGTCAGGGGCTGCTTTCAAGTGTCGACTTCTTCAGCCCGATCGGCCCCGCTTACTATTGGACCTTTCAGTTGACAGCCAGCTTGACGGAAACGGTCTCCGCATCTTCGATCATGCATGCAGGCGCTATCGCGGGCGCACTCAGCGCGGGCATGGCGGTGCTTATGCTGTATCGGCGGATGAGTGTGCTTGGCCTGTCAATCGCGGTCTTTTCTGTGGTGACCGTGGCCACCTCTGGTCGGGGGAACGGGGAACAGCTGCAAGAGATGGCGTTGCACTTCCTCGCGCCCTACAATCGCTGGGCATGGGCGCTTTTCATTCCGGTGGCGCTTCGCCTCAGCCTTCCCGCGCGTGGACGAGACCTGACCGGCGACATCGTCACAGGGGTCGCCGTTGCGCTTCTGCTTCTGACCAAGGTCACCTATGGCGCAGCCCTGATCGGGCTTTTGTCGGCGCGCGTTGTCTTGCTTCTACCGCGCGACTGGTTGTCGCCGGCAGCGGTTTTCGGAGCCTTGGCAACAGCACTGGTCGTGGCTGAGGCCGCCACCGGGCAAGTGTCGGCGCATCTGCAAGACCTTGCCGCGACCGCAAGCCTTCCCGACAACGCGCTTCGGATCGGCAAGTTCTTCAACCAGCTGGGCGAGATGGCGATCTACCTGCTGATTGCCGTCACGGCCTATCTCGTTTCCACCCAAAGGACTGACACGCTTCGGATGGACATCGCGTCGCTGTACAATTTCCTGACCCCGATCATCATGATTGCACTGGTTGCAGGGGCCGGCTGTGCGGTGCTGTCGCAGAACCACTACAGTGTCGAGGCGGCCGTCTACCCGCTGCTTCCCCTGATCGCACTGGAGTGGACGGGGGCCTTGCGCAGAGAAAACGAAGCGGGCGACGGTCAGCCCCCCCGTGCACGGATCCTTACCCTGTCCGCCGTGCTTGTGATGGTCTTTCTGCCCGTGGTCGATTTCGGGATGCATGTCGGTCAACGCGTCCAATACGCCCTGAACGGGCCGGATCCGGCGTTTTCGGGCACGCCTTATGCTGACCTGCGGTTCGAGCCTTTTCTTGTGGGTCAAGGGCCCAGCAAACTCAACACGGTGGCTGACGGCTATGCCGGTACGCTTGAAGGCCACCAGGCGCTTCTCTCGGCCGGTGCGGCAGAGGACGGGGCGGGGCGCGTCCTCGCTCTCAATTTCGCAAATCCGTTTCCGATGATGCTGGATCAGCCTTCGCCGGATGGCTCGCCGATCTGGATGCACGAAGGCCGCTCTTTTTCGCGCGACATGTTTGTGCCGCCCGAGGAGCTTTTTCGTGGGGTCGACTATGTGATGGTGACGCTCGGGCCGTCGAGCTTGTGGGATATCTATGGATCAACTGTCGAAGCCGATTTCCAACAGATTTTCGAGGGCCAGTACTGGAGGCTTTTCAGACGAGTGCAATGATTGAACCGCGCGCTGCCGGTCCTTGGCGCTGATGCCAGTCAGGTCAAGGCGTTTCCCTTTGTCCTTGAACACAACGGACGCAACGCCCAGGTGGGGCGCCGGCTAAGGTGCTGCTAAAGACAAGTTTGGTGGTGCCCCCAGAGAGACTCGAACTCCCGACCCTCTGATTACAAATCAGATGCTCTACCAGCTGAGCTATAGGGGCCACGCGTTTCAGATACCCTCACTGCCGCCGGTCCGCAAGGGTTCAGTCCCGCTGGCCGCGTGCCAGGAGCCCGACGGCGACCAGCCCGACCGCCATCACGACCAGTGCCGCCGGGGCAGCTTCGGACAGACGCTCAAGGCTGGCAAGTTCATAGACCCGGGTTGACAGGGTGTTGTAGTTGAACGGGCGCAGAAGCAATGTCGCGGGCAGTTCCTTGACGCAGTCGACAAAGACCACCAGCAGCGCCATGAATACTGACCCACGCATCAAGGGCAGGTAGACCGCGCCCAGCGTGCCCCCTGCCGTCCGCCCAAGGGACCGCGCCGCCATGGGCAGCGATGGCGAGACCCGGCCGAAAGCGGCGTCAAGCGCCCCTTGCGCGATGCCGAAGAACCGCACCAGATAGGCCAACCCAAGCGCAAAAGCCGTGCCCGTGATCATCAGGCCCGGATCCCAACCGGTCAGCGCAAGGACCGCGTCGGCAAGCCGGTGATCCAGCGCCGCCAAGGGGATGAGGAGCCCAAGCGCCAGCACGGCCCCCGGGGCTGCGTAGCCGACAAGCGTCAAGGGCAGCATCCAGCGCACGACCCGTGATCCGGACTGACGCAGCGCATAGACCAGAAACAGCGCGGCCCCGACCGTGGCCAGCGACGCCAGCCCCGCGACAACAAGCGTGTTCCACAGCGCGTCGAGCAACCCGGGCGCCAGCCAACCTTCGGGTGCCGTCGCACTGTTGGCCAGCATGACACCCACCGGCAGCACAAACCCCGCGGCAAAGGGCGCAAGGCAGGCCGCCGTCGCGAGCCACCGGCGCCTACCAAGGATCGCCTGACGCTCGATCGGGCGCGAGCCGCGGCCAAGGCGGTAGAAGCGCGCGCTGCCCCGCCCTGCCCGCTCCAGCCCGACAAGGAGGAGGATCAGCATCAGGATCACCCCGGCAATCTGCGCCGCCCCCCCGGCATTTCCGCCATTCAGCCACGTCGAAAAGATGCCTGTCGTCAGCGTCTGCACCCCGAAATGCTGCACCGTGCCGTAGTCGGCCACCGTCTCCATCAGGGCCAGCGCCACACCGGCAGCGATGGCCGGGCGGGCCAGAGGCAGACCGACACGCCAGAACATCCCCCACGGGCCGCAACCAAGGGCGCGCGCCACTTCATAGGTGCAGCCCGATTGCTCGCGGTAGGCCGCCCGCGCCAGAAGATAGACATAAGGATAAAGTGCGAGGGACAGGACCAGCACAGCAGCCCACAGCGACCGGGTTTCCGGAAACCAGTAGTCCCGCGCCGAGGCCCAATCGAACGTCGCCCGCAGGGCCGATTGAAATGGCCCGGCATAGTCCAGAAAATCGACCAGCGCGTAGGCCCCGACATAGGCCGGAATCGCCAGCGGGAACAGTAAGGCCCAGGCCAGCCAGTCGCGCCCGGGAAAGCGGTATTGGCTGACGAGCCAGGCCGCCCCGGTCCCGATCAGCGCGGTCAGCAGGGCCACACCCAGCATCAGCAGCACCGTTGTCAAAAGATACCGCGGCAGCACCGTCGCAAGCAGATGCGGCCAGATGTTTTCCACCGGATTGAATGCGATCCAGACGATGGACAGGATCGGCGACAGAACCACTGCCGCAATAATCACCGCCCCCGGGGTCCAGAGGTCCAGCCGCAGGCGGCGGGGTGGTTTGGCAAGTTGACTGAAATGGTCGGTCATCCTGCCGGGGCTTACAGGAAAGCCGTTCACCTGTCCAGAAAGGCCCTTACAGTAGGCTCACAGCCCCGCTACAAAGCTGCGGCGAACCCGTCATGGCAGGGCCTCATGCGCATCGTCTATCATCTGGGTGCCCATTGCACCGACGAGGACCGTCTGGTTCGCTGTCTGCTGAAGAACCGCGCCACGCTGGTCGAACAGGGGATCGTCGTCCCCTCGCCCACCCGCTATCGCAAGCTGCTGCGTGACACGGCTCTGCAATTGCGCGGGCAGGTCGCGTCAGAAGACACGCAGGCGATGGTTCTGGAACAGATCATGGATGAACCGCAGGCAGATCGGCTGATCTTGTCCTGGCCAAGTTTCCTCAGCTTTCCGGCCTATGCCTTGCGCGGCGGCTTTTACAACGCGGCGGGGGAACGGGTGCGGGCCTTCACCCAGATTTTCCCCGATACCGAGGCCGAGTTTCACCTTGCCATTCGCAACCCTGCCACCTTCTTGCCCAGCCTGCAGGACGCAGTGACGGCCAAGGGGCATGAGGATATTCTGACCGGGGTCGATCCTTTGGGTCTGCGCTGGTCGGATGCCGTGCGCAATCTCCTCGCCGCCAATCCCGGCGTGCCGCTGACCCTGTGGTGCGACGAGGAAACGCCCCTGATCTGGCCCGAGGTCCTGCAAGCCGTATCAGGCCATGCCGCGGGGACCAATCTGGTGGACGCCGACGAAGTGCTGACCCTGATCATGACCGAAATCGGCATGGGCAGGATGCGGACCTATTGCGCCGAACATCCGCCGCAGTCGGTCACCCAACGGCGGCGGATCGTGACGGCCTTTCTGGAAAAGTTCGCCCGACCCGAGCAGGTGGAGCAGGAAATCACGCTGCCCGGCTGGACCGACGATCTGGTGGAAGAGATGACGCAGGCCTATCTTCTGGATGTCGAGCGTCTTCGCAACATGCCGGGCGTCACCCTGATCGGGGCTTAGGCCGCAAGGCCGGGCCCTCAGCTCATGCCAAGGGCGGCCTTGTACAGTTCCAGCACCGCCTCTTCCTCAGCCAACTCGTCCGGTTTGCGCTTGCGGATGGCCACAACCTTGCGCAGCACGCGCGTGTCATAGCCACGGCCCTTGGCTTCGGCCATCAGCTCTTTCTGCTGGTCGGCGACGTCCTTTTTCTCGGACTCAAGCTGTTCGAACCGTTCGATGAACTGGCGCAGCTCGTCAGCGGTCACGGCATAGGGATCGTTCGCGTCGGCCATTTTCGTCCTCGGGCTGCTTGGGGTGTCTACGGGTTCCTACCCTGCCCGTGCGGGCAGGTTCAAGCAGGATCGGCAGCTTGAACGCAAGGCGTGAAGCGGCTAGACGCGGGCGCGTGGCGGAATGCAGCAGGAGAGCGACATGCAGGCCTTGATCTGGGCGGGTGCGGCCTTGACGCTGATTGGGATCGGTGGCCTTGGCTACTGCGTTCTGAAGGCAATGCGCGCAAGGCGTGCGGGGCTTGACGATGCCGCGATGCGGGCCGAACTGCAGAAGGTGGTGCTGTTGAACACGGTGGCGCTTGGCGTGTCGGCGCTTGGGCTGATGATGGTGGTCGCGGGGATCGCCTTGGGCTGACCGCCGCAGGATCAGGGGTTCCCGTCCAGCACGGACAGACGATGGCCGTCCTGAATCAGCCGGTCCAGCAGCGGCGCGGGTGTCCAGACGGAGTTTTCGGCCGCCCAAAGCCTGAGATCATGGCGCAGGACCAGAAGGCCGCGCCGGTCGGCCTGATGCATGGGTCCGCCTTTCCAGCGCGGAAAGCCGAACCCCGCCACCAAAAGATGGTCGATGTCGGACGGCCGCCGCGCCACGCCCTGATCCAGCAAGCGCAGACCCTCGGTCGTCATGGCGCCAAGCCAGCGGTTGCAAATCTCGGCCTCGGTCATGTCGCGCGGGGTGGCGGTGCCTTGCGGTTCGGGCAGGCGCACCCCGTAGGCCGACAAGGCCGCCGCAAGCTGGCGCAGCGGCACGCCCGAAGCGGCAAGTGCCGCCAGCGCCAGATCCCCCGCCTTGAGGACAGCACGCCCAAGCCCGGGCCGGTGCCCCACCAGCGAGGGGATCAGATGGAGCCGCCGCAACCCGGCCACGGCGGTGCCGATGGCTTGCGGCGATTCCTCGGCAAGGATCGACACCTCGCAGGCCCGGCCCGAGGGGGCGATGGACATACCCATCTCGCCCTCGGCCCCGTCCAGAACCAGAAGCGCGGTTCCGTCCGAATGGGTGCGCAAAGGCCCGGCAGTCGGGGCCGTGGCGTGGACCTGCAGCGCAAGCCCGCTCAGATCGGCCAGATCCTCGACATGCTGCAGCTCCCTTGGATCAGGGTCAAACGGACCAAGGCTTGCCATCATCGCCCGACGGGACGGATGCAGCCAGCGCAGGGGAATACGTTCCCGCAGGGCGGCGCGGGCAAGGCTGACAAGGCCGGGCGCCTCACCCACCAGCCCAAGGGTGGTCAGCGGCACTGGCGCGGCCCGGGCAACGGCGGCGGGCAACCGGGCCGCGCGCCGTTCGGCCTGTGCGATGGCGCAGAGGGCGGCGGCTTCCGGCGTGGCTTCCAGATCGGCGCGGGCAACGGCCTCGAACATGTCGGCACTTTCGGGGGGCAGCAGCAGGGCAGCCTCGACGCAGTCGATGATCCGCCGCGTCGCGGGCAAGGCTCCGACATTCGCCCGCCGTGCCGCAGCCACCGCCGCCTGCCATTGGGCGGCGGTTTCAGGCGGGCGCGTGGGGCCTTCGCCCCGGGCCAGCCTTTCGGCCAAGGCGATGGCTGCAGGCAAAAGGGGGCCGGTGGCAAGCTCGTCCAGCAAACCAAGCGCCAAGGCCTCGGCGTCCGGCACCACCCGCCCGGTAAGCAGCAACTGCAAGGCAGCGCCCGCCCCGATCCGCTGGGGCAAACGCCGGGTGCTGCCCGCCATGGGGCAAAGCCCCAGCGCCACCTCTGGAAAGGCGATGCGGCAACCCGGCGCGCCAACCCTCGCCTGTGCCGCCAGCGCCAGCTCCGCCCCCGGCCCCATGGCCAGCCCCTGAATCGCGGCGACGACCGGAACCGAAGCCCCGGAAATCGCCCGGCAGAGATCCGCCAAGGACGGCTGGACCGTGTCAGGCTCCATGGGCAGCAGGCTGGAAAAATTGACGCCAGTCCCGGCAAGCACGACATACTGGCAATCCGCGAAAGGTGCCGCGAGTTCGGCCAGCATCGCCGCGCGCAGGGCGGGCGTCAGACCGTTGGATGGCGCATGGGCAAGGGTCAGGATAAGGGTCCTGTCCTGACGATCCACCAAAAGGCCGCTTGTTGCCATCGCGCCTATCCTGCCACTAGGGGGCGAGTAAGTCGCAATCACCGGAACTTGGCAAGCCGCCAGAGCCCCGGGGTCAGCCCCGACCGACCAGGAACTCAGACGGGCATGTTGTCAAAATCGGCCTCGACCTGGGCCTCGGTCTCGGCGGAGGCGGGTTCGATCTTGCCGACATAGGGCAGAACGGCGGCAAGGGCCTGCATCTCGGCCAGCAACAGCCGCAGACTTTCGGTCTGCAGCGACAGGCCAGCCTCGACAAGGTCGGCTTCCTTGCGGATCAGATCAGTCGGCGTGGAATGGGTCATTGGGCGCAGCTCCTGCAAAAAGGGGTCCAGGGCAAGGCATCAAGCCGGCCCTCCTCGATCTGGTCGCCGCAGCGGGCACAGGTGCCATAGCTGCCATCCGCAATCCGGCGCAGGGCTGCGCGGATCTGGGGAATTTCGGCCAACCCGGCCTTGGCGGTGGCTTCCAGAACTTCATCCGCCTCGCGTTCGGTCGCCAGATCTTCCCAATCGGGGTTGTTGTGCGAATCAAGCTCTTCCGCGATCAACTCCAGCCTTTCGCCAAGCTCGATCAGTCGGCCCTCAAGCATGGCCCGGCGGGTTGCCAGGGAAAGTGTCGGTTTCGCGGTCATTCCTGATCCTCCATCTACCCGGCAAGTATCCCACGGCACGGGGCGGGATGCCTTGACTCAGGTCAACAGCGGCCCTTCCGCCCGGCGACGGTCGGGAATATGGTTGGCCCCGATCGCGATCCTGCGGGGTCGGCCAGCCGCAAAGGACAGACAATGGACATCCGCCCGATTACCCCGGACTATGCCGTCTCCCCGCAGATCGAGCCGGGGGATTTGCCCGCATTGAAGGCTGCCGGTTACACCTGCATCATCGACAATCGCCCGGATGGTGAAATTCCACCCCATCTGCACACCGCCGAGATGCGCCGCGCGGCCGAGGCTTTGGGCCTGACCTTCATCGCCAATCCGGTGATTGGCGGCATGCTGACCATGGACAATGTCACCGCACAGCGCGCGGCGATCAAGGCAGCCACGGGTCCTGTCTTCGCCTATTGCGCCAGCGGCAACCGCAGCTCGATCGTCTGGGCATTGGCGCTGGCGGGAACCCGCCCGACGGATGAGCTTGTCGGCCTGCCGGCACGCCATGGCTACCAGCTTGACCACCTGCGCCCGCAGATCGAGGCGCTGGCCCAGAACGGCGGCTGACCCGACGGGCGGGCGATCAGCCTGCCGCCCGCAAGTCTAGCGCCGGATCAGCCTGCGGGGTTGGGCGCTGTGGAGCCTTGCCAAAGCTGCGGATGCGGTCCGCCTCAACCATCTTCAGGGCGCGCATCCCGCGGTGCTGGCCCAGTTTCGCCCGGGCAAGCGGACGACCGTCCATCGTTTCGATGGAGATCGCATCAACCCCGGCCAAGGGCAGGTCAAGCACATCGCCGGGCTGCAACGCCATGATCTGCCGGATGGGCAGGGTCAGCCGTCCGATCACGGCATCCAGCCGACAATCCACCTGCAGCACATGCGCGGCCAGCGACGTGGTGAATTGCGGGGCAGCCTCAGCCTCATCCGAGGCGAGGGCGATGCGTTCGCCCCGGCCTTGCGCTGGCAAGACCAGGATCACCTGGCCATCCCGCGCGCCTGCGCCAACCGACACATCGGCCAGCAGCATGCGATAGCTTTCCTCTTCCAGCAGAAAGGCCAGCGGGCGCAGGTCTTCCAGAAACGAGGCATAGCGGAACCCGGCGGCCCAGATCCGGTCGGCTTCTTCGGCAAGGGTGTCATCAAGGCCAGCAAGCGCACGGTCGATCACCCCGGCCACCATGGCGGCGTCAACGCGCGTGGGCTTGCGCGCGGTGGCGGGCTGGCCGGCCAGACGGCCGAGGGTCTGCATTTCGATCAGCGCCGCGGTAATGTTCGGCGCGACCATCAACACCCCAAGCCCCGCCTGCGGCCCATCCAGCAGCGACACCAGTGCCCGTTCGGGTGCAAGTTCCAGAACTTCGGCGATGCTGACGCGCAGGACGCGCAAGCGCCGCACTTCCAGATCCATGCCCATGGCATCGCGTGCGGCCCGGGCAAGTGCCAACCGCCAGCCCCGGTCAGCGCCGGGGGCGCCTTCGGCCTGTGGTTGCCGGGCACGGTCAATCTTGCGGCGCAGAACTTCGGTCATGCTGTGGGGCCCCGGGGTTGGACGCCTTACCCTAGCGCGCGCATCCCTACCAAAGGCTTAAGCCGCGGCTTTTTCCAGCCGCAGGGGCACGGTCAACCGGAAGGCCGCCCCGCCCTGCCCCGGCAGATAAGCCACTGATCCGCCAAGATTGGTCATGATCTCGCGGCAGATCGCCAGACCAAGGCCCGCGCCGCCCGCGCGGTTGGCATCGGTCAGCCGGGCAAACTTTTCGAAGATCAGCGATTGCGATTCCTTCGGAATGCCCTTGCCGTTGTCGATGAAATCCACCGTCACCCGCCCGGCCCGCTGACGCACGGCGATGCGCAATTCCGGATGGGCAGCATCGCAATACTTTCGCGCGTTCGAGATCAGGTTGATGAACACCTGCGTCAGACGGTCAGCATCGGTCTTGATGTAGATCGCCTCGGACGGCAGGTCCCGGTGGATGATGAAGCTGCGCTCGGGCCGGGTCTGGCGGGCTGCGGTCAGGGCGGTGTCCAGCATCTGCTGCAGGTTGGCAAGGCCAAGGTTCAGCTGCACCGTCCCATTTTCCAGAACCGACAGGTCCAGAAGGTCATCCAGAAGCCGGGTCAGTCGCTTTGCCTCATCATGGATGATGCGGCCGTATTTGGTGACCGTCTCGGGCGGAAGGTCGCCTTCGGTCAGGATCTCGGAGAACGCGCGGATCGAGGTCATCGGGGTGCGCAATTCATGGCTGATCTGGCTAAGGAAGGCATCCTTCTGGATCGAAAGCTGCATCAGCTTTTCATTCGCTTCCCGCAAGGCCCCGGCGGTGCGGGTCAGCTCAGCCTCCCGCGCCTCAAGCTGGGCGGAGTATTCCATGATCTGGGCGGATTCGCTGGCGACGGCCATCAGGTCTTCCACCGTCACGGTGGCGCGGCCGACCAGTTGGCTGATCATCGCATGAGCCGTGGCCGCGCCGACAAAGCCGGACAACCGCGCCTCCAGCGTGTCAAGGAAATTGGGCGTCGGATCAGGCAGGAACCCGTCCTTGCCCTGGTCCCGCGCGGCATCCTGAAACAGCGCCAGCGCCGCGTCTTCGCCAAGGATGCGCTGCGCCATGGTCAACAGTGCCTCAGGCTCTGCCTGTCCGCGCGCCCAGCGTTGTGGGCCGACCGCACCTTCGAACACGTTCACGAAGGCCGCGCCCTGCAGCCGTTCCAGCGGGCCGGGGAAGGTCAGCAAGGACCCAAGGCACAAGGCGATGACGTTGAGCGTGAGGGACCAGAACAGCGCGTGGATCATCGGATCCATCCCCTCGGTGCCGAACAGGGCCTGCGGGCGCAGCCATGACAGACCGAAAAGCCCTTGGGTGAACACCGCCTCGGACAGGGCAGCGCCCGGACCGAAGGACGGCAGGAACGACGCATAGGCCCAGACCGTGAACCCGATCACCAGCCCCAGCATTGCGCCGTTCTTGTTGGCCCCGCGCCAGAACAGCCCGGCCAGCATTGCCGGAAGCACTTGTGCCACCCCAAGGAAGGCAATCAGCCCGATGGCCGCCAGCGCCGCAGACCCACCTGACACATGATAATAGCCATACCCCAGCGCCAGAACCGCCGCGATCGCCACGCGCCGGGCGTTCAGCACTACGGCGCGCAGGTCATCCCCCGCCCCTGCCGTCGGGCGCAACCGCAGCCAGAGCGGGATGACCACATGGTTGGAAATCATCGTCGCCAGCGCGATGGATTCCACGATGACCATCGACGTGGCCGAGGAAAAGCCGCCCAGAAACGCCAGCATGGCCAATCCGCCCTGCCCCTCGGACAACGGCAGCGTCAGCACGAACATGTCTGGGTTCGATCCCGCAGGCAGCCGGTCCAGCCCCACCACGGCGATGGGGACGATGAACAGGCTCATCAGCATCAGGTACAGCGGAAAGGCCCAGCTGGCGCGGGCCAGATGGCCTTCGTCGTCATTCTCGACCACCATCACCTGAAACATCCGTGGCAGGGTGATGACCGCCGCCGCCGACAGGAAGATCAGCCCGGTCCAGCGACCTGGCTGAAGTTGCCATGCCGACAGGTCCGCCGCGTCGATCCGCGCGATGATGTCGCCCACCCCGTCGGCAATCCCCCAGACCACGAAACAGCCAACCGCGAGCAAGGCCACCAGCTTGACCACCGCCTCGACCGCAATGGCGGTGACGATGCCGTGGTGCTGCTCCTTGGCATCAAGGTTGCGCGTGCCGAACAGGATGGTGAACAGCGCCAACCCGACCGCCACCCAGATCGCGGTGCTTGCCGGATCGGGCGGTGCCATGCCGTCGGGCGTGGTGCTGGCGAAGACGCCAAACGACAACACGACCGACTGAAGCTGCAGCGCGATATAAGGTGTGGCCGCCACGACCGCGATGATGGTGACAATCACCCCCAGCGTGTTCGATTTGCCGAACCGGGATGAGATCAGGTCGGCAATCGACGTGACCCGGTATTGCCGCCCGATCCGCACCAGTTTGCGCAACAGCCACCACCAGCCGATGAAGACCAGCGTCGGCCCGAAGTAGATCGTCAGAAACTCCAGCCCCGACCGCGCGGCATAGCCAACCGCGCCGTAAAAGGTCCAGGCGGTGCAGTAGATCGACAGGGACAAGGTGTAGACCAGCGGTGACCGCAACCACCCCAACCGCCCGGCCTGCGCGCGGCGCTCGACGATGAAGGCGACGGCGAACAGAAAGACCACATAAAGGACGCAAGCGAAAACCAGAAGGTTGAAGGGCATCTCAGTCCTCTTCCTCCTCGGTGCCCTCGCCGTGTGACAGGCCGGGGGCAAATCCAGCGGCCACGCCGATCATCGCCACCCAGACCAGAAAGAAATAGATCACATCGCCCGCGCTCAGGCTGGTCCGGTCGCCATGCGTCCACAGCAGCGGCAGCAGCAGCAGAAACAGGCCAAGGATCGGCAGCAACCGCGCCGCATCGCGCAGCCGCCGCCGCCGGTAGGGAGCGCGGGCCAGAAACAGCGGGGGCTTTGCCCGCGCCATCAGCGATCCATCATGGCGCGGACCTCGGCCAGAATCTCGGCGTTGGAAAAGGGCTTCGAGATGAACCGGTCCGCCCCGGCGCGTTCGGCGGCCTCACGGTCGCGGCCGCGCGCGGTCAGCATCATCACCGGGATCGCGCTGGTTTCAGGGTCTGCCCGCAAAGCACCAAGGATTTCCAGACCCGAAAGCCCCGGCAACATGTGATCAAGGATCACCAGATCCGGCCGGTCACTGCGCACAAGATCAAGCGCGCCAAGGCCATCGCCCAGATGCGTTACCCGCAAACCATCCCGCGACAAAAGGAACTGGATCGCTTCCGCGATGTTGGGTTCATCCTCAATGAGGAGCACATGGCCTGACACTGGTTTCCCCCGGCGGACTCTGCCGCCCCGCCCGTAGTATCGGCAGAACCGGTCCCCGTGTCAAAACCCCTTTGCCGCAGCCTCGGCCTGCAGGGCGTCGCTGCCCCGCGCTTCCGACAGGATCGAAGGCTCGCGCCGGGCCGGGCAGTCTGGTCGCGGGCAGATCCGGCAGCTTGACCCGATCGGAAGGGCCGTCTGGCGCGGCTGATCCTCGGGCAGGATCAGCATGGCCGCCTCGCGCAGTTCGGGGCCGCGCAGACCCAGCGGATGCCGGGGGGCAGCCCAGGCCAGCACCCGGTGCAGCCGACCGCCCTGCCCGGCCATTTCAACGACCACCTCGACGGGTTGCGAGGGCCGCCCCAGTGCGGCGTAGAGCGGCCAGAGCGGGCAAGCCGCCCCAAAGCGCGGCAGGGGAAACCCGGAGGTGGGCTTGCGAAAGGTCAGGGTCCCCGATGCATCGCAGGTGACCAGTCCCGCCCCAAGGTCCGGCAGGGTTGCCAACCGGCGCATGACCATCATCGGATCACAGGCGTACTGTTCGGCAAGGGCAAAGGGGTCCGGCCCCAACGCCGCAACCGCCGCCGCGAACCGGGGCATTGGCAGGGCTGTCGCATCCGCCGCCGCCCGGACCAGATGCGCCCGCGCCAGCGACCGCGCCGCGGTTGACGCCAGCGCCGCCACTTCATCGCCGCAGCCTTGGGCAAGAGTGGCATCGTCAAACCCCCAGCCGCGCGCCTTCAGCCAATCTTCCACCTCTTCCTGCGGGGCGGCAATGCCCTGTTCGGCCATGGCCGTGCCTGCGTCCAGATAGGCCACCAAAGCCTCGGCCCCGGCGGCTAGGCGTTCGCTGTCGTGATGCAGGTTCAGGTGGAACCGCGCCGCCCATTGCGGATCAAGATCTTCGGTTTCCGCCAGGATCGACGCGGTCGCCCGCACCGATGACAGGGACGACAGCACCTCATGCAGCGATTGCGACAGGTGCGGGTCATGCGTCATCCGGTCGTTCAACGCCTCGACGGCGCGCTCCAGCGTCTGCACCCGAACGTCCAGCGCCACCAGAAGGCCCGCCCAACCCGGAAACCGGCTGGCAAAATCCTCCAGCCCGGCCAGTTCCACCGCCAATGCCCCCCCCCGCGCGGCTGAGCTTCGCAGCCCTTCGATCAGCGCCGCATCCGACCCTTCGGCAAGCGCCGCCCGATCAAACCCAAGGGCATCGGCAAGCCGCACCAGAAGCGCGCCCCCGACCCGGCGCCGGTCATGTTCGATCAGGTTAAGGTAGGAGGCCGAGATCCCCACAGACGCCGCGACATCGGCTTGTCTTAGCCCGGCGGCAAGGCGGCGTTCGCGCAGACGGGTTCCGGTCAGGGCAGACAGTGGCATGGGGGGCCTGAGTTTCTTTACACAGATTTACCGCTCATGCCGCGCTTGACAACATCTGAAAAGAAGAACGCGCCCGAGTTGCCCCGGGCGCGTCCAAGACTTCACCTCTGATCAGTTCGCAAGCGCTGCGTCCGTAATGGCGCTGGTCCAAGCCCCTTCCGGCGCCTTGGTGATCACCGGGTCCGACCCGCCTGCCAGCAGCGTTGCCACCGTGCGCTCGGCAGCAGCCACGTCCAGCGCGCCGTTGGAACCCGCGGTCAGCTTGGCAATCTCGCCCATCATGCGCTTCTGGTGGTTTTCGGTCTGCGCGCCGGTCTGGTCATTTTCCAGCACGATCATCGCGGCTTCGTCGCTGTTGGCCTCGGCGTATTTCCAGCCCTTCATGCTGGCACGGACAAACTTGACCATCGTTTCGGCAAATGCCGGGTCGGCCAGACGGTCTTCCAGCACATAGAGCCCGTCTTCCAGCGTGGCGACGCCCTGATCTTCATACTTGAAGGTCACCAGCTGTTCCGGTGTGATCCCGGCGTCGATCACCTGCCAGTATTCGTTGTAGGTCATCGTGGAAATGCAGGCCGCCTGCTTTTGCAGCAAGGGATCAACGTTGAAGCCCTGCTTCAGCACCGTCACCCCACCGGGTGAGCCATCGGTGGCCAGCCCAAGCGTCGCCATCCAGGACAGGAACGGGTATTCGTTGCCAAAGAACCAGACACCCAGCGTCTTGTCCGCGAAATCGGCAGGCGAGGTGATGCCGGTTTCCGCAAGGCAGGTCAGCATCATGCCCGAAGACGCAAAGGGCTGCGCGATGTTCACCAGCGGGAGGCCCTTTTCGCGCGCCGCAAGGGCCGCTGGCATCCAGTCCACCATCACGTCGGCGCCACCGCCTGCGATCACCTGCGTTGGCGCAATGTCGGGGCCACCCGGAAGGATGGTGACGTTCAGCCCTTCTTCCTCATAAAACCCCTTCGCCTGCGCCACATAGTAGCCCGCGAACTGTGCCTGCGTGACCCATTTCAGTTGCAGCGTCACATCTTCGGCCTGCGCGCCGGTGCCAAGTGCCGCGACGAATGCGGCGGTCATCAGTCTTTTCATCGTCGTCTCCCATGTTGGGCCCGTTCCCCGGGCCATTGGTTAATGTCTTTGCCGTCAGTGTCTTTGCGAAGGGTGCCAGAAGGTCACCCACCGTTCGATCAACGTGATCAGCCCGTAAAGCGCCGATCCCGCCAATGCCGCGACCGCAATCGTGGCCCAAACCATGTCAAGGCCAAGCCGTCCCACCTCGGTCGAGATGCGGAACCCCATGCCATAGATCGGACTGCCGAAAAACTCGGCAACAATCGCGCCGATCAGGGCCAGAGTCGATGCAATTTTAAGCCCGTTGAAGATGAAGGGCATGGCGGCGGGCAGCCGCAGCTTCCACAGGCTTTGCCAGTAGGATGCCCCCCAGGTTGCCATCAGATCACGCTGCATCCGCTCGGATGCCTGCAAGCCTGCCACCATGTTCACCAGGATCGGGAAGAACACCATCACCACCACGACGGCGGCCTTCGACTGCCAGTCAAACCCGAACCACATCACCAGAATCGGTGCCAGACCGACGATGGGCAAGGCGGCGACAAAGTTGCCCACCGGCAGCAACCCCCGCTGCAGGAAGGGCGACCGATCAATCGCTACCGCCACCACAAACGCCGCACCCGCCCCGATCAGGAACCCGGGGACAGCGCCTTTCAGGATGGTCTGGGCAAAGTCGGCCCAAAGGGTCGGCCCCTCAAACGCGATCTTTGCGGCAATCACGCTGGGCGCGGGCAGGATCACCGGGGCCACGCCAAGGCCACGCACCAACCCTTCCCACAGGATCAGCACCGTCGCGCCAAAGATCAGCGGCACCAGAAGCCTGCCGAAGGGTTTGCGGGCCAGCGCGCTGCCGGCCAGCGCCACGTTCAGCGCCCATGCCCCCAGCCACACCGCGACTGCCACCCAAAGCGCCGTCATGCCGGCACACCCATCCGCCTGCGCGCCAGCCCTTCAAGCAAGCCCACGGAGACGATCAACAGCCCCGCGAGGATCGCCGCTGCGAACAGCGCCGCCCACATGATCAGGGGCTCGCCGAACTGCGACCCGATCAGCATCCGCGCGCCCAACCCCTCAATCGCGCCGGTCGGCAACTCGCCCACGATGGTGCCCACCAGCGAGGCTGCAATCGCCACCTTCAGGGAGGCAAAGAAATACGGCATCGAGGCGGGGAGCCGTAGCTTCAGGAACGTCGCCGTCTCGCTCGCCCCATAGGTGCGCAGCAGATCAAGCTGCATCTGGTCGGGGCTGCGCAACCCCTTCACCATGCTGACCAGCACCGGGAAGAAGGACAGATAGGCCGCGATGATCGCCTTAGGCACATCGCGCCCGGACAGCCCCAACTGGCTGGACACCACGATGATCATCGGCGCCAGCGCCACGATCGGAATGGTCTGGCTGATGATCGCCCATGGCATCACGCTCATGTCCATGACCCGGAAGCGGACGATCGACATCGCCAGCGCCACGCCGACGATGATCCCAAGGGCGAAGCCCATCATCGTGCCCTTGAAGGTCACATAGCCGTGGTAGACGAGGCTCCGCTTCGAGGTCACCGCCTGCCCGAACACCCCCTTCCACAACTCCGCCCCCACCTGATGCGGCGGCGGCAAGAGCGGGCGATCCTGCGTCATGGTCTGGGGAATGACCTCGCCCCATGTCACCGTCTGGCCCGCGCGCTCGGCCTGGTCAAAGACCCAGGTGGCGTTCATCCAGACTGCAGCCGCGTACCAGATGGCGACCAGCCCGGCGAGGACGGTCAGGACAGGAACGACGCGCGTCATGTCTGGCACCACCCGCCCCGGGCCTGCCCCGGGGCCGCGTCGTCAGCCCTCCCCAAGCGTGGCGGCCAGAGGTCCCGGGTCAGGCCCGGGACGGGCATTCCTGTGTGACGCGGCACCGCCCTCATGCCTTCCCTCCCGTCGGCCAGGCAATCATCGCCACCGCCACGACCCCCAGCGCCATTCCGGCCAGCTGCAACCCCGTGGGCCGTTCGCCAAAGACAACGATGGCCATCAGCGAAATCGCCACCAGCTGGAAGATCGCCGACAGCGCAATCGCCAGCCCCAGCCCGTTCAGCCGCATCACCTGCACCATCAGCCAGTTGCCGACACAAAACAGCAGCAGCGCGCCCACAAGCACGGGCCAGCCGCCCTTGACCGCATAGGTCTTGAGCACGCCATTCGCCGCCACGAAAACCGCCGTCGCCGCCGCAAGCCAGAGAAAACTGACCGCCCCCATCAAATCCCCCTGTCCTTGTCGCGCTTTTCCTTCACGGTCAGCACGACGATGACGACGTAAACCACCACCAGCCCGATCAGGAACATCCCCGGCTCTCCGAACGGGCGGCCTTTCCTGAAATCATCCACGACAAGCACCGCCGCGGCCCCGGCACAGAACAGCCAGACCGCGGTGATCGCGATCATCACCCGCCAGAACGCCTTGCGCCGCTTCTTCTGTGCCGCCGTCTCGCGCCGTTTTCGGGTGGATTCGGCGGGCACGGCGGCCGGGGAATGTTCATCATCATCGACAAACACCTCTCCCCGACGAAACGACGACAGGCGCTGCCACAAAAGCCAGACCTCGTACCCAAGGACCAGCGGTCCGAAGACCAGCGCCGCCACCTTGATCCAGAAGAAATCCAGACGATTGCGCGGGTTCAGACTGGCCTCACCCTGCGCGAGCACCATGACCACAACAATCCCGGCGCCGATCACCAGCGCAAGGCCCATGGCCCGGGCAAAGGCCGCCCAAGCCTCAGCCGAGGTCCGGGGGGCGACGCTGCGGCCGCGCCAGATGCGGCGGGCCTCAGTCATCCTGATGCCCAGCCCGCAGCCCCTCACGCACGCGGTGGGCGATCTCGATGAACTCGCGGCTGTCACGAATGTCCAGCGGGCGGTCCTTCGGCAAAGGCGAGTCGATGATGTCGGTGATCCGCCCCGGACGTGGGGACATGACGACGATCTTGGTCGACAGATACACCGCCTCGGGGATGGAATGGGTGACAAAGCCGATGGTCTTGCCAGTGCGCGCCCAAAGTTTCAGCACCTCTTCGTTCAGCCGGTCCCGCACGATTTCGTCCAGCGCACCAAAGGGTTCATCCATCAGCAGGATGTCGGCATCAAACGCCAAGGCCCGCGCGATGCTGGCGCGCTGCTGCATGCCCCCGGAAAGCTGCCAGGGGAACTTCTTGCCAAACCCCGAAAGCTCCACCAGGTCCAGCACCCGGTCTACCCGTTGATCCTGCTCCGCCTTGGAAAACCCCATGATTTCAAGCGGCAACCGGATGTTCCCGCTGATCGTCCGCCAGGGATAGAGCCCCGCCGCCTGGAAGACATAGCCATAGGCCCGCTTCCTGCGCGCCTCATCTGGGGCCATGCCGTTCACCGTCAGCGTGCCGCCCGTTGGATGTTCCAACGCTGCTATCGCGCGCAGGAACGTGGTCTTCCCGCAGCCCGACGGCCCGATGAAGCTGACAAAATCGCCCCGGTTGATCGTCAGATCAACGTCCTTCAGCGCCTGCACCGGCCCGTCCGCCGTCTGGAACACCAGCTGCAGCCCCTTGGCCTCAATCACCGGCTGATGCGCGTTCAGCGTGTCCTTCACCCAAAGATCCCTTCACATTCCCGTAGCCTTGCCGTGCCAGTCCTGCACCAGCCTGCTTCCCTTACCACCTCGTCCGAAACCGGAGGACCGCCATGCTGACCAATACCCCGCAGACGACCCTCGCCTTCGCGCCTTCGCCCGAGGACCTGGACGACATCGACTTCACCGCCCCCCTGATCGCCTTCGCGCCGCCAATCCGGGACGAAGAGGAAAGCGAGCCGGGGGAGCCGTGACCCAGGCATCAGACCCCCGTTGCCGGAATACCTGACCGGACGACCGGCCGCGGCGCGGTCAGGTCTTTCCACTGGGTCAGTGCCTTGTTGATCGCGGGCCTTGGTTCACGGGCGACGAACTTGCCGTGGCCTTCCTGCGTCTTCACCTCGCCGTCATGGATCGCCACCATCCCGCGGGTCAGGGTAAAGCGGGGCAGACCCTTGACCGTCTTGCCCTCGAACACGTTGTAGTCGATGGACGATTGCTGCGTGCCCGCAGTGATCGTCTTTTCCTTTTCCGGGTCCCAGACCACAAGGTCGGCATCCGCCCCCACCAGAACCGCGCCCTTCTTCGGGTAGCAGTTCAGGATTTTCGCAATGTTGGTTGAAGTTACGGCGACAAATTCATTCATCGTCAGCCGCCCTGTCGCCACGCCATGCGTCCACAGCATCGGCATCCGGTCCTCCAGCCCCCCCGTCCCGTTCGGGATCTTGGCGAAGTTGCCAAGGCCGAAGCGTTTCTGCTCGGTCGTGAAGGCGCAGTGGTCGGTGGCGACGACCGACAGGCTGCCGCTCATCAGACCGGCCCAAAGGCTGTCCTGATGCTGTTTGTTGCGGAAGGGGGGCGACATGACGCGGCGGGCAGCGTGGTCCCAGTCGGGATGGAAGTATTCGCTCTCGTCCAGCGTCAGGTGCTGGATCAGGGGTTCGCCCCAGACCCGCTTGCCCTGTTGCCGCGCGCGGCGGATCGCCTCATGCGCGTCCTCGCAACTAACATGCACCACATACAGCGGCACCCCCGCCATATCGGCAATCATGATCGCACGGTTGGTCGCCTCACCCTCCACCTGCGGCGGGCGGGAATAGGCGTGGCCCTCCGGCCCGGTGTTGCCCTCGGCGATCAGCTTGGCCGTCAGTTCCGCCACCACATCGCCGTTTTCGGCATGGACCATGGCCAGCCCGCCAAGTTCCCCAATCCGGCGGAAGCTGGCGAAAAGCTCATCGTCATTGACCATAAGCGCGCCCTTGTAGGCCATGAAGTGCTTGAAGCTGGTCATGCCGGCTTTCATTGCCTCGGCAATCCCGTCCCAGACCTTCTCACCCCACCAGGTCACCGCCATGTGGTAGGAGTAGTCGCAATTCGCCCGGCCGGATTTGTTGTGCCACATCTGGGCGGCATCCATCAGCCCCTGCCCCTGCCCCGGCAGCACGAAGTCGACGACCATCGTCGTCCCGCCACTAAGCGCCGCCCGCGTCCCACTTTCAAAATCATCCGCCGAGTAGGTGCCCATGAAGGGCATCTCCAGGTGCGTATGCGGGTCGATCCCGCCGGGCATGACATAGCAACCGGTCGCGTCGAGTTCTGTCCCGCCCTTGAGGCCCTGCCCGATGTCGGTGATCACCCCGTTCTCGATGCGGACATCAGCCTTGTAGGTGAGGTCGGCGGTGACGACGGTGCCGTTTTTGATGATGGTGGTCATTGAGCACTCCCGATATCTTCGATGGGTTGAACCCACCAGCGTCCTCGTTCCGACTTGATGACCGTCGCTTGGCCACCGAGATATAGCCCTGAAACCGCTTCAAACTCTGGGTATCGTTCCCGAAAGCAGTTGAAGCAGATCACACGCCCCTCTGACGGCGTGTCGTGCGCGCCATGTTCGCAGACAGCCTGCCACTCCCCGTCAGCCTCATGAAAAACGGTATGGATCGGCTCTCCATCCTCAATGATATGAGAACATACGATCAGCCGATTGGCAGGGGCATGTCCGCAAGCGCTCACCCCACCACCTCCGCCACCTCAAGGCAGGCGTGGAGGAGTACATCCGTCCCCGCCGCCGCCCACTCCGGGCTGATCTCCTCGGCCTCGTTGTGCGACAGCCCGTCCACGCAGGGGCACATCACCATCACCGTGGGGGCGACGCGGTTGATCCAGCAGGCATCGTGACCGGCGCCCGAGACGATGTCCATGTGGGAATAGCCCAGCTTTTCAGCGGATTGGCGGACGATCTTCACTAGACCGGGGTCGAAAGTGACGGGGTCGAAGTGGCCCACGTCCTCGATCTCACAGCCCAGCCCCAACTCCCTCGCCACCGCATGGGCCGCCCGCATCACCTCAGCCTTCATCGCATCCAGCTTGGCCTGCTCAGGCGACCGGATATCCACCGTGAACACAACCTTACCCGGTATCACGTTGCGGCTGTTGGGAAAAACCTTCACCTGCCCCACCGCGCCCACGGCGTTCGGCTGGTGGCTCATGGCAATCTGGTGCACCCGCTCGGTGATCCGCGCCATGCCGAGGCCCGCGTTCACCCGCATGTTCATCGGCGTCGATCCGGTGTGGGCATCCTTGCCCGTCAGCGTGATTTCCAGCCACCAAAGGCCCTGGCCGTGGGTGACAACGCCAATCGACTTGCCCTCAGCCTCCAGAATGGGCCCCTGCTCGATATGCAGCTCCAGCATCGCGTGCATCTTCCGCGCGCCGACCTTCTCATCTCCGACCCAACCGATCCGCTCCAGCTCCTCGCCAAAGACCTTGCCATCAAGGTCCTTGCCGGACTTGGCGTACTCCTCGGTATGCAAACCCGCAAAGACACCCGACGCCAGCATGGCAGGCGCAAACCGCGCGCCCTCCTCATTCGTCCAGTTTGTCACGACGATCGGGTGCTTTGTCTTCACCCCCATGTCGTTCAGCGTGCGGACCACCTCCAGCGCACCAAGGACGCCGAGGACGCCGTCATACTTGCCCCCGGTCGGCTGGGTATCAAGGTGGCTGCCCATGTAAACCGGCAGCGCGTCAGGGTCCGTCCCTGCCCGGGTCGCGAACATGTTGCCCATTGTATCGACGCCCATCGTCATGCCGGCCGCCTTGCACCAGCCCGCGAAAAGGTGCCGCCCTTCGCTGTCTGCATCGGTCAGAGTCTGGCGGTTGTTGCCGCCTGCCACGCCGGGGCCGATCTTCGCCATCTCCATCAGGCTGTCCCACAGCCGTTCGGAGTTGATCCGCAGGTTGTCCCCCGAAGATGTGGCGGTTGCTGGCATTGTTCGCACTCCCCGTTCGCGGCGGGGCCATGCTGCCCCTTGCCGCGACTCATTTCCTGACCGTATGGTCAAGGTGAAGCGCACCACAACCTGACCAACCGGTCAACGAAAATATGGGAAGTGCATGAGCGGCGATGCCCAGATTTCACGCCTGAAACCGGGCAAGCGCACAGATATCCGGCGCGAGAATGAACGGACGATTCTTGACGCCGCCGAGAAGGTCTTTGCCGAGGCCGGATTTGGTGGCGCAACCATGCAGTTGATCGCCGATATGGCGGGGCTGCCGAAGGCGAACCTGCACTATTACTTTGCCACGAAGGAAGACCTCTACCGCAAGGTCGTGCAGCAGATCTTCGAAATCTGGCTGGATGCGGCGATGATCTTCGACGACGCCCCCGGGCCGGTGGAAGGAATTGGCGGCTATATCGACGCCAAGATGGACATCTCGCGCACCCATCCGCACGGGTCCAAAGTCTGGGCGTCCGAGGTGATGCACGGCGCGCCGGTGATCCAGGACTATCTGGAAACCACCCTGCGCGACTGGACCGAGGGCCGGATCAAGGCAATCCAACGCTGGATCGACGAAGGCAAGATGGCACCGGTCAACCCCCGGCACCTGCTTTACATGCTTTGGGCAACCACCCAGCATTACGCCGATTTCGGTCATCAGATCCAGACTCTGAACGGTGGACGGGCGCTGTCTGACCGCCAATGGAACGAGGCCAAGGCCAGCGTCAAGGACATGGTCCTGCGCGGGATCGGGGCGAAATAGGGATATGAGATGAACAGTGCCGATCTTGAGACCGAAGCCGCCACGCTGGTTCTGCCGGGCTTTGACGAAACCGCGGCCCTGCGGTTGGGCAGAATCCTGACCGACCTTGCCATGGCCGAAGCCCTACCGGTGGTGATTGACATCCGCACCCCCGACCGGACGCTGTTCCACGCGGGCTTGCCGGGTTCGGCCCCGCTGAACGACCTTTGGGCCCGGCGCAAGTCGAACACCGCGCTGCGGTTCCACGAAGCCTCGCTTCTGGTCGGCACAAGGCACCGCGAAAAGGGTGAGACGCTGGCGAAGCACGGTCTGGATCTGGCCGATTTCGCCGACCACGGCGGCGCGGTGCCGATCCGGGTTGCCGGAGTGGGCGTGGTCGCCGTAGCCACCGTCTCGGGTCTGCCGCAGGTCGAGGATCACCGGCTGGTCGTCCGGGGGATCAGGGCGCTGATGGCCGGGTGAGAATCCGACGCGCCCCGGACTTGATCCGGGGCCTCATCCTGACCTCACCCCACGAGGCCCCGGATCAAGTCCGGGGCGGGTTTTCCTTCAACTCCACCTCGACAAAGCACATCGCGGTGGACCCATCATTGACGACGTTGTGCTCGACACCCTCGCTGCGCCGGTAGGCCGTCCCCGCCGGAACCAACACCTTGCGGCTGCCACCGCCCGGTTCCTCCAGCAGCATGTGGCAGTCGGTGATCGCGGTGATGACATAGTCATGCCCGTGCCGATGCCAGCCCGTCTCGGCGCCCGGGGCAAAGTCGAAGCGGGTGACACGCACACGGTCATCATCGACCAGTGTCGTGGCCGAACAGGCGGGGCGCATCAGTCCAGTGACTTCAGCACATCGCCCAGCGTGCCGATCAATTCGTCAATCTGCGGCTTGGAGATGATCAGCGGCGGGCTCATCGCGATGATGTCGCCCGTGGTACGGATCAGGATGCCCTTCTCATAGGCCTTGAGGAAGGCACTGAAGGCGCGCTTCGTCGGCTCCCCCGGGATCGGCTCCAGTTCCACGGCACCGATCAGGCCCATGTTGCGGATGTCGATCACATGAGGGTGGTCGCGCAGCGAATGGATCGCCTCTTGCCAATAGCCCTCAAGCTCCCGCGCCCGGTCAAACAGCCCCTCTTCCTTGTAGACCTCCAGCGTTGCCACCCCACAGGCGGCCGCAATCGGGTTGCCGCTGTAGGTATAGCCGTGGAACAGTTCGATCATATGCTCAAGCCCTTGCATGAAGGCATCATGCACGGCGGCAGTGGTCAGAACCGCGCCCATCGGGATCACCCCGTTGGTCAGCCCCTTGGCGGTGGTCATCATGTCCGGCAGCACATCAAAATGCTGGGCGGCAAAGGCTGACCCAAGGCGGCCAAAGCCGGTGATAACCTCATCAAAGATCAGCAGGATGCCATGTTTCTTTGTGATCGCCCGCAGCTTTTCCAGATACCCTTTCGGCGGCATCAGCACGCCGGTTGATCCTGCCATCGGCTCCACGATCACCGCGGCAATCGTTTCGGCCCCGTGCAGCGCCACGATCCGCTCCAGATCATCCGCCAGGTTCGCGCCATGCTCCGGCTGACCCTTGGTGAAGGCGTTCAAGTGCGGCAGGTGCGTGTGCGGCAGGTGATCGACCCCGGCCAGCAGCGTGCCAAAGAACTTGCGGTTGTTCACGATCCCGCCAACAGAGATGCCGCCGAAGTTCACCCCGTGATAGCCCCGTTCCCGTCCGATCAGGCGGGTGCGCGTCCCCTCCCCCCGTGCACGGTGATAGGCAATCGCCAGTTTCAACGCCGTTTCAACACTTTCCGAGCCGGAGTTCGTGTAGAATACATGCTCAATGCCCTTCGGCGCGATGTCGATGATCCGGTTTGCCAGTTCGAACGCAATCGGATGGCCCATCTGAAAGGCGGGGGCATAGTCCAGTTCGGCCGCCTGTTTCTGGATCGCCTCGACAATCTTCGGGCGGCAATGGCCCGCGTTGCAGCACCACAGGCCCGCCGTTCCATCCAGCACCTGCCGGCCGTCGCTGGTGGTGTAGTGCATGTCCTTGGCCGCCACGAACATCCGCGGGTTCTTCTTGAACTGGCGGTTCGCCGTGAACGGCATCCAGAAGGCGTTCAGGTCGTTCGGGGCATTGCGGTCAAGCGCCATGGCTTTCTCCTGGAACCGCGGGGCTGCGGCGAATGATTTGACGTTATACTGCGGGGCAAGCTATCCATGGGGTCCCCAAGGTCAAGCCTGATCCTGCCTTCCCTTACCGTCAAGTCCCATGCCCCCAAACCCGATGCCCACCCCCTCACGCACACGGTCCCGCATTCAGCAAAAGAACCGCGAAAGCATTCTTGACGCGGCGCTTGAGGTGTTTTCGCAGCATGGGTTCCGTGGGGCCACGCTGGACCAGATCGCAGACGGGGCTGGCCTGTCCAAGCCCAATCTCCTTTACTACTTCCCGTCGAAAGAGGCGGTGCACAAGGCGCTTCTCACCGGCCTTCTGGACACCTGGCTTGATCCCTTGCGCGCGATGGACCCCAACGGCGATCCGGTGGCCGAGGTTCTGGCCTATGTCCGCCGCAAGCTGGACCTTGCCCGGGATTACCCGCGCGAAAGCCGGCTTTTTGCCGGGGAAATCCTGCAAGGCGCCCCCCGGATGCGCGAGGCGATCGAGGGCGATCTGAAGGCGCTGGTCGATGACAAAGCCAAGGTTCTGGTCCGATGGATGGACGATGGGCGTATCGCGCGGGTCGATCCGGTGCATCTGATCTTTTCTATCTGGGCGCTGACCCAACATTATGCCGATTTCGACGTTCAGGTCCGGGCCGTGCTTGGCCCCGGCCATGACCCCTATGCCGAGGCGGGGCGCTTCCTTGACACCTTGTTTGAACGCTTGCTCGCCCCCTGACCGCGCGCATTTTAACGATCCGGCGGATGCGCGGCTTGCGAAGTTAAAGTATTCTTCACAAACCGCAGCAGCAGAAAGCAAGCCATCCCATGGGACCGATCACCTCCATCCGGGCGCAGATGCCTGTGACCGACCCTGCACCCTCAGCCGCTCTGGCCGACCAGCGCAATGACCAGCGCCAGCCGCGTGACGGGATTGCCCCGGTCAGCAAGACCACCCTGCCCGACGCGCCCCAACAGGTGCCCGCCAAACCGGCAGCGGCCAATCCGCAACTCCTCACTGCCCGCGATCTGGCCGAGGCCAGCGCCGCCGCCACCGCCGAGGCGGCCCGTGCCGCCTATATCCGCGCCAGCATTGACGCCGGGATAAGCCCGCTGCCCCTGCCCTGAAGCAGCGACGCCGTGGTCACTCAGCCGCCCGAACGCTGGGGTTGTTCGGGTGCGTGGTCCAGTTGGCGTAGTCGCCCACTTTTGTCCCGGTGCGGGGGTCGACTTCGCCCTTGGCCATCGGCACCATGGTGATGCAATTATCCACCGGGCAGACATTGACGCACAAGTTGCAGGCGACACATTCGTCGTCCATCACCTCAAACACCCGGTCTGCCGACATCGAGATCGCCTGATGGCTGGTATCCTCGCAGGCCGCGTAGCAGCGCCCGCATTTGATGCAGTCATCCTGGTTGATATGCGCCTTGGCGACATAGTTCAGGTTCAGATACTGCCAGTCGGTGACATTCGGCACCGCGCGGCCGACCAGATCGTTCAGGCCAAGCTGCTTTTCATCCAGATATTGCGACAGGCCCGAGATCATCTCTTGCACGATCTTGAACCCGTAGGTCATCGCCGCCGTGCACACCTGCACATTGCCCGCCCCAAGCGCCATGAACTCAGCCGCGTCGCGCCAAGTGGTGATACCGCCGATGCCGCTGATCGGCAGCCCGCGCGTTTCGGCTGACCGAGCAATTTCGGCCACCATGTTCATCGCGATGGGTTTCACCGCCGGGCCGCAATAGCCGCCGTGCGTGCCCTTGCCGTCAATCATCGGCTCGGGCGAGAAGCTGTCGAGGTTGACGCTGGTGATTGAGTTGATCGTGTTAATCAACGACACCGCATCCGCGCCACCGCGCTTGGCAGCCTCGGCAGGCCCGAGGATATTGGTGATGTTCGGGGTCAGCTTCACGATGCAGGGCATGCGGCTGTGTTTCTTGACCCAGCGCGTGACCATCTCGATATATTCCGGCACCTGCCCCACGGCTGAGCCCATGCCGCGTTCTGCCATCCCGTGCGGGCAGCCGAAGTTCAGTTCCACCCCATCGGCCTCGGTATCCTCGATCCGGTGGAGGATGTCTTTCCAGCTGTCCTCATCACAGGGCACCATCAGGCTGATGACCATCGCGCGGTCGCGCCACTTGCGCTTGACCTCCTTGATCTCCTGCAGGTTCACCTCCAGCGGGCGGTCGGTGATCAACTCAATGTTGTTCAGGCCCAGAAGGCGGCGGTCCGCCCCCCAGATCGCGCCGTAGCGTGGGCCGTTGACGTTCACGACTGGCGGCCCTTCGGACCCAAGGGTCTTCCAAACCACACCGCCCCAACCCGCTTCGAACGCGCGTTCGACGTTGTATTTCTTGTCCGTCGGCGGGGCAGAGGCCAGCCAGAACGGGTTCGGTGACTTGATGCCGATGAAATCGGCGGACAGGTTAGCCATGGGGAACCTCCTTGGCGAAAGCTGGGAGAAAGGGTTCAAGGCGGGGATCGTCCCCACCGATGCTCAGAAAAACGACCAGAGCCAGCCGATGATGTCGCCGCCAAACTGGCCAAGTTTGGGGATCAGATAGGCCCAGGCCACGCAGCCTATGGTGTTCCAGATCGCAAAGCGGGCGACGGTCATCCCGCTCATCCCGGCCATCAGAAAGACCACTGGCCGCAGGACCGTGGCGAAGTGGCCGATCACGATGGTGACCGGACCATATCGCGTGAAAGCGACGCGGGTCTTTTCCACCATCTCGGGATGGTCCCGCAACGGGCGCATGGTCAGGACGGTGGTGCCATAGCGCCAGCCCAGCCAGTAGCTGAAACTGGACCCGATCAGCGCCCCGACCGTCGCCCCGGCCCACAGGGGCCAGAACGGCACCGCGCCGGTCGCGGCCAGTGCGCCCACAGCCACTAGCACGGCGGTTGACGGCACAAGAATCGACAGAAACGCCGTGGTTTCCGCCGCTGCGAAGACCACCATGATCAGCGGCAGCCAGTCCTGATTGCGTTCGATGAACGCGATGAAGGTGGTGATCCAGTCGTCCATGCCTGCTCCCTGCCTGCCAGCGCTTTGGCTGGAAAGCCCGCGTCAGGCAAGGAAAAACCGCCCGCATCAGACGCCCGTCAGCGCGGAATGGATCGCCTCGGCGGCATCGCGCCCTTCGGCGACGGCAGTGACGGTCAGGTCTTCGCCGCCCCCCGCACAGTCGCCGCCGACCCAGACCTTGCCCGTGGGCCCCGCCAGCTTGCCGCCTGTGACCGCAAGACCGTCGGGCGCGCCGGCAAGCGTCTGGCCGATGGCCTTGAACACCTGATCGGCTTTCAGAATGAAGGTCTCGGCCGACAGTTTCAGACCGTCCGGTCCGTCCTCGGTATAGGCAAACTCCACCGCCTGCACGGCCCCGTTGCCAACCACCCGGACCGGAGCCGCGTTGTGAATGATCCGCACGCCCGATTGCACCGCATGGTCCTGCTCGTAACCGCTGGCGCTCATCTTCTCGCGCCCGCGGCGGTAGACGATGGTCACGTTCTCGGCCCCCAGCAGTTTGGACTGCACAGCCGCATCCACCGCCGTCATGCCACCGCCGATCACCACCACATCGCGGCCGATGGGCAAGGTGGAAAGGTCGTCCGTCTGCCGCAGCGCTGCGATGAAATCCACCGCGTTGCTGACGCCTGCCAGATCCTCACCCGCGGCACGCAGCGCGTTGACCCCGGCCAGACCGATGCCAAGGAACACCGCGTCATAGTCAGCCTGCAGCGCCGCAAGCGTCACGTCGCGGCCAAGTTCGACACCGTTCCTGATCTCGATCCCACCGATTTGCAGCAGCCAATCCACCTCCGCCTGCGCGAACCCTCCGGTCGCCTTGTAGCTGGCGATGCCGTATTCGTTCAGACCGCCCGCCTTCGGCAAACGCTCCAGCACCACGACATCATGGCCGTGCATCGCAAGGCGGTGGGCGCAGGCCAGACCCGCAGGCCCCGCGCCCACGACCGCGACCTTCTTGCCAGTGGCAGCCGCCCGTTCAAACGGATGCAGCCCCTTGGCCATCGCCACATCGGTGGCATAACGCTGCAACTGGCCAATCTCCACCGGCTTGCCCTCTGCCGCCTCGCGCACGCAGGCCTCTTCGCACAGGGTTTCCGTCGGGCAGACCCGGGCGCACATGCCGCCAAGGATGTTCTGCTCCCAGATCGTCGTCGCCGCAGCCTCGGGTGTGCCGGTGGCGATCTGGCGGATGAACAGTGGGATGTCGATCGAGGTGGGACAGGCCGTGATGCAGGGCGCGTCATGGCAGAAGTAGCACCTGTCCGCCGCAACCCGCGCCTCATGCCCGTCAAGGGCGGGCGTGTGGTCTCCGAAATTCGCGGCATAGGCGGCGGCTGGCAGGCGACCCGGAACAATGCCGGGCGTCAGCGGGCTGTTCGTCATGGGACCCTATGTCCTCCCTTGGCTGTTTTTCAAACGCTGGCACATGACAATTTTTTTATCAAACGGTAAATTTTCGCCAGGCCGGGAAATCGTGTCGGCATTCAACGAATGCCGCTTTTGCAGGCACCGCTTTCGCGGCTTTTCAGGCCCGCCCCCCTCGCGTATAAGCGCCCCACACCACTGTGCGGGGGCACCTTCCGCACGCAGGCGCCAAACGCGGCACCGACCAGAAAAACAGAGGACGGCATGAGCAAGCAGACGACCGACACCGATGTGGCCTTCATCTCGGCACTGGCCGAACTTCTCAACAAGAACGACCTGACGGAACTTTCCGTCAAGCGTGAATATGGCGAGGATGACAGCCTTGAGGTCCGCGTGGTCAAGCAGGCCAATGTCGTGACGGTGACCGCCGCAGCCCCTGCCCCGGTCTATCACGCGCCCGCCGCCTCCGCCGCCGCCCCGGCCCCTGCCGCACCCGAAGACCCGGCCCAGCACCCCGGCGCCATTACGTCACCGATGGTTGGCACGATCTATCTGTCGCCCGAACCGGGTGCCGCCGCTTTCGTCACCATTGGTGCCACGGTCAGCGCCGGCCAGACCGTCCTGATCATCGAGGCAATGAAGACGATGAACCACATCCCCGCCCCGAAATCGGGCGTGGTGAAGCGCATTCTGGTCGAGGATGGCTCGCCCGTCGAATACGGCGCGCCGCTGATGATCATCGAGTAAGCCCATGTTCGAGAAAATCCTGATCGCCAACCGGGGCGAAATTGCCCTTCGTGTCATCCGCGCCTGCCGCGAAATGGGGATCAAGTCGGTCGCCGTCCACTCCACCGCCGACACGGACGCCATGCATGTGCGGATGGCCGACGAATCCGTCTGCATCGGCCCTGCGCCCAGTTCGGAAAGCTATCTGAACAAGGCGGCGATCATCTCGGCCTGTGAGATCACCGGCGCGCAAGCGGTGCACCCGGGCTATGGCTTCCTAAGCGAAAACGCCAGCTTCGCGCAGGCGCTGGAAGACCATGGCCTGACCTTCATCGGGCCAAGCGCGGAACATATCCGCATCATGGGCGACAAGATCACCGCCAAGGAAACCGCCAAGGCCTTGGGAATTCCCGTGGTGCCGGGGTCAGAAGGCGGCGTTGCGGATTTCGACATCGCGAAGAAGGCAGCGGAAGAGATCGGCTTTCCCGTCATCATCAAGGCCACCGCCGGGGGTGGCGGGCGCGGCATGAAGGTTGCAAAAGATGCGACCGAGCTGGAGATGGCCTTCCGCACCGCGCGGTCCGAGGCGAAGAACGCCTTCGGCAATGACGAAGTCTATATCGAGAAATACCTGCAAAAACCGCGGCATATCGAAATTCAGGTGTTTGGCGATGGCAAGGGTCGCGCCGTCCACCTGGGCGAACGCGACTGTTCGCTGCAACGCCGCCACCAGAAAGTGTTCGAAGAAGCCCCCGGCCCCGCGATCACCCCGAAGATGCGGGCCGAAATCGGCACGATCTGCGCCAATGCCGTGGCCAAGATCAACTACGTCGGCGCAGGGACGGTCGAGTTTCTGTACGAAGACGGCAAGTTCTACTTCATCGAGATGAACACCCGCCTGCAGGTCGAACACCCGGTCACCGAATACATCTTTGGCGTCGATCTGGTGCGCGAACAGATCCGCGTTGCTGCCGGTCTGGGCATGTCCTTCACCCAGGACGAGCTTGAGATCAACGGCCACTCGATCGAAGTTCGGATCAACGCGGAAAAGCTGCCAAACTTCGCCCCCTGCCCCGGCAAGGTGCGCACCTTCCACGCCCCCGGCGGGCTTGGCGTGCGGATGGATTCAGCGCTCTATGGTGGCTATTCGATCCCGCCTTATTACGACAGCCTGATCGGCAAACTGATCGTCCACGGTCGTGACCGGCCAGAGGCTCTGGCGCGCCTGAAACGTGCCTTGGGGGAATTGATCATCGACGGGGTCGACAGTTCGGTGCCATTGTTCCACATGCTGCTGGCGGAACCCGAGATCCAGAACGGCGAATACAATATCCACTGGCTGGAAAAGTGGCTGGCGGTCCAATTCGGCCAGTGACGTAAGATCGAGGCGCCCTCAACAAGCGCCTCGCCGCAAGAGTTTTCGAAAACTTTTGCAAAATCCTTCGAAGGATTTTGTCCTTGGCCGACCCGTTGGAACCCGAAACCCTGTTGCAAGCCTATGCCATGGGCATCTTCCCGATGGCCGAGGGCCGCGATGACCCAGAGATCCATTGGGTCGATCCGCGCCGCCGGGGGATCATGCCGCTGGACGGCTTTCACATCTCGCGGTCGCTGGCCCGTGCCTTGCGACAAACGGCGCTGGTCGTTACTGTGAACACGGATTTCGAGGCCCTCGTCGCCGCCTGCGCCCGGCGTGAGGAAACCTGGATCAGTCACCGCATCCAGCAGCTTTACGGCCAGTTGCATCGCCGCGGCTTTGCCCACAGCATCGAAGTGCGCTCGGGGGATGAGCTTGTGGGCGGCCTTTATGGCGTCTGCCTTGGCGGTGCGTTCTTCGGGGAAAGCATGTTTTCCAGCGTCACGAACGCGTCAAAGATCGCCCTTGCCCATACGGTGCACCGCCTGCGCGCCGGGGGGTTCCAGCTCTTCGACACGCAGTTCCTGACACCCCATCTGGCGAGCCTTGGCGCTGTGGAAATCACCCGCGCCGACTATCACCGCCGACTGGCCGCGGCCCTTGCCGCCCCCGCGCAGTTCTTCCCGACAGGCTATTCGCCCTCGACCGCTTCCGTGGCGGCTTCCGGCAGCACGCAGGACAACACCCAGACGTCATAGCGCGGATGATCCAGCGCGGACAGCGCCGGGGAAGAGGCGAGCATCCAGCCGTTGAACAGGTCGGTCTGGGTGGCATCATCCATGATGGTCAAATGCGCACTGGCGTCGGAGGAGGGATTGTCGACCGGGTAACGGCAGCTGTCCAACCGCACCACAAGCCGGCCGAACTGCGCCGCCTGCCCCCGGCTTAGCGTCACATCGCCAGTGACGCTGGTCAGCTTGTCCAGAAAGCGCAGCATGGCCCCTTCGGATTCGGCGTAGTTTTGGGCCGTGGCCGCACTGGCGACAAGCAGGCCCACGGAAAGCCAGACCGCCTTCATGGTGCCGCAGGGTCGGTGGCTGCCGCATCGCCGCCGCCGACGAACTTCAACAGCAGGTTGATCAGGCTGACTGCGCCTTGGGTATCTTCAATCTCGGCGCCGGGTTCCAGGTTTTCCAGCGCGCCACCGGGAAGCACCTCGATGAAACTTCCGCCCAGAAGCCCTTCGGAAGACACAAGAATCGTGGAATCCACCGGCAGCTGCACATCCTTACGCATGCTGATCTCGGCATCGGCGAAAAAGGTGCCGGGGTTCAGCGTCAGGTCGGTGACCGTGCCCACCTTCACCCCCGCAAGCCGCACATCGGACCCGACGCCAATCCCCTCGATCGACCGGAAACTGGCCGTCAGCGGATAGCTTTCCGCTTCGCCCAACACGCCCGACCCTTGCGCCGCATAGACTGCAAAGCCAATGGCCACAGCCAGGACTGCGGCGCCTGTCGCCACTTCTGCCCGTTCGTACGCCATCACTCGGGCTGCCACGCCTCATAATCCCGGCGCTGGACGGGATCGTCGCGGCGGATCGACCCGGGCGGCGCATAGGCGGCCGGAGTGCCGGTCAGGTTTTCTTGATGCGGCTTTTCCCAGGCTTTCTTCTTCAGCGGCGCTTCGGTCGGCGGCTGATCCCAGGTGTGATGCAGCCAGCCGTGCCAGTCTGGCGACACGCGTGAGGCTTCCATCTCACCGTTGAAGATCACCCAGCGCCGCTTGCCGTCGCGGGTCTGGAAGAAAGTATTCCCCGCCGCGTCCGCACCGACCTTCACGCCCTTGCGCGCGGTGAAGATCTGGGTGCCCAGTGTCTGGGTGTTCCACCAGGTCAACATGCGCTTGAGGAAATACATCGGCGGGCCTCCGGTTTCGTTTCACTTCATATGGCCGAAACCCCTGCCAAGGTCTAGGGCCAAGCACGTCATGGCGGCAATCCGGCGCCGTCGGCTGAAACACAAAAGGGCGAGCCATTGGCCCGCCCCTGTTGGTCACGTTATCAGGCGCCTACGCCTTGACAGGTTCTTTCTTCTTGGTCTCGGTATAGACGAGCATCGGCTTGGCGCCGTTGTTCACCGCTTCATCCTTGACCACGACTTCCTCGACCCCGTCCATGCCCGGCAGTTCGAACATGGTATCCAGCAGGATATCTTCCATGATCGACCGCAGGCCGCGGGCACCGGTCTTGCGCTTGATCGCGCGTTTGGCGATGGCGATCATCGCGTCGGGGGTGAAGGTCAGCTTGACGCCTTCAATCTCGAACAGACGCTGGTACTGCTTGACCAGCGCGTTCTTCGGTTCGGTCAGGATGGTGACGAGCGCCGCCTCATCCAGATCGGTCAGGGTGGCGATCACCGGCAGACGGCCGACAAATTCCGGGATCAGGCCGAATTTCAGCAGATCTTCCGGTTCCAGTTCCTTAAAAAGCTCGCCGACCGACCGTTCCTCAGGCCCCTTCACATCGGCGCCAAAGCCAATGCCCGACCCTTTGTTCCGCTGCGCGATGATCTTTTCCAGACCTGCGAAAGCCCCACCGCAGATGAACAGGATGTTCGTGGTATCCACCTGCAGGAATTCCTGCTGCGGATGCTTGCGGCCCCCTTGCGGCGGGACGCTGGCAACGGTGCCTTCCATGATCTTCAGCAGCGCCTGCTGCACGCCCTCCCCCGAGACATCCCGGGTGATCGAAGGATTGTCGGACTTCCGCGTGATCTTGTCGACCTCGTCGATATAGACGATCCCGCGCTGCGCGCGTTCGACGTTGTATTCCGATGCCTGCAGCAACTTCAGGATGATGTTTTCGACATCTTCCCCCACATACCCCGCCTCGGTCAGCGTGGTCGCATCGGCCATGGTGAAGGGCACGTCCAGGATCCGCGCCAGCGTCTGGGCCAGCAAGGTCTTGCCGCAGCCGGTGGGGCCGATCAGCAGGATGTTCGACTTCGACAGTTCGATATCGGTTTTCGAGGTGTGGTTCAGCCGCTTGTAGTGGTTGTGCACCGCGACGCTAAGAACCCGCTTGGCATGGATCTGGCCGATCACATAGTCGTCCAGCACCTTGCAGATTTCCCGCGGGGTCGGCACCCCGTCCGAGGATTTCAGACCCGTGGTCTTCGTCTCCTCGCGGATGATGTCCATGCAAAGTTCGACGCATTCGTCGCAGATAAAGACCGTGGGCCCTGCGATCAGCTTGCGCACCTCATGCTGGCTTTTGCCGCAAAACGAGCAGTAAAGGGTGTTCTTGCTGTCGCCGCCGGAATTGTTCGCCATCCGCAGTCCTCTAGGCGCGTTCACTGACCTGTCCCCGGTCGCGCCGTCCGGGTCCCTGACCTGAAACTCTAAGCCAAGCCCCAAGCCATCACAATCCGAAAAACCCGGCGGGTTTGCCGCCGGGATATTGCCTTAAACGGCGGTGTCATCCGCCTTGCCGCGGCTTTCCAGGATGCTGTCGATCAGCCCCCATTCTTTGGCGTCTTCGGCAGACATGAAATTGTCCCGCTCTAGAGCGGCTTCAACCGTTTCATAGGTATTGCCGGTGTGCTTGACGTAAATCTCGTTCAAGCGGCGCTTCAGCTTTTCGGTTTCGCGGGCGTGGATCATGATGTCCGTCGCCTGACCCTGATAGCCACCGCTGGGCTGGTGCACCATGACACGGGAATTCGGAAGCGAAAAGCGCATCCCCGGATGCCCGGCGGTCAGCAGAAGCGACCCCATCGACGCCGCCTGCCCGATCACCAGCGTGGAAACCTTCGGCTTGATGTACTGCATCGTGTCATAGATTGACAGCCCGCTGGTCACCACGCCACCGGGGCTGTTGATGTACATGCTGATTTCCTTGCTCGGGTTCTCCGATTCAAGGAACAGCAGCTGCGCGCAGATCAGGCTGGACATGCCGTCATGGACCGGGCCGCCAAGGAAGATGATCCGTTCCTTCAGCATGCGGCTGAAGATGTCATAGGCGCGTTCGCCCCGGCTGGTCTGTTCGACGACCATGGGGACAAGCGTGTTCATGTAGTGGTCAACGGGGTCGCGCATCGGTGCCTGCCTTCGGTATCTCGCGAGGAATATCGCCGGAGTATTGCCAGAGTCTTAGTGGGGCGGAACGGGGGCTGCAAGGGCGGGCGGGTCGAATTCCCTGCAGAACGCCCCGGGGTCCACATCCCCTGTGCATCACTTTCGGGCCCAGCCAGCCCCGCCGCCGCGCCCGAACACCCGCCATGCCAAGAGCACCCGCGCCGCCGCCGTCACAAGGCAAAGCCCGCCGAAAATCCACGCCGCTGCGACAAAAGCGCCGGGCACCAGCACGATCAACAGAAAGAATGCGATCGTCTCGCTGCCCTCAAGCAGCCCCGCGGTGAAGTAGAGCGACTTTTCGCCACGCGAGGAGGTCTCCATTCCATGCTTCGCGGCAACTATGGCATACCCAAGGAAGGTTGCGCCGTTCACATAGAAGCTCAGCAACAAGAACGCCCCCGCCGCCCCGTTGGCCGCCGGATCGCGCAGCACGAAAGCCAGGGGAATCGCCGCGTAGAAAGCGAAGTCACAGACGATGTCCAGATATCCGCCAAAATCCGTCTTGCCCGATGCGCGCGCCACCGCGCCGTCCAGCCCGTCGGCCAGACGGCTGGCCAGTAGCGGCAGCACGACCAGCAGCCCAGACAGTCCGAACGCAAGCATCCCCGCCGCCACCAGCCCGAACCCAAGGCCCGTCAGCGTGACGGCATTGGCAGATGCGCCGCGCGCGGCAAGCCAGCGCCCGCCGCGGTTCATTGGCGGGTCTATCACCCCGCGGATCAGCCCATCTAGCATCCAGCCCTCACCATTTTGGCCATCTTCGCCGCGCGCGCGCTGCATGCAAAGTCACGTTTCGAAGACGGCTTTGACATGCAACCGCCGGTGGCCGGAAATCGACTGTCCCCTCTCACGATCCGGTGGTTTTCACGACTTCCACACCTTTGCGCCAGATTCCAGCCGCACTGCCGTGGAATCACTAAACCACAGCACCCCTTTAGGGAGAGTATGATGGCCCTTCGCACCACCCTGACCGCGCTTGCCACCAGCCTTGCTATCAGCCTTGCCGCACCTGCCATCGCCTGCACGGTCCCGGGCAACGCTAGCGCGATGCAGGCGGAGGTTCTGTCCCACCTGAACGCCGAGCGCCGCGCAAACGGTTTGGCACCGCTGCGGTTGTCGGGCAAGCTGGACAAGGCCGCCCAAGGCCATGCCTGCGACAACGCCAAACGCATGTCCATCAGCCATGTGTCGTCCGACGGCGGCACTCTGAAGAACCGCCTGCGCCGTGCCGGCTACAGCTTCCGCACCGCCGCCGAAAACACTGGTCGCGGCTTTGCTTCGGGCGCGCGCGCTGTGCAGTGGTGGATGAATTCCTCCAAGCACCGGGACAACATCCTGCTGCGCAAGGCCAAGGAAGTGGGCATCGGCATCGCTGTCAGCCCCGCACCGGACAACAAGCTGCACTGGATTCTGGTTGTCGGCGCGTCAAAGTAAGGCTTAGCGGGCGATCATCAGATCCGCCCGCAACCCCCCCAGCCGTTCCGAGTGCGACAGGCGCAACGTCCCGCCGTGGCTTAGCGCGATGTCCGCGGCAATCGACAGGCCAAGACCAACCCCGCCCCCCCGGTTCGGATCGCGCGACTGGTCAAGCCGGGTGAAGGGCCGCAGCGCCTCATCCCGTCGCTCTTCGGGGATCCCGGGGCCATTGTCTTCAACGCTGATGCGCAGGCTGCGGTCCAAAAACTCCAACCGCACCTCGATGACCGTGCCGAAGCGCTGCGCGTTCGACACAAGGTTCTGCACGGCCCGCTCAACCGCCTGTGGCCGCATCTCCACCGGTTCGGCCTTACCCGCAACGCCAGCCAGCCGCACGCCGTCGCCTGCCCGCGCGACAACGCCGCCCACAAGCGCCACCGCGTCCGTCAGCTCCGACCCCTCCATCGCATCGCCGCGCACGAAGGCCAGAAATTCATCCACCATCCGCTCCATCTGCATGACGTCGGTCTGCAAGGCGGCCGTTTCCGGGTCATCCGGCATCAGCGACAACCCAAGCCGCAGCCGTGTCAACGGCGTGCGCAGATCATGGCTGACCCCCGACAGCATCAGCGTGCGCTGCTCGATCTGCCGGTCGATCCGGGCCCGCATGTCCAGAAAGGCGCGCCCCGCAGCCCGCACTTCCTGCGCGCCGCGCGGCCGGTAGGGCACCGTGCGCCCCTTGCCGAAATCTTCGGCCGCCTGCGCCAGCTTGGTGATCGGGCGCAACTGATTGCGCAGGAACATGTAGGCGATCACGGTCATCAGGATCGAGGTGAAGATCATCAGCACCAGCAATTGATGCGGATTGGTCGCCGACATCCGCCGTCGGCTCAGCTCCGCCTGCAGATCACCATGCCGGGTGGCAAAGCGCAGGTTGACCACCCGCTCTTCATCCGTCACATCCGCAGCCTTCAGCGCGGGCAACTGGATGTGCAGCGTCTCCACGATCACCCGGCCGGACAGGTCCAGCGGCCCGATCCGGTCCACCAGCGGGGCATCCGCCTCTGCGGGCAGGGTCAGCCTGATCTCCAAAGGCTCGGCCAAGCCAAGCACGGCAGCCCGCGCCGCCTCAGGCGTCGGGGCAGCTTCGATTTCCGCCAGAAGAAAGCCAAGGTCGATCACCACCCCTTGCGTCATCTGCCGGGTCACGCCTTCATAGTGGCGCTGGATGAAAGCGGTGGACACGACCAATTGGATCGTCACCACCGGCACGATCAGGATCAGCGCCGCGCGGCCATACAGACTTCGGGGAAGAAGACGTTGCAGGATCGACATAGCGCGCGACACTACCCGCCCCGGACCTGCATGGGAAGGGCGCGCTGCCCCGCGCGCGCATGACCAGCAGTGACCCGCCCCTGCGCTGCCTGACCGCCGCCAACCCCTCCCCCCTGACCGGGACGGGCACCAATACCTACCTTGTTGGTGCCACCGACATCGCCGTCATCGACCCCGGCCCCGACCTGCCTGGCCATCTGGAGGCCATCCTTGCAGCCCTTGGCCCCGGCCAGCGTGTTTCGCACATCCTTGTCACACATGCCCACCGCGACCACTCGGCCTTGGCCCCCGGTCTTGCCGCCCTGACAGGCGCGCCCGTTCTGGCATTTGGCGATGCCAAAGCCGGCCGCAGCCCGCAGATGACCGCCCTCGCCCCCCATCTGCCCACGACGGGTGAGGGGTTGGACCTTGCCTTCCTCCCCACCGCCCTGCTGGCCGAGGGAGACCGCATCGCCGGACCGGACTGGGAGCTGACCGCCCTGCACACCCCCGGGCACCTTGGCGGGCACCTCTGCCTGGCGCTTGGCCAGACGCTGTTTTCCGGTGACCATGTGATGGGCTGGGCCACCAGCATCGTGGCCCCCCCGGATGGTGACATGGCCGACTACATGGCCTCGCTCCGTCGCTTGCAGGATACCGCCTGGCGGCGCCTCCTGCCGGGCCACGGCGCCCCGGTCGAAGACCCTGCCGCGCGCCTCGCCGAACTCATCGCCCACCGTCTGGCGCGGGAAGCCGCGATCCTGGCCGAGCTTGGCCGAGCGGCAGACCACATCGCCCCCCTCACCCGCCGGATCTATCACGACATTCCCCAAGGCCTCTTGCCCGCAGCAGAGCGCAACGTCCTTGCCCATCTCATTGATCTTGCCGCCAGAAACGAGGTTTCCGCCGAACCCGCCCTGCACCCCGAGGCCCGCTTCTCCCGCCTTTGACATCCCCGGAATTTTCCCGGCGTTTGCCCCTTTACGCCCCCAGACGAGCTTGCTATACGGCCCCCGTGTTCCGGCGTAGCTCAGCGGTAGAGCAGTTGACTGTTAATCAATTGGTCGTAGGTTCGATCCCTACCGCCGGAGCCAAATCAAAGGGCCTGACGCTTAGGCGTCGGGCCCTTTTGGCTTTTCAGGCATTGGCCTGAGCCCAAACCATAGGCACGAATGAAAAGGACCACCCGTTGGGTGGCCCTGTTTGTTTCAATCTGTCCGGGTCGCCCTACTCTGCCGCTTCCTTTGGCGGTTCGCCCTCCGGCTTGCCCTCTGCCTTCGGCTTGCGGGGGCTGCGGGCGCGGCGGGGGGCGCGGTCGTCACGCGCGGGGGCCGGGTCGCGGGGGGCCTCAGCGGCCGGCGCAGCCTCGGCTCGGTCTTGCACGCGATCCTCGGACCGGTTGCGCGCGGCAGGCTTGCTGACGGGCTTGGAAACGGATTCCGGCGTGTCGATCAGGCCGGTGTCGTCGCCCCCGTCAAGGTCGATCACGTCGGGGACGGATGGCTGCTCCATCGCGGCATAGTCGCGATCTTCCCGGTAGTCGCGGGTGAAGTCCTGACGGCGCTCGCCACGGTCGGGGCGGTCACCCCGATCGGAACGGTCATTCCGGTCCGGCTGACGATCGTTGCGGTCCGGCTGGCGGTCATTGCGCTGCGGCTGGCCACCCTGGCCACCGTAGCCGCCTGCCTGCTGCCCACCGTTCTGGCCACCTTGCTGACCACCGCCTTGGCCGCCATTCTGGCCACCACCTTGGCCGCCATGCGCCTGAAACTGCTGCTGCCGGGCCTCTTGCTCGGCAGCCATCTCACGCGTGGCTTCGGCCAGCATCCGGGTATAATGTTCGGCGTGTTGCAGGAAGTTTTCCGCCGCCACCCGGTCATTCGACAACTGCGCGTCGCGGGCAAGCATCTGGTACTTCTCGATGATCTGCTGCGGCGTGCCACGCACCTTGCCCTCGGGACCCGAGGAGTCAAAGACGCGGTTGATGATGTTGCCAAGGGTGCGCGGGCGGTTCTGGCTGGAACGCGAGCGTTTCTTCGAAGAGCGCATCTTGTCCTTTGATGGCTTTGGCCTGCGGCCGCCGCCCCTATCCGGGCAGCAAGGCTTGGTCGCGCAGGGGCTGGTATATGCGTTAGGCCGGGGTCAACCCCTACCTGCGCCCAAATCAATAACCACAAGGTTCCGGTGCTGACAAGCAGAATTTGTGGGGATTAGTGGGAATCCGCGCGTCTCAGGCGCAGCCGCATTCATCTTGCGAACCCGGCTTCACGGCTGCAACAACCCGGTCACGCCCATCCATGTCGCGCAGGACCCGAACCTCGTCCAGCCCGCCGGCCACCAAGAGCCCGGACACCGCCGCCCCTTGGGTCGGCCCGATCTCCAGCAGAAGCCGACCCCCCGGCATAAGCCGCGCGCCTGCGCCCCGCGCAATCACCCGGTAGGCGTCAAGACCATCCCCGCCGGGCGTCAGCGCCATGGTCGGTTCCCAGTCGCGCACTTCGGGGGCAAGGGCTGCCAGCTCCTCCGCCGCGATGTAGGGCGGGTTCGACACGATCAGATCGAACGCCCCCGACACGGCGGAAAACCAGTCCGACACCAGAAACCGCGCCCGGTCAGCCAGCCCAAGATCGCGCGCATTGCCCGCTGCCACGTCAAGCGCTGCAGGGGAGGCATCAATCCCAACCCCCCGCGCCATCGGCATGCCCTTCAGGCAGGACAACAGGATGCACCCCGTGCCGGTGCCAAGGTCGAGCACTTTCAGGAAAGGCCGCTCCAGCGCCGCGGCCACCAGCGTTTCGGTCTCGGGCCTTGGGTCCAGCGTGTCGGGCGTGACGCGAAAGGACAGCCCCCAGAACAGCCTGCGGCCAATGATCTGCGCGACGGGTTGCCGCGCGACCCGCGCCGCAAGCGCCGCCTCATAGGCTGCGCGCTGGGGTTCCGTCATCGCATCCTGCAGATGCAGCGTCAGCCGGTCCGCCCCGACCCCAAGCGCATGCGCCAAAAGCACCCGCGCGTCGCGCCCTGCCCCGTCGATGCCCGCCGCCTCCAGCCGCGCCACCGCCGCCAGAAGTGCGGCTTGCGCGGTCATCCTTCCATCTCGGCCAGTTTTTCGGCCTGATCCTGCGCCGTCAACGCATCGATGATCTCGGTCAGGTCGCCCGCCATGATCTGCGGCAGCGCGTAAAGCGTCAGGTTGATCCGGTGATCCGTCATCCGGCCTTGCGGGAAGTTGTAGGTCCTGATCCGCTCGCTCCGGTCGCCCGAGCCGACTTGGGACTTCCGGTCCGCCGCCCTTTCCGAATGCACCCGCTCCCGTTCAGCCTCGTAAAGTCGGGCGCGCAGGACCTGCATCGCGATTTCCTTGTTGCGGTGCTGCGACTTTTCCGACGAGGTCACGACCGTCCCAGTCGGAATATGCGTGATCCGCACGGCTGAATCCGTCGTGTTCACATGCTGGCCCCCCGCGCCCGAGGATCGCATCGTGTCGATCCGGATGTCGCTGGCGGGAATGTCGATGTCCACAGCCTCGGCCTCGGGCAGGACAGCCACGGTCGCAGCACTGGTGTGGATGCGGCCTTGCGCTTCGGTCTCCGGCACCCGCTGCACGCGGTGGACGCCGCTTTCGTACTTCAGCCGGGCAAAAACCCCGTCCCCGCTGATCAGAGCGACAAGCTCCTTCAGCCCGCCAAGGTCCGTCGTCTGTTCCTCAAGCACTTCCCAGCGCCAGCCCATCCGTTCGGCATGGCGCTGGTACATCCGCGCCAGATCGGCGGCAAAGAGGCTGGCTTCGTCACCGCCTGTGCCCGGCCGGATTTCAAGGATCGCCGGCCGCGCATCGGCCGCATCCTTGGGCAGCAAGGCCAGCCGCAACGCCTGCTCCATCACCGGGATACGGGCGCGCAGCTGTGGGATTTCCTCTTCGGCCAAGGCCTTCATCTCGGGGTCGGCCAGCATCGCCTCGGCTTCGGCCAGATCGGTCAGGGCCTGACGGTAGGCTGCGATTTCGTCCGCGACCGGCTTCAGGCTGGAATATTCCTTGCTGATCCGCGCAATGTCTGACGGGGCCGAACCGGCATGGAGCTGCGCTTCGAGATACTCGAACCGCTGGGTGATCTGGGCAAGTTTGTCTAAGGGGACCATGGGCAGGGGGTTTGGCGCTTTACGGCTGGTCGGTCAAGGGGGCCGACCCCCGGGATATTTGAGGAAGAGAAAGACTAAAGCCGAGAGAGCCAGTCCCCCAGCCGCGCCGAGTTCACGCCCATGTCCGCACCGCCAAAGCGCAGTCTGGCGTGGATATAGAGCCCGTCATCCCGAACCTCGGCAGTGGTGTAGTCGGGAAAGCCCCAAAGTGCGCTGCGGGTGACCCAGGTGATCCGCCCCTCGGCCACAGATCCCGCCAGACGGATGGTCCGCGGCGTGGCCAGTGCGACAGCATCCAGACGGGCCAGAAGATCCGCCGGAGCGCCCACGGCGAGCGAAAGCCGCAGGCTGGCCGATCCCTGCCCCGCCTGCACCTCGTCCCACGGGCCCTCGGCAGTCGGCGACAGATGCCAGCGCGCGGGGTCGCTCGGCGCAAGCCGGACATAGGCCGCAAACCCGATGACCGCGACCAGCGCCAGACCGACGACCCATCCCATCCTGCTGACCCTCATCTTTGCGTCCTGGCCCAATGGTAGAGGCAGATCAGCTCATAGGCGACATGCGCCCCGGCGATCGCCGTGGCCCCGGTGGTGTCATAGGGCGGCGAGACTTCGACGATATCGCCGCCCACCATGTTGATCCCCGCCAGATCGCGTAGGGCGGCGGCGGCTTGCCAGCTGTGCAGCCCGCCCCAGACCGGCGTGCCAGTGCCCGGCGCGGCCGAAGGGTCAAGGCAATCGATATCAAAGGTCACATAGGTCGGCTTGTCGCCCACGATGTCCTTGACCTTGGCCACCGCCGCCGCGACGCCCTTTTCATGCACCTCGCGCGCGTCGATGACATGGACGCCCAGATAATCCTCGGTCGTCGTGCGGATCCCGATCTGGACCGACCGCGCCGGGTCCACGATCCCGGTCTTGACCGCCTTGTAAAGCATGGTGCCATGGTCGATCCGGGTCAGGTCATCATCCGGCCACAGGTCCGAATGCGCGTCGAAATGGATCACGCCCAGCGGGCCGAACTTATCGGCATAGGCCTTCAGGATGGGATAGGTGATATAGTGATCGCCGCCCAGCGTTACCGTCCCTGCCCCGGCGGTCAGAATGCCCCGGATATGCGCAGTGAGCGTGTCGGGAAAGTCCGACACCTTGGCATAGTCGAAGGCGCAATCGCCGTAGTCGATGATGCCCATCTCCTCCAGCGGGTTGGTGGGCCAGCCATAGGGCGGATCATAGGGCATCAGCGCAGATGCCTCACGGATCGCGCGCGGGCCGAACCGGGTGCCGGTGCGGTGCGTCACCGCCTGATCGAACGGCACCCCGGTGATCGCCAGATCAACCCCGGTCAAATCCTTGGTGTAGGTCCGGCGCAGAAAGGACGTGGCCCCCCCGAACGCGTTTTCAAAGGCATAGCCACGCAGCCCCTTGCGGGTGAACGCGGTATCGACTTCGCTCTTGGCATCTTCCAGGGCCATCCGGGCCTCCCCTTGCAGGCGCTATCGTTCAGGGACCGGAGACCGCGCAAATCCGTCAGCTGGCAGGTGTAAGGACCCGCCCGCCCGAGTCAACCCAAGGCTTGTCAAGCCAAGTCAACCCAATGCGTGTCAAGCCAAGGCTTACCCCAGCTTGTACCCCTCACGCACCAGCTCGTCCGTGACTTGCCGGATCGCGCGTTCCAGCACCTCGGCCACGAAATCGGCCTGCGCTTCGGTGATGACGAGGGGGGGCGACATCACGTTCAGATGCCCCATCGGGCGCACCATCAGCCCCATCGCCTCAGCCGCGTTCGAGATGCGCTTGCTTTCGTTCGCCTCATCAGGAAGCACAGCCTTGGTTTCCTTGTCGGCCACGTTCTCCACGCAGACCATCAGCTTCTTGCCGCGCACATCGCCGACCAGCGGCATCGCCGCCAACTCGCGCATCCGCGCTTCGAAATAGGCCCCGACCTTGGTCGCATTGCCCAACAGGTCCTCACGCTCCATGATCTCGATGTTCTTCAGCGCCACCGCCGACGCCACCGGATGCCCGGCATAGGTATAGCCGCTGCTAAACCAGCGCGCCCCGCCTTCGGCCATCACGTCCCAGATCCGGTCGGAAAACAGCACCGCCCCCATCGGCACATAGCCCGAGGTCAGCCCCTTGGCGGTGCAGATGATGTCGGGCTGCACGCCGAATTCGTCCCATGAGGCGAACCAGTGGCCCAGCCGACCAAACGCGGTCACCACCTCGTCGGCGATGAACAGGATGTCGTGGCGCTGGCACACCTCCCACATCCGTTTCAAATAGCCCTCTGGCGGGACGATCACCCCGCCGCTGGCCTGAATGGGCTCGGCGATGAAGCCACCGATGCGGTCGGCCCCGACCTTGGCGATCAGCGCTTCGAACTCGGCGATCAGCCAGTCGCAGAAGGCGGCCTCGCTCATCTTGGCCGGGCGGCGATAGGGGTTCGGCACTGACAGGTGCCAGATACCGTCGGTCTTGTAGCGAAACTCCTCCACCCGGTCGCCGGGGCGCTTGCCGATGGATTGCGACAGGTAGGTCGACCCGTGGTAGGAATAATCCCGCGCCACGATGCCCTGTTTCTTTGGCCGGCCCATCGCGTGCTGATAAAACCCCACCATCCGCGCGGCGCTGTCTACCGCTGTCGATCCGCCGGTGGTGAAGTGCACCCGGTTCAGATCGCCCGGCGTCAGTTCGGCCAGCTTCGCCGCCAGCCGCGCCGAGGGTTCGTTGGTCATGTCCACGAAGGTGTTGGAAAAGGCCAGCCGTTCGGCCTGATCGGCCATCGCCAAAGCCATCTCGCGTCGGCCAAGGCCAATGTTGGTGCACCAAAGACCGCCCACCGCATCAAAATAGCGGCGACCGTCGGCATCCCAAAGCCAGCACCCCTCACCCTTGGAGATGACCAGAGCGCCCTCCCGCTCGAACGTGCCGAACTGGGTCCACGGGTGCAAGGCATGCTCCCGGTCCATCGCCCAAAGGTCGGCGGGCGAAGGTGTGTTCAAGGCAAGCACTGACGGCATCGGCTACTCCGGCTTTACCTATGCAAACCTAGCAGTTTGATAATCCGTTTCCACCCTGACTTCATCCCATGGGGCGCCGCTACAGGTTGGGGTCGGGCAAGATCTGGTGGCAACGGGTAGATTGCCCGCGAAATCGGCTGGGCATTGACCTGGGCGTTGAAATTGAAAACGATTCGTCTCTGATCCCGGGACAAAGCCCGCAGCGGCCCTGTCAGTACAAGCGTTGCTTCGCCCGCGCGATCTGGAAACCGTGGCCTTCGGCGTTCGTGCAGGTCATCCCCGTCTTGGCCGACACGCAGGAAATGCCGCCCAAGGACACGGCTTCACCATAGCCAAGCACTGGATTGCCCGGGTCCGCGACCGCATCACCGACGCAGGCCAGATAGCCTTTGCCCCGCTTGTCCAGCCCGAAGGAATTGCCCCAGTCAAGCTCGCAGCCGAACGGGGCCGTCGTATAGGTCGGCACCAGAGTCATCAGATCACAGCGCACTGACGCCTCTCCATCCCACTCATAAAGCCCGCAATGGATGTTACCGGTCGGCGATTGAAAGGACAGATACTCATCCGCCGCCGCCGGGCTGGCGAATACCACAAGAAGAACGCCCAATAACCGCATGACAAACCTCGCTTAAATCACCCCACGGGTTGTGCCCGTTCTACCAGCCTTGCAAAGAAACTCGCCCCGACCGGCGCCGCCTCGTCATTGAAATCATAGGCTGCATGATGCAGCCCCGCCCCGGGCCCAGTGCCAAGGAACAAATATGCCCCCGGCCGCGCCTCCAGCATATAGGAAAAATCCTCCGACCCCATCTCGCGGTTGGCGCGGGCGTCCACGGCGTCCGGCCCCACCACATCACGCGCGACGGCGGCGGCGAAATCCGTTTCATCCTCATGGTTGATCGTGGCCGGATAGCCCCAGTCATAATCCACCCGCGCCGTCACGCCATAGGCCGTTGCATGGCCCTCCACGATCTCGTGGAACCGCTTTTTCAGCAGCGCCCGCACGTCCGGTTTGAAGCAGCGGATCGTGGCACAGAACATCGCCTCTTCCGGGATGATGTTGCTGGCGGTCCCGGTATGGATCTGCGTCACCGAAATCACCGCCTCTTCCAGCGCATAGACGTTGCGCGGGATGATGGTCTGGATCGCCTGCACCATGCCCACGACGGCAACCACCGGGTCGACACATTCATGCGGGGTGGCCCCATGTCCGCCCTTGCCGGTGATATAGACAAAGGCCGTATCGACCGATGCCATCAGCGGCCCCGGCGTCGTGGTGAAATGCCCGAAGGCCACGTTCGGCGCATTGTGGATGCCGTAGACCTGCCCGATCCCGAAACGGTCCATGATGCCTTCCTGCACCATGACCTGACCGCCACCGCCATCCTCTTCCGCCGGCTGGAAGATCAGCGCCACGGTGCCGGCAAAATTCCGTGTCTCCGCCAGATATTTCGCCGCCCCCAGCAGCATCGTCACATGCCCGTCATGCCCGCAGGCATGCATCTTGCCCTTCACCGTGCTCGCATGCGCAGCCCCGGTCATCTCTTCGATCGGCAGCGCGTCCATATCGGCGCGCAGGCCGATGGTCGGACCGTCGCCCTGCCCCTTGATCAGCGCCACGATCCCGGTCTTGGCAATGCCTGTGTGGATCTCGTCCACCCCGATCTCGCGCAGACGGTCGGCGATGAAGGCCGCGGTTTCATGGCAGTCGAAGGCCAGTTCCGGGTGCATGTGCAGATGCCGCCGCCAGCCCTTCATTTCCTCGGCATATGAGGCAATTCGGTTCAGAACGGGCATGGCAGGAATCCTCTGTCGCAATCTTGTGCATGGAATTTGATCAGATCGCAAAACGCCGCCGCCCGCAATCGCCGAAACGACAGGCCGTGGGGCTGGTCATCGCCCCGCCTTGGCCGCTAGGGTGCGCCAACCCAACCCAGCCGGGGCCACATGACCACCGACAACGCTCCCCCCGATACAGGCGGCATTGACCGACTTCTCGCCATCATGGCCGCCCTGCGCGACCCGGCCTCTGGCTGCCCGTGGGATCAGCAACAGACCTTCGCGACCATCGCCCCCTACACGCTTGAGGAAGCCTATGAGGTGGCCGACGCGATCAACCGACAGGCATGGGATGACCTGCGCCTTGAACTTGGCGACCTGTTGTTCCAGACCGTCTACCACGCCCAAATGGCGGCCGAAGCGGGGCATTTCACCTTCGCCGACGTGGTCACTGCGATCTCGGACAAGATGGTCGCCCGCCATCCGCATGTGTTCGGCACCGATCCGCGCGACAAGACTGCCGACCAGCAAAGCCGCGATTGGGAGGCCGCGAAAGCCCGCGAACGCGGCAACGCCCGTACCCTTGACGGCATCGCCCTGGCGCTGCCTGCGCTGACCCGCGCCGTCAAACTTCAGAACCGGGCCGCCCGCGTCGGGTTTGACTGGCCCTCGACCGATCAGGTCCTCGACAAACTGACCGAAGAAGCGCGCGAGGTGGTTGAGGCCCGCGACACCTTGTCCCAGACCGAACTGACCGAGGAAATTGGCGACCTTCTCTTCGTCATGGCCAACTTGGCCCGGCACCTGAAGGTTGACCCCGAAGCCGCCCTGCGCGCCGCCAACCAGAAATTCACCCGCCGCTTCGCGCGGATTGAAGATTGGCTGGCCGAAACCGGCAAGACCCCGGCCGACAGTGATCTGGACGAAATGGACCACCTCTGGAACCGCGCGAAGGCCGAGGAGAAGGCCAAGAGCAAGGCCAGGAAACGCCCGCCCCGGGCCTGACCCGGGGCCTCCCGTTCAGCCAAGTTGAGCTCCCGGGTCAAGCCCGGGACGGATCCCTCATTCCCGATTGTTTCACTCAGCCTCTTGACCAAAGTAAAACACTCGGGTTTAAACGCCGCATAAACCCGACAAAAGGAGTCAGCCATGCTGCGCCTCTCGACCCTCGCCCTTCTTGCCTGCACGACGCCGCTGCTGGCGCAGGAAATCAATGTCTACTCCCACCGCCAGCCCGAGCTGATCCAGCCCCTCGTCGATGCCTTCACGGCAGAAACCGGCATCGCGGTCAATGTGGCCTTCGTTGACAAGGGCATGGCCGAACGCCTGCAGGCCGAGGGTGACCGTTCCCCCGCCGATCTGGTGCTGACCGTCGACATCGCCCGCCTGATGCAGATCGTGGACGCCGACGTGACCCAACCCGTCCAATCCGACGTGCTGGAATCCAACATCCCGGAAACGCTGCGCGATCCGGCTGACCATTGGTTCGGCCTCACCTCACGCGCCCGCATCGTCTACGCCTCCAAGGACCGCGTGGCCCCGGGCGAGGTGACGACCTACGAAGACCTCGCCTCGGAAAAGTGGCGCGGCCGCATCTGCACCCGCTCGGGCCTACATGACTATAACGTCGCCCTCCTTGGGGCCGTCATCGTCCATCACGGGGAAGAGGCTGCCACCGCTTGGGCCGAAGGCCTGAAGGCCAACCTCGCCCGCAAACCCGATGGCGGCGACCGCGATCAGGTCAAGGCCATCGCCGCCGGCGAATGTGACATCGCCCTTGGCAACACCTATTACATGGGCCAGATGCTGGCAGACCCCGAACAGGTTCCTGCGGCAGAAAGCGTCAACATCGTCTTCCCGACGTTTGAGAGTGGCGGCACCCACCTCAACATCTCGGGCGTGGCGATGACCAAATCCGCCCCGAACAAGGAAAACGCGCTGAAGTTCATGGAGTGGCTGTCCTCGGACGCCGCCCAGAAAATCTACGCCGAAACCAACCACGAATACCCGGTGAAACCCGGCGTCGAACGATCGGCTCTGGTGGCTGGCTGGGGTGACTACACGCCCGACCCGACGTCCCTTGCCGAAATCGCCGCCGCCCGGGCCGCCGCCGTGAAAATCATGGAAACGGTAAACTTCGACGGCTGATCGACGGTTGCTCCCCGTCTGACGACCCGAACCCCGGCCTGCAGGTCGGGGTTCGTGCTTTTCGGAAAAGCAAGGTCACCTCACCGCATGAACTCTACCGACAGGACCGTCGGCAAGTGCCGTGCGATCTCCTCCCAACTCTCGCCCTCATCCTCGGACAGGAAGACCGACCCCGAATTCGTCCCGAACGCCACCCCGTCGGCCGAGGCGGTCATCCCCTGCCGTAGCACAGTGAAGAAGCAGTCCCGCTCCGGCAGCCCCTTGCCCTTCCCGGCCCAACTCTCGCCGCCATCCGTGGTTTTCCAGACCAGCGCCCTGCCGTCCACCGGATAGCGCCCGAGGGAATCGCCGTTCAGCGGGAACACCCAGAACGTCCCGGGCTTCGACGGATGCGCCGCAACCGGAAATCCGAAGGTCGACGGCAACCCCTCGGTCACCTCCTCCCACACCGCTCCCGCATCGCGGGACCGGTAGACGCCCTGATGGTTCTGCATGTAGATCAGCCCCTCCGCCGCCCCGAACGCCAGATTGTGGACGCAGCTGAAGATCTCGTCCTCGCGCCGGAACTCCTCACCCTCCCAGACTCGCGCCAGCGCCCCGGCCGGTCCCGCCCGGTTGCCCCGCCGGTTCCGCATCGCCCAAGACTTGCCCCCGTCCCGGCTTTCAAACACCCCCGCGGCCGAGATCCCGACCCACACGCCCCCGCGCCCGTCGCACAGGATCGTGTGCAGCGTCAGCCCCGCCGCCCCCGGCTGCCACTGGTCCGCCCCCGGCTGATCGGTCAGCGCGTCCAGCCGCTGCCACGACGCACCCCCATCCACGCTCTCGTACAGATACGCCGGCTTGGACCCCGCCAGCACCCGCCCGCCGTCCAGACAGACCGACCACAGCTGCTCCGCCCCCGGAAACGGCCCCTGCGACAGCGCCCAGTCCCCGCCAACCCGCCGCCAGACCCCCGCCCCTTCCCACTTCCCGCCGCCAGCCGCCCAGATATCCCCCCCGCGCCCCACCGCGTGGTTGATCGGCCACCCCTCGCAATACGGCCCCTCTACCCGCCCCCCGTCCAGCACGAACAGACCCTTCGTCGTCCCGACCAGTATCTCCATCGCACCCTCCCGCGTTTGCCCCATCCTACCCCGAACCGGCCTCTGGACAAATCCCCCCCGTCCGCGCCACCTTCCGCGCAAAGGAGTCCGCAATGCCCCGCAAGATCATCATCGACACCGACCCCGGCCAGGACGACGCCGTCGCCATCCTCCTCGCCCTCGCCTCGCCCGAGCTTGAGGTGCTCTCCCTCACCGCCGTCGCCGGCAACGTGCCCCTGCCCCTGACCGAACGGAACGCCCGCCAGATTGTCGAGCTTGCCGGCAAGCACACCCCCGTCCACGCCGGCTGCGCGGCCCCCTTGACCCGCAAACTCGTCACCGCCGAACATGTCCACGGCAAGACCGGCCTTGACGGCATCCCCCTGCCTGACCCGACCCAGCCGCTCCACCCCCAGCACGCGGTCGACCACATCATCGAAACCCTGCGCGACCATCCGGCCGGCACCATCACCCTCTGCCCCCTCGGCCCGCTCACCAATATCGCCACCGCCTTCACCCGCGCCCCCGACATCATCCCCCGCGTGGCCGAGATTGTCCTGATGGGCGGCGGCTGTTTTGAGGGCGGCAACATCACCCCCGCGGCTGAGTTCAACATCTACGTTGACCCAGAAGCCGCTGACATCGTGTTCAAATCCGGCGCGCCGCTTGTGGTGATGCCGCTGGACGTCACCCACAAGGCCCTCACCTCCCGCGCCTGGGTGGAGGGGATGCGCAGCCTCGGCACCCCCGTCGGCCAGGCCGTCGCCGCCTGGACCGATTTCTTCGAACGCTTCGACACCGCAAAATACGGGAGCGAAGGCGCCCCCCTGCACGACCCCTGCGTGATCGCCTACCTTCTGGAGCCCGCCCTCTTCCACGGCCGCCACATTAACGTGGAGATTGAGACCGCAAGCCCCCTCACCCTCGGCATGACCGTCGCCGACTGGTGGCGCGTGACAGACCGCGCGCCGAACGCGATGTTCATGGGGGGAGTGGACCGGGACGGGTTCTACCGGTTGCTGACGGAGCGGTTGGGGAGGTTGTGAGGGGGCCCCCTAGTTATATTGCTCTGAAAATAACGGGCTCTGGATCTGTATGTAAGTTTCAGATGCAGTTTGTCCAGCTACTATGCCTTCACCTGTCTTTAAACTCTTCGAGAATGCATCTAGTTGCTCGGTGCTCCAATTGTAAGCAGATCCCATAAGAGCCACCTTTCCTGAAACAGAAAGTTCATCCAACATCGTCGGTGTAAATGTTGCCACCACTTCATAGTCGGCATTGTAGATCGAAACTTCTCCTTGCATCACGAACTCAGGCATTTTGAACGGAAATTGGTTCGTGCCGGAGCCTTCGTTGCAAGGAAACGAAGGGTCTTCGACCAGTAACGGGTCCTTGAGATAGGTTTTTCCACCTTTGCAAAACTCATAGTTATTTCCAGTAGCCTCATACTCTTCTTTTGAAAGTGGCTTTACATGCGCCTTAAAGAAAGGATCATCAATGTAGAACACCCTATCAACTAAGTCGCTTCGGTTCAGATCAATCTGAATTTTGCCTCCGCCTTTCAAAATTATGGTATCAGTATCTTGAGATGCGCAAGGGCTTGCGCAAATCACCATCGCAAACACCAAAGACACTAGTCTCATCGCTTTACTCCATCATTACACCGAAATTGAGCACATCACTTCTAGGTATTCGAATAACTGTGAAACCTTCAAGATCGCGATAAGTAACAAGTATGAAGAGCATACGTTCAGTTGCGTAGAGTAGATGTAGCCTTGCGCCAAAGGAGGGGTTTACGACCTCAGATAAAAGCTTCTCGGTTGATTGAGAGGCTTCAACCCAAAGACTACTTCTTAAAGCTTCCCGGACAGATCCCTTTGCAACCTCCTTTCCATGACTGGTAGCGAAGGCTAATCCAGCAACGCCTATCATGAAGGCCACACCGACAGATGGAACAGTCAGGCCTTTTCCCTTGAATTTCTTGATTCCTGCAATTCTCAATTCGCGCAAAGCAAAGAAATAGGCAAAACACACCAGACCGAAGATGATCAGTATCGGCTTTGCCGCAGCCATCAACACTATTGCTGAGAATGCCAAAATATCCTGGATACTCGGCCCAATCTCATGAAGTGTCACACCAAAATGGGCAAAATAGGAGTTCAGGTACGCATAGCCCATCGAGAACAGGAATGCAGCAAGCAGTGTGACTGAGCTAGAAACATACTTATCCAGTGAGTCCTCCGTCGAAAGCTCTGACAAGAATGAACTAGCTAGATGATTCGTTCAAGAAGCCGTACCCTTGCAGTTGATCGGATGACAGTTTATCGCATTTGTCGTTATAATTTCTGCCACCACCGGTAACCATAATGCACAGTTTGCCGACGGAAATGCCGGCCATTCCACCTGCCCCAGATACCACGCCCTTGCTACCTCGGCCTTCGCCTGCACCAGAACCGCTGTCACGCTCATACGCGCTGTGGCCCGCGTCATCGTAGGTCGGGCTTCAGCCCGACTCTCCGCCAGCCCAAAGCGCGACGCTGACCTGTCATCGAGACTCCCAACTGTCAGAAAAGCGGCGGTCTTAAGCCCGCCCTACGGGGGTATCAAACCCGATCCTAAACCCTTAATAAACCCCTAACGCCCACCCCCAACCCCTTGAAATCCCTACACCCCACCCCCCTGTCCCTGCCCGGGACACGGCGGAAGTCCTTGCGGCCCCTACCCCAGCGGCAGCACCACCGAGAACCGGCTCCCCTCTCCCACCACGCTGTCCACCCGCAGCCAGCCCCGGTGGCGGCTCACGATGTGCTTGACGATGGCCAGCCCCAGCCCCGTCCCCCCCAACTCGCGGGAGCGGTGGGAGTCGACCCGGTAGAACCGCTCCGTCAGCCGCGGCAGGTGGACCGGGTCGATCCCCTCGCCCTGATCGGCCACGTCCACCCGCACCGCAGGCCCCCGCACCGTCTCCTCCGGGGTCAGCGTCACCCGCACCACCTGCCCCGCGTTCCCATATTTCAGCGCGTTCTCGATCAGGTTGGTGAAGACCTGGGTCAACTGGTCCGCATCCCCGGGAACGACCGCCCCTTCCCCCTCCAGCAAGACCGACGCCCCCGCCTGCTCCGCGACCCCGCGCAGCGACGAGATCACCCCTTCCAGCAACCCCCGCACCTCCACCCGGTCGCGGGGGCGGACCCGCTCCTCCGCCTCGACCCGGGAAAGCTGCAGCAGGTCGCGGACAAGGCGGTTCATCCGGCCCGCCTCATGCTCCATGATCCCAAGGAAGCGGTCCCGCGCGGCAGGGTCGTCACGGGCGGCGTGGCGCAGGGTCTCGATGAAGCCGATCAGCGCGGTCAGCGGGGTGCGGAGTTCGTGGCTGACGTTGGCCACGAAATCCCGCCGCATCGCCCCGGCCTGCTCCGCCTCGGAGATGTCGCGGAAGACGCAGAGCACCAGCCCGCGATCCTGAGCCGAGACGGTGACCTGAAACAACTGCTCCTGCCCGTCGCGGCGCACGGTCATCCGGGCCTCATGCACCCCGCCACTGCGGGCCGCAGCGCCGATGGCCTCCAGAACAGCAGGCGTGCGGACGGCGACGGCGGGGTTCCGTCCGACGATCCCTTCGCCAAGCAGCGTCAGGGCAAGCAGATTGCAGGCCAGCACCCGATCTTCGCCCTGGATCAGCATGGCGGGCATCGGGAGCCCCTGCAGCAATTGATCGGGTCCGCTGTCAGTCATGGAATTCCCCGCTCGCCTTGATCTTTCGCCGCGGCGATGGCCCGCGCGGCCTTGCGCTGCCGGAAAATCGCTGTAATTTCCCGGTTGTTGATGTGATGTAGTGCGCAACCGGCCGTTGCCCGGAATACAGGGCAACGCCTGCGACATGTTCCCCGAACAGTCGGCTGTCGCGGTGTCCTTCGATAGATGAGGCACTTGGAACGACATGGTCAAAGCGCTGAGATGTCTGGTGATCGGGATACCAGCCGCAACCTTTGCGCAAGGCAGCATCCGGCCGGATGAGGCGGTGTCGATTGCCTATGACGCCTGGCCCGACTATGGCCCCCTGCCCGAAAGTCTGGAACTGGTAGTCGCCCCCCTGTTCTGCGACGAATTCGATGCGTTGGAGATCATGGAAGGGCTTGGCGCGCGCGGCTATCGCGGGGTCATGCGGGTCGTGTCGCCAAAGCTGCCGAACCAGCAAGTTGTCCTGCGTGAGCTGCGCGCCCATGCGGCGCGACAGGGAATCACGCTGGAGATGATCGAAGAAGTTTGACGTCTTCGCCCTGCGCGGCCCGCAATTGAGCGACGGCTCGGTCACAGCGCGCGCAGCCCATCCCGAAACCGCAGGGCGTTGGCCCGGTAGCCTGCTGCCGAGGCAAGAATTCGCGCCGTTCCTGCGGCGTCCAGCATCCGCACCACCTTGCCGGGCGCGCCCATGACAAGCGCGCCGTCGGGGATGTCCTTGCCTTCGGTGATCAGCGCCCCGGCCCCGATCAGGCAGCCCCGGCCGATCCTTGCCCCGTTCAGGACGGTGGCCCCCATGCCGATCAGACTGCCGTCACCGATCGTGCAGCCGTGCAGCATGGCCTTGTGGCCGATGGTGCAATTGGCGCCAATCACCAGCGGATAGCCAATATCCGTGTGCAGGACACAGTTTTCCTGCACGTTTGACCCGGCACCGACCCGGATCTCTTCATTGTCGCCACGCAAGGTGGCGCAGAACCAGACCGAGGCTTCAGCCTCCAGCACCACGCGACCGATCAGGTTGGCATCGGGGGCAACCCAGGCAGAGGGGTGGATCTGCGGTGCGATGCCGTCAAGCGCATAGATCATCGGGCCTCAAACTCCTCGTTCAGATCGCGGACGAAGGCGGAAAGCTGCGGCTGGCGTTCGCGGCGCAGACGTTCCGCAGTCAGGATGGTCTTCAGACGATCAAAGGTCTGGTCCAGATCCTTGTTCACCAGAACATAGTCATACTCGGCCCAATGGCTGATCTCATCACGGCTTTTGGCCATGCGCCCAGCGATCACCGCGTCACTGTCCTGCGCCCGGCTGCGCAAGCGGCGGTCAAGTTCGGCAATCGACGGTGGCAGGATGAAGATCGAGACAACGTCGCCCCGCATCGCCTGCTTGATCTGCTGGCCACCCTGCCAGTCGATGTCAAACACAGTGTCGGTGCCGGCTTCCATCGCAGCCATAACCGGGCCACGGGGGCTGCCATAAAGATTGCCGAACACTTCGGCATGTTCCAGCATCTCACCGGATTTCACCATGGCTTCAAAGGTTTGCCGGTCGCGGAAGTAGTATTCGCGCCCATCCTCTTCACCCGGCCTTGGGCTGCGCGTGGTGGCCGAGACGGAGAACCGCATCGTCGGGTCCCAGTCCATCAGCATCCGCGACAGGGTGGATTTGCCCGCACCTGAAGGCGAAGAGAGGATCAGAAGAAGCCCGCGCCGGACCGCACCAGAAATCATCGGCTATTCCACATTCTGCACTTGCTCGCGCATCTGATCGATCACGGTTTTCAGGTCAAGTCCGATCCGGGTCAACGCCAGCGACTGCGCCTTGGAGCACAGGGTGTTCGCCTCGCGCATGAATTCCTGCATCAGGAAATCCAGCTTGCGGCCCATCGGTGCCGGATCGGCCAGATGGGCACGGGCGGCGTCGACATGGGCGCGAAGGCGGTCAAGTTCCTCGGTCACGTCGGTTTTCACGGCAATCAGCGCCAGTTCCTGCGCAAGGCGACCCTCGTCCACGGCATCGGTCGCGGCAAGGATGCGGGCAAGGTTGTCGCGCAAGCTGTCGGCCTGGGTGGCGCTGCGCAGGGCGGCCTCATGCTGAGCGTCGCGGGTCAGGGCGGCGATCCGGTCGATCTGCGCGCTGATGACGCCGGCAAGGGCCGCGCCTTCCGTTGCACGCATCGTGGTGAAATCGGCCAGCAGGGCCGGCAGATCGGCCAGCAGGGCGGCGCGCAGGGGCGTAGTGTCACTCTCTTGCGCTTGCGCATCAAGAACCCCGCGCAGGGTCAGGACATCGGCAGCAGTGGCCGGGCGCAGGGTGACACCGGCAGACAGCGCCGCCGCCTCGATCCCGCCCATCGCTTCAAGGGCGGCCGACAGGTTGGCCGCGTTCAGCCGAAAGGCCGAGGTGTCCCGCGCATCTTCCTGCACCACTTTCAGCGTCAGGTTGATGTTGCCCCGGGTGACGGCCTTTTGCAACTCGGCGCGGACCGCAAGCTCCAGCCCGTCGATCCAGTCCGGCAGGCGCAGGCGCAGATCGAAGCCCTTGCCATTGACCGCCCGCAAATCCCAGGTCCAAGCATAGCCCACCCCTGCACCGCGCCGCGCGGCAAAGCCGGTCATCGAGATCATGCGGTCCTCCACTGTGCCACGGGACGCAGCATTTACCATTTGAATAGATTTTCGTCCGAATCTTCACGATCCGCGCTAGGTTTTCTTCATGGCGCGCTGGTCTCTGGGCCGCAAGGGCCGGGGTAAGGGGTCGAAGGGTGAAGCGATGGACATGAAGCTGATGAACCTTGGCCGGTTCCTGCACGGGGCTGCAGCGCCAACCGTCTTCGTCGGGCCCTCACAGGTCCGCGCCTATTGGGAAGGGCTGCGGAACGGCGCGGATGTGCCGGACCGGACCCAGCTTGACCCAAGGGGGTTGGGCGGGGTGCTGGATCGGGTGTTCCTTGCCGAACGGATCGGAAAAGGTCTGGTGCAAGTCCGCATCGCAGGGTCGGCCCTGACCGAGGCGGCGGGGATGGACCTGCGCGGTCTGCCGCTCTCTTGCCTCTTTGCCAACGGGGCGCGGGCCGAATTGGCCACGGCGCTGGAACCGGTGGCGGACGGGCACTGCATTGCCGAGCTTGACCTTGCCGCAAACCGGGGCGGTCCGGGGGTCGTGGCGCGTCTGGTCTTGCTGCCATTGACCGATGGCCCGGACCGGGGATTGGTGCTGGGCTGCCTTGGCCATGCCAAAGGGGTGCTTGGGCCCGGGCTGAAGTTCTCGATCCTGCGGCGGCAGGAGGAACGTCTTCGGCCCATCGCACGGCCAAAGGTGCCCGAACAACCGGCCCCCAAGGTCCCCCATCTGCGGCTGGTCCATGCGAGGGGCTGACGGGCGGCACTGAACGAAGCAGGGCGGCAAGGTCACCCCTGCCGCCCTGTTCAAGCCTATCAGGTTGGGGTCAAAGCGCTACGCGGCGCGCGGCCTCCCGCTGCGACGACAGTTCTTCCGCGACAAGGAAGGCCAGTTCCAGCGACTGGCTGGCATTCAGGCGCGGGTCGCAGGCGGTGTGGTAGCGGTCGGCAAGGTTTTCATCCGACACCGCACGCAGACCACCAGTGCATTCGGTCACGTCCTGCCCGGTCATCTCGAAATGCACGCCGCCGGGGACGGTGCCTTCGGCCTTGTGGATCGCAAAGAACTCGCGCACTTCGCGCAGGACGGAATCGAAGGGGCGGGTCTTGTAGCCGGAGGACGACTTGATCGTGTTGCCGTGCATCGGGTCGCAGGACCAGACGACATTGGCCCCTTCGGACTGCACGGTCTTGATCAGGCGCGGCAGGTGTTCGCCAACCTTGCCCGCGCCAAAGCGGGCGATCAGGGTCAGACGGCCAGCCTCGTTTTCCGGGTTCAGCTTGGACATCAGGACCTTCAGGTCTTCCGCCGTCGTCGTCGGGCCGCATTTCAGGCCGATCGGGTTCAGCACACCGCGTGCGAATTCGACATGCGCGCCGTCTGGCTGGCGGGTGCGGTCGCCGATCCAGATCATGTGACCGGACCCGGCCACGTTCTGCCCGGTGATGCTGTCCACCCGGCAGAGCGCCTCTTCATACTCCAGCAGCAGGGCTTCATGGCTGGTGTAGAAATCCACCCGCGACAGTTCGTTCGCGGTGTCCGAGTTCACCCCGGCCGCGTTCATGAAGTCCAGCGCGTCGGAGATCCGGTTCGCCATCTCGCGGTAGCGTTCGGCTTTGTCATGCTCGGCAAAGCCCAGCGTCCAAGAATGAACACGGTGAATGTCAGCAAAACCACCCGTCGAAAAGGCGCGGAGCAGGTTCAGGCTGGCCGCCGCCTGCGTATAGGCCTGCAGCATTCGCTGCGGATCGGGGGTGCGGGCTTCGACCGTCGTCTCGAACCCGTTGATGATGTCACCGCGGTAGGAGGGGTATTCCACGCCGCCGATCACTTCGGTCGGGGCAGAGCGGGGCTTGGCGAACTGGCCGGCCATCCGGCCCACCTTGATGACCGGAACCTTGGCGGCATAGGTCAGCACGACGGCCATCTGCAGCATCACGCGGAAGGTGTCGCGGATGTTGTCGGCGCTGAATTCGGCAAAGCTTTCGGCGCAATCGCCGCCCTGCAGCAGGAACGCCTTGCCTTCCGCCGCCAGCGCAAGCTGCTTTTTCAGCCGCCGCGCCTCACCTGCGAAGACCAGCGGGGGGTACTTGGACAACTGACCTTCAACCGCCGACAAGGCATGGGCATCGGGATAATCCGGCATCTGTACCCGCGGTTTCGCGCGCCATGCCGCTTTCGTCCATCCCTTGGTCATCGTCTTTCTCCGGGTCCTGCGCCTGACGTCAGGCAGATCGGCCAGCGGTATAGCCCCCCGTTTCCGCCTTGCAAAGGGCGATTGGGCGAAAACCGCACGCTTGGGGCCTTGCGGAGGGGCAGAATTTCGGTTTCGGTGGCATGCAAACGACACGGAAACGTCGCAGACATGGCCCACACCCCCCAAAAAGCCACTCAGACCGCAAAAGCCGACGCGCCGCGCCGCTTTGTGTTCCTGCTTTTGGACAAGTTCACGATGATGAACTTCGCCGGTGCAATCGAACCGTTGCGGTTGGCCAACCATGTTGCGGGCGAGAAGCTTTACAGCTGGGCGCTGTGCGGTGAGGGGCTGGAAAAGACCTGCTCGAACGGGGCCACCTTCCGGCTTGACCTTGGCCTTGTCGAGATGGAGCGCGACGATACCGTGCTGGTGTGCGGCGGAGTGGACATCCAGAAAACCACGACCAAGGGCGTGATCGGCTGGCTTCGGCGTGAGGCGCGGCGCGGGATCACCATCGGTGGGCTTTGTACCGGGTCGCATACCCTTGCCAAGGCGGGTCTGCTGGACGGCAAGAAGGCCACGATCCACTGGGAAAACCAGGACGGTTTCGCCGAGGAGTTCGAGGATGTGAAGCTGACGAAGTCGGTTTTCGTGATGGACGGCAATCGCTGGACCACCGCGGGGGGGATTTCGTCGATCGACCTGATGCTGCGGATCATTGCCCAGGACCATGGCGAGGATCTGGCCAATACCGTGGCCGACCAGCTGATCTATTCCACCATCCGCACCGATCAGGACACCCAGCGGCTATCGATCCCCACGCGGATCGGCGTGCGGCATCCGAAGCTGTCGCAGGTCATCCAGATGATGGAAGGCAACATCGAAGACCCGATGTCCCCCGCCGATCTGGCCGAAGAGGTCGGCATGTCCACCCGCCAGCTGGAACGCCTGTTCCGCCGCTATCTTAACCGCTCGCCCAAGCGGTACTATATGGAGCTGCGGCTGCAAAAGGCGCGCAACCTCCTCATGCAGACCGACATGAGCGTGATCAACGTGGCGCTGGCCTGCGGCTTTGCCAGCCCGTCGCATTTTTCCAAATGCTACCGCAGCCATTACAACACCACCCCGTATCGTGAGCGTGGGTCGCACGGGATGCCGGGAGCCGTGCCCGTGCGGCTATCGATCTAGGGCGCCGGATCTAGGGCGCCAGCCGGTAGGCCGCGCCATTGGCGACCGACAGGAACCAGATCGACCCATCCGGCGCTTCAACCACATCGCGGACCCGGCCCGTTTCGGCGGTGGACAGACGTTCCTCGGCATAGCCGGTGTCGGCCGCGGTATCGGGATCAAGCCGCCCAAGAAAATCGCTGTTGAGCGAGCCGAACAGGATGTCCCCCCGCCACTCCGGGATCAGCGCGCCGGAATAGACCAGAAGGCCCGAAGGCGCGATGGAGGGGTCCCAGTAGTGCAACGGCTGCTCCATCCCGTCTTGCGCAGTGCCCGTGCCAATCGACCGGCCATTGTAGTTCACCCCATAGGTGATGACGGGCCAGCCATAGTTCTTGCCAACTTCGGGTGCGTTCAGTTCGTCCCCGCCGCGGGCGCCGTGTTCGGCGATAAGCAGGCGCCCCTCAAGATCCAGCGTGGCGCCTTGGGGATTGCGGTGGCCAAGGCTGTAAAGACCCGGCAGAGCCCCGTCCAACTGCGTGGCCGGGGTGCCATCGCGGTTGAGGTGGATGATCTTGCCTTCGGCGACGGTCAGGTCCTGCGATTGCAGCCCGCGCGGCCCGGTGCCGCGATCGCCAAGGGTCAGGAAGATCGTGCCATCCGTCGCCTCGACCATACGCGCGCCGAAATGGCGCCCGCCGGATGACCCCGGCGGCATCTCGAACAGGTCGGTAAAGCCTTCCAGCGTGGTGCCGTCCGCCGATAGCGTGCCCTTGCCGATGGCCGTGCCAGAGCCGCCGCCTTGCGCCTTGGCATAGGTCAGCCAAACTTCGCGAGTGGTGGCGAAATCCCGCGGGATCATGACGTCAAGCAGACCGCCCTGCCCGTCAACCTCAATCTCGGGCAGGCCCGAGATCAACTGCGGTTCGGCCAAAGGGCTTGAGAAGTGTTTCAGGACCCCATCCCGTTCGGTGACCAGAAACGCGCCATCCGGCAGAAAGCCGATGGCCCAGGGTTCCTGCAAGCCTTCGGCAACGGGCGTGATCTGCAAGGCCCCGGCCGAGGTTTCGATGCTATCGGCTGCCCCGGCGATGGACGCCCCCATGAAAAGCGCCGAAAGCGCCGCTGCGAACCGTTGTTTGACCTGTGGCATGACGTTCCTTCAATTCCTGTGTCTATCAGATAGGAAGGAAGTCAGAAGGCCGCCAATCACGATCCCTCACAGGGACGTATTCACCTTTGGCAAAGCATCTTTTTTCTGTCGTCAAACTGCTTTTCTTTTCGAATTTGGGTCTCTAGGGTCTTCGGCAGGATTGCGATCCAATTAGGGAGACAAAAATGAAAAAACTGCTTCTCGCGACCGTGGCCAGTGCGGCTTTGGCGGGCGCTGCTACGGCTGAAGAAGTCAAGCTGGGCATCTTCATCGGCTTCACCGGGCCGATTGAATCGCTGACGGGCCACATGGCTGCGGCAGCGGATCTGGCGATGAAAGAGGCGTCGGATTCGGGCAAGTTCATGGACGGTTCCACCGTCGTGGGCGTGCGCGCTGACAGCACCTGCGCCATCGACACCGCAGCTGGCACGGCGGCTGCCGAACGCCTGATCACGGCGGAAGGCATCAAGGGCATGATCGGCGGCGACTGTTCCGGCATCACCGGCGCTGTGCTGCAGAACGTGGCGCGTCCGAACGGGATGGTCATGATCTCGCCCTCGGCCACCTCGCCCGCGCTGACCACCGCCGAAGATGACGGCCTGTTCTTCCGCACCGCGCCGTCGGATGCACGCGAAGGCGAAGTGATGGCCGACATTCTGGTGGAAAAGGGCATCAAGTCGATCGCGCTGACCTATACCAACAACGACTATGGCAAGGGTCTGGCTGAAGCGATTGCCTCGGCTTTCCAGGCCAAGGGCGGCACGATCACGATCAACGCGGCGCATGAAGATGGCAAGGCCGACTATTCGGCTGAAGTCGCGGCGCTGGCCTCGGCTGGTGGGGACCTGCTGGTCGTCGCGGGCTATCTGGACCAGGGCGGCAAGGGCATCATCCAGGCCTCGCTCGATTCCGGTGCCTACAGCGTCTTCGGTCTGCCGGGCGGCATGGTGGGTGACACCCTGCCCGCAGCCATCGGCCCGGCCCTGGACGGCTCTTACGGCCAGGTCGCGCAGTCGGATTCGGCTGGTGCCGCGATCCTGACCGAAATGGGCAAGACCGCTCCGGTTCCGTTCGACGCCACCTCGCCCTACACGATGGAGTCCTATGACGCCGCGGCCCTGATCATCCTTGCGATGCAGGCCGCCGGATCGACCGATCCGCAGGTCTACAAGGACAAGATCCTGGAAGTCGCGAACGGCCCCGCTGACGGGTCGGGCACCAAGATCCTGCCGGGCGAGATTGGCAAGGCGCTGGAACTGATCGCTGCCGGCACCGCTATCGACTATGACGGCGCGTCGGGCGTGACGCTGATCGGCCCGGGCGAAAGCGCTGGCCGCTACAAGCAGTTCGAGGTCAAGGGCGGCGTTTACGAAACCGTCCAGTTCCGTTGATCCGGTTTCCCGGTTGACAGACCGCAGCGGCCCGGGCATCTCCCCGGGCCGTTGCACTATGGCACCTGCCGGACTGGGGACGTTCGGCGGCAGGGCTGGGGCTTTTGGGGGAAATGGATGATCGTTGTCGAAGACCTTCACCGGCATTTCGGGGGCTTTCGCGCCGTTGACGGGGCATCGCTGACCATCAAGACGGGGTCGATTACCGGGCTGATCGGGCCGAACGGGGCCGGGAAGACCACGCTCTTCAACGTCATCGCCGGGCGCCTGCCGCCGACCAGTGGCCGGGTGCTGATGGATGGTGAGGATATTACCGGCCTGCCGCCGCATGTGCTGTTTCACAAGGGCCTGCTGCGGACGTTTCAGATCGCGCATGAATTCGGGTCGATGACAGTCCGCGAAAACCTGATGATGGTGCCGCCCAATCAGGCTGGTGAGACGATCTGGAACAGCTGGTTCGCCCGTGGCCGCGTCGCCCGGCAAGAGGCAGAGATCCGCAAGAAGGCCGATGAAGTGCTGGAGTTTCTGACGATTGGCCATCTGGCCGACCAGAAGGCCAGCATGATCTCGGGTGGGCAGAAGAAACTTCTGGAACTGGGCCGCACCATGATGGTCGACGCCAAGATCGTCTTTCTGGACGAGGTGGGGGCAGGTGTGAACCGCACCCTTCTCAACACCATCGGCGACGCGATCGTGCGGCTGAACAAGGAACGCGGCTATACCTTCTGCGTGATTGAGCATGACATGGATTTCATCGGCCGCCTGTGCGACCCGGTGATCGTCATGGCCGAAGGGCATGTGCTGGCCGAAGGCACGGTGGAACAGGTAAAGTCCGACGAACGGGTGATCGAGGCCTATCTGGGCACAGGCCTGAAGAACAAGGCCAAGGCGGAGGGCTTCCATGTCTGAGCCCTTTCTGATTGGCGAGGCGATGACCGGCGGCTATGGCGCGGTCGATATCCTGCACGCCTGCACCATTGCCGTGGAACCGGGTGAAATCGCGGTCATCGTCGGCCCGAATGGCGCGGGCAAGTCCACCGCGATGAAGGCGGTTTTCGGGATGCTGAAGCTGCGCGGCGGGCAGGTCCGGCTGAATGGCGAAGACATCTCTGCCCTGACCCCGCAGGCCCGCGTGGCCAAGGGCATGGCATTCGTGCCGCAGACCCAGAACATCTTCACCTCGATGACGGTGGAAGAAAACCTTGAGATGGGCGCCTTCCTGCGCCGCGATGACATCAAGGGCACGCTGGAGCAGGTCTATGACCTGTTCCCAATCCTGAAGACCAAGCGCTATCAGGCGGCGGGGGAATTGTCCGGCGGCCAGCGCCAGCAAGTCGCGGTCGGTCGGGCGCTGATGACCCAGCCCCGCGTGTTGATGCTGGATGAACCGACCGCCGGCGTCAGCCCCATCGTGATGGACGAACTGTTTGACCGGATCATCGAGGTCGCACGCACCGGGATTTCCATCCTGATGGTTGAACAGAACGCGCGGCAAGCGCTGGAAATTGCCGACAAGGGATATGTCCTTGTGCAGGGCGCCAACCGTTTCACCGACACCGGCAAGGCCCTGATGGCCGACCCCGAAGTCCGCCGCAGCTTTCTGGGGGGCTGACGCTATGAACCTGTTTCATGCGGCTATGATTGCCAATGCTGCAACCATTGTTCCGGGCGTCTTGCTGTTTGGCAACACGATGCGCGGTGCCTGCCAGGCGGAGGCCGAGTGATGGATGCCCTGAACGCCCTTGTGGCCTTTCTGAACTTCGTCTTCATCCCCGGCCTCAGCTATGGGGCGCAATTGGCGCTTGGGGCGCTGGGGGTGACGCTGATCTATGGCATCCTGCGCTTTTCCAACTTTGCCCATGGCGACACCATGGCCTTCGGGGCGATGTGCACCATCCTGATGACGTGGTGGCTGCAATCGCTGGGCGTGACCTTCGGCCCGCTGCCGACCGCCCTCCTTGCCCTGCCCTTCGGCATCGCGGCGACAGCTGCCTTCGTGCTGGCGACGGACCGGGTGGTTTACCGGTTCTACCGGCGGCAGAAGGCATCCTCCACCATCGTCGTGATCGTGTCGCTTGGGGTGATGTTCGTGATGAACGGGGTGATCCGGTTCATCATCGGCGTGGATGAGCAGAACTTCAGCGACGGCGCGCGCTTTGTGCTGAACCCGAACGAATTCAAGACCATGACTGGTCTGACTGAGCCTTTGGCGATCAAAACCACGCAACTGGTGACGGTCGTGACCGCAATCATCGTGGTGGGGGCGCTGTTCTGGTTCCTGCAGAAAACCCGCACCGGCAAATCGATGCGGGCGTTTTCGGACAATGAGGATCTGGCACTGCTGTCCGGCATCAACCCGGACAAGGTGGTGGCCGTCACATGGATCATCGCCGCCGGGATCGCCACGATTGCGGGCACGCTTTATGGCCTCGACAAGTCGTTCAAGCCCTTCACCTATTTCCAGCTTCTGCTGCCGATCTTCGCCGCCGCCATCGTCGGCGGGCTTGGCAACCCGCTGGGCGCGATTGCGGGCGGCTTTGTCATCGCCTTTTCCGAGGTGATGGTGACCAACGCCTGGAAGAAGATCGTGACGTACCTCGTCCCGGAAAGCATGGCGCCCGATACGCTCGTGCAGCTTTTGTCCACCGACTACAAGTTCGCGGTCAGCTTCACGATCCTGATTATCGTGCTTCTGTTCATGCCCACCGGTCTGTTCAAAGGGAAGTCGCTATGAACGCGCGCAACCTGATCCTTTTTGCCTTGGTGGCGGCGCTCTATGTAGGGACCGGCGTCCTGCAAAGCTGGAACCTGTCCCTGTCGATCCTGAACGCGGCGCTGTTGACCACGATCGCGGCGCTTGGCGTCAACATGCAGTGGGGCTATGCGGGGCTGTTTTCGGTCGGGACCATGGGGTTCACAGCGCTGGGCGGTCTTGCCGTGGTGCTAATCTCGGCCCGGCCCAATGTGGACAACTGGCAGGCCGGGGGTCCGGGCATCCTGCTGGCGCTGGTCCTTGGGGCACTGGCCGGAATCGTTGCGGTCTTTGCCTGGCGCAAACTGGCACCCGGACGCACCCGCGCGCTGATCGTGGCGGCGATCCTGATCGGCGGCTTCTTCCTCTTCCGGGCCGTCTTTGACCCGAACGTAACGGCTGCCGAAGCGGTGAACCCCCAATTCGCCGGCAACCTTGGCGGACTTGGCCTGCCGTCGCTGTTGGCTTGGCCGGTGGGTGGCCTGCTGGCCGCGGCTGCCGCCTGGGCCATCGGCAAGACAGCCCTTGGCCTGCGGTCGGACTATCTTGCCATTGCCACGCTGGGCATTGCCGAAATCACCGTGTCGGTCATCAAGAACGAAGACTGGCTGGCGCGCGGCGTGAAGAACCTAATCGACCTGCCCCGCCCCTGGCCTGTCCCCTACGAGGTGCAGTTGCAGCAGCAGGAAGGCTTTCTGGACTTCGTCAGCCGCTGGGGCCTTGACCCGGTGACAGCCTCGACCATCGGGGTAAAGCTGCTCTACGCGGGCATGTTCGGCATCGTCCTTGGCATCATCATCTGGGCCTTCGAACGCGCGCTGAACAGCCCCTGGGGCCGGATGATGCGCGCCATCCGCGACAATGAGGTGTCGGCCGCCGCCATGGGCAAGGACGTTACCGGGCGCCACTTGCAAGTGTTCATCCTTGGCTCCGCCGTGATCGGCTTTGCCGGCGCGATGATGACCTCGATGGACGGGCAGTTGACCCCCGGCACCTATAACCCGCTGCGCTTCACCTTCCTTGTCTGGGTGATGGTGATCGTCGGCGGATCGGGCAACAACTGGGGCACGGTCCTTGGTGGTTTGCTGATCGGTTGGCTCTGGCTGGTCGTGGAAAACATCGGCCCGAACATCATGGGCTACATCACCGCAGGCATGCCGGAAGGCGCGTTCCGCAACCATCTTGTCGGCAGCGCCGAACATATGCGGCTTCTGTCAATGGGTGTGATCCTGCTGGTCGTGATGCGCTTCAGCCCGCGTGGTCTGATCCCCGAGAAGTGATCCCTGCGACATTCTTTGTCGCAAAACCGCATGACCCCTGCCCTTGCCCCGGCCAATCTCTGCCCGGAAAGAAAAGGAGTCGTCCATGAAAACCCATTCCCGCGTGGTCGTCATCGGCGGCGGTGTCGTTGGCTGTTCGGTGCTTTACCACCTGACCAAGCTGGGCTGGTCCGACGTCATGCTGATCGAACGCGCCGAACTGACCGCAGGGTCCACTTGGCACGCGGCGGGCGGGTTTCATACCCTGAACGGCGACACCAACATGGCGGCGCTGCAGGGCTATACGATCCGGCTCTACAAGGAGCTTGAGGCGATCACCGGCATGTCCTGTGGCCTGCACCATGTCGGCGGGATCACACTTGCCGACAATACGGCCCGCTTCGAACAGTTGAAAGCCGAACGCGCCAAGCACCGCTACATGGGGCTGGATACCGAGATTTTGGGGCCCGAGGAAATCGCCAAGCTGACCGACGGGATGGTCAACCTCGAAGGCATCATCGGCGCTCTTTATGACCCGCTGGATGGCCACCTTGACCCTTACGGCACCACCCACGCCTATGCCAAGGCCGCCAAGATGGGCGGGGCCGAGATTGTGCTTCACACCAAGGTCGAGGCGACGCGTCCCACCAAGGACGGCTGGGAGGTCGTCACCGACAAGGGCACCGTCACCTGCGAGCATCTGGTGAACGCAGCCGGCCTTTGGGCGCGTGAGGTGGGCGCGATGGCGGGTGTTTACCTGCCGCTTCTGCCGATGGCGCACCAGTATCTTGTGACCGACGACATCCCCGAAATCGTCGCCCGCGGCGGGCGCGAGTTCCCGCATGTCATGGACCCCGGCGGGGAATCCTACCTGCGTCAGGAAGGCCGTGGCTTCTGCATCGGCTTTTATGAGAAGCCCTGCGAGGGGTGGAGCATCGACGGCACCCCCTGGACTTGGGGCCAGGAACTGCTGCCCGACGCCTATGACAAGATCGCCGACAGCATCGAGTTTTCCTACCGCCGCTTCCCCGCCCTGCAACGCGCGGGCGTCAAGCGGGTGATCCACGGGCCGTTTACCTTTGCCCCAGACGGCAACCCGCTGATCGGCCCGGTTCAGGGCCTGCGCAACTACTGGTCCGCCTGCGCTGTCATGGCCGGCTTTTCCCAGGGTGGCGGCATGGGTCTGGCCTTGGCGCAATGGATGATCGAGGGGGAAGTCGAACGCGACCCGCGCGGCTTTGACGTGTCGCGTTTCGGCATTTGGACCAGCCCCGGCTACACCGTGCCGAAGGTGATCGAAAACTATCAGATGCGGTTCTCCGTCTCCTACCCGAACGAAGAACGCCCCGCCGCCCGCCCCTTCCGCACTACCCCGATGTATGAGGTCTTCGACGGCATGAACGCCGTCTGGGGCCAGCAATACGGGCTGGAAGTGGTGAACTACCACGCCCTGCCGGGCGAGCCGCGCTATGAGGAGCCGTCCTTCAAACGCTCGAACGCATGGGAGGCGACGCGGCAGGAAGTCATGGCCGTCCGCGAGGGCGTCGGCATCAACGAAGTGCAGAACTTCGGCAAATACCGGATCACCGGCCCCAACGCGCGGGACTGGCTGGACCGGATCATGGCTGGCAACATCCCGAAGCCGGGCCGCCTGTCCCTTACCCCGATGCTGGCCCATTCGGGCAAGATCATTGGTGACTTCACCGTCTCTTGCCTGTCCGAAGAGGAATTCCAGTTGACCGCCAGCTACGGCGCGCAAGGTTGGCACGAACGCTGGTTCGAACAGAACGCGATGGAAGGCGCCCGGGTCGAGAACATCTCCGACGCCCGCTCCGGCTTCCAGATCGCCGGTCCGAACGCGCGCGAGCTTCTGTCGCGCGTCACCCGTGCCGATGTGTCAGCCGAGGCGTTCAAGTTCATGGACGTGAAGCACCTGACCGTCGGCATGGCCAACTGCATCGTCCAACGCGTCAGCTACACCGCTGATCTCGGCTATGAAATCTTCACCGACCACATGTCCGTCCGCCACCTCTGGGACACCCTGTACGAAGCCGGCAAGGACCTCGGCCTGCGCCCCTTCGGCATGCGGGCAATGATGTCCCTGCGGCTGGACAAGTGGTTCGGCTCCTGGGGCCGCGAATTCTCACCTGACTACACCCCTGCGGAAACCGGGCTGGACCGCTTCATCCGCTGGAACAAGCCCGCTGACTGGATCGGCAAACCCGCCGCGATGGCGGAAAAGGCCAGCGGACCCAAGCGCAAACTCGTCAGCTTCATCGTCGACGCCAAGGATGCCGACGTGGTCGCATGGGAGCCGATCTGGCTGGACGGCGCGGTTGTGGGCTTCTGCACTTCCGGTGGCTACAGCCATACCACAGGGCAGTCGGTCGCCATGGGCTTCCTGCCCGCCGACCGGGTGGAAGACGGCCTGATGTGTGAGATCGAGATCCTTGGCGAACGCCGTCCGGCAACCGTCCACCTTGCGCCGATCTGGGATGACGGCGGCCGGATGCGCGGCTGATCTTTCTCTTCCCCAAATATCCTCGGGGGGTGAAGGGGGGCAGACGGCCCCCCTTCTTCCATGGCATCCTCGCGCGATGACACCGCAGATCCTGATCCTTGCTGCCGGCACATCCTCTCGCATGCGGGGGGGCGACAAGCTGTTGGAGCTGATCGACGGAAAACCGCTTCTGCTCCGGGTCGCATCTGCAGCGGTCGCCACCGGCGCAGAGGTCAAAGTGACCCTGCCCCCCGACAGGCCCGATCGGGCGCGTGCTCTCAGCGGCCTGCCGGTCTGTCAGATCATCGTGCCCGAGGCCGCAACCGGCATGGCAAGCAGCCTGAAGGCCGGAAATGTTGCGATCCCTGCCGATGCTCCTGTTCTGCTGCTACTGGCCGACCTGCCCGAAATCACGGCAGACGACCTGTCGCGGATGCTGTCCGAATGGCAGCTGACCCCCGATCTGATCCTGCGGGGTACGGCCAGGAACGGAACACCAGGCCACCCGGTCTGTCTGCCCGTCTGGTGCCGCAATGAACTTGCCCGCCTCGACGGCGACGAAGGGGCACGCCGCATCCTTGCCCGACATGCCGACAAGCTGCGCCTTGTGGCTTTGCCGGAGGCCCACGCAACAACGGACCTCGACACCCCAGAAGACTGGGATGCGTGGCGGCGTCAGCGGCTGACGTGACCTTGAAGTCAGGGGTCTGCAACTGGCGGGTTACCCCGCCAGCAGAACCCGTGCCTCATGCGCCTTCAACGACGGCCGCGCCGACGTGACCTGTCCTTTGGCCTGTGCAAGTGCCGGGAACAGTGCCAGAACTTCGGCACGCACTTCGGCTTCCATCGCTGAAAGCATCCGTTCCGCCGGCTGGAAACTTTCCGTCCAGATGCCGTCGGACTGCACAATCTCGTGCTGGTCGAAGAGGATATGGATATAGCTGATCCCATCGGTCGGCAGTACCCGGCTGACTCCGGCCTGCCCCAGAAGGTGCTTCGCCGCGACCAGAACCTCGGCCTCGCCGAACAGAAGTTCGGCCCGCGCCCCCTCAACCAACAGACGGTGCTGTGGCGATACGAGCATTGGCCGATCCGGCCCTGCGCCATCAAGCGCATCGGGTTCAATCCGCACGGGCTGCAAGTTCGGGTCTGCCATCAGGTCCAGCAAAGACAAGTCCCGCCGCCCGACCCAGCGCAGCGGCTGCAAGCCGTTGTCGCGCGTCAGCACCAGATCGCCCGGCACCAGTGCCTCAACCGGCACATCGCCACGGGCTGTCGCAATCAGGGTGCCCGGGGTGAAGCAGGGGAAGATGTTCTCGATGTTGAAGAAATCAATCCGCCCAATCTCGGTCCCGTTGGTATCGAGGATCTTGATATAGCCGTTTTCATAGTCATCATTCATCGGATCGTTGCTGTCACGCACGATCACAACGCGCGAGAAACCAAAGGCCGACAGGTCGATGGTGTCGTTATCATCAGGTGCGTTGACCCCACCGCCACCGCCGTAGATCACCTCATAGGGTGGAACGATCAGTTCATCATCCACATCCCCGCCCGACACCGTGTTTACGTCGTTCAGACCGACGATAAAGGTGTCGTTGCCAATCCCGCCATAGACCGTGTCATTGCCGGAGCCACCCCTGATGATGTCGTCACCCGACCCGCCGTCGATGATGTCATTGCCGATGCCACCGAAAAGCACGTCGTTGCCAGTGCCGCCGTCAAGGGAATCATTGCCCTCACCGCCAAAAAGCTGGTCATCGCCACCTTCCCCAAGGATCGTGTCGTTGCCCGCTTCACCACGCGCGATGTCATTGTCGGCGCCGGTCTGGATTCTGTCGTCGCCGTCATCACCCTCGATCAGGTCGTTCCCGCTGCCGCCCAGCAGAAGGTCGTTACCCCCTCCGCCGAAGATCGTATCTGTCCCGTCGCCCCCGCTCAGCGTGTCGGCGGAATCTTCTATGACTGAGGTCGAGGTGATCTGCACATCATCGACAAGCGCACCCAGACTCTCATTGTTGCCAACTTCGGTGAACCGCAGCGTGTAAGTGCCTGCGGCCGGGAAATTGATGTTGAACGAATAGTCCTGCCATGTGGTGCCGGGCAGGACCGTGATCGGATCGCCGACAACATTGCCGGATGCATCCAGAATGGTGACGGTATAACCGTCGGTCCCCACATCCCCACCATCGGCGCGCACGACGCCACGGAAGGTCAGTTCTGCCGACACCGCGCCGTCAACGGTGAAGCTTTGGTTCATCTGGGTGATCTGACCGGCGTTTCCGTCGAGTTCCGCCACACCGTTCGTGGCCGGCCCACCCGTCCCGTAAGAGGTTTCCGGGTTGAATTCGAGGTCCGTCCCGGTCCAGCCCGAACCGCCACCAGTGAAGGTGCCGTTGGTGATATAGGTCGTGCCGACCGGCCCGGTGCTGCCGCCATAGATCAGATCGTTGCCGTCGCCGCCTTCAACCGTGTCGCTTCCGGTGCCGGCGTCGATCGTGTCGTCTCCAGCCCCACCGTTGATCCAGTCGTTGCCCGCCCCGCCATTGAGGATGTCATTGCCCCCGCCACCGTTCAGGACGTTGGCACCAGCGTTGCCCGTGATGGTATCCGCACCGCCGCCGCCGATGACGTTTTCAATGCTGACAAGTGTGTCCGTGCCTTGGCCCGTGGCAACGCCAGTTTCAAGGTTGACGTTTACGGGGGTGTTGTTGGCGGCAAAGGTGATACCGCTGCCGCCCGTCAGGTTGGTCAGGTACTGGCTGTAATCGGCCGTGTCCGTACCTGCTCCGCCGTCGAGCGTATCAGAGTTCGTGTCAGAACCGCCAATCAGCGTGTCGTTCCCGGTGCCCCCGAAAAGCTGGTCGTTGCCAGTTCCACCATCCAGCAGGTCGTTGCCGCCACCGCTGCCGGTCGCGGTTCCGCCATAGATTGTGTCATTGCCACCTGCACCCCAAAGTCGGTCATTGGTCGTGTTGGATGATGTCAGTGTCTGACTAAAATTATTGCCTTCTTCGTCTGCCATAGTCTTTTGCCCTTTACCTCAATCCCACGTCTTTGCCCGGCAAACTTGTCCCATTTGAGACATGACCGGGGTGCAATCTGGCCTTCTTCGTGCCAGCATAAGCCGTAACGACGGCTTATCATTAAACTTGTCGAAGTCTTGCGCGATTTTCAGTCGCCTTGGCAACAGTCAAGCAGCGCTTTCGGCGCTTTCTATTGCCGTCAGGGTCCGCCGCGCGGGGCCGTAGGCGGCCTTGCCCTCATCGGTTTTCAGTTCCGGGAAGATCTCGAAGATCTCCAACCGCTGGGCGTTGCCGATACCCTTGAGACTGTTGTCCGATGGCTGAAAACTTTCGGTCCAGATACCGTCGGCCAGCACGATTTCGTGCCGGTCGCACATGAAGTGGATGTAGGTCGTCCCGCTGGACTGCACGGTGTGCACGCCTTGCGTCGTCAGGTGCTTGGCCGCGACCAGCACTTCGCGTTCGCTGAAGCGCAGGGAGGTGCGTTCATTCGCCACCAGCACACGGTGGTTCGGCGACACCATCATGTCCCGCTCTGGCAAGCCCTTGCCCAAAGCGCCCTGCCGGATGAAGACCGGCAAAAGGTGCGGATCGGCCTGAAAATCATACAGGAACATCTGCGTCTTGCCGACCCAGCGCACCGGCTGGATGCCGTTGTCACGGGTCACGACTTTGTCGCCCACAACCAAATGCTCCACCGGGCATTCGCCGCGCTGGGTTGTGACCATCGTCCCCGGCGTGAAGCAGGGCGTGCTGCGCGGAACCGGCGTGGCCCCGGGTGCGGGGAGCAGGTGGGCGGATCTGGCTTGCGCTTGGTCAGACATTTTGGCGACGTCTCCGATGACTTGAACAGGTGCACAGCAACACGTGCACTCCTTTGTAGTTACCTGCGAAAGCCCTGTGCTGAAAAGAAAAAAGCTGTGACCTGAGCAGGTTGGACGGTGCCCGATTCTCCCTTAGCGCGAAGGGTCGTTTGCCTTGGGGCGGGCAGGTATTGGAACCTGTGCCTGCTTGAAGCAGCAGACCCCGAACGGGGGTACGGTAAACTTCTAATAAAATACATGTTTCTACCGGGGATTGTTCACATAAATTCAGATGCGCGGACCTTTGCCGGATCCTGACAGCAACTGCGGGTAGAGCGGCAACCAGCGGCAAAAACCACCCTGCCCCGCGCCCATCAAAATGCCAGTGTTTCCGCAAGTGCAATGGATGCGCCACAAAGGCACAAACTGGCAACTTCTTCGCGGCAGTGGGACGAATCGGTGCCGTCAGGCGAAGACAGGATCAGGGTGTGGTGCCCGAGGCGAGACTCGAACTCGCAAGCCTTGCGGCGGAGGATTTTGAATCCCCTGCGTCTACCATTCCACCACTCGGGCCACGGGCGAGGGTTTAGTCAAGCTTGTGCGGGCCGTCAATCCGGTCCTGTCACAACTGATCGGTTGCGAAAGTATCGCAATCGGCCATCTGACCGGATTTCAGCCCGATCATGAACCAGCGCGACCGCTGTTCCGACGTGCCATGGGTAAAGGTATGCGGCATCGGGCGTTGGCCAGCGTTGCGCTGCAGCGTGTCATCGCCGATCTGGCGGGCGGCGTTCACCGCCTCTTCAAGGTCGCCCTGTTCCACCACGCCAAGCGTTTCGGCCGCCTCGCGTGCCCAGATGCCGGACAAGCAATCGGCCTGCAGTTCCACCCGCACCGAAATCTCGTTGCTTTCGGTCTGGCTGACCTGCTGGCGGATGCGGTTCGCCTCACCCAGAATGCCAAGCTCGTTCTGGATATGATGCCCGATCTCATGCGCCACGACATAGGCGGCGGCAAAGTCACCCCCGGCGCCAAGGCGGCGGGACAGGGTGGTGAAGAAACTGGTGTCGAGATAGACCTTGCGATCCGCCGGGCAGTAGAACGGCCCCGTCGCCTCGGACGCACCACCGCAGGCCGACCGGGTGCCCTCCTTGAACAGGACCAGCGTTGCCGGGCGGTAGGCACGCCCAAGCTGCGCCTGAAAGACCCGCGCCCAGATCTCTTCGGTATCGGCCAGAACGACGGAGACGAACTCCCCTTCGGCGCGATCTTCGGCTGTCAGCTCGGTCGGGGCAGAGCTGGGCCCGGGGGCGGCCTGATCCTGCAAAAGCGGGCTGACGTCGATGCCAAGGAACCAGCCGATCAAGAGGACCGCGATCAGCCCCACCCCGCCGACCCCGCCGGCGCGGGCGGCGCCTCCCCCCTGACGACGGCGGTCTTCGATGTTCGAACTGCCGCGGCGGCCTTTCCAGTCCATCGTGCTTCTCCCTGCTGGGGCAGTATTTGCGCAGCCCACCGTCCCGTGGCCAGCAGGTTAGCCGCAACTGGCCTTTGCCGAAAGCACCAAAACCACGGGCGCCGGCGTGACTTTCCCCTGCCGAAAGACCGGCGTATGGTCGCGCCCGCGGGCTGATCTGCCCCGCACCGTGACCTGTCGGAATAATGAGGCCTAGCCAAGATGACGTTCAGCCACCGCAGCCTGACCCTGATCGCCACGCTGGGATCGGGCGCCCTTCTGGCCGGGGCCTTTGCGTTCCAATACCTCGGCGGACTGGCGCCCTGCCAGCTTTGCCTGTGGCAGCGCTGGCCCCATGCGGCGGCGATCCTGATCGGGGCCGTGGTCTTGCTGACCGGCTGGCGCCCTTTGGCATGGCTGGGTGCGCTTGCCGCGCTGGCCACGGCGGGCATCGGGCTTTTCCATGTCGGGGTCGAACAGCTTTGGTGGGAGGGGCTGGCCTCATGCACGGCGGGGTCGATCACGGGCATCTCGGCGGCGGACCTGCTGAATCCCGCAGTCGATGTGGCAGCGCCCGTCCGGTGCGACGCGATTGCATGGGCGATGTTCGGCATCTCGATGGCCGGTTGGAACACCATAGCATCCTTGGGGCTGGCCGGGGTCTGGACGGCAGCGGCGCTGCGGAAAGACTGAGGGCCCCCTGCTTGGCAGAGCGGCTTGCGCCGCAAGCCCCCTGTCTCGCCTCAGGCCCGCGAAGCCGCGGGCCCGAAGCTCGGCCGATGGGGGCATTCTGCCCCCAAACCCCCTGAGAGTATTTGCAAAAGAGCAAGATGATTTTCTCTTTAGCCAAATACTCCCGCCGGAGGCAGCTACAGGTCGTGCAGGGCGTTGCCGGTGGCGGGTTCGCAGAGTCGCTGATGTTCCTGAATGGCGAAACGGTCGGTCATCCCTGCAATGTAATCGGCGATCACGCGGGCCAATTCGGTTTCATCCGTCGCGGCCGCGACATCAACCTGCCATTCCGGCGGCAGCAGCGTCGGGTCATTGAGGAAGAGCGGGAACAGATCATCCAGCTTTTGCGTCACCTCGGCCCGGACGGCCATGACAGAGGGCGCGCGATACATCCGGTTGAAGAGGAAACTGCGCACGGCCTTCAGGTCCTGGTAAAGCGGCTTGGAAAACCGGATCACCGTCGTGCCAAGCTGGCGGATATCCTCAACCGATTTCGGCTGGGCTGCGGCAAGGCGATTCTGGGCGACGGCAATTACGTCCTCGACCATCCGGCCAAAGACGCGGCGCAGGGCTTCATGTCTGCGGCGCATCTTTTCAAGGCCGGGGTAAAGGCTGTCAACCTCGTCGAAGGCGGGGCCGGTGACGGGCAGATCCATCAGGTCATCCTCGGTGAAGAGGCCCGACCGCAGCCCATCGTGCAGGTCATGGTGCGAATAGGCTACGTCATCGGCGATGGCAGCCACTTGCGCCTCGGCGCTGGCATGCGTGTCAAGCCCAAGGTCCCATTGGGCGTTCACCTCGGCCAGGGCATAGGGCAGTGGGCCCGCGTGTTTCGCATCCGCGTTCGGGCCTGTCACGGGACCGTTGTGTTTGGCAATGCCTTCAAGGGTTTCCCAGGTCAGGTTCAACCCGTCGAAATCGGCATAGTGGCGTTCCAGCCGGGTGACGATCCGCAGGGCTTGGGCATTGTGGTCAAAGCCGCCATAGGGGGCCATCAGACGCTCCATCGCGTCTTCGCCGGTATGGCCAAAGGGCGTATGGCCAAGGTCATGGGCCAGCGCGACAGCTTCGGCAAGGTCCGTGTTCAGGCCAAGCACCCCGGCGATGGTGCGCGCAACTTGCGCCACCTCGATCGTGTGGGTCAGGCGGGTGCGGTAGTAATCGCCTTCATGTTCCACGAAGACTTGCGTCTTGTGCTTCAGGCGGCGAAACGCGCTGGAATGGATGATCCGGTCCCGGTCACGCTGATAGGGCGACCGGAACGAGGACAGCCGTTCGGGCCAAAGCCGACCGCGTGAGGCATCGGGCTGACAGGCATAGGGTTCCAGCATCAGGGCCTCGCTTGTTCGGGGCGGAGGATTGACCTATATTCGCCCCATGTGCGGAAGGATACCGGAACAGCCATGGAACTGACACTCCCCCCGAAAGTGACCGACCGCGCCTTTGCCCGGCTGGCCGAGATTGCCGAACTGACGGGCGAGGTGAAATCGCTGCGCGTGGCCGTCGATGGCGGCGGCTGTTCGGGGTTTCAGTATGACATCCGGCTGGATGACGCTGCGGCGGATGATCTGGTGCTGGAAAAGGACGGGCAGAAGGTGCTGGTCGACAGTGTCAGCCTTCCGTTTCTGGCCAATGCCGTGATCGACTTCACCGATGAGCTGATCGGCGCGCGCTTCGTGGTGCAGAACCCCAACGCCACCTCAAGCTGCGGCTGCGGCACGTCTTTTTCGATCTGACGATCATTTTTCCGTGGTCTGCTGGCTGGCGCGCGCTAACTCCGGCGTCAGAGTGCGGAGGGTGCCGGATGACTGTTGTTCTGATGCTGGGATCGGCACCCATGGCGGCAGAGGCTGCCGGCTGGCCGCGCGCGCCGTTCCAGAAGGTGGTTGCGATCAACAACGCCTGGCGGGTCCGGCCGGATTGGGATGCGGCTGTATTTCCCTGGGATTTCCCTGAAGACCGCCGGCCGGTGGCCGGGCCGGGCCAGACCCTTGTCACCGAAACTGACTTTGTTCCCGAGCAGAACGCCATGGGTGGTTTTGTTTACGCAGGCGCCACAATGGCGTTCACTGCGGGCTATTGGGCGCTGGGAACGCTGCGACCATCCGTGATTGCTGCCTTCGGCTGCGACATGCATTATGCGGCGACCGGACAGACCCATTTCTACGGCACCGGTGCGCCTGACCCGCTGCGCAAGGACATCTCGCTTCGGTCGCTGGAGGCGAAGTCGGCCCGGCTGATGGTGCTTGCAGCAATGCAGGGCTGTGCGATGGTGAACCTGTCCACCGGGCCGTCGCGGCTGATCTTTCCGCGGGTGTCCCGGTCGGCCGCGGGCCTCGCACGACCCCAACCCTTCTGCCCCGACACGGCGGACAAGGCTTTGGCGGCTGAGGCGGCGCTTGGCTATGTTGTCCCGTCCGGCCGGTACTGGGAAGAAGCCGGGCGCTTTGATCCGCGCGAACTGGACCGGCTGGATGCGCTTTGGCTGAAAGCGGCCAGCCTGCCCTTGCGACAGACGGCTTGAACCCGGGGGTCAGGCGGGCCTAGAACGGGGACGACCGGAGGGCTGCCATGAAACTTGCCACCTTCAACATCAACGGCATCAAGGCCCGGATCGAGGCTTTGCCCGCATGGCTCGACAGTGCCAAGCCGGATGTCGTCTGCCTGCAAGAAATCAAGTCTGTCGATGAAGGCTTTCCGCGCGAGGTTTTCGAAGGCTTGGGCTACCGGGTGGAAACGCATGGCCAGAAAGGCTTCAACGGCGTGGCGATCCTGTCAAAGCTGGCGCTCAGCGATGTGCGCAGGGGCCTGCCGGGCGATGAGACCGACGAACAGGCCCGCTGGATCGAAGCGGTGGTGGACGGGCCACGCCCCATCCGGGTGTGCGGGCTTTACCTGCCGAACGGCAACCCCGCGCCGGGGCCGAAGTATGATTACAAACTGGCCTGGATGGCACGGATGGAGACCCGGGTCCGCGAACTGCTGGCCGCCGAGGAACCCTTTGTCTGCCTTGGCGATTACAACGTGATCCCGCAGGCCGTGGATGCCGCAAAGCCGGAAAGCTGGGTCACCGACGCGCTCTATCTGCCGCAAAGCCGGAAAGCGTTTCGGCGGATGCTGAACCTTGGCCTGACCGACGCGATTCGGGCGCGCCAGCCCGGGCCCGGGGTCTACACATTCTGGGACTATCAGGCCGGGGCGTGGGAGCGGAACAACGGCATCCGGATCGACCATCTGCTTTTGTCGCCACAAGCCGCTGACCGACTGGAAGAGACCGGCATCGACAAGGCGGTGCGGGGCGGCGACAAGCCGTCAGACCATGTGCCGGTCTGGGTGCGGCTGGCGGCCTGAGAGTCAGGGTCCTTGAGCGACTATCCTTGCCGACCTGCAAGCGTGACATCGTGGCCGTAAAGCCAGTCGAACCGGGACAGCATCGTTCCCGGCGACACCCGCCCCAACAGGCGCAAGCCGCTGTGGCCAAGCAGGCGCGGCAGGCCGGACAGATGATACGCCCGGGCATTCGCATTGGCGGCCGCGACGATCCGTGTCGTCCGGGGCTTGCGGAGCGTCTGATAGGCGGCCAAAGCCGCCGCCACCGTGTCATGTTTGGCAAGGACATCGGCCAGAACCCAGGCATCCTCCAGCGCCATGGACGCGCCTTGGGCCAGAAAGGGCAAGGTCGGATGGGCCGCATCGCCCAGGATCGCGACCGCGCCCAGTGGCAGGCTACGGGTCCATATGTCTGCGACAGGATGGCGGAACAGGCCCCAAAGCCACGGATCCTCAACCTGATCCAGCCAGCCACGGACACGGGGGGAAAAGCCGGCAAAGGCCAGGCGCAGGTCCATCGGGTCATCCCGCAGGGTCCAGCTTTCCTCGGCCCATTTCTGGCGTTCTTCGACCGCAACGATGTTGCGCAAGGTGCCGCCACGCAGGGGATAGCTGACAAGGTGGCGTCCCGGGCCCATATGCACCTCGGCGACTGGCTGGGCATCCGGTTCCGCTGGAATCACAGCGCGCCAAGCCACTTGCCCGGTGAAGAATGGCGTTTCCGCACCGTTCAGCGCCGTCCGCAAACGGGAATGGAGACCATCCGCCCCAATGAGCAGCGGGCTTTCCAGCCGTTCCCCGCCTTCCAGCAGGACGGCTGGGGTTGGGCCGGACAGATCAACCGACTCGATCCGTGACAGCAGGCGCAGGGTCACCCCAGCCTCGGTCGCGGCGGTCAGCAGAAGGGCGATCAGGTCGGCCCGGTGGAGGAAATGGTAGCCCTGCCCGGGTCGCAGGTGCGCAAGGTCAAGCCGCGCCACGCCATCGCCCGTCGGCCCGTCGATCAGTGCCACAGCCTCGGCCCGCATTGACGCCGCATCAAGCGCCCCTTGCAGCCCCAAAGCCCGCAACACCGCCGCCCCGTTGGGGGAAATCTGCAGCCCCGCGCCCACTTCGCGGATCGCGTCGGCCTGTTCCAGAACCGTGACGGATGCCCCGCGCAGGGCCAAGGCGCGCGCCACGGCCAACCCCGCAACCCCGGCGCCAACCACGGTAACCTTTTGGCCGATCAGGCTCATCGCGTCCCCCACTAACGAAAACGCCGGACCATAGGCCCGGCGCAAACAGTATCACATGCCGCCGGGCGGTCAGTCTTCGCGGTGCACCTTTTCACGCCGCTCGTGCTTTTCCTGCGCTTCCAGCGTCATCGTGGCAATCGGGCGGGCATCCAGCCGCTTCAGGCTGATCGGCTCACCGGTCACGTCGCAATAGCCAAATTCGCCATTGTCGATCCGGCGCAGCGCGGCGTCGATCTTGCCCACCAGCTTGCGCTGCCGGTCACGGGTGCGCAGTTCCAGCGCGCGGTCGGTCTCTTCCGAAGCGCGATCGGCGATGTCAGGCACGTTGCGGCCCGAGTCCTGCAGGCTGTCAATCGTTTCGGCCGACTGGTCCAGCAGCTCCTGCTTCCAGACCAGAAGCTTGCGGCGGAAATACTCCAGCTGCCGGTCGTTCATGAAGGGTTCGTCCTCGGCGGGACGGTAGTCGTCAGGGAGGAAAACCTCAGCCTTCATTGACACTCTCTCCTTTGCGCCGGATCGCTCCGACAGGTGGGCTTCTGTCATGATGCGCTCCTGTTGCCGCGCATTTAGCCCAAGGCTGTGGCAATGTCACTAGCGGTTGCGACATTTTCTGCGCCTCGGTAGGGTTTGTGCAAGGACTGCAAACAGGATGTTGAAAGCGCAATGAAATTCGCATCGACCAACGGCTATGTCGCGACCGATGACCTGACGGTGGCGGTCAATGCCGCGGTCACGCTGCAGCGGCCCCTGCTGGTCAAGGGCGAACCCGGCACGGGCAAGACCGAACTTGCGCGGCAGGTGGCGGCGGCGCTGGGGATGCCCTTGCTGGAATGGCATGTAAAATCAACGACAAAGGCGCAGCAGGGGCTTTACGAATATGACGCCGTCAGCCGCCTGCGCGACAGCCAGCTTGGCGATTCCCGGGTGCATGACGTGCGCAACTACATCCGCAAGGGCAAGCTTTGGCAGGCGTTTGAGGCCGAGAACCGCGTGGTCCTGCTGATCGATGAGATCGACAAGGCCGATATCGAGTTTCCGAATGACCTCCTTCAGGAACTCGACCGGATGGAGTTTCACGTTTACGAGACGGGCGAGACGGTTCGCGCCAAGGTGCGCCCGGTGGTCATCATCACGTCGAACAACGAAAAGGACCTGCCGGATGCCTTTCTGCGCCGGTGTTTCTTTCACTACATCCGGTTTCCTGACCCCGAAACGCTGGCCGCCATCGTGCGGGTGCACTTCCCCGGCATCAAGGACGCGCTCTTGACCGCCGCGCTGACCCAGTTTTTCGAAATGCGCGACGTGCCGGGCCTGAAGAAGAAGCCCTCAACCAGCGAGGTTTTGGACTGGCTGCGGCTCCTGCTGGCCGAGGATCTGGCACCGGAGGATCTGCGGAAAGACCCCAGAAGCGCCCTGCCCCGGTTGCATGGCGCGCTGTTGAAGAACGAGCAGGACGTACAACTGTTCGAACGGTTGGCCTTCATGGCGCGTGGGCAGCGATAGCAAGGCTTTGGCGTCGGATCGGTAGCCCCGTCGCCGGGGTATCTGTCTGGACGGGACCGATGCGAATCATCGCAAGCCATCTTTCCCCCGTGTCTCGCAGGGGGTGGCACCGGGGATTCGGGCGCATTTCTGTAACAATCCGTGATGCCTGTGGATAAATCTGGTCCCGCAAAACACTTCAACCGCGAGGGATAGTGTACGGAAAAACCGTAACTTTTGCTGAATTGACTTGATGACACATCGGGGCGGACACTGGCACAGCCCCATCTGCCGGGGCGCTGCCACATCAGGTCTGCCATGCGCCTGCCGTTCCTTCTTGCCGCTTTCTGCGTGGTCGCGTCCTGCGCGCCGCCTGCACAGGTGTCGAAAAGCCGGCCTCAGTCCGAGGTTGGGGTCGGCTTTGGGACTGGCTCGTTCGGTCTTGCCACGGGCGGTGGCGGAGGCTCGTCGCTGGCGCGGGATTTCATGGACCTGACCTTTGCCATGGAAAGCGGCCGCGGGCTTGACGTGTTCAGCCGCTTCGAAGGCCCGGTGACCGTCGCCCTGACCGGGGCCGTGCCGCCGACAGCCCCGCGGGATCTTGGGGCACTGATTGGCCGCCTGCAGGCTGAGGCCGGGATCGACATCGCCCCCACCACCGGCGCGGCGACGATCACGGTGGAATTCGCCGACCGCTCCGCCCTGCGGCGACTTGCGCCGATGGCGGCCTGTTTTGTCGTGCCCAACGTCTCAACGCTGGCGGAATACCGGCGCGTGCGCGGGTCAGATGCGGTGGACTGGGCGCTGGTGACACGGCGCACGCGGGCGGCGATCTTCATCCCCGCTGACACCAGCCCGCAGGAAATCCGCGATTGTTTGCATGAGGAACTGGCGCAGGCACTGGGGCCACTGAACGACCTTTACCGCCTGCCCAACAGCGTCTTCAACGATGACAACTTCCATTCCGTGCTGACCAGCTTTGACATGGCGATCCTGCGCGCAACCTACTCCCCCCGGCTTGCCAGCGGCATGACCCGGGCCGAGGTTGCGGCGCGCCTGCCATCCCTCCTTGGCGGCACGGGGATGATGGGCAGCCAGACCCCGGGCGCATGGGTGCAGGCGATTGAGACAGCCCTTGGGCGCAAGGGAGGCGTCCCCTCCCGCCTGCAGTCGGCCGAACGGGCGCTGTCCATTGCGCGCAGTGAGGGCTGGCAAGACGGCCGCCTGGCCTTCAGCCATTTCGCCGTGGCCCGCCTGTCCGCAGGCAGCGACCCGGCCCGCGCTCTGACCGAATTCGCCAGAGCCACCGCAATCTATTCCCGGCTGCCCGGCGGTGACATCCATGTCGCCCACATCGACATGCAACTGGCGGCCATGGCACTGGCCGGTGGCCTGTCCAACGAAGCGATGCGTCTGGCCGACCGCGCCATCCCTGTGGTCCAAAGTCACGAAAATGCGGCCCTCCTCGCCACGCTGATGCTGATCAAGGCCGAGGCGATGGACCGTCTGGGTGACCCGAATGCTGCGGCGGCACTGCGCCTCGACAGTCAGGTCTGGGCGCGCTATGGCTTCGGGCCTGACAGCGTGGTCAAGGCCCGGATGCGCGATATCACCGCCGTGGCCGACCGCGCGGCAAACGGTTAAGGCGGGGCGACTGGCCCCGGCACATGGGGGCACAATGTTCGTGATTGGCGGTCTGCTTCTGGGGGCGATCGGCGGTGCGCTGACCGCGCGGCGGCGTGGCGGCAAGGCTGCTGACATCGCCCAATATGCCGCCGGTTTCGGCATTGCCTTCGGGCTTGCGGGCCTGTTCCTGACGCTGATCCTTGACCGGCTGCTTTTGGGCTAGGGCATGTTCCTCCCGTTCTTCCAGACCTTGCGGGAAGAGGGGGTGCCGGTTTCCCTGCGCGAATTCCTCGCCTTTCTTGAGGCGATGGCGGCTGGCCTTGCCACCTATGACCCCGAGGGGTTCTACCACGTCGCCCGCACGGTGATGGTCAAGGATGAACGCCACATCGACCGCTTTGACCGCGCCTTCGCCCGCAGCTTTGCGGGGTTGGAGGCGATCACTCCCGATCAGGTTCTGGAAGCCCTTGATCTGCCGCGGGACTGGCTGGAAAAGCTGGCCGAGCGGCATCTGACGGCTGCGGAACGGGAAGCCATTCAGGCACTTGGCGGCTTTGACAAGCTGATGGAAACCCTGCGCGAACGGCTGGCCGAACAGAAGGGCCGCCATCAGGGCGGGTCGAAGTGGATCGGCACGGCTGGCACCAGCCCGTTCGGCGCTTACGGCTACAACCCCGAAGGCGTGCGGATCGGCCAGGACGAAAGCCGCCACCGCCGCGCCGTCAAGGTCTGGGACCGGCGCGAGTTCCGCAATCTGGACGGCGATGCCGAGATCGGCACCCGAACGCTGAAACTCGCCCTGCGCCGCCTGCGCCGCTGGGCGCGCGAAGGCGCGGCGGAGGAGCTGGATCTTGACGGCACGATCCGCGCCACGGCCGCGCAGGGTTGGCTGGACGTGCAGACCCGGCCGGAACGCAGGAATGCGGTGAAGGTCCTGCTCCTGCTCGACATCGGCGGATCAATGGACCCGCATGTCAAGGTGATGGAAGACCTCTTCACCGCCGCCAAGGCCGAGTTCCGGCATCTGGAGGTCTTCTACTTCCACAACTGCCCTTATGAGGGCCTTTGGCGTGACAACCGCCGCCGCTGGGATGCGCAAAGCCCGACTTGGGACGTGATCCGCACCTATGGCCCGGACTGGCGGCTGATCATCGTCGGGGATGCGGCGATGAGCCCGTATGAGATCACCCACCCCGGCGGTGCCAATGAACATTGGAACCCCGAACCGGGGGCGGTCTGGCTGCAACGGATTTTCGCACAATGGCCGCATCATCTGTGGATCAACCCGGTGGCCGAAGCGGATTGGGGCTACACCCAATCCACCCGCCTGATCCGGGAACTGGCCCAGAACCGGATGGTGCCGATGACGCTGGACGGGCTGACACGCGGGCTGAAGGATTTGCGATGACCTCCCCCCGTAATCGCAGTGCAAATCTTGGCCCTCGGCGACGGGCGTTGGTCGTCGCAGCGGACGGATGTCGCAGTGGCTTTGCCAGCCGTCAAAGCGTGACTATATCCGTCGCATGACCAAGTTCATCCCCCTTCTCATGGCCATCGGCTACGCCGTCCTGATGCTGCGGTTTTCGATGTGGCGCACCAAGCGGATGTTGGACGCGCAGTCCAAGCCGCTGACCGACCCGTCGATCACCCGGCTTGCCGACCGGATGGCCGCCGCCATGGGCCTGCCGGAAATCAAGGTGAACGTGTTCGAGGTGGAACCGGTCAACGGCCTTGCCGCCCCCGATGGCCGGATTTTCCTGACCCGCGGCTTTTTGAACCGCAAGGCGCGGGGCGAGGTGTCTGCCGAAGAACTGGCCAGCGTGATCGCGCATGAGTTGGGCCATGTGGCGCTGGGCCACATGCGCCGCCGGATGATTGACTTCACCGGCCAGAACGCGGTTTTCATCATGCTGTCCGCCGTGCTCAACCGCTTTCTGCCCTTCATCGGCATCTGGATCGCCAATTTCCTTGCAACCGCCCTGATGGCCCGCCTGTCGCGGCGCGATGAGTTTGAGGCGGACGCCTATGCCTCTGCGCTGCTCATCAAGGCCGGGATCGGGACCGCACCGCAAAAGTCGCTGTTTCGCAAACTTGAGGCGCTGACCTCGAACCATGCCGAAGGCGTGCCCGCCTGGATGCTGAGCCATCCGAAAACCGCCGAACGCATCGCCGCAATCGAAGCGAACGAAGCGCGCTGGATGAACGCCAAACAGATTTCCTGACGCGTCAATCCGCCATGGCCTTGGCCAGCCGGTAAAGCCGCACCCGCTTCAAAAGGCCCTTCAAGGCAATGGGCTGACCCGAGATCGCCTCGGCCTTCGCGCGCACAGCCTCTACCACACGCGCCATGGCGTCAGGGTTGCCCGACTGCAGCTCCCACAAGAACCAGTCCGGGTCGCGCCGGGCGATGCCTTCGCTGGCCAGCACATGACCGGGAAAGTCCTGTGCATTGAACGTCACGATGGCATCGGCCCCGCTGGCGATGGCCGTGGCCAGCACATGCACGTCATTGGGGTCGGGCAACAGCAAGCGCGCCTCGATCTCGGGCCGCTCGCGGGTGACGGCTTTGGGAAAGGACGCGCGGAAGCTGGCCGCCTCGCCTGCAGCTATTGTCGGTGCCTCCGGGCCAAGTTTGGCCGTGGCAAGCACCCATTCCCGCAGGATGCGGTCGGAAACCACCGGCTCATACAGCCCCGCTTCCGCCGCCCCCTGCAGTATCTCGCGCAGGACCGTCGGGTACAGCACGCAGGCGTCAAGGACAGCCTTCATCCGTCCAGCCGGAACGCCAAAGCCTTGAGGTAGGACGACTCCGCCAGTTGCGGCAACACCGGATGGTCCGGCCCGGCAAAACCGGTGTAGATCAGTTGGGACCGCCGCCCGCCGCGCCCGATGCCCCGGGCACAGGCGTTGCGAAACGCCTGCAAGTCCGCCGCATGGCTGCAGGAACACAAGACAAGGTATCCGCCGGGCGCGACCAAGGGCGCTGCCAGCCGGGCGATCCGCTCATAGGCGCGCAGTCCCGCCTCCAGCGCCGGTTTTGCGGGCGCAAAGGCTGGCGGGTCGCAGATCACCAGATCAAAGCGCGCGCCTTCGCTGCCAAGGCTTTCCAGCATGTCAAACGCATCACCCTGCCGCGTGCTGAACCGGTCACCAAAGCCCGAAGCCCCTGCCCCCGCCTCGGCAAGCGCCAGCGCCGGGGCCGAAGCATCGACCGCCAGCGCACTGGCCGCGCCACCGGCAAGGGCAGCAAGCCCAAAGCCGCCGACATGGGCAAACAGGTCCAGCACGGCGGCCCCCTTGGCCAACCGGGCGGCGAAGGCGTGGTTTTCGCGCTGGTCAAAGAACAGCCCGGTCTTCTGCCCACCCATCAGGTCAGCCAGATAGACGGCCCCGTTCATCGGCACCTGCACCGGCCCTGCCGGAGCCACCCCATGAACAACCGCCATCTCCTCGGCCAGCCCTTCCAGCCCCCGCACCCGGCCCTGACCGTTCTTGATGACCGTGGTCACCCCCGTCACCGCCACCAATGCGGCCACGAGTGCCTCAAGATGCCCCTCGGCCCAGGCGGCATTGGGTTGCACGACCGCCACCTCGCCAAAACGGTCGATCACTACACCGGGCAGGCCATCGGATTCGGCATGCACCAGCCGGTAGAACGGCTGCGGATAAAGTCGCGCCCGATGCGCCAGCGCGCGCGCAAGCCGCGCCTCGAACCAAGCCTGATCCACCACCGCCTCGGGATCGCGGTCCAGCATCCGGGCAATGATCTTCGACTTGGTGTTGACCGTGACCAGCCCCAAAGGCCGCCGGTCGCCATCCTCCAGCACGGCCAGCGCGCCGGGGGCCAGCGATTGCGTGCGCCGGTCTGTCACCAGCTCATCGGCGTAGACCCAAGGGAAACCATGGCGGATCGCCCGCGCCTCGGCTTTGGGCTTGAGGCGGACGGTTGGCAGAAGGCGGGGGTTCGGGCTATCATCATCCATGACCGTCCCATACCGGGTTCCCGGCGCTTGCGGAAGCCAGAAGCTGCCCGCCTGCATCAGCGCTCCTTGTTAGCGCTAACAGATTCTGCTACAACCCCCCAGCAACCTTTCGGAGGGATCATGTCGCTGCACCCCACCATCGCTCGCGTCACCGACCGCATCCGCGCCCGGTCGGAAACCAGCCGTGGCATCTATCTTGACCGGATGGGCAAGGCGGTGTCGGCAGGCCCGGTCCGCGCGCATCTCAGCTGCGGCAACCAGGCCCATGCCTATGCCGCGATGGGGCTGGATAAGGATGCGCTGGCAGCGGCCAAGGTGCCGAACATCGGCATCGTGACCGCCTACAACGACATGCTCTCCGCGCATCAGCCATTCGAGCGCTACCCCGACATCATCCGCGCGGCCGCCAAATCCTCGGGCGCGACCGTGCAGGTCGCGGGCGGCGTCCCCGCGATGTGCGACGGCGTGACCCAAGGCCAGCCGGGGATGGAGCTGTCACTCTTTTCCCGCGACGTGATCGCGCTGGCCGCCGGAGTGGCGCTGTCCCACAACTGCTTTGACGCCGCCCTCTACCTTGGCGTCTGCGACAAGATCGTGCCGGGTCTCATCATGGCCGCCGCCACCTTCGGCCACATCCCCGCAGTCTTCGTGCCCGCAGGCCCCATGCCCTCCGGCATTGCGAATGATGAAAAATCCCGCGTCCGCAACGCCTACGCCGAAGGCAAGGCCAGCCGTGAGGAACTGATGGCCGCCGAAATGGCCAGCTACCACGGCCCCGGCACCTGCACCTTCTACGGCACCGCCAATACCAACCAGATGCTGATGGAGTTCATGGGCCTCCACCTGCCCGGCACCAGCTTCGTCAACCCCGGCACCCCCCTGCGCGATGCGCTGACGACCGCCGCCGTCGACCGCGCCGCCGCGATCACGGCGCTTGGCAACGACTTCCGCCCCGCGGGCGAGATCCTTGACGAGCGCGCCTACGTCAACGGTATCGTCGGGCTGATGGCGACGGGCGGGTCCACCAACCTCGTCCTGCACCTCCCCGCCATGGCCCGCGCCAGCGGAGTGATCCTTGACCTGCAAGACTTCGCCGACCTTTCCGAGGCGGTGCCCCTGATGGCCAAGGTCTACCCCAACGGCCTTGCCGACGTGAACCACTTCCACGCCGCCGGGGGCCTGCAATTCCTGATCAGCCAGCTTCTGGATGCGGGCCTCCTGCACCCCGACGCCAAGACCATCGCCGGGGACGGGCTCGAGCTTTACCGGCAAGAGCCGGTGCTGGACGAAGGCCGCCTGACCTGGCGCGATGGACCGAAATCCAGCCTCAACGAAAAGATCGTCCGCCCCGCCGCCGACCCGTTCGCTCCGCAAGGCGGCCTGAAGCAACTGACCGGCAACCTCGGGCGCGGGGTGATCAAGGTCTCCGCCGTGGCCCCCGAACGCCATGTGATCGAGGCCCCGGCCCGCATCTTCCACAGCCAGGACGCCGTGAAAGCCGCGTTCAAGGCGGGAGAGTTCACCTCCGACACCATCGTCGTCGTCCGCTTTCAGGGACCGCAGGCGAACGGGATGCCGGAACTGCACTCGCTGACCCCAACGCTTTCGGTCCTGCAAGACCGGGGCCTCCGCGTGGCGCTTGTCACCGATGGCCGGATGTCCGGTGCGTCGGGCAAGGTTCCCGCCGCGATCCATGTGGCCCCGGAAGCCGCCGCCGGTGGCCCGCTTGCCAAGCTGCGCGACGGCGACATCGTCCGGCTCGACGCCGACGCGGGCACCCTGACCGCCCTCGTCCCCGATTTCGACAGCCGCACGTCCGTGACCGCCGACCTTTCCGCCAACGAACACGGCATCGGGCGCGAGCTTTTCGCCGCCTTCCGCCGCAACGTCGGTTCCGCCGATACCGGGGCGGCGCTGGTCCTCTAGACCGGAGCGCCCTTCGATCAACCTGCGCCTCCGGCGGGGATATTTTAACCAGAATGAAAGGATGAGAGGGCAGATTGGAAGAACGGTACAGGCGGGGACGCCGATGACCGTCCAGTGTGAAAGGCCCCCTGCCTCTCCCCGCGCAATCGGGCCCGAGGTGGGGGGTCAGCCCCTCCTCTCTCTTGCGCTTTCATTCTGGCCCAAATATCCCCGCCGGAGGCTCCGACCCATCCGCATCCCCGCCGCCGGGGCCTTGAAGGAGCTTGACCCATGACCCCCGCCGAACAATCCCGCCAGGCCGCCGAAATCTGCCGCCTTGCCCCCGTGGTCCCTGTCCTTGTGATCGACGATCTTGCCCATGCGCGGCCCTTGGCCGAGGCCTTGGTTGCAGGTGGCCTGCCCGCGCTGGAGGTGACCTTGCGCACCCCTGCAGCACTCGACGCGATCCGCGCGATGGCCGAGGTGCCGGGTGGGGTGGTCGGGGCCGGGACGCTTCTGACCCCGGCAGACGTGAAGGCCGCCAAGGCCGCCGGCGCAAAATTCGGGGTGAGCCCGGGCGCAACCGACCGGCTGATCGCCGCCTGTGAGGATGAGGGCCTGCCCTTGCTGCCCGGGGCCGCCACCGCGTCCGAGATCATGGCGCTGCTGGAAAAGGGTTACACCGTCCAGAAGTTCTTCCCCGCCGAACAGGCCGGGGGGGCGGCCTACCTCAAATCCATCGGCGCGCCCATCCCGCAAGTCAGCTTTTGCCCGACCGGCGGGATCAGCCTGAAACTTGCGCCGGACTATCTGGCGCTGAAGAACATCCTCTGCGTCGGCGGCAGCTGGGTCGCGCCGAAAGACGCGATGGCGCGCGGCGACTGGGCCGAGATCACCCGCCTTGCGCGCGAGGCGGCGATGCTCAGCCGCTGATCCCCTGCCGCGCGGCCCGACCACCCCGGCGACGGGGTTGATCGGGCAAAGTCAGCGCCTCGGCCAGAACGGCTGTCATCGGATGCTCTGGCACCCCTTGCCCATATGCGGCGATCAGCGCGCAAGCTGCGTCCGGGACCGACAGCCCCGCAGGGACCGACAGCGCCCAATCGACAAAGATCGACCGGCATTCCCCGGCGCTGATCCCGTCGATCCGATAGCTTTCCCGCACCAGACCCTTCGGGTCGGCCTCAGTCAGGTTCATCGCCCGTCTCCCCATCCTTGCCCCCGGAAACACCCGCGTCGTCATCCGTGCCGATCAGCCGGTCAATCGCCCTTGCCGCCACAGCCACGGCTGCCGCAACTTCGGCTGCCAGCGCGTCAACGGTCGCGGCCCCCGTCTCGTGCAGGACAAACGCCCGCCCGCCTTCCCCGATGCCGTCCATCTCCAGCGCGCCGTCCGTCAACAGGCGCGAGGCTGCGTGCAACCGCCACAGCAGCCTGTAGGCAGCAAGCAGCGCCTGCGCGTCCGATTGCGGCATATGGCGGCCAACCCCCGCCGCGATCTGGCGTTCCACGCCCCGCGCGGGGCTGCCCGACAGGAGCGCCAGCGTCTGCGCCGCCAACTCAATATCCATCAACCGGCCCGCGCCATTCCTGGCGTCCCAAGCCCCTTGCGCAGGTTTGGCCACCTGCAACCGCGCCCGCATGGCCGCCACATCGCCGCGCACCTTGGCGCCCGTCCCCTTGGCAACCAGCAGCGCCCGGCGAAAAGCCTCGACATCGGCGCCAAGCGACCCCTCCCCCGCCAGCACCCGCGCCCGCGTCAGGGCAAGATGCTCCCAGGTCCAGGCCTCGGTCTCCTGATAGGTGGTGAAGCTGTGCAGGCTCGTCGCCACCGGCCCCTGCCGACCCGAGGGGCGCAGCCGCATGTCCACCTCGTAAAGCCGGCCTTCGGGCATCTGCGCCGTCAGCGCGGTGACCAGCGCCTGGGTCAGCCGTGCGTAATAGGGCCGGGTGGCAAGGGGCCGGGGCCCGTCCGAGGTTTCCACCCCATCCGCGTCATAAATCACGATCAGGTCCAGATCCGACCCCGCGTTCAACCGCGCCGCCCCGATCGAGCCCATGCCGAGGACCACTGCCCCGCGCCCCGGCATCGCCCCATGCTTGCGCGCGAAATCGGCGGTGACCAGATCCCAGAGTCCCGACACGACCGCCTCGGCGAGGTCGGCATATTGCTTGGCAGCCTCAAACCCGTCGATCAGCCCGCGCAGATGATGCACACCCACCCGGAAATGCCATTCCTTCATCCAGCGTCGGGCCATGTCCAGCCGCGCCTCGTAATCCGTAGCAAGACCCAGCCGCGCGACCAGCTCTGCCCGCAAGCCAGCCACCCCCGGCCACAGCCCCCAGAAACTGCCGCCGATCACCCCGTCCAGCACCGCGGCGTTGCGCGACAGATAGCGCGCCAGCCCGGGCGCAGACCCGGCGATGTCGATGATAAGCGCAACCAGCTGCGGATTGGCCTCGAACAGCGCGAAGATCTGCACGCCCGAGGGCAGACCAGCCAGAAACCCGTCCAGAGCGACCAGCGCCTCGTCCGGATTGGCGGCGCGGCCCAGTTCGCGCAACAGGCGGGGGCGCAAGCGGCGAAAGATTGCCCGCGCCCGGTCTGACCGCAGCGCGGGATAGTTTTCCCAGCCCCGCGTGATCGCCCGGGCGGTTTCCGTCAGCTCCGGCCCTGCCTCTGCCTCGCCCGGCGCGAAGAAGCCTTCGGTCAGTTGGTCGGTCCGCTGCAGCCGGTCCAAGAGATCGCGGCGAAAGCTGGCCTCGTCCTGCCCGCAAAAGGCGGCGATGCGGGCCACACCCTCGGGCGTAGGCGGCATCTGGTGGGTCTGGGCATCATTCACCATCTGCAACCGGTGCTCCACCTCGCGGTGGGCGCGGTAGAGGTCGGTCAGGTCTTCGGCAACCTCGGGCGGCACCCACCCTTTGCCGGCAAGGGCGGCAAGCCCGCCGACGGTCGTGCGGTCACGCAAGTCGGGGTCCCGCCCCCCGGCGATCAACTGACGGGTCTGGGTGAAGAACTCGATCTCCCGGATGCCCCCGGCACCCAGTTTCATGTTGTGGCCTTCGATGGAGATCGGCCCATGCAGGCCCCGGTGCTCGCGGATGCGCAGCCGCATGTCATGCGCATCCTGGATCGCCACGAAATCCAGATGCTTGCGCCAGACGAAGGGGGTCAAGGTCTGCAAGAACCGCTCCCCCGCCGCCAGATCCCCGCCACAGGGTCGCGCCTTGATATAGGCCGCCCGTTCCCATGTCCGGCCTTCAGCCTCGTAATAGGCCTCGGCCGCGGCCATCGACAGACAGACCGGCGTCACACTGGCATCGGGGCGCAGACGCAGGTCGGTGCGGAAAACATAGCCATCCGTCACATCCGACAGGATCGCCGTCATCCGCCGCGCAACCTTGATGAAGACCGCCCGCGCCTCCTGTTCGACGCCGTCATAGCGGGTTTCGTCGAACAGGCAGATCAGGTCGATGTCCGAGGAGTAATTCAGCTCCCCCGCCCCCATCTTGCCCATGGCCAGCGCCACCATGCCCCCCGCCGTCGCTGCATCCTCTGGCGTGGCGCCAGGCAGCTTGCCCCGGCGGATCGCCTCGCCAACCTCCACCGTCAGGGCCAGATGCACCGCCCGGTCGGCCAGCCGCGTCAACGCGCCCGTCACCGCCTCCAATCGCCAGACACCGCCAAGGTCGCAAAGCGCCGCCAGCAGCGCCACCCGCCGCTTGGCCTGCCGCAGGGCCCCGGGAAGATTCTCCGGCGTGGCGACTGCCAATCCCGCCAGCACCGCGTCCAGCGCCGCCTCGGGGTCCGCCACGGCTTCCTCAAGCCAGCCCGCCTCGCGCAGGATCAGGCCGCGCAGATAGGGGCTGCACCCCGCCGTGGCGGCCAGAAGCCCGGACACCTCCGACCCAAGATCGGGCAGACAGGACCGCAGATCCGCCGCGGCAGCAGGGTCGAACGCAATCGGCTGGCGGGTGATGCGGCGGGCAAGGCTCATGCCGCGAACCTTGCGCCGGGCAGACACGACCGGTCAACCATCTGCCCAGCCACCAAGTTGCTCTTTTCCAAATACTCCCGCCGGAGGCGCCTGCCCGAGCCCGCTGCACCTTGGTGCAGCGGGCGAGACAAAAGTCGTGCGGCGGAACGCCGCTCCGCTTTGCAACCGCGGTTGACGGACAGCGCCCTTATGTAAAATACTTTCACATCACCCCTTGAAGCGCAGGCCATCACATCGCATCTTGCATCATGTGAAGACACTTTACATCACGCCACCAGGAGACGCGCCCATGCAGACCTACTCCGAAACCGCCAGAACCGGCGGGTTCCGCACCACTCTCCGCCGCGCCGAGGCTTGGCTGGACCAATACGGCCGCAAGGGCTGGATCGCCGCCATGGTCCTTGCCTTCGTCCTGTTCTGGCCCGTTGGCCTTGCGCTTCTTGCTTATATGATCTGGGGAAAACAGATGTTTGCACGTTCTTGCGGCCAAGGCCGCCACCGTCAGTCCCAAGACCGGCATGACCACAGCTGGAGCCGCCACGCAGATCGCGTCGGTGCCGCCACCGGCAACCATGCCTTCGACACCTACAAGGCCGAGGCATTGCGCCGTCTGGAAGAGGAGCAGGCCGCGTTTGAGGCGTTCCTGCAGCGCTTGCGGACGTCGAAGGACAAGTCAGAGTTTGACGCCTTCATGGAAGACCGCGCCCGCAGCACTGCGTCCCATGACTTCGCCGAGGATGGGGCCGAAGACACAGCCCCCACAGCCAAGGGTGCGCCCACAGCCAAACCCTCGGCTGAGGCCCGCCCCGGCGAATACTGATCCGCACGGCCCATCCCGCATCTGGCGGGGTGGGCCGCTTTCTGCCACGCAAAGCGGTGTCTGTTACAAAAACGAGACAGCGCTTGGCGGATCGCTGCAGGCTTGCTAGGCTTTCGTCACCTTGTTCTGTGCCGGTCCCGATGCGCCATACCCTTCCCCTCGCCCCCCAGTTTTACGTCACCGCCCCCCAGCCCTGCCCCTATCTGCCGGGCCGGATGGAGCGGAAGTTGTTTACGGCACTGCAGGGCGAACATGCGCAAAAGCTGAATGACACCCTGTCCAAGCAGGGCTTTCGCCGCAGCCAGAACGTGCTCTACCGCCCCTCCTGCGCCGAATGTTCCGCCTGCCTGTCCGCGCGCATCCGGGTGGCCGACTTCACCCCCTCACGCTCGCAGCGCCGTATCCTGAAGCGGGCCAGCGCGCTTAGCCGCAACGCAACCAGCCCTTGGGCCACCGAAGATCAGTTCACCCTCTTCCGCCGTTATCTGGACCGCCGCCATGCTGATGGCGGGATGGCTGACATGGACATCTTCGAATTCGCCGCGATGATCGAGGAGACGCCGATCAAATCGCGCGTCATCGAATACACCCGCCCCCCCGAAGGCGATGAACGCGGCCGCCCCCTTGCCGCTGTCTGTCTGACGGATGTCTTCGATGACGGGCTCAGCATGGTTTACAGCTTCTACGACCCCGACCTTGCCGACCTTTCCCTTGGCACGCATGTGATCCTTGACCACATCGCCATCGCGCGTGAGGCGGGCCTGCCTTACGTCTACCTTGGCTACTGGGTCCCCGGCAGCCGCAAGATGGGTTACAAGGCCGGGTTTTCGGCGCTGGAAATCTACAAGGCCGGCCAGTGGCGCCCGATGGGCGATCCCGCCAGCCATGGGGCCGAACTGCATCCCCTGTCGGTGGATCCGATTGCCGAACAGGTCGCCCGCATCAGCCTGCCAGATACGCGAGGCGACACCCGGGGCGATGGCCCGGCCACTTCCCGCCGCCCGCAGGAACCCTGGGCCGGCGCCTGAGACGTGGCATAGACTTGGCTCCCCGTCTCTCTCCCTACATCTCGGCTCTTGCTCTGGTCGTGCCCGACTATGACAGCGCGATTGCCTTCTACGTCGGAAAGTTGGGCTTTCTGTTGACCGAAGACATCCCTCAGGGCTCCAAGCGCTGGGTGACGGTCGAACCTCCCGGCGGTGGCACACGCCTCTTTCTTGCCAAGGCCGAGGGGGACCGTCAGACCGCCGCCATCGGCAACCAGACCGGGGGCCGGGTTTTCCTGTTCCTGCAGACCGATGACTTCGCCCGCGACCATGCCGCCTTCACTGCCGCAGGCGTCGTTTTTGAAGAAGCGCCCCGCCACGAGCCATACGGCACCGTCGCCGTCTGGCGTGACCCTTTCGGCAACCGTTGGGACCTGATCGGCCCGGTTTCTGCTTGACGCAACGCCAAAATGCGCAACCCGTGCTTGCGTGCCGAGGCCCTTCGGGGCATCCTGCACCCGACGCATGACAGGGTTGACCAGACGGCATGCCATACTGTAATTGGCAAAATTAATTTACCAGTTGAAAACGGTCACCCGGGCAACGGCGGACCACCCAGGGAGGGGAACACCGGATGCAGGCATTGCTTGCCCTGTCGCGGGGCATAGACCGCGTCAACGCCTTCATTGGCAAGGCGGTGATCTGGCTGGTGCTCCTTGCCGTTGTTGTCAGCGCGGGCAATGCCATCAGCCGCAAGCTGTTCAACCTGTCGTCGAACTCCTGGCTGGAACTGCAGTGGTATCTGTTCGGGGCCGCCTTCATGGGCGCCGCCGCCTATACGCTGCAACAGAACGAACATATCCGGATTGACGTCTTCTATGCCTCACGCACGCGGCGGACGCAGCACTGGATCGACCTTCTGGGCCATATCTTCTTCCTGATGCCCTTCGTCGTGCTGATGGCCTGGCTGCTATGGCCCTACACGGTGCAGGCCTTCTACTCCGGCCAGATTTCCACCAACGCCGGCGGCCTGATCATCTGGCCGGCCCGGGCGATGCTGCTCATCGGCTTTGTCATGCTGGTCTTTCAGGGCCTTGCCGAAATCGTCAAGAAGATCGCCGTCATGCAAGGCCTGATGGAAGACCCTCACCCGTTCCAGTCCGCGCAGGACCATGCCTTGAAAGAGGTTGAGGAACTGGCCGCCGAAGTCGCCGCCGCCGAAGCGCTGAACCGCAAGACCGAGGTGAAGAAATGATCGAGGTTCTTGCCCACAACATGGCGCCGATCATCTTCGCCAGCCTGGTGATCTTCCTGCTGATCGGCTACCCGGTCGCGTTTTCACTGGCGGCGAACGGGCTGATCTTCTTCGTCATCGGTGTCTGGCTGGCCCCCTATTCCAATGGCGAGATCACGCTGGACTGGCCGCTCCTCGGCACCATGCCCCAACGGTTATGGGGGATATTGTCGAACGAGACTTTGCTTGCCATTCCCTTCTTCACCTTCATGGGCATCATCCTTGAACGCAGCGGCATGGCCGAGGATCTGCTGGACACCATCGGTCAGCTTTTCGGGCCAATCCGTGGCGGGCTTGCCTTTGCCGTCATTCTGGTCGGTGCGCTTCTGGCCGCCACCACCGGCGTTGTCGCGGCAAGCGTCATTGCCATGGGCCTGATTTCGCTACCGATCATGCTGCGCTATGGCTATGACCGGAAGATGGCCACCGGCGTCATCTCGGCCAGCGGCACGCTGGCGCAGATCATTCCGCCCTCGCTCGTCCTCATCATCCTCGCCGACCAGCTGGGCCGGTCGGTTGGCGACATGTACCGGGGTGCAATGGTTCCGGGGCTGATCCTGACCGGCATGTACCTTGGCTATGTCTGCATGGTCGCCATCTTCCAGCCCCACCGCGTGCCCGCCTTGCCACCCGAGGCGCGAACCCTTGGCGGGGGCGTCACCTCGCTTCTGGTCGCCATCGCTGCGGCCGTGGGCATCGGCTATGCCACACACGTCTGGGCCTACGAAGACTGGGGCAGCAATGCCGACGTTCTGGGGGCCACCATTGGCGTGCTGGTCGTCTACGTCTACGCGCTGGCCGACCGCTTCCTTGGCATCAACCTGCTGTCGCGCCTTGCGCAGCAGGTCATCATGGTGCTGATCCCGCCCTTGGCACTGATCTTCCTTGTCCTCGGCACCATCTTCATCGGCCTTGCCACCCCGACCGAAGGCGGCGCGATGGGTGCCTTGGGAGCGATGATCCTCGCCTGGGCAAAGGGCCGGTTCAAGTTCCCGGTCCTGCAATCGGCCCTGATCGCCGCCACCCGCTTGTCGGCCTTCGTCATGTTCGTCCTGATCGGCGCGCGGATGTTCTCGCTGACGTTCTACGGCGTGAACGGCCACGTCTGGGTTGAGGAATTGCTGACCGGCGTTCCCGGTGGCCAGCTTGGCTTCCTACTGGTCGTGAACACGATCATCTTCATCCTCGGCTTCTTCCTTGATTTCTTCGAGATCGCCTTCGTGCTGATCCCGCTACTGATCGCCCCGGCGCAGACCCTGGGGATCGACCTGATCTGGCTGGGCGTCATCATCGGGGTGAACCTGCAAACCTCGTTCCTGACGCCGCCCTTCGGCTTTGCCCTGTTCTACCTGCGCTCGGTCGCGGCGAAGGTGCCCTATCTGGACAAGGTGACCGGCAAGAAGATGGACGGGATCAAGACCGGCGATATCTACAAGGGTGCCATCCCCTTCATCATCATTCAGGTCTTGATGATCTTCATCGTGGTCTTCTTCCCGCAGATCGTGATGCACTACAAAGGCCCGGTGATCGACCCCTCGACGATCGAGGTGACGGTGCCCGGCTTTGCCCCCCTCGCCCCACCTGGCGGCACGGTTGGCGGCACAGGGATCGGTGGTACGCTGGGTGCCCCCACGCTTGGTGTGCCCAACTTCGGTGCCCCGGCGGAAGGCGGCGGCGCAGTCGCCCCGGCCCCCGCCCCCGGTGGCCTGCCCGCCCTGCCCGGCGCCCCCCAGCTTGGCGCGCCGGTCATCAACCCCTGAGCAACCGTCAGCCGCGACAAAAAGGGCCGATCCCGCAAGGGGTCGGCCCTTTTCAGTTTCGCCCCTCAAAGGCACGAAGCCCCGAAACCTTGTGCCTCCCCCTTGTGGGCGGGGATGGGGGTGGGGGGTGACCTTCACGGCCTGCCCCCATCCTGCCCCATGAAAAAGGCCCCGGAGTTTCCTCCGGGGCCGTCTCAGGTCAGGTTTGACGGGATCAGAGCTTGCCAGCCTGCTGCTGGGTCATCATGAAGACGTCATAGTTGTATTCGGCGATCTGGGCCCACAGATAGGCGTCGCGCTTGAAGGCGGTCTGGCTGTCGTGGATCTTCTTGAACGCCGCGTTGGTGGCGCTGATCTCGGCATAGACCTCTTGCGCGGCCTCATAGGCGGCGGTCAGCACGTCCTGCGGGAAGGGCCGCAGCTGCGCGCCGTTCGCCACCAGCGACTTCAGCGCCGTCGGGTTCTTGTGGTCATAAGATGCCATCATGTTGGAGTTGGACGCCTCACAGGCCGACGACAGGATCGCCTTGTAAGCCGGCGTCAGTTCGTTCCACTTGGCAAGGTTGACCATGGTCGACAGCGTCGGCCCGCCTTCCCACCAGCCGGGGTAGTAGTAGAAGGGTGCGACCTTCTGGAAGCCCAGCTTTTCATCATCATACGGCCCAACCCATTCGGCCGCGTCGATGGTGCCCTTTTCCAGCGACGGATAGATGTCCCCGCCGGCAATCTGCTGCGGCACGACGCCCAGCTTTTCGATGACCTTGCCCGCAAAGCCCCCGATCCGCATCTTCAGGCCCTGCATGTCGGCCAGAGAGTTGATCTCTTTCCGGTACCAGCCGCCCATCTGCACGCCCGTGTTGCCGCAAGGCAGGTAGTGCAGGTTCTGGGTGTTGAAGAACTCGTTCATCAGGTCGATGCCGCCGCCGTAATACAGCCAGGCATTCATCTGGCGGTAGTTCAGGCCGAAGGGCACCGTGGTCCCCAGCGCATAGGTCGGGTCCTTGCCCCAGTAGTAGTAGCTTGCGGTGTGGCAGGCTTCGACCGTACCGGCGGAAACGGCATCGGCGGCTTCCAGACCAGGGACCAGTTCGCCCGCCGGGAAAATCTGCAGCGTGAACTTGCCGTCCGTCGCTTCCGAGACGTATTTCGACATCGTGTCAGCCGCACCATAGATGGTGTCGAGCGATTTCGGGAAGGACGAGGTGACCCGCCAGGTCACTGTCGGCGCTTCCTGCGCGATGGCCGGGGCGGCCAAGGTCGCCGCACCGGCAGCGGCCACGCCGCCAACGGACGCCTTGGTCAAGAATGAACGTCGATCCATGCAGTACTCCTCCACTATTGGCCCCCCGGATTCGTCGCGACCCGCGCCAGGCAATCATCAGATGGGAACCCTAGCCAAGGTTCTGCAAGATGAGAACCCAAAATTGCATCAACCCGGCGCAGTCTGGTCAAATTACCTTACCAAAACGTCAAGTCCTTCCTCGCATCTTGCCTGTTTGCGCTATCAAGGGCTGCCAGAGGCGGCGGCGACAAACCTGCGCAAAGGCTTGCCAAGCCTCCCGGGTTTCGCCGACACAATGAGGGCGAATCATTGCCACGGACCTCAAGACAGATCGGACGACAGCATGTTCAGCTATGTCTCGCTTGGAACCCGCGATCTTGCGCGCGCGATGCGGTTCTTTGATGCCGTCCTTGCCCCGCTTGGCCATCAACGGGTCGAGGATTACGACCCCGAAGATCGCTCCGCCGCCTGGGGGCTGGACGATCCCGGCCCGCATCTTTGGGTGACCCAGCCGTTTGACGGACAGCCCGCCACCGTGGGCAATGGCACAATGGTGTCCTTCCTTGCCCCCGACCGCGCAGCGGTGGACGCGTTTCACGCCGCCGCCCTTGCCCATGGCGGCACCGACGAAGGACCGCCCGGCCTGCGCCCGCAATACGGCCCGCATTTCTATGCCGCCTATGTCCGCGACCCCGACGGCAACAAACTGAACGCGGTGTGTTACCAACCGGCCACAGCTTGACCCCGCCGTAGCAGCATCGTCCAAAGCAGCAGCGAATTCCGCCCCCTGCCCCTTGCAATCAACGGCCTGCGGACAAACCTCCCCCCAAAGCAAATCGGGGAGCCATCTTGACCTATCTTCTGTTTTCAATCGGCCTCGTCATGCTGTTTTTCGGCGGTGAGGCCCTTGTCCGTGGCGCGTCTGCCGTCGCGCGGCACTTTCACCTGTCGCCCATGGTCATCGGCCTGACGATTGTCGGTTTCGGCACCTCTGCCCCCGAACTCCTCGTGTCCCTGCAAGCCGCCTGGGAAGGCAAGCCCGAGATTGCCATCGGCAATGTCGTCGGGTCCAACATCGCCAACATCCTGTTGATCCTTGGCGTCTCGGCGGTGATTGCCCCGCTTGTCATCGACGCACGGAAAATCTGGCGCGATCTGGCCTTCATGCTGGCGGCGACCTTCATCCTCTGGGGCATGCTGCTGGGAACCGAGATCACGCGCGGCTACGGGGCGATCCTGTTTGTCGGCCTCTTGATCTTCCTTGGCAGCACCTTCTTCTTCGGCAAGGTCGCGCCCGAGCCTGATCAGCCCGAGGAAAACCAGATCAAGGCTTGGGGCTTCACCATCGGCGGGCTGATCGTGCTGGTAATCGGCGCGCGCCTGCTGGTCGACAGCGCGGTCGAGATTGCCACCACCTTCGGCATCTCCGAGGCGGTGATCGGCCTGACCATCGTCGCGGTCGGCACCTCACTGCCGGAACTGGCGACCAGCGTCATCGCCGCTTTCCGCAAGCAGACCGAGATTGCGGTCGGCAACGTGGTCGGATCGAACGTGTTCAACATCTTCAGCATCCTTGGCATCACGGCCCTTGTGTCGCCGATCCCGGTCGATCCGCGCTTTGGCGCGATCGACATGCCGGTCGCCGCTGCTGTTGCGGTCGGCCTGACCGTGCTGGCCTTTGTGCTGAAAGGCCTTCCCCGGCTGGCCGGGGTTGGTCTGCTGGTGGTCTATGCCGGCTACCTTTGGGCCATGGCCTGAGTCTTGAGCCGAGTCTGCTGGGGCCGCCCCGACCTGTTCGGGCGGCCCCAGCCGTTTTCGGGCGAAAGTTGCGCAACGCGACAGCCTGTCGCAACAATAGTTCAAGAATACCGGTCGATTGCGACATTTTCGGATTGCAAATCCCGTTGACGCCCGGCATATCGGCCCCTACTGTTCCAACCGAACATGCAGGGGATAGGCCAGTGGCCAGAATTCTTGTCATCGTAGGAAGGACGCGCATGGGCCGGTGACGGTTGACCATAAAGGTTCCCATGCGCCCCCGAAGGAAACTTCCGGGGGCTTTTTGTTGCGCGGAATGGAGAGAAAGAGATGTCGAAGCAGATGACCGGTGCGCGGATGGTGATCCAGGCGCTCAAGGATCAGGGGGTTGAGGTCGTGTTCGGCTATCCCGGCGGTGCCGTGCTTCCGATCTATGACGAGATCTTTCAGCAAAACGACATCCGCCACATCCTTGTCCGCCACGAACAAGGCGCAGTCCACATGGCTGAAGGCTATGCCCGGTCCACCGGCAAACCCGGTGTGGTGCTGGTCACCTCAGGCCCCGGCGCAACGAACGCCGTCACCGGTCTGGTCGACGCGCTGATGGATTCGATCCCGCTGGTTGTCCTTACCGGCCAGGTCCCGACCTTCATGATCGGCACCGATGGCTTCCAGGAGGCCGACACCGTCGGCATCACCCGGCCCTGCACCAAGATGAACTGGCTGGTGAAGGACACGGCGAAGCTGTCGGAAACCATTCATCAGGCCTTCCATGTCGCGATGAGCGGTCGCCCCGGCCCGGTGCTGATCGACATCCCCAAGGATGTGCAGTTCGCCACCGCCGCCTACACCCCCGCCGAGAAGATCAAGATCAGCCATTACCAACCCCGTACCGAAGGTGATCCGGCCCAGATCGCCCGTCTGGTTGACCTGATGGAAACCGCCGAACGCCCGATCCTTTACACCGGTGGCGGCGTCATCAACTCGGGCCCGCAGGCCAGCCAACTGCTGCGCGCTTTGGCGGCCGAAACTGATTTCCCCATCACGTCCACTCTGATGGGGCTGGGGGCCTATCCCGCCTCGGGCAAGAACTGGGTCGGCATGCTGGGGATGCATGGCCTTTACGAGGCCAACCTTGCCATGCACGGCTGCGACGTGATGATCAACATCGGCGCCCGGTTCGATGACCGGATTACCGGGCGGATCAAGGACTTCTCTCCCGGGTCGAAGAAGGCCCATATCGACATCGACCCCTCGTCGATCAACAAGGTCATCCGCGTCGATGTGCCAATCGTTGGTGACATCGCAAAGGTGCTGGAGGAGGTGCTGCGCCAGTGGCGCGCACGCGGCAGCCGCACCAACAAGGCTGGCCTCGCCAAATGGTGGCAGCAGATCGACCAATGGCGCGCGGTGAAGTGCCTGACCTACAAACCCTCCACCACCACGATCAAACCGCAATACGCGCTGGAGCGGCTTGAAGCGCTGACCAAGGGGATGGACCGCTACATCACCACCGAAGTTGGCCAGCACCAGATGTGGGCCGCGCAGTTCCTGGGCTTTGAAGGCCCGAACCGCTGGATGACCTCCGGTGGGCTTGGCACCATGGGCTACGGCCTGCCCGCCTCCATCGGCGTGCAGATCGCCCACCCCGAGGCCTTGGTCATCAACGTCGCGGGTGAGGCGTCGTGGCTGATGAACATGCAGGAAATGGGCACTGCCGTGCAATTCCGCGCGCCGGTCAAGCAGTTCATCCTGAACAACGAACGCCTTGGCATGGTCCGCCAGTGGCAGGAACTGCTGCACGGCGAGCGTTATTCGTCGTCGTGGTCCGAAAGCCTCCCCGATTTCGTGAAGCTGGCTGAGGCGTTCGGCTGCAAGGGGATCAAGTGTGCGGACCCGAAAGACCTTGATGACGCGATCATGGAGATGCTGCGCTATGACGGCCCGGTGATCTTTGATTGCCTGGTCGAAAAGCACGAAAACTGCTTCCCGATGATCCCGTCAGGCAAACCGCACAACGAGATGCTTCTTGGCGATGCCGATACCCAAGGCGTGATCGGATCAAAAGGCGCGGTTCTGGTGTAGCGATGCAAAGCCGTGATGATCGCCTTGCCGCGGACGCCCGGCTGCAGCCCTTTACAGGCCGCGTTGCCTTCTATGCAGCGGGTCTGACGGCCTGCGGGTCGCTGGTCTTCATCACGCTGATTCTGGTCGTCGCCTTCATCCTGACCTCGCGGCCCGACACCCTGGCGATGAGCGTGGATTTCCGGGTGTTCTGGGCCGCAGGCAAACTTGCCGTCGGCGGTGAGCCGCTCGCGGTCCACGATCTGGCACGGCTTAGCGCCACCCATGCCACCTATGTCGAGGCCTATATGCCCTGGCTTTATCCGCCGGGCTACCTGATCCTTGTGACGCCCTTCGGGACCATGTCCTTTGCGATGGCGTTTCTGATCTGGACGTTGCTGTCACTGGCCATCATCGTCTGGGCCGTGCGTCCGTTCGTGGCAGGCATCCGCCCCCTGTGGGTCTTGATGGCACTGGCCCCGGCCTATTACCCAACCCTGTTGCTTGGGCAGAACAGCCTGTTCTGGCTGGCAGGCCTGCTGGGAGCGCTCGCCGCCCTGCGGGACGGGCGGTGGGTGCTGGCCGGCATCTTCATCGGCGCGCTGACGCTGAAGCCGCAGTTGGGGGTGATGATCCCCTTCGCCTTGCTGGCCATCGGCGCCTGGCGCACGATCCTTGCGGCGATCCTGACGACCATCGTGCTTATCGTGCTGCCCACGTTCTACTACGGGCTGGAGTACTGGCCGCTGCTGTTCACCTCGTTGGAGGAGCATAGTGCGAACATGATCTTCTCGGTGGGCCAGTTGAAACTGATGCTCAGTCCGCTGTACTTCCTGACGTTCGTTGGGCTGGACCCGGACTTTGCGCTGAACGTGCAGTGGGCGATCACGGGCGCAGCGGCCTTGGCGGTACTCGTCCTTTGGCGGTCGGACCGCGTCGGGTTCGATGGCAAGGCCGCCGGGCTTCTTTGTGCCATCCTGCTGTCAGCGCCGTATCTGTGGTACTATGAAGGTGCCCTTCTGGCTGTCATCGCGCTTTTGCTTCTTCGCGCGGGGATACTGACCCTGCGCCCGCTGCATCTGCTGTTGCTGGTGCCGCTCTGGATCGGCGGCGGGCTGCAGGCCCTGAACACCTTTACCGAGTTTGTTGATCAACGTTGGCTGGGGGCAGCCTATATCTCGCCGCTGTTGGTGATCTGTCTTGGCCTGTGCCTGCGGCAGACCCTCCAGCCGCGCAGTCAGGTCATGGATGCCACCTGACCAATCGCAGCCCGCACCACAAAACTGGAAACCGCTGACCATCCCAAACGCAAGATCAACGGATGGCAGGATACTTGGGGACAAAGCATGTCGGCACTGAACATCAAGAAGGGGTCGTCAAGCCATTCGGCCTATGACCTGCGTGACAGCCATACCGAGGTTGAGGAAAGCCACACCCTCGCCGTGATCGTCGAGAACGAACCCGGGGTTTTGGCGCGTGTCATCGGCCTTTTCATGCTACGTGCCGGTGCCATCGGCCGCAGTACGCCCCTGCTTCTGTTGATGTTCTTGCTTTGGCTGGGTGGGGCGCTTCAGGGCATGAACGGGCTGATTACCGTTGCAGATGGTCGCGTGCTCGGAGCTACAGTAGTCACTCCGGTTCTATTTGCATGACTCAATCTACGGCAGTCCTTGCACGACAAGTCAGGGTGTTCCGTAAAGGCGTGGATCAGGCGTAATCGATGCAAACCCGCGATGCTCGTCTTGCCGCCGATGCCCGGCTTGCCCCGTTCGACAGCCGGGCTGCGTTCTTTGGCGCGGGTTTGGTGGCGGCGGGTGCGCTGGTGTTCATCGCGATGATCATGATCATGGCGTTCATCCTGACCGCGAACCCCGACACCCCGGCGTTAAGCAATGACTTCCGGGTGTTCTGGGGCGCGGGCAGACTTGCCGTGGCGGGCGAGCCCTTGGCGGTCCACGACCTTGCGCGGCTGGGGGCATCGCACGCCACCGGCCTTGATGTGGACATGCCGTGGCTTTACCCGCCGGCCTTTCTCGTCATTGTGACACCGCTGGGTCTGATGCCCTTTGCCTGGGCCTACCTCGCCTGGGCGCTGGTTTCGCTTGCGCTGACCGCTTGGGCCGCGCGGTCCTTTGTAGCGGGGATCGGGCCGATCTGGGTTCTGATGACCTTCGCACCGGCGTATTTCCCGTCCTTGATGATGGGGCAGACCAGCCTGTTCTGGCTTGCGGCATTGCTTGCAGCCCTAGCGGCGCTGGGTCAGAGCCGCTGGGTACTGGCAGGGGTGTTCATCGGGCTGCTGACGCTCAAGCCGCAATTGGGGGTGATGATCCCGGTGGCGCTGCTGGCCATCGGGGCCTGGCGGACGATCCTGGCGGCAGGAACTACCACCGCCCTGCTGCTTGTCCTGCCGACGCTGCTTTACGGGATGGACTACTGGCCCCTGCTTCGCGTGACGCTTGCAGAGCAGAGCGCCGACATCTTCGCTGCCGACATTGCGCTGAAGCTGATGCTCAGCCCGATGTATCTTCTGGCCAACATCGGGGTCGATCTTGCTGTCGCCCTGAACATCCAGTTGGGCCTGATGGCGCTGACGGCGATAGCGGTCTTCGCGCTTTGGCGGTCTGACCGGGTGGGCTTTGATGTCAAGGCGGCGGGGCTTTTGTGCGCGATCATACTGTCAGGACCGTATATCTGGTATTATGAGGGTGCGCTGATGCCCGCCATAGCGCTGTTCCTCTTGCGCGGGGGCATTCTGTCGGTCCGGCCGCTGCACATGCTGCTTCTGGTTCCGTTGCTGCTTGGGGGTGGGCTGCAAGCGCTGAACGTCTTCATGGCGCTGGTCGATCCGCGTTGGCTCGGCGCGGTCTTTGTTTCGCCGCTGCTGATGATCTGCCTTGGCCTTTGCCTGCGACAGATGTTGCCGCAGCGTGCCATGGTCTCCGCCCAATGACACGCCACAGATTTGGCTGAACAACTGGAAAACAAGCGTGATACGAACTAAGTGGCCACTTTGGGAGAAAACACATGTCGGCACTGAACATCAAGAAGGGGTCGTCAAGCCATTCGGCCTATGACCTGCGTGACAGCCATACCGAGGTTGAGGAAAGCCACACCCTCGCCGTGATCGTCGAGAACGAACCCGGGGTTCTGGCGCGTGTCATCGGGTTGTTCTCGGGGCGCGGCTACAACATCGACAGCCTGACCGTAGCCGAGGTGGACCATACCGGCCACCGCAGCCGCATCACCATCGTCACCCGCGGTACCCCCGCCGTGATCGATCAGATCGAGGCGCAACTGCGCCGCATGGTTCCGGTCTATGACGTGCATGACCTCACCGCCGAGGGTCCGTCCGTTCAGCGTGAACTTGCGCTGTTCAAGGTGGCCGGCAAGGGCGCCGCCCGGGTCGAGGCGCTGCAACTGGCGGAAATCTTTCGGGCCAATGTGGTGGACTCAACGCTGGAAAGTTTCGTGTTCGAGATGACCGGCACGCCCGAAAAGATTGACGCCTTCGCCGATCTCATGCGCCCGCTTGGTCTGATCGAAATCGCCCGGACCGGAGTGGCCGCCCTGTCGCGCGGCGCCTGATCCGGTGCAGGACACCCCCGCGATCCTTGCCGCGGATGCACGCCTGCAGGCCTTCACCGGCCTCAGCGCGCGTGTTGGGATCGTCCTGGGCGTCAGCCTGACGCTGTTCTTTGCTGCAACGGTAGTTGTCACTGCAATCCTTGTGACGTCCGAGGACGGCATCCGCACCCTGACCTCGGATTTCCGTGTGTTCTGGGCCGCGGCGCGGCTGATGCTGTCGGGTGAACCGCTGGCAGCCTTCGACCTTGACCGGCTGGATGCCGAGTACAACGAGGTGACGACGGCGTGGATGCCCTGGCTGTATCCGCCGGGCTATATGCTGCTGGTCGCCCCCCTGGGCGCACTGTCTTATGCGCTGGCCTTCAGCGTCATGACGCTGGTCTCGGTCATCGCGGTGGCGCTGGCCACGCGGCCCTTCGCAGGCAGTGCAAAGCCGGTCTGGCTGGCGGCAAGCCTTGCCCCGGCCTATCTTCCGACGCTGATCATAGGGCAAAACAGCCTGATCTGGCTGGCGGTATTGCTGGCGTCACTTGCCGCCTTACGCTCCGGGCGCGCGGTGCTGGCCGGGGTGCTGATCGGTTGTCTGACGCTGAAACCCCAGCTTGGGCTGATGATCCCGATTGCGCTTCTGGCCGCAGGCCAATGGCGCGCGATCCTGTCGGCCACCTGCACAACCCTGCTGTTGGTGGCCCTACCGACGCTGGTCACCGGGGTGGACTACTGGCCGTTGCTCCTTGGTCGTCTGGCCGAACATGCCGACCGAATGGTGCTTCTCGTCAGCGATCTGGTCCTGATCGTCGGGCCAGTCCGCTTTGGCACCCTTCTCGGCCTGCCAACTGAAACCGCGCTTATCCTCCAATGGATCATCCTGGCGTTGGCGGCCCTGTCGGTCGCACTGTTCTGGCGCTCTGCCCGGATCAGCTTTGACGCCAAGGCGGCGCTTCTGCTGACCGCCATCCTGCTTTCGGCGCCTTATCTTTGGTATTATGAGGCGGCGATGATGCCCCTGATCGCGTTGTTTCTGATCCGCGCGGGACTCCTTGGCCCGCACTGGCCCGGTCTTGGACTGGTGATCCTGCTCTGGATCGGTGCGGGTCTGCAGTCGATGGATGTCCTCTTCCCAGTGTTCGAAGACCGCTACTTCGGTGCGATCATCGTGACGCCGGTCTTGTGTCTGTCCTTTGCGCTGTGCTGGGCGCATTACCTGCGCGCGCATCGCATCGCCTAGCGGCCGGAAAAATCTGGCCGCCGCTTTTCCAGAAACGCCGCCACGCCCTCATGAAAGTCAGCGCTGGCGCCGCAGGTGCCTTGCAGTCGCGCCTCCAGCGCCAATTGTGTCTCAAGATCCTGATCGAACGCCCCGCGCAGCGCCTGTTTCAGCGCGGCATAGGCCCCCGTTGGCCCGGCCGCCAGCTGAGCCGCACGCGCGGCCACCACCTCGGCAAAGCGGTCGTCCGGCACGGCTTCCCAGATCATCCCCCAGCCCTCAGCCGTCCGTGCGCTGACCGGTTCGGCCAGCAAGGCCGCCCCCATCGCCCGCTGCATCCCCACCCGGCGCGGCAGGAAGCTGGTGCCGCCCGCATCCGGGATCAGCCCGATCCGCGCGAAGGCCTGAATGAAACTGGCGCTTTCGGCCGCAATCACCAGATCACAGGCCAGTGCCAGATTGGCCCCCGCCCCCGCCGCCACGCCGTTCACCGCCGCGATGACCGGCACCGGAGCATCGGTGATGGCCCGGATCATCGGCACATATTCATCACGCAGGACGGCTTCGAAATCCACCGCCCCAAGGCTTTGCGCGTCGCCCAGATCCTGACCCGAACAGAACGCCCGCCCTGCCCCGGTCAGCACGATCACCCGGCCCGCATGGCCCGCACGCAGCGCCTGGGTCAATTCGCCGCGCAGACCGCGGTTCAGCGCATTCATCACCTCGGGCCGGTTCAGCGTGATCGTCGTCACCCCGCCCTCAGCCGCCACCGTGATCCAATCCATAGCCGCCCCTCCCGCCTGTTGCGGCAAGGCTAGCGGGTTCTCGCGCCTTGGCCAAAGCCAAACGCGGCGTCACTCCTTCAGGATTTCGCGCAACCGCGCCTCGTCAGCCTCGGTCAGGCGGGTTTCTGGTGCCACCCGGCGCCGCTGCGCCGCAACGGCGATCCCCAAACCCGCCAGAAACAACGCAGGCCCCGCCAGCCAGAGGATCAGGTTCGACCCTTCGGCCCGCGGGTTGAACAGCACGAATTCGCCGTAGCGGGCAACGATATAGTCCACCACCTCGCGGTCGCTATCCCCTGCCACCAGACGCTCACGGATGATGATCCGCAGATCGCGGCTGATCGGCGCGCTGGAATCGTCGATCGACTCGCCCTGGCAGACCGGGCAGCGGATGTCGCGGCTGATCTCCCGCGCGCGGGCCTCCAACGCGGGGTCGGCCAGAATCTCATCCGGCTGAACCGCCAGCGCAGGTGTCGCCAGGAGCATCAGGGCCAGCACGAACGCTCTCATTCCGCTGGCACTCCGGGCACGACCGGCGCCTTGCGCGCACCTGCCGCCACGCGGTATCGTCGGTCGCTCAGGCTAAGAAGGCCGCCAAACGCCATCAACAGGCAGCCCGCCCAAAGCCAGTTGGCAAAGGGTTCAATGTAGCTGCGCACCGCCCAGCCGCCCGATTGCTGCCGGTCGCCCAGCACCAGATAGACATCGCGCAGGAAGCCATAGTCGATCCCGGCCTCTGTCGTCGGCATCCCGGCCACCGGATAGACGCGCTTTTCCGGGGTCAGTTCGGCCACCACGACACCGTCGCGCAAGACCGTCATGAACCCCATGGTGGACAGGTAGTTCGGCCCTTCCACGTCGCGCACATCGTCAAGCCGCACCTCATAGGCCCCCAAGGGGAAGCTTTCGCCAACCTGCACCACGCGGATATCCTCGATCTTCCAGGCCAGCATGGCCGACACCGCAAAGATCGTGATCCCAAGGCCCCCATGCGCCACCGCCTTGCCCCAGTCGGCCCGGGGCAGCCGGGCAAGGCGGGCAAACCGCGCGCCAAGCCCTTCCCGACCGGTGCGGGCCCAGATGTCGGTCATGGCGCCGAACAGCACCCAAGCCCCAAGCGCCAGGCCAATCGGCCCCAGCGCCGTCTGGTTCGTCTGCATCGCAAAGGCCAGCGCGCCAAGCGACAGCGCCAGAAGCAAGGCCGGGACCAGCGCGCGGAAGGACCGCGCAATCGTGCCCCGCTTCCAGGCCAGCATCGCCCCCGGCGGCAGGATCAGCGCCAGCCCTACCACGAAGGGCGTGAAGGCTGCGTTGAAGAACGGCTCACCCACGCTCAGCGTGCGGCCCAGCAAAAGCTCGGCGATCAGGGGCCAGATCGTACCGATGAAGACCACAAAGGCCGACACCGCCAGCAGGATGTTGTTGGCCACCAACGCGCTTTCGCGGCTGACGACGGCAAAGATGCCCCGCGCCTCCATCACCCCGGCCCGCAGGGCAAACAGGACCAGCGCCCCCCCGGTGAACACACCAAGGATCATCAGGATGAACACCCCCCGCTCCGGGTCATTGGCAAAAGCATGGACGGAGGTGATGACCCCCGACCGCACGATGAACGTCCCGATCAGGCTGAACCCGAAGGCCATGATCGCCAGCAGGATCGTCCAGGCCTTCAGGCTTTCGCGCTTTTCCACCACGATGGCACTGTGCAACAGCGCCGCCGCCAGCAGCCACGGCATGAAGCTGGCGTTTTCCACCGGGTCCCAGAACCAGAACCCGCCCCAGCCAAGCTCGTAGTACGCCCACCACGACCCCAGCGCGATGCCGATGGTCAGGAAGACCCAGGCCGCCAGCGTCCATGGCCGCACCCAGCGGCCCCAGGCGGCATCGACCCGGCCCTCGATCAGGGCGGCAACGGCAAAGCTGAACGCCATGCTGAGGCCGACATAGCCAAGATACAGGAACGGCGGGTGGAAGGCCAAACCGGGGTCTTGCAGCAGCGGGTTCAGGTCCTGACCGTCAAGCGGCGGTGCGGCAAGGCGCCAGAACGGGTTCGACGTCAGCAGCATGAACAACAGGAACGCCACGCCGATCATCCCCTGCACCGACAGCACCCGCGCCTTCAGCCGCATCGGCAGGTTGCCGCCCCAGACCGCCACCGCCGCGCCATAGACCGCCAAAATCAGCACCCACAGCAGCAGCGAACCCTCATGGTTCCCCCAGACGCCGGAGATCTTGTAGAGAAGCGGCTTTTCCGTGTGCGAGTTCGACACGACCACGGCCAGCGAAAAGTCCGAAGCGACAAAGGCCCAGGTCAACACCCCGAAGGATGCCGCCACCAGCACCAGCTGGATCATCGCCGCAGGCTCGGCCAGCGCCATCAGCCGGGCGTCACCCCGATGCGCGCCCCACAGCGGCAGCGTCGATTGCACCAGCGCCACCATCAGCGCCAGGATCAGCGCGAAATGCCCAAGTTCGATGATCATGGCCTACTCCCGTTTCCATGTCATACTAGGCGTCTCGGCCGCCATAAGAAATACCCTGCGCCCTTCCGCCGCGCCATTGGGCAATCTGCCGGTCATACCCTTCCGGAACCGGCCTTTTGTGCGTTGCCACTGGCAGGTCAGCCCCGTTACACCCGGTCAAACCCAGCGAGGACCCCATGCCCAAGACAATCCTGATCGGCGCACCCATCGACACCGGCCAGAAACGCCCCGGCTGCCTGATGGGCCCTGCCGCCTACCGCGTCGCCGGGATCGCGCGCGAAGTCGCCTCCGAAGGCCACGGGGTTGAGGATTGGGGTGATCTGACCCTGCCGCCGCTGCTTGCCGTCGCCTGTCCGAACCCGGCGGTCCATTCCCTTGCCGAAACCGTCGGCTGGACAGTGGCGCTGATGGACAAGGTTGACGATGCGCTGTCGCAAGGCGGCTTTCCGATCATCATGGGCGGCGACCATTCGCTCGCCCTCGGTTCCGCCGCCGCAGCCGCCGCCTTTGCCCAGCGTCAGGGGCGCCCGCTGTTCCTGCTGTGGCTCGACGCCCATTCCGATTTCCACACGCCGATGACCACCACCTCGGGCAACCTGCACGGCACCCCCCTCGCCTACATCGCCGGGCGTGAGGGGTTTGACGCCTTCCCCCCCTTCCCCGCCCCTGTCCCCGCGCACCGGATCTGCATGTTCGGCATCCGCTCCGTCGATCCGGCCGAACAGGCCGCGATGCTGCTGCACGACATTCAGGTCAACGACATGCGGGTGATCGACGAACGTGGCCTTGTCGCCCCCTTGCGCGAATTTCTTGACCTTGTGCGTCGGGAGGCCGGGATGCTTCACGTCTCGCTCGACGTTGATTTCCTTGACCCCTCGATCGCCCCCGCCGTCGGCACCACCGTCCCCGGCGGCACCACGTTTCGTGAGGCGCATCTGGTGATGGAACTTCTCCACGAAAGCGGCCTTGTCACCAGCCTTGACCTCGTGGAACTGAACCCCTTCCTTGACGACCGCGGCATGACGGCCCGGCTGATGGTGGATCTTGTCGGCTCGCTCATGGGCAAGAAGGTCTTTGACCGCCCGACGCGGAGCAAATGATGCTGAACCTTGTTCCCTTCGTCTCCGTCGACAAGATGATGCAACTGGTCCTGCACCTTGGCATCGAAACCGTCCTGATCGACCTCGCCGCCGAGATCGAGGCCGATTTCCGCCGCTGGCCCCTGTTCGACAAGACCCCCCGCATAGCCAGCCATTCCGATGTCGGCGTGATCGAGTTGATGCCCACATCGGACGGCGTCACCTACGGGTTCAAATACGTCAACGGCCACCCGGCAAACATGAAGCAGGGCCTCCAGACCGTCACCGCCTTCGGCCTTCTGGCCGATGTCGCCACGGGCTACCCCGTCCTGCTGTCCGAGATGACCATCCTCACCGCGCTGCGTACGGCCGCAACCTCAGCCATGGCCGCGAAACACCTTGCGCCCAAGGGTGCCAACACCATGGCCCTAATCGGCAACGGCGCGCAGGCCGAATTTCAGGCGCTGGCCTTCAAGGCGATCTGCGGGCTGACCGAAGTGCGGCTTTACGACATCGACCCCGCCGCCACTGCCAAATGCGCCCGCAACCTTGCAGGCTCCGGCCTGAACGTCGTGCAATGCGCCACGCCCGAAGAGGCGATCCTTGGCGCGCAGATCATCACTACCGTCACCGCCGACAAGACCAACGCCACCATCCTGACCGACAACATGCTGGGCGCCGGGGTCCATATCAACGGCGTCGGCGGCGATTGCCCCGGCAAGACGGAACTGCACCGCGACATCCTGCTGCGGTCGAAGATCTTCGTCGAATACCCCGCCCAGACCAGGGTGGAAGGCGAAATCCAGCAGCTTGACCCTGACCACCCTGTCACCGAACTGTGGCAGGTCATCACCGGTGCCACCCAAGGCCGCACCAGTGCCGCCGAAGTCACCCTGTTCGACAGCGTCGGCTTCGCGATCGAGGATTTCGCGGCCCTGCGCTATATCCTTGCCAAATCAAAGGCGACCGGGCTTTACGACAATCTGGACATGATCGCCGATCCCGACGACCCACGCGATCTTTACGGCATGATCCTGCGCGCGGCGTCCTGATCCCCAACGGCGCGCTATCTGCGCGCCGGTTGGTCAATGCACCCGAAACTCCCCCACCACATTGCGCCACTCACCCGGCGCGATCAGCTTGCGATGAGTGAACCGCACCGAATGCAGCGGGCCCTCGATATTGCCCTGCCAGAATTCGATGAATCGGAACAACTCCGGATAGTCCGGGGCCAGATCATAGTCCTGCCAGACGAAGCTGTTGAGAACATTGCGATAATCCGGCATCCGGTAGTAAAGTTCCGCCGTTGTCAGCCCGTAGCCTTTCAGCATCCTTTCCGTCTCACTTGCGGCCATTTTGTGCCCCTGTGCTGCCTGCCCTTCCTTAATGATGCGCAGTCCAGATTAAATTTCAACGAAAACAGTATGTTGTCACTCAACATCAATGGCTGCCAGCGCATTGCGCCCCGCCATTGCACCCCATAGCTTGAATGGTGTATCCTTCTGCCAGCTATATATTGATACTTGATCGAAGGCGGACAGCGCAGTGGCGGATACCCCGGAAGACACTGATAAAACGGAAGAAACGCCCGAACGCGCGGTGCATCACGGCCCGCAGATCGACATCTCGGCCGAGATGAAGACCGCCTACCTCGACTACGCGATGAGCGTGATCGTTTCCCGGGCGATTCCAGACCTGCGCGACGGGTTGAAACCCGTCCACCGCCGCATTCTATTTGCGATGCACGAATCCGGCAACACCCACGACAAATCCTACCGCAAATCGGCCCGCCCGGTGGGCGACACGATGGGGAAATACCACCCCCACGGCGACAGCGCGATCTATGACGCGCTGGTGCGGATGGCCCAGCCCTTCAGCATGTCGCTGAAGCTCTTGGATGGCCAAGGCAACTTCGGCAGCATGGACGGCGATAACGCCGCCGCCATGCGCTACACCGAAGTGCGGATGGACAAGCCCGCCGCCTATCTTCTGGCCGATATCGACAAGGAAACCGTCGACTTTCAGGACAATTACGACGGCAAGGACAAGGAACCCACCGTCCTGCCCGCCCGGTTTCCCAACATGCTGGTCAACGGCGCGGGCGGCATCGCCGTCGGCATGGCGACGAACATCCCGCCCCACAACCTTGGCGAAGTGATCGACGGCACCCTTGCGATGATCGCCAACCCCGACATCAGCATGGAAGCGCTGATGGACATCATCCCCGCCCCCGATTTCCCCACTGGCGGGCTGATCCTTGGCCGCTCCGGCGCGCGCAAGGCGTATCTTGAGGGGCGCGGGTCGGTCATCATCCGGGCGAAAACCCACATCGAGGAAATCCGCAAGGACCGCTTCGCCATCGTCATCGACGAGGTGCCCTATCAGGTCAACAAGGCCACGATGATCGAAAAGATCGCCGAGCTGGTCCGCGACAAGCGCGTCGAAGGCATTTCGAACATCGCCGACGAATCCGACCGGATCGGCGTCCGCGTGGTGATCGAACTCAAGCGCGACGCGACGCCGGATGTGGTCCTGAACCAGCTGTTCCGCTTTTCGGCCATGCAGGTTTCGTTTGGCTGCAACATGCTGGCCCTGAACGGCGGGCGTCCCGAACAACTGACGCTGCGCGATTTCCTGCATCATTTCATCACCTTCCGTGAGGAAGTTGTTGCCCGCCGCACCGCCTATGAACTTCGCAAGGCGCGTGAACGCAGCCACGTCCTCTGCGGTCTCGCCGTCGCCGTGTCCAACGTCGATGAGGTCGTGCGCACCATCCGCGCCTCTGCCGACGCGGCTGAGGCACGCGAAAAGCTGATGACCCGGCGCTGGCCCGCGCATGATATTGCCCAGTATATCAAGCTGATCGACGACCCAAGCCACACGATCAACGACGACGGCACCTATAATCTGTCGGAAATCCAGGCCCGCGCGATCCTTGAGCTGCGCCTGCAACGCCTGACGGCCCTGGGCGTCAAGGAAGTCACTGACGAGCTGGAAGAACTTGCCGCCAAGATCAAGGATTACCTTGAGATTCTCGGCTCTCGTGATCGGATCATGGCGATCATCGCCGACGAACTGGCCGAGATGAAACAGATGTTCGCCGTCCCCCGCCGGACCGAGATTGTCGACTGGGCCGGCGACATGGAAGACGAAGACCTCATCGAGCGGGAGGATATGGTCGTCACCATCACCTCCGGCGGCTACATCAAGCGCACCCCGCTTGCAGAATTCCGGTCCCAGAACCGGGGCGGCAAGGGTCTGGCCTCGATGCAGACCAAGGAAGATGATGTGGTGACGACTCTTTTCGTCGCCAATACCCACACTTGGCTGCTGTTCTTCACGACTGACGGCATGGTCTACAAGTTGAAGACCTGGCGCCTCCCCCTCGCCGGCCGTACGGCCAAGGGCAAGGCGATGGTCAACATCCTGCCGATCACAGCCGGCATCACCATCGCCGCTCTCATGCCCGTCGACGTGCCCGAGGAGGAGTGGGAAACCCTGCAGATCGTCTTCGCCACCTCTGACGGCGACGTGCGCCAGAACGACCTCAGCGATTTCACCAACGTCATGCGCAACGGCAAGATCGCGATGAAACTTCCCGAAGGCGTCTCCCTCGTGAATGCCGCCATTGCCGACGATCAGGATGATGTGATGCTGGTCACCGAAGCCGGCCGCGCCATCCGCTTTTCCACCACCGAAATCCGCGTCTTCAAATCCCGCGGCTCCACTGGCGTGCGCGGCATCCGGCTGGCCGAGGGCGACCATGTCGTCAGCATGTCGATCATCCGCCATTTCGAAGCCGACCCGGCCGAACGCGAAGCCTACCTCAAACAGCGCCGCCTGATGGCCGGTGTCACGGAAGATGAGGCGGATGACGAGGAAGAAACCGTTCCCGCAGGCCAGCTTAGCCCCGAACGCTATGCCGAGATGTCCGCGGCCGAAGACCTGATCCTGACCGTCACCAAGGGCGGCTCCGGCAAACTGTCCTCCTCGCACGACTATCCCGTAAGGGGCCGCGGCGGCATGGGCGTCAAGGCCATCTCCCCCGGCCCACGCGGTGGCCGCATCATCGCTTCGTTCCCGGTCACCCTTGCCGACCAGATCATGCTGGCCACCTCCACCGGCCAGTCGATCCGCGTGCCGGTTGACCAGATCAGCTTCCGGTCACGGTCAGCGGGGGGCGTCAAGGTCTTCAACGTCGCCAGTGACGAAGACGTGGTCTCGGTCGCCCGCGTGGCGGAACAAGGCCCCGAACCCGGCAATGACGAGGCTTGAGGACGCGCTCGCCGCCCTCGCGGCGGCGGGCGAAACCACAACCTACGGCGCGCTTGCCAAGGATCTCGGCCTGCGCATGGCCGACCTGACGGCCGAACTCGAACGCCTGATGGAACAGGACGCCGCCCTGAACCGCCCGTTCCGCGCCGCCCTCCTTCGCCAGCGCCTCTCGTCCGACCAGCTCCCCGCGCCCGGCTTTTTCCTCAAGGCCGCCGCCCTCGGCCACCCCACCGACGACCCCGCCGCCTTGACGAAGGCCCACCGCGAAGCCAATTTTCTGTCCCCAAATATCCCGGGGTGAGCGCGGCACGCGCGAGGGGCAGCGCCCCTCCTTGCGCCACCGGCCCCACAAAGCTACATCCCCCGTATGGACACACTTCACATCATCGGCGGCGGCATGGCAGGCTCCGAAGCCGCCTGGGCCGCGGCCAACGCGGGCATCCCCGTCACCATCCACGAAATGCGCCCCAAGGTAGGCACCTTCGCCCACCGCACCGGCGATTTCGCCGAAATGGTCTGCTCCAACTCGTTCCGGTCGGACGACCACGAACAGAACGCCGTCGGCCTCTTGCATTGGGAAATGCGCACCGCCGGTGGTCTGGTGATGGAGATGGCGGAAAAACACCGCCTGCCCGCTGGCGGCGCACTGGCCGTGGACCGTGATCCCTTTGCTGCTGCCGTCACGGAAAAGCTGAAAGCCCACCCGCTGATTTCCGCCTCTTATGAAGAGGTTACCGAACTTCCCTCCACCGGCCACTGGATCATCGCTACGGGTCCGCTGACCAGCACCGGCCTTGCCCAGTCGATCAAATCCGCCACCGGGGCCGAGGCGCTGGCATTCTTCGACGCCATCGCCCCCATCGTCTATGCCGACAGCATCGACATGGACACCGCCTGGCTGCAAAGCCGTTACGACAAGGGCGAAACGCTGGAAGAACAGACCGCCTACATCAACTGCCCGATGACGCGCGACGACTATGAGGCCTTCATCGACGCCCTCCTCACCGCCGAAAAGACGGAGTTTCACGAAGGCGAAACGGCTGGCTATTTCGACGGCTGTCTGCCGATCGAAGTGATGGCCGAACGCGGCCGCGAAACCTTGCGCCACGGCCCGATGAAGCCGGTCGGCCTGACCAATGCCCACAACCCGACAGTCAAACCCTACGCTGTGGTGCAACTGCGCCGTGACAACAAACTGGGCACGCTCTACAACATCGTCGGCTTTCAGACAAAGATGAAGTATGGCGCGCAAACCTCTGTTCTAAAAATGATTCCCGGCCTGCAGGATGCCAGCTTTGCCCGGCTTGGCGGCATCCACCGCAATACCTTCATCAATTCACCCACGCTTCTGGACGCGCAGATGCGCTTGCGGTCCCACCCCCATATCCGCTTTGCCGGGCAGATCACTGGCGTTGAAGGCTATGTGGAATCCGCCGCCATGGGCCTGCTGGCGGGCCGCATGGCCGCTGCCGAAATTCAAGGCCGCGAACTCCCCCCGCCGCCGCCCGAAACCGCCATGGGCGCGCTTGTCACCCACATCACCGGCGGGGCCGAGGCCAAGACTTTCCAGCCGATGAACGTCAACTTCGGCCTCTTTCCCCCGATTGACGCGAAGGGCGGCCGCCGGGGCCGGGCTGTACGTTACAAGGCCTATACCGACCGCGCCAAGGAAGCGTTTCAGGCATGGCTGAACGCCTGAGAAACCCCGCCCCGGCCCCCGCGCCGGGGCCTCGTGGTCCAGCCGCGCGCTGGTCCCACATGGGGGTCCCGGGTCAAGCCCGGGACGGGGTTTCATGTTCGTAACCCGCTTCGCGCCCAGCCCCACCGGCCCCTTGCATCTTGGCCACGCCTACTCCGCAATCCTCGCGCATGACATGGCCCGCGCCGCCGGGGGGCAGTTCCTGCTGCGGATGGAGGATACGGACCTTGACCGGTGCAAGCCCGAATATGACGCGCTGATCCAAACCGATCTGGCCTGGCTTGGCCTGGCCTGGGACGGCCCGATCCACCGTCAATCGCAACACATCGCGCCCTACAATCAGCGGCTGGAAGCTCTTGAAAGCAAATACCTTCTCTACCCCTGCTCCTGCACCCGTTCCGACATCCGCGCCGCCCTTTCCGCCCCGCAAGAGGGCGTTGCCTTCAACGTCTATCCCGGCACCTGTCGCGGTCGCTCCATGGCCTCGCGCCTGCCCGGTGACGCCCTCCGCCTCAACCTCGCAGCGGCACTGCAAGTGCTTCCTGCGAACCTCGGCTTCACCGAGACCGGCTCAGCCCATCCCGGCACCCACCACATTCACCCGGAGGAGGCACTGGCGCGGATCGGCGACGTCGTTCTGTCGCGAAAGGGCGAAGGTATCGTCGCCTATTTCCTCGCCTCGGCGTTCGACGATGCCGATCAGGGCGTGACGCATGTGATCCGTGGCGAAGACCTGTTCGACTTCACCCCCGTGCAAGTGATCCTGCAGCACCTCTTCGGCCTGCCCACGCCGATCTACCACCACCACCGCCTGATCCGTGACGACCAAGGCAAGCGCCTTGCCAAACGCGACGACGCCCGCGCCATTGCGAAGTACCGCTCCGAAGGCGCAACCCCCGCCGACATCCGCCGGATGGTAGGGTTACCAACCGCTTAACGCCGTGCTGGCTATCCTTTCAAGTCAATGGCTTAGGGATTTGTCCCGGGCTGGGACACCGCTATAATCTCGACTTCCTCCCCCTCCCGGACCGCCGTATAGAAACACGACCGCCGCCCGGTGTGGCATGCCGGCCCCACTTGCTCGACCAGCGCCAACAAGCAATCCCGGTCGCAATCGACCCGCAGCTCCACCAGCCGCTGGTGGTGGCCCGAAGTCTCTCCCTTGATCCAGAATGCCTGCCGCGACCGCGACCAGTAGGTGACCTTCCCGGTCGCAAGGGTGGCCGCGACCGAGGCCGCGTTCATCCAGGCGACCATCAGCACCTCACCTGAGGCATGGTCTTGCGCGACGCAGGGGATCAAGCCTGTGTCGTCGAACTTCAGGCTGGCGGGATCAAAGGGCATCTTGTCACTCCTTGGCAGGCCGGGCGCAGCAGACTACATACAAGGTCAGGCAGGGAGTTTCCATGAGCGACAGCGACCTTCTCCAGCTCTACTCCAACCGCATTCTCGCGCTTGCGGCAGACATTCCGCATCACGGGCGGCTTGCCGCAGCGCAGGCCACGGTGCGCAAACGCTCACCGCTCTGCGGCTCGACAGTGACGGTGGATGTGGTTGCCAAGGACGGCCGCGTTGCCGAGTTTGCGCAGGACGTGAAAGCCTGCGCGCTTGGCCAAGCCGCGGCGGCGGTCGTCGGCGCGGCGGTCATCGGCCGCACCCTGCCCGAACTGCAAGCCGCACAGGACCAGCTTCGCGCGATGCTGAAAGAGGCGGGCCCCGTCCCCGCCGCCCCCTTCGACGGTTTCGAGGTGCTGCTGCCGGCCCGCGATTACAAGAACCGCCATGCCTCGATCCTGCTGGCGATCGAAGCCGCTTGCGAAGCGATGGCCGCAGCAACAGCATAAAAAAAACCGCCGCGCATCCCTTGGATGGCGGCGGCAGTAGCGCATCTGGAAACGGCGGGCCGGCACGCCATGGCTGGCATGGGGGAAGGCCGGTCACCCTTTGGGGACAGAGCGCGGGGCAGAAACCTCAGGCAAGGCCGGGCACAGAGAGCACGGCGAACAGCAGAACGAACAGCGCAACAACGCCAGCAGTATCTTCTACAGCACCGCGCGGAGCGTGGGTCAGAAGGGTCTTTACGGCGGCTTTCATGGCGTTCTCCCTACTTGTTGCTGGATTGTTCTCATATCCGCGCGCACCTGTAAAGAACTTTTTAAGAACAAATGAGAACAAAGCGGGACATGCGTCGCCTCACCTACGCCTGGTCAACACGAAAAGGCAGGACAGGTTCCCCCCTTACCCCACAGTGATCAGACGGATCGCCCGGTCCTGATCCAGCAGCCAGAGGAGCGCCCTTACCGATTGGCCGCGCGGGCTGGTGAGGCTTGGGTCATCGTGCAAAAGTTTGCGCGCGTCGGACTGGGCCAATGCCATCAGCGCCGCCTGACGTTCCAGATCCGCCACGCGGAACCGGGGCAACCCGGATTGCGCCGTGCCGATCACATCCCCGGCCCCGCGCATCGCCAGATCTTCTTCTGCGATGCGAAATCCGTCTTCCGTGTCGCGGATCGTGGTCAAGCGGCGGCGGCCGGTTTCGTTCAACGGCGCCTGATAAAGCATCAGACAGGTCGAGGCTGCATCGCCCCTGCCGACTCGACCACGCAACTGGTGCAACTGCGCAAGGCCAAAGGTTTCCGCCCGCTCGATCACCATGATCGAGGCATTGGGCACGTTCACCCCAACCTCGATCACCGTTGTCGCCACCAGCACCGAGATTTCCCCAGACACAAAGCGGGCCATCGCGGCGTCCTTGTCGGCGGGCGGCATCTGACCGTGGACCAGACCGACCCGGTCCCCCAACTCGGCGCGCAAGGTGCGAAAGCGTTCCTCGGCGCTGGCGTAGTCCAGCACTTCGGATTCCTCGACCAGCGGGCAGACCCAATAGGCCTGCCGCCCCTCGGCCACGGCCTTGCGCAAGTGATCCACCACCTCATCCAGCCGTTCGTCCGAGACCATCGCCGTGCGGATCGGTTTGCGACCGGCCGGCTTTTCATCCAGCACGGACACGTCCATGTCGCCATGCGTGGCCAGCGCAAGGCTGCGCGGGATCGGTGTTGCGGTCATCACCAGCACATCCACCGCTTCACCCTTGGCGCCCAGTTCCATCCGCTGGACGACACCAAAGCGGTGCTGTTCATCCACCACGGCAAGGCGAAGGTCGTGAAAGGTGACGTCCTTTTGAAAAACGGCATGGGTTCCGACCAGAATCGGAATACGGCCCGTGGCGAGGTCTTCCAACTTCATCGCCCGGTCCGCCCCCCGATCGCGACCTGTAAGAAGTTCCAGCCTGACCCCTGCCGCGCGGGCCAGTGGTGCCAAGCCCTCAAAATGCTGGCGGGCAAGGATTTCGGTCGGGGCCATCATCACGCCCTGCCCGCCCGCTTCGACCGCGACCAGAAGCGCCTGGAAGGCGACGAGGGTCTTGCCGGATCCGACGTCGCCCTGCAAAAGCCGGTTCATGCGCAGCGGTGCGGCCATGTCCGCCGCAATCTCGGCAATCGCGCGGGTCTGGGCGGCTGTGGGTGCGTAAGGCAGACCCGCCAGAACCTTGGCCCGCAGCGACCCATCCCCAACTGTCGCAACACCCTTGGCCCGGCGGATCGACGCGCGGGCAAGTGCCAGAGTCACCTGATGGGCAAAAAGCTCGTCATAGGCCAGGCGCGTCCGGACCGGATGGGTGGCCGCAAGCGCCGCCGCACTGTCGGGCGCGTGGGCCGCAGTCAGGGCGGCGGGCCAATCCGGCCACCCCTCCCGCGCCTTGAGGGCGGGATCAATCCATTCGGCAAGCGGGGGAACCCGGGTCAATGCGGCGGCCACAGCCTTGGCGACGACCTTTTGCGTCAGGCCCGCCGTCAGCGGGTAGACGGGTTCATAGCTCGGCAACTCCCCCGCTTCTTCGGGCCGCAGCACATGGTCGGGGTGGACCATCTGGGCGATGCCGTCGAAAAGTTCGACCTTGCCCGAGATCAGGCGGCGCTGCCCGGTCGGCAGCAGTTTTTGCAGGAAATCCGCCCTTGCGTGGAAAAAGACCAGCATGAATTCAAGCCGGTCATCCTTAACCATCACCCGGTAAGGCCTGCCCTTCTGGCGCGGCGGCAGATGGGCGCCAACCTCCACCTCCACCGTCAGGGTTGTCGGTGGGGTCACGTCGCGGACCGAGGCGCGGCGGGTCCGGTCCATGCCCGAGTGCGGCAAGAGGTAGAGCAGGTCCTTTGGCCGGGCAACGCCCAGCATTTCAAAGGCTTGCGCTGCCTTTGGCCCCACGCCGGGCAGTGTCTCCAGCTCCGCGAACAGCGGGAAAAGGGCCTCGGGCCGGGTCATCCGCCGATCAGCCGCAACCAGGCGTCTTCATCAATGATCTCGACCCCCAATCGTTCGGCGTCCTTGGCCTTTGACCCGGCGCCGGGGCCTGCGATCACCAGATCGGTTTTCGCGCTGACCGATCCGGCAACCTTCGCGCCCAAAGCCTCGGCCCAGGCTTTCGCTTCCGCGCGGGTCATCTTTTCGAGCGTGCCGGTGAAAACGACAGTCTTGCCCGCAACGGGGCTATCGACCGCGCCGCGCCGGGCCACGGGTTGCACGTCAAGTTCGGCGACAAGGGCATCCATCGCCGCCCGTTCGGCGGGGTTCTGAAAGGCATCGACCAGACTTTGCGCCAGCACCGCCCCCACCCCGTCAATCGCCGTGAGTTCCGCCCAATCCGCGCTGCCGGGGGTGGCTTGGGTGATGGCAGCCTCAAACGCGGGCCAAGTGCCATAGTGCCGGGCCAGCAAGCCTGCCGCCACTTCGCCTACATGCCTGATGCCCAAGGAAAAGATCAGCCGATCCAGAGGGATAACGCGTTTTGCTTCGATGGCCGCGAACAGCTTGGTGGCAGAGACGTCGCCAAAGCCATCCCGATTCTTCAGCTTCTGCAAGGGGTTGGCGGCGTCTCTTGCGGCAAGCGTGAAGATATCGGCGGGGGCTTTGACCGGCAGAAGGCTGTCGCGGAAGAACATCTCCACCTGTTTGGCGCCAAGACCTTCGATGTCGAAGGCTCCGCGGCTGACGAAATGCTTCAACCGCTCCACCGCTTGGGCCGGGCAGATCAGCCCGCCGGTGCAGCGACGCACGGAATCGCCATCCTCACGATGGGCGGGGCTGCCGCATTCCGGGCAAATCTGCGGGAAAACATAGGGTTGTGCGCCGTCCTTGCGACGCGTCAGATCCACGTCCGCCACTTTGGGAATGACGTCCCCGGCGCGGTAAACCTGCACCCAGTCGCCCAGCCGGATGTCCTTGCCATCGCGGATTGGGTTCCCCTTGGAGTCGCGCCCGGCGATGTAGTCCTCGTTATGCAGCGTCGCGTTGCTGACCACGACACCGCCCACGGTCACCGGCCTGAGCCGTGCTACCGGCGACAAGGCCCCGGTCCGACCAACCTGAATGTCGATCCCCAAAAGCTCGGTCCAGGCGAGTTCCGCGGGAAACTTGTGCGCGATGGCCCAACGCGGCGTGGCGGAACGGAACCCAAGCCGGGCCTGCAGCGCAAGGTCGTCAACCTTGTAGACCACCCCGTCGATGTCATAGCCCAGGGTCGCCCGCTGACCCTCGACCCGGCGATAATGGTCCAGCATCGCCTCGGGGCCATCGCACAGAACCGTCAGCGGATTGGTCGCGAACCCCAACTGGGCAAGGCGCTGGATCGCGCCGAACTGTGTCGGGGCCAACGGAGCCGAAAGCGCGCCCCAGGCATATGCAAAGAACCGCAATGGCCGCTTGGCGGTGATCCCGGCGTCCAGTTGCCGCAAGGAACCCGCAGCGGCATTGCGCGGGTTGGCGAAGACCTTTTCGCCATCAGCCGCCTGCCGCTGGTTCAAGGCCAGAAAGTCGGCATGCGACATGTAAACCTCGCCGCGCACTTCAAGCAGGTCCGGCGCGCCGATCAGGCTCTGTGGGATATCGGCAATCGTGCGGGCGTTGTCCGTCACATTCTCGCCCACCTCACCGTCACCGCGCGTGGCTGCCTGCACCAACGCGCCCTTTTCATAGCGCAGCGACAGCGACAGACCGTCAATCTTCGGTTCGGCCGTAAAGCTGATGGCCCCGGCATGGCCCAGAAAGCGGCGAACGCGGTCGGAGAACTCGGCCACATCGGCTTCGTCAAAGGCGTTTTCCAGGCTGAGCATCGGCACCGCATGGGTGACCTTGCGGAACCCGTCTGCCACTGGCGCCCCGATCATGGCCGTCGGGCTTTTCATCTGCGCCGCCCGAACAAGTCCCGGAAACGCGGCCTCTAGCTCGGCCAGACGGCGCTTCATGTGGTCATAGGCCGCATCCGTCAGCGTTGGCGCATCGTCACGGTGATACGCAAGGTTGGCCTCAAGCACCTTGCGCGCAAGGTCTGCCCATTCGGCGACTGCTTCCACCTCGGTCATGTCTGCGACCGGACGTTCGACGTTCTCGCTCATCCCTACCCCCTTGGCCTTGCCCAATCCTTAGGGGCGCAGCGGGTTCAGGACAAGTCAGGCGCTTGCAGCCAGCTTTGGCACGGCAGTTCCCACCGGGTCGCGCAGCACATAGCCCCGCCCCCAGACGGTTTCGATATAGTTGGCCCCGCCCGTCGCTTCGCCCAGTTTCTTGCGCAGCTTGCAGATGAAAACATCAATGATCTTCAGTTCCGGTTCATCCATGCCGCCGTAAAGATGGTTCAAAAACATCTCTTTCGTCAGCGTCGTCCCCTTGCGCAAAGATAGCAATTCCAGCATCTGATATTCCTTGCCGGTCAGATGCACGGTCTTGCCTTCAACCTCGACCGTCTTTGCATCCAGATTGACAGCCACACGGCCAGTCTTGATGACCGATTGACTGTGGCCCTTGGACCGCCGGATGATGGCGTGGATGCGCGCCACCAGTTCTTCCCGGTGAAAAGGTTTGGTCAGATAATCATCCGCGCCGAACCCGAAGCCCTTGAGCTTGTTCTCCGTATCGTCGGACCCCGACAGAATCAGGATCGGCGTTTCCACCCGGGCCTGGCGGATCTGGCGCAGCACGTCATGCCCGCTCATGTCCGGAAGATTGAGGTCAAGCAGGATGAGGTCGTAATCATAAAGTTTCGCCAGATCGACACCGTCTTCGCCCATATCGGTGCAATAGACGTTCAGGTTCGCGTGGGTCAGCATCAGTTCAATGCTGCGCGAGGTCGTAGGGTCGTCTTCCACAAGCAGGATGCGCATATTTCGGATTCTCCGCTCCATTGCCGACATCGTTAACGACATTGGGTGGCAATGGTTAACCGACGGTTACTTTGCCAGAGCGGGAGTGCAAAACAATTTAAAGTTGTCGCAATTTCTGTATGGCCGTCACTTTCAGACCCTTGTCGCCATGGCGTTCGACGGCCGTACGCCACAAGGCAAACTCCTCCTCCGACAGCCCATAGCGTTCCAGCGCATCGGTCTGCGTGATCAACCCGTAGATCACCGCCTTGACCACCACGGCCTTGCGGCTTGCCACCCAGCGCCGGGTGTCCGGCGCGGGCAGATCGGCACGCGACAGGATGGTGCCATCTGGCAAGGTGACCTGCCTTGGTCCTTCGACACGTTTCAGGAACATCAGCCTTTCCCCATTCATTTTGCCGTAATCTGGGGCATCAGGCTTAATCAATGCTGAAACTGGGGATTGAGAGTGCACCGCATTTTCATATATTGCCCAGTATCTCAGACATCCGGACAGCATCCATGCCGCGCGACCTGCCGCTGAACTCACTTGGCCTGCCCAAGCCCCCGTCCCAGACGCGGGTGGTCGTTGCCATGTCCGGCGGCGTCGACAGCAGCGTCGTGGCAGCCCAGTTGGCCGAAGAAGGCTATGACGTCGTTGGCGTGACGCTGCAGCTTTACGATCACGGGGCGGCGCTGGCCAAGAAGGGCGCGTGCTGTGCAGGCCGCGACATCCATGATGCGCGGCGTGTGGCGGAAACCATGGGCTTTCCGCACTATGTCCTCGACTACGAAAACACCTTCCGTGAAGCCGTGATCGAGGAATTCGCCGACGCCTATCTTGCGGGCGCGACCCCGGTGCCCTGCATCCGCTGCAATGAACGCGTCAAGTTCAAGGACCTTCTGGCCACCGCCAAGGACCTTGAGGCAGACTGCATGGCCACGGGCCATTATATCCAGCGCAAGGTGGGCCTCCTGGGCCCGGAACTGCACCAGGCCGCCGATCCCGCGCGGGACCAGAGCTATTTCCTCTTCTCGACCACGCCGGAGCAGCTGGACTATCTGCGGTTTCCCTTGGGGCATCTGGCGTCAAAGGCTGAAACCCGGGCGCTGGCGGCGAAGTACGGCTTGCCGGTGGCGGACAAGCCGGACAGTCAGGACATCTGCTTTGTGCCGAACGGGAACTATGCGGCGGTGATCGAAAAGCTGCGGCCCGGGGCGGCGGATCCGGGTGAGATCGTGGATCTGGATGGCCGGGTACTGGGCGCCCACCGTGGGGTGATCCACTACACGGTGGGGCAGCGGAAGGGGCTCGGGATCGGGGGGCTGGAAGAGCCGCTTTATGTGGTGAAGCTGGATCCGGTGCTGCGCCGGGTGATCGTCGGCCCGAAAGAGGCGCTGTCGACCCGGATCGTGCCGCTGAAAGAGATCAACTGGCTGGGGGATGCGCCGTTTGACAGCCGGACGGAGTGGCACCTGAGCGTCAAGGTCCGGTCCACCCGGCCGCCGCGGGAGGCGATCATCCGGCCAACGGGGCCGACGACGGCGGAGGTCGAACTGATCGCGCCCGAGGATGGGGTCAGCGCCGGGCAGGCTTGCGTCTTCTACGCGCCGGAAGGTGGCCGGGTGTTTGGTGGCGGGTGGATCTGGCGGGGGTGAGGGGGGTGTTCCAAAGGGGTCACTTCCACACTGCCTCGGATCAATGCCTGTGCTGCGGGCGTTCAGGAACCGTTAACCAAGCGCCGCCAGCACGGAACGTGCAGCACGAAGGCCGGGGGCCTCGCCCCCTCTGCCAAGCCGGTCCATCGTCAGCGCCATCGCGGCCTGCTGTGGGGCGGGATCGCGCAGGGTGGCCTGCAGTGCGGGGGTGATCTTGTCAGGCACACAGTCGGGGCCGATGAATTCCGGCACCACGCGGGTTTCACTGACCAGATTGACCAGCGTCACCGTATCAATCAACGCGGCCCGGCGCATCAGCCACAGCGTCAGCGGGTGCATGTCATAGGCGATGACCATCGGGCAGGCGTTTGCGGCCAGTTCCAGCGACACGGTGCCTGAGGCGGCAAGGGCGACGTCGGCGGCGGCGAAGGCGGTGCGCTTGGTGGCGGCATCTTCGATCACCTCTGGCACCACAGGCCATGCGGCGGTCAGGTCACGCACCAGCCCGGCCACGCCGCGCACGGTGGGCAACAGCACCCGCAGGCCGGGGTGGGCAGCCTGCATCTGCCCCACGACCTGCCCGAAGACCGGAGCAAGCCGCGCCACCTCACCCCGGCGCGAGCCGGGGAGGACGAGGAGGATGGGCCCCATGTCGGCCCCCCGCAGTTTGGCCACCTCATCCACCGTCGCGAGCGGTTCGGCCACCACCGGATGACCCACGAAATCGCAGGTCATGCCGACAGCGGTCATGTAGGGCGGCTCGAACGGCAAAAGGGCGAGGACGTGGTCGATGACGCGGGCCATCTTGGCCGCGCGGCCCGGACGCCATGCCCAGACCGAAGGCGCGACATAGTGGATGGTGCGGAACGCCGGTTGCGCCGCCTTGACGATGGCGGCCACGCGCAGGCAGAAATCAGGGCTGTCGATCGTGACCATTGCAGCCGCGCCCGAGGCGAGGGCGGCCTCGGCGGCCTGAGCGATCCGGCGCTTGAGGTGGAAATACTTCGGCAGCACCTCGGCGATGCCCATCACTGAAAGCTCTTCCATCGGGAACAGGCTTTCCAGCCCTTCGGCCTGCATCAAGGGGCCACCGATGCCGGTGAAGGTGAGGCCGGGGGTGAGGTGTTTCAGGCCCGCCATCAGGGCCGCCCCCAGACGGTCACCTGAGGGTTCACCGGCGATGAGGAAGATCTTCACCGCAGCCTCATGCGGCGGCCGGGGAAAGGGGGGCCTTCTGCCCCCCTGGTCGCTGCGCGCCCTACCCCCCGAGGATATTTGGGCAGACAGAAAATGGGCAAAGCGGCAGGCATCAGCCGCGCGCCCAGAGGAAGAGGCCAAGATCGGCGGCAAGGCGCTGCATGTCGGGCAGGTTGAGGCAGATCACGCCGCCCGCTTCGAAGGCAACGCCGCCAAGGCCCGCAGCGGCTACGGCGCGCAGGGTATCGGGGCCAAGGGTGGGCAGGTCTATGCGCCGGTCTTGCCCGGGCTTGGTGGACTTGTAGAAAAGGCCACGGCCCCGCGCCGGATCGGGGCGGAGGTGGGCGGGCAAGGCGGCAACGGCAGCAAGCATGGCGTCGGTGCCGGGCAGCGCTTCAACCGCCAGACAGAGGCCTTGGGCGACGACCGCGCCCTGCCCCACATCCACCGCGCCAAGGGCTGCGACGATGGCAGCGGCGCGGGTGGCGTCGGCCTGATCGCGGTCGGTCAGCGTGCCTGCGAGGAGGCCCGCTGCGGGCAGAAGCGACGGGGCCACATCGGCCACACCGGCGACGGCAAAGCCGCTTTCGGTGAAGATGTCGATCACGGCGCGCAGGGTGGCGTCGTCACCGGCGGCCATGGCCTGCATCAGCCGAGGAAGCATGGTGGCGGTGGCAGGGTCCAGAAGGGCCGGATCCAGCCTTGGGCGGGTCACGGCACCGGCAAAGACGACAGTCGTCACGCCGCGGTCCTGCAGGCTGTGCAGGAAGGGCATCAACCGTTCGACCCGGAACGGCAGATCAACGGCAAGGCCTTCGGGGGTGAAGCCTTCCATCGCGGCGACAAGGGGCTGCGGGGACATGGCCTGCGTCAGGGCAAGGGGAAGACCACCCCGACCGGCGATCAGGGCGACAGTCACCGGCCACCCTTCGGGGTCAGGAAGCTGCGGTCGGACTTCGTCAGGATGAAATCGGTGATTTCGCGTACAAGGGAGTTGTCGCTTTCCTCAGCCAGCTTGCGGGCGCGGTCCTGAAAGCTGCCGTCCTCTTGCGCAAGGGTCTGGAAGGCGGCGCGCAGGGCGGTGATCCCGGCGCGGTCCACGCCACGGCGCTTCAGGCCGACAAGGTTGAGGCCGTCAAGTTCGCCCCTCGGGGCCTGCACCAGACCGTAGGGGATGACATCATTGGTGACCATGGTCACCGCGCCGATGATGGCACCCTGGCCGATGCGCACCCATTGGTGAACGCCCGACAGGCCACCGACGATGACATCATCACCCAGCACGCAATGCCCGGCGATGGCGACGTGGTTCACAAGGATCACCCGGTCGCCAATCTGGGCATCATGCCCGACATGAGCGCCGGTCATGATCAGGACATCATCGCCAACGCGGGTGATCCCGCCACCGCCTTCGGTGCCGGTGTTGAGCGTGGCCCCCTCGCGGATGCGGCAGCGCTTGCCGATGACCAGACGGGTATGTTCGCCGGCGTATTTCAGGTCCTGCGGAACCTCGCCCACCGTGGCGAACGGGAAAATGGTTGTATCCTCGCCCACCTCGGTCCAACCGGTGACGACGGCGTGGGATTTCACGGTGACGCGCGCGTGCAGGGTGACTTCGGGGCCGATCAGGCAGAAGGGGCCGATGTCGCAGCCTTCACCGATGGTGGCGCCAGGGTCGACGACGGCCGAGGGGTGGATGCGGGATGCGGTCATGCCTTGGGAACGTCGAACATCGCCATGAAGGTCGCCTCACAGGCCAGCTCGCCTTCGACCATGGCCTTGCCTTCGAATTTCCAGACCCGTCCGCCCCCGCGCAGCGCCTTGACATGCAGTTCCAGCACATCACCGGGCACGACCTTGCGGCGGAACTTGACGCCATCGACCCCCATGAAAAACACCTTGGCGTTCTTGTCGACGAGGTCCATGGACAGGCCGACGAGGATGCCGGAGGTCTGGGCCATCGCCTCGATGATCATCACGCCCGGAAAGATCGGCATGCCGGGGAAGTGGCCCTGAAACTGCGGTTCGTTCAGGGTGATGCATTTGATGCCGACACAAGACTCGTTCAGCACGATGTCGCGCACCTTGTCGATCAGGAGGAACGGGTAGCGGTGCGGGATGATCCGCTGGATCAGGTCAAGATCGGCGGTGGTGACGGCCGTCGTGGCGGCTGCATCCATGGTCATACCTCATAAGCTGGTGAAACGGCGGCGCGTTCCCTTGGCTTTTGCTACCAACTCGGCCAGCGGGTGACAAGTTGGCGCGGGCAAGTTCGCGGGTGGTTCTGCGGTCGGTTCAGGGGGCAGCGGGGGAATCGATGCCCAAGGGCAGCACCGCATCGACCCGGGCAATGGCTTCGTCGGTAACATCAATGGCGGTCAGAGATAGGATGACGCTGGATTTTTCCAGAATGGCCACCGCCCCCTTTTCGCCCATCAGATCACCCAGAACCGGCACAGCGGCGCGCAGAAACGCCTGACGATCCGCGTCGCGCGCCCGCGAAAGATCACGCACCTTGTCGTCCTGTTCGTCGCGGATGCGTTCGACCTTGGCATCGAAGGCACTGGCGAGGGCTGCGAATTCATCAGCGGGTAGCGTCTCGCGACGGGTGGTCAGGTCCTGTTCTTCGGCGATCAGGGCGGCTTCGATCTGCTTGTTTTCAAGGTCCAGCGCCTGCGATGCCGCGCGTTCGCGGGCAAGGCTGGCCTTGCCGAAGGCCGATTCGGTGAAGAATCGGTCCTGTTCAATGGTCAGCACCATGGTCCCGACGATCTGCGGCACGTCGGGAACCGGTTGCGCTTCGGGAACGGGCTGCACCCCGGGGTCAGGCGCATCCTGGGCCAGCGCAAGCCCGGTCATCAGACCAAGCGCGCCGATCAGGGGGACTGACCCACGGACAAGGCTCCGCAGACGCCCCCCGACGCCCATATCAGAACTGCGTCGAGATGGTCAGGTCGAACGACTGTTCCTTGTCATAGTCTTCCTTCTTCAGCGCATGGCTGAAGTTGAACCGCAAGGGCCCGATCGGCGTTGTCCAGAAGACCGAGAACCCGACAGTGGCACGCGGAATGAAGCTGTCATCGACAGTGCTGATGCCGGCGGTGTTGTCGAGGCTCCAGACCGAGCCGATGTCAAGGAAGGCCCCGCCGCTGATCCCGTATTCTTCGGGCAGGCCAATCGGGAAGTCCGCCTCGAACCGGGCGACGGCGAACATGTTGCCGCCAAGCGCGTCTTCATCGGTCGCCCCAAGATCGCGCGGACCGATGCCGTTGGGTTCGAACCCGCGGATCTTGCTGTTGCCGAAGTAGCGTTCGGTCACCCGGCTGACATTGCCGCCAAGCGACGTGATCGCCCCACCTTCAAAGACGGCACGAAGGGTGACTTCCTCGTTGAAGATGCGGGTTTCGGCCAAGGCCAAAGCGGTGGTTTCGATGTATTCGGTATCGCCGCCCAGCCCCGCGAAATCCTGGCCAAAGCGCAGCAGGAGCCCGCCATTGGGGTTCAGCCCGGAAATCCGGGTGTCGTATTCGTAGGAGTAACCCAGCGACACGGTGCGCAGCGCCGCACGATCGGCTTCCGCGATCAGGATCGGCGAGTCGCCAACGTAGTTTGAAATCTTGTCTTCAGACAGCCGGAAGCGCAGGTCCAGATTGGACAGTTCGCCCAACGGGAAGCCGATCCCGGTGGTGAACCCGATGTTGCGGGTATCGTAGGCGGCGTTCTGGTTGTCCGAGGTGCGGTAATAGGCCCCGACCGAGAAGCTGAGATCGCGGCCCAGCAAGGCCGGTTCGGTGAAGCTGAAGGACGAGTTCTGGTTGTCGGTCCCGATGTTCAGGGTAAGCCCAAGCCGTTGACCCCGCCCAAGGAAGTTCGATTCCGAAAAGCCGACGTTGACCCCGGTGCCACTGTTGACCGAATAGGTCAGCCCGAAGCTGAGCGACCCGGTCGGCTGTTCTTCGACATCGACGTTCACCACCACCTGATCCGGGCCCGACCCCGGCTCGGCGTTGACTTGCGCGTCCGAAAAGAAGCCAAGCGCGCGGATGCGTTCGGCCGACTGGCGGATTTCGCGCGGGTTGAAGGGGTCGCCTTCCACAGTGCGGAACTGACGGCGGATCACCTGATCCAGCGTGGTCGCGTTGCCTTCGATGTCGATGCGTTCGACGAACACGCGTTCCCCGCGCACGATGGCGAATTCGATGTTCACCGCCTGCCCACGATCATTGCGGGTGATGCGCGGTTCGATCCGGACGAAGTTCAGCCCCTTCTTCAGGGCAAGGTTTTCCATCCGGGTGATGTTGTTGTCGATCAGCAGGGGCGAATAGGTCTGGCCGGTGCGGATTTTCTGCACGGCTGCAAATTCGGCAGCGTCAACGCCTTCAATCTCCGAAACCGTGGTGATGTTGCCGATGGTGTAGGGCAGGCCTTCGCGCACGGTGAAGGTCACGAAGGTCGCGTCCCGTTCGCGGCTAACATCCGCCCCGGCGTCCAGCACCTGAAAGTCGATATAGCCGCGCGACAGGTAGAATTCGGTCAGCACCCGCTTGTCGAGTTCCAGACGCTCGGCAACGAAGGTGTCGCGCCGGACGAAGGTGCGCAGGAAGCCTGCCTGTTTCGTTTCCAGCACCTGACGCAGGCGGCGGTCGCTGAAGGCGCGGTTGCCGACAAACGACAGACGCTCGATTTCGACGACGCGGCCTTCGCTCACCTCGAACACAAGGTCGACCCGGTTTTCCGAGCGGCGGATGATCTTGGGGGTAACGGTTGCGGCGATCCGGCCCTGAACGCGATAAAGCTCGGCAATCGCGGCGGCATCGGATTCGGCAACGCTGGGCGAGTAGACCCGGCGGGCCTGGGACTGGACAAGCCCGGCCAGATCTTCGTCCTTGAGGCGGCGGTTGCCTTCGAAGTTGATGATGTTGACGATCGGGTATTCCGCGACCCGGATAACAAGGGTCGACCCCTGCGGCACAACCTCAACCGTTTCAAACAGGCCCGAGTTTGCGATGCGCTGGTAAGCGTCGTTCAGGGCTGCGGCGGAAACCTCTTCCCCGCGACTGATTCCGGCGTAGGACAGGATCGTTGCGGGGTCGACTCGGACGTTGCCTTCGACAACCACGTTCGAAAAGGAAAAGCTCTGCGCGAAGGCCGGGGTCAGGAACGGCGCTGAAACCGTTGCAGCACCGAGGAAAACAGCCGTCGCAAGCAAACGTGCCCTTGCGGCAGCCGTGGAAGACCGTCCTTTGGTCATGCGGAAGGTCCCTTGCATCTTCTGTCCTCGTCGATCTGTGCCGTTTCAGGTTGACTACCGGGAAAGCCAAGCTTTGTCAAAAGCCTGCGGTCCTTGTGGATAACTTTCCCACATCTTGTGGTCTTGGGCGCAAAGCCGCAGGTCTGGCTTTGCCCACCTTGCACTGTCAGACGCAGATCAGATCGCGGCTGAGCGCAAAGACCATCAGGCCGATGACCAGCGACATTCCCACCGTCATCATCACCCGAAGAGCGCGGTCCGAAGGGGGGCGGCGGGTCACTGCCTCATAGGCGTGGAACACCAGATGACCGCCGTCCAGCACCGGGATCGGAAAGAGGTTCAGGATGCCGATGCCCAGCGACAGCACCGCCATCATGCCGATGAAGCTTTCCGCGCCGTTGCGCGCGGCGTCGCCCATGGTTTCGGCCATGCCGATCGCGCCCGACAGGTTACAGGTGCTGATCGCACCGCTGATCATCAGGCCAAGGCCGTTCAGCGTGCCCGTCGCCATGCGCCACATCTGTTCAGCGGCCAGAGTCACGGTCTCGACCGGACCAGTAGCACGGGTCGCGGGTTCGAAGGCCATGCCGGCGACGATGCCGATCTGGTAGCGTTCGACGAAGGTGCCGGTCTCATCCTCGACCGTGCGGATGCGGGGGGTAAGGGTAAGGTCAAAAGCCTGACCATCGCGCCAGATGGTCAGCGGCACCGGGTCGCCCTTGCTGGCCGCGACGATTTCGGGAAGCTGGCTGAAGGCGGTCACATCCTGCCCGGCGGCGCGCAGGATCACGTCACCCGATTGCAGGCCCGCGTCCATGGCGGCAGAGCGGATGATGACCTCACCCACCACCGGCGCAAAGGGGTGCGGGCCTTCCACCACCAACTCATCCGTGCCGCGGCGCACGGTGTAGGACATGGTGCGCTGGTTCGGCAGGTCGCCGACGACGGCACCAAACGCCTCACGGTCGGGGGTGGGCTGGCCCTGAATGGCAAGGATCACGTCGCCTTCCAGCAGGGTCGGGCCGTCGTGCGGAAAGTCGCGCATGCTGCCGACGGTGGGTTCTTCGCGCGGGATGCCAAGTACCAGCAGGATGCCCGCCAGAAGCACGAAGGTCAGGATGAAATTCGCCACCGGCCCCGCGGCCACAGTGGCCGACCGCGCCCAGAGGGGCGCGCCGGTCATCGTGTGGCGGCGTTCTTCGGCCGACAGGCCCGAAATGTCGCCGTGCTGGACCGATGTTGCATCGGCATCGCCCATGAACTTGACGTAGCCACCAAAGGGAATCGCCGCGATCTGCCAGCGGGTACCGCGCTTGTCGAGACGGCTCCACAACACCGGGCCGAAGCCGACCGAGAACACCTCGGAGTGGATGCCGGACCAGCGGCCGACGATGTAGTGGCCATATTCGTGGACGAAGACGATGATCGACAGGGCGACGATGAAGAAGAACACCGTCCAGGCGGTGCCACCAATGGCTGCGAAGATTTCCATGCCGTCAGCGGCCCCCTGCCCTTGCGCGTGCGATCTCGCCCGCCCTTACCCGTGCCAGATGGTCCATTCCCAGCACATCCTCAAGGGCCTCAGGCAGATTTGATGCGCCCATTTCCGGATCAAGCGCAGTCAGCGTGTCTTCGACGACCCCGGCCATGTCCATGAATCCGATGCCGCCTGCAAGGAAATGGTCCAGCGCGATTTCCTTGGCCGCGTTGAAGGCAGCCCCGGCAAGGCCACGCCGGGCCATCACCTCGCGCGCCAATCGCAGCGCCGGGTAGCGGGCCATGTCCGGCGCGCGGAAGGTCAGGGTAAAGACCTGGGCAAGGTCCAGCCGCGCCACGGGCAAGGCATCGCGCGCGGGCCAGTTCAGCGCGTAGCCGATGGGATGGCGCATGTCGGGCGCGCCAAGATGCGCCATGATCGCCCCGTCATGGAAACCGACCATCGAGTGGATCAGCGATTCGGGGTGGATGATGACCTCCACCTGATCCGGCGTCACACCGAAGAATTCGCGCGTCTCGATCACCTCAAGCGCCTTGTTGAACATCGAGGCCGAGTCGATGGTGATCCGCTGGCCCATGGCCCAATTGGGATGGGCCAGCGCCTCTTTCACCGTTGCCTTGGCCAAAGCCTCAAGCGGCCAGTCGCGCAGGGCGCCGCCAGAGGCCGTCAGGATGATCCGTTCGACGGCGGTGATATCCTCACCCGTCAGGGCTTGGAAGATGGCGGAGTGTTCGCTGTCCACCGGCAGGATGGTGGCTTTGTGCTTGGCAGCCTCGGCCAAGAGAAGCGGCCCGGCGGTGACGAGGCTTTCCTTGTTCGCAAGCGCCAGCGTCCGCCCGTGCCGCAGGGCGCGAAAGCCGGGGACAAGGCCTGCAGCACCGACGATTGCGCTCATCACCCAATCGGCGGGGCGGTCGGCGGCGTCGGCGATTGCCTCGGGCCCGGCGGCGGTTTCGGTGGTCGTGTCGGCCAGAAGGTCACGCAAGGCGGGCAGGTCGGCCGGGTCGGCGCAGACGGCAAGTTCCGCCCGCAAGCTGCGCGCCATGTCGGCCAGCCGGGCAAGGTTGCGGCCACCGGTCAGGGCGACCACGCGAAAGGCCCCTGCCCCGCCCGCGCGCTGGATCAGGTCCACCGTCTGTTCGCCGACCGACCCCGTGGCCCCGAAAATCGAGATGCTGCGCATCAGCCCGCCACCACGGTGGGCAAGGGCAGATCAAGGATCAGGCCCAGCAGGATCAACACGACAATCGCCCCGATCAGCGCATCGAAGCGGTCCAGCACGCCGCCATGCCCGGGGATCAGGGTCGAGGCATCCTTGACCCCGCAGCGCCGCTTGATCCAGCTTTCCCACACATCGCCCATCTGCCCGGCAAAGCCGATCAGCACCGACAGGGGCACCAGCCAGATCGTGCCGTAGCCTGCAAGGACGAACGCGCCCCCCACTCCCGCCGCCCCAACCCAGCCGGCCAAGGTGCCGCTCCACGTCTTTTTCGGGCTGACGGCGGGCCAGAACTTCGGCCCACCGACCACACGGCCGACGAAATACCCCAGCACGTCCGAAGCGACGACGATCAGCACAAGCCACAGGATCACCGGGGTGCCCGCCGTCATGCGCAGGTCAATCAGGCCATAGCCAGCGACCATGATCGCCACCGCATAAAGGCTGGACAGTCGGCGGTCACGCCGGTCAGTCAGGGCAATGGCAAGGGCGGGTGCCAGCAGGAAGGCTGCCGTGACCGTATCGGGAAAGACCAGCGTCAGGCCAAGGCTGACGCAGGCAAGTGCGGCCAGCCCAAGCGGGGTGTTTTCACGTCCGGGGGCAGTGATTCTGGTCAGCTCCCACACCATCGCGCCGGTCAGAAGCACCACGAGAATGGCAAAAGACGGTCCACCCAGCCAGATTTCCGCCCCGCCAACCGCGATCAGTACGACGGCGGAAAGAACACGTTTGCGCAGGTCTGCCCACCGGCCAACCGGTCGGCCCGGCGGGATGGTCGTGACCGTAGGGTCAGCCGCAGCCCGTTCAGCAGCCTGCTCCGCCTGCTCTGCCGCCTGCTCCACTGCCTTGGCGGCTGCATCTGTGCCCGGCGCAGGGTCGTCGGCAGTCATACTGCAACCCCGCCGAACCGCCGTTCGCGGTTGGAGAAGCGCTGGATGATGGCCGCAAGCTCATCCGGGGTGAAATCGGGCCAAAGCGTGCCGGTGAATTCATATTCGGCATAGGCTGCCTGCCAAGGCAGGAAGTTCGAGGTCCGGGTCTCACCGCTGGTGCGGATCACAAGGTCAGGGTCGGGCAGACCGCCGGTGTCCAGCCGTTCGGCAAAGGCGGCTTCGGTCAGGTGGGCGGGGTCCAGAAGACCAGCCGCCACTTCATCGGCCACGCGGCGGGCGGCGCGAAAAATCTCATCCCGGCCGCCGTAATTGACCGCGACCGTCAGGTTCAGCCGGTCACACCCGGCCGTGCGCGCCTCGATCCCGGCCATCAGGCGCTGCAACTTGGGGTCCAGCCGCCCGCGTTCGCCGATAAAGCGCATGCGCACGCCCGCCTTGGCCAGCCGATCCGCCTCACGCTCGATATAGCGGGCGAAGATGGCCATCAGGCCAAGCACCTCCTCGGTGGAGCGTTTCCAGTTTTCGGTGGAAAAGGCGTAAAGCGTCAGCCACTTGATCCCAAGGTCGGGCGAGGCTTTGACAATCTCGCGCACCCGTTCCGCGCCGCGGCGGTGGCCAACAAGCCGCGGCCAGCCGCGGTTGGTGGCCCAGCGGCCATTGCCATCCATGATGATCGCCAGATGATTGACCGGCCGCAGAGCCGTTTCGATCTGCAAGTCTTTCGACACTTCGGCCGCCCCTCCTGCCAGACCTTCCGGTCAGACCTGCATGATTTCCTGCTGCTTGGCTTCCAGCACCCGGTCAACGGCGGCGATTGCCTTGTCGGTCAGATCCTGCACTTCCTCGGACCACATCTTCTGGTCGTCTTCGCTCATCCCGGCAGACTTGGCCTTCTTGATCTGGTCCATCCCGTCGCGCCGGACGTTGCGGATCGCGACCTTGGCGTTTTCGGCATAGGTCGCGGCGACCTTGCTGAGTTGCTTGCGGCGTTCCTCGTTCAGTTCGGGGATCGGCAGGCGGATCAGCGGGCCATCGGTGACCGGGTTGATGCCGATGCCGCTTTCGCGGATCGCCTTTTCCACTTTCGAGATCATCGCCTTGTCCCAGACGTTGATCACCACCATCCGGGGTTCGGGCACGTTCACCGTGCCAAGCTGGTTGATCGGGGTCATCTGGCCATAAGCCTCGACCTGGATCGGTTCGACGATCGACGCCGAGGCGCGGCCCGTCCGAAGCGAGGCGAATTCGGTCTTGAGCGCATTCATCGCGCCATCCATCCGGCGCTGCAGATCGTCGGTGTCGATTTCAAGCTCGTCATTTGCCATGGACACAGGTTCCTTCACTTCTGCCCGCCCCTGGGGGATGGGTCATCCCGTCAGGGTTGCGGTTTTCGGCTCTATAGCAGAGGCGCGGGTCGGGGGTATAGGCCAAAGCCGCAGGCCTTTGAACCCCGTTTGGCGGCCTTGGGGCAGGAAATCGCCCCGATTCGCGCCGCACTGGCAGCTTTCGCGCGCATCCGGCCTAGGGACGCAGTCAGCCTTGCACCCGTGTATAGGTCCCCTCGCCTGCGAGGATGCCCCGGAAGCCGCCGGGTTCATCCAGCGAGAACACGATGATCGGCAGGTCATTGTCACGGGCCAGCGCGATGGCGGTGGCGTCCATCACCCCAAGGTGCTTTTCCAGCACCTCGTCATAGGTCACGTTTGTATAGCGCTTGGCGTCGGCGTGCTTCTTGGGGTCCTTGTCATAGACGCCATCGACCTTGGTGCCCTTGAAGATCGCCTGACAGGCCATTTCGCTGGCACGCAGGGTGGCTGCGGTGTCGGTGGTGAAATAGGGGTTCCCCGTTCCGGCAGCAAAGATACAGACCCGCTTTTTCTCAAGATGCCGGACAGCGCGGCGGCGGATGTAGGGTTCGCAGACCTGATCCATCGGGATGGCGCTGATCACACGGGTGAAAACGCCGATCTCTTCCAGCGCGGACTGCATCGCCAAGGCGTTCATGACGGTGGCGAGCATGCCCATGTAATCGGCGGTGGTGCGTTCCATGCCCTGGGCGCTGCCTTGCAGGCCCCGGAAGATATTGCCGCCCCCGATCACCATGCAGATCTCGACCCCAAGGTCGCGGACGGATTTCACCTCTTGCGCGATCCGGGCGACGGTTGGCGGATGCAGGCCAAAGCCCTGATCCCCCATCAACGCCTCGCCCGAGATCTTGAGCATCACGCGGCTATAGGTGACTGCCGCCCCCGTGTCGGTGGCTGTTTCGGACATGGCACCCCCTGCATATCGTTTTGTCATTGGACTGTGGCGCAAAATGTCGCAAAACGGCGGAAGGTTCAACCTGTGACATCGGTCGGAGCGGGGGCCAGCCCCCGCACCCCCGGGATATTTGGAGACAGATGAAACTGGGCGCGGTTTCCCGCGACAGGCCCGTGCTGATTGCCGGACCGACGGCCAGTGGAAAATCCGGCCTTGCGATGGAGATTGCGGCGCGGGATGGGCGGCTGATCGTCAATGCCGACGCCTTGCAGGTCTATGACAACTGGCGGATCCTGACGGCACGGCCCAACGTCGAGGATGAGGCGGCGCTGCCCCATGCGCTTTACGGGCATGTCGGGCGTGATCAGCCCTATTCGGTTGGCCACTGGCTGCGCGAGGTGGTGCCGCTGTTGGACCGGCCCGTGGTGATCGTGGGAGGAACGGGTCTGAATTTCAATGCCTTGACCCGTGGGCTTGCCGACATCCCCGCAACGCCCGCCGCTGTCCGCGCCGAGGCGGATGCCCGGATGCAGGCCGAGGGTCGCGGGGCGCTTCTGGCCGAGCTTGATGCCGAGACCGTGGCGCGGATCGACCCGATGAACGGCGCCCGCGTCCAGCGCGCCTGGGAGGTCATGCGCAGCACGGGGCGGGGGCTGGCCTCGTGGCAGGAGGAGACGCCTGCGCCGCTTTTGCCGGTGGAGCATGCGGAAGCCCTTGTGCTTGCACCGGAAACCGGCTGGTTGAACGACCGCATCGATCGCCGCTTTGCCGCAATGATCGCCGATGGGGCGTTGGAGGAGGCGCGCGCCAACCTTGCCGACTGGGACCCTGCACGCCTATCGTCGCGCGCCATTGGCGGACCTGAGCTGATGGCCTGCCTGCTGGGGGAAATCAGCCTTGAGGCGGCCATTGCCGCCGCCACACTCGCCAGCCGGCAATATGCCAAACGCCAGCGGACATGGTTCAGATCGAACATGGCGGGTTGGCGACAGCTTTCCTTGCCGTAACCGGGGTTTGGCGGGCGAAGTTACAGCGGATTTCGGCCTGTCCACAGACTTATGCACAGAAAATTGCAACATTGGGGGGTAACTTCCCGGCTGCAGTGCCGATTTTGCTTGGGTTGCGCTGCCGTGCCTGCTTTACTTTGGGCGTTGCCCGCATATCCCGGATCATCTGCTGCCATGACCGTTGCCACGCCGCCTTCACCGTCCCGGCTTGTTGCCATTCCGCGTCTTGCGGCGGGTGGCCGCTGGCGGGTTGAAGCGATGCGGTCGATCTCGGAACCCTGTCTGCTGTGGTTCACCAAGGGTCAGGGTCGGATCACCATTTCCGGCGTCACGCGCGGATACACGGCCCATAACGCGATCTTCATCCCGGCGGGCCTGATGCACGGCTTCGAAGCGGGGCCGCAGGTGTTTGGCACGGCGGTGTTCTTCGGGCGCGATACGGACATTGTCCTGCCAAAGACCCCGCTGCATCTGCGCATCCGCGAAGTTCACGCCCAGCAAGAGGTGAACATCCTGCTGGATGCCATCCAGCGCGAGATTGAAAGCGACACACCCGCCCATGAACGGGCCACCCGGCATTATGTCGGTCTTCTGGGGGTGTGGCTGGAACGGCAGGCCCGCAAGGCCGAACCCGATGTCGCCCGCCCCGATGCCACGCGGCGGCTGGTCGCCCGCTATACCGCGCTGCTGGAGCGGAACTTCCGCAGCGGCATGGGCGTGGCTGACTTTGCGGCAGCCTTGGGCGTGACGCCGACCCACCTGACGCGCTGCTGCAATGCCGCCTGCGGCCGCCCGGCGAGCGCCCTGCTGCAGGACCGCCGCATCTTCGAAGCGCGCAAACTTTTGACCGAGACTCGCATTCCGGTCGGGCGAATTGCTGAACAATTGGGCTTCAATTCGCCGGCGTATTTCACCCGCGCCTTCCAGCACCTTACGGGCAAGTCGCCATCGGCCTTCCGCCGTGCGATCTGACGGGCCAAATTCGACCTCAATCCGTACGTTTTCGACCAGTCAATGTCGCAAATGCGCGACCATGTGACGAAAGCAACCGTTGACGTCGGGGCAAAAAAGTTGCGCAATGGGCCCCGGGGGCGCGCTTTTGGCGCGAAGGTCTGATAGGGGTTGCGGTAGTGCCGCCCCTTGTTCGACCTTGGGGTCGGCGCTGCCAAAACCAAGAACAAAAAGTCTTAACAAAATGCCTGACAGGGAGACGACAATGACTGAAACGAACCGCGCTGCCGCATTGCACCCGGCAGCCTCGATGCACGTCGATGACTTTTCGGCCGGCAAGATCAGCCGCCGTGAGTTTCTGACGCGCACCACTGCGCTTGGCGTGTCTGCCGCCGCGGCCTATGGCCTGATCGGCCTGCAGTCGCCGGTGAAAGCCGAAGCCCATGCCACCGGCGGCATCGTCCGCTGCGGCATGGAAGTGAAGGGCACCAAGGACCCGCGTCTGGCCGACTGGCCGCACATCGCCAACGTCTACCGCGGCTGGCTGGAATATCTGATCCAGTACAACGCCGACGGCAGCTTCGAAGGCCGCCTCTTGGAAAGCTGGGAAGCCAATGCCGACGCAACCCAGTACACGCTGAAGGTCCGCCCCGGCGTGACCTGGAACAATGGCGAGCCCTTCACCGCCGATGACGTGGTGCGCAACTTTGTTCGTTGGACCGACGGGAACGTCGAAGGCAACGCGATGGCCAGCCGCTTCCCCGGCCTGGTAGACGAAGCGACCAAGACCTTGCGCGAAGGTGCAGTCGTCAAGGTTGATGACATGACCGTGCAGCTGAACCTGTCCGCCTCGGACGTGGCTGTGGTTCCGAACCTGGCTGACTATCCGGCGGCTGTCGTCCACTCCAGCTTCCAGGATGGCGAGGATCCGTCGGTCAACCCGATCGGCACTGGCCCTTACGTGCCGCAAGAAGTGTCGGTTGGCCAGAAAGCCGTTCTGGTCCGCGCGCCGAACCACACCTGGTGGGGTGGCACTGCGCCCTTGGATGAGATTCACTACATCGACTTCGGCACCGACCCGTCGACCATGGTGAACCTTGCCGCCTCGGACGAGATCGACTGCAACTATGAAACCACCGGCGACTTCATTGAACAGCTCGACACTCTGGGCTGGGTCAAGCTGGAAGTTGTCACCGCGTCGACCATCGTGGCGCGGATGAACTCGGCCACGAGCGACCTTTACAAGGACAAGGCCGTGCGTCAGGCCGTGCAGCTGGCCGTCGATCCGGCGGTCGTGCTGGAGCTTGGCTACAACAATCTGGGCCGGACCGGCGAAAACCACCACGCCTTCCCGATCCACCCGGAATATGCCGAACTGCCGCCCCAGACGATCAACGCGGCGGGTCTGGTCCCGGCGCTGGAAGCGGCTGGCCTGAAGGACGCCGAGTTCGAGCTGATCTCGCTGGACGATGGCTGGGAAGCGTCGACGACTGCCGCCATTCAGGCGCAGCTGAAAGACGCTGGCATGAACATCAAGCACACGGTCATGCCGGGTTCGACCTTCTGGAACGATTGGCAGAAGTATCCCTTCTCCTCCACCACCTGGAACCACCGCCCGCTGGCGGTGCAGAACATGTCGCTGGCCTACACCTCGACCGGTTCGTGGAACGAGACGGGCATGGCCAACGCCGAGTTCGACGCGGCGATGGCAGCAGCGCTGGCCCTGGCCGACGCCGATGCCCGGCGTGAGGTGATGGTGACGCTGGAAACGATCCTGCAGGACGAAGGCTACATCATCAACCCGTTCTCGCGGTCGCTGTTCCGGCACGCGAAAGAAGGGGTGAACGTCGAGATGCACCCGTCGTTCGAGCATCACCACTACAAGTGGTCGATCACCGCCTGATCGACCAGACCGGGCGCGCAGCTGATGCGCGCCCGGATCTTTCCTGCCACCCCCGCTAGCCGCCGCCGCCCGCAAGGGACGGCCTGATCGCCCGTTGGGAGCAAAGGCCACAGCAATGCTGATTTTCATCGCACGCCGCCTGGGCATCATGGTGCTTACGGCATTCGTGCTGACCTTCGTGGTCTTCTTCCTGACCAACCTGCAGCCCAACCTTGAAAAACTGGCCCGACAAGAGGGCTCGGTCCGGATGAGCGACGAATCCGTCCTCGCCTGGATCGAACAGAACGGGCACAGCGGATCGGTCTTCTCGCGCTATGGCGAATGGCTGGGACTGGTGCCGGGGTGGACCTACACCGACGAAAAGGGCATCACGCGCGGCCGCTGCATCGAAGTGCGGCAGGACCCCGCCGATGCCCCGCGCTTTTGCGGCATCCTGCAGGGGGATTGGGGCTATTCCACCTTCTTCCGCAAGGATGTGCTGCCATCGCTGACCGACAAGCTGGCCGCGACCGGCTGGCTGATGATGTGGGTGATGATCGTGATGGTGCCAAGCGCGCTGATCATCGGCGTCGTCGCCGGGATGCGTGAGGGCAGCCGGACCGACCGGGTGCTGTCGACCTTCTCCATCGCCTCGACCGCAACGCCGGAATATGTATCCGGCGTCATTCTCGTGGCGCTGTTTGCGTCCCCCGTCACCGGCCTGTCGCCGATGCTGGCCGAATGGGGCTGGATTGACGGGCGCACCCTGTTTCAGGGCGCGGCTTCGCCCGACCGCATCACCTTCTGGAGCTTCACCCTGCCGGTCCTGACCATCGCGCTCTATGGGATCGGCTACATCGCCCGGATGACGCGGGCCAGCATGACCGAGGTGATGACCGCGCAATACATCCGTACCGCGCGGCTGAAGGGCGTGTCCTTCAATCAGGTCGTGATGCGCCATGCCTTGCGCAACGCGCTGATCGCGCCCTTTACCGTGATCATGCTGCAGTTTCCCTGGCTCTTGAACGGCGTCGTGATCGTGGAAACGCTGTTCAACTACAAGGGCTTCGGCTGGACGCTGGTTCAGGCCGCGGGCAACAATGACATCAACCTCCTGCTCGGCTGTTCGGTAGTGGCGGTGTTCGTGGTGCTGGTAACCCAGCTTATCTCGGACATCGGCTATGTGTTCCTGAACCCGCGCATCCGCATCTCGTAAGGGGCCGCCATGGACGACGTACTTTCCTGGGGTGCCATCTTCGGCAAGGTCGCGGTGCAGTTTGTGCCGGTCTGGATCGCACTGGTGGTGACCTACGCCGTGTCGATCACCTTCAAGCGGCGGCTCGGGCTTTATGGTAAGCTGTTCGACAGCCCGGTCGGCATGATCGGCTTCGGCATCGTGATGTTCTGGGTCTTCACCGCCCTTTTCGCTGACCAGATCATCACCTTCGACCCCTTGGCGCAGTTTTCCGGCATGAAGAACAAGCCGCTTGGCACGCCTTTGGCCGACGCGGGCGAGACAGATTACGCCTGGTTCCTGTTTGGCGGTGACCATCTGGCGCGCGATGTCTTCAGCCGCATGGTGATGGGCGCGCGGTCGGTCCTGTCGATTGCGCCTGCGGCCACGGCCTTTGCCTTCATGGTGGGCATCACGCTGGGCGTGCCCGCGGGCTACTTCGGCGGGCGGCTGGATACCACGCTGTCCTTCATCGCGAACCTTGTGCTGGCCTTCCCGGTGATCCTGCTGTTTTACCTGCTCGTCACGCCGGAAATCCGGCTGACCGGCATCCCGGTGATCCTTGCCGCGATCCTGTTCCTCTTCCCGATCATCTTCCTGACCATCCTCTTCAACGCCCGCTTCTTCACCGACCCGAAGAAGCGCAACCTGTATGTCGGCGCTGTGCTGGTGATCGGCCTTTGGGCCTACTCTGGCCTCGCGTTCAACATGGACCCGCTTGGCGTCTGGTCGATGGAGCCGAACCTTCTGAACGTCTTCGTGTCGGTCGTCTTCGTGAACTCGCCCACCGTGTTCCGCATCGTGCGCGGTATCGTGATGGACCTGAAAGCGCGGGACTATGTGGCCGCCGGCCAGACGCGCGGCGAAGGCCCGTGGTACATCATGCTGTGGGAAATCCTGCCCAACGCGCGCGGGCCGCTGATCGTCGATTTCTGCCTGCGCATCGGCTATACCACCATCCTCCTCGGCACGCTGGGCTTCTTCGGCCTTGGTGTGGCACCGGACAGCCCGGACTGGGGGTCCACCATCGACGATGGCCGCAAGACCCTGAACCTGTTCCCGCACGCGGCCGTCGTGCCGGCCCTTGCGCTCATGAGCCTTGTCCTTGGCCTCAACCTTCTGGCCGATGGCCTGCGCGAAGAAAGCCTGAGGGACTGATGTCTTTCATTCTGGCCCAAATATCCCACGGGGGCGGACTCCGGTTCGCCACCGGTTCAAGAACCGGAGGCCGCGGGGTGTGAAACCCCCGGTCCCGCATCCGAAGTCAAAGCGAGGCTGCCATGGCTGACACCACCTGGGACCCGTCCAAACCGATCCTCGAAATCGAGAACCTCTCGATCAGCTTTTTCACCCGCTTGCGCGAAATCCCGGCGGTGATGGATTTTTCCTGCACCGTCATGGCGGGTGAGGCGATGGGGCTGGTCGGTGAATCCGGTTGCGGCAAGTCGACCGTGGCGCTGGCCGTGATGCGCGACCTTGGCAAGAACGGCAAGATCGTTGCGGGTTCGATCAAGTTCAAGGGCCGTGACCTGACGCATATGGGCGATGAGGAATTACGCCATATCCGCGGGTCCGAGATCGCGATGATCTATCAGGAACCGATGGCCTCGCTGAACCCGGCGATGAAGATCGGCGCGCAGTTGGCCGAAGTGCCAATGATCCATTCCGGCATGTCGAAGGATGAGGCGTGGAAACTGGCCCGCCAGATCGTGGCCGACGTCCGCCTGCCCGACCCTGACCGCATCATCAACGCCTATCCGCACCAGCTTTCAGGCGGCCAGCAGCAGCGCATCGTCATCGCCATGGCGCTGATGGCAAAGCCCGCGCTCCTCATCCTCGACGAACCCACCACCGCGCTGGACGTGACGGTGGAGGCGGGGATCGTCGATCTGGTCAAGGATCTGGGCGAGAAATACGGCACCTCGATGCTGTTCATCAGCCACAACCTTGGGCTGGTGATGGATGTCTGCGACCGCATCTGCGTGATGTATTCCGGTGAGGCGGTGGAAACCGGGGCCGTGACCGAAGTGTTCGATGTCATGCGCCACCCCTATACGCAGGCGCTGTTCCGCTCGATCCCCTTGCCCGGGGCTGACAAGAACGCACGGCCGCTGATTTCCATTCCCGGCAACTTCCCCCTGCCCCATGAGCGCCCGCCCGGCTGCAATTTCGGCCCGCGCTGTGACTATTTCCAGAAGGGTCGCTGCGATGCGACCGAGATTCCGATGGACCCGGTCCCCGGTGGCGACCGCCACGCCACGCGCTGCCTGCGCTGGAGCGAGATCGACTGGGACGCCCCGCCCGCCAAACGCGCGGTCAAGCCGAAAGCCCCGATTGGCGAGGTCGTCCTGAAGATGGAGGACCTGAAGAAATACTACGACGTCTCCTCCGGCGCATTCGGTGGCGGCACGATGAAGGTGGTCAAGGCGAACGAAAGCCTCAGCTTCGAAGCGCGTGAGGGCGAAACGCTGGCCATCGTCGGCGAATCCGGCTGCGGCAAGTCGACCTTCGCCAAGGTTCTGATGGGGCTGGAGACGGCGACCTCGGGCTCCATCATGCTGTTTGACGAAAACGTGCAGTCGACCCCGATCCAGAAGCGCAACACGGATACGGTGTCCTCGGTGCAGATGGTGTTTCAGAACCCCTTCGACACGCTTAACCCGTCCATGAACGTGGGTCGCCAGATCATCCGCGCGCTTGAGATCTTCAGATACGGCAATTCGGATCAGGACCGTCAGGACCGGATGCTGGAGCTTCTGGATCTGGTGAAGCTGCCCCGCGCCTTTGCCGACCGGATGCCGCGCCAGCTGTCAGGCGGGCAGAAGCAGCGCGTCGGTATCGCCCGCGCCTTTGCCGGTGGGGCGAAGGTCGTGGTGGCGGATGAGCCGGTGTCAGCGCTGGACGTGTCCGTGCAGGCCGCTGTGACCGACCTTCTGATGGACATCCAGCGCGAGAACCGCACGACGCTTCTGTTCATCAGCCATGACCTGTCCATCGTTCGCTACCTGTCGGACCGGGTGATGGTGATGTATCTTGGCCATGTGGTCGAGATGGGCACGACCGATCAGGTGTTCCAGCCGCCCTACCACCCCTATACCGAGGCGCTGCTGTCCGCCGTCCCGATTGCCGATACCAAGGTGGTGCGAAAGCGGATCGTGCTGGAGGGCGATATCCCCTCGGCAGTGAACCCGCCGCCGGGCTGCCCGTTCCAGACGCGGTGCCGCTGGAAGTCGCAGGTGAGCCCTGCGGGCCTGTGCGACCGCGAAATGCCACCGGTCAAGACGCTGGACGGGGGGCATCAGATCAAATGCCACCTTACGACCGAACAGCTTGCGCAGATGGAACCAGTGATCAAGGTCGCGGCAGAATGATCCCTGCCCACCGGGGTGGCTGTCTGGCGACCCCGGCCCGGGCTTCACGGTAACTTACCCCAGGATCGCCTTGACGTAGTTTTCCGTCTCGGCATAGGGCGGGATGCCGTCGTGTTCCTCAACCGCACCGGGCCCCGCGTTATAGGCGGCAAGGGCCAGCTTCCAGCTGCCGAACTTGTCATACATCATCCGCAGATAGCGCGCGCCGCCGTCCAGATTGGCCTGCGGGTCATTGATGTCCACGCCAAGGATCTCAGCCGTGCCGGGCATCAACTGGGCAAGCCCTTTGGCCCCCTTGTGGCTGACCGCCACAGCGTTCCAGCCGCTTTCCTGCTGAACCAGCCGCAGGAACAGGTCTTCCGGCACGCCATGCTTGCGGGCGGCGGCCTTGGCAACCTCAAGATACTCGCCACGGTAGCTGCCACGATAGGCGGGCGTCGCTTCGGCCACGGCCTCACCGTCCTTGTACTTGGGCGTCAGCTTGACCGATCCGCTGTATTGCTTGGCAAGTTTGTCGTCGATCAGCCGGGACTGGGATTCAAACAGCGCAGTGCGGGACTTGGTCGAACCCGTCAGCTTCAGCCCTTCGGCAAAGGCAGAGCCACTGAAAACCAGCGCCAGAAACAGGCCAGCGCCAAGATCCTGCGCGCTTTTGCGTGTGAAACCTGGCACCCTTGGCACCCCTGCCCTAACCCCGACCGCGCGACTATACTGGCATTTTGACGGTTTTCCAGTCCGGAACCGGCAGGATTTCCGCACCCCGCCGCGGATTGCTGGCAGATTCTCGCCGAAAGCCCGGCGCGGGCGGCGCTTTGCAGCGGCCCTTGGCCTTGGGGCCGTGCCTCGGTATAGGTTTATTAACCACGCGGCGTCGAAGCTGCGGCAAAGATGCAATCAGGGAGAATCGTATGGCGGGGTCGGTCAACAAGGTCATCATCGTGGGCAACCTCGGCCGTGATCCCGAGGTGCGCAATTTTCCCAATGGCGGCAAGGTCGTGAACCTGCGCATCGCCACGTCGGAAAGCTGGCGTGACAAGGCGACGGGCGAAAAGAAAGAGCGGACCGAATGGCATTCGGTCGCAATCTTCAACGAACCGCTGGGCAAGATCGCCGAACAGTACCTGCGCAAGGGGTCGACCGTTTATATCGAAGGCCAGCTTGAAACCCGCAAATGGCAAGACCAGTCCGGCGCCGACCGCTACACGACCGAGGTTGTTGTGCGGCCCTACCGGGGCGAGCTGACGCTGCTTGGCGGACGCGACAGTGGGTCGGGTGGTGGCGGTGGCGGCGGGTATGACGACCGTGGCGGCTATGACGACTATGCCGGTCAAGGCGGTGGCGGGTCCACCGGGGGTGGCCGCAGCGGCGGTGGCGGCAGCGCCCCTTCAGGCGGGCGGTCCGACATGGATGACGAGATTCCGTTCTGACAGCGGCCAGAACCCGGGGCTGCCGCGCTGCGGCGGCCCCGCTCTGGCGGCACTGGACGTTGGCCGGGAATTCCCTATATAATCGGTCAACAACCCATGCGACGTCAGGACACGTGCGATGCAGGACCAGATCGAGGGCACGGCGCTGATCAAGCCCTCAACCACCGACCATCCGCTTTACCCGCAAATCGTTGAGGCGTGCCGGTCGGTGTTCGACCCGGAAATCCCGGTCAACATCTTCGACCTCGGGCTGGTCTACACGATCGAGATCGGGGAGGAGAGCCAGGTTGACATCACCATGACCCTGACCGCCCCCGGCTGCCCCGTCGCGGGCGAAATGCCGGGTTGGGTCGCGGACGCGGTGGAACCCCTGCCCGGGGTGAAGCAGGTTGACGTCCACATGACCTTTGACCCGCCCTGGGGCATGGACATGATGTCGGACGAAGCCAAGCTTGAACTGGGCTTCATGTAGGCGCAGGCCAGAACAGCGCAAAACGCCAGGGCTTGAACGGTGTCCGGGTCGGGATTACCTTGAAGCCAACCGAAAGGACCGCAGATGTTCGGCATTCCCGGCAAGGCCGCCGTTACCCTTACCCCCGCTGCCACACGGCAGATTGCCCGCCTGATGGAGCGTCAGGGGTCGTCCGGCCTGCGCATCGGCGTCAAGAAGGGCGGCTGTGCGGGGATGGAGTACACGATGGACTATGTGTCTTCGGTCAACCCGCTGGATGAGGTGGTTGAACAGGACGGCGCCCGGGTCATGATCGCGCCGATGGCGCAGATGTTCCTGATCGGCACCGAGATTGACTATGAAGCCGGACTTCTGGAAGCCGGGTTCAAGTTCCGCAATCCGAACGTGGCCGAGGCCTGCGGCTGCGGAGAATCGATCAAGTTCAAGGATGCTCCTGCCGCTTGACCCGGCAGTTGAGCGGAGCGGCGTTGCCGCACGACTTTTCTCTTGCCCCGGCGCAAGATGCGCCGCGGCAAGGCTGCAAAGGGGGCGTTCCGCCCCCTCGCCGTTCCGGCTCACCCCCTGAGGATATTTGGCGAAGAGAAAGCTCCGGGGCTTTTCCTTTGGCAGGCGAGGCGCTAGGCATCTTGCGCGGAACCCTTGGAGACGCCTGATGAAAAAGCTAGCCGCCGGAAACTGGAAGATGAACGGCACCGCTGTGGCGCTGGCTGAAGTGCGGGCGCTGATGGCGGCGCATCCTGCCCCGGCCTGCGAGATGCTGCTCTGCCCACCCGCCACGCTGGTTGCGCGGATGGCAGAGGCGGCGCGTGGCAGTGCCCTTATGGTCGGCGGGCAGGATTGCCACCCGAAAGCCAGCGGCGCGCATACCGGTGATATCTCGGCCGACATGCTGAAAGACGCCGGCGCCAGCCATGTGATCGTTGGCCATTCCGAACGCCGCGCCGATCATGGCGAAACTGACGCCCTGGTCCGCGCCAAGGCCGAAGCCGTGCTTGCCGCCGGGCTGGTGGCGGTCGTCTGCATCGGCGAGACCGAGGCCGAACGTGACGCCGGGCAGACGCTGGCGGTAATTGGCGGCCAACTGGACGGGTCGCTGCCTGCGGGGGCTACCGCTCAGACCCTTGTGGTCGCTTACGAGCCGGTCTGGGCCATTGGCACCGGGCGCACCCCAACCTTGGCCGAGATTGCCGAGGTCCACACCTTCCTTCGCGATCGGCTGCGCGGGCGGATCGGTGCCGAAGCCGACGGCGTGCGTCTGCTGTACGGCGGGTCGGTCAAGCCGTCGAACGCGGCCGAGATTTTTGCCGTGCCCCATGTTGACGGAGCCCTTGTCGGCGGGGCCAGCCTGAAGGCCAGCGATTTCGGGGCCATCGTGGCGGCACTGTCTGCCTGACGACATCACGGGGTCGCTGGCAGATCAGCCTGCGCTCCACCGCTTGCCTAGCGTGGCCCCATGACAGTCCTTACCCCCACTGCGCGGCGGACGCTTCTGACGGCCAATCTGTTCTGCCTCGCCTCGATGGTGATCTGGGCGGCGGGGCTGCCTGCGGCGGACCTGATCATTCCCCACATGCCGCCTGTCGCATTGACAGCCGGGCGCGCCATGCTGGCGGCTGCGGTCTTGCTGCCGGTCTGGTGGCTGCTGGAAGGGCGCAACGCGGTGCTGGGGGCGGACTGGGTGACCGGCGCCTGGGTGGGTTTTGTCACCCTTGGGCTGGCCTCGTTCTTCGTGATCATCGCGCTGCAGTTCAACGACCCTGTCACTGTCGCCATCGTCACCGCGGTGATGCCGGTGGTCGGGATCCTGCTGGAATGTCTGGCTGACAAACGCCCCTTTACCCGGGCGCTCGCCTTGGGGCTGCTGTTGTCAGTGGCCGGCGGCCTGATCGCCGTCAGCGGCAGCGAAGGCAGCGTCGATTTCGGCGTCGGCGTGCTGGCCGCGCTCGCCTCGGTCCTGTGCTACACTTGGGGCAGCCGCGAGACGGTGCGCGCCCTTCCGGGCCTCTCTCCGCTGGGCCGCAGCGCCATCACGGTGACGGGATGCGCCGTGGTGGCCCTGCTGGCAGCGCTTGGGGATGGGGTCTTGCGGAACCAGTGGCCTGACTGGCAAGCCATTGGGGTGCCAGAATTCACCGGCCTTGCGATCTTTGGCATCGGGTCGATGGCGATCAGTCAGCTTTTGTGGATCATCTCGGTCGGGCGGATCGGCATTGGGGCTGCCTCCATGCACATGAACGCAGTGCCGTTTTATGTCATGCTGATGGTGTTCACCCTTGGCGGGCCGTGGAACTGGGCCCAGACTTTTGGCGCGGTGGTCGTGGTGACCGGCGCATTGCTGGCGCAGGGACTGATCGGACGGCAGAGGTAGGCCATGCAGACACTGCAGCAATCGCCCAAGGATCCGGGCTTCGTGCAGAACCCTTATCCGTTCTACGAACGCGCCCGGTCGGGTGGCCCGTTCTTTCACTGGCAGGACTATGATCTGGTCTGTACCGGCAATGCAGCCGCCGTCAACGCCATCTTCCGCGATCGTCGCTTTGGTCGCGAGCCGGTGGATCCGCTGCCGGTTCCCGCGCATCTTGCGCCCTTCTATGCCGTCGAAGCCCATTCGATGCTGGAGCTGGAGCCGCCCCGGCACACCCGCCTGCGCAATCTGGTGCTGCGGGCCTTCACCTCGCGCCGGATCGCGGGGCTCGGGCCCGACATCACGGTGCTTGCGACCGACCTTGCCGAAGCGCTGCCGCCGGGACGGTGTGACCTCCTGCAAACCTTCGCCCAGCCCTTGCCTGTGCGGATCATTGCCCGGCTTCTGGGGGTGCCCGAGGACATGGCGCCTGACCTGCTGCGCTGGTCCAACGCGATGGTCGGCATGTACATGGCTGGTCGGACGCGCGAGATGGAGGACCGGGCCATTGCCGCGACCGAAGCCTTCGTGGCCTTCCTCCGCTCCTATGTCGAGGAGCGGCGGGCGCACCCGGCCGATGACCTGATCACGCAGTTGATCGCCGCCGAGATGGACGGCGACGCCCTGTCGACGGACGAGCTGATCTCGACCTGCATCCTGCTGCTGAACGCGGGCCACGAGGCGACGGTGCACACCATCGGCAATGGCGTGAAGACGCTGCTGGAAACCCGGGCCCAAGCCTCGGCGCTTGGCCCCGATGCAGTGGCAGGCACGGTGGAAGAGATCCTGCGCTTTGACCCGGCGCTGCATATGTTCACGCGCTATTGCTACGCCGAGGTTGAGGTGATGGGCCAGACTTTCCAGCGCGGTGATCGGGTCGGGCTGCTGCTGGCCGCAGCCAACCGCGATCCGGGAGCATGGGACCGGCCCGCGCAGTTCCTGCCCGGACGGCCCACGCGGCCGAATGTCAGTTTCGGCGCCGGGCTGCATTTCTGCGTCGGCGCCCCCTTGGCACGGCTTGAGCTGCAGATCGCCCTGCCGATCCTCTTTGCGCGGCATCCCGGCCTGCGGCTTGCCGCCCCGCCCCACTATGGCGACGTCTATCATTTCCATGGCCTGAAAGAGCTTCTTGTCACCACCGGACCTGATTGAGCGGCGCAAGATGCGCCGCACACGATCCCTCGTCGTCGCGTACCGCTCCTCCTCAGCGCATGAGGGGCTCGCCCCTCAAACTCCCCAGAGTATTTGGCAAAGAGCAGGATCATTTGCTCTTTGCCAAATACTCCCGCCGGAGGCGATCACCCGAGCCGGTTGGGGCGCGCTTGCGCGCACCAGAGGCGAGACAAAAGGAATGCGCGGCACGCGCTCGAGTCGATGGCCGGCGGTCAAAGCGGCAGGACGGTGGTTGATTTGATCTCTTCCATGCTCAAAAGCGCTGTCACGTTGTAGATCCGCACTTCGGAAATCAGCGCCTGATAGAAGGTGTCATAGGCCCGGGCATTCTTGACGCGCACTTTCAGGATATAGTCGATATCCCCCGCCAGCCGGTGCGCTTCCAGCACCTCGGGACGCTCCTTCAGGGCCTTCAGGAACTTGCGCTGCCAGTCCGCCTCATGCTCCGACGTGCGGATCAGCACGAAGAAACAGGCCTCAAGCCCCAAGGCCTCGGGGTCGAGGATCGCTGTCGTTCGGGTGATCACGCCCTGCTCGCGCATGCGGCGGATGCGGTTCCACACCGGGGTCTTTGACGAGCCGACCTTGCGCGCAATCTCGTCCAGCGACTGTTCGGCATCGGTTTGCAGTTCGGACAGGATTTTCCGGTCCAGTTCGTCCAATTGGGCCGCCATTCGCCTTCACCCCGTCAATCCGGAACCCTGTTCCACTTGCGGGCAGTATCGGAACAAATGTCCTTATCTGCAAGGGTCTCTGGCGGAAATCCGGGAAAATCTTCTATACTGGGTCAAGATTTTCGGGGTCCGGTCATGTTCAGCCTTCCTTCCCATCCTGTCCTTTTCGTCGGCGCCGGTCCCGGTTCGGCCGATCACCTGACGCTGGGCGCCTTGCGCGCGATCACGCAGGCTGACGTCGTGATCCATGACCGTCTGGTCGGGCCCGAGGTTCTGGACCTTATTCCGCCCCAAGCCCGCCGGATCGACGTTGGGAAGGAGGGGTTCGGCCCGTCGACCCCGCAAGCCACGATCAACGCCACCCTCGTGACCGAGGCGCTGACCGGCGCGCGGGTTGTCCGTCTGAAGGGCGGCGACTGTGGCATCTTCGGGCGGCTGGATGAAGAGATCGAGGCTTTGGAGGCGGCCGGGATCGGGTTCACGATTCTCCCCGGTCTGACCTCGGCCACAGTGGCCGCCGCGCGCATCGGGCAATCGCTCACCCGCCGGGGCCGCAACGCCAGCCTGCGGATCATTACCGGGCATGACATGGCCGGCTTTGCCGATCAGGACTGGCGTGGGCTGGCCCGCAAGGGCGAAGTCGCCGCGATCTACATGGGCAAGAAATCCGCCCGCTTCATCCAAGGCCGGCTGATGATGCATGGCGCGGCACCCGACACTGCCGTGACCGTCGTGGAAAACGTCAGCCGCGATGATGAACGGATCCTGCCGGCCACCCTTGCAACCCTGCCCGACGCCGTGGCAAGGGTCGTCGGCCCCGCTGTCATACTTTTCGGCCTCGCCCCGCGCGAGGCTGCCGCCGCCCTGACCATCCGCAAGGAAGCCCACGCATGAGCCGCCGTTTCACCCCGAAGGTCGTCACCGCCAACCTGCTGCGCGAAGGCGATGTGGTCTATCTGACCGCCGATGACCGCTGGTCACCCCACCACCATGAGGCCGAGCTGATCGAGGATGAGGCCCACGCCCAGATGCGGCTGCTGCATGCCTCGGCCCAGAAACTGCTTGTGGTCGGGGCCTATCTCGCCGATGCGAAAGCCGGGGCGAATGGCCCGGAGCCGACCCATTTCCGCGAGGCGTTCCGCACCCGCGGCCCGTCGAACTATCCCCACGGCAAGCAAGCCGATCTGGCGTAGGTCGGGCTTAAGCCCGACTCTCTTGAAAGAGCCCGCGATGTATTCCTATTCCGACTTCGACGAAGCCTTCGTTCGCGCCCGCGTCGCCCAGTTTACCCAGCAGGTCGAACGCCGCCTTGACGGCAGCCTGACGGAAGACGAGTTTCGCCCCCTGCGGCTGATGAACGGGCTTTATCTGCAGCTGCACGCCTACATGTTGCGGGTGGCGATCCCTTATGGCTCGCTGAACCCCGGCCAGATGCGCCAGCTTGCCCATATCGCCGACACTTGGGACAAGGGCTATGGCCACTTCACCACCCGGCAAAACATCCAGTTCAACTGGCCGAAGCTCCCTGACGTGCCCGCGATCCTTCAGGCGCTGGCGGATGTCGAAATGCACGCCATCCAGACCTCGGGCAACTGCGTGCGGAACGTGACCGCCGACCATTTCGCTGGCGCGGCTGCGGACGAAATCGCCGACCCACGGCCCTACGCGGAACTGCTCCGCCAGTGGTCCACCGACCACCCGGAATTTCAGTTCCTGCCCCGCAAGTTCAAGATCGCCATCACTGGCAGCCCGAATGACCGCGCCGTAACCCGTGCGCATGACATCGGCCTGCGGATGGTCCGCAATGCGGCAGGTGAGTCGGGCTTTGAAGTGATGGTCGGCGGCGGCCTTGGCCGGACCCCGATGATCGGTGTGACGGTGCGGGAGTTCCTACCGGAAGCCGACCTCTTGCCTTACGTTGAGGCGGTCCTGTCCGTCTACAACACGCTTGGCCGCCGCGACAACAAGTACAAGGCGCGGATCAAGATCACCGTGCATGAGACCGGGGCCGAGGAAATCACCCGGATGATCGAGGCGCGGTTCGCCGAGCTTCGCCCCCTGTTCGGCGGCAACGATCAGAAGCTGTTGGCCGACATCCGTGAGGCCTTCGCGCCCCCTGCCTTCCGCAATGCGCCGACCGACGCCTATGACGCCTTCCACAGCGCCGACCCGGTGTTTCGCGCCTGGGCTGACACCAATCTGACCGCCCACCGCAACGCGCAATACGCCATCGTCACGATCAGCCTGAAGGCGCATGGCGAGACCCCGGGCGATGCTACTAGCGCGCAGATGCGTCTGATGGCCGACCTGGCGGAGAAGTATGGGCACAGCGATCTGCGGATCAGCCATGAGCAGAACGTCATCCTGCCGCATGTCCACAAGTCTGACCTCCCGACCTTGCACGCGGCGCTGATGCAGGCCGGGCTGGCAACGGCCAACGTGGGCCTCTTGTCCGACATCATCGCCTGCCCCGGCATGGATTACTGCGCACTGGCGACGGCGCGGTCGATCCCAGTCGCACAGGAACTGGCTACGCATTTCGAGGCGCTGAAGCTGGAGCATGAGATCGGCCCCCTGAAGATCAAGATCTCGGGCTGCATCAACGCTTGCGGGCATCACCATGTCGGCCACATCGGGATTCTGGGGCTGGACCGGGCGGGGGTCGAAAACTACCAGATCACCCTTGGCGGCGACGGCACGGAAACCGCGGTGATCGGTGACAAGACCGGCCCCGGCTTTGCCTATACCGAGATTGTCCCGGCCATCGAACGCATCCTGCGCGCCTATCTGGCCCTGCGGCTGGAACCGTCCGAGACCTTTCTGCAAGCCTTCCGCCGCGTCGGAATGGACCCGTTCAAGGTGGCTCTCTACGAGACTGAAGGCGCGCAAGATGCCGCGTGACCTGCACACCGGCCCGGTGGCAGAGCGTGTGGCGGCGCTGAACGCGCGGTACAAGCACCACTCGGCCACCGCAGTCTTGGAACATGCGCTGAAGGATGATGACCTTGGCCGCGTGGCGCTGGTTTCATCGTTTGGCGCGGAATCGGTCGTGCTTTTGCACCTTGTTTCGGTAATCGCCCCGGAAACACCGGTGCTGTTCGTCGATACCAAAATGCTGTTTCAGGAAACCCTCGACTACCAGCGTGAGCTGGCGGAAAAGCTGGCGCTTTGCGACATCCGCACGATCCGCGCCAACCCGGCCCGGGTGAACTTCGAAGACCCGGACGGCACGCTCCACCAGTTCAACACCGACAGCTGCTGCAACGTCCGCAAGGTGGAACCGCTGGAACGCGCGCTGTCCAAATTCGACGGCTGGATCACCGGTCGCAAGCGGTTTCAGAACGCTGATCGGGGGACCATCGACTTCTTCGAGAACGAAGGCGACTTCCGGATCAAGGTCAACCCGCTGACCCATTGGGGGCGGGAGGATCTTGAGGAATACATGGTCGAAAACCGCCTGCCACGGCATCCGCTGGTGGCGAAGGGCTTTCCGTCCATCGGCTGCGCGCCGTGCACATCTGCGGTGAAGCCGGGTGAAGACCCGCGCGCAGGCCGTTGGCGCGGAACGCAAAAGACCGAATGTGGCATCCATTTCATTGACGGCAAGGCCGTGAAAATACCCAAGGAGAACGCGGCATGACCGTCATCGTCACCGACGCCGGATTCAGCCCCGCCACCCAGCGCGAGATCGTGGCGCTGTCCGATCTGACCGATCAGACGGCTGTGGACCTGTCCAACACCGACGACCCCCATGCGCTGGTCGGGCGGCTGGATGAGCTGACGCTGATCCGCGTCGCCTTCCCCGCCTTCAACGACGGCCGCGCCTTCACCATCGCCCGCCGCCTGAGGGAACTTGGCTATACCGGCCAGCTTCTGGCCCTTGGGCCGGTGATTGCCGACCAATACGCCATGCTGCGCCGTGTGGGGTTTGACGGGGCGGAAATTCCCGACGATGTCGCCGCCCGCCAACCCGCCGACCAGTGGCAATTCCGCGCTGGTGATTGGCGGCAGCACCACTATCAGGCCCGCCTGCGCGCCTGACTTTCGTTTGACCTCAATCAAGGCTAAGAACGGACGGCTGCCTTAGGCCGAAATCACCCCCATGACCGAAGCGATCCTGATGACCGAAGCAAGCCCGATCCCCGCCGCAAAGCTGCATTTGCCCGATGCCCAGACTGTCACTGCCGTGCAGCACTGGACGGACCGGCTGTTTTCCTTCCGCGTGACCCGGCCGCAATCCCTGCGGTTCCGGTCGGGGGAGTTTGTGATGATCGGCCTGATGGGCGACAACGGCAAACCCCTGCTGCGCGCCTATTCCATCGCCTCGCCCGCCTGGGATGAGGAGTTGGAGTTCTATTCGATCAAGGTGCCGGATGGGCCTCTGACGTCAAAGCTGCAGCACATCCAGCCGGGGGATGAGATCATCCTGCGCCCGAAACCGGTGGGCACGCTGGTGCATGACGCCCTGCTGCCCGGCAAGCGGCTGTGGTTTCTGGCGACGGGTACCGGCCTTGCCCCCTTCGCCAGCCTGATGCGCGAACCCGAGACCTATGAGAAATACGATCAGGTCATCATGATGCACACCTGCCGCGAGGTGGCAGAACTGGAATATGGCAAGCGGCTGGTGGAAAGCCTGCAGGACGACCCGCTGATCGGCGAGATGGTGGGGGACAAGCTGATCTACTACCCCACCACCACGCGCGAGCCGTTTCACCATATGGGACGGGTGACCGACAACCTGTCCTCGGGCAAGGTCTTCGCTGACCTTGGCCTGCCCCCCATGAACCCGGCCGAGGATCGGGCGATGGTCTGCGGGTCGCTGGCCTTCAACGTGGACGTCAAGGCGATCCTCGAAGGGTTCGGGTTGCGCGAGGGCGCGAATTCGGAGCCGCAGGAGTTTGTGGTCGAAAAGGCCTTTGTCGGCGACGGGATCTGAGACTGTCCCTTGCAGGGACATTGTGTGCAGGCCCATGAACTCAATGGGTTACGAATTCAGTTCATGAAGTCTCAAGACTTTGCCCCCCCAAACACCGCCTATGCAAAAGGCCGCCGGAGCGATCCGGCGGCCTTTGTCATGTCATCAAGAACACAGGCTTACATGCCAAGCGCGGTCTTGACCTGAGCGACAGTGTCGGCAACCAGCGCGGGGTTCGCGCGGGCGGCTTCGACAGCGGTTTTCAACATGGTCTTGGTCGCTTCATCCAGCGTCGAGCCGTCGATCAGCGCCGTGACGGAGTCTGCGTTGAAGTTCGCAGGGTCAAGGGCTGCGGCGGCATCGGTCACCGCGTCGGTGGCGGCAGCAGCGCCTTCGGTCACAGCCTCGGTCGCGGCGGCGGCACCTTCGGTGACAGCTTCGGTTGCGGCGGCAGCAGCTTCGGCAGCGGCGGCCTCAGCAGCGGCAGCCTCGGCAGCGGCAGCCTCGGCGGCAGCAGCCTCAGCGGCGGCGGCTTCGGCGGCAGCGGCGGCGGCAGCTTCTTCGGCCTTCTTCGTCGCTTCCTCGATCATCGCAGCTTCCTGCTGCGGCTTGTAGACGAACTGGTAATAGCCCCCACCAGCCAGGAGGACGACGAGCGCGCCGATGATTACAGTTCTGTTCATATCAAAAACTCCCTAGACCGGAACAATGACCCGGATGGCGGTCATATGGCAGTTCGAACCCGGCTTGAAAAGGCCAGTGCGGCTTTCGCGCGTTAAATCGCCGGTTGCATGACCATGGTCTCGGGGTGCGCAGAGCCTTGCAGACCGCAGGACTCGGGCTTGCGGCAGACGGCCCGGAGGGCTAGATTGTCCACGCAGGATGCAACAACCAAAGGACGCACACCATAGCCCGCCGCCCCCACAATGCCCCGCCGCAACGCGACACCGGCCCCCGGATCAATGACCGTATCCGCAGCACCGAAATCCGCCTGATCGGTGCCGATGGCGAAAACGTCGGGGTCGTGACCCCCGCCCGTGCCATGCAGATGGCCGAAGAAGCCGGGCTTGACCTGGTCGAAATCTCGCCCACGGCGGTGCCGCCGGTCTGCAAGATCATGGATTTCGGCAAGTTCAAGTATGAGACCCAGAAGCGCGAGGCCGAGGCGCGGAAGAAGCAGAAGATCATCGAGATCAAGGAAATCAAGTTCCGCCCCGGAACGGATACCCATGATTACGACGTCAAGATGCGCTCCGTGGTCAAGTTTCTGGAGGAAGGCGACAAGGTCAAGGTCACGCTGCGGTTCCGGGGGCGCGAAATGGCGCACCAGGATCTTGGTCTGGAATTGCTCAAGCGGGTTGAGGCTGACGTGGCCGAGCTTGGCAAGATCGAATCCTTCCCCCGGCTGGAAGGCCGCCAGATGGTGATGATGATCGGCCCGAAATAGGCCAGTCTTTCTGCGCTGTGGTTTCGGGGGCCTTCGTGCCCCCGTTTTCATTTGGGCATCGGCCCGGGTTTGCCTTAGTCCGGCCCGGTTTCGCGCAGGCGGCCCCGGATCGGGATTTCCTTCAAAAGGCCCCCTACCCCCATTTCGGCGATGTCATCGTCGCCAAGCTGGATGCCACAGGCCAGCCGTTCCAGCACCCAGTCGGCCCCGTTCAGCGCCGGGCTTCGGGCGCATCCCGGCAGGCCGATGACCGGCTTCTCGCCAAGGCTACCCAGAAACAGCAGGTTTCCGGGATCAACCGGCATGCCAAAGCGCAGGACCTTGCCGCCTGCCGCGCGAACCGCCTCGGGCGCTGTGTCGTGCAGGTCTGATGTGGCCGATCCGGTCAGGATCAGCAGCATCTCGCCCTGCGCGGCGGCAAGGGCACTGGCGACGGCAGCGGTCTGGTGCGGGACGGTGACACAGTCGGCCAAGCTGATCCCAAGGGCGTTCAACCGGGCCTCGACCGCGCGGCGGCCCTTGGCGGCAAGTTTTGGGGCAAGGTCCGGGACCTGCGTCAGGATCAGGCTGGCGCTGCGGTGGCGGACTGGCAACACCCGAAGCGCATTGCGCGCCAGATCACAGGCCCGCGCCAAGGCGTCCTCGGGGACCGCATAGGCGATGATCTTGACGGTGGCCGACAATTGGCCCGGAGCCACGCGAGCGAAGGGCGGCAGCGTGGCCAGAGTGATGGCCGGATGCACTCGGTTCAGTGCGTGAATAGCGGCTGGGTCAAAGGCAAGGATGCCCGGACCGGCTGCATTCAGGTTGACCCGGCCGGTATGGGCTTGCGACAGCGCAAGACCCGCCGCGACGGGGTCCGGCACAAGGGCAGCGGCAAGGCGGGACGCCGCGCTGTCTTCTGCCACATCGCCGGGGTCAAGCCGGGCGACCGTTACAGTGGTAAGCCCGGAGGCCTGAAGGCGGGCAAGATCGGCCGCATCAAGTGTGCAGCCCTTGCGCAAGCGGCCATCGGGCAGCGCGACGGAATGCGCCAGGATCGCGCCTTGGGCCATGTGCAGGGGAACCGGGCCGAATTGCATCAGGCACGCAGGGTCTGGGTGATCTGGGCCATGATGCTGACCGCGATTTCCGCAGGCGACTTCGCCCCGATGTCCAGACCGACGGGGGCGTGAATTCGGGCGATCTCCTCGGGCGTGAAGCCTGCGGCGGTCAGCCGGTCCAGCCGTTTGGCATGGGTCTTCTTTGACCCAAGGCAGCCCAGATAGAAGGCCGGCGACTTCAGGGCTGTGTGAATGGCGGGGTCGTCCAGCTTGGGGTCATGGGTCAGCGTCACGATGGCGGTGCGGGCGTCGGGGGCGAGGCTTGCCAGCGCCTCATCCGGCCAGTCGTCAAGCAGTGTCTCGCCCGGGAACCGCTCGCTCGATCCGAACGCGGCACGGGGGTCGATCAGGGTGCAGGCATAGCCACATTCGCGGGCGATGGTCAGCAGGGGCTGGGCGATATGGACCGCACCAACGACGATCAGGCGCAGGGGCGGGTTGTGGACCGCGATGAAGCGACCGTCCTCCTCCATCCCTGAGCGGTCGGATTTCAGGCGGGCGTCCACGGTCACGTCCTGACCGGGCGTGACAAGCTGACGGGTCCAATTGGCAAGTGTGGTGACCAGTGCTGCGGCATGGGAGGTGGTGCGGGCGTTGACGAGGTCGGCCAGGATCGGCTCCGGCAGTGCATTGGGGCCTTCGCCGACGGGTTCGACAAGGATGCGGATTGTCCCGCCACAGGCGAGGCCTGCGGCGAAGGCTGTCTCATCACTGACGCCGAAGGTCAAAAGGCGGGGGGTGCGGTCGGTGAGCGCCTCCAGCGCCTCGGTCACGACGGCGCCTTCGACGCAGCCGCCCGAGACCGACCCGACCATGTCGCCGGTGCCGGAGATGGCAAGCTGGCTTCCGGCGGGGCGCGGGGCGGAGCCCCAGGTTTCCACCACGGTGGCAAGGGCTGCACCGACGCCTGCGCGGAGCCAGGCGAGGGCGGCTTCGGGGATCTGGTCATGCGTGGCGCGGGTCATCGGGGGCCTCCTACGGTGCCGAGTATGCGTCCCGGGGCGGCGGTTTGCCACTGAAATGACGAAGGCCGCCGGAGGGAACGGCGGCCTTCTCACTGTGTCTGACGTGCGGGTTACTGCACGACAGCCGTCCGCATCAGCGGGGTGATGACCCGCACTTCGACGCGACGGTTCAGTGGTTCGTTGGCTTGGGTGTCGACCAGAAGTTCAGTCTCGCCATAGCCTTGGATCACCATGTTTTCCGGCGGGATGTCGAAGTATTCCGTCAGCGCGAGTGCCACCGATTCCGCGCGCCGGTCAGACAGCGCAAGGTTCATCGCGGCCTTGCCGGTGGCATCGGTGTGGCCTTCCACAAGGAACACCTCACCCGGGTTCTCGTCCAAGAGGTCCTGCATGACGCGGCCAAGGTCGGCCAGATCGCGGGCTTCGGAGGCCGGGATGGCGGCCGATCCGCTGGCGAAGGTCACGTTGTCGGTGTCGATCACCGCTGCAAGGGCACGCACTTGCGGGATCTCGCGGATCTGGCGGAGCGAGAATTTGCGCCCCGCGCGGTCTGCTTCAAGTGCCGCAAGCTCACGCTTCAGGGCGGCGTCATCGTCCTTGGACGAGATCACGATCCGCGAACGAGGGGTCGGCAGGTCGCGCACCACAACCACTTCCTCGCGCTGCAGATCGTCGATCAGCACAAGTTCGCGGCCAAGGTCGTCATAGGTCGCGCGGCGCAGCACGCGGCCCGTGGCATCGCGGATTGTCACCACCTGGGTGCCATCCTCGCGTTCGACGATCGTGCGGGTCGACCCATCGCGGAAGGTTTCGGTCCGCACGGTAGACCCTGGACGGCGGATCACCGTGTCGTCGTCCTTGAGCACCTGATAGGTGCCGTCGGGGTTCAGGACCACCACCCGGTCGCCCGTGTTTGACACGACGCGGCGGTCTTCCTGGGCTTCGTTGTTGTTCTTGATGATCGCACCGACGGCGAGCGCACCAAGCACCAGAAGGCCGCCCTTTTCAAGATCGGACAGCCCGCTTCTGCGGCCATCATCGCGGCGGCGGGGCGCGGCGGCGAATTCTTCGCTCGACGTCCGGGCCGAGTCTTCGGTGATGGTTTGAGTCACGGAGCCGATCAGGTCATCGGGGTTGACTGGCGGTGGGACCGTTCCATCGGCGGCAGGTTCGACCTCTCCATCGGTAGCCGCAACCGTGGCTGCAGCGGCGAGCGATTCCGGGTTGATGGCGGTCGGATCGCTGGTCAGAAGCTCGGTCAGGCTTTCAACCTCAGCCTCGGACACGACGGGCGCGTCGACCGGTTCGGATTCGACGGCATCGGGTTCGGCAGTGCGCAGACCAGCGGCAGGGTCGACGATTTCACCATCGTCAGAGATGGCAAGCTCTGCCTCGGCCTCAGCCAGGGCTGCGGCATCGGCCTCCGGGTCGACGACTTCGCCCGTGTCGGGGTTGACTGTGGCGTCGGCAGGCACGTCGGCGACCGCCTCGTCAGTCGGTTCGGCTACCGGTTCCTCGGTGGGTTCAACCACGACTTCTTCCGTGGGTTCGGCCGCGGTTTCTTCGGTGGGTTCGGCGACGACTTCTTCCGTGGGTTCGGCAGCGGTTTCCGCCTCGGCTGCAGCTTCGGCTTCTGCCTCTGCTTCGGTTTCGAGGACAGGATCGGCTTCGGCCTGCGCGGCTGCGTCAGCTTCGGCTTGGGCCGCAGCGTCAGCTTCGGCTTGGGCCGCTGCGTCGGCTTCGGCCTGAAGGGCCGCTTCCAGATCGGCTGCAGCCTGATCCGCTTCTGCTTGTGCAGCAGCGTCCGCGTCGGCTTGGGCAGCGGCATCAGCGTTTGCGTCGGCTTCGGGGACAGGCTCGATGACCGGGTCGGCGGCGACTTCAGCCTCTGGCTGGGCGGCAGCGTCAGCTTCGACTGCGGCTTCGGCGCCAGCCTCATCGGCAGCCTGTGAAGCGGCTTCCGCCTCGACCGAGGCTTGCGCGGCGGCTTCAGCTTCTGCGGCGGCCTGTGCGGCAGCGGCGTCCTGAGCTTGTGATGCGGCTTCGGCATCCGCGGCGGCTTGGGCGGCGGCTTCAGCCTCAGCCTGAGCGGCAGCATCTGCTTCGGCAGCGGCTTGGGCGGCAGCATCGGCTTCGGCCTGGGCGGCGGCTTCGGCCTCGGCGGCAGCTTGCGCGGCGGCTTCGGCTTCGGCCTTGGCGGCAGCTTCTGCGGCGGCGGCAGCCTGAGCGTCGGCCTCGGCCTGGGCGGCAGCGGCGGCTTCTGCTTCGGCAGCGGCTTGCGCAGCAGCGTCGGCTTCAGCTTGCGCGGCAGCGGCAGCGGCCTGTGCGGCGGCTTCCGCTTCGGCGGCGGCAGCTTCGGCGGCGACTGCGGCTTCGGCGGCTTGCTGGGCCTGAATGATGGCTTCAAGGTCACAGGCGGCATCAGCCGTCGGCATGCAAAGCACCGAACCATCGACACCGACCACGGACCCGTCTTCAGCCAGCGTCTGGGCAAAAGCCGGGAACGTGGCTACGGGGGACAGCGCAACGGACAGGGCTGTCGTGGAGATCAGAAGCTTTCTCATACCATTCCTCATCATGATGGTCGCAACGTAAACCCGGACGACTCGATCCGGTTCCCTTGGCGATCCGATATTAGCAGATGACCCTGCTTGCCCCTGATATGCGATATCACGGGGTTGCCAGACGATAGCGGTCGGCAAAGCGCCGCCTAGTCGCGCAGAAGGGCAAGCAGCCGGGCCTTGTCGCCACTGTCGCCGGGGTCGGATATGGCAGCGCCAAGGGCTTCGAGCGAGGCGATCGAGTGGCCGGCGCGGAAACTGTCGACATGCGGCAGCATGGCACGGATGCCCTGCGCCCTGGGGGCAAAGCCGGTCCAGCGCAAGAGCGGGTTCAGCCAGATCAGGCGGCGGCAGGACAGGTGCAGACGCTCCATCTCGGCGGCGAGCAGGCCGCTGTCGTCGCGGTCTAGGCCATCGGTGATAAGAAGGACGACAGCGCCCTGCCCCAGCACGCGGCGCGACCAGTCGCGGTTGAAGGCGCGGATCGAGGGGCCGATCCGGGTGCCGCCCGACCAGTCCTGTGCCTGTGCGCCAGCGGCGCTGAGGGCCGCGTCGACATCGCGGCGGGCCATGTGGCGGGTGATGTTGGTCAGCCGCGTGCCGAAGGTGAAGGCATGGACCTTGGCCCAGCCCTGCCCCTTGCGGTTGGCAACGGCGTGGACGAAATGCAGGACCATGCGGGAGTAGTCGGCCATGGAGCCCGAGATGTCACACAGGACAATCAGGTTCGGCCAGCGCGTCACCGGGGCCTTGCGGGCGAGCGTGGTGATTTCGCCGCCGTGGCGCAGGCTTTGGCGCAAGGTCCGGCGCAGGTCGATGGCGGCCCCTTGGGTCGCGGCTCGGCTGCGGCGGGTGACAAGGGGTTTCACCGGAAGGGACAGCCGGGCGAGCATGCGTTTGGCCTCGGTCATCTCGGCGGTGGACATCAGTTCGAAGTCGAGCGTGCGAAGGCGTTCTTCGGCGGATTGGGTGGCGGTGGCGTCGATGGTGATTTCTTCGGCTTCCGCCTCGGTCGCAAGTTTGGGCGGAGGGGCTGCGCCGTCCAGCAGCGCCTCGGCGGCGCGGCGTTCGGCGGGGGCGGCGGGGCGGTCGTCCTGCAGGCCTTTCACCTGCGGGATCAGCAGCGACATCATGTGTTCAAGGAACTGCGGGTCGCGCCAGAACAGGCGGAACACCTCGGCGAAGGTGCGGGAGTGTTCGGGGCGGCTGACGAGGCAAGCGTGCAGGGTGTGGTAGAAATCCTCACGCCGCGTGAAGCCTGCGGCTTCGACGGCGCGGATGGTGTCGATGATGCGACCGGGGCCGATGGGCAAGCCCGCCTTGCGCAGGGCGCGGGCGAAATGGGTGATGTTGTGGGTGAGTTTGCCGTCTTCGGGGATGTCGAGGGGGGCGTAGGTGGCCATCGTCGAAGCGAGGGGTTTCACACCCCTCGCGCTCCCCGTGGGATATTTGGGCCAGAATGAAAGGTCATGCGGCGACTTCGCGGCGGACCTGATCAAGAAGGCGGGTGGTTTCGAGGCCTTGCAGTTTCTGGATGTCGTCCTGGTATTTCAGGATGGCACCAAGGGTGTCGGCGACGACTTCGGGGGACAGTTGGATCACGTCGAGGGCGAGGAGGCACTTGGCCCAGTCGATGGTTTCGGCCACGCCGGGGCGTTTGAAAAGGTCTTCACGGCGCAGCGCCTGCACGAAGGCCACCACCTCGCGGCTGAGGGTGGTCTGGGCTTCGGGGACGCGGGCGTTCAGGATGGCGAGTTCACGGTCGAAGGCGGGGTAGTCGACCCAGTGATACAGGCAGCGGCGTTTCAGGGCGTCATGCACTTCGCGCGTGCGGTTGGAGGTGAGGATGACGATGGGGGGTTCCGGGGCCTTGATGGTGCCAAGTTCGGGGATGGTTACCTGAAAATCGGACAGGGCTTCGAGGAGGAAGGCCTCGAACGGTTCATCCGTGCGATCAAGCTCGTCGATCAGAAGGACGGGCGCGCCGCCGGGCTGCGGGCGCATGGCTTCAAGCAGCGGGCGGGCGATCAGGTAGTCTTCGGTGAAAAGCTCGGTCTTCAGGGCGTCGCGGTCGCCGGCCCCGGTTGCCTCGGCCGTGCGGATGGCGATCATCTGGGCGGCGAAGTTCCATTCGGCAACGGCAGAGGATGCGTCGAGCCCTTCGTAGCATTGCAGGCGGATCAGGCGGCGGCCAAGGGCGGTGGCGAGGGTTTTGGCAATCTCGGTCTTGCCGACGCCAGCCTCGCCTTCCAGAAACAGGGGGCGGCCGAGTTTCAGGGACAGGAAGACCACCGTCGCAAGCGCACGGGACGAGACATAGCCCTGCCCGGCCAGCAGCGTTTCAACGGCGTCGATACTTTGGGGAATGGCGGTCAAGGGGGTCCTCCTGCCCGGGCATGCTGGCCTGTGGGGGGGCCTGCGGTCAAGGGTTCGTCTGGGGGTGCGTCTGGGTGTCCAGCCAGTTGCGGAAGGAAAGCAGCGGCGCGCGGGGTGGGTGGTCCTTGGGCCAGACGAGGTAATAGCTGCCAAGGGCGGGGATGGGGCCGCCAAAGACCGGGACAAGCCGACCTTCCGCCAGTTCGCGGGTGATGAGGAAAGTGGGCAGAAGCGCGAGGCCAAGCCCATGCACCGCGCCTTGGGCCATGGTGGCGAACTGGTCAAACAGCATGCCGGGTGGCCGCTGCCCCCCTACCCCATGATGCGTCAGCCAGCGGCCCCAGTCGCCCGTGCGGCTTTCCATCTGGAGAAGCGGGTGGGTCAGGATGTCTTCGGCGCGGGCCAAGGGTTTTGGCACAAGGCTGGGTGCGGCGACGGCAAGGACATCCTCATCCATGAGTTTGAGGTATGTGACCCCCGGCCAGTCTTGCCGGCCATAGTGGATGGCGGCGTCAAAGCCCGACCCCGCAAAGTCAAAGGGGCGCAGGCGGGTGGAGAGGTTCAGCGTCACCTCGGGGTGCGCTTCGGTAAAGCGCGGCAGGCGGGGGGCGAGCCAATGCATCCCGAAGGCGGGCAGGATGGCAAGGTTCAGGCTGCCGCCGGTGGGGTTGGCGCGCAGGGTGAGCGAGGCGGAGGCCAGAAGATGCAGGGCCTTTCGCACCTCAGCCGCGTAATCGCGCCCGGCGGGGGTGAGGCGCAGGCGCTGGCGTTCGCGCAGGATCAGGGTGACACCAAGCTGCGCCTCAAGCCCCTGAAGCGCGCGGCTGATCGCGCCTTGGGTGAGGCTAAGCTCCTCGGCGGCGGCTGAGGCGGTGCCAAGGCGATCCACCGCCTCAAGCGCGGTCAGCGCCGGGATTGCGGGCAGATGGCGGCGGGGCAGCATTATGAGTTCCCCTCATGAAGTCGCGCTGGGCTTTCGATAGCGCGCGACGGCGTTTCGTGCAAGGATGCGGGCAATGATGGAGGTTTGCCATGCTTGATGCCCCGACCGCGCAACCGAAGCTGAAATCGAAGGACGCCCCGGATCTTGGTCGGTTCGACTGGGAAGACCCGTTCCGGCTGGATGACCAGTTGACCGAGGAGGAACGGATGCTGCGCGATGCCGCCCGGTCCTATGCGCAGGAAAAGCTGCAGCCGCGCGTCGTGGCGGCATATCGTGAGGAAAAGACCGACCCCGGCATCTTCCGCGAGATGGGCGAGATGGGCCTTCTGGGCGTGACGGTGCCCGAGGAATACGGCGGGCTTGGCGCGTCTTATGTGGCCTATGGGCTGGTGGCGCGGGAAGTGGAGCGGGTGGACAGCGGCTATCGCAGCATGATGAGCGTGCAGTCGAGCCTGGTGATGTACCCGATCTATGCCTATGGCACCGAAGCGCAGCGGCAGAAATTCCTGCCAAAGCTGGCCAGCGGCGAATGGATCGGGTGTTTCGGGCTGACCGAACCCGACGCAGGGTCTGATCCGGGCGGGATGAAGACCACGGCGAAGAAGACGGCAAACGGCTTTGTGCTGAACGGCGCGAAGATGTGGATTTCCAACGCGCCGATTGCCGATGTCTTCGTGGTCTGGGCCAAGTCCGAGGCGCATGGCGGGCGGATCAAGGGCTTCATTCTGGAAAAGGGGATGAAGGGGCTGTCCGCGCCCAAGGTCGGGGGCAAGCTTTCCTTGCGGGCCAGTGTCACGGGCGAGATCGTGATGAAGGACGTGGAAGTTGGCGACGATGCCTTGCTGCCCTTTGTCGAAGGGCTGAAGGGGCCGTTCGGCTGCCTCAACCGCGCGCGCTATGGCATCAGCTGGGGCGTGATGGGTGCGGCAGAGTTCTGCCTGCATGCCGCGCGGCAGTACGGGCTGGATAGGAAGCAGTTTGGCAAGCCGATTGCGCAGACGCAGCTCTTCCAGCTGAAGCTGGCCAACATGCTGACCGAGATCGGGCTGGGGCTGCAGGGATCGCTTCGCGTGGGGCGGCTTTTGGACGATGCCAATGCAGCGCCGGAGATGATTTCGATCGTCAAGCGCAACAACTGCGGCAAGGCACTGGATTGCGCGCGCTGGGCGCGGGACATGCATGGCGGCAACGGGATTCAGGAAGATTTCCAGATCATGCGCCACATGGTGAACCTTGAAACGGTGAACACCTATGAGGGCACGCATGACGTGCATGCGCTGATCCTGGGCCGGGCAATCACCGGGTTGCAGGCGTTTTTCTGATATGGACTTTGCGCCGGTCGTGCTAACCGCCTGACCGGCGCGCCGTTTGCGGGCGTTGCAGCCTCCGGCGGGGATATTTGGGCCAGAATGAAAGTCCGGATTGGATGAAGGTCAGGACGCGATGAAGATCACCGCCGTTCTGACAGTGAAGAACGAGGGCGCGTTCCTTTTGGAATGGCTTGCGCATCATCGGGCCTGTGGGGTGACGGATTTTCTGGTCTTCTCCAACGATTGCGATGATGGCACCGAGGCGATGCTGGACCGGCTGCAGGCGCTGGGCTGGCTGACCCATCTGCCAAACCCCGGCCCCCATCCGCAAGGCCCGCAATGGGCGGCCCTGAAGCAGGCGGACCGGCACCCTTTGGTGACCGGGGCAGATTGGGTGCTGTCGATTGATATCGACGAGTTCGTAAACATCCATGTCGGCGACCGGACGATCCCGGCGCTGCTGGCAGCGTTGCCGGAGGCGACGGCCATTCCGCTGACGTGGCGGCTGTTCGGCAATGCGGGCGTTGTTGCGATCGAGGATCAGCCGGTCACCCGGACCTTTACCCGCGCCGCACCCGCCGTGTTGCACTGGCCGTGGCGGGCCGTGCTGTTCAAGACGCTGTTTGCCAATGATGGGACCTACGGCAAGCTGGGCGTCCACCGGCCCCGCAACCCGGACCGGGACCGTCTGGCAGGGCAGCGCTGGTTCGACGGATCGGGCAAGCGCCTGCCCCCGGCCTATCACAGCGCTCGGCTGTTCGTTGATGTGGGGCGCGATGCCTATGGGTTGGTCCAGTTGAACCACTACGCGCTGGGGTCGATGCAGGGCTATCTGGTCAAGGCCGATCGGGGCCGTGCCAACCGCGAGGCATCGACCTTCGACATGGCCTATTGGGTGGACCGCAACTTCTGCGATGTCGAGGACCTGTCCATTCAGCGGCTGGACAGCGCCCCGGCTTTGGCCGCCTTGCGCGCCGATCCGGTGCTCGGCCCGCTCCATGACCGGGCGGTGGCCTGGCGGCAGGCCCGCTTTCGCCAGCTTATGGCCGAGGAAAGCTGGCGCGCGCTTTACGGGCGTCTCCTTATGACCCCCCCGACCCGCGCCTTGACGGCAACTGAGGCAGCCAGCATCTGGAAGCCATATCTGGCGCCCGGACTTTCCGAGGGTTGATCGTCATACCCGGCAGAACCGCTGTGGTTGCAGGCCAGCGGAAGACGGAAACAGTTTAGCGACTCTCCCGGTGATTGTGCGGTGGACAGCGGGCTGCAAGGCCTTGTCGACCTTGGGTTTTTACCCCACATTCAGATTTGATTGAGCAACGGCAACGGCGTGAGACAAGGGTGGCTGTGGACGATTCGGACGCGCATCCTGACTGGCAGACTGCCATGTTGGCCATCGCCGAGGGCGACGGTGATTTCCTTGCCTTGGGTGACAGGCACTGGGCCTTTTTTGCCGAAGAACGGCCCATCCTCTTGGTCACCTTCGAAGATGCCGCGACCTTGCGGGAACGCGAAGACAACCTGCCGGAACATTTCGCGCTGGCCAAGGCGCGCGGCTGGTCGCTGCTGACCATCCTTGCCGAGGGGGAGACCTGGTGGCGCGACCCGGCGGTCTTTCGCTATTTCGACCGGCTGGCCGATGACGGGTTTCTGGAAGACTTTGACCGGGTGATCTTTTATGGCGCGGGGGCAGCGGGCTATGCCGCGGCCGCGTTCTCGATCACTGCCCCCGGGGCCGAACTCGTCCTGGTGGCCCCGCGCGCCACGCTGGATCCGGCGTTGGCCGGTTGGGACGAACGCCACAAGATCGCCCGCCGGATCAATTTCCGCAGTCGCTATGGCTATGCGCCGGACATGACCGAGAGCGCCTCACGCGTGTGGCTGATCCATGATCCCTTGCACCGGCCGGATGCCATGCATGCAGCCCTGTTTCAGCGGCCCTGGGTCACCCCACTTTTCGCCCGCTATACCGGCGAGGGGACGGAGGACACGCTGCGCGAAATGCGCGTGCTCGACCGGATCCTTGAGGCGGCGATGGATGGCAAATTCTCTGCCTCGTATTTCGCCTGGCTGTGGCGCGGGCGGCGGTCGAACGGCAGCTATCTGCGGTCAATCCTCGCCTCGGCCCGGCTGAGCGGGCACCGGGAGCGGGAGATCAAGATCTGCCGGTCGGTGACGTCACGGCTGAATGCGCCGCGCTTTGCACGGCGGCTGGCGGAGTTGACGGGCGAAGGCTGACGGCCGGGGTCTAGTAGGCGACCAGGGCCAGAAGCTCTTCGGTCCGGTCAAGGGTCATCTGCCGCAGGCAGCCATAGACCAGAAGCGGTTCGGCCGACCCGCCGCGCATGGGAAATCCGGCGGCGGTGCAATTGGCATCGCGGTAGGTGATCCAGGCCCGCTGGGCGCTGCGGAGCGCAGCTTCGGCGCCTTGCAATTCCGGCGGCAGCGCGCTGTCCATTGCTTTCATTTCGGCCATGACCTGCTGGTAGGCGCGGTTGAGATCGGCATCCGCCGCTTGCCAGTCCTGTTCGGCGCAGATGTTCAGGTCGCGTTGCGCCATGGCATTGGCGCAGTCCGGTGTTTGGGCTGCTGCAGGCAAGGCGACAAGGGTCAGGCTGGCAGTGGCAAGCAGAACACGAAGCATGGCAGGTCCTTTCAGGCGCCAACTGGTGAACATCGGGCGGTGAACATCTGGCGCAGGACGGACGTTTAGCACGGCAAGGCTCTGGCAATAGAGTCTGGATTGCGCTACCCCGCGCTTATGCAAGAGATCGTGATCCAACGCCCTGACGACTGGCACCTGCATCTGCGCGACGGGGCGATGCTGCGGGCTGTCTTGCCCGAAACGACCCGGCATTTCGCCCGCGCGATCATCATGCCAAACCTGGTACCACCAGTGGTGACGGCAAAGGATGCCGCCGCCTACCGCGACCGGATTCTGGCCGCCCTGCCCGAGGGCGCTGCCTTCCAGCCGCTGATGACCCTGTACCTGACAGAAGGCACCGACCCGGCCAATGTGGCGGCGGCGGCGGCTTCGGGGCTGGTCAAAGCGGTCAAGCTCTATCCGGCGGGGGCGACGACGAATTCACAATCCGGCGTGCGTGACCTGACCCGGGTGATGCCGGTGCTGGAGAAGATGGCCGACATCGGCCTGCCACTGTGTACGCATGGCGAAGTGACCGATGCCCAAGTGGACATCTTCGACCGCGAGGCGGTCTTCATCGACACGGTTCTGGCCCCCCTGCGCCGCCGCCTGCCGGAACTGCGCGTCGTGATGGAACATATCACCACCGAAGAAGGCGTGGCCTATGCCGCCGAAGCGGGCGATGGGCTGGCAGCGACAATCACCACGCATCACCTGATCCTGAACCGCAATCACATCCTCGCGGGCGGGATCCGGCCGCATTACTACTGCCTGCCGGTTGCCAAGCGCGAAAAGCACCGGTTGGCCCTGCGCAAGGCCGCAACCTCGGGCTCGCCGCGCTATTTCCTTGGCACCGACTCGGCCCCGCATGTCGATGCGCTGAAGGAAAATGCCTGCGGCTGTGCGGGCTGCTTTACCGCCACCAACACCATGGCGCTGTTGGCACATGTGTTCGAGGAAGAGGGCGCGCTCGACCGGCTGGAGGGCTTTGCTTCACGCCACGGGCCAGCGTTCTACCGTCTGCCGGTGAATGAGGGCACGCTGCGGCTGCAAAAGCGGGCGGAGCCTTGCATCTGGCCTGAGAAGATTGCCTCAGACGCTGGCCCCGTCACGGTCTTCAACCCCGGTTTCCCCGTGCTTTGGCACGTCCTCCCCTGACCCCCTCCTCGATGACTTCGTCACTCCTCGGAAGGCACCCGCGAGGAGGAGACGAAGTCGAACGAAGAGCCGCCCGAAAGGACCGCGCATGATCCCCTCGACCTTCCCGCCACGCGAGGAAATCGCCCGCCTGACCGCCCGTGCGCTTTTGGAAATCAAGGCGGTGCATTTCAACGCCGAAACGCCGTTCACGCTGGCAAGCGGCTTGCCCTCGCCCACCTATATCGATTGCCGCAAGCTGATCAGCTATCCGCGCATCCGGTCGGTGCTGATGGATTTCCTGACCGTCACTGTTATGCGCGACGCGGGGTTGGAGGCCTTTGACAACATCGCCGGGGGCGAGACGGCAGGCATTCCCTTTGCCGCGCTTGTGGCCGAACGCATGGCCCTGCCGATGACTTATGTGCGCAAGAAGCCCAAGGGCTACGGCCGCAACGCCCGGATCGAAGGCGCGATGACGGAAGGCCAGCGGGTGCTTCTGGTCGAGGATCTGACCACCGATGGCGGATCAAAGCTGTCCTTCGTCGATGCCATCCGCGAAACCGGGGCCACCTGCGGCCATACGGCGGTCATCTTCTACTATGGCATCTTCCCGGAAACGACCCAGCGGCTGGCCGATCATGGCGTAGCGCTTCACCACCTGTGCACCTGGTGGGACGTGCTGGCCGAGGCGCGGGCGCAAGGCAGCTTTGATGAAGCGACGCTGACCGAAGTTGAAGCCTTCCTCTCTGCCCCCCGCGCCTGGCAAGAGGCGCGCAAACCGGCCTGACCGGTCCATGTGCCGAACCTGCCGTCTGCGTAGCCTTGGAACATTGTGGGCAGGTCCAAAATACCGGTGCGCAAACCTGTGGGGGAATTGGGGATAACCCCGCTTCCGAATCGACGCTGTTGCGGCGGCTTTGTCGGCTAACGCCAGATGTGGTAACACTGTCGCTTGTCGGGCGACAAAACCCCGACTCGGCCCCGCCTTATCCACCGACTTGTCCAGCATGGCAGGACGGGCGGCGTTCAGGCACAGAAGGCCACGACCGAGGAGGCAGACAATGACCGAAATCACCGCCCTACGACCGATGGTCCCGGCAAATGCCGCCGCACCCGAGGCCGAGACCCTGCCCCACAACATCGAGGCCGAGCAGCAGCTTCTGGGCGCGATCCTGACCAACAATGACGTCTATGACCGCATCTCTTCGCTGGTGAAGTCACAGCATTTCTACGACCCGGTCCACCAGCGCATCTACGAGATTGCGGCAGCGCGGATCCAGAAGAACGCCCTCGCCTCGCCCGTTACTCTGAAGGCGTTCCTGGACGATGACGCGGGGCTGAAAGAGCTTGGCGGTCCGGCCTATCTGGTGCGGCTGGCGGGGGCCGCGATCTCGGCCTATGCGGCGCGGGATTATGCGCAGATGATCTATGACCTCGCCGTACGGCGCGAGTTGATCCAGCTTGGCCGCGACATCGTGGCCCAGGCGGCCAAGGTTGAGGTGACGAACGAACCGAAGGACCAGATCATCGACGCCGAACAGCGGCTTTACACGCTGGGCGAACAGGGCGTGGCGGAACGCGGGTTCCAAAGTTTCCTGAAAGCGGCGGTCGAGGCGGTGAACAACGCCAACGCGGCCTATCAGCGTGGCGGTGGGCTGGCCGGCATCTCGACCGGACTGATCGACCTTGACCGCAAGCTGGGGGGGCTGCACCCCTCTGACCTTCTGATCCTTGCGGGCCGTCCATCGATGGGCAAGACGTCGCTGGCCACGAACATCGCCTTCAACATCGCCAAATCCTACAAGCGCGGCCGCTTGCCCGATGGGCGCGATGGGGCGGTGGAAGGCGGGATCGTCGGCTTCTTCAGCCTTGAGATGAGCGCCGAACAGCTGGCGGCGCGGATCCTGTCCGAAGCGTCGGAAGTGCCGTCAGAACAGATCCGCCGGGGCGACATGCAAGAGGTGGAGTTCCGCCGCTTCGTCGATGCCGCAAAGGCGCTGGAAGCCTGCCCCTTGTACATTGACGACACCCCGGCCCTGCCGATCAGCCAGGTCGCGGCGCGGGCGCGGCGGCTGAAGCGGACGCATGGGCTGGACCTGCTGATCATCGACTACCTGCAACTGTTGAAGGGCTCGTCGAAGGAAAACCGCGTGCAGGAAGTGTCGGAAATCACACAAGGTTTGAAGGCCATCGCCAAGGAACTGGACATCCCGGTAGTGGCTTTGTCACAGCTGAGCCGGGCGGTGGAAAGCCGCGATGACAAGCGCCCGCAGCTGAGCGATCTGCGGGAATCCGGGTCAATCGAGCAGGACGCGGACGTGGTGATGTTCGTCTACCGCGAGGAATATTACCTGTCGCGGATGGAACCCGAGGCGGGCAGCCCGGCCCATGCCGAATGGTTCAAGAAGGCCGAGAACGCCCATGGCAAGGCCGAGGTCATCATCGGCAAACAGCGCCACGGGCCGATCGGCACGGTGGAACTGTCGTTCGAAGGCCGCTTCACCCGCTTCGGCAACCTGGCCAAAGCCTGGCAAGGCTCCGGCAACCCCGACGCCGGTTTCTAATCCGACTTTTGCCAGACAGAGCCGCAAGAGCGGCAGGTTTCCTGTCTCGCCTCTGCGCGCAAATGCGCGCAACCGGCTCGGGTTTATGGGGGCATCCTGCCCCCAAACCCCCGGGGAGTATTTTGCAAGGAGCAATTGGTTTTGCTCTTTTTGAAATACTCCCGCCGGAGGCGTCCGACGCCTGCACCAAGCGGCCACCGTTGTCGCGCATCCCCGGCAGCGCCGCCGAGCGGGGGCTCGATGCCCCCCGAGGCGGCACCCCTTTTGGCGGCACCCTCTTTCGAAAACCCACGCGACGGGGCAATCTGGCAAAAATCCTGGGGGGTGCGTGATGGATCTGGGCTTGCGTGACAAGGTGGTGATCGTGACCGGTGGCGGGGCTGGGATCGGCGGGGCGATCAGCCTTGCCCTGGCCGGGGAAGGCGCCGTGCCGGTGATCCTTGCGCGGCGCGCGCCCGGGGATGGCTTTCTGGCCGACCTCCACGCGCGCCAGCCGAAGGCGGCGGTGATCCTTGCCGACCTCGCCCGCGATGAGGATTGTCGACGCGCGGTGGCAGAGGTCAAGGCGCGCTTTGGGCGGATCGACGGGCTGGTGAACAACGCGGGCACCAATGACGGGGTCGGGCTGGAGGCGGGGCCGGAGGCGTTTCGCGCCTCGCTCAACCAGAACCTTTTGCACTACTACACGCTGGTGCATCTTCTGCTGGACGATCTGAAGGCGTCAAAAGGGACGATCGTCAACATCTCGTCCAAGACGGCATTGACGGGTCAGGGGTCAACCTCGGCCTATGTCGCGGCCAAGGCGGCGCAACTGGGGCTGACGCGGGAATGGGCGGCGGCCCTGGCACCGCATGGGGTGCGGGTCAACGCGGTGATCCCGGCCGAGGTGATGACGCCGATGTATCGCAGCTGGCTGGACACCTTCCCCGACCCCGAGGCGCAAGAGGCGCTGATTACCGCACGCATTCCGCTTGGCGCACGGATGACCACCGCCGACGAGATCGCCGCGACCACGGTGTTCCTGTTGTCCGACCGGGCCAGCCACACCACCGGGCAGTGGCTGTTCGTCGACGGCGGTTATGTCCATCTGGACCGGGCGCTGGGGGGCTAGCGTGAGCGGATCGGGTCGGCCAGCAATCGCAGTCCGTTCAGGACGACAAGCAGCGTGCCGCCTTCATGGCCGATGACGGCCAAGGGCAGTGGCAGGTCAAAGAACAGGCTGCCCGTCACCAGCACCACCATGGCCCCAAGTGCCAAGGTCAGGTTCTGCCGGATCACGCGCGCCGTTCTCCGGGCAAGCCTGCGGGCGGCGGCGAGCTTGCGCAGGTCTTCGGCCATCAGGGCGACATCTGCGGCTTGCAGCGCCACCTCGCTGCCAGCTACGCCCATCGCTACGCCCACATCGGCGCGTGCCAGTGCTGCGGCGTCGTTCACGCCGTCGCCGACAAAGGCGACCTTGCCGCGGGCGGTGGCCGCATCCACCAGTTGGACCTTGTCACCGGGCAACAGGCCCGCGTGAATCTCGTCCGGCCTAAGGCCCAGCCGCGCGCCGATGCGGCTGGCCACGGGCTGCCGGTCCCCCGTCATCATCAAAAGCCCGGTGCCGCTGGCGCGCAAAGCCTCCAGCGCTTCCGCAGCCGTGGCGCGCGGTTCATCCGCCACGGTCACTGCGCCAAGGACCTGCGCGCCACGGCCAAGCAGCACCAGCGTTTCCGCCCCGTCCGCCATCGCCGCAAGCGCCGCGGGCAAGGTGGCGCCCATCCGTTCCAGCATCCGGGCATTGCCCGCCCAAAGCGCGCCATGGCCATCGTGGCCGGTAATGCCTTCGCTGGGAAAGGACTGCACCCCGGTTATCGCTTCCGGCGTGATCCCCCGATCCGACACGGCGCGGCGGATGGCACCCGCGATGGGGTGTTCGGACTGTGCCTCAAGCCCGGCAAGCAGGGCAAGGAAGGCCGCCTCGTCGCCGTCGAGGGCGACGATCCCGGTCACCCCAGCCTGGCCCGTCGTCAGGGTTCCGGTCTTGTCGAAGGCGAAGACCCGCACTTCGGCAAGCCCCTCCAGCGCGGCACCACCCTTGAACAGCACCCCACCCCGCGCCGCCGCTGACAGCGCCGACAGGATCGCCGCCGGGACCGAAATCACCACGGCACAGGGGCTTGCTGCGACCAGTAGCGTAGCGGCGCGATAAAGCGCCTCGTCCAGCGGGCGGCCCCAAAGCCAGAAGCCTAGAAAGGCAAGGATCGACCCGGCCAGAACGGCGATGGTGTAGCGCTGTCCGAACCAGTCAGAGAACCGCTCGGACGGGGCTTTCATCGCCTGCGCCTCGGTGACAAGGCGGATCATCTGGGCCACGGTGCTTTGTGCTAGGCTGCGCGTCACTTCGACCGTCAGGATACCGTCAAGGTTCACGGTCGCTTCATGCACCGGGGCGCCGGGTTCCTTTCGGACGGGGGCGGATTCGCCGGTGACCGTGCTTTCGTCCAGATGCCCCGCCCCGCTGACCACACGGCCATCGACCGGAACCCGCGCGCCCGGGCGCAGGATCACCCGGTCGCCCGGAACAAGGGTGGCAACCGCAACCTCCTCCACGCCGCCGGGGCCTTCACGCAGCGCAGTTTCGGGGCGCAGTTGCATCAACGCCTCGACCGCGCGCCGCGCCTTGCCCATCGCCCGATGCTCCAGCGTCTGCGACAGGGAAAACAGCGCCAGAAGCACCGCCCCTTCCAGCGCCGCACCGACGGCAGCGGCGGCAAGTGCGGCAATCACCATCAGCAGGTCGATGTCCAGACGGCGGTCCTGCCATAGCTCGGCCAATGCACTGCGCGCGGCAGGCACCCCGCCGGCCAGATAGGCCACCGCTATTGCCCCCGCGCCTAGGCCCACGGGAAGCGGCTGGACGAAAGCCTCCAGCGTGGCAAGGGTCAGGCCGGCCCAGCACAGCAGGGTCAGGTAAAGGTCGGCATCGTCTTCGGGATCGCTGGCCAAATCGCTTGCCTCCCTTCGTGCCAGGGCATCCTTGCCGGGAAGCGGTGTAGGGGCAAGTCCCGCGCATCGGCAGGTTTTCCCTTGACCACGGGCGCGCTGCGGTCAAAACAGCCGGATGACAACTGCAACCCTGACCATTGATCTTGACGCCATCGCCGCGAACTGGCGCAGGCTTGACCGGTTGACCGGCCCCGACGTGCAGACCGCCGCTGTAGTCAAGGCTGATGCCTATGGCTTGGGGATCACTCGGGTGGCGCGCGCCTTGGCCCAAGCCGGGGCACGGCGGTTCTTTGTCGCCTATGCCGAGGAAGGTGCCGCCTTGCGTCAGGCACTCGGGGAAGGACCGCAAATCTCGGTCCTGTCCGGCCATATGTCCGGCGATACCGAGATGATCCACGACCTTGATCTGACGCCGATGCTGAACAGCCTTGACCAGATCACCCGGCATCTTGAGGCTCTGCCCGGCCATGCCTTCGGTGTGCAGCTTGACACCGGCATGAACCGGCTGGGCGTCGAGATGCTGGAATGGCAGGCGGTGGCGCCGATCCTCGTCGAAGCCGGCCCCGAACTGCTGATGAGCCATCTGGCCTGTGCAGATGACCCCGACCATCCGCTGAATGAGGCGCAGCTTGCCGCCTTTCTGGAAATGACCGAAGGCACCGGCCTGCCGCGCAGCCTGTCAGCGACGGGCGGTATCCTCCTAGGGCCGCGCTATCACTTTGACCTGACGCGCCCCGGTGTCGGCCTGTTCGGCGGCCTGCCGTTTGAGGCTGCACAGCCCGTGGTCACCCTGTCCCTGCCCGTGATCCAGACCCGCGAAGTCGCGCCGGGTGAGGCGGTCGGATACGGCTGCACCTGGGAGGCTGAAACACCTGCGGTGATCGCCACCGTCGCTGCGGGCTATGCCGATGGCCTGCCACGCACGCTGTCAAACATCGCCATGCTGTGGGACGGTGATACGCCCTGCCCGCTGGTTGGCCGGGTGTCGATGGACCTGATCACTGTCGACATCACCCACCTGACCGAAGTCCCGCGCAGCCTTGACATCCTTGGCACCCACCAGACCGTGGACGCCCTGGCCGAGGCTGGCGGCACCATCGGCTATGAAATCCTGACCGGACTTGGCCCCCGCTACCGGCGCCGCTACCAAGAGCATCCGGCATGACGGCCAACGCCCTTGGCGCCATTGGCCGCCCGGTCCTGGAAGCCATCGCCGCCGTCGGCCGCGTGGCCCTGTTTGCCGGGGCAATCCTGGGCCACATGCTGCGCCCGCCGTTCTACTTTCGTGAATTTGGCACATCGCTCTTGCAGATCGGCTGGTTCTCGCTGCCGGTCGTCGGCCTGACCGCCATCTTCACCGGCGGCGCGCTGGCCTTGCAGATCTATGCCGGCGGGTCGCGCTTCAACGCCGAGGCCGTGGTGCCCTCCATCGTCGCCATCGGCATGACGCGCGAACTTGGGCCAGTGCTGGGCGGGCTGATGGTCGCGGCGCGGGTGGCCTCCTCCATCGCGGCCGAGATCGGGACGATGAAAGTCACCGAACAGATCGACGCGCTGGTGACCCTGTCCACCAACCCGTTGAAATACCTTGCCGTTCCCCGTGTTCTGGCTGCAACCCTGGCTATGCCGGTGCTGGTTGCCACTGGCGACGCCATCGGCATCATGGGCGGCTGGCTGGTGGGCATCACCCGGCTGGACTTCAACTCCGCCGCCTATATCAAGAACACGGTCGACTTTCTGGAACCGTGGGACGTGGGGTCCGGGCTCGTCAAGGGCGCGGTCTTCGGCTTCATCGTCGCGCTGATGGGCTGCTACCACGGCATGAACTCGGCCCGGGGGGCGCAGGGCGTGGGTCGGGCGACCAAATCCGCCGTCGTCTCGGCCTCGATCCTGATCCTTGCGGCGAACTATGTCCTGACCGAACTGTTCTTCACCTCATGATTACCCTGACAGACGTCCACAAGGCCTTCGGGGCCAACCGCGTGCTGCAAGGGGTGGACCTGACCATCGCCTCGGGCACCTCGATGGTCATCATCGGCGGGTCGGGGACGGGCAAGTCGGTGCTCCTCAAATGCATCCTCGGCCTTGTCCGGCCCGACAGCGGCAGCATCACGCTGGACGGGCAGGATGTGACCAAGGCGGACCGTGATGCCTTCCTCGCCCGCTTCGGCATGCTGTTCCAAGGGGGCGCGCTGTTCGATTCGCTGCGCGTGTGGGAAAACGTCGCCTTCCGCCTGATGCGCGGCGCGAAGGCCCTGCCCAAACCACAAGCGCGTGAGATTGCCATCGAAAAACTGCGCCGCGTCGGCCTGAAGCCCGAGGTCGCCGACCTTTTCCCCGCCGAGCTTTCCGGCGGCATGCAAAAGCGCGTCGGCCTTGCCCGCGCCATCGCGGCCGAGCCTGAGATCATCTTCTTTGACGAACCCACCACCGGGCTGGACCCGATCATGGCCGGCGTCATCAACGAGTTGATCCGCGAGATCGTGGTCGAGATGGGTGCCACGGCAATGACCATCACGCATGACATGACGTCTGTGCGTGCCATCGCCGACAACGTCGCCATGCTGCACGGCGGGGTGATCCGCTGGTCGGGCCCCGTGGCGGAACTGGACGCAACGCCAGACCCTTACGTCCAGCAATTCATCCATGGTCGGGCGCATGGGCCGATTGAAGCCGTTCGCTAGTATTTGACTCAAATTGTCTTTCTCTTCTCCAAATATCCCACGGGAGGTCTGGAGGGTGTGAAACCCTCCAGTCCCGCAACCAGACAGGGGCCCGACGTTGCGATACCTGAACCTTGCCCTGCTGATCCTGTTCCCCATCGCCTGGTTCGCGCCGCTGCTTCGGGCCGCGCTGCTGCCAATCTTCGGGATGGAGGAGATTTCCGTCGTCACCGGCCTGCAAAGCCTGTGGGATGTTGACCCGGCACTGGCGCTGCTGGTCACCTTCCTTGCGATCTTTGCGCCCTATGCCAAGACCATCGGCCTTGCCCTTCTGCACTGGAACCTTCTCAGCCCCAGAACGCTTCCGGCGCTCAACCTGCTGGGCAAGCTGGCGATGGCGGACGTGTTTCTGATCGCGATCTACATCGTGCTGGTAAAGGGCGTCGGCATGGTCACGATCGAGACGGGCTGGGGGCTTTACCTGTTCACCGGCTGTATTCTTGCGTCGATCCTGATCTCGTGGCGGTCCAAGCCAGAAGCGGGCCAGCCTTGAAGAAGGCCCGCTTTGCAGGCACTAAAGCGGCATGAGCAAAGCGTCGAACAGTTTCACCTGCTCCGTCTGCGGGGCAAGCTATCGGAAATGGGCCGGCAAATGCGACGCCTGCGGCGGCTGGAACACCATCGTCGAAGAGGCCCCCCTGTCCACCGGGCCCAAATCGCTGGGGGCCAAGGGCCGCACCATCCCGCTGTCCGACCTTGCCACCGAAGAGGCCGCCCCGCCCCGCGCCTCCTCGGGGATTGATGAATTGGACCGTGTGCTGGGCGGCGGGCTGGTCCCGGCCTCGGCCATTCTGGTCGGCGGCGATCCGGGGATCGGCAAGTCGACGCTTCTGCTGCAGGCCGCCGCAAGTTTTGCGCGCAAGGGACTGAAATGCCTGTATATCTCGGGCGAAGAGGCTGCGGCTCAAGTGCGGATGCGGGCGCAGCGGCTGAACCTGACCGATGCCGCCGTGCAGCTTGGGGCCGAAACCAACCTGCGCGACATCCTGACCACGCTTGATGCAGAACGACCCCAGCTTGCCATCATCGATTCGATCCAGACCATGTGGCTGGACAGCATCGAGGCAGCGCCGGGATCGGTCAGCCAGGTCCGCGCCTCGGCGCACGAGCTGGTGACCTTCGCCAAACGGCGGGGTGTCGCGGTGATCCTTGTGGGCCATGTCACCAAGGACGGCCAGATCGCCGGTCCCCGCGTGGTGGAACACATGGTCGATACCGTGCTTTACTTCGAAGGCGAGCGTGGCCACCAGTTTCGCATCCTGCGCGCCGTGAAGAACCGCTTCGGCCCGGCGGATGAGATCGGCGTGTTCGAGATGACGGGCGGCGGGTTGGCACAAGTTCCCAACCCCTCGGCCCTGTTTCTGGCCAACCGCGACCAGCCCGCCCCCGGATCTGCTGTCTTTGCCGGGATTGAGGGCACAAGGCCCGTCCTGACGGAAATTCAGGCCCTCGTCGCCCCTTCTACCCTTGCCAGTCCGCGCCGTACGGTCGTGGGGCTGGACAGTGGCCGCGTGTCGACCATCCTTGCCGTGCTTGAGGCGCGCTGCGGCATCCCTTTCACCGGCCTTGACGTTTTTCTCAACGTCGCCGGGGGCTTGCGGGTCAGCGAGCCGGCATCGGATCTGGCCGTGGCCGGGGCGCTTCTTTCGGCGCGCGAAGATGTGGCAATTCCGCCAGACATGGTGCTTTTCGGGGAAATCAGCCTCTCTGGTGCACTTCGTCCGGTGGGTCAGACGGAAAACAGGTTGAAAGAAGCGTCGAAACTTGGTTTCTCACAAGCAACGGTGCCGTCCCATTCAAAGATCGAAGGGGCGACAGGGCTTGCAGTGCGGCAGATGCCGGACCTGACGGCCTTTGTGGGCGAAATGTTCGGGGCGGGATAAGCCTTGGCAAGAATGGGAATGGGGACGTAAGCGATGGAAAACCTGACCGCGGTTGATGGTGGGGCGGCGCTCATCATACTTGTATCCTCGATCCTTGCCTTCTCACGCGGGCTGGTGCGGGAGTTGATGGCGATCCTGGGCTGGGTCGGCGCGGCCATCGCGGCCTACTACTTCGCCCCCGGGGTTCAGCCCTTGGTCAAGGAACTGCCTGTGGTGGGTGAATTTCTGTCTGACAGTTGTGAACTGTCAGTCGTCGCCGCCTTTGCCGGCGTTTTCGTGATCGGCCTGATTGTCGCGGCGCTGTTCACCCCGCTGTTCTCTGGCGCGGTGCAACGGTCTGCTATCGGCGGGATCGACCAGGCGCTTGGTTTTCTGTTCGGCGCGGCGCGGGGTGTCCTGCTGATCGCCATCGCCTTCATCGTCTATGACCGCGTCCTGTCCGACCAGGCGATCCCGATGGTCGACAATTCGCGCACCGCGCTGGTCTTTGCGAATTTCCAAGCCAACATTGACGAAAACATCCCTTCGGACGCGCCCGGCTGGATTGTTGACCGGTACAATGATCTGACCAATGTCTGCGCCACCGGCGGCGCCCCGGTCGTCCCCGAGACGGCACCAACCCCCGCTCCTGACGCAGCCCCGGCAGCCCCTGCGACGAACGGCTGATCTGCCGCACCCTTTCGGCGTTTGGGGCGTGACAGCCCCGCTTGGCTGCCGTAAACCACCGGCAACGCGCTGCGAAGGATTCTGACGCATGGCCCCGTTCCTTTCCCACCCCTTCGACGACGACAAGCTGAAGGAGGAGTGTGGCATCTTCGGCGTCACCGGCGTGGGGGATGCATCGAACTTCGTGGCCCTCGGGCTGCACGCGCTGCAGCATCGGGGCCAGGAGGCGGGCGGGATCGTCAGCTATCACCCTGACCACGGCTTCAACTCGGCCCGCCGCTTCGGCTACGTCCGCGACAACTTCACCAAGGCCGATGTGATGGACACGCTGCCGGGGCAGCTTGCCATCGGCCATGTCCGCTATTCCACCGCCGGGTCCAAGGGCGCGACCGCGATCCGCGATGTGCAGCCCTTCTTTGGTGAGTTTTCGATGGGCGGCTGTGCCATCGCGCATAACGGCAACATCACCAATGCCATAGCCCTGCGCCGCGAGCTGATCGAACGGGGCAGCATCTTCCAGTCCTCGTCGGACAGCGAATGCATCATCCACCTGATGGCACGCTCGATCCAGAAGTCTCTGGCCGAACGGATCAAGGATGCGCTGCGCCGGGTGGAAGGCGCGTTCAGCGTTGTCGCCATGACCCGGACCAAGCTGATCGGCGTGCGCGATCCGCTGGGCGTGCGCCCGCTGGTCCTTGGTCGCATCTCCGACCATGGCTGGGCGCTGTCGTCGGAAACCTGCGCGCTGGACATCATCGGCGCGGATTTCGTGCGCGAAATCGAACCGGGCGAGATGGTGGTGATCGAAGGCAACAAGGTCGAATCGACCCGGCCCTTCTCACCGGCCAAGTCGCGCTTCTGCATCTTCGAGAACGTCTATTTCAGCCGCCCTGACAGCATCATCGGCGGCCGGTCGGTCTATGAAACCCGGCGTCAGATCGGCGTCGAACTTGCGCGGGAAGCGCCGGTTGATGCCGACCTCGTCTGCCCGGTGCCCGACTCGGGCACCCCGGCGGCCATCGGCTATGCGCATGAATCCGGCATCCCCTTCGGCATGGGCATCATCCGCAACCAGTACATGGGCCGGACCTTTATTGAGCCGACCGAAAGCATCCGCAACATGGGCGTGCGGCTGAAGCTGAACGTCAACCGCGCGCTCATCAAGGGCAAGCGGGTGATCCTGGTGGACGACTCGGTCGTCCGCGGCACCACCAGCCGCAAGATCAAGGACATGATCCTTGACGCTGGCGCCGCCGAGGTTCACTTCCGCATCGCCTCTCCGCCCACCGCCTGGCCCTGCTTTTACGGTGTCGATACGCCGGAACGCTCCAAACTCCTCGCCGCCACGATGTCCGAGGATGAGATGCGGGACTGGATCGGCGTCGACAGCTTAAAATTCGTCTCCCTCGATGGCCTTTACCGCGCCGCGGGTGAAGCCGCAGGCCGCGATGCCGCCAGCCCCCGGTTCTGCGACGCGTGTTTCTCAGGCGATTACCCCGTCGCCCCGTCTGACAAGATCGAAGAGGGGTTCGAGATGAAGGCGGCGGAATGACCGCCGAGGTAGATGCCTACCTTTCCGCCCTGCCAGACAGCCAGCGCGCCGCCCTTTCAGACTTGCGCGCGCGGTTGCAGACCCTCCTCCCCGACCACAGCGAATGCCTGTCCTACGCCATGCCCGGCTTCCGCCAGCCCGGGCCGAAAGGCAAGATGGTCGTGGGCTACGCCGCCTTCGCGCGCCACCTTGGCCTTTACCCGCATTCCGGCACCGTGATCCCGCTGATCGACTGCACGCCGTTCAAGACCTCGAAATCTGGCGTCCTTTTCACCCCGGACACGCCCCTGCCCGATACGCTCCTTTCCCAGATCATCGCCACCCGTCAGGCCGAACTTGCCGCAGGCTACGGCAAGCGCTGACCCCTTGCCCTTTCATTCTGGCCCAAATATCCCCGCCGGAGGCTTCGACACTTCCGCAAGGACCAAAGCATGACCCAGAAAATCGCCCTCGTCACCGGCGCCTCGCGCGGCCTTGGTGCAGCCATGGCCGAACAGCTGGCCTTGCGCGGCTGGCATGTCGTGGCCGTCGCCCGCACGGTGGGCGGGCTGGAAGACCTTGACGACCGGGTCAAGCGCGCGGGTCTGCCGGGCGCGGGCGGGCTGACCCTTGCGCCGATGGATGTGACGAACGACGACGCGATGCGCCACCTCTGCCGGTCGATCCATGACCGGTGGGGTGGTCTGGCACTTTGGGTCCATGCCGCAGTGCACGCGGCCCCGCTGTCGCCGGCCAGTTCACTTGACCAGAAGGACTGGGACAAATCCATCGCCACGAATGTCCGCGCCACCGGCATGCTGATCCCGATGGTGGAACCTCTGCTGCGCGCCCATGACGGGACTGCGCTGTTTCTTGACGATCCGCGCGCCGGAAAGCCCTTCTTCGGCGCCTATGGCGCGACGAAGGCGGCGCAGACCGCCCTTGCGCAAAGCTGGCAGGCCGAGACGGCAAAGCACGGTCCCCGGGTTGTGATCGCCACGCTTGCGGGCATGCCCACCGCCACCCGGGCCCGGTTCTTCCCTGGCGAGGATCGCAGCAAGCTGGCCGATGTGCAAAGCGAAGCGGCGCGGATTCTGGGCCTTCTGTAGGGGTCGGGACCAAAATCCTTCGAAGGATTTTGCAAATCTTTTCGAAAAGATTTGGCGCCCTATCCGGCCAGCGCCGCGTTGATCGCATCCCACAGCACCGCAACCGGCTCTACCCCCACCGACAGCCGGATAAAGCCTTCGGGCACCGCATCGCCCCAGCGGGCGCGGCGTTCGCCGGCGCTGTGGGTGCCGCCAAAGCTGGTCGACTGCTCGATCAACGGGCAGCGTGACAGGAACCCTTCGGCCACCCCGGCATCGGCCAACTGAAAGCCGATCAGGAAGCCCCCGTTTGCCATCTGCCCGCCCACGGCCCAGTGCGAGGGATCACCGGCCAGCCCGGGATAGCGCAGACCCGCAATCGCCGGATGCGCCGCCAGCCGTTCGGCAATCACGGAAGCCGAGGCACACATCCGCTCCAGCCGCAGTTCCAGCGTCTCGATCCCGCGGTGGGTCAGGAAAGCCTCGAACGGACCGGGGATTGCGCCCGCCATGCGCCGCCAATCCCGCACCCGCGCAATCAGGGTCGCATCCCGTCCCGCGACATGGCCGAACAGCACGTCGGAATGGCCGGCCGGGGCCTTGGTGTCCGCCGCGACCACCAGATCGCAGCCAAGCTCCAGCGGGCGCTGCAGAAGCGGCGTCATCGTGGTGTTGTCAGCGATGACCCTCGCCCCCGTCTTGCGCGCCCTGCCCGCGACGGCGGCGATGTCCACCACGTCAAGGCCGGGGTTGGATGGGGTTTCAAGGTAGACCACCGCCGCACCGGTAAAGTCCTGCGTGGCGTAGGCGGCGGTCGGAATCGCCAGCACCTCGATGCCAAGGGGCTTCAGGAAGCCATCCGACAAAACCCGCGTCACATAATAGCCGTCCGAGGGAATCACCAGCCGGTCGCCCGCTTTCAGCGTGGCGAAAAGTGCGGCGGCGATGGCCGCCATGCCCGAGGGGAAGCTGACTGCCTCGGCGTCCTCAAGCAAGGACAGTTGCGCCTCGACCGCATCCCAGGTCGGGTTGCCGTTGCGGCCGTAGAACTGGCCCCCTGCCTGCACATGCGGCAGGTGATGCGTGGCCGAGGCGACGATCGGCGGCACCACCGGATCGCCCTGCTGCAGTGCCGGTTTGCGGTGATGCAAAAGCTGCGCCACGCGGCGGGCAATCTCGTCGCTGGGTCCCATGCGGCGAATCCTTTCCAGATCCTGAACGATTGCAGCAAGGTATTGATTTTCAAAGCCGGGGAAAGGTGTCCCGGCCAGGGATAGTCACTCCAGCCGTGCCGGAAAGCCTTCGGCGCGCAGATCGGTGCCAAGCAGGTCTTCCAGAAGCTTGGCGATCATCGGCGACTGCGCCTCACCACCATAGGCGGCCTTGGCGGCGATGTAGGTCTGGTTGGTCATGCTGGCCAGATCCAGCGGCACGCCGAATTCCTTCCCGAAACCAAGGGCAAAGCCAAGGTCCTTCAGCGCAAGGTCGATGTTGAAGGCGATGTCGTAGGACCCGTTCAGGATCAGCGCGCCTTCGGTTTCGTGCACGAAACTGTTGCCAGAGGAGGCGGCAATCGCATGCCACGCCTGCCCAAGGTCAAGCCCGCCGCGTTTGGCCAGCATCAACGCCTCTGACGTGGCTTTCAGGTGGATGAAGGCCAGCATGTTGGTGATAACCTTGATGATCGAGGACGACCCCAATGGCCCCATGTGGAAGATCTTGTCGCCCATCGCCTGCATCGCGCCGTGGTGAAGGTCGAACAGGTCGGCATCCCCCCCGGCCAGCATGGTGATCTTGCCCTGATAGGCCAGATGCACGCCGCCGGTGACGGGCAGTTCCATCATCCGCACCCCGCCTTCGGCGGCGACGGCGGCCAGTCGCAGCACCTCATCCCGGCCAAGAGTGGACATCTCCACCCAGCTTGCGCCCTTTTTCATGTGGGGCAGGATGTGGCGCAGCACTTTCTCCGACACCGCAGGCGAAGGCAGGCAAGTGATGACATGATCGGCCGAAGCGGCGACCCCCTCGGCGCTGGTGGCAAGCGTGGCCCCTTGCGCGACAAGCGGTGCGGCGAGAGCGGCGTTCAGGTCATAGACCGTGACCTTGAACCCCGCTTTCAGCAGGCAGCCGGCACAGGCGGCCCCAAGGTTGCCAAGGCCGATATATCCGTAATGCATGATGTCCCCATTGGATTGGGGCGGGTTGCGGCCCGCCCCGCTTTGTTCAGGCCTCGCCGTAGCCGACGATGCCCTTCACTTCGCAGAAGTCGTGAATGCCCCAATCGGCATATTCGCGGCCGTTGCCGGATTGCTTGTAGCCACCGAAGGGGGCGGAGGTGTCCCAATCGGGGTAGTTCAGGTTCACCGTGCCCGCGCGCAGACGGCGGGCGACGGGTTTGGCATCCTCCACCGGGCCGGCGATGTAGGCTGCAAGGCCGTAGATCGTGTCATTGGCCTGCGCGATGGCGTCTTCGATGCTGTCATAGGGCTGGATCGCCAGAACCGGGCCGAATATTTCTTCCTTGGAGATGGTCATGCTGTTGTTCACATCACCAAACACCGTTGGCCGGGTGAACCAACCGCGGTTCAGGCCTGCCGGACGGCCTGTCCCGCCAGTGACAAGGGTGGCGCCTTCGTCGATGCCCGCCTGAATCAGGCGCTGGACCTTGTCGAACTGCAGCTTGGAGATCAGCGGCCCCATCACCGTCGCCTCATCGCGCGGATCGCCAATCTGGATCGCCTCAGCGGCCTCTTTCGCCACGGCAAGCGCTTCGGCCTGTTGCGAGCGGTGGACCAACATCCGGGTCGGCGCGTCGCAGGACTGGCCGGTGTTGGACATGACAGCCGTCACACCTGCGGCCACAGCCTCGGCGATGTTGGCGCCGGGCAGGATGATGTTGGGGGACTTGCCGCCCATTTCCTGTGCCACGCGCTTGGCAGTCGCAGCGGCGACGGCGGCGATCTGGGTGCCCGCGCGGGTAGAGCCGGTGAAGGACACCATGTCCACTTCGGGATGCGTGGACATGCGCGCGCCGACCTCGGGGCCTGCGCCATGGACGAGGTTGAAGACCCCAGGCGGCACGCCCGCGTCATGGCAGACCTGCGCGAAGAGGGTGCCGGACAGGGGCGCGATTTCGGACGGTTTCAGGACCATCGTGCACCCGGCGACCAGCGCGGGCGCGACCTTGCAGGCGATCTGGTTCATCGGCCAGTTCCACGGCGTGATCAGCGAGCAGACGCCGATCCCTTCATAGATGATCCGCGTGGTTCCACGGTTGTATTCCCAGACCATTTCCTCGGCGGCCTTGATCGTAGCCTCCATATGGACTTGGCCCGCCCAGGCCTGCGCCTCACGCGCCCAGGTGATCGGCGCGCCCATTTCAGTGGACATGGCTTGGGCAAAGTCTTCGTAGCGCTCGTTATAGACCTCCAGCACCCGTTTCATCAGGGCGATGCGGTCCTTGACCGGCGTGTAGGTCCAGCCGTCAAAGGCAGCGCGGGCCGCAAGAATCGCCCGGTCGGCATCGTCGGCGCTGCCCATGGCGACTTCGCAGACGATCTCTTCGGTCGCCGGATTCTCGACACCCATGCGGCTGGTGGAAATCGGGTCGACCCATTGGCCATTGATGTAGAATTTCAGCATGTTGGCGGGGATCATTGCGGCCTCACTTGAAGTAGATGTTGAAGCGGGAGCGGATGGCGGCGTCGATTTCAGGATCAACGCGGCACCCGGCCTTGGCGAGGATTGCATTCTTGCGGGCAATCGCGGTGTCAAGCAACAGGGGTTTGCCAGCCTCGTTCCATTCCTTGGGCGACATCCGGTTGCCGACGTTGGGGTAGATGTATTCGGTCTGCATCAGTTTCAGGGTCTGATCAGAGCCAAGGTAATGGCCCGGTCCGCCAAGGCAGACCTCTTTCATCGCCTGGATGGAGGTTGAGTCGGGGGTGACGTCAATGCCCCGGACAAGGCGCATGGTCTGGCCAAGCAGATCGTCGCCAAGGACAAGGCTTTCGAGGCAGAACCCAAGGAGCGAGGCATGCATCCCCACCGCCTCATAGCACATGTTCAGGCCAGCAAGTCCGGCGAGGGCGTTGGTGATCCCCTGCTCCCACCCGGCCTGCATGTCGGGCAGTTTGCTGTCACTGATGCCGGACGCCGCCCCGCCGGGCAGGCCGTAGAACCGGTGCATCTGGGCGCAACCAGCGGTCAGCAGCGCCTGTTCGGCAGACCCGCCGGACATGGCGCCGGTGCGCAGGTCAGACACGAAGGGCCAAGTGCCGAAGATTGCAGGCGCGCCGGGCTTGATCGCGTTGACGTAGACGACGCCCGCAAGACATTCCGCCACGGCCTGCACGATGGTCAGGGCGATGGGCGCGGGCGCGGTGGCCCCGGCCTGACCAGCACTAAGGAGCAGCATCGGCATGCCGCGGCGGATGCAATCCTCCATTGTGATGCAGGATTCCTCGGCAAACTTCATCGGCGGAACGACGAAGCAGTTGGAATTGCTGACAAAGGGGCGCTTCAGCCAGTGTTCCTCGCCCCCCGCCACCATGTGCAGCATTTCAAAGCAGTCAGCGACATGGGAGGGGTCGGAAAAGCTGGTGCCGACGTGTTTCGTGGTCCCCGCAAGGCAGCCGTAGAGGGTGTTGAGGTCCATTTCCCGGTTATCCACCACGTCGCGGCAGACCATCGTGCGCTGGTAGAAATGGATGTTGTCGAGGTTATCGACCAGCCGCGCGGCGTCATACAGGTCTTGCGCGGTGGACTCGCGGTATTCGTTGGTCACCGGGTCAACGATGTGCACTGCCGCCCCCGCCGTGCCGTAGTGGACGTTGGTTCCGGTCAGGTGCAGGTCATGCCGTGGGTCGCGGGCGTGCAGGGTGATGTCGCGCGCGGCGATGGTCAGCATATCCTCAACCAGCGCGCGGGGAAACCGGATGCGGCCGTCATCGCCGAGGATCGCGCCAGCTTCAGTCAGCAGTTTCACGCCGGAGGGCGGGGCCTGTGACAGGCCGATCTGTTCCAGCGCGTCCAGCGCGGCGGAATGGATCTGCTGGACGCTTGCATCCGACAGGGGCTTGTACTGGCCTCCGGGCAAGCCGGGCCGCACCGGGCGCATGTCGTCCGACAGGGGCGCTGCCCGCATGGCAACCCGCGCCTGACGACCACCCGAGCGGCGCGCGCGTGCGGGTTCGCACAGATCGCCGACCTCGGGCATTGGGGGGGGAATCGGTTCCGGAACAGGCTCGATGGCAGGTTCGGTCATGTGTCGTATCCTTCCAGGTCTGCGCCCTGTGCAAGAAGCGCGTCAATCTCATCACCCGGGGCGGCGGCGGCCAGCCCGGCAAAGCTGCCCTGCCCCAGCATGACAGTCACGCTGTCGCGGATCACCGCATGGGTTGCCCGTGCAATCTGGCTGCCGGTCGAAATCCGGCGAACGCCCATCGCGGCAAGGTCGGCGACCGTCAGCGATTTCAGCGGCCCTGCGGCCAGCGCGTTGACCGGCTTCGTCACCGAGGCCAGCACCCGCGCCAGTTCGGCACGGCCCGGCGGTACGGGAAGGTAAAGGAGGTCAGCACCTGCCGCCTCGAACGCTTGCAAGCGGCGGATGCCTTCGGCCAGATCATAGGCGCCGTTCATCACGCCATCCGCGCGGGCGCAGAAGATGAAGGGGCGGTTCAGCGCACGGGCAGCGGAGGCCCCGGCCTTGATCCGTTCGACAGCGAGGTCAAAGGCATAGGCGGGCGTCCCCGCAACCATCTGCGTGTCTTCGACCGAGATGCCGGACAGACCAACCTCTGCCGCAAGCCGCATGGTTTCGGCCACGTCCTCGGGGCTGTCACCAAAGCCATTCTCGAAATCGCCGGACACCGGCAGCGGCGTGGCAGAGATCAGGTCGGCGGCGTGGGCCAACGCCTCATCCCGCGTGATCCCGCCCATGTCGGCACGGCCAAGGGTGAAGGCATGGGCAGCCGAGGAGGTGGCAAGCGCCTTGGCCCCCAGTGCCGCCATCATCCGGGCAGAGCCGCGATCCCATGGGTTGGGGATCACGAAACAGCCCTGCTGATGCAGGTCATGGAAGGCCTGATGGCGCTTTGCCAGCGTCATGCGCGCACCCGTTCAGACGCCGGATCATACATCGGGGCAAGGCTGGCGATGGCCGCGTGCCGCTGACCTGCCACCTCGATTTCATAGGTCGCGCCAAGGATTTCCGCGTCAGACCGCCCCTTGACCGGGACATAGCCTATGCCGATCGCCCCACCAAGGAAATGCCCGTAATTGCCCGAGGTGACGGGGCCGACGATCTTTCCATCCTGAACAACGGCTTCGTTGTGAAAAAGCAGTGGTTCGGGGTCGGTCAGCCGGAACTGCAGCAGCTTGCGGTCAAGCCCCGCCTCTTCCTTCCGCAACACGGCATCGCGCCCGATGAAGCCGGGCTTTTTCCGCGAGACCGTGAAGCCAAGTCCCGCCTCCAGCACATGATCTTCATCGGTGATGTCATGGCCCCAGTGGCGGTAGGCCTTCTCGATCCGGCAGGAATCGAGCGTATGCAGGCCGCAGAGCTGCAAGTCCGGCTGCGCCTCCATCAGCGCCTCAAACACATGGGCGGTCTGGTCGGCACTGACGTAAAGCTCCCACCCAAGTTCGCCGACATAGGTGACGCGGTGCGCACGGGCAAGGCCCATGCCGATCTCGATTTCCCGCGCCGCGCCAAAGGGATGGGCGGCATTGCTGAAGTCATTTGGCGAAACCTTGGCAAGGATGTCGCGCGACTGCGGGCCCATCAGACACAGGACGGATTCGGCAGCAGTCACATTGGTGACAACGGCAAAGTCATCGCCGACATGCGCGCGCATCCAGGCAAGGTTGCGCTGGAAGGTCGCGCCGGGAACCACGGCCAGATAGGCGGTCTCCGACAGGCGGGTGATGGTAAGATCGGCCTCTATCCCCCCGCGATCATTCAGGAACATCGTATAGACGATCCGCCCCACCGGCACGTCCATCTGCGCCGAGGCGATGCGGTTGAGGAAAGCGCAGGCATCGCGACCCTCGATCCGGATCTTGCCAAAGCTCGTCATGTCAAAGAGGCCCGCCTTGGTGCGGACGGCCATATGTTCGGCGCGCTGGTTGTCAAACCAGTTCTGCCGCTTCCACGAATAGCGATACTCCGCGTCCTGCCCGGGGTTGGCGAACCAGTTGGCACGCTCCCACCCCGCAACCTCCCCAAAGACCGCGCCACGCGCTTTCAGATGGTCGTGGAGGGGCGAGCGGCGGACACCCCGGGCCGTGGCCATCTGGCGATAGGGGAAGTGGTCGGCGTAGAGGAGGCCAAGGGTTTCGGTCACCCGTTCCCGCAGGTAGCGGCGGTTCTTCTGGAAGGGCTGCGCGCGGCGGATGTCGACTTCCCACAGATCGAACGGGGCTTCGCCTTCGGTGATCCAATGAGCCAGCGCCTGCCCCGCGCCGCCCGAACTGACGATCCCGACCGAGTTGTATCCGGCAGCGATCCAGTAGCCTTTCACCTCGGGCGCCTCGCCCAGATAATAGCGGTCGTCGGGGGTGAAGGATTCCGGGCCGTTGAAGAAGGTGTGGATACCCGCCGTTTCAAACAGCGGCATGCGGTTCGTTGCCATTTCAAGGATGGGCATGAAGTGATCCCAATCTTCGGGCAGGGTGTCGAATTCGAAATCCTTGCGGATTCCGTCCATGCCCCAGGGTTTGGCTACCGGTTCAAAGGCCCCCAGCATCATCTTGCCCGCGTCCTGCTTGTAATAGGCACACTCATCCGGCACGCGCAGGACAGGCAGGTTCGGGTCGATCCCAGCGACGGGTTCGGTGACCAGATAGAAATGTTCGCAGGCATGCAGCGGCAAGGTAACGCCATTCTGCGCGGCAAGGTCACGGCCCCACATGCCACCGCAGTTGATGACCACATCGGCGGCGATATGGCCGGGTTCCCCCGCCATCTCAAAATCCACCCCGGTGACGCGCCCTGCGGCGGTGGTGACCTTGGTCACCGTCGCACCTTCAAAGATCTTCGCGCCCCGCATCCGCGCGCCCTTGGCCAAAGCCATGGCGATATTGGCCGGGTCGCACTGGCCGTCCAGCGGCAGGGCCACGGCGCCCACGACGCCGTCAATGTTCAGGTGGGGATATCTGGCCTTCGCTTCGCCCGGCGAAATCTCATGCACCTCGACGTCGAAGATGCGCGCGACGGTGGCTTGGCGCAGCAACTCTTCATGCCGCTCGCGCGTCAGCGCGACCGAGATGGAGCCAACCTGCTTCATCCCCGTCGCAACCCCGGTTTCGGCCTCCAGCCCCCGGTAAAGGTCCGCCGAATACTTCGCCAGCCGGGTCATGTTGGCACTGCCCCGCAACTGCCCGATCAACCCCGCCGCGTGCCATGTGGTGCCACTCGTCAGCTTGCGCCGCTCCAGCAGCACAACATCAGTCCAACCCGCCTTGGCCAGATGATAGGCCACCGAACAGCCCGAGACCCCGCCCCCGATCACCACCGCCCGCGCCTTGGTTGGAACTTCAGTCATTCCTCAGGTCTTTCTCTTCACCAAATATCCCACGGTGGTCCGGGGGTGTGAAACCCCCGGTCCGCCAGATGTCACGCGCGGATGCGTTCGTTCTTGGCATCCCAAGCCAGCCCATCCGGCAAGACGGTTGCCCGGTGGCGCTCGCCGAAAATCTCAACCTCGACAGCGGTTCCGGCCACGGCAAGATCGGCACGCAGCATCCCAAGCGCCAGCGACGCCCCGACCCGGTAGCCCCAGGCGCCCGACGTGGTTTCGCCCACAACCTGACCCTCATGCCAAAGGGTCGACATGTAGGGGGCGTCCGCCTCACCCGCATCGACCTGCAGGGCGACGAACCGCTTCGTCACGCCGCGCTGCTTTTCAGCCAGAAGTGCTGCCTTGCCGGGAAAGTCGTGGTTCCAGTCGATAAAGCGGTCGAGCCCACCTTCCAGCAGCGAATAGTCGGTGGACAGATCGCCCTTCCAGGCGCGGTAGCCCTTTTCAATCCGCAGCGCATTCAGCGCCTTCATCCCGAAGGGCACGGCCCCCGCCGCCAGCAGGGCCTCATAGATCGCCGGGGCGTCGGCCCGGTCGCAATGGATTTCCCAGCCAAGCTCTCCGGCAAAGGACACCCGGACGAGTGCCACATCCTTGCCCGCCACCTTGGCGAAGAACTGCACTGACAGCCAAGGCAGGGACAGGTCCGCCTCGGCAATCCCCGCCAGAAGGTCGCGCGCCTTGGGGCCGGTGACGATGAAGCAATGGATCTTGTCGGTCCAGTCTTCCAGCACCACGCCTTCGGGCAGGCCCTTGCGCAGAAGGTCGGCATCGTGGCTTTGCGCCACGGCGGCGGTGATCACGCCCACGTCGTCATCGCTGTAGGGCAGGCAGGTCATTTCGGTCACGATCCGGCCCCGCTCATCCGCGAAATAGATCAGCCCGATCCGCCCCGGTTGCGGCAACCTTGAGGCGGTCAGGGAGGCGAGATGTGCCCGCGCGCCGGGACCGACCAGCCGCAGGCGGGTGAAGCCCGGCAGGTCAAGCACGCCGACACCATCGCGTACCGCCTCGCATTCCGCGCGGATGCGGGGCTCCCACGGTCCCGCCCTGCCCCAGGTCTGCGTCGCCGCCCAACCGGTATCGTCGCCGGGGGCCGCGAACCAGTCGGCCCGTTCCCAGCCATTGTAGGCCCCCATCTGCGCGCCGAGGGCCTTCAACCGGTCATGCACTGGGGAAAGCCTGCGGTCAGGGGCTGCGGGCCAGCGCGCCATCGGGAAATGCATCCCGTATTCATGGCCGTAAACCTCTTTCCCCTTGGCGACGAGGTAGTCGTGATCCTCCCACCCGGTGAACCGGCGCGGATCGCAAGACCACATGTCCCATTCGGTGCCGCCCTCGGTCACCCATTCGGCCAGCACCTTGCCCGCCCCGCCCGCCTGACAGATGCCGAAGGTGAAGACGCAGGCCTCGAACGCGTTCGGCACGCCCGGCATCGGGCCGATCAGCGGGTTGCCGTCGGGGGTATAGGGGATGGGTCCGTTGATGACCTTGGTGAGGCTCGCCTGCGCCAGCAGGGGCACGCGCGCCATGGCGTCGTTGATCTGGAACTCCAGCCGCTCCAGATCATCGGGGAACAGCTGAAAGCTGAAATCTTCGGGCATCGGGTCGTCCGGCGTTGCCCAATGCGCCCGGCAGGGGTTCTCATAGGGGCCAAGGTTGAAGCCCATCTTTTCCTGCCGCAGGTAGTAGGAGCTGTCGACATCCCGCAACAGCGGCAGCTTGTGTCCGACCTCTTTCGTCCAGGCCTCAAGCTCCGGGATCGTGTCGAACAGCATGTACTGATGGCTCATCACCATCATCGGCACGCGGCGACCGAACATCCGGCCCACTTCGGCGGCGTAGTAGCCGCCGGCGTTCACGACGTATTCGGCGCGCACCTCACCCTTGGGGGTGGACAGGATCCACTCCGTCCCCGTCCAGCGCGCCGCCGTCACCGGGCAGAACCGCTCTACCCGCGCCCCAAGCTTGCGCGCGCCGGTGGCAAGGGCCTGGGTCAGCTGCGCGGGGTCAATGTCGCCATCGTAGGGGTCATACAACGCCCCCGTCAGGTCATGCGTTTCGAGGAAAGGGTAGCGCGACGTGATTTCGTCCGGGGTCAGGATGTCCAGCGTCATGCCCTGATGGCGCCCCATGCCGACAACCCGCTTGAACTCCTGCAGCCGCTCCTTCGAATGGCCCAGCCGGACGGATCCGGAGACGTTGTAGTTCATTGGATAGCCGACCGCGTCGCCCAGGCCCCGGTAAAGGCCCGCCGAATAGCGCTGCATGTTCATGATCGACCAGCTGGAGGAAAACGTCGGCACGTTGCCCGCCGCGTGCCAGGTTGACCCCGCCGTCAGCTCGTTCTTTTCCAGCAAGAGGCTGTCGGTCCATCCGGCCTTGGCCAGATGATAGAGGGCCGAGGCGCCGACCGCTCCGCCACCGATGATAACCACCCGCGCCGACGCAAATTCCGCCATGACTGCCCCCCAGATTTCCGCCCCACTATCCTCTGCCGCGCGCCCGCTTTCAATTCGGCCAGAGCCGGGGTATTGATCGGAAAACCCGATCACGTCTTTCTTTCTGCCCAAATATCCTCCGGGGGTCCGGGGGTGGAAAACCCCCGGCGGCCAGCCAAAGGCACAACGATGCAGATCGACCTTCTTGACACCTTTCTTGACCTTGCCGAAACGCGCAGCTTTCACCGCACCGCCGAACGGCTCAGGATCACCCAGTCAACCGTGTCGGCCCGCGTCTCGGCGCTGGAGCAGGCCGTGGGATCGCGCCTGTTCGACCGATCCCGCGCCGGCACCGACCTTACCCCCGAGGGCAAGCGGTTCGAACCGCATGCCCGCGCGCTTCGGCACGAATGGAACGAGGCGCGGCGGCGCATCCAGATCCCGCAGGGGGCGGCACAGCTTTTGCGGCTTGGCATCCAGAACGATCTGGCGGCGGTCTACCTTGGCGATTGGGTTGCCGAATTCCGCGCCGCCCTGCCCGAAACCGCCTTCTACATCGAGCCGGATTATTCCAACCAGATGTGCGCCGACCTTTTGACCGGCATCCTTGACTTCGCGGTGATGTTCAGCCCGAAGCCCCACCCGGACCTGCATTTCAACTCGGTCGGCGACGTGACCTATTGCATGATCTCGACCGAGACGGCCCGACTGGCCGAAGTCACGCCCGACCGGTTCATCTTTGCCCATTTCTCACCCGCCTTTGAAGAGATGCACCGCCAGCTGACACCTGATCTGGCCACAGCGGCCGTGTCGGTCGGGCAGTCCGGTTCGGTCGTGTCCTTGCTGATGGGCATGGGCGGGTCGGGCTATGTGCTGGAAAAGACGGCGGCCGAGTTGATTGCCGGCGGCAGGTTCATGGCTGTCGAGGACGCCCCTCTCCTGCGCCAGCCGGTTTACGCGGCCCTGCACATCCGGCACCGGACGCAAGTGCTGCACCGCAAGCTGACGCAATTGGTCGGGCGGCATTTCCCGGTCTGACCCGGCAAGCCTGCCTTTAGAACGCCATCTGCACCCGATGTCCCGGCGCGTGGGCCAGACGGACGAAGGTGACTGGCGCGTCGGTTCCTTGCGTCGTGCGCTCGGCCACCAGAAGGGCTGTGCCCGGTGCGACACCCAGCACCTCGGCCTCCCGCAGGGTGGCGGGTTCGGCGGTGAAGGCAATGTCGCCGGACACGAGGCTGACATGCATGACCAGCCATTCGTTGACACTTTCCCGCGCGAAATCCGGCGCGGGGTCTGGCAGGACGGCAGGGTTCAGCCAGCGGCTTTCCAGAACATAGGGCCGCCCCCCCGCAAGATGCAGCGTTTCAAGATAGCGCATGGGCGCGCCTTCCGACAGTCCAAGCCGGGCGGTCACCGGCACCGGGGCCGGGGCCATCCGGTCAGCCAAAAGGTCAAACCGGTAGGCCAGCCCGCGCGCCAGCACGTCCAGCCGGAGCACCGGAATGTCCAGCCGCGCCCGGCGAACGGGCAGTTCCGCCACCCGGGTTCCGGCGCGCTTTTTCCGCTCGATCACCCCGGCCTCGGCCAAGGCGGTCAGCGCCCGGTTCACCGTGGCACGGGCGACGCCGAATTCTTCCGACAGGGCCTCCTCTCCCGGGATCAGGCCACCGGGGGGCCATTCGCGCGCACGGATGCGGCGCAGAACCTCGGCCCGGATGGCTTCCCAGCCCTGCATCTACAGCGCCTCACGCAGGCGGCGCATGGTGTTGCGGAACCGGTCTGCCACCGCCTCGCGGGAATGGTGGCGCCCGTCTGCAACGATGTGGCGGCCTGCCGACCACAGGTCAGTGACCAGACCATCGCGCCCGGCGAACAGGAAGGCATCCAGCAGACCGTCGCCGGTAAAGCCGTCCAGCCGCAGATCGCCCGTATCCAGCGCCAGAAGGTCCGCCCACAGGCCCGGCGCGATGGCCCCGCTGCCCCGCCCCGCCGCCTGCGCCCCGCCTGCCGCCGCGCCGTCCCACAGGAGCCGCCCGGTGGATCGCCCGGCATCTGCCATCACCGCCCGGCCCTTGTGCTGCAGGCGCTGGGAATATTCCAGCAGGCGCAGCTCCTCAGGCAATGAGATGCGGACGTTGCTGTCGGTCCCGACACCGAATGCGCCCCCCGCAGCCAGCCAGCCTGGCCCCGCGAAGATGCCGTCACCCAGATTGGCCTCTGTGATCGGGCAGAGGCCCGCGACCGCCCCGGTGCGGGCAAGCGCTGCCGTTTCCCCCGGCGTCATCTGGGTGGCGTGGATCATGCACCAGCGCCGGTCAAGCGGCAGGTTCGCCACCGCCCAGTCCACCGGTCGCGCGCCCCATGCGCCCTGCACTTCGGCCACCTCAGCCACCTGTTCGGCGATGTGGATATGGACCGGCCCGCCCGGCCGCATCCCGGCCACTTGCGCCAGCGTGTCACGACTGACCGCGCGCAAGCTGTGGGGGGCCACGCCCAGCGTGGCGTCCGGCAGACCTGCCAACGCGCGTTCCGCACCGTCAAGCACCTTCGCATAAGTTTCCGGCGATGAGCCAAAGCGCAACTGCCCCCCGGACAGCGCCCGGCCATCAACCCCGCCCTGTTCATAGATCACCGGCAGATGCGTCAGGCCCAACCCCACCGTCGCCGCTGCCGCCGCGACCCGCGCCGACATCTCGGCCGGATCGGCATAGGTGCCGCCCCCGGCAGGGTGGTGCAGGTAGTGAAACTCACAGACCGCGGCAAAGCCCGCCTCGGCCATCTCCACCATGGCCTGCGCGGCGATTGCCTCCACATCCTCGGGCGAGAGGCGTTCAAGGAAGCGGTACATCAGCGCGCGCCAGGTCCAGAAACTGTCCTGTCCCGCCGTCCGGCCTTCGGTCATCCCGGCCATTGCGCGCTGGAAGGTGTGCGAATGCAGGTTGACCGGCGCTGGCAGCAGACAGCCATGCGCCGCGTCCGGCGCAGCGACCCCCGTTTCAACCGCGGCGATCCGCCCGCCCTCTATCCGGATGCGAACATCCTTTGCCCAGCCATCAGGCAAAAGCGCGGTCTTGGCGTGCAGGATCATGGCGACTCGCTTGACAGGAATTATGTCTAGACATATTAGCCAATCAATCACGCATAACGCAAGGCCGTCCGGATGCTGCTGACCCATGCGACCCTCGCCACCATGTCTGACGGATACGGGCTGACCCCCGATGCCGCCGTGGCGCTGGATGGGGACCGCATTGCCTGGGTAGGACCGATGGCCGACCTGCCCCGCGCCTATGCCGTCACCGATGCGCTTGACTGCGGCCACCGTCTGGTGACCCCAGGCTTGATCGACTGCCACAGCCATGCCGTCCACGCCGGGCACCGCGCGGCTGAGTTTGAGCTGCGCCTGAACGGTGCCAGCTATGAAGAGGTGGCCCGCGCCGGGGGCGGCATCCTGTCTACCGTCACCGCCACCCGCGCCGCCTCCGAAGATGACCTGCTGGCAAGCGCCCTGCGCCGCATCGACCAGATGATCGCCTCGGGCGCCACGACGGTAGAGGTGAAGTCGGGCTATGGCCTGACGATCAAGGACGAGTTGAAGATGCTGCGCGCCGCGCGTCGGATTGGCAATTGCCGCCCGGTGTCGGTGCAAACCACCCATCTTGCAGCCCATGCCATCCCGCCAGAATACAAGGGCCGCGCCACGGCTTACATCGCCGAAATCGCCCTGCCCTCGCTGCGCGCCGCCCATGCGGAAGGTCTGGTCGACGCCGTGGATGCCTTCTGCGAGACGATTGCCTTTTCAGTGGACGACCTGCGCCCCCTGTTCGCCGAGGCGCGCGCCCTTGGCCTGCCCGTCAAGCTGCATGCCGAGCAGTTGACCGACCAACAAGGTGCCGCCTTTGCCGCAAGCCATGCCGCGCTTTCGGCCGACCATCTGGAGTACCTATCGCCCCAAGGCATCGCCGCGATGGCCGCTGCAGGAACCGTCGCCGTGATTCTGCCGGGGGCCTTCTACACCCTGCGCGAAACGCAAGCCCCCCCGATCGCCGCCCTGCGCGCGGCGGGTGTGCCAATGGCGGTGGCAACCGACCTGAACCCCGGGTCATCGCCCATGGCCTCGCTTCCGCTTGCGATGAACATGGCCTGCACCCTGTTCCGCCTGACACCGGAAGAGGCGCTTTTGGGCACCACCGTCCATGCCGCCCGCGCGCTTGGGCTGGCCGACCGGGGCCGCATCGCGCCCGGGCTGCGCGCCGACCTCTGCATCTGGGACGCCGACCACCCGGCGGAACTTGGCTACCGGATCGGCGCGACGTCGCTTCATCATCGTATCTTCGGAGGCCGCCTTGACGCCTGAAACCCTGCTGCCCGGCCATGTCACCCTTGCGCAACTGGAACGGATCTACCGCCAGGGCCTGCCCGCAAAGCTGGATGCCAGCGCCCACCCCGGCATCGCCCGGGCTGCCAGCCACATCGCGGCGGCGGCCAAAGGTTCGGCGGCGGTTTATGGGGTGAACACCGGATTCGGCAAGCTGGCGAGTGTGAAGATCGCCCCGGAAGATACGGAAACCTTGCAGAAAAACCTGATCCTAAGCCATTGCTGCGGCGTGGGTGAACCGATGCCGGTTGACGTCGCGCGTCTGATGATGGTGCTGAAAGTGCTGTCGCTTGGTCGCGGTGCCTCGGGCGTCCGCCCCGAGGTGGTCGCCTTGATCGAAGGGATGCTGGCCCAAGGCGTGACGCCGGTCATCCCGGATCAAGGCTCGGTCGGGGCTTCGGGGGACCTTGCCCCCCTTGCGCATATGACTGCCGTGATGATCGGCCATGGTGAGGCATCGGTGGATGGCAAGGTGAAGCCCGGCGCAGAAGCCCTTGCGATGAAGGGACTTTCCCCGATCACGCTTGGCGCGAAGGAAGGCCTTGCCCTGATCAACGGCACGCAGTTTTCCACGGCTTACGCGCTGGCCGGGCTGTTCCAGACCTTGACTGCGGCGCGTGAGGCGCTGGTGATCTCCTCCCTCTCCACCGACGCGATCATGGGCTCGACCGCGCCGCTGGAGGCTGAAATCCATGCGCTGCGTGGCCATCCCGGCCAGATTGACGCCGCCGCCGCGATGCGCGCGCTGCTGGCTGGCAGCGAAATCCGCGACAGCCACCGCGAGGGCGATACCCGCGTGCAAGACCCCTATTGCATCCGCTGCCAGCCGCAAGTCACCGGTGCTGCGATGGACGTCCTGCGCATGGCCGCCCGCACGCTGGAGATCGAGGCGAATGCCGCCACCGACAATCCACTCGTGTTGTCGGATGGCCAGATCGTTTCGGGCGGCAACTTCCATGCCGAACCGGTGGGCTTTGCCGCCGACATGATCGCGATGGCCGTGGCCGAGATCGGCGCAATTGCGCAGCGCCGGGTGGCCTTGATGGTGGACCCGACGCTCAGCTTCGATCTGCCCGCGTTCCTGACGCCCAAGCCCGGCCTGAACTCCGGCCTGATGATCGCCGAGGTGACGACCGCCGCCTTGATGAGCGAAAACAAGCACCTCGCCCATCCCACCGTGATCGACAGCACGCCCACCAGCGCCAATCAGGAAGACCATGTCAGCATGGCCGCCCATGGCGCGCGGCGGCTGCAACCCATGGTCCGGAACCTGAACGTGATCCTTGGGGTCGAGGCGATGTGTGCAGCGCAAGGCGTGGAATTCCGCGCGCCCCTGAAAACCTCCGCCCCGCTGCAAGCCGCCCTCCATGCATTCCGCGCTGAAGTGCCCGCCCTCACCGACGACCGCTACCTCGCCCCCGACATCGCCCGCGCCGCCACTCTTGTAGCCAAAGGCACCCTCTCCAGTGCTACGGGTATCGCGCTCCCCGAACTAACCCCATTTTCTGTCTGAAGAATATCCTCTGGGTGAGCCAAAGGGTTCGCCACAGGTTCAAGAAACCTGAGGCTCGGGGGGGCGAAGCGCCCCCAGGGTCTCCACCAGCGACGGAGTCTGCCATGACAAACCCCCGCCACAACCTGCGCGATGTCTATCCTCCGACCGGCACAGAAAAGACCTGCAAAAGCTGGCAGACTGAGGCCGCCATGCGGATGCTGATGAACAACCTGCACCCCGACGTGGCCGAAAACCCGCATGAGCTCGTGGTCTATGGCGGCATCGGCCGCGCGGCCCGGACGTGGGAGGATTTTGACCGGATCGTCGCGGGCCTGCAGGACCTTGAGGCGGATGAAACGCTGGTCGTCCAGTCCGGCAAGCCCATCGCCATCATCCGCACCCATGCCGATGCCCCGCGCGTGCTGATCGCGAACTCCAACCTTGTGCCGCATTGGGCGACCTGGGCGCATTTCAACGAACTCGACCGCAAGGGGCTGATGATGTACGGCCAGATGACCGCCGGGTCCTGGATCTACATCGGCACGCAAGGCATTGTGCAGGGCACATATGAAACCTTTGCCGAAGCCGGGCGCCAGCACTATGGCGGGTCGCTCACCGGCAAGTGGATCCTGACCGGCGGGCTTGGCGGCATGGGCGGGGCGCAGCCGCTCGCCGCCGTCATGGCCGGTGCTTGCTGTCTGGCGGTTGAGGTGGACGAGACCCGCATCGATTTCCGCCTGCGCACCCGCTATGTCGACGCCAAGGCCCGGACGCTGGACGAAGCCCTTGCCATGATCGCCGACTGGACCGCGAAGGGCGAGGCGAAATCGGTCGGCCTTCTGGGCAATGCGGCAGAGGTATTCCCCGAACTTCTGCGCCGGATGAAGGCCGGGGGCCCGCGCCCCGACATCGTGACCGACCAGACCAGCGCCCATGACCCCCTGCACGGCTACTGCCCGCTGGGCTGGTCCGTGGCCGACTGGCGCGCCAAGCAAGAGACCGATCCGGCCGAGGTGGAAACTGAAGCCCGCCACTCCATGCGCGCGCATGTCGAGGCGATGGTGGGCTTCTGGAACGCAGGCGTGCCGACGCTGGATTACGGCAACAACATCCGGCAGGTCGCGAAGGAGGAAGGGCTGGAGAACGCGTTTGCCTTCCCCGGCTTCGTGCCCGCCTATATCCGCCCCCTCTTCTGCAAGGGCATCGGCCCGTTCCGCTGGGTGGCCCTGTCGGGCGACCCCGAAGATATCCGCAAGACCGACGCCGCGATGAAGCGGCTGTTTCCGGACAATGCCCATCTGCACCGCTGGCTGGACATGGCCGGGGAGCGTATCGCGTTTCAGGGCCTGCCCGCCCGCATCTGCTGGATCGGGCTGGGCGACCGGCACCGGGCGGGGCTGATGTTCAATGACATGGTCGCATCGGGAGAGCTGAAGGCCCCCATCGTCATCGGGCGCGACCACCTTGATTCTGGCTCCGTAGCCTCGCCCAACCGGGAAACCGAGGCGATGAAGGATGGGTCCGACGCCGTCTCCGACTGGCCGCTGCTGAATGCGCTGGTCAACACGGCCAGCGGGGCGACTTGGGTTTCGCTGCATCACGGCGGCGGGGTCGGCATGGGCTTCAGCCAGCACGCAGGTGTCGTGATCGTGGCCGACGGCACGCCCGAAGCGGCAAAGCGGCTGGAGCGGGTCTTGTGGAACGACCCCGCCTCGGGCGTCTGGCGTCATGCGGATGCGGGGTATGACACCGCAATCCAGTGCGCCAAGGATCACGGGCTGCGCCTGCCGGGCATCCTTGGGAACTGACCGCGCTACCGCTCCATCGCGCCCTTCCCGGCAAGGATGCGCGGGCGGGCCTTTTCGATGCGGGCAAACCGGGTATCGCTGGTCTTGGCACTGGCCAGCAGGATGACATAGCTTTTCTGCCGACCGGGGGTCAGGGCGTGGAACGCCTCGGCCAAGTCCGGGTCGGCATCAAGGGCGGTGACAAGCTCATCCGGCAGTTCAAGGCTTTCGTCCGCCTTGGGCGGGCGCAGGCCTGCGGCGGCATTGGCCATCGCCTCGGCCAGATAGGCGGCGATGGTGCTTTGCATATGGGCAGGCCCGGCGGTGTCAGTGAACCGCAGGCAATCGGCATGGCGGGTGTTCGGACCCTGCTTTTCAAGCACGCGCTCGGGGTCTTTCAGCAGGGCCGCGTCAAAGAAGGTCAGCCGGAAATCGCCCCGAAAAGCCCCGATGATCGCAACATTGCGGCCTGCGTGCATATAGCAGGGATGGCCCCATTTCACGGTTTCCTGCAGCCCTGCGGAAAGGCAGATCTGCCGAAGTTCGGCCAGACCCGGTGCCCAGGCGCGGGTGGAGCAATCAGGGGTAGCAAAGCGGTCGCATCGACCGCAGCCCTTGGTAAAGAAATCCTCGATCTCAGTGATCATCGGCTCCCCCTATCCTTCAGCCCGATGGACGACCGTCAGTCGCGCCAGATCGGGTTGGACCAAGCCCGCTTGCCCGCCGCGTCAATGACCGCGACCCGCACCCAGGGCGAGCCGTTCAGCCGTGCCAGTGGCACTTCGGCCCGGGTCATGCTGTGGCCATGCACCGCCTTCGCCCCCGTGCCATGCCCCATCGCCACGGCGGAGACGATGGCCGAGCTTTCGATCACCACATGGTCGCCTTCCAGCCGCACATCGTGCAGCAGCGGCCCTTGCGAGGAATAGAACGCCCCGGCCTTCAGCGCGTCAAGTAAGGCTTCGGGTGTATTCTCCAGCGCCTTGACCATGACCCAGCCGCCGAAATGGTCCGGTTCGGAAAAATGCGCATCGTCGGTGGCGATCAGCGACAGCCTGCGCCCCTCGGTCAACAAAAGGTCGGCGATGGCAAAGCCGTCCGGGCGGTCGCAGCCGGTGGCGCAGCCGTGGTTATAGACCTCAACCGCATGGGCGGCGGTGATGCTGCGGGCATCGGCGAGCGTCAGGCCTGACCATTGCGGATGCGCCACGGCCACAAAGGCCCCGGCGGCCACGGCGCGGGCGGCAATCTCGGGCCCAGTCTCCTGCCCCGGGTTGGGAAGGAAATCGGGGCTGTCCGGGGGCGTGAAATCGGGCGGCAGACCCACGGCAAGGATATGCCAAAGCTCACCATTCGCCATCGCGCCGGAGTGCAGCTCGGCCCCAAGGATGGTGGTGAAGCTGTTGGTGCGGAAGGGCACGGTTTCAACGATGGGATAGCCGTAGGACCCGATGAAATGGTCAGTCAGGGCGATGAAATCGTAGCCTTCGGCACGATAGCGGCGGCACACTTCCTCAGGCGCAAGAACGCCGTCCGAGCGGGTGGAATGGGTGTGCAGATTGCCACGCCAGAACTGGCCGGCGGCGGTGAAGGCAAGCGGGCGGGTCATGGCGTTGGCGGTCCTTTTGCACTGGGGTCAGGATGGCAGCGCCCGGGCGGCGAAAGGGCTCCCGGGCGTATATATTCACCTAGGCAAATCTTTGCCTTTCCGGCGGGTTTTGAGCAAGGTCCCTCTCGCCAGATGAAAAGACTCATGTTAGTGTGAATACAATCTGGGGTTGTAAAGGGTGTGATCACGTCGCTTGATCAATTGGGCTTGGGTTCGGTCGAAATGTTGGATTCGCACGCCGGCCGATCGAGGCTTATCGGGATGCACAGCGCCGAAGCATCGGCGTTTCTCAAGGCGGTCAGCCATGAGGGGCGGTTGCTGATCCTGTGCCATCTGGCCGAGAGTGAGCGGTCGGTGACGGAACTGGAACGCATGCTTGACCAGCGGCAAGCCGCCGTCAGCCAACAGCTGGCACGTCTGCGGCTTGAAGGGCTGGTGAACACCCGGCGCGAGGGGAAGGCGATCTTCTATTCGATCCAGGACCCCAAGGTGCTGCGGCTGGTCAGGCTGCTGCATGACATGTACTGCGAGATCTGACACTCAGGCTAGCCACGGCCCAGAAACGGCATGTCGCGCGCCATGATGGTGACGAAGGGGGTGTTCACCTCCAGCGGCAGGCTGGCCATGTGCAGGACCATCCGCGCGACGTGATCGACATCCATCACCGGTTCGGCGCGGATGCTGCCATCGGCTTGCGGCACGCCCTGCTGGAAGCGGGCGGCCATGTCGGTCAGGGCGTTGCCAATGTCGATCTGGGCGCAGGCAATGTCGAAGGCGCGGCCATCGAGGCCAAGGGTGCGGGTCAGGCCGGTCACCGCATGTTTTGACATGGTATAGGGCGCTGACCCAGGTCGCGGCGCGTGGGCCGAGATTGATCCGTTGTTGATGATCCGCCCCCCGCGCGGGGCTTGGCGGCGCATCAGGCCAAAAGCGGCGCGGGCGCAAAGGAACATGCCGGTGATATTGGTGCGGCAGACATCCAGCCACTGGTCGACCGGGATTTCGTCGATCGGCGCGGCAGGGGCCGAGATGCCAGCGTTGTTGAACAGCACATCAAGGCGGGGAAGCTGGGCAAAGGCCGCCTCGACCCTCGCAGGATCGCCCACGTCACAGGCGATGATCCGGGCGGGATGGCCATTTGCGGTCTCGTGAAGCGGTTCGGCACGGCGGCCGAGCAGCGTCACCTCCCAACCGGCGTCAAGGAAAGCGCGAGCGGTGGCGCGGCCGATGCCGGCGCCAGCGCCGGTGATCAGGATGGAACGGGTCATTCGGTATCCTCCAGAAAGTGGTATTTTGCCAGCCACAGCGTCGCGCGGGCGACGGCGTGGGGGTGAAGGCCGGTCTGGGCGACAACCTCGGCCAGTGTCGCCCCGCTTGGGCCTGCTGCAGCATGGGTGGCAAGGATCTGCTGCAGGCGGGCCGGGTCTTCGATCAGCCGGTTCAGGGCCGCATAGCGGCGCAGCGCGAAGGTGGCGGCCACGTCCGGGCGCGTGCCGGTCTCAACCGCGCGCAGGCGGCGGGTCGTGCGATCCGGCGCAGGGTGGGTGGGGTAGGCTTCGAACATCAGTTCGGGCGCAGGGCCAATGGGCAGGCGACCGGGGTTCGCCTTGGCAGGTCCGGCGTTGGCGCGGGCATGGGCCAGCATTGCCGCCTGTTCCCCCCACAGCGCCTGCATCTGCGGGATGATCACCGACCAGTCGTAAAGCGCCCGTGCCCGCGCCTGACCCGCCGCCCCCATCCGGGCGCGCAGGCCCTCGTCGGTGGCCAGCGCCACCAGCGCGCGGGTCAGGGCCGCCACGTCGATCCGGGTCAGCGCCGACATCTGGGACAGGTACTGCAGATAGGTGTCAGTGCCGCCAAGGTGGCGCAGGCTGAGATAGGTCGCCTCGCCCTCGCCGGGCAGTTCGGTGGGGATGCGAAAGCCCGTGTCAGGCGTCACGGTGTCCTTCATTCCGTCCCAGTCCGACACGATGACGGGCAGACCCGCGACCATCGCCTCAACCGGCGCAAGGCCGAAGGTTTCCTGCAGATTGTCGATCGGGAAGACGAAGATGTCGCTACCGGACAGCGTGGCCTTGCGCTCGGCCGCCTCTGCGCCATCAAGGGTATGGTAGCTGACCGAGGGCATCAGCGCTTGCGCGGCCTCGGCGAAGATCGGGGCCCAGGAGGGGTCACGGAAGATGCCGCAGAAGATCAGGTGAAAGCGCCCGCCTTGGGCGGCAAGGGCCGGGGCGGCCGCCGCAAGCGCCAGAAACAGCGGCAGGGGGTCGAACTTTTCATCCGGCGTCAGCCGGGCGATGCAGGACACCGCGATATCCGCCGGGCCAAGGCCAAGCCGGGCACGCAAGGCGGCCCCGGCGGCAGGATCGGGGCGGAAGTCAGCGCACTGCACGCCAAGCGGGATCACCGGCAGCAAGGGCCGCGCGGGCAGGATGCTGCCGGGAAAGCGGGTGGCCAGATGATCCTCGGCCAGTTCCATCAACCGGATCAGCGACTGCTGCACGGCGCGGGACGTGCAGATCACGGCGTCCCACGGCATCTGCGGGGCGGAGCGCATGTCGAAGACGGTTTGCATCACCGCGCGGGTGGCGGTGGTGTGGGTGATTCCGCACAGGGCCCAAGCCGCGGCACCATAGGGCGCCCGGCGCCAGAACTCCTGCGGCGGCGGGGGTGCGGGGAAGGAGATCACCTCCACCGGTTGCAGGCGCGAGGGCGCATCCAGCCGCACCGCGCGCAGCGGTTGGGTGGCACCGCTGGCCTTGGCCATGTCGGCAAAGGCGCGATGATCGGCGGTGGTATGGGCAAGGCTGACGAATTCATCCACCGCTGCATGGGCGAAAAATCCGCGCAGAAAGCTCATCCCGGCGACACGGCGACCGTTCAACCCCTTCGCGGGGTCATAGCCATCGGCGGCGAACCAGATGGCGGCATTGGTGGCGGCCTTCGGGGAGGATGTCGGCAAGGGGGCATCGGTCATGGCATCAGGATCGCTTCGCCCCGCTGGTATCAGCCCATGGTTAGGGCGGCACGGGCCCAGCGTAAAGGCCGATCAGCCATGACGGAGGCGAAGGTTGCGCCGCAGCAGGGCGGCAAGGAAGATGCCGGTCAGCACCAGAATGATGGTCGGAGCAGGCGCGCTGTCGATGTAAAAGCTGATCCAGACCCCCGACAGCATCGCAGCCACGGTGACGCCGGTCGCCACCAGCAGCATGGCCCCGAACCGGCGGGCCAACAGGAACGCGATGGCCCCGGGCGCGATCAACAGGCCGATGGCAAGGATCAGACCGACCGAGGTCAGCGTGGCGACGATGGTCAGCGACAGGATGGTCAGAAGGCCATAGTGCAGCGCCCCGACCCGCAGCCCCGACACCTGCGCCTGTGCCGGGTCAAAGGCATGCAGCATCAGGTCCTTCCACTTCAGCGCCAGAACTGCGGTGACGGGAACGGCGATGGCGGCCGCGGTGATCAGGTCGCCCTGCCCCACCCCCAGCATGTTGCCAAAAAGGATGTGGTCCAGGTGAAGCTCGGACGGGAAAGCGGTGTTGAGGACGACGCCCAGCGCGAACATGGCCGAAAAGACCACCCCCATCACCGTGTCGCGCTTGACCCGGCTGTTGGCGGCCAGAAACCCGGTCAGAAGCGATGACCCAAGCCCGGCGGCAAATGCCCCCAGCAAAAGCGGCAGACCCGCCAGATGGGCAATGACAATGCCGGGCAAGACCGCATGGCTGACGGCATCGCCCATCAGCGCCCAGCCTTTCAGGACCAGAAAGCAGGACAGAAGCGCGCAAGGCGGGGCCACGATCAGGACGATCCAGAACGCCTTTTGCATGAAAGGAAACTGGAAGGGGAAGATGAGGGCGTCCATCACACCTCCCTGCCCCGGCGACGGGAGGCGAAGATGCCGTGCCTTGGGGCAAACAGGAACGCCAGCGCAAAGGCAAGCGACTGAAGCAGCACGATCACCCCCCCGGTCGCGCCATCAAGGAAATAGCTGAGATAGGCACCGACAAAGCCGGACCCGGCCCCGATTGCGGCGGACAAGGCAAGCAGGCGCGGGAAACGGTCGGTCAGCAGGTAGGCGGTGGCACCGGGGGTCACCACCATGGCGACGACAAGGAAGGCCCCCACGGTCTGCATTGCGGCCACGGTCGATGCGGAGAGGAGGGTGAAGAAGATCACCTTCAACAGGTCAGGGCGCAGGCCGATGGTGCGGGCATGGGCTTCATCGAAGAAGGTGACCATCAGGTCTTTCCACAAGACCAGCAGAACGGCCGCCGAGATGCCCCCGATCAACAGCAGTTGCAGCGTGTCCCCGGGCGAGATGGCAAGGATATTGCCCATGGTGATGGATTGCAGGCTGACCGAGGTCGGAAAGATCGAGATCAGGAACAGGCCCAGCCCGAAAAACGCGGTGAAGATCAGCCCGATGACCGTATCGGTCTTGAGGCCGGACCGGGACGACAAAAACAGCATCGCCCCCGCCGCAAGCCCACCCGACAGAAAGGCCCCCAGCGCGAAGGGCAGCCCAAGGATATAGGCCCCCGCCACCCCCGGCACGACCGAATGGGAAAGCGCATCGCCGATCAGCGACCACCCTTTCAGCATCAGGTAGGCCGACAGGAACCCGCAGACCCCGCCAACCAAGGCCGACACCCACATGGCGTTGGTCATGTAGCCGTAGGCGAAGGGCTCAAGCATGGCGGATCGCCATCCGTTCCGGTGCCCCCCTACCCCATCCCTCCCCCACAGGGGGGGGAGGGAGGCGCTTGGTGGCCGAGGGCATGGCACGCCGCTGGCAGGCAAGGACGTCCCCCCTCCCCCTTGTGGAAAGGGGATGGGGCTGGAGGGCGCCGGAACGGGGTGCGGATCGCATCACTTGTCGCCCTTCCGGCCGTATTGGACAAAGGGGCGTTCGTCATCGGTGATGATCCGCACCTCACGCGCATCTTCGTCATCGTGCAGGTCAGTGCCGCCAAGGGTGAAGTGGCGCAGGACGCCGCCGAAGGTCCGCTCCAGATTGTCGCGGGTGAAGATCGTTTCCGTCGGGCCATGCGCCAGCACGGTGCCTTTGACCAAAATCGTGCGATCACAGAACTCGGGCACCGAACCAAGGTTGTGGGTAGAGACGAGCATCACATGCCCCTCCTCCCGAAGGGTGCGCAGAAGGGCGATGATCTGTTCCTCGGTCGTCACATCGACGCCGGTGAAGGGTTCGTCCAGCAGGATGATCTTGCCTTCCTGCGCCAGCGCGCGGGCCAGAAAGACGCGCTTTTTCTGGCCGCCGGACAGCTCACCAATCTGACGGTGGCGCAAGTCGGTCAGGCCAAGCCGCGCGAGGGCCTGATCCACCTTGGCGCGGTCATTGGCCGACGGGCGGCGCAGAAAGCCCATATGGCCAAAGCGGCCCATCATCACGACGTCTTCGACGAGGACGGGAAAGGCCCAGTCCACCTCTTCGGCCTGGGGGACATAGGCCACAAGGTTCTGCCGCAAGGCATCGCGCACGGGCATGCCCAGCAGGCGGATGCGGCCATGGGCCAGCGGCAGAAACCCCATGATCGCCTTGAACAGGGTGGATTTTCCAGCCCCGTTCACGCCCACCAAAGCGGTGATCGTGCCCTTGGGGATGGCAAAACTGGCGTCACGCAGCGCGGTCACGCCGGTCCGGTAGGTGACGGTCACCCCTTCGGCAAGGATGCCGTCCCCATCCGCCGCTTCCGCCGCTGCGTCGCGCATCGCGCCCCCTTAGTTCGCCGCTGGGGCAAGGCCCCGGGCAATGGTTTCGGTCGTCACCCTGAGCAGGTCAAGATAGGTCGGAACCGGCCCGCCCTCGGCGCTCAGGCTATCGACGTAGAGGACACCGCCAAAGATCGCCCCGGTTTCCCGTGCGACCTGCTCGGCCGGATCAGACGACACGGTGCTTTCGCAGAACACCGCCGGAATGGCATGTTCGCGGACCCCGTCGATCACCGCCTGCACCTGACGCGGCGTGCCTTGCGCATCCGCGTTGATCGGCCAGAGGTAAAGCTCCTTCAGCCCCAGATCGCGGGCAAGATAGCTGAACGCCCCTTCGCAACTGACCAGCCAGCGCCCGTCTTCCGGCAGAACCGCGATCTGGTCACGCAGGGGGCCGATGGCGGCCTTGAGCTGATCCTTGTAGGCAGCGGCATTCGCGGCATAGGTCGCCGCATTGGCCGGGTCAGCCGCCGTCAGTGCCGCGGCGATGTTGTCGGTGTAGATCAGGGCGTTGTCGAGGCTCATCCACGCATGGGGGTTCGGCTTGCCGTCATATTCGCCACTGCTGATCGGGATCGGCGTGATCCCATCGGTCAGCGTTGCCGAAGGCACCTCGCCCAGGTTGGTCAGGAACTGTTCGAACCAGACCTCAAGCCCAAGGCCGTTCCACAGGATCAGATCGGCATCCGAGGCTGAGACAATGTCCTGCGGGGTCGGTTCATAGCCATGGATTTCGGCCCCGGGCTTGGTGACCGACACGACATCAACCCCCTCGCCCGCAACATTGCGGGCCATGTCGGCGATGACGGTGAAGGTGGTGACAACCTTCAGACGATCCTCGGCCAAGGCAGTCAGGGGGGTCAGGCTCAGGACGGTGGACAGCAAAAGCAGACTGCGGTTGATGGGCATGAAGGAACCTCGTGCTGTGGACAGTGGAATGTAAATGAGAACTATTTGCAAGTAGACAAGTGCCCAGGACAGAAGAATTGTCGCATGGCGACGGTCAGGGGCGGCCAACACCCTGCTCCACCGGGTGGAATGCCGGGCACTTGGGGGCATGGGGCGTGCGCAACAGTTTGGCGGCTGGCGAACGGGTCACGCAGCCGTCAGTTGATGTTCTTGTAGGCCTGAAGCAAACCGGCGACGTCATCGAAATAGGTCACCCGCCCGACCTCGACCAGAAGGCCACAATCGCAATATTGGCTGATCGTTTCCGGCGCATGTGACACCATGATGATCTGGCTGCTGGACAGCCTGTCCTGAAACACCGCCTTGCTTTTCTTCCTGAAACTCTCATCACCCACGGCGGTGATTTCGTCGATCAGGTAGACATCGAAATCAATGGCCATGCTCAACCCGAACGCCAGACGCGCCTTCATCCCGCTGGAATAGGTCTTGATCGGCAGCCGAAGCGATGCGCCAAGCTCGGCAAATTCGGTGACATAGGCGATGACGCGTTCCGTCTCTTGCCCGTAGATGCGTGACACGAAGCGGATGTTTTCCAACCCGGTCATGCTGCCATTGAACCCGCCGGAAAACCCCAAGGGCCAGGACACGCGCGATGTTCGGTAGACGTGGCCTTGATCCGGTGGCTCGATCCCCGCCATCAGGCGCATGATCGTTGATTTTCCGACCCCGTTCTTCCCCATGATCCCGACATTGCGCCGTCTTGGAAAATCAAAGGAGAAATCGGTCAGGACGGTCTTTCGGACGCCCTTGACCCGGTAGGATTTGCTGACCCTGTCAAAAACCAGCATCTAGTATCTTACACGGCGGAAGACACGCTCGCCCAGCAGACCCACCAGCAGCATCGCCGCACCGATGAAGACGGGGTACCAGACATCCAGCAAGGCAGAGCTGTAGTTTGGGTAGAACCCGAAACGTGCCCATTCCACCAGATGCAGCACAGGGTTCCATTGCAGCACCGCTTGCGCTTGCGGGGGAAGCTGGCTTGGAACGTAGAATATGCCCGAAATGAAGAACAAGGGCCGGGTGAAGATCTTCTCGATCTGCGCCCAACTGTCCCACAGCGACAGGATCACCGCATTCAGCGTCCCGAAGCCAAAGCCAAGCAGCCCTGCCGCAAGAAAGGCAAGGATCACGTGTTCGGGGCGGGACGGAAGTCTTGCCAGACCGGCTGCGATCAGGACGCCGTAAAAGATCACCATGATCAGCAGATAGGTCGCACAGATCAGAACCATCCGCGCGATCAGCGTGTCGACATCCTTGATGATGGGATAGGTGAGGAGGGCGCGATTGGCGTCAAAGACCGTCATCAGCTTGGTCGACAGTTCGCTGAAGAACTGCAGCGTCAGAATTCCGGTGGCAAAGAACAGGGCCAGGCTGGATCCGAACGGCGGCTGGCGATCAATGATCGAGAAGAGGAAGACCAAAAGCCCGATGCTCGCCGTTGGGGTGATGATGGCCCAGACATAGCCGAAAGCGGAGGTGCCGAAGGTCGCGCGGGTTTCGCGCAAGACTAGGCTGGCGATCACCCGAAACTGCAGGCCAAGCAGTTGCGACGTGCCGACCAGCCTCATGTCAGGTGATCCCGGACCGAATAGGTGAACAGGGTTCCGATCCCCCATGCGGCAATAAGGGCAAACGCGGCCACAAGGACGTTGCGCAGGCTTTTGGGATATTCGGCGGCTTCGGCGACCTGCGGGCGCAGATAGATCGCCAGATAGCGTTGCTGTCGGTCAGCATCGCGCCGCGCCTGTTCCAGCGACACCAGCGCCGACGCGTAGGCCTGCTGTGCAAGGCTGCGCTCCACCTCAAGCGCTTCGTAGCGGGCGAGTTGTTCGGTCACAGCACTTGACCCGCTGTCATCCAGAAGATCGCTGCCGATGACCTGCCGACGCTCCACGATCTGGGCGGTCAGGGCCTCGGCGTTGCGCCGCAGGGCGACAAGGCTGGGTGCATTCTCGTCCAGTGTCTCACGCAGGGCGGCGATGCGGGCGTTCACGTCGATCAGACGCGATTCAAGGCTGGCGATAAGCTCAATCTCAAGGGCGGCACTTGCAGAGGGGTTCACGGATCTTTCGGTAGACCGAAAGTCGCGCAAGGCGGCCAGTGCGTCACGCAGCCGCGTCTCTTGCAGGGTCACCTCCTCGCGGGCAAAGCGCAAGGCATCCCGCCGGGCATTCGCCGACAGCTCGTTCACCAGACTTTGGGTCAGCGAAAGCACCGTCTCGGCAATCTGGCGCGCGTGATCGGCCGAGAACGACTGAACCTCGAACTCGATGATGCCGGATGTCGGATCGAACTGCGTGGCAATCCGCCGGTTCCAGTAGTCGACGAAGTCCTCCACCGTCGCATCCGCCGCCAAGCGCGAGATCCAGTCGACATCGCCGCCCGAAAACGTCGCACGCAGCGCGTGGCGCTGGTCCACGCTTTCAAGCAGGGCCCGGCTGCCAAGATAGCTGAGCACGATATAGGAATCCGAGGTGGTCGAGCCCGAGCTTGGCAGGCCGGTCAAGGCACCGATCCCGTCAACCCCCGCGTTGGTGTCGATACCGCGAATGGAAAACCCTGCCCGTGCCGCATAGCGGTCGGTCGCAAGGGTTGCGTAATAGCCGCCCACGAGGGCAAGCGGCAGGAGCACGCACAAGACGAACGACAGCGCCAAGGCATGCCGCCGCCGCCGTTGCGGGCGCGCGGGTGCAACCGCCTGCGCGGCCGGTTGGCCAAGCGTCAGCACCCTGCCCTGGCTTGCGCTTGCACTGTCTTGGGATGGTGCAGCCACTATCTTTGACCTTTCAGCTTCATCCAGCCCTGAAGTCCCGCACGCAGCAGCCGTCGCTGCCAGTTGCGTGTCGTCGGGCCGGATCGCGACCAGACCGCAAGGCGATCCACGGCCTCTTCCGGCTCCATGAAGCAGGCCCGGTCGGCGTTGATATAGCGCGGATAGGCAATCAGCGCCCCGTGAACCAGATCCTCGATCGTCAGGCGGCGCAGGCGGCGGGCACAGACCAGCCGATCCTCTGTCAGGCCCCATCCGGCGTAGAAGGGCAAACCGTGGCACACAACCCGGACCCCCCGCAGCAGGGCCTCGAACCCCATCAGCGACGTCATGGTGTGCAACTCGTCAATCTGGGAGAACAGCTGATCGGGCGAGATGGCCGCCCCGAGGATCTCATCACAGAACTGCAGGGCCATCTCCTCGCCCCGGCCCGGTCCGCGCAGGCCAGCCAGCACATCCGGGTGCGGCTTGTAGAGGACATGGGCGTGGGGCTGTTCGGCCCGCACGCGGCGCAGCAATGCAAGGTTGGACGAAATGTCTGGCGACCCAAGCCGGATGGACGCATCCGTCTCGACCTGACCGACGACAAGGATGGTCCGACCGCCAGCGGCTGGCGCGGACCAGACCCCCTGCCCCAGATTGTACTTGGTGACCCCAAGGTCCACGATCTTCTGGCGCAGGCGTCTGGCGCGGTCGCTCTGCCCCGCGTCCAGATGCTGATCGTTCAGGATCTGCTCCAGCCGCGAGGGGCGCGTGGCATCATAGTAGATGCCAACGTCGTCGATCACGAGCGACAGCGGCCGCACCAGATCCGCCCCAAGCCCGGAGGACCGCAAAAACCCGTCTTCCATCCGCAAGACCAGCGTCCTGTCCGAAAGCTCAGCCACACTGGCGCTGCCCCAGACGGCAACGGCCTGCGCCGCCTTGGCCGATGCCGGATGCCTTGGCCGCTTGGTGAACGAAACCTTTGCACCCGACAGGAAACCCCTGACGAACGGCCGCTTCCAGCGTGAAAACCCGATGGCATTGATGGTCCTTGGAAGCGCCAGCCGCTGTCGGCGCTGCAAGCTGATGTGGTCGATCGCGCGTTCGACGTTGCAGGGCCGCATCGTGACTGGATCGACATAGCGGGGATAGGCAACCAGCGCCGCATGGACGAGTTGCTCCAGCGTCACGGCCTGACGTCTGGCGGGTGCGGGGCAATGGTCATCCGTCAGGCCCCAGCCGGCATAAAAGCCCATGCCGAACGTCCGCACGCGCTTTCCCCAGATCAGGGCTTCAAACCCCACCTGCGATGTGACGGTATACACAGCCTCAGCCCCGGCAATCAGCCGGACCGGGTGGCAGGGTTCGGCCACGACCAGAATCCGCGGATGACTGCGGCATTGTGCAAGGTCGAAGTAGCCCTTCCTGCCACGCGCCGTGGTGTCCGGGTGCAGTTTCACGACAACCGTGCACTGCGGGTTTTCATCCAGCGCCGCGGCAAGCATGGTGGCGAAACTGGACCCGTCCGCCAGCCCATGCCGGATGGAGGCGTCGCCAAAGGTCTGATCGACCACAAGCACATAGCGTTCCGCCAGCGGACCGGCATACTCCGGTTCGGCATTGTACTTCGACAGCCCGTGCTGGCGCCACAAGCAGATCAGGCGCCGGGCCCGCGCCGCTTCCTCGGGTGTGATCCCTTGGGCAATCAGACCCTCAAGCGACGAGGGCCGGGTGGCATCGTAGTGGACACCCATCCTGTCCAGAACCAGCGAGACCGGCTGGTCATGCCTGCCCACGGATCGCAGAAATCCGTCCTCAAGCAGCAGCAAGGGAAGGTTGTACTTCGCCGCAAGAGCGGAGGCGCGTTGACCAGACCACTTCCGCCCCCAGCCCACGATCTGGCTGGCTTGCACCGGAAGCAACCGGCTGTGAAACGCCGGGCGCGCGCCAAGGCAGGCCGCAACGACGGGATCGTCCACAAGGTCCATGGAGGTGGCAAGCACGGGTTCCCCATAGCCACGCCGTTGCGTCAGACGCGCGCCCAGAAGACGCGACCCCAGAAGACGGGCCCACTGACCAGACTTCGCAAGTCTTGCAAGCGGGACACGGCAGGAAGACCCGATCAGCATCCGGGCGGACTGAACAGATGCCGGAACGGGCGGATCAGCGAGCTTCTGGAATCCCTGAAAAAGACATGCGGCGACCGTCGCAGCTTGTTCAGTTTCGCCTTGCGCAGCGCCCAACCGGTACGCGCCGCGCCGGTCTGGGTCTTGCGCACGGGTGCCGCAGCGGGCGCGGCGGCGGTCCGTTTCTGGAAGATGTCCAGCTTGTAGCGTTCGAACACGGGGGCGGACAGCGCCAGCTTCGGCCAGGTCTCTTTCCGGTAGACCACCCGTGGCTGTCCGGGAAGCTGCAGTTCAAAAAAGTCGATCGCGCTGGTCAGGGTCCGCAACGACCCATCCGGTTCGGAGCGGGACAGGGTCTTTGGTGTCCCGAAGCTGTAGAACTCCTGTCGCAGGTAGTGCACAAATCGCAGGGCCGTCTCTTCGTCCACATCATGCCCGGCAAGGATCGCGTCGCGGATGGCGGGCGCAGACAGATCGTCGGTCCGCCGGTTCACCCCGTCGAACGCATAGAACGCCTGCCCGAAAATGTGACAGGGCTTGCCCATCATCATCGCATAAAGCCCAACGCCGGAGTTGATCAGCGCGACCGCATCGGCAAGGTCTAGAAGGTCGACAAAGTTGGTGTCTGCCGGCACATATTCAGCGTGCTGAAGGGGCGGGCTTTCCACCTCAAGCGGGTGCTTCTTGCACAGCACGATCCAGCCGGCACGTTTCAGCAGACCTGCCGCTTCGTCGATGGCCGCAAGAAACGCCTCGGCGCTTTGGGCCGGGCCGGCCATGTGGCGGATGACGGTATCACTGGGCCGCTGCAGCGGCACGAACAGAACCTTGCGCCCACCGACCCGAAGCTTTTCCGCCAGCGCCTGCCCACCGATCCGCAAACCTTGGGATTCAAGGACTTCGTTGCCGGTGATGGTCTTCTGGATGTAGTCCGCTGCCGCCGTGCGGGCATCGTCGCTGATCGGATAGTCCCAGCGGCTGCGCGCATAGCTGGAGGAATCGGCGTTGAAGCCGTTGCGGTCAAAGAACCAGCTTTCCGGCAGCGCGCCACGTTCAAACACGAGGAAGGGGAAGCGCGTGTCCCTGCACCAGGCGTAAAGCGCTTCTCTCTCAGGGTTTGCGTAAGGGCTGTTGAAAAGCACAAGATTGATGCGGTGATTTTCGATCAGGGATTGCATCGTTGCCGGGTCGAACCCCTGCTCCAGATCAACGATCTCCGTTTCCTTGATGTAGATCGGATCCCCCAGCAGCGGGATGGCATCCCGCATGCAACGGGTGATGTTGGTCTGCGGCTGCCCAAGGACCAGCACCCTTCTGCCTGACAAGGAGATCGGCACCAGAGGCGTCGGATGGTCACGGGCGGCATCGAAGTCTTTGAAAATCTCAGGCCCAATCGCCCGCGCGGCCTTCATCTGCCCGGAGTCGTAGAACGAAAGCGACTTCGGCCTTGGGTGCCACAGGTGGATGACAAACAGGTTCGACAGCAGCGCAGGCCGCCCAAACAGCGCAAGCCGGGATCGAAAGCCGTTATAGGTCGCCGTATCCCATGTCTTGGTATCCTTGTAATAGCCATGCGGGCGCGGGTAGCGCCCGTCCTCTTCGGCAAGGCGATGCAACAGCTCGAAATCCTCGAAGCCATGGCCCTGAAAGACCGGATTGTGCCCGCCGACCGACAGGTAATGCAGCCGATCAAGCACGATGATCGACGTGCACGGTGCCATGTTCTGCACAGACTGCTGATCGCCGTGCAGCCAGCGCAGGTACAGGTCCTGAAAGCGGGTGCGGGGATCAAGGGCATGATACTCTTGCGTGCCCTCATCGGTCAGATACAGCGCCGGAACGACGAAGAAGCGCTTCTTGTATTCCGAAATCCCGTAGACCGTCATGAAGGCCAGAAGACGCGGCCAGAAATCCTCGGCCGTGCGAAGATCGACATCCAGAAAGGTGACCGCGCGGCCACGCGCATGGCGCACGCCAAAGTCACGCGCCTTGCCGGGGGAAAAGGTCGCCCCGACGCTGTCGTGAAACAGATAGGTGACGCCATGACGCGCGCAAATGGCACGGCACGCCTCACGCGCGGATGGGATCGACCCCGAATCAACCACGATGAATTCAATCGACTCCGTCACCGGAACCGACGCGCACAGTTCTTCGATCCGGCTCAGGAACCATGACGCGCGACCCTCATCCCGGAACGGAATGATCACGGACAGCTGCGGCGGGGCAAGTGTGTCGGCCCTATAAAAGGCGTGGTCAGCGGTGGGTGACAGGTTCATGGTCTTACTCCGACCCAAAAGGAAACGCGACATTCAAGGGTTGAACACCCTTGCCGAAAACCCGCCCGGACTGGCGGGGTGGGCCCGCATATGCATCAGTCATCCCTAGTCCCCCACGGCCTGCGCCCGGGACGCTGTCCCCAGAAGCGGTGAAAGAAGGACGGCGACGAAGCGCTGGAAGTCGGCGGCATCGGCCGTGGCGACATAGACGATGTCGGTGGGCTCCATGCGGAACATTCCGGCCAGCAGAAACGCGTCAGGACGGGCGAAATCAAAGCGATACGCCGTCGCCGGGGTTGACCTGACCGCATCGGTCACCGCCGCGGGTCGGAACACGAAGACCGACCGCGCTTCCGAGACCATAGCATTCAGGCCCCCGGCTTCGGCCAGAAGATAGGCCAGATCGGCATCGGCCTTGGGCACCTCGACAGTGCCCGGGCGCGCGACAGCGCCATAGACCGGAAAGCGCCTTGGCGCGTGGGCCAGACTGACCACATCGCCCGGATGCACGACGATGTTGTTGGCCGCATGGCGCATGACATCGGCCAGCAGGACCGTGGCCATGGTTCCGGCCCGCTGGACAGTCACCCGGATTTCCCAATCCGGCTGCGAGGTTCCGCCAGCCTGCGCAATCAGGTCCAGCAGCCGCACACCGTTCGATGCGACGGGAAGACGCCCGGGCGACCGGATCGCGCCAAGAACAGTCGCCGTGCGTGACTGGGTTTCGGCGATTCGCACGGCAATCTCCGGCTCGACGGCCTGACCGCTGTAGCGTTCGATCAGCTCTTCGCGCAGTTGGGCCGTTGTCAGCCCAAACACCGCCACCGCATTGGCGTAAGGCACCGAGATTTGTCCCGCGTTGCCCACCGTGGTTTCAAACACGGTCTCTCGCCGCCCTTCGGTTGCAAAGAGCCCGTCTTCGGACAGCTCCCAGATCCGAATCTCAAGCCGGTCAGCGACCCGGATCGTTTCATCGGAAGTGGCAAAGCCCTGCTTTTGGAAGGCGGGCGGAAAGCCCTGCGCGGCGGAATTGTCCGCAGGCAAGGTCGCGGCCGAGATTTCGACAATCAGAAAGGGCAGAACGTCTTCGGACGTCGACACCACCCCGGCGGCGGCCTTGTCTATCGCCGTCGACGTCGGGCCCACCGCAGGCAGGGTCGAACAACCCGAGGCAAGGCAGGCAAGCACCAGCAGACGCATGCCATGCCACGCTGCCGCCCCCCGGACTCCGCCTGTCATTCGGCGGCCCCGGTCATGCGCCGCGCAATGGCGGCCTCTGCGGTGATCTTGGCCATCACCCCCCCAACCGCGATCTTGATACCGGCGGCGGCGTAGAAATCGCCGGGAATCAGGCTGTTGGCCTTCAGGTCTGCCAGAAAGGCATTGATGATGTCGCGTGACTTGGCCTGCCGAACCTTGAAGAAGGTCGCCACATCGGTTTCGCTGACGCCGGGCGTCACGACATCTTCGTGGCGGAACACCGCGTCGCCAAGCACCAACACCGGCACGCCGCAATGCAGGGCGGAAAACGCCGATGTCGAATTGATCACGATCATGCCGGCGGCACGGCTTGCAAGCTCCCCGATGCGGCCGGCATGCAGCACAACCACGCGGTCCGAAAGCCCAAGGTTCCGGGCCCGCCGCCGGATAGTGCGCCGCAGGGCTGCCCCGCCGCGATCCAGCGGATGAAGTTTGATGACAAGGGTCTGCCCTGACCCCGAATGGAGCAGGGCCGACAGACAGGCGTCAATCAACCGCTCCGACGTCCAGCCGCGCGCGGCCACGGTCAGCTGGCTGTCAGACGGAACCTGAAGCGGCACCAGAATATATCCGCTGTCATCTTTCAGCCGCCGCCGCTGCGGCGCTTCGACAATCCGCGCCATGGCGCGGCGCAGCATGTGCACCGCCCATGTCGCGGCAAGGACAAGGCCCCGCTCTCTTGGACGGTGAAACAACGCATCGGCGCTGGGGTCGGACAACAGGTCCCGCACAAGATAGTAGATCGTGCCCCAGACGCTCATGCTGGGAAACGAAGCTGCGGCGGGCGCAGGCCTTTCGGCGCCGACCAGTTCGACAGGCCGATGCGGTACCCAGTGGACCATGGGCGAGGATTGGTTGTTGCCGCCGCTTTCACAGGTGATGAAACCGCTGCGCAGATAGCCTTCCTCAAGGCTGATGACGGGCACATCCAACATCCCGGCCACCCGGCGCGCAATCCGGTGGGCAGGACGGTTCGACCCGAACAGCACAATCACATCCGGCCGGTTCTGGGAAAGTTCAAGGTGAAGCCACAGGTCCCAGTCGGCTTCATTGCCCGAAAACCGGGTGCAATCCGCTGACCGCGCGAAAAGGGCGTCGGCGGCATTGAAGGTGATGCGTTTGGCGATATCCCCGCGCGCCACCAGCCTCTTGTGAAGCTGCCGGAAGAATGGGCCGACCGGACCTTGCAGCAACAGCACCTTCAGCGGCCTTTTCTGCCCTGTTGCGGCCTCCGACGGAGCGCGACCAGCGGCCATGCCCGCAGCGCTTGGCCGGGCCATTCGCAGCGGAGGGAATTGGTTGGAACCGCGCGGCTGCTGCGGCGACCCACTTTGCACAGCTTCAAGAATGCTCGACGCCAAAATTCTGACTCGTTACTTTGAGGATTGCATATACAATCGGCAATTCGTGCCGTTGTTTCAACTTATGGCACTTATATATCGATGATTCTGCAAAAGGATCGGGCCTAACTCCTCCACCAGAGGTTCAGAAGCGTAAAGACAGACCTGAGACTTTTTCCTGCCCGGTCCATCAACGATCAAACCTGCCTTCCGCATGACACCAAGCCGCTTGAGCAAACCGGATTGGCTGGCGTAGCGCGATTGCACGCCACTGACGACATCATACACCGGCATGCCAACACCCTGATTACAAAGCAACATCAAAAGGGCCTCGTAGCCGCCAAGGTTTTCGGTCGCCATGACAAGCGTATTGCTGGACCCAAGGCTGCGAATGTGCCGAAGCTCTGCGGCAGTCGCCTCGCCAAAGATGGGGGAGTCTGTCAGCCACTTTGTACCCGACATTTACCATTCCCAAACCACACCACACGCATAGCGGTACTTATGTATTTGGAGATGCCTGTCAATATACCAAAAGTGTCGACATTCTTGGGCTATAGACAGCCACTCATATACAAATATTTCTGGCTGTTATCAGAGTTTACTAAAATTGACCACGAAATGTCCCAAGTAAAAGTTAAAAGTCCCAGAACGGCAATCATTCCGCCTTTTCGTCGTGTTATTGGCCCCGAATATGCACCAAATGCATCGCACCCTGCCGTCGGCGGAAACCACCGAAGGGATGTGCGGCGGCGTCCCCTGCCCGGCAAGGTTTCTTACCCAAGCGCCCTTCCAAACACAGGTAACATCCGGCCACTGGCTGATCGGACTTCCGGGCAAGGTCGGCAGAGCTGCAAGGCGACTGCCTTGTCGCAAGCCGTTGTTGAGGAAAGGTGGCGCACCCGACACGATTCGAACGTGTGACCTCTGCCTTCGGAGGGCAGCGCTCTATCCAGCTGAGCTACGGGTGCCTAAGCGCGTCCTTAGCCGAATGCCGCAGGGGTTTCAACGACAAAGGGCGCAATAGTTGCAGGCGGCGTGCAGGACGTCATCCGGCCTTAGCCATCGGCAAACAGATCGCGGGCAAGTTCCAGCGCCGAAACCAGTTTGTCGACCTCCTCCACCGAGTTGTAGAGGCCGAAGGATGCGCGGCATGAGGCGGTTACGCCCAGATGCTCCATCAGCGGCATGGCGCAATGGGTGCCCGCGCGCACAGCGATTCCCCGTTTGTCGAGGATGGTGGATATGTCGTGGGCATGGGCCGCACCGTCCAGCGTGAACGAAAAGATCGCGCCCTTGGTGGCGGACGTGCCTTGAAGGTTCAGCCAGTTGAGGCCGGTCAGCCGGTCCCGGGCATAGTCGCGCAGGGTACGTTCATGCGTGGCGATATTGGCCATGCCAAGGCCCATCATGTAATCCAGTGCTACGCCAAGCCCGATCTGCTGGACGATGCCCGGCGTCCCCGCCTCAAATTTCATCGGCGGGTCGTTCCAAGTGACGGTGTCGCGCGTCACTTCGCGGATCATGTCGCCGCCGCCCAAGAAGGGGCGCATCTCGGCTTGCCGTTCGGCCCGGATCCAGATCGCCCCAGACCCAGACGGACCATAGAGCTTGTGCCCGGTGATCGCGTAAAAATCACACCCCAGCGCTTGCACATCCACCGGCATGTGCACCGCCGCCTGGCTGCCATCCACCAGCACCGGTACGCCCTTCTCACGGGCCCCGCGCGCAATCGCCGCCACATCGACCACCGTCCCCAGCACGTTCGACATATGCGTGACCGCCACCAGCTTCGTCCGCGGGCCGATGGCATCGATCACCGCCTGCGGGTCCAGATCGCCGTTTTCGTCCACCTCAACCCATTTCAGCACGACGCCCTGCCGTTCGCGCAGGAAATGCCAAGGCACGATGTTGGCGTGATGCTCCATCACCGAGAGCACGATTTCGTCGCCCGCCTGCAGGCGCGGCGCGGCCCAGCCGTAGGACACCAGATTGATCGCCTCGGTCGTGCCCGAGGCAAAGACGATCTCATGTTCGGAGCTTGCGTTCAGAAAGCGGGCGATGGTGCCGCGCACGGCCTCGTACTTTTCGGTCGCAAGGTTGGAAAGGTAGTGCAAGCCCCTGTGCACATTGGCATATTCCATCGAATAGGCCTGCGTCACGGCATCAATCACCACTTGCGGCTTTTGCGCCGATGCGCCGTTGTCCAGATAGACCAGCGGCTTGCCGTTCACCTGCCGCGACAGGATCGGGAAATCGGCGCGGACTTTCGCGACATCATACATTGCCAAGGGCCTCCGGCCCCAAGATGAGGGACAGCATCAGGACCAGCACCATAGCCACCCCGAAACTGGCCACCAGAATACCCGCCAACACCTTCCCGCGTGACGCAAAGCCATGCAGCTCGGCGATGAAGCTGGTCAGCAGCCAGAAGAACAGGACCAGACCGCCAATGCTCACCAACCCTGCCAGCAAAGGGGCGATCAGGAACACCACAAGCTGCACCACCTGCACCCCCAGCATGATGACCTGCAACCAGACCACCACCAAAAGCGTATCGGGCAGACTGCCCTTGCCCGACCACGCCCGGCCAATGCGAAAGATCAGCAGCACGGACCCGGCCAGAACCAGCCATTGCACGGCCGCCGCGCGCAGCGGGCTTTCCATCATGAACAGCGCCAGCGGATCATCCGTCGGCGGCAGCACCAGATAGCCCAGATGCATCAGCAGCGCCGAGGCAACCGCCATGAGCAACAGCCCGATGGTCCGCGCCGGCAAGGGCACGCCAAGCGCCAGCAGGCTACGCACCCCGGCGCGCGGGTCTTGCAGCGACAGGCGCACAAGGGCCACGATCTGTTCGCCCAATCCGGTCATCCGCGTTCCACCTCATGCAGCATGGTCAGCCAAAGCCACAGAAAGCCCAGCCCGACGACAATGTTGACCAGCCAAAGCGCCGCGCCGGGGCCGATCATGCCCTGCACCAAGCCTTGCAGCAGCATCAGCGGGCTGATCGTCGCCAGCCCCCAGAACAGCGCGATCCGCGCGCCGTACCAAGTGCCCTTGCCGCCGAGCGCGCGCGCAACCACGCGGCTCAGGGCGGCCAGCCCGTACCACAGGGGGATCGTCGCCAGCACAGCCAGACCCCGCCCAAGAATGCGCGGCGCGGTTGAGGGTTCGTTGGCCAGAAACGCCTCACGCGCGGCGGCGGGCCATTGGCCGACAAAGGCAAGGATCAGGAACACCAGAAGCAGCGTAAAGGCAAACGGCTCCGAGACGCCACGCGCCAGATGCCGCCGGACAGCCGCGCGCGGCGACCGCCAAGTGGCAACCAGATCCGTGGTGACGGTCATTTGCCCCCCTTCGCCGCGTGACGCGCAAGCCAGCCTTCCAGCCGGGTGCGGATGTCTTCGGCAATCGCCTCATCGGCGATTTCCTCGATCGTCTGCGCAAGGAAAGCCAGAACCAGCAGCGCCTGCGCCGAGGCCCGTGGCACACCACGCGATTGCAGATAGAACAACGCGGTTTCATCAATCGCGCCCGAAGTGGAGCCGTGGCTGCACTTCACGTCATCGGCGTAGATCTCAAGTTCGGGCTTTGCCAGAAACTGGCTGTCGTCGTCCAACAGCAGGCTTTGGCTGATCTGATAGCCATCGGTCTTCTGCGCGCCGGGCTTGACCAGAATCTTGCCCTGAAAGACGCCAGTCGCGCCGTTCATCAGCACTTTCTTGAAGACCTGCCGGCTCTCACAGTCTGCCGCGGTGTGGGTGACAAAGACGGTGTCGTCGTGGTGGAAATCCCCATCCCCGACGGCGGCCCCGGCCAGATGCGCGCTGGCATTCGGGCCGACAAGGTCAATCACCGCCTCGTTCCGGGTCAACCGGCCATTCGCGGTCAGGGTGAAGGACTTGAACAGCGCCCGCGCCTGCACCTGTGCGAAGACATGCGTCACCGCGCGGCGTTCATGGTCGCGGCCCTGCACCCGGATGTGGTGGAAGGCAGCGCCTTCGCCCACGTCAACCTCCAGCACCTTGGTCAGGCGTGCGGCACCGGGGCCGCTTTCCAGAAGCGTCAGGCTGGCACCCGGCTCAACCTTCACGCAATGGTGGAGGATTGCATCTGAAGCCTCTGACTCATGATGATAAATCAGCGCAACGGGACGGGCAGCCTTGCCCGTCACCCGGATCAGGACACCATCCGTGGCATGGGATGACCCCAGCGCCGCAAAGGGCCGGGCGACCGGGGTTTGACCACGGGCTTCCAGCACGCCGTAAAGCCCCTGCGCCCAGTGGATATGCGCTAGCCCAGCCATCTCCAACCGCTCGATCTCGACGCCGGCAAGCGCCAGATCGTCCGAGGCATCGGGATCGAACACCCCATCGGTAAAGACGATCTTCAGCCGGTCGATGGCTTCGAACACCGGCGCTTCGTCGCCGGGGTTGAACCGGGCCGCCACCGGCGCGTTCGGCGCGTTCAGGCTGGCAGGATCGGTGTAGCGCCAATATTCATCGCGCCGCTGCGGCAGGCCCATCGCGGTCAGACGCGCGACCGCGTCCGCTCGCGCCGCCGCCAGCCAGCCCGTCGCAGCGCCGGGCTGAAGCCCTGCCAGACGGGCAACCAGCGCGTCCTCCTTGACCTTCGCCAGCGCCATCAGTTCACCTCGGACAGAATGTCGGCATAGCCGTTCGCCTCAACCTCCAGCGCCAGTTCCGGGCCGCCGGTGCGGATGATCTGACCTGCGGCCATGATATGCACCACGTCCGGTTTGATATGGTCCAAAAGCCGCTGGTAATGCGTGATGACAAGGAAGGACCGCCCGGCGTCGCGCAGCGCGTTCACCCCATCCGCCACCAGCTTCATCGCATCCACGTCCAGACCGCTGTCGGTCTCGTCCAGAATGCACATCCGGGGCTCCAGCATCGCCATCTGCAGGATTTCGTTGCGCTTCTTCTCGCCACCCGAAAAGCCCACGTTGACGGGCCGCTTCAGCATGTCAGCGTCGATCTTCAGCGCCTTGGCCTTTTCGCGCACCAGTTTCAGGAATTCGGCCGCGCTCAACTCCGGCTCACCGCGCGATTTCTTCTGCGCATTCACCGCTGTGCGCAGAAAGGTCATGTTGCCCACGCCCGGAATTTCCACCGGATACTGGAAGGCAAGGAACAACCCCGCCGCCGCCCGCGCCTCGGGCTCCATCTCCAGCAACTCCTCACCCTCCAGCGTGGCCGAGCCTTCGGTGACCGCATAGCCCTCACGTCCGGCCAGCACATAGGACAGCGTCGACTTGCCCGATCCGTTCGGCCCCATGATCGCATGCACTTCGCCCGGACCGATGGACAGGTTGACCCCGCGCAGGATCATCTTGTCCTCATCTTCAAGTTTGACGTGCAGGTTCTTGATCTCAAGCATTTTTTCGTTCCTGAATTGGGGGGCGTTCCGGGGTCAGCGCGGGTCGGCGAACCAACCGATGACCTGGGTCAGCATGTCTGGCGGGATCTGGCCGGGTGTCACGGTGAACCGCGCCAACCGGCCGATGGTTTCTTCTTTCTGCGCAAGCCTTTCGACCGCATGGTAATAGGCGCGCGGGGTGTAGTCGTCGAACAGGACCGTGGTCGGCCGCTTTGCGCGCAGCATCACCGCCACAAGGCAGGCGGCGCGAAACCGTCCGTCAATCAGCACAAGGTCCGGCTCGCCCAGATCGGGCCGGTCCCAGACCGACAGCGCATAGCGGTGATAGCGCGCAGCACCTTGCCATGTGGTGGGCCGGCCCCAGGTTTTGGTCTGCCCGATATCGACGTGGTGCACGACAGCGTGGGGCGAAATGCCCGCCAGATGCGCAGAAAGCTGGTCGGCCCAGACCTTGTCACTTTCCACGCTGACCACCCTGACGCCCGCCCGTGCCGCCAAGACCGTGGACCCGCCGCTGCCATACTCCACAATCATCCGCGATGTCGCATAGTGGCGCGCAACATAGGCGGCGACCTCGGGTGGAAAGGTCAGCTCGTAAGTCGTGTCTGGCGTGGCGTCGGTCATCCTTCAGCCCCCTACGACCAGCGCAATTCAGTAGGCAGGGCATCGACATAGCGTGACGGCATGTCCGCCGCCGCAGCACCGCGCCGGACCAGATCATCCAGACAATGCAGTACAAGTGTATGACTGCCGAACACCGCCGAAGCCGTGATGCACAGATGTTTCACCTGCGCATCGCTGTAGCTTGCAAGCGCACCCATGTCCCGCAGGTAGACGCCATCGCCATCAATCAACTGGTCGCGCATCCGGCGCTTGCGCAGCCGTCCTGCTTGCGAATTGGGCAGCGAGGCCGATTTGTTGAACAGAAACTTGTGCAGGTAAAACCCCTGCCGACGCAGTTCATCGTCGACGCCACCCAGCATCGGCTCGCCTTCGTAAAGACGGAAGTAGCGAAGCTCCACGATGACCACCATCGCCGGCTTCAAAACCTGTTCGGCCCCCTTGAAGACGTCAACCTCACCACCTTGGATGTCGATCTTCAGCAGATCAAACTCTCCGACCCCCTCGGCGTGGTCAAGCGCCACGGTGTCCATGGGAATGCGTTCGGTGATCTGGCCCCAGTTGGCCCCGCCAAGATAGGCCATGCCCGACAGGTGGGGCTCATACACCGATGTGAAGCCCGAACTGCGATAGACCTTGAGTTCCTTGCTCGTCCCGTCGCCCACGGCGAAGGGCAGGTAGGTCTCATGGTCCGACTTGATCTCGGCCAGCTTGGCAAAGGCCGCAGGTTGCGGCTCAAAGCCAACCACGTCGCACCCGCCCATGCGCAACAGCCCGGCATAGGGCGCCTCGCCCAGCGGATTGGCCCCGACGTCGACAATACGGGTCCGTCTGGACAGGCCAAGCCCGTCCAGCAGGACAGAGACCGGCTCGCTCACCCCACGCTTCCTTCCAGTGAAATCGCCACCAGGCTTTGCGCCTCCATGGCGAATTCCATCGGCAAGGCTTGCAGGACTTCCTTGCAGAAACCGTTCACCACCAGCGCCACGGCCTCTTCCTCATCCATCCCGCGCGACCGGCAGTAGAACAGCTGGTCATCGTCGACCTTTGACGTCGTCGCCTCATGTTCGACGCGGGAGGAGTTGTTGCGCACTTCGATATACGGCACCGTATGCGCGCCACACTTGTCGCCGATCAGCAGGCTGTCGCACTGGGTATAGTTGCGGCTGTCCTTGGCCTTGGGGTGCATGGAGACCAGCCCCCTATAGGTGTTCTGCGCCCGGCCCGCCGAAATCCCCTTCGACACGATGCGCGACTTGGTGCGCTTGCCAAGGTGGATCATCTTGGTGCCGGTGTCGGCCTGCTGGGCGTTGTTGGCGATGGCGATCGAATAGAACTCACCCTGTGAATCATCCCCCCGCAAGATGCAGGACGGATACTTCCAGGTGATAGCCGACCCGGTTTCCACTTGCGTCCACATCACCTTGGCCCGGTCACCCCGGCAATCGGCGCGCTTGGTGACAAAGTTGTAGATGCCGCCCCGGCCTTCCTCATCGCCCGGATACCAGTTCTGGACGGTGGAATACTTGATCTCGGCATCTTTCAGGATCACCAGTTCCACCACCGCCGCGTGCAGTTGGTGGGTGTCGCGCTTGGGCGCGGTGCAGCCTTCCAGATAGCTGACGTAAGACCCTTCATCGGCGATGATCAGCGTCCGTTCGAACTGGCCCGTATTTTCAGCGTTGATCCGGAAATACGTCGAAAGCTCCATCGGGCAGCGCACGCCCTTGGGGATGTAGACGAACGACCCGTCGGAATAGACCGCTGAATTCAGCGTGGCAAAGAAGTTATCGGACTGCGGCACGACACTGCCCAGATACTTGCGCACAAGGTCAGGATATTCGCGCACCGCCTCGGAGATCGAACAGAAGATCACCCCGGCCTTGGCCAGTTCCGCCTTGAAGGTCGTGCCCACGGAAACGCTGTCAAAGACCGCATCCACCGCCACCCGGCGCGGCTCGGCCTCGCCTTCAACACCAGCCAGAAGCATCTGTTCCTTCAGCGGAATCCCCAGCTTGGCATAGGTCGCCAAAAGCTTCGGGTCCACCTCGTCCAGCGACTTCGGCTTGACGGCCATGCTTTTGGGTTTGGCGTAGTAATACTGGTCCTGGTAGTCGATCTTCGGATAGCTCACCATGGCCCAGGTCGGCTCTTCCATCTGCACCCAGCGCCGATAGGCCTGCAGCCGCCACTCCAACATCCATTCCGGTTCGTCATTCTTGGCGCTGATCAGCCGGACGATGTCTTCGGACAGGCCCTTGGGGGCATAGTCCATCTCGATCTCGGTTTCCCAACCGTGCTTGTACTTGCCCGCCATCGCATTGACGGTTTCCACCGTCTCACGGTCAACCCCGTCACGGACCTCAGCGGCCTCGGCAGTTTTCAGCATGGCTGTCATCGCCCGTATCCTTCCATCACGCGGCCCGAGAGCGGGCCCTTGCATAGGCGGCGGTCCAAGCCTTGGCGAACCGCCCCACGTCATCCTTCGTCACGCCCGGGCCGATCGACACCCGGATCGCCTGCCCCGCCAGCGCCTCATCCAGCCCCATCGCCAGCAGCACGCGACTGGCGCGCACCTTGCCGCTGGAGCAGGCCGACCCCGCCGAAACCGCGAACCCGGCAAGGTCCATCGCCATCACCTGCGTCTCGCCCTTCCAGCCGGGCGCGATCAGGCAAAGCGTGTTCGGCAAGCGCGCGACACCATTCCCGACCGAAATAGTTTCATTTGCCCCGGCGGACAACTCCAATTCTAGAATATTTCTAATTTCGGCCACTTCGTCCCAGACGCCATTGGCCAGATCCCGCGCAGCGGCCTCGGCCGCAGCGGCAAAGCCGGCGATGCCGATCAGGTTCTCCGTGCCCGCCCGGCGCCCCATCTCCTGCCCCCCACCGCGCAACTGGGCCGGCACCTCCACGCCTTGCCGCACCACCAGTGCGCCAATCCCCTTCGGCCCGCCCAGCTTGTGGGCAGAAACCAGCCCCATCTCACAGCCCAACCAGTTGAACGCGAACGCCACCTTGCCAAAGGCCTGTGTCAGATCACTGACCGCAAGCCCAGCCGGCAGATCCTGCATCACCCCGGTCTCGGAGTTTGCCAGCTGCAGCGCCGTCCGTGCCGGATCCTGCACCATGACCAGACCCGCAGCATCCACCCGCAGATCCCCCGAACACCATGCGCTCACCGCCTCATGCTCCACCGCCGCGCAGTCCAATCCGCGCCCCGCACAGGCCAGCGCCGCCGCCTCTGTCGCACCGCTGGTAAAGACGACATCCGCCCCTTCCGCCCCCAGCGCCGCGGCCACCTGCGCCCGCGCGCGCTCCATCATCGCCTTGGCCGCCCGCCCCTCGGCATGGACCGAGGACGGGTTGCCCACCACCTCCATCGCCGCAAGCATGGCCGCCTTCGCCTCAGCCCGCAGCGGCGTGGTCGCGTTCCAGTCAAGGTACAAGCGGCTCACTCCAAAGCCCTTTCACATTGGCCCAAATATCCCACGGGGGGTCCGGGGGGTGTGAAACCCCCCGGCGCTGGCCCCAAGTGCAAGCGCCTCATTCTTCATCCACCACGCGGAACAGATGCGGCACCGCCGGGCAGGGCGTCAGGTCGTTCTTCACCACATCCGACAGCCGCACCTGATGCAGGAACACATAGACATTGGCCGACAGGCTTTCCCACAGCCGGTTGGTCAGGCTTTGTGCCCGGCTGCCCGACACGCCGCCGCTGACCCCGGCCCCGGTGTGCAGCGCATCGACCGTCTCATCCACCGCCTCCATCACCTCGCTGATGCGGATCTGGTCCGGCGTCCGCGCCAGCCGGTAGCCGCCCCCCGGGCCGCGCACCGCCTCGACAAGACCGGCGCGGCGCAGCTTGACGAACAACTGCTCCAGATAGGGCAGGCTGATGTCCTGCCGCTTGGAAATCGCGGCCAGCGAGACATGTTCCTCCGCCCCCGACTTCGCCTCGGCAAGCGCGAGATCGGCCAGCGCCACCATCGCGTAGCGTCCCTTGGTCGAAAGTTTCATCGCCACATTCCCCCGTGATGCCTGCTTTACCGCGCGACAGGCAACACTCTGCGTGGCGCAATCCGATTGACGCCGCGCCCTGCGGGCATTACCTCAGACCGACCCGGTAAAGGGCGGCAGTCGCCGTCTTTAGAATGGTTCTATTTTAGTCGAGCGAAAGCGTCAAGAAACCGCTCGCTCCCACAAGAGATGAGGCCGATGCCCGAGGTTATCTTTGCTGGTCCCGATGGACGCCTTGAAGGCCGCTACCATCCGCAAAAGGAACGCGACGCGCCGATCGCCATCGTGCTGCACCCGCATCCGGCCTATGGCGGGACGATGAACAACAAGGTGGTGTATAACCTGCATTACGCCTTCTACAATCTTGGCTTCACCGTGCTGCGCTTCAACTTCCGCGGCGTGGGCCGCAGCCAGGGTGAATATGACCAGGGCATTGGCGAACTGTCCGATGCCGCCTCGGCGCTGGATTACCTGCAGGCGATGAACCAGAACGCCAAGCATTGCTGGGTCGCGGGCTTCTCCTTCGGCGCCTGGATCGGGATGCAACTCCTGATGCGCCGGCCTGAAATTACCGGCTTCATCTCGGTGGCGCCCCCGGCCAACCTTTATGACTTCAGCTTCCTTGCCCCCTGCCCGTCGTCGGGCCTGATCATCAACGGCACCGCCGACAAGGTCGCCCCGCCAAAAGACACCAAGGCGCTGGTGAACAAGCTGCACGAACAAAAGGGCATCACCATCACCCATACCGAGATCGAGGGTGCAGATCACTTCTTCAAGGATGAAGAGGCCCATATGAACCCGATGATCCAGACCGTGTCGGACTATGTCCGGCGGAGGATGACAGAGGTTACGCGCTAAGATGTCCGTGATTCAGGAACTCGCCGACCAACTGGCCGAAGACGTGCTCGCCGCCGAAACGGAACTGGATGACGACCGGTTCTACGAAAAGGTCAGCCGCGTCCTGATGGCCGCCTCGCCCACGTTTCAAGAGGCGTTCATCACCTCGGTCCGCGTCCGCCTCGCCGAACGCCGCGGGCGTGAGTTTCTCGAAAAAGCCCTCGCCGCCAAGCGCGGGCTGATCGAGGAAGAACCCGTGGCTCCGGTCGACATGGGTGGCATGGGCCATTGACGGCCCAATCGCCAGACGACCGTCTTGAAGCCCAGTTCGCCTTCCTGAATGAGGCGGACCGCCTGAAATCCGTCCTGCGCGCCACGACTCTGGTAGATGGCTCCCGCCCCGAAAACTCCGGCGAACACAGCTGGCACCTCGCGCTTTACGCCCTTGTGCTGGCCGATCAGGCCGAGCCGGGCGTGGACATCAACCGGGTGATCCGCATGCTCCTGATCCACGACCTCGTGGAAATCGACGTCGGCGACGTGCCGATCCACTCCGCAAATGGCTTGGCCCACGCCAGCGTCGAGACGACCACCGCCGAAGCAAAAGCCGCCGACCGCATCTTCGGCCTTCTGCCCCCGGACCTCGCCCATGATCTCCGCGCGCTTTGGGAGGAATTCGAAGACGCCCAAACCCCCGACGCCATTTTCGCCAAAAGCCTTGACCGGGTGCAGCCCGTGATGGCCAATTTGATGAGCGGCGGCGGGACTTGGACGACCTACAACGTCACGCAAGCCCAGTTGGAAACCCGCGTCGGTGCCAAGATCGCCAAGGGTGCCCCGGCTCTGTGGGACTGGGTGCGCGAAAAGACCCGGCCTTTCTTTGCCTGACCGTCCTTTGTGACAGTTCGGTATACAATCGCATACCGATCTTCCCAAACCCGCCCCTTTGCGCTATGGACGCCGCAACCGAATCCCAGCAGCCAAGAGGGCCCCATGTCCAAGATCAAGGTAGCCAACCCCGTCGTCGAACTCGACGGCGATGAGATGACCCGGATCATCTGGGATTTCATCAAGAAAAAGCTGATCCTGCCCTATCTGGACATCGACCTGCAGTACTACGACCTCGGGATCGAGGAGCGGGACCGCACCAACGACCAGATCACCATCGACGCGGCCCATGCCATCCAGAAACACGGCGTCGGCGTCAAATGCGCGACGATCACCCCCGATGAGCAGCGGGTCGAGGAATTCGGCCTGAAGCAAATGTGGAAATCGCCCAACGGCACGATCCGCAACATCCTTGGCGGCGTGATCTTCCGCGAACCGATCATCTGCCGCAACGTCCCCCGCCTTGTCCCCGGCTGGACCAAGCCCATCGTCGTCGGCCGCCACGCCTTTGGCGACCAGTACCGCGCGACCGACTTCCACTTCCCCACCGCCGGCAAGCTGACGATGAAATTCGTCGGCGAAGACGGCACCGTGATCGAGCGTGACGTCTACTCCGCCCCCTCCGCCGGGGTCTACATGGGCATGTATAACCTTGACGACAGCATCTACGACTTCGCCCGTTCGTCGCTGAATTACGGGCTGATGAAGGGCTGGCCGGTCTATCTGTCCACCAAGAACACTATCCTCAAGGTCTATGACGGCCGCTTCAAGGACATCTTCGCCAAGGTGTACGCCGAGGAATTCGAAGACCAGTTCAAGGCCAAAGGCATTCATTACGAACACCGCCTGATCGATGACATGGTCGCCTCCGCGATGAAATGGTCGGGCGGCTATGTCTGGGCCTGCAAGAACTATGACGGCGACGTGCAGTCTGACACCGTGGCCCAAGGCTTCGGCTCGCTTGGCCTGATGACCTCGATCCTGATGACACCCGATGGCAAAGTGGTCGAGGCCGAGGCCGCCCATGGCACCGTCACCCGCCACTTCCGCCAGCACCAGAAGGGCGAACAGACCTCCACCAACTCGGTCGCGTCGATCTACGCCTGGACCGGGGGCCTGAAACACCGCGCCACGCTGGACGGGAATGACGCGCTGATGCGCTTTGCCACCACGCTGGAGAAGGTTACCGTCGACACCGTTGAAGACGGCTGGATGACCAAGGACCTCGCCCTACTGGTCGGGCCGGATCAGAAGTGGCTGACCACGATGGGCTATCTGGAAAAGGTGGACGAATACCTGAACAAGGCGCTCAAGGGCTAAGCCTGCGATCGGGGCCCGGTCTGGCAGACCGGGCCCGCGAAACCTGTCATTTCCCCCAGTCTTACCTGAACGAGGCGGCGTTGACGTTCGCCCAAAGCTCGCCATTGCGCACGGTGAAGTTGCCGCCGGTCAGCCGGTAGCAGGCCTTGCCGGTCGACTGGATGCGCAGGGTATCAATCTTCTGATCGTTCGACATCGTGGCATCATTCACCCAGCCAATCGCGCTGCCATTCCGGTCGCGGACGACAAAGCCGTTGAAGGCCGACACATTGCCATCCTTGGCGCAAGGCATCCGGCCCTTGGGCACCACCGCAGGCGACAGCGTGCCCGAGGTTGACGCCACCAGACCGCCGATGTCGGACGTATCGTCGTCCATACCGACATCGCCGGGCGTATCGCCATCCGGATCAACATCGCCGGGTGTCGTGCCGCCACCGGTTCCACCAATGCCGACGCTCGCGCTGATACCACCGCCGCCGATCCCGACATCGGCACTGATGCCGCCCCGCGAGCCGCCACTGCCGCCAGACCCGCCGATCCCGACGCTGGCACCGATGCCACCGCGACCGACGCCGACATCGGCGCTGATGCCGCCAATATCCGCACCGATCCCCAGAGACCCTGCCGAGACTGGCAAGGAAAGAAGCAGCATCAGGCCAAGGCCGGATGCGCACCGTGCGCTCCGGGACAGGACCCCGGACCGTGATTGCGTGTTATGATCGATTTTATCAAGGAACATAGCAATCTCCTGCGCAAACCTTCCGTTGCATCGCGGGTCCTGTTTGCATCGGTCCGGCCGGCGGTATGCCGGGGTTACCAAACCCGCAGTGATGGGTCAGCTTTCTGCAACCCACGGCAGAGTTACGAACACCCACGGGTGAAAGTTTCAATTTGCGCGCAATTTTATTGCGTCCAATTTGGAAACGGAGAACTTTAATTTCGGAAACTTTAAGGGCCGACTTTTCCAGACAATTCTCGGCTGACTTTGCAATCAACCTAAGGGTGCCGCTGACCTCTGACCACGCCGGAAGATATTCCACAGATTAAAGGTCAGCACTATTGACTTATTACTCCGACTCTGTCACAGCCCCAGCATGACCGACCCAAACCGCCACAGTCCCCTGGAAGACGCGCAAGGCATTGCCTTTGGTGTCACCATGGCTGCGTTCGGCATGCATGTTCTGACGCATATGGGCTTTGTCACCGGCCAAACCACTGGAATCGCTGTTCTTCTTGCCCATGTCACCGGCCTGCCCTTCGCCGCCGTCTACTTTGCCGTCACCCTGCCCTTCCTTGGCCTTGCCTGGCGTCGCCTTGGCGCGCGCTTTGCCCTGAAGACGCTGGCCACTACGGCGGCGCTGTCGATCATGGTGGCGCTCTTGCCCCGCTGGGTGGACCTTGGCCGGATCGAGCCCGGCTTTGCCGCAGTCATGTTCGGCCTCTTGTTCGGCATCGCCGCCCTTGCCGCCATCCGCCACGGCGGCAGCTTCGGCGGCCTGTCCGTCCTCTGGATCGAAGTGCAGGATCGCACTGGCTTTCGCGCAGGGACCGCGCAGCTTCTGTCCGACGCAGTGATCTTCGGTCTGGCCGCCTTCATCGTGCCGCTGGAAACACTCCTTTACAGCTTCCTTGGCGCGGCGGTGTTTTCCCTGTTCCTTGCCGTGAACCACCGGCGTGACCGCTATGTCGCCGTCTGACCCCTTCCATAGCGTGCGGTCAAAGGCGCTTCCCTCCCCCCTCGTGGGGGAGGGAGAGGGTGGGGGGGCACCCCCGCGCGTCCTACCGCTTTCCCTGACCTTGCTCCAAGCTGACCCAGCACAATGACCAACCCCGAAAAGCACAGCCCGATCGAAGACGCCCAAGGCATCGCCTATGGCGCGACCATGGCCGCCTTCGGCATCGTCATCCTAACCCATCTTGGCCTTGTCACCGGCCAGACTGCGGGCCTTGCGGTGCTGGTGTCTTACGCCACCGGCTGGGGCTTCGGGCCGGTGTTCTTTGCCATCAACCTGCCCTTCTATGTGCTGGCCTATCTGCGCATGGGGCCGGTCTTCACCGCCAAGACCTTCGTCGCAGTGGCGCTCTTGTCCGCGCTCAGCTTCTGGCTGCCAACGCAGGTCAGCTTTGCGACGCTGAACCCATGGGTCGGCGCGGTGCTGTTCGGCTTTCTCTCCGGCTCGGCGCTTCTGGCGCTGTTTCGGCATGGGGCAAGCCTAGGGGGCATCGGCATCGTGGCGCTCATGCTGCAAGACCGTCTGGGCTGGCGCGCGGGCTGGGTGCAGCTTGGCTTTGACGCGGTGCTGTTTGCCGCAGCCTTCGCGGTGATCGAGGCGCGGCTGGTCATCATCAGCTTCCTCGGCGCGCTGGTGGTGAACCTTGTGGTAGCCATCAACCACCGCCGCGACCGCTATGTCGCCGCCTGAGACAGGGGCAATCGTTAAGAATTTATGACTGCGCTTGGCCAAGCCGTTGAAATTGCTTGGCCCCCTCAACTGTCCCTGCCCGGGACACCCTCCCCTCTGGCCATGGGGCCGAAAACCCTGTAAGGCCGCGCCAACCCTATCGGACTGGACCCAATGGAACTGCGCAACATCGCGATCATCGCACACGTCGACCACGGCAAGACCACCCTCGTGGACGAGCTTCTGAAGCAAAGCGGCGCCTTCCGCGACAACCAGGCCGTTTCCGAACGCGCGATGGATTCAAACGACATCGAACGCGAGCGCGGGATCACCATCCTTGCCAAATGTACCAGCGTCGAATGGCACGGCGCGCGGATCAACATCGTCGACACCCCCGGCCACGCCGACTTTGGCGGCGAGGTGGAGCGGATCCTGTCCATGGTCGACGGCGTCTGCCTGCTGGTCGACGCCGCCGAAGGCCCGATGCCGCAGACGAAATTCGTGCTGGCCAAGGCGCTTGCTCTCGGCCTCCGCCCCATCGTGGTGCTGAACAAGGTCGACAAGCCCGACGCCGAACCCGACCGAGCGTTGAATGAGGTCTTCGACCTTTTCGCCAACCTTGGCGCCGATGACGACCAGCTGGACTTCCCCCACGTCTACGCCTCGGGCCGCTCCGGCTGGGCCGACAAGGAACTGGACGGCCCGCGCAAGGACCTGTCCGCCCTGTTTGACCTGATCGTCGCCCACGTTCCGGCCCCCAAGGTCCTGAGCCGCGTCGATGAACCCTTCTCGATGCTGGCCACCACCCTGTCCGCCGACCCCTACCTTGGCCGCATTCTGACCGGCCGCGTCGAATCTGGCCGCATCACCACTGGCGTCACGCTCAAGGCCCTGTCGCGCACCGGCGACCGGCTGGAGCAGTTCCGCGTGACGAAAATCCTCGCCTTCCGCGGCCTGACCCAGACCACCATCGACGAAGCCACCGCTGGCGACATCGTCACCCTCGCCGGGATGACCAAGGCCACCGTGGCCGACACCCTTTGCGCGATGGAGGTGGACACCGCCCTGCCCTCGCAACCGATTGACCCGCCAACGATCACCGTCACCTTCGGCATCAACGATTCGCCCCTTGCGGGCCGTGACGGCGGCAAGGTCCAGTCCCGCGTCATCCGTGACCGCCTGATGAAAGAGGCCGAGGTCAACGTCGCGATCAAGATCGCCGACACCCCCGGCGGCGAGGCGTTTGAGGTTTCCGGTCGCGGCGAACTCCAGATGGGCGTGTTGATCGAAAACATGCGCCGCGAAGGGTTTGAACTGTCAATCTCCCGCCCCCGGGTTATTTTCCAGGACATCGACGGTGTCCGGAACGAACCCATCGAGGAAGTCACCATCGACGTCGATGACGAATACTCGGGCGCGGTGATCGACAAGCTGACCGGCGAGCGCAAGGGCGAGCTGGTGGAAATGAAGCCCGCAGGCGTGGGCAAGACCCGGATCATCGCCCATGTGCCCTCACGCGGGCTGATCGGTTATCAGGGCCAGTTCCTGACCGACACGCGCGGCACGGGTGTGCTGAACCGCATCTTCCACGGCTGGGTGCCGCACAAGGGCCCGATCCAGGGCCGTCGTCAGGGGGTTCTGATCTCGACCGAGGCGGGGGTTTCCGTCGCCTATGCCCTGTGGAACCTCGAAGACCGCGGCCGCATGTTCATCGGCCCGCAGGAGCAGGTCTATGTCGGCATGCTGATCGGCGAACACAGCCGGGAGAATGACCTTGAGGTCAACCCGCTGAAGGGCAAGAAGCTGACCAACGTCCGCGCCAGCGGCACGGATGAAGCGGTCCGCCTGACCCCGCATATCAAGATGTCGCTGGAAGAGGCGATTGCCTATATCGACGATGATGAACTGGTCGAAGTCACGCCCAAGATCATCCGTCTGCGCAAGCGCCTGCTGGACCCGAACGAACGCAAGCGCCAGTCGCGCAAGGACTGAACCACGCGGCTTAGTCGGGGGGCCTTAGTCCGGGGGCAGCCGGTCCAGAACCGTCAGACCGCCCCCGTCCCGCCGCGTGACGACAATCTCGCCTGATCGGGGGGTAACCCCGGTCAGCGCGGTGATGTTGACCTGATGCGTCACGATCAGCACACGCGCATCGGGTGGCAGGGCCGCAAGATAGGCAAGTAGATCAGCCGTCTGCCGATCCGCTTCGCTGCGGTTGGCGAAGAATGAATTTGCGGGCGGGAAGGGCGTTACCGGCCCAAGGTCCATCAGGCTGGCGCTCTCGGTCGTCCGGCACCATTCCGACGCGAGGATCTGGCTGAAGGCAATCCCGGCCTCGCGCAGGCGCGCACCGATGGCCCGCGCCTCGCTTCGCCCGGCGTCAGAAAGGTTGCGCTGCGTGCTGCAATCACCAAGCCGGAGATTGTCCGGGTCGCCCGTACCTGGGGCGGTGGCATGCCGCATCAGAAGCACGGCCCCCGGCGTGCGGGCCGCCTCAAGCGGATCGGCGTTCAGCATTGGGGCTGTTAGGATCAGGGCAAGGCAGAGGATGAACTTTCGCATCTGCCTGAGGTGGCGCGACATGGCAGGCAGGCAAGGTCCCTGACAGAAAGTTCAGGCGGCAGCAGCCAGCCGGCACGGCAGGAAGTCTTCCACCCGAACCTCGGCCCCTTCGAAGGTGCAAAAGCTGTAAGGTGGCACTTCATCCCAACCACCCTCACCAGCCTCGAGCGGTTCGGACACCACGGCGCGACCGCCGCGCGTATCGGACCAGCGGTGGTAAAGCGATGGTGCGGCATCGTCGGTTGCATAGCGCACGGCGTAAAGCCGCTGGCCATCCGACAGGGCCGCCGTCAGCCGCAGATGCGGCCCCTGCCCCTTGGCGCGCGCAAGACCGATGAACCGGGCCGCCGCACGCTCCAACGCGCCGCGCGGATCATCGCCCAGCCCCTCGGCCAAGGCGACAAGAAACAGCGCCTCACTGTCCGTGGCGCCCTTGCGATGGGGGTAAAGGCCTTCCGGGATCATCATGTCAGCGTCGCGGCGGAAGGCGTCATAGCCGCCGACCTGACCGTTGTGCATGAAGCTCCACCGGCCATGGGTGAAGGGATGGCAGTTGTTGCGGCTGGTGGCCGTTCCGGTGGACGCGCGGACATGGGCAAGGAACAGGTGCGACTGGACCTGCGCGGTCAGGCTGCGCAGGTTGGGGTCAGACCATGCGGGCAAAACATCGCGGAACAGGCCCGGCTCCGCCTTCGCGCCATACCAAGCGATGCCGAAGCCATCGGCGTTGATTGCAGTGTGGCACTGCGTTGCGCAATGGCTTTGGTGGATCAAGCTGTGACCCGGGCGGCTGATGATCTCCTCAAGGAAGATCGGCGCCCCGGTATAGGCGGCCCAGCGGCACATCAGCGTGCCCCTTTGGTGGTATGGATCATTGGCCCGGCCTCATGCGTTTTTCTTTTACATTAGCATGACAAGGGGATGACAGCGCAAGAATTCCCTTCGGATTCAAGGAAAACCCTACTCGATCTCCTCAACCACGATCAGGTCGCGGACGCTTGCGCCTTTCGCGTGGGCAAGGGCGGCCTGATAGGCAGGCGAGTTGTAGCATTCCACCGCCTTTTCCAGCGACGGAAAGCGGGCCACCACGTTGCGCGACCTGTCGTTGCCCTCCAGCTGAACATAGCGGCCCCCCCGCGCGAGGAAGACCCCGCCAAAGGCGGCAAGCGCGGGGCCGGCCTCCTTGGCGTAGCGGCCATAGGCCTCGGCGTCGGTCACATGCACATGGGCAATCCAGAGTGCAGTCGGCATGATTCAGCCCCCCATCGCGGCTTCAGCCGCCTTGATTGCAGCATCGGCCAGCGCGATGTCCGCGCCCCCGGCTTGGGCCAGATCAGGCCGCCCACCGCCGCCGTTGCCGCCCATCGCCTCAGCCGCTGCCTTGACGAGCGTGACGGCAGAAAGCTTCGCAGTCAGGTCAGCCGTGACGCCAGCGGCCACCGCCGGTTTGGCCCCGGTGTCGGCAATCAGCAGCACAGCACCAGAGACAAGGCGCGCCTTCAGATCATCAATCAGCGCTGGAAGGTCCTTGCCCGAGACGCCCGAGAGCACCTGAGCAATGAACTTTACGCCATTGATTTCCTTGACCTCTGGCCCTTCTGCCCTGCCCCCCATCGCAACCTCGCGGCGCAGTTGGGCAACCTCATTCGCCAGCGCCTTCCGTTCGTCGAACAGCGCGCGGATGCGGTCAGCAAGTTCAGAGGGCGGGGCCTTGATGATCGTCGCGATGTCGTTCAACCGCGCATCCTGCTGGCGCAGGTGGTCAAGCGCCGCCTGCCCCGTCAGCGCCTCAATCCGCCGAACCCCGGCGCTGGAGGCTGAGTCACCCAGAAGAACCATCGCCCCGATGTCGCCAGTACGGGCGACATGGGTGCCGCCGCAAAGTTCAAGGCTGTAGGTCTTGCCGTCCGCGCCCTTGCCCGACCCCTCCAGCACGCCCATCGACACGACGCGCACTTCATCGCCGTACTTCTCGCCAAACAGCGCCTGCGCACCGATGGCGCGGGCATCGTCGGGGGTCATGATCCGTGTCTCGACCGGGGCGTTCTGGCGGATGAAGGCGTTCACCTCCGCCTCGATCGTCTGCAGGTCCGGCGCCGAGATTGCCGCCGAATGGCTGAAGTCAAACCGCAAGCGGTCAGCAGCGTTCAGCGAGCCGCGCTGCGCGACATGATCGCCAAGCGTCCGCCGCAGCGCCTCATGCAGAAGATGCGTTGCGGAGTGGTTGGCGCGGATCTGCGACCGGCGGCTGTGGCTGACCTCCAGCTTGGCGGGTTGGCCTTTAAGGAGATCACCCTCCAACACCTTGGCAACGTGAATGAAAACGCCAGCAGCCTTCTTGACATCCGTCACTTCGGCAAGGCCCGTCGCCGTGCGGATCAGGCCGGAATCCCCAACCTGCCCGCCGCTTTCGGCGTAGAACGGCGTCTGGTTGACCACGATCTGCACAGTCTCACCCGCCGTCGCCGCCCCAACCGCTGCCCCATCCCGAACCAGGGCCGCAACCACACCCTCGGCCGTTTCGGTGTCATAGCCCAGGAATTCGGTCGCGCCATGTTCTTCGGCCAGGTCGAACCAGATGCGCGCATCGCCCGCAGCCCCGGTGCCGACCCAGGCGGCGCGGGCTTTTTGCTTTTGCTCCTGCATGGCATGGTCGAAGCCCGCCACATCCACCTCACGCCCCTTTTCGCGCAGGGCGTCCTGCGTCAGGTCCAGCGGGAAGCCGTAGGTGTCATAGAGTTTGAACGCCGCCGCGCCCGGCAAGGCACCACCTTCGGGCAGGCGGGAAAGTTCGTCGTCAAGCAGTTTCAGCCCCCGGTCGAGGGTCTGCTTGAACCGCGTTTCCTCCAGCCGCAGGGTTTCCTCGATCAGCGATTGCGCCCGGCCAAGTTCCGGATAGGCCGCCCCCATGCCGCGCACCAGCGCCGGCACCAGACGGTGCATCACCGGGTCATGCGCGCCCAGCATATGGGCATGCCGCATCGCGCGGCGCATGATCCGACGCAGGACGTAGCCCCGGCCTTCGTTTGACGGCATCACACCATCGGCGATCAGGAACGAGGTCGACCGCAGGTGGTCCGCGATCACCCGATGGTGAATCTTGCCCGGACCGTCGGGATCGGCGCTGGTGGCGTGGGCGCTGGCCTCGATCAGGCTGCGCATCAGGTCGGTGTCGTAGTTGTCGTGCTTGCCCTGCAGCAGCGCGCCGATCCGTTCCAGCCCCATGCCGGTGTCGATCGACTGCATCTCCAGCGGCACCAGCCGCCCGTCGGCGAATTGTTCGTTCTGCATGAAAACGTTGTTCCAGATCTCGATGAACCGGTCGCCGTCTTCCTGGGCACTGCCGGGCGGGCCGCCCCAGATATGGTCGCCATGGTCGTAGAAAATCTCGGTGCAGGGGCCGCAGGGGCCGGTCGGGCCCATCCGCCAGAAGTTGTCATCCGTGGCGATGCGGATGATCCGGCTGTCGGGCAGGCCCGCGACCTTTTTCCAGATGCCCGCCGCTTCATCGTCGGTATGGTAGACGGTGACCAGAAGCTTGTCGGGGTTCAAGCCGAAGTCCTTGGTCAGAAGCTCCCATGCGAAGGCGATGGCCTGATCCTTGAAATAGTCGCCGAAGCTGAAATTCCCCAGCATTTCAAAGAAGGTATGGTGCCGGGCGGTGTAGCCGACATTGTCCAGGTCGTTGTGCTTGCCGCCTGCCCGCACGCATTTCTGTGCCGTCGTCGCGCGCTTGTAGTCGCGGGTTTCGACCCCGGTGAACAGGTTCTTGAACTGCACCATCCCCGAATTCGCGAACATCAGCGTCGGGTCGTTGCGCGGGACAAGCGGAGAGCTGTCCACCACCCGGTGACCGTTGCGGCGAAAGAACTCAAGGTAGGTGGAGCGGATGTCGTTCAGTGACGCCATGACGGGCCCTTCCGGAAGGCAAAACAGCGGTTTTGCCACCGTTTAGCCCCCCGCGCGGGGGCTGTCCACCACGCGGGCGTTCCCCTGACGAAAAAGGCCGAAAGCTGTGCTTCCGGCCCTTGGCTTTGCTATTGGCGTCCGTGGCTACATGTCCACGACATCGGCTTCTTCGCCGCCACCGGCAACGTTGAAGTCCAGCCCGTTCGCACCGCGGATCTTGTCTTCAATCTCCATCGCGACGGCGGGGTTCTGCTTCAGGAACTGCTTGGCGTTCTCACGCCCCTGACCGATCCGCTCATCCCCGTAGGAATACCAGGAGCCGGATTTTTCAACCACACCGGCCTTGACCCCAAGGTCCACCAGCTCGCCCGTCTTGGAAATGCCTTCGCCATACATGATGTCGAATTCCACCTGCTTGAAGGGCGGGGCCACCTTGTTCTTGACCACCTTCACGCGGGTCGTGTTGCCAACCACATCCTCACGCTCTTTGATCGAGCCGATGCGGCGAATGTCGAGGCGCACAGAGGCGTAGAACTTGAGCGCATTGCCGCCGGTCGTCGTTTCGGGTGAGCCGAACATCACGCCGATCTTCATGCGGATCTGGTTGATGAAGATCACCATGCAGTTGCTGCGCCCAATGCTGGCGGTCAGCTTGCGCATCGCTTGGCTCATCAGGCGGGCTTGTGAGCCCATCTGCATATCGCCCATGTCGCCTTCGATTTCCGATTTCGGCACAAGGGCAGCGACCGAGTCGACAACGACAAGGCTGACGGCACCAGAACGGACCAGGGTATCGACAATCTCCAACGCCTGTTCGCCGGTGTCGGGCTGCGAGATCAGAAGTTCATCCAGGTTCACGCCCAATTTCTTGGCATATTGCGGATCAAGCGCATGTTCGGCGTCGACAAAGGCACAGACACCGCCTTTTTTCTGTTCTTCTGCAACGACATGCAGCGTCAGCGTGGTCTTGCCCGAGGATTCCGGCCCGTAAATTTCGATGATCCGGCCTTTGGGCAGGCCACCGATCCCCAGCGCGATGTCCAGACCCAGCGACCCGGTCGACGTCGCCTCAATATCCATCGCCGGGCTGTCGGCGCCCAGCCGCATGATCGAGCCCTTGCCGAACTGGCGTTCAATTTGCGCCAGCGCGCTTTCCAGAGCCTTCGCCTTGTCCATGTCACGCTTCCCGTTGAGGTCGAGCAGGTTTGCCACCGCCATATTGTCGTTCCTTATTTCATAGCCACCCGCAGGCGGCAATCCTGACCAATGTTCCCCAAGTGTTCCGGTTCTTATGGGACCAAAGCGAGAACATTTCAACCAGTTTCTGTCGATCCCAGCTTTTGCGCGATTTGGTTAAGGGATAGTTTACGACCACGGATGAAAAGTCGTGACGCCGGTGCAATCCGGCGCGATGCAGCAAAAGGGGCAGGAATGCTGGTGTTCTGGGATCAAAGACTGGCGTTCCTGGCCACGCCCAAGACGGGATCGACGGCGATTGCCGCCGCGCTCGAATCGTTGGCGGCGGTGTCGATCCAGCGGCCGCCACTGCTCAAGCACACCACGGTCCACCGCTACCGGCGCTTCGTCGGCCCCTATCTTGAGGCCGCGTCGAAGGACAGTTTCACCCTTGTCGCCCTGATGCGCGAACCGCGTGATTGGCTGGGGTCATGGTACCGCTTCCGCCAGCGCGAGGAGACGGATCCGGAAAGATCCACCGCAGGCATGAGCTTTGACGACTTCGTGCGCGCTTGGTGCAGAGACCCGCGGCCACCCTTTGCCGATGTGGGCAGCCAGGCGCGGTTCCTGCGGCCGCGGCAGGGGGTGGGGGTCGACCGGTTGTTCCGGTATGAGGAGATTGACCGTTTCGTCGCCTTCCTTGAGGACCGGCTGGATTGCGAGGTGATCCTGCCGTTGCTGAACGTGTCCCCCAAGGGGGCGACGGACCTGTCGCCTGCGACCGAATCCCTGCTGCAGGAGGTCGCGGCCGAGGACTTCGCGCTCTATCGGACGTTGATCACCTGACCCCGCAATTCTAAGCGTCCTGCCGCCGATGTGGCGGGAATGGCATGACAAAGCGGGCATATGAAGGTACAAAAACCACAAGGGGCCATAGATCCCGCGAGGCATGAAAGGGGCAGTGAGATGTTCAATACCAAGATGACACGGCGTGGGCTGGTTCTGGGGGCGGGGGCGCTTGCGTTGGCGGCCTGCAACAACGGGATCGGGTCAAATGGGGCGGCGCAGATCGACGCGCGGGTCGAGGCGACGCAGAGCTTCCTGTTCCAGCGCTACCCGGGCACGCAAGACCTCGCCAGCCGCGCGTCGGGGGTGCTTTACATGCCCCTGATCACCGAGGCCGGTTTCGGGATCGGCGGGTCCTACGGACGCGGCGCCTTGCGGATTCAGGGGGTGACGGTGGACTATTATTCTGCCACCAAGGGGACAATCGGCTTCCAGATCGGCGCGCAGCAATATGCCCATGCCCTGTTCTTCATGACCCCTGAGGCGCTGGAGGAGTTCCGCCGGTCCAGTGGCTGGGCTGCAAGCGGCGAAATCCGCTATGCGACCCCGGATCAAGGCGCCAGCATCGGCAAGGAGACGACCGAGCTTGACCCGGTGATCGCGCTGGTCTTTGGCCAGCAGGGGCTGATCGCGGGGGCGACCTTGGGTGGGGTCAAGTATACCCGGATCATCCCGTAAGGGCGGGGTGTTCCGAGCAGGGACACCTTTTTAATCTTTTAAAAACAATAGCATGCCGACGCCCGTCAAGACTTTGTTAAGTCTTGTGGCTTTTGTTGCCCTGTCGCTGCGCGACAAGGCGCCAGAGGATCAGCAGCGTGGCTGAGGTGCCGATGGCAGTCAGGATCGCCGGGCGCAGGTCGTCCGGTGTGCTGGCGGCCCCCCCTGACGCAACGATGAAAGCAAAGGGGACGACGCCGAGCGCATAGCCTGCGACAAAGCGCAGCGGGCGCATCCTTGAGATGCCGGCAAGGCTTGCGGACAGCTCTGGCAGGATCGGCAGCGCTTGGCAGACCGCAAGCGTCAGAATGTCGTTGCGGGCGAAGGCCGCCTCGATCCCGGCCAGACGGGCATCGTCCTTGAAAACCCGCGCCAGTACCCGCCGCCCAAGGCTGCGGCCAAGGGCATAGGCCGTGCCCCCCATCAGCAGGAGCCCAACAGAGGCGACAAGACCGCCCAACCATGGCCCCAAAAGCCAACCGGCCAGAAGGATCGTCGTCATCGTCGGCACGGCGATGAAGAGGTCGAGGACCAGCATTGCGATCACGGCGAGCGCCAACCAAAGCGGGTCCACCGTGCGCAGCCCGTCAAGCCAAGCCAGAAGGTCGCCTTCGGGCAAGACACCTGTCGCTTCGGCGATGACGAAGGTGCTGGCGAAGGCAAGGGCCATGACAATGCCGATCCGGAGGAGATCACGCATGCCTCAGGTCCCCCGCAGGATGCGTCGGCCCAACCATGGCGCAAGCGCCGCGATCGCCGGCAGTGCCCGGGCGGCACCAATGCGGATCACCGGGCGGCGGGCGTCAATACCGGCAAGGATGGCGTTAGCCGCCGCTTCGGCGCTGATCTTTCCCCGGCCCCGCCCCGCCGTCATTGGTGTGTCGACGAGGGGGAGGACAACCTCGGCCACAAGAAGCGGGTACGCGTCCATCTGCCAGCGCAGGCTGGTTGTAAAGCTGGTGAGGCCCGCCTTGGTGGCCGAATAAAGCCCGCCCGCGGCCTTGGGGAAGGTTGCAAGGCCGGAGGACAGGTTGACGATGGCCCCATCGGGCTGGCGCAGCAGCGTCGGCAAAAGCGCCTGCACCAGCAGCGCAGGGGCGGCAAGGTTGAGCGTGGCCTCCTCGATCAGATGCGCGGGTTTGGACGCAGGGTCGGTCAGCGGCCGCGCGTGCTGGACGGCGGCGGCGTTGATCAGGACGGAGAGGCCCGGATGATCCGTGGCAAGGCGCGCGGCAAGCGCGGGCAGGCTGGCAAGGTCGGTCAGGTCCGCTGTCACCGGCACCAGCCCGGGCCGTGCAGGCAAGTGGGCCGCGCGACGCGCGAGGGCAACCACGGCATGACCCCGGTCGAGGAGGCGTGGCATGAGGGCGGCACCGATGCCGGAGGTTGCTCCGGTCAGAAGAACGATAGCGGGGCGGGCGAGTGGGCTTGACATGGTGGTCTCCGGTCCAGATTTCGGGGGTCTGATAGACCATTGCCGGAGGACAGTCGTGAACCTGGGTTTAGAAACCGGCACTTCCGCCCCGGCGCTGATCGCAGCCCTGCGCAGCCCGGCTGAAGCGGCGCGGCTTTGGGCCGTGCGCGACTTGCCCAAAGGCGGCACGGCCTTTGCTCCGGGGGACGAGAGCGGCGATGTGTTTCTGCTGCTGTCGGGGCTTGTGCGGCTGGTCTATGCGACAGAGACGGGCGAGGCCTGGATCAAGAGCTTCATCATTGATTGCGGGGTGTTTTCGGGGCGCGGTGCGACAGAGGTGGGCGCGGGCGAAAGCTACGGGGCCGAAGCGGTGGAGCGATGCCGTTTCGTGCGACTGCCGCGCGACTTTGTGCAGGCTTCGGTCGCCCAGGATGCGGGCGTGCGGGCAGCCTATGCGGCGTTTTCAGCTTGGGTGCTGGCCCGCAAGCAGGCGCGCGAGGCAGCGCTGCTGACCATGACGGCTGAGGCGCGGCTGCGCGCGGTTCTTGCCGCCGCCCCTGAAATTGCGGCACGCCTTCCGCAGGGGGACATTGCGCGGTTCATCGGAGTGACGCCGGTGGCGTTCAGCCGGATCAAGCGGCGGATCGGCACAATGCCCCAAGCGACCGGGCCGGTGTGACCCTGAATTTTCCGTGGAAATTTTGCAATATCAAGGGATTGCAGCGTCACTTTGGGACATTGCCCCAAGGGTCTGAAGGTCAAGGACCAGCAGTAGGTCTTCCTCCTCAATCACGCCGGTGTCACGAAATCCGTAGTGCAGATAGAACGGCTTGTTGCCATGCGGCACATCGTTGACCCCGGTGACAAGGTGCCGCGCGCCCCAGAAACGTGCCGTACCGATGGCAAGACGCAAGGCCTGCCCGCCATAGCCCTTGCCTTGATGGTCAGCTGCGATCATCAGACGCCAAAGATAAGCTGCCCCCGCCTGCACGAAGGGGCCATGCAGACGCACGCCGTCGGGATTAACCATCGCCATCAAGCCCACCGGCACTTCACCGTCCCAAAGACCCCAGACCACCGCGCCCGGCTCATAGGCTGCCTCGGCCAGCGTCTTCACATTGGCCGATACAAGGTCGCGCTGGTCATCGCGCACTGACAGGCCGATCAACGGCTGAACGGTGTCGCGCGTGACCGGGCGCGACGTAAGCATCACTTCAACCGCCGGATCAGGCTTGAGGTATCCCCCCTGCCCCCGCCCATCAGCTGCACGTCCTTGTAGAACTGGTCCACGAGGGCGGTGACGGGCAGGCTGGCGCCAATCTCGTCTGCCGTATCGAGGCAGATGCCAAGGTCCTTGCGCATCCAGTCCACCGCAAAGCCGAAGTCGAAGGTGTTGGCCAGCATCGTCTTGTGGCGGTTGGCCATCTGCCACGATCCGGCGGCGCCTTGAGAGATGACCTCGACCACCTTCTCGCCATCAAGGCCAGCCTTCTGGCCGAAGGCGAGCGCCTCCGACAGGCCCTGCATCAGGCCTGCGATGCAGATCTGGTTCATCATCTTGGCCAGCTGCCCTGCCCCGCTTTCGCCGATCAGGCGGCAGATGCGGGCATAGGACGCCATCACCGGCTCGGCCCGGGCATAGTCGGCGGGGTCGCCGCCGCACATGATGGAAAGCTGGCCATTCTCGGCCCCCGCCTGACCGCCGGAGACCGGCGCATCCACGAAGGCAAGGCCCGTGGTCCCGGCCTGAGCCGCAAGTTTGCGGGTGATCTTCGCCGACACCGTGGTGTGATCGACAAAGACCGACCCCGGCGTCATGCCGGCAAACGCGCCATCGGGGCCAGTGCAAACCGCGCGCAGGTCGTCGTCATTGCCGACGCAGGCCATCACGAATTCAGCCCCCTTGGCGGCCTCACGCGGGGTGGCCGCCGATTTGCCCTTGTGCTGGGCCACCCAAGCTGCGGCCTTGGCCGGGCTGCGGTTGTAGACCGTGACGTCATGCCCTTTGGCCACCAGATGCCCGGCCATGGGAAAGCCCATGACGCCCAGACCCAGAAACGCGACTTTTGCCATCTTCAACTCCCCCATCATTGCCCTTCCGGGCCTGATCGACTAGGAACCCATCACCTTGCCGACGTCAAGAACTGGGCCCCGATGCTGACTGCTTTTCGCTGGCTGATCCGTCTTGTGACCGGCACTCTGGTGCTGGGTCTGCTGGCGCTTTTGCTGGCCTATTACATCCTTTCCCGGTCGCTGATCGACTATTCCGAAGATTTCACCGTGCAGGGAATCTCGGCCCCGGTCGAGATCGTGCGCAACAACGACAATGTGCCGCATATCTTTGGCGCAACGGATGCGGATGTGTATTTCGCGCTGGGATTTGCCCATGCGCAGGACCGGCTTTGGCAGATGACGATGCTGCGGCGGACCGTGCAGGGGCGGCTCTCGGAATCCTTCGGCCCACCCACGGTGAAGGTGGACGAATTGATGCGCCGGCTGGACCTGTACGGATTGGCGCTGCAATCGGTCGAGGTGCAGGACGCCGAGACGCTGGCGGCGCTGAAGGCGTACTCGGCGGGCGTGAACGCCTGGATCAACCAGATCAACGCCGGGGCACGCGGGCGTGGCGCTCCGGAATTCTTCCTGTTTTCCAGCGAGATCGCGGCCTGGGCCCCGGCGGATTCGATTGCCATCTTGAAGCTGATGGCGCTGCAGTTGACCGGATCCCTGCAGACCGAGGTCTCGCGGGCGCGCACCTCACTTTTGCTGTCGCCCGAGCGGTTGGCCGACATCCTGCCGGATGATCCCGGGCAAGGTGTGGCGGCGCTGCCGGACTATGCAAGCCTTGTGCCGGGGGTCAGCCCCTCGGCGCAGCCTTTGGACTTTGCGCTTGGCCCCCTGTCGCCAGTGGCGGGGCCGGGGTTGACGGGGGCGTCGAATTCCTGGGCCGCCCGGCCGGGGCGGTCGGCGGCGGGGGGCAGCCTTTTGGCCAACGACCCGCATCTGGGGCTGACGGCACCGACGATCTGGTACCTCGCGCGGCTGGAGCTGCAGTCGGGTGGTGTCATCGGCGGGACGATTCCGGGGGTGCCTGCAGTGCTGGTCGGGCGGTCGGAACGGCTGGGCTGGGCGCTGACCACCGCCTATGTTGACGATCAGGACGTGCTGATCGAAGAGTTGAACCCCGAGAATTCGGGGGAATACCGGACGCCCGACGGCTGGGCTGCGTTTGACAGCCGCCAGTCGATCATCACGGTCAAGGATGCAGCCCCGGTCACGCTGACGCTGCGCTGGTCGCGCAACGGGCCGATCCTGCCGGGGACGCATTACGAACTGGCCTCGATCACCCCGCCCGGCCATGTGGCCGCGGTCAGTTGGACGGCGCTGAGCGGGGCAGACACGTCGATGACCGCGGCGCTGCGGCTGATGCGGGCAGGGGATATTCCCGCGGCGCTGGAGGCGGGGCGGCTGGTGGTGGCGCCGGCGCAGAACCTGATGCTGGCCGATCTGGACGGGATCGCGCTGCAAGTCGTAGGCGCGATGCCGGCGCGCGATGCGGCCCACCCGTCGCAGGGGCGGATGCCAGTGCTTGGGGCAGACCCGGCGGCGGGCTTTCGCGGGGTGCTGCCCTATGAGGTGAACCCGCGCTTCGTCAACCCGACCTCGGGCCTTTTGGGCAATACCAACAACAAGACGGTGAACCGCCCATTCCCGGAACATGTCAGCTTTGACTGGGGCGATACCCAGCGCATCCAGCGCTGGCTGGCGCTGATGCAGGCGCGTGAGGTGCATACCCGCGAAAGCTTCATCGAGGCGCAGCTTGACACGGTGAACCCCACGGCGCGGGCCCTGCTGCCGTTGATCGGGGCGGACCTGTGGTTCACCGGCGAGGCGGCGGCGGAAGGCACTCCGGAACGCTTTCGCCAGCGCGCGCTGGGGCTTTTGGCCGAATGGAACGGCGAGATGAACGAGCATCTGCCCGAACCCCTGATCGCCGAGGCCTGGATGCGGGCGCTGATGGACCGGCTGATCCGCGATGAGTTGGGGGCGATGGCCGACAGCTTCACCCATATCTCGCCCGTGTTCATCGAGAGGGTCTACCGCAATGTGGGCGGCGCAAGCGTCTGGTGCGACGTGATCCAGTCGGCGGCGGTGGAAAGCTGCACCGATGTCGCCCGGATCGCCTTGGACGAAGCGCTGCTGCGGTTGCGGGAAAAGTACGGCGACAATATCGAAAGCTGGCGCTGGGGCGACGCGCATGAGGCAACGCATGACCATCCGGTGCTGGGCGATGTGCCGTTCCTGCGCCATTTCGTGAACATCCGGCAGTCCACCTCTGGCGGCGATGACACGCTGATGCGCGGCGTCACGCGGGGCACGGGCGACGAGCCATTCCAGAACGTCCATTCGGCTGGGTATCGCGGGGTCTATGATTTCGCCGACCCCGACAGTTCGGTCTTCATCTCTGCCACCGGGCAATCCGGCCACCCGCTGAGCCGCCACTACGACGATCTGGGCGAATTGTGGCGGCGGGGGGAGTATATCCCGATGTCGCTGGACCCCGACCTTGCCCGCGCGGCGGCGGCGGGGATCATGGTGCTGAGCCCCGCGGAATGATCACCACCGCCCGCCTGACCCTGCGGCGTGCCCGGATGTCCGATCTGGACGATGTCCACGCCATGCTGTCGCAGCCCGCGGCGATGCGCTACTGGTCGACGCCCGAGCATGAAACGGTGGAGCAAAGCCGCAAATGGCTGGAAAGCATGGTTGCAGGTGCGCCCGGTGAGGATGATTTCCTGATCGAACAGCAGGGCCGGGTGATCGGCAAGGCCGGGGCCTGACGGTTGCCGGAGGTGGGGTTCCTGCTGCATCCCGACCATTGGGGCAAGGGGCTGGCGCATGAGGCGATGACGGCGGTGATCGCGCATCTTTTCGCCGCGCATGAGGTGCCGGAACTGACGGCAGAGGCCGACCCACGCAATGTGGCGTCGCTGCGGCTTTTGGGCCGTCTGGGGTTCGTGGAAACCGGCCGGGCGGAGCGGACGATGCAATGGCGGGATGAATGGTGCGACAGCGTTTATCTGGCGCTACAGCGGCCGGGGTGAGCCACCGGAATTTTCGAAAATTCCGGTGCGAAGCCTTTGAAGGCTCCGGCGCGATTTCTTTGACGAAATCGCCGTCCTATAGATCGCGGAAGCGTTTTTCCTGACGGGCGGTCCAGCGCAGGGCCAGGTGATAGCCATCCTCGGCCTCCACCTCATCCATAACGACACCTTCCTGATGCAGCCACGCGCGTTTGCGCCCCTCAGCGAAGGGCAGGATCAGGGTCTGGTCGGTCTTGGCTTCGTCAAAGACCAGCGAGATCGCGTCCAGCAGGGCCGGCACGCCTTCGCCGGTCAGGGCGGAGACGGGGAATACCCGGTCACGCCCGGTGGCGCCAAGGGCAAGGGCGGCGCGGGCTGACGGGTCGACGAGGTCCAGCTTGTTCCACACTTCAAGCACCGGGACGGCGGGCTTCACGCCAAGCGAGGTCAGGATTTCGGCCACGTCCTGCGCCTGCTCGGCGGTTTCGGGGTGACTGATGTCACGGACATGCAGGATCAGGTCTGCTTCCAGCACCTCTTCCAGCGTGGCGCGGAAGGCGGCGACAAGCTGGGTCGGCAGGTCAGAAATAAAGCCCACAGTATCGGAGGCGATGATCTTTCGCCCTGCCCCGCCATCCGGCGCGGGCAAGGTGATGCCGCGCATCGTGGGGTCAAGCGTGGCGAACAGCATGTCCTTGGCCAGAACCTCGGCCCCGGTCATCCGGTTGAACAGCGTGGATTTTCCGGCGTTGGTATAGCCGACAAGGGCCACCAGCGGAAACGGCACCTTGCGACGCGAGGCACGGTGGAGTTCGCGGGTCTTCACCACCTTGTCCAACTGGCGCTTCAGGCGGATCACCTGATCGTCGATGGCGCGGCGGTCCGCCTCAAGCTGGGTTTCCCCCGGGCCGCCGACAAAGCCAAAGCCGCCACGCTGGCGTTCAAGGTGGGTCCATGCGCGGACCAGACGGGTGCGCTGATAGCTGAGCGCCGCGAGTTCAACCTGCAGCACGCCTTCGCGGGTACGGGCGCGGTCGGCGAAAATCTCAAGGATCAGCGAGGTGCGGTCGAGAAGTTTGACGCCCCACTCCTTCTCAAGGTTGCGCTGCTGGACGGGCGAGACGGTGCCATCAACAAGCACAAGCTCAATCTCGTCGGCCTTGAAGCGGGTCTTCAGGTCTTCGACCTTGCCGGAACCGATCAATGTGGCAGGGCTGGTGCGGGACAGGCGAACCACCTCGGCCCCGCGGATGTCAAGTTCCGGCAGGGCGGCGGCCAGCGCCACAGCTTCGGCCAGCCCATGTTCCGGCAGGCGGCGGGCGTTGGCGGATTTCAGCGCCGGATGCAGGACATAGGTGCGCGTCGGCTGCGCGGCGGTGTCGCGCAGACGTTGCCCTGCCCTTTGTGAGAGCAGGTCATCGGGGTCCTGATGATTTGTGGAGATCAGTCTTCCCCTTCGTACAAGCTGATCGGCGCGCCCGGCATGATGGTTGAAATGGCATGCTTGTAAACAAGCTGCGATTGTCCATCACGGCGCAACAGCACGCAGAAGTTGTCAAACCAGGTGATCACGCCCTGCAGCTTGACCCCGTTTATCAGGAAGATCGTTACCGGAACTTTGGCCTTCCGCACATGATTGAGGAAGGCGTCTTGCAGGTTTTGCTTGTCGGCGGCCATTGCTTTTTTGCCTTGTTTTTCTAACGCTTCACTGTCGCGGCTGCGGTGTTTTTCTATCAGCCCTGTCGTCACCGCCTAAGACGGCCTGCCCCAAGTATGAAGCGGGTTTCAGGGAGATTCCAGCGCAAAAATCAGGCTGTTACGCGACGGGCCGCGAAGCGGCTGCACTCCGGGTCGGCAGCCATGGTCAGCGGCGGCCCCGGGCGGGCAGGATCAGCGCCAGCAGGGCGAGTGTTTCCAGCCGTCCCACAATCATTGCAACACCAAGCGCCAGCTTCACGGACGGGGTCAGATCGCCATAGACTATGGGCAGGCTGGCCCCGAAGTCAGCCAGTTGGCCAGTCGTGGTCAAGGCGGCGATGGCAAGCACAAGAGCCGGTTCGAACGCCACCCCAAGCAGCGCGAGGACGGCGGTCATGATCGCGATGGTGAAGGCGAAAAGCATGAAGAAGACCCATGCCAGCTGCGCCCCTTCCTCGCGCAGGCGGCGGGCGTCACCGCCACCGCGACCGATGGAGTTGGGGTGGATGATCCGCTCCAGCTCGCGTTCGCCGTGGCGCAGAAGCGCATAGACGCGCAAGAGCTTGACACCTCCTGCGGTCGTTGCCGTGCCGCCACCGATGATGGCCAGCGCAAGAAGGATCAGACCGGGGGTGCCGATCCCTGACCATTGCGCGGCACTTTGCCATTCGGCCGAGACATAGCCTGTGGTGGTCAGAAACGAGGCGGCGGTGAACAGGATGCCCCAAAGCGAGGCCAGCGCGCGCGGCGCGTCTTCGGGGATCCCGGCCGCCTCGGCGACGAACCAGTGACGCAGGAACAGGATGACGGTCACGCCAAGGACAATCAGTGCGGCCAGGCGCAGTTCAGGATCGCCGGGCAGTCCGCGAAGGTGGGTGGCGGGGCCGGGCCCGGGAAGCGCGCGACGGGTGATCGCGAAGATGAAAAAGAGGAAGATCAGCATCTCGCCCGGGATGCCGGCACCAGACCCGGCAAGGCCGGATTGCCCGGAAATGCCCGAAGTGGACAGCGTGCCCATGGCATGGATCAGGGCCGTCGTTGCCGGTTCGCCAGCCAGAAGCAGGCCAAGCCAGAGCAGCAGGGTCAGGCCGGTGAAGACCGGAAACAGCCGGAGCGCATAGCGGGTCAGGCGTTCGGACGGCTCGGCAGTGCGGGTGACCTGGGCCGCGCCATGCGCCCCCCGCCCCGGAACCCGGCCCGAGGCGACCTCGGACCCGCCAAGGTTCAGGGGGGCAAGGATGGCATAGGCCGACAGCAGCACGAAGAACCCGCCGTACCAGCCGACGATGGCCCGCCAAAGGTGGACGGTGTCCGACAGCCGGTCTGCCGGGTAGACGGTGGCGCCCGTGGTGGTGAAGCTGGACGTCATCTCGAACCAGCCGTTGATCAGGCTGGTATCGGGCAGCGCCTCACGCAGGGGCAGGACCATGGCGATGGGCAATAGCAGGTAGGCCCCGACCAGCGAGGCAAGGTGGCTGCGGGCGGCATCGCGCGGGGTGAAGGCGGCGGTGGCGATGCCCAGCATCACGGTCAGGATCAAGAGGATCAGCGCGGCGTAGAAGAAGGCGCGGGCCAGTTCGCTTTGGTCGGTGGCAACGCCGTGCAGCGCGGGCAGAAGTGCCAAGCAGCCGGTGATCCCAAGGAGCACGACCAGAAGCGGCAGTTCGGCCAGACGCGACAGCATCAGAAAAAGTCGATCGAGACCTGCAAGAGGCGCTCAACCTCGGGCACGTCGCTGGCCATGGCGAACAGGGCGATGACGTCGCCCGCTTCAATACGCAGGTCCACCGTGGGTTTCAGGACCTTTTCGCCCTTCATCACCGCGCCGACAAGGACGCCTTCGGGAAACTCGATGTCCCGGACAAGGCGGCCGGAGAGAGGTGAGGTGGACAGGACCTGCGCCTCGATCATCTCGGCCTCGGCGTCACCGATGGAATAGACGGCGCGGACCCGGCCGTGGCGGATATGGCGCAGGATCGACGACACGGTGGTGGCGCGCGGGTTGATGTAGGCGTCGATGTCCAACGGGGCCATCAGGGGCGCAAGCGTGGGGTCGTTGACCAGCGCGATGGTCATCTGGCAGCCGGCCTGCTTGGCGCGGACGGACACAAGGAGGTTGGTCTTGTCATCATCCGTCACGGCAAGGATGGCATCGGCGCGGTCAATGGCGGCTTCCATCAGCAGGTCAATATCCATCCCGTCGCCGTGCAGCACGATCGTGCGTTCCAGCGCATCGGCGGCTTGTTCGGCGGTGGTACGGTCTTTCTCGATGATCTTGGCACGGATCCGGTCTGTGCGCTTTTCAAGGGCGCGGGCCACGGCGAGACCGACATTCCCGCCGCCGACGATGACGATCCGTTCCTGCTTCTTGGTCTTCTTGCCAAAGATTTCCAGGGCGCGGTTCACATCCTCGATATGGGTAAAGACATAGATCTGATCCTCGGCGTAAAGCTGGTCGCCGGCTTCGGGTGCGAACAGGCGGCCCTCGCGGCGGATGCCAACGACGATGGCGCGCAAGGTGTGGAACAGTTCGTTCAACTGGCGCAAGGGCGTGTTCAGCACCGGGCAATCCTCGGACAGCTGGATGCCCAGAAGCTGCGCGTGGCCGCCCATGAAACTTTCGGTATCAAAGGTCGCGGGGGCGGCAAGACGCTGAAGCGCGGCCTCGGCCACCTCACGCTCGGGCGAGATCACCACGTCGATGGCAAGCTGGTCTTGATTGGTCAGATCGCCATAAAGGGCATCAAGGTAGTTCTGCGCGCGGATGCGGGCGATCTTGCGGGTGATGTTAAAGATGGAATGGGCCACCTGACAGGTGACCATGTTCACCTCATCCGAATGGGTGGCGGCGATCAGCATGTCGGCATCGCGCGCGCCGGCCTTTTCCAGCACGTCCGGATGGCTGGCAAATCCGACCACACCCTGCACGTCCAGCGTATCGGTCGCCCGGCGCACAAGGTCGGCGTTGGTGTCAACCAGCGTGACATCGTTCTTTTCGCCAGAGAGGTGGCGTGCGATCTGCCAGCCGACCTGACCCGCCCCGCAGATGATGACCTTCATCAGATTCCCCGCGTCCCGCCGTGGGGAACTGCATGTCAGATCAGGCGGGGGGGGTCAATCGCTCCCCGCCCCAAGGGATGCATGTCTGGCAAGCCGCAGGGCAGACCGGATCCTGCCAGAAACGCCAGCCCAACCCGACCAACCCTGCCCTTTATGGAAAGAAAACAGGGCCTTGCCAGCTATTCCTCAAATTCGCTGAAGCCACGCCCGGCACCGCCCCGCGAGGTGCCAACCACGCCAAGGGACTTCAGCTTTCGGTGCAGGGCCGAGCGTTCCATGCCGACAAAACTGGCCGTGCGGCTGATATTGCCACCAAAGCGGTTGATCTGGGTCAGCAGGTATTCCCGCTCAAAAAGTTCGCGGGCCTCGCGCAGGGGAAGGGCTGCGATGGCACCGGAAAGCGGCAGACCTCCGCTGTCCGCCTCGGACTTCGGCTCGGCCCCGGGAAGTTCATGCGCCTCGATCGGGCCGGACGTGTCGCCCAGGATCAGCACACGTTCGACCATGTTGCGGAGTTGGCGGATGTTGCCGGGCCAGGGCATCGTCTGCAGCATCGTTTCGGCTTCAGGCGTGAAGTTGCGGGCGGGGAGGCCTTGGGTCTTGTGAAACCAGCCGATGAAGTGGCGGGCAAGTTCGGGAATATCTTCGCAGCGTTCGACCAGCGAGGGCACCGGGATCGGGACGACGTTGAGCCGGTCGTAAAGTTCCTGACGGAACCGGCCAAGGCCGATCTCAGACCGCAGATCACGGCAGGTAGAGGAGATCACCCGCAGATCGACGCGGACCTTGTCGGTCCCGCCCGCGCGGGTGAACTGCTGTTCGGTCAGCACGCGGAGGATTTTGCCTTGGGTTCCAAGGGGCATGTCGGCGACTTCGTCGAAATAGACCACGCCGCCATGGGCCTGTTCCAGAAGGCCGGGTTCCACGCCGCGTTCGGGGGTTTCGCGGCCAAACAGCACCTCTTCCATCCGCTCGGGTTCGATGGAGGCGGAGGAGACGGTGATGAACGGGGCCGAAGCGCGGTTGGAGTTGCCGTGGATGTAGCGGGCGGCCATTTCCTTGCCCGACCCGGGTTCACCCGTCAGCATCACGCGGCCGTTGGATTTGGTCACCTTGTCGAGGTTGGACTTCAGCGTCCTGAAAGCGGCAGACGTGCCCAGCATGTCCGACGAGGCGACATCACGGCGGCGCAGTTCCACATTCTCGCGGCGCAGGCGTGAGGTTTCCATGGCGCGGGCGACAACGACCATCAACTGGTCGATGTTGAAGGGCTTTTCGATGAAGTCATAGGCCCCCTGCTTGATCGCCGCGACGGCAATCTCGATGTTGCCATGGCCCGAGATGATGACGACCGGCACATCGGGGTTGTCGCGCTTGACCGTCTTGAGGATGTCGATCCCATCCATCCGGCTGTCCTTCAGCCAGATGTCGAGGATCATCAGCGACGGGGGTTCCGCGTTGATTTCGGCCATGCAGTCGTCGGAATTCGCGGCAAGGCGGACGGTGTAGCCTTCGTCCTGCAGGATGTCGCCCACCAGTTCACGGATGTCCTGTTCATCATCAACGATCAGAATGCTCATGCTTTACCTCCTTGCCCGCCTTGGCTTGCGGGGCTTGGTTCTTGGGTCGGCGGCGGGGGACACGCGGCAGGCGGATCTCGGCCAAAGCGCCGGGGTGGGTGGCGCCGTCGAACACAGGCGCGTCGAGAAGGGCGAGCGTGCCGCCATGTTCCTCGATGATCTTCTTGACGATGGGCAGGCCAAGGCCGGTGCCCTTGTCGCGGGTGGTTACATAGGGTTCAAACAGGCGGGCGCGGTCGGGCGGCAGGCCGGTGCCGTTGTCCATGATGCGGATGACGGCTTCGCTGTCATCGGCGTCAAGCGTGATGCGAATCTCTGGCACAAAGCCATCAGGCGCTGACTTTTCACGATAGGCTTCAATGGCTTCTCCCGCGTTCTTGATCAGGTTTGTCAAGGCTTGGCCGATCATCGTCGCGTCCAGTTCCAGCGGCAGGGGGCCGGGCGGGATCGAGGTGACAAAGCGCACGTCGGGCTGGCCATTTTCCTGCAGCAGAACCGCGCCGCGCAGAAGATCGGCAAGGTCGCAATCGCGGCGGTCTGGTTCGGGCATGCGGGCGAATTTGGAAAACTCGTCCACGATCCGCCGCAGGTCGTTGGTCTGGCGGACGATCACATCGGTATACTGTTCCAGATCCTCATGATCGCGGACCTGGGACGAGAACTTGCGCTTGATCCGTTCGGCGGACAGCTGGATGGGGGTGAGAGGGTTCTTGATCTCATGCGCGATGCGGCGGGCCACGTCACCCCAGGCGGCCATCCGCTGGGCGCTGACCAGATCGGTCACGTCGTCGAAGGCCACGACATAGCCTTCAAGACTGCCGTCTTCGCTGCGCCGCACGCTCATCCGCACGAGCAGGCTTTCCAGCTTGCCCTTGCGGGTCAGGCGGACCTCTTCCTGAACGGCGGTGCCGGCACCTTCGCGCGCACGGTCGAACAGCGCCGCAAACTCGGGCACGGCGGCGGCAAGCGGGATGTCGGACTGGCCATCGGCAAAGTCGAGCAGGCGTTCGGCAGCCCGGTTCACAAAGTCGATGTCGCCGTCGCTGTCCAGACCGATGACCCCCGCCGTCACGTTGGACAGCACCGAATCGAACAGGCGGCGGCGGCGTTCGGTCTGGCTGTGGCTGACCATCAAGGCGTCGCGCTGGCCTTTCAACTGGCGGGTCATCTGGTTGAACAGGCGGCCAAGCGAGGCGATTTCGTCATCGCCCTCCTCCTCGGTGACCTGCACATCCAGATCGCCGCCCCCTACCCTTTCCGCCGCCCCCGCCAGACGACCCACAGGCCGCGACAGGCGTTCGGCGAACCACAGGCCAAGCCAGACGGCAGCAAGGATCAGGATCAGCGCAAAGCCAAGGTAGATCAGGCCGAAGTTGAACAAAAGCCGCCCGCGTTCGCTTTCCAACTGGTTGTAAAGCTGGACGGTTTCCTGCGTTTCATCGAGCAGCGACAGGATCGAGCCATCCACTTCGCGTGTGACGTACAGATAGCGGTCGGGGAAGGCATCAAGATAGATCAGCGCGCGAAATTCGTTGTTCGGCCAGTCCGGGATCAGGACCGTGTTGCCGTCGCGGGCCAGTCGAAGCTGTTCGGCGCTGATCGCTTCGAAGCCAAACAGATAGGACCGTTCGCCGCGGGTCTTCAGCTCACCATCACCATCGACAAGGTAGGCTTCCTTGAGACCGCGCTGGATGACCGCCTGCCCTTGCGACAGCACCGGGCGCAGTTGATCGTCGCGCAGAAAGACGGTTTGACGTTTGGCAGTGTTGATGAAGCCTGCAAGCGCTGTGACATCAGCGGCCAGATCGTCGCGCTGCACCGCTTCATACGCCTGCGCCGCCGAGAGCGAGGATCCGACAACTGACCGGACCCGTTCGGAAAACCACCCCTCAAGCCCGATGTTGATCGACAGGACGGCAAAGACGGCCACAAGGACGGTGGGCACTAGCGCGATCAACATGAAAACGCCCGACAGCCGCATGTGCAGCCGCGACCCGGCGGATCGGGACCGGCGGTCGGCGATCATGCGCGACACGCGGGCCAGAACCAGCGCCGCGATCACAAGGACATAGATCAGGTCGGTCAGCAGGATCAGCCGAAGGACGGGCGACGCTGCGTCCTGATTGAATGGCCCCATGGCCAGAAAGGTGCCCACCGCCAAGAGCGGGCCAAGCACAACAAGGCCAAGCGTGACAGCCGTCTGCACCCGCCGCTGCCGACGCAGGCGCGAGAAGCGAGCCCAGACATCCCTTTGAACTGCCCGATCCAACCGAACCTGCCCGTAACCCGGGGGTTTTCCCACCCTGAACCACTATATCTTGATGCAGGCCAAGGTGAAACCGGAAAGACACGGGTCCTGTGGCGATCTTACATCAATTTCCGGCGACGGGTCACCCGGATGTCGAGATCGGTGATTTTCTTGCGCAGCGTATTGCGGTTGATCCCCAGAAGATCGGCGCATTTCGCCTGATTTCCGGCCGTGGCATCAAGGGCAATTTCGATCAGCGGCATCTCGACCTCGCGCAGGATGCGCTGGTAGACGCCGGGGGGTGGCAGCTGTCCACCGTGCAGATCGAAGTAGCGTTTCAGGTGGCGCGCGACCGAGGCGGACAGCTTTTCACCGCTGCCGCCATCGGCGCGGGGTTCGGGGCTGGGTTGGTTGCCCAGAACCTGTTCAACCTCGATCCGCGAAATCTCGGACTCTGACGCGGTGACAAGCAGACGGCGGATGGTGTTTTCCAGCTGGCGCACGTTGCCGGGCCAGCTGTAGGCGCGGACCAGTTCGGTGGCATCGGCTGACAAGCGGCGGACAGCGCCAAGGTCACGTTCGCCCTTGGCAAGGAAATGTTCGGCCAGCAGCGGGATGTCATCCACCCGTTCGCGCAGGCTGGGGACATGCAGGCTGACGCCCCCAAGGCGGTAGTAAAGATCCTGACGGAACTGGCCGGCTTCCATACGGGCAGAGAGGTCGGACTGGCTGGTGGACATGATGCGCGGGGCATTGTCGCCCAGCAGGTCCAGCATGCGGACAACGCGGGCCTGGGTATCTTCGTCGAAATCGGCGACCTCATCAAACACGATGGACCCGCCGCGCGCCTTGGCAAGCAGGGTCGAGGGGCCGTCGACGCCCTGAAGGTCCGCGGCCTGAGCCACCGCAAAGGGCAAGGTCCGCCGGTCAGAAAAATCATGGATCGCGCGGGCGATCAGCGATTTGCCAGTGCCGGATTCGCCCGTGATCAGAACCGGAAGGTCGGTGTTCATCACCCTCGCCACCAGCCGGTAGAGCGACTGCATGGCAGGCGTGCGGCCGACCAGCGGCAGATCGTCGCCCGCATCGCGGGGGGCGACAACCACCTTGGGCGCGCGGCGCTTCTGTTCAAGCGCCTTGGAGGACCGCTTCATCAGGTCGGGCAGGTCGAAGGGTTTGGGCAGGTAGTCGAAGGCCTCAGCCTCGGCCGCCTGAATGGCGGTCATGATGGTGTTCTGGGCGGAAATCACGATCACCGGCAGACCGGGGCGCATCTTGGCGATCCGCGGCAGGGCGTCCAGACCGTTGCCATCGGGCATGATGACATCAGAGATCACCAGATCGCCCTTCCCCTCTTCCACCCAGCGCATCAGCGTCATCAGGCTGGAGGTCGCGTGGACCTTGCACCCGGCCCGCGTCAGCGCTTGCGTCAGAACGGTGCGGATCGTGCGGTCATCATCAGCGACGAGGACGGTGCCATCCATTACTTGCCTTCCTTTTTGTTGTCACGCGGCGCCATGGGAAGCGACACGCGAAATACGGTGCGACCGGGGACGGAATCGACAGAGATCCAGCCTTCGTGGTCAGAAATGATCTTGGAGACGAGCGCGAGGCCAAGGCCGGTGCCGTTTTCCCGGCCCGAGACGAAGGGCTCGAAGATCGAGGCGGCGATTTCCGGCTTGATGCCCGGGCCGTCGTCGATGATCTCGACCTGCAGCGGCAGGGCGGCGGAGGCGCCGTCCTTGCGGCGCAGCCGCAGCGAGAGGTCGTAAAAGGTGTGCAGGCGGATCGTGCCGCCCGGCTTGCCCGCCTCGGCCGCGTTCTTGATCAGGTTCAGGAACACCTGCATCAACTGATCACTGTCGGCAAAGGTGGGCGGAAGCGAGGGATCGTAATCCTCGGCGATGGTCATATGGGCGGCAAAGCCCACCAGAGCCGACTTGCGGGCGCGATCCAGCGCGTCGTGGATGTTCACGGGCTTGCGGTCCGGGGGCCGGATGTTGCCGAACTGTTCGACCTGTTCGAGCAGTTTGACGATGCGGCGGGTTTCCTCGACGATGAGGTCGGTCATTTCCCGATCTTCGGGGGTCAGGTTCATCGACAAAAGCTGCGCCGCGCCCGAAATCCCGGCGAGCGGGTTCTTGATTTCATGCGCCAGCATTTCGGCCATGCCGATGGCCGACCGCGCGGCGGATTTGACGCCCATCGATCTGCCCAACCGATCCGCAATCTCACGCGGGGAGAGGATCAGCATGATGACATCGGGGTTGTCATGCATGGGCGCGATGTGGACGGTGCATTGCACGGGCGGGCGTTCGCCGGTGGTCACGTCGACATTGTTGATGTTCAGGGGCGACTGGTTGGACCGGGCGCGGGCAAGCGCCTCTTCCATCGGCGCGTCGATGGACAGCCGGTCAAAAGCGGGCTGGCCCCTCAGCGCCTTGTCCGAGGTGTTGAGGAAGGTTTCCGCCGCGGGATTCGCTTCCAGAATACTGCCACGCGTGTCGATCAGCAGCGCCGGCAACGGGAGCGAAGCCCAGATCACGCCCGGCACCGGGTATGGCATCCGGTAGGGGGTCATGCCGCAAGCTCCAACTCGGCGAAGGCCTGTTCCAGAAGCTGGATCACCTCAGCCGGGTCGATGGAGGTCAGGATCGCTTCGCGCGCATGGGGCAGGCCCGCCTCTTCCAGATACCAGCCAAGGTGTTTGCGGGCCATGCGCAGGCCAAGGTCGCGCCCGTAGAAGGTGAGCATGTCGTCATAGTGATCAAGGACCAGCCGCCCTAGCGCGCCACCCTGCGGGATCTTGGGTGCGGGCGTGCCGCAAAGGTCATGCGCCACTTCGGCCAGCCGCCAGGGTGCGCCCTGTGCGCCCCTGCCGATCATCACGCCATCGGCCCCGGACAGGCGCAACGCCTCGCGCGCGGTGGCGCTGTCGGTGATGTCGCCATTGGCGATGACGGGGATCGACACCGCCACTTTCACCGCGCGGATCGCGGCCCAGTTGGCGTGGCCCTTGTAGAACTGGCAGCGGGTCCGGCCGTGGATGGTAATCATCTGCACCCCGGCCCCTTCGGCACGCCGGGCCAGTTCGGGGGCATTGTGCAGCGTGTCATCCCAGCCTAGCCGGGTTTTCAGGGTGACCGGCACCTTGACGGCACCCACGACCGCCTCGATCAGCCTCAGCGCAAGGTCGAGGTCGCGCAAGAGGGCGGACCCGCACAGGCCGGTCGTCACCCGCTTGGACGGGCAGCCCATGTTGATGTCGATGATCCGGGCGCCCTGCCCTTCGACATAGCGCGCACCTTCGGCCATCCAGTAGGGATCACGCCCGGCCAACTGGACCGAGGTGGCCTGTTCGCCCAAGCCAAGCTCGGCCCTTGCGCGGGCTTCGGGCCTTGCGCGGACGACCTCTTCGCTGGCGACCATCTCGCTGACCACCAGCCCCGCGCCGAACCGGGCGACCAGACGGCGAAACGGCAAGTCCGTGATCCCGGCAAGCGGGGCAAGGATCACCGGCGGGCCAATCCTGTCGGCGCCGATGGCCAGAGGGCCAAACGGAAGCGGGCCATGTGAAACGGAGCCGGGAGGGAGGGACAACTGCCTATTCCTTGTGCGCACAGCTTACTGGTAGGGCCCCGGGACGGCAGGTCCAAGGCGGTGAAGCCAGAAAATGACCGAAAAACATGCGATGCACAATTTTTAATCAGTCGCGCCCGGTTCTGCGCCAGATTGTCATGCTGGCCGGGCTGGATTAGTCAGGATGCAAAGGGCAGGAGAACATGGACACAGCCGTAGTCATCGTCGCCGCCGGTCGCGGCAGCCGCATGGGCGGCGAGGTGCCGAAGCAATGGCAGATGCTGGCGGGGCGGCCAGTGCTGGCGCATGTGCTTGATGCGTTCGCGGGCCTGCCGGTGGTGCTGGTGATCCATCCGGAGGATCGGGCGCGGGCTGAGGCGCTGGGGTTTGGCGGTCGGCTGGTTGACGGGGGTTCTACGCGCGATGCGTCGGTTCTGGCCGGGTTGCAGGCGCTGGAGAGGACGGGGATCAGCCGGGTGCTGATCCATGACGGCGCGAGGCCGCTGGTGTCGCGCGCCCTGATCAGCCGTTTGATCGCGGCGCTGGACACGCATGACGGTGCCGCCCCTGCCCTGCCGGTGACCGATGCGCTGTGGCGGGGTGCGGGTGGCTTTGTGGCGGGCACCGTGGACCGCGCCGGGCTTTACCGGGCACAGACGCCGCAGGCTTTTCGCTTTGCGCCCATTCTGGCAGCACATCGCGCGCATCCCGGCGGGGCGGCGGATGATGTGGAAGTGGCGCGGGCCGCCGGGCTTGACGTGGCGATCGTCGAGGGCGAGGACGCCAATCTGAAGCTGACCTACCCCGGCGATTTCGCCCGGGCCGAGGCGATCCTGAAGGGGCAATCCATGGATGTGCGGATGGGCAACGGCTATGACGTCCACGCCTTTTGCGACGGCGATCATGTCTGGCTCTGCGGGGTGAAGGTGCCACATGGGCGCGGGCTTCTGGGCCATTCCGATGCCGATGTCGGGATGCACGCGCTGACCGATGCAATCTATGGCGCCTTGGCCGAGGGCGACATTGGCCGCCATTTCCCGCCAAGCGACCCGCAGTGGAAGGGGGCGGCCAGCCATATCTTTCTGGCCCATGCCGCCCAACTGGCCCGGTCGCGCGGCTATGACCTTGGCAACTGCGATGTGACGCTGGTATGTGAGCGTCCGAAGATCGGGCCGCATGCCCTTGCCATGCAGGCGGAACTGGCGCGGATCATGGGGGTGGAGGCGGGCCGGGTGTCGGTCAAGGCCACCACGTCCGAACGGCTGGGCTTTACGGGGCGCGAGGAAGGCATTGCCGCGCTGGCCACCGCCGTTCTGGTGCGGGCATGAACTGGGCGATTGCGACAGTCCTTGGCGCGGGGCATCTGCGGCCAGCCTCGGGGACCTGGGCCTCGGCCATTGCGGTGGTGCTGGCGGTGGCGGCCTATCAGGCGGGGCTGGCGTGGCTGGTGCCGGTTGCGTGCGTTCTGGCGACGGTCGCGGGGTTTCTGGCAGTGCCGGGTTACCTGCGCGGCAGTGTGGATCAGGACCCGTCCGAGGTGGTGATCGACGAATTTGCCGGGCAATGGCTGGCGCTGTCCTTCACGGTCATTCCGCTCTGGCGCCACGGGGTTGAGGATATGCTCTTTGCGGCATGGCCGGCTTGGGTGGTACCGTTTCTGCTGTTCCGGTTGTTCGACGTCTGGAAACCTTGGCTCGTTGGCCGGGCAGACCGGATGGAGGGGACGGCGGGGGTCATGCTGGATGACCTTTGGGCCGGGCTGTTCGCAGGGGTCGGATCAATGGCGCTGGCGGGGGTTTATCACGGGGTGGTGGAGCCATGGCTAAGGTAGGCAAAGGCGGGACTGGCAAAGCAGCGGCTGGCAAAAGTGGGGATGTCGTCAATCTTCTCGCCCGGGCGCGGTATTGGGGCCTGCGCATTGCGACGGCGGAAAGCTGCACCGGGGGCATGGTTGCCGTGGCTTTGACCGATATTGCGGGGTCGTCGGACGTGTTTGACCGGGGCTTTGTCACCTATTCCAACGCGGCCAAGGAGGAGATGCTAGGGGTGTCGCCAGACACTCTGGCAGCGCATGGCGCGGTGTCGGAACCCGTGGCGCTGGAGATGGCAAATGGCGCGCTGACGCGATCAGAGGCAGGGCTGGCCGTGTCGATCACCGGGATCGCCGGGCCCGGCGGGTCCGGGGTCAAGCCTGAGGGGCGGGTCTGCTTTGGTCTGGCGCGGATCGGGCAGCCTGCCGTGAGCGAAACGGTGGACTTCGGCGCGCTTGGCCGGGCCAAGGTGCGCAAGGCCGCCACAGCGCATGCGCTGGCCTTGCTGGCCGGGGCGCTTGACTGACCCGTCAGGGGTGCAGCGCGAAAAACCGCAGGATTTCGGTATTGGCGTCAATCTCTTCGGTCTTGCCGCTGTCCATCCGCGCCTTGCGCCCGCCCGGCCAGTGATGCCCGCCGCCCACCACCGTCATCAACCGCAGGACAACCGTCCTGCCCTTCAGATGGTCGGTCACCGTGACCGAGGTGCCATCATTCCGCCGCCGGTCGATCTGACGTTCGGTCACCGTCAGCCTGCGCCCCCATGGCGCCAGAAAGGCCGCGACAACCGAGTCTACCGAGGCGAAACTGGTGCGGGATATGCTGACGTCGCCGACGCCTCCCTCGTAAGGCACATTGTCATCGGCGGTGCCGTGGATGACCAGAAGCGGGACCTGCCCCGCGACCCGAATGCGGCGGGTGTCCATGGTTCCGGCGACGCCGGCCACGGCGCGCACCAGACCGGGGTTCAGGGCGGCGAAGGTTTCCACCATGATCGACCCGTTCGACATGCCGGTCAGGTAGACCCGGCTGCCATCCAGCCCAAACCGGTCTTGCGCGCCCTTGATGACCGCCTTCAGGAAGGCCTGATCATCTACCCGTGCCCGCGCCGCATAGCCGCAGCAATAGCCGCCGTTCCAGGTCAACAGCTTCTCGCCGCCAAAGCGCACGCTGCCGGCGGGAAAGATCACCGCGTACCCTCGCCCCACTGCCGCGCGGCCAAGGCCCGAGGCCGAGGCGAACTGGTCGGGGTTTCCACCACCGCCATGCAGCGCAAGGATCATCGGCGCGCCGCGCGGATTGGCGGGCAAGGCAATCTCGTAGGACCGGTCGCCCAGACGAACCGTTTCGGCGGCAAGGGGCAGGCTGGAGACCAGCCAGAGCAGGATCAGGGACAGCAGGCGCATCGTTCGTCCTTTCAGTTGCAGGTCACCTGATCACGCGCCCGTGACCCTTTTCCGTCGCGTCACAGCGGCGCCGGGCCGTAAAGTTCCGCCGCACGCCGTTCGAAGGCGCGGACGATCCGCAGCATGGCATCGTTGAACACAACGCCGATGATCCCTTGAAGGATAGCGTTGCGAAACTCAAAATCGACGTGGAAATCAACCTCGCACCCGCCGGGGATGTCACGGAACGCCCAGTTGGACAGCATGTGGCGGAACGGGCCGTCCAGATATTCGGTGTCGATCTTCAGCGCCTCGGGCCAAAGGGTGACGCGGCTGGTGAACCGTTCGCGGAAGACCTTGAAGGAGATGACAAGATCAGCCTCCATCACCTCACCCCCGTCCGAGATCGGGCGGCGGGTGCGGATGCGGGCAGCGGCATTCCACGGCAGGAACTTCGGGTATGACCCGACATCTGCCACCAGATCATACATCTGCTGGGCGGTGTAGGGCAGGCGCTTGGTTTCGGTATGGGTGGGCATGGCACACGCGGTTTTACCCGACATGTGGCCCGGTTGCAGCACAAGATCAAGCGGGTGCGGCAAGAGAGTACCCCTCGCCATCTGGCACCGGGGCCTGTAGGAAGGCGCGACAAACCCCGGAAAAGCACCATGACGGACAGCCAAAGCGACCGCCCAGCCGACCCTTCCTATGTCATCGACCAGATGATCAGCGCCAAGGCCATCGCCGCGCGGGTCGAGGCGTTGGCGCGTGACATCACCCAGCATTTCAGGGGCACTGACAAGCTGGTGGTCGTGGGCCTTTTGCGCGGGTCCTTCGTATTCATCGCCGACCTTGTGCGTGAGATCGAACTGCCGGTCGAGGTGGATTTCCTTGAAGCCTCCTCCTACGGCGATGCGATGCATTCCAGCCGCGAGGTGCGGATCCTGAAGGACCTGCGGGGCGAGATTGCGGGCCGCGATGTGCTGGTGGTGGAGGACATCGTCGATACCGGCTTCACGCTGCACCATGTGATTCACCTGTTGCAGGCGCGTGGGCCGCGGCAGTTGAAGGTCTGCGCGCTGCTGGACAAACCGTCGCGGCGGGAAGCTGCCGTGAAGGCCGACTGGACCGGGTTCGAAATCCCCGATGAATTCGTGGTGGGCTATGGCATCGACTTTGCCCAGCGCAACCGCAACCTGCCCTATATCGGCAAGGTGCGCTTCACCGGACCATCGGCGTGAACGTGATGCACTGGCTGGTGCGCGCCAAACGTTGGGCGCAAAACCCGCCCTCGGCCGGGCATGTCAAACTGGTCCTTGGGGTCATCGCCCTGTGCCTGATGATCGTCGGGCTGGAATGGGCTTTCGGCTGGCCTGAGTGGCTGACGCCGAACCGCCTGAATGCGAAACCGTGACTGGACAGCCTGCCCCGGTCCTTTAGTCTTGGCCGGCAAATGCACAAACGCGGGGTTTTGCGATGCGCCTTCTGGGCTGGCTGTTGGCATTGGGTCTGATCGGGGCGGCTGGTCTTTGGCTGCTGGCAAGGCCGCAGCCTTTGTCCGAGGCTGATGTGGCCGGCCTGACTGGGGATGCAGCCGCAGGTGAGCTGGTGTTCTGGGCCGCCGGTTGCGCATCGTGCCACATGGCCGCCGAAGCCAAGGGCGATGCACAGCTTGTGCTGGTTGGCGGGCAGCGCTTTCCGTCGGATTTCGGGACCTTCGTCGCGCCGAACATCAGTCAGGATCCGACCCATGGGATCGGCGGCTGGGGGCTGCGTGATCTGGCCAACGCGCTGCAGCGGGGGGTCAGCCCCGAGGGCAGCCACTACTATCCGTCCCTGCCCTATGCGTCCTACGCGCGGATGCGGCTGCAGGATGTGGCTGACCTGCATGCCTTCCTGCAAACCCTGCCCGCCGACGCGACCCCAAGCCAACCGCATGAATTGGCCTTCCCCTTCTCGCGCCGGGAAACCATAGGTGTCTGGAAACTGCTATTTCTGTCCGAGGACTGGTCGCTTCCCGGCAATCTGACGCCGACCGCCGACCGTGGCCGCTATATCGCCGAGGCGCTGGCGCATTGCGGCGAATGTCACACGCCGCGCAACCTTCTGGGGGGGCTGGATACCGGGCGCTGGCTGGCGGGCGCGCCCAACCCATCGGGTCAGGGGCGGATTCCGAACATCACGCCCACTGCCCTTGGCTGGACGGTTCCCGACATCGTGCAATACCTGACCACCGGCTTCACGCCCGAGTTTGACAGTGTGGGCGGCCACATGGCGCATGTGGTGGAAAACATGGCGCGGCTGCCGGAAGCCGACCGTGTGGCGGTGGCAGAGTACCTGCTGGCCGTTCCGGGGGTGGAGTGACACAACCCTGTCCTCGTCACGCCTAGATTTCGACACAACACCCAGCAATGGTTAACATCGCCCGGTTCCCCCCCATAAGCTGTGGTGATTACATCACAAAGCGGAAGCGAAACACTGCGGACGGGTGGGCAAACGGTGACACTTGAGTAAGATGCGGCGACTCAGCCAGACATGGGACATATTATGAGCTTTATTTCACGGGCGACCGCAGTGGCAGTTGCAACCGGCCTTGCCACAACTTCCGTGCAGGCGCTGGACTTCGGCAACGGGTTCACCCTGACGGGTGACGTTGAACTGGAATATGTCAGCCCCGATGGCGGTGACGATTCCACGTTCGGTTTCACCGATCTGACGCTTGGCTGGCGCAGTCAAGGTGGTGGCGCGGTTGGTGTGGGTTTCGACCTGAGCCTTGTCAGCTTCCACGATCTTGACAGTGAATTCGACGAATCCGTCTTCTGGGGCGGTCTGGTGCTGACAACCGCTTACGGCGATGTGACCATCGGCAGCCCGCGCCCGCTGCTGGACCAGTTGCCGAAGACGCCGGACATCGGTGCCGCTCGGGTTCTGGATCTGGAACTGGGGTTCCTCAGCGGGTCTACCCTTGCCTACTTCAAGCTGCTTGATTCAGACATTGATGTCTATGGTATCAGCTTCAAGGGCGCATCGGGCGCATTCAACTACGGCGCTGCGGTGCATCAGGCGGATCAGGGCGGTGACAATGCCGACGTGATCGAGCTTGTGGTTGGGTACACGCTTGACCAAGTCGAACTGTACGCCGCTTTCGAGAATCTTGACAGCGGTGCCACGGACTTTCAGAAATTCATCGTCGGTGGACGCTACTCTGCAGACCGCTGGTCGGTCGGTGCCGAAGCCACGGACTTCGATGTGTCGGGCAGCAGCGTTTCGACCTTCAAGCTGTTCGCTGATTACAATGTGACCGAAGCGCTGGCCATCGGTGCCCAGGCGCTTGAAATCAGCGATGGCGGAAACCAGCGCGTCTATGGCCTGACCGGCGAATATGGCTTCGGCTCTGGCGGCTTTGCCGAGCTTGGCTATTTCGATGTGGATGGCAGCGGCGATGCGGTGACGGCCTCGATCGGCTATCGCTTCTGATCCCATTCAAGACCTGAAAAAGCGCCATGGGCCCTGCCCCGTGGTGCTTTTCTCATGGGCGCGGGGGTGTGCCAGACGGCTTCAGCCCCGCCCCAGCCCCGCCTGCCGCGCGGCGCGCATCCGGGCGAAATCATCGCCCGCATGGTAGGATGACCGCGTCAGCGGCGTTGCCGAAACCATCAGGAACCCCTTCCCGAAGGCCGCCGTCTCATAAGCCTGGAATTCTTCGGGGGTGACGAAGCGGTCAACCCGGTGGTGCTTTGGCGTCGGTTGCAGATACTGGCCGATGGTCAGGAAATCGACATCGGCGGCACGCATGTCATCCATGACCTGCTGCACGGCCTGACGGTCCTCACCCAAGCCCACCATGATGCCGGATTTGGTGAACATCGTCGGGTCCAGTTCCTTCACCCGTTGCAAAAGGCGCAGCGAGTGGAAATAGCGCGCGCCGGGCCGCACCTCGGGGTAAAGGCCGGGGACGGTTTCCAGGTTGTGGTTCAGAACATCGGGCCGGGCGGCGACCACGGTTTCAAGCGCATCCGGGCCGCAACGCAGGAAATCGGGGATCAGCACCTCGATCGTCGTGGCGGGCGCGCGGTGGCGGATGGCACGGATCGTCTGGGCGAAGTGGTCAGCCCCGCCATCGGCAAGGTCATCGCGGTCAACGCTCGTCACGACCACATGGTTCAGCCCCAGTTCCGCCACGGCATGGGCAACACGGCCGGGTTCAAACGCATCAAGCGTTTGCGGCTTGCCGGTGGCCACGTTGCAGAAAGTGCAGCCCCGGGTGCAGATCTCGCCCATGATCATCATGGTGGCGTGGCCCTGCGACCAGCATTCGCCGACGTTGGGGCAGCCGGCCTCTTCGCAGACGGTGACCAGTTTCTTCTCGCGCAGGATGTCGCGGGTGCGCTTGTAGCCTTCGGACGTGGGGGCCTTCACTCGGATCCAGGACGGCTTTTTCGGTTGGGCATTGTCGGGGCGATGCGCCTTTTCAGGGTGGCGTTCGTCAGGAAGTTTGAGGTCGCGCACGGATCATTCCCCTTGCCGGATCACCCGTGTGAGATAGGCGCTTTTGGCCGCCATGGCAACGTGGCAGGCCCCCACACGCGCGCCGGGGGCCCCTTCCCCCGGCGCAAGGCCCAAGTTTAACCGATCAGTGGGCCGGACTTGCCATAGGTCTCGTCATAATGCCGCCGCAGGCGCATCAGTGCGATCCGCAGCACGATCTTTCCTGACCGCGCTGCCCAGCCCATCCGCTTTTCGGCCACCTCCAGCCCTTCCAGAAAGCAGCAGCAGCGCAAGGCCACGTCGCCCAAGCCTGGCCCAAGGTCGCGCAGGGCAGCGGCAACCCGGGCGCGGGCGCGGCCGGGTCCTTCACCCAGACCGCTGTCGGGCTGAAACGCCCCCCGGTCGCCCCCGGTCAGGAACCTGTCCCAGTTCTGCGCGACGCGGGGGCCCATCTGTGCCAGTTCGAAATCCTCACGCAGACGTTCCGCCGCTTCGACAAGTTCGGCCTCAAGAAACGGCTTTCCGTCCCTGTCACGCCGACGGCCCAGCACGCCCACCGGACTTTCCGCCATGTTGTAGCGCACCCGGCGCGGGCCATCGTCGTCGATCACCGCCCGTTCGCCCCAGACCCGGTGCTGATCACCGAAGGCCGCACCCTCGGACGTGCCCTGACGGCGGCGGTCTTCCTCATCCGTCATCCGGCGCAAGGCGGCGCGTCCGGCCGAGGTGATCTCGTAGGTGGAGACGCGACCGGGCTTGCGGCAGGCGATCCAGTCCTTCAGCGTGAAGGCCTGGGCAACGCTGCGCTCCAGCACGGCCGTTCGCAGATTACGGCCATCCAGCGTCTCACGCAGGACGACGGCCTTTTCCATCTCAGGCGCGATAGCCATCACGGCACCGGGTTCGGCAAGTCGGCGCAACACGCGGCGACCTTCACTGGCAAGCGACTGGTCATCGCAGGGCACGGGCGGGGTGGCTGGACTGCGAGGGTGTGCGGACATGGGTTGATCTTCCTTTCGGGCTGGGTCAACGGCGGGACTGGGGGGAAGGCGCGATTGGGACAGACGCGACATGGCCGACAGGGCTTCGTCCATCAGCGGGTCTTCGCGGCGGCTTTCGAACCGGCGCACCTGGCGCAGGATCGTTGAAGGGTGCAGCCCTTCACGCCGTGCCAAGGCCCTGAGCGACGTGCCGTCGTCGATATGATGCAGATAATGTCGCACGGCAGCGGGAAGCCAGTCAGGCAGGCTGGCGGCAGATAGCTCTGGCAATTCAGTCGTCCCGTCCTTGTGCCACCCCGGGTGTGTTTTCATCCAGCCTTGGACATTCACAACCTTGGGTGGAATTGGTTACCTGTTGGTTAAACGCTCGGTCGGTTTGAACAATTGCGCGGAATTCCTAAACTTTTCGGTAAGCTCCGCGCGCTGCAATCCTGGATCACGCAACGCTGGGTTGCCCCAATGCATGATGTGCGCTCCTGAATCGGAGAGCCAAATGTCAGATTTTCGCATGATCCTTGCCAACCTGCGCCGCCCGCGCCTCTTGATGCGGGCGGCCCGCTTCGGCCTTGGCGACTACCGGCGCGAGCGGGATCTGCGGCGGCTGGTCCGCTGCGGCCTGTCGCCCGAGGATACGGTGCCGACGTTGATGTCGGTGGAAGCGGAGCTGGAGGAAACGCGGCTGGCGGGGGATATGTCCTATTCCTGCGCCCGGCACATCGAGGTGCTGATCGCCCTTATGGCCGAAGCCCGGCTTTTGCGGCGGGAGGAGGTTGTCTAGGCCAAGCAAAAGGGGCGGAAACCCGCCCCTTTCACCGGCCATGACTGCGGTCTTTTGTCAGATGAAGGCGTCGGGCACAGCGGCTTTGCGGGTGGCCACGAAAGCCTCCAGCGCCTCGCGGGTGCCGGGGTCGATCTCGGGCGGCTGGTAATCGGCGAGCTGCTTTTTCACCCGTTCGGCCGCCAGGGCCTGCGTGTCACGCGCGCCCTCTTCGGCCCAGGTCTCGAAGGGTTTGTAGTCGAACAGGTCAGACCGCCAGAACGCCGACTTGAAGTTCGATTGGGTATGGCTGCAGCCAAGGAAATGCCCGCCCGGCCCCACTTCGCGCAGCGCGTCCATCGCCTGACCGTTGGTGTCCATCATCACGCCCTGCGCCAGATGGTGCAGGGTGCCAAGCTGGTCGGCGTCCATCACGAACTTCTCGTAGCTGGAGACCAGCCCGCCCTCCAGCCAGCCGCAGGCGTGCAGCATGAAGTTTACCCCGGCCAGCAGCGCCATGTTGAGGGAGTTCGCCGTTTCATACGCTGCCTGTGCGTCGGGCAGTTTCGAGCCGCAGAAGCTGCCGCCCGACCGGTAGGGCAAGTTCAGCCGCCGGGCCAGTTGCCCCGCGCCATAGGTGATATGCGCGGCTTCAGGCGTGCCGAACGTCGGCGCGCCAGAGTTCATGTCGATCGAGGTCACAAAGGCGCCAAAGATCACCGGCGCACCGGGGCGCACCAGCTGGGAATAGGCCACCCCGGCCAGCACTTCGGCCAGCACCTGCGTCAGCGTGCCTGCCACTGTCACCGGTGCCATCGCGCCGCCAACGATGAACGGGCTGATGATCGCCGCCTGATTGGCGCGGGCATAAACCTCCAAGGCACCCATCATGATGCTGTCAAAGGTCAGAGGCGAGTTGATGTTGATAAGCGAGGTCATCACCGTGTTCTGGTCAACGAAGGCGTCGCCGAACAGGATCTTGGACATCGTCACCGAATCTTCGGCCCGGCTGGGTTCGGTGACCGACCCCATATAGGGCTTGTCCGACAGGGTCATATGCGCAAGCAGCATGTCCAGATGGCGCTTGTTCACCGGGATGTCGGTCGGCTCGCAAACCGTGCCGCCGGAATGGTGCAGCCATTTCGACATGTAGCCCAGCTTCACGAAGTTCTGGAAATCCTCCAGCGTCGCATAGCGCCGCCCGCCTTCGGCATCGCGCACGAAGGGCGGGCCATAGACCGGGGCGAGCACCAGATTGCGGCCACCAACCTCGACATTGCGTTCGGGGTTGCGGGCGTGCTGCGTGAAACTAGAGGGGGCCGTTGCGCACAGTTTCCGCGCCAACCCGCGCGGGATATGGACCCGCTCACCCTTCACATCCGCGCCCGCCGCACGCCAGAGGTCCAGTGCACCGGGGTTTTCGACGAAATTGACGCCGATCTCTTCCAGAACCGTTTCCGCGTTCCATTCGATGATCTGAAGCGCCTCTTCGTTCAGGATCTCGAAGTTCGGGATGTTGCGCTGGATGAAGCGGGCGCTTTCAAAACTGACCGCTGTCCGTTCGGCCCGGCGAGAGGCCCCGCCCCCGCTGCGCGCCCTGCGTCCTGCCACTTCGTTCATGTCCGCCTCCGATCCGTTTGCTGGTCTTATGACCCCAAACGATGCGTCACCGCCCCCCGTTTCCGGCACCTGTCCGCCAAAAGCGACACGCACCGCACCCGGAAGCGACATGTTCGCGCTGTGGCATTCCGTCCGGCGTCATCCGACGGGACGGAGCACCACAATCGGGCAATCCCGCGCGCCGGGGTAGCCTGCGGTTGGCTCCCATGCGCAGGTCAGTCCGGCCTGCGCTGCATCGGCGGCCAGGGCCTGACGGTCCGGAAACACATAGCAGGCCGCCGAGTCGCGATAGGCCAGCAGATGTTCGGCCTGTGCGGGCAGCATGCCCCTTGCCTCGGCAAAGGCGGCAAGATCGCCCAGAGGCTGCGCTGCCGTCAGGATATCGGCCACCCGCACCACATGTCCCGGCCCCCGCGCCAAGGCCGCGGCCAACCGCCAGCGCAGGACGTTCAGCGTCTCGATCTGCCCGGCGCGGGCGGCGTCCAGCACCTGAGGCACGGTCTGCTCGGGCTCTGGCCGCATGAACATCCGGAAAGCCGCTATCCCGGCGGGGGCAAGCACGCGGCGCACTTCGGCCAGAACCGCCCGCACCGCACCCCGGTCGGGCAGCGAGTTCAGCGACCCGTCACCCAGCACCTGATCTGCCACCCCATCCCCAACCGGCAACCAGCGCCAATCCGCAACATGGGCCTGCCGCCGCGCATCATCCCCCGGCCAAAGCGCGGCAATCATGTCGGCTGAGCCATCAAAGGCCAGCACCCTGTCGCCAAGGTCGGCATAGGCCGGCGTCACCCCCAAAAGCACGGTCAACCCGGGACAGCCATTGCATATTTCGCGCAGACGCGACACAACGTCACGGCCCGGCACCTGCGGCGGACCCATCCGTCCCAGCCGGTGTCCCAGCCGTTTCCAGTGGTCTTCGGTTTCCATGGGCCAGACCCTAACGTTCTGCGGAAAGGAGTGTCCAGTTGCGTCTTGCCGTCATCACGCATCCGCACGACTTGCGACTGCGCACCGGGCTTGGCGGGTATCTCCAGCGCTCTCGCCTGATCTACCAGATCGACAATCTGCTGCTTGCCGCGCGCTGGCAGGGTTTGAAGTGGTTCTATACCGATCCGGGGCAACCGTTCCGCCCGGCGGACGCGGCCCTACTGCATGTGGACATGTCGCTGATCCCCCAGGACTATCTTGACCTTGCTGCCCGCTACCCCAAGGCGATCAACGGCAAGGTTGCCGATATTCGCAAGCGCCACGTAAGCCGCAATCTGTTGGAGCGCACATCCGACTGGCCCGGTCAGGTGCTGGTGAAAAGTGACCTCAACTGTCGCGGCGGGCCTGAACTCAACCTCGCGCGGCGGACGGGGGCAGCCCGCAGCGACGATACCACACCGGAATACCAGATTTTTGACCGACTTGACCTTGTCCCCGACACGGTCTGGCAAGACCCGAGCCGGGTTGTCGAACGGTTCTTGCCGGAACGGCTTGGGTCCGACTACGTCTTGCGAGTGTGGAGCTTTCTGGGCGATTACGAACGCTGCACCTGGTATTCCGCGTCCGAACCCATCATCAAGGCCGGTACGATCACCCAGTTCGGCCCCACCGAGGTTCCCGATGCGATCCGCGCCGAACGCAAGCGGCTGGGCTTTGACTATGGCAAGTTCGATTTCGCAATCGGCCCCGAAGGCCCGGTCCTGTTCGACGCGAACCGCACGCAGGCCTATCTTTATTCGCGCCCCGACCTGATGAATGCCGTGGCAGCGCCGATGAGCGCGGCGCTGATCCGCATGATCCGGGGGTAGGCCGGGCGATTGCGCGGCAGTGGCCCCTTGCGCTGCGGCGGCTCATTGGCTACGCGGGCGCATGACCCAGGCACATGAACGTCTTCTGATCATCGACTTCGGCAGCCAGGTGACGCAGCTGATCGCGCGCCGCCTGCGAGAGCTGAACGTCTATTGCGAAATCCACCCCTACAACCGCGTGGACGATGCCTTCTTGCAGGCCTTCGACCCAAAGGCGGTGATCTTTTCCGGCGGTCCGGCCAGCGTCTACTGGGACAATGCGCCAATGCCGCCGAAGGGCGTGTTTGACCTTGGCGTGCCGATCCTTGGCATCTGCTATGGCCAGCAGGTGATGATGCACTGCCTTGGCGGCCATGTCGAAGGCGGCCATGGCACGGCGGAGTTCGGCCGGGCTTTCGTGACGCCGACCGCGCAGACCCATCCCGTCCTTGCCGGCTGGTTCCCGCCTGAAGACGGCCCGCAGGCCCGCGAGCAGGTCTGGATGTCGCATGGCGACCATGTGTCGAAACTTGCGCCCGGCTTCAAGGTTTACGGCACCTCGCCCAACGCGCCCTTCGCCATCACCGCCGACCCCGAGCGTCACTTCTACGCCGTCCAGTTCCACCCCGAGGTGCACCACACCCCCAAGGGTGGCCAGCTTTACGAAAACTTCGTGCGTCTGGCGGGCTTCAAGGGCGACTGGACCATGGGCGCCTACCGGGAAGAGGCGATCCGCAAGATCCGGGAGCAGGTGGGCGACGCCAAGGTGATCTGCGGCCTGTCGGGCGGGGTGGATTCCTCCGTGGCTGCGGTGCTAATCCATGAAGCAATCGGGGACCAGCTTACCTGCGTATTTGTTGACCATGGCCTGCTGCGGCTGGGTGAGGCCGAACAGGTCCTGACCATGTTCCGCGACACCTACAACATCCCACTGATCCACGCCGACGAATCCGACCTTTTCCTTGGCGCGCTGGAGGGGGTTTCCGACCCCGAGGTCAAGCGCAAGACGATTGGCCGCTTGTTCATCGACGTGTTCCAAAAGCACGCCACCGCCGTCGGGGGGGCAAAGTTTCTGGCGCAGGGCACGCTTTATCCCGACGTGATCGAAAGCGTTTCGTTCAGTGGCGGGCCGTCGGTCACGATCAAGAGCCACCACAATGTCGGCGGCCTGCCGGAAAAGATGGGCCTCAAGCTGGTCGAACCCCTGCGTGAGCTTTTCAAGGATGAGGTCCGCGCCTTGGGCCGCGAATTGGGGCTGCCCGACAGCTTCATTGGCCGTCACCCCTTCCCCGGCCCCGGCCTTGCGATCCGCTGCCCGGGTGAGATCACGACCGAAAAGCTGGACATCCTGCGCCGCGCCGATGCGGTTTATATCGACCAGATCAGGAAGCACGGGCTGTACGATGAAATCTGGCAAGCCTTCGCCGCGATCCTGCCGATGAAAACGGTCGGCGTGATGGGCGACGGGCGGACCTATGACTATGCGCTGGCGCTGCGGGCTGTCACCAGCGTTGACGGGATGACGGCGGATTACTACCCCTTCACCCATGATTTCCTTGGCGAAACCGCCACAAGGATCATCAACGAAGTCAAGGGCATCAACCGCGTGTTCTATGACTGCACGTCGAAGCCGCCGGGGACGATCGAGCTGGAATGATCGTCGTCCCCTCGGCGCGCTGGATTGGAGTGCCTGCCGCCGACTAGAACCGCCCGCGTACCGCCGTTTCGGTCAAGGACCGGCGCTGGCTGGCGACCTCGCGCGCGCGCAAGCCTTCCGGCAGTTGCTCCGCCGCACCTTGATAGCCAAGGGCCACCACCGCGTGCAGGCTGTGACCTTCGGGCAGTGCCACCGCAGCAGCAGTGGCAGCGACGTCAAATCCCCCCATCGCGTGGGCGACAAGACCCATGGACTGCGCCTGCAGGGCCATGCTCATCCACGCGGCCCCGGCGTCGAACGTGGCCCAGCGGTTCGCACCTTCGGTGCCGTCCTTGCCAAGGGCGAGGTCCTTTGTCGCCACCACGACCAATGCCGCCGCCCTGCCCGCCCAATCGCGGTTGAACGGGGCCAGCGCATCATGTATCGCCTGAAATCCTGCATCACCACGCAGCGCCCAGACAAAGCGCGCCGGTTGATGGTTTGAGGCCGAAGGTGCCCAGCGGGCGGCTTCCAGAACCATCAGCACATCCGCTTCGGCAAGCGCACGGTCGCTGAACGACCGCGGTGACCAGCGCGCCACGAACTGTTCCGCGACCGGATGGTCTGGCTGGCGGCCAAGGACAAGATCAAGCGACATCAGGCGTTCCTTCGGTGGGCCAAACGATGGCTATTCCCTTGAGTTAGGCCGCAAGGGTCAGAAGGACAATGCAAGGTCCACGCAGGCCACCTGTTTGCCGGTGCACAGGAGCCCATGATGTCACCGGGCCCGATGAGGTCCGGAAAGGAATAGCTGACTTACGCCACATCCCTGCTCAAGCTAGTCCTGCGCCGGTCACCCCAATGGAGGCCCAAGATGCGCCACACCCTGCCCGCCACGTTGATCGCCTGCTTTCTGGCAACCACTGCCCATGCCGGCTGCAGGGAGAACTTTGCCGTCCTTGGCCTGCCGCTTCTAAGCCAGATCGAATACCGCACGCAGGAAACCTATCGCGGTCTGGGCCAGACCACGGCCGCCAAGCGCATTGCCGCGCGGCTGCAGGCCGAAGGCTATGCCCGCGTCCGCCGCTCGGGTGGTGTGGTGACGGCCTTGCAGGAAACCTCGGGCTCTGGCCGCCCGCAGGAATTGCGCTTCATCATCACCGAAAATTCAGGGAAGACGACGATCGAGGCGATCTTCACCATCCAGCAGGGTCAGGTTGCCCAGAACCGCGTGGTGCGCAATGAACTCTGCCGCCTGATCGGGACTGCGGCGGGCTGACTGGCCGCACTGGACAAACGGCGCAGCGGGCGGCAAGTCTGGCGCGATGAGCACGCCTGACCGCCCCACGCACCGCCCCCCGCATCGACCCGTTGCCGCCGCCCTGTGGATGATCGGGGCGATTGCCGCCTTTTCTTCGATGGCGGTTGCCACGCGCCAGATCAACGGGGCGCATGACACGTTCGAAATCCTCGCCTATCGGTCGATGATCGGCTGGGCGATTGTTGTGGCCGTAGCGGCCGCCATGGGTCAGTTGCGCCGCATTCGCACCGACCGTCTGGGCAGCCATGTCGTGCGTAACGTCTTCCATTTTTCCGGCCAGGCGCTGTGGTTCTGGGCGATCACCATGATCCCGCTGGCGCAGGTCTTCGCGCTGGAGTTCACCTCGCCGATCTGGGTGATCTTGCTGTCACCGCTGGTGCTGGGGGAACAGCTGACCCGGCGCAAACTGCTGGCAGCCGCCTTCGGGTTCTGCGGCATCCTGATCGTCGCCCGGCCCGATTTCGGCCAGCTTGACCTTGGAGTCATGGCCGCGGCCGGTGCCGCGTTCTTCTTTGCCGCCACCACGCTGATGACCAAGGCCCTGACCAAGGGCGAGGCGATTGTCGGCATCCTGTTCTGGCTGACGCTGATGCAGGCGGTCTTCGGGTCCGTTGCCATGCTGGCCGATGGTCAGGTGGCGCTGCCGACGCTGGCCACCCTGCCATGGCTGACACTGATCGGCATCGCGGGCGTCACAGCGCATCTGTGCCTGACGTCGGCCCTGTCACTGGCACCTGCTAGCACCGTTGTGCCGGTGGATTTCGCCCGGCTGCCTGTCATCGCCGCCATCGGGGCGATCTTTTACGCCGAACCGGTCGAGGTGACGCTGTTCCTTGGGGCCGGGCTGATCTTTCTTGGCATCTGGATCAACCTGCGGGGAAACGTCGCATCCTTGCCACAGGCAGTTTCCGTCACAAAACCGTGACGCCGCGTCATTGATTGACCGGTGCCCCCCCTACGCATAGCGTTTTCTGCAGGGAAAATCCTTTATCCGGGATGAGGAAAATGAAACGCATACTGACATCGGCGGCCGCCTTGGCCGCAGCGGTTACAACCGCAAGCGCAGGCGGGGTCGAGCGGTCGGTTCAGTCGGTGGCCATCCTGTTCGAACAGGGCCGCTATGCCGAACTGAGCTTCGGGACCTTCTCACCTGACGTCAGCGGCGGCGTGGGCCCCGGCGGTGCGCTGCAGTCGGGCGACATGTCGTCGACTTACAACACGGCCAGCTTTGGCTACAAGATGGCGATCAACGACAACCTCGACTTTGCGCTGATCATCGACCAGCCGATCGGCGCCGACGTGTCCTATCCAAGGGGTACCGGCTACCCGCTGCAGGGCACGACCGCAGACCTAAGCTCCAGCGCGATCACCGGTCTGCTCCGCTATCGGTTTGAAAACAATGTCTCGGTGATCGGCGGCCTGCGGGCGCAATCGGTCAAGGGCACGGTGAACATCATCGCACCGGGCCTTGGTCTGACCAACTATGGCCTTGAAACCAGCCGCGAGATGGATTTCGGCTATGTCGTCGGCATTGCATGGGAAAAGCCCGAAATCGCCGCCCGCGTCGCGCTGACCTACAATTCGGCCATCACGCACGACCTGGATTCGACCGAAACCGGCCTGGCGCTTATTCCCCTGAACGGGTCTTTTGAGACCGAAGTGCCGCAATCGGTGAACCTGGAATTCCAGACCGGCATCGCCGAGGACACGTTGCTGTTCGGGTCGATCCGCTGGGTCGAATGGTCCGCCTTCGACATCTCGCCCCCGGTCTACAGCAGCCCCGGCGTCGTGGGTGAGCCGCTGGTCAGCTATGCCAGCAACCGGGTGACCTACAATCTGGGCATCGGGCGTCGGTTCAACGAAAACTGGTCCGGCGCGGTGACGGTCGGCTATGAAGACGCGGATGGCGAGGTGACCGGCAACCTTGGTCCGACCGATGGTTTCGCCAGCGTTGGCCTTGCCGCAACCTACACCATGGACAACCTGAAGATCACTGGCGGCATCCGCTATGTCGACATCGGGGATGCGACGACCTCGATCGGGGCGAACTTCGAAGGCAACAGCGGCGTCGGCGTCGGCATCCGCGTCGGCTATACGTTCTGATCCTGCCCGGCTGACCCTCCAGACCCCGCCCCTTCATCCGGGCGGGGTTTTTCGTTGTCTTGGCCCATGGGCGCGGCTAACACGGGGGCCGAAGAGGTGACGCGATGATCCATCAGACCGGCAAGGACTATCTGGCCGCGCCGCGCAAGCGGGTGCTGCTCTACGGCATGTCGGGCTTGGGCAAGACCTATCTGGCCACCATGCTGCGCGATCAGGGGTCGTGGTTCCACTACTCGGTCGATTACCGGATCGGCACGCGCTACATGGACGAATTCATCGCCGACAACTTCAAGCGCGAGGCGATGAAGGTTCCACTGCTGCGCGAACTGCTGATGACGGACAGCGTCTACATCGCGTCAAACATCACCTTCAACAACTTGGCGCCCCTTTCCACCTACCTTGGCAAGCCGGGCGATCCGGCCAAGGGGGGCGTGCCCTTCGCCGAATACATGAAGCGGCAGGATCAGCACCGTCAGGCCGAGATCGCCGCTATGCTGGACACCGCGCATTTCATGGAACGGGCGGACGAAATCTACGGCTATCCGAACTTCGTCTGCGACACCTCCGGTTCCATCTGCGAGGTGGTGGACCCCGATGACGCGGCTGACCCGGTGATGCGGCAACTGTCCGACACGCTGCTGCTGGTCTGGATCAAGGGGTCAGATGACCACACGGCCGAGCTTGTCCGCCGCTTTGATCGCGCGCCAAAGCCGATGTATTATCAGCCAGACTTTCTTCATGCGATGTGGGAAGAGTACCGCGCAACCCATTCCGTCAGCGAAGAAACCTGCGATCCGGATCACTTCGTGCGCTGGACCTACGCCCGCGCCCTTGCCCACCGCCAGCCGCGCTATGCCGCCATGGCGCGCTGGGGGGTGACCGTGACGGCGGAAGAGGTAGCCATGGTCAAAGACGCCGCCGGGTTCGATGCCCTGATCGCCATGGCCATTGACCGCAGGGGTTGAAGCCGCTGGCCGCCTCGCATAATTCCGCCCTCTTCAAGGAGCCGAACCGACATGCCGATCAAGCTGCCCGAGACCCTGCCCGCCTTCGACGTTCTGCGGAACGAGGGCGTCATGGTCATGTCGCCGGAACGGGCGGCACGGCAGGACATCCGGCCCTTGAAGATCGGCCTTCTCAACCTGATGCCGAAGAAGATCCAGACGGAAAACCAGTTCGCCCGGCTGATTGGTGCCACGCCCTTGCAGATTGACCTGCACTTGATCCGCATGTCCGAACACCAGACCAAGAACACCGCGGCCGAGCATATGGAGGCCTTCTATCGTCCCTTCCAGGAGGTGAAGGATCAGAAGTTCGACGGTCTCATCATCACCGGCGCCCCCATCGAACACCTGCCCTTCGACGAGGTCACCTATTGGGATGAACTCTGCGAAGTGATGGACTGGACCCAGACCAATGTGCAATCCACCTTCGGTGTCTGCTGGGGCGGGATGGCGATGATCAACCACTTCCACGGCGTGGAGAAACACATGCTGCCGGCCAAGGCCTTCGGCTGCTTCCGCCATCGCAACCTGTGCCCGACGTCCCCCTATCTGCGCGGGTTTTCCGATGACTTCGTGATCCCCGTCAGCCGCTGGACCGAGATGAAACAGGCCGAGATCGACCAGGCCACCGGTCTGAAAACCCTCCTCGGGTCGGACGAGGTTGGCCCCTGTCTGGTTGAGGATGCGGAACATCGCGCGCTCTATATCTTCAACCATTTCGAATATGACAGCGACACGCTTAAACAGGAATATGACCGCGACATCGCCGCGGGCACGCCGATCAATGTGCCGCTCAACTACTACGAAGGTGACAATCCCGCGATGCCGCCCCTGAACCGGTGGAGAAGTCACGCCCACCTGCTATATGGCAACTGGATCAACGAGATATACCAGAGCACGCCATATGAGATTGCCGAGATTGGCCACTAGCCTTCTGCTTGCCGCCGCGGCGCTTGCCGGCGTCACGCAGTGGCGCGCCTCGGCCCGCGAGGCTGCGGTCATCGCGGCCTACCCTCCGACCGGAGAGTTTGTGACGGTCGATGGCCTGCGGCTGCACTATGAAATGGTCGGCAGCGGACCCGACCTTGTGATGATCCACGGCGCGTCGGGGTCGCTGCGCGATCTGACCTTTGCGCTGCGCGACCAGTTGACCGATCGGTTCCGCGTCACCGTGGTGGACCGCCCGGGCCTTGGCCATTCCGACCCGTTGGCCGACACCAGCCTTCTGGCACAGGCGCGGGTGATCAAGGCAGGCCTCGCCCAGCTTGGCGTGACCGATCCCGTCGTGCTGGGCCAAAGCTACGGTGGCTCGGTTGCCCTCGCCTGGGCCCTGGACGGTGGACCCCGGGCGCTGGTTCTGGTGGGCAGCCCGTCGATGCCATGGCCCGGCAAACTTGATCCCTGGTATCGCCTGACCTCAACCGCCGTCGGGCGGGCGCTTGCGATCCCGCTTGCATCGGCCTTCGTGCCGCAATCCTATGTCTCTGCCGCCACCACCGCCGTTTTCGCCCCGGACCCGGTCCCCCCGGGATACGAGGCGCATCTTGGCACCGCAATGGCCCTGCGCCGACCGGCTCTGGCCGTCAACACCGCCCAGATCAACGCCCTGCGCGCCGAACTCGTGACGATGGAGCCGCGCTATCCCTCTCTGACGCTGCCCGTGGAACTGGTCCACGGCACGGCTGACACCATCGTGCCGCTTGCCATTCACTCTGGCCCGCTGTCCGAACTCTTGCCCAACGTGCAACTGACCAGCATCGATGGCGCGGGCCACATGCCCCACCACAGCCACAGCGATGCTGTCATCGCCGCCATCAACCGCGCCGCATTGCGCTGACCGGCCCAATCGCCATACTGGCGCCAGAACCGGGAGGCCCACATGACCCTACCTTTTGACGGCGCCATCAGCCGCTACTTCCGCGAAGGCGCCCCCGCCGCCGTCCGCAAAGCCATCGAGGGCGCGGGCAAGGATGACATCCTGACCAAGTCCTATCCCTACCGCGAGGAGATGAAGGGCAAGGCCTACGACCAGCACATGGGCCTGTTGCAGATCGAACTTGCCAAGATGCAGGCCGCGATCAAGACCACGGGCCAGCGGCTGATCGTCGTGTTCGAAGGCCGCGATGCGGCGGGCAAGGGCGGCACGATCAAGGCCGTGACCCAGAACATGAACCCGCGGCAGGCCTATGTTGTGGCCCTTCCCAAACCGACGGAACGCGAAAGCCAGCAGTGGTATTTCCAAAGATATGTCGACTGGTTCCCCGCCAAGGGCGAAATCGCGCTTTGTGACCGCAGCTGGTACAACCGCGCGATGATCGAACATGTGTTCGGCTTCTGCACCCCCGCCGAACGTACGAAGTTCTTTCGCCAACTGCCTGAATTTGAACAGATGATCGCCGATGAAGGGATCATCTTCCTTAAGATCTGGCTTGAGGTCGGCCGGGCCGAGCAACTCCGCCGCTTCCTCGCCCGCGAGGGCGATCTCTTGAAACAGTGGAAGCTGTCGAAGATCGACGTCGACGGACTGGCCCTGTGGGACGACTATTGCACCGCAATCGATGAGACCATGGCCAAGACCAGCTTCAACCACGCGCCCTGGACCGTGATCCTGTCGGACGACAAGAAGCGCGCCCGCATCGCCGCGGTGCAGACCCTGCTGGGTGCGGTGGACTACGTCGGTAAGGACAAGGCCGCGATCGGCAAGATTGACCGCAAGATCTGCGGCGGGCCTGACTTGCGCAAGCCAGACTGATGAAGCGCGGCTATCACCACGGCAACCTGCGCCAGGCTTTGGTCGAGGCAGCGCTGGCGCTGATCGTCGACAAGGGCCCGCAGGGCTTTACCCTGTCCGAAGCCGCCAAGGCCGCCGACGTGACCCCTGCCGCCGTCTACCGGCACTTTGCCGGGCGTGACGACCTTCTGGCCGAGGTGGCGCGCCAGGGCTTCGACATCTTCGCCGCCCTGCTGGAATACGCCTATGACGATGGCCGCCCCACCGCCCTTGCGGCGTTCGAGGCGACCGGCCGCGCCTATCTTGCCTTCGCCCGAAAGTATCCGGGACACTATCAGGCGATGTTCGAAAGCGGGCTGCAGCCGGGCCAGCATCCCGACCTTGCCAGCGTATCCTCCAAGGCGCGCGCCACGATGGACCGCGCCGCCGATAACCTGTCCAAGGCGCTGCCCGCCGAACGGCGCCCCCCGGCAAGCATGATCTCGGCCCATGTCTGGGCCACAAGCCACGGTGTGGTGGAGTTGTTCCTGCGCGGCAACGGCGGCCCGCAACCCTGGGCCCCGGAAGACCTGCTGGAAACCGGCATCGGCATCTATCTGCGCGGCCTGGGCCTCATCCCGCCCGACCGGTGATCTTGCAGAGCGGCGTCCCGCCGCACGCCTTTCCCCTCGTCAGCGCGCAGAGCGCGCTTCCTCAGCCGATGGGGGCATTCTGCCCCCAAACCCCATGAGAGTATTTCAAAAAGAGCAAGCCCATTTGCTCTTTAGAAAAATACTCCCGCGCGGCGCGCAGGCCCGAGCCGGTTGGCGCATGCGCCAGAGGCGAGACAAAGGCTTGCAGCCGCGCGCGCATGCGCGGCTGCGCAATTCAGCGACATTAGCGGAAAAGCACCAGCGCTGACGGGCTCCATGCCACCCGCACCTTGGTGCCCACGTCCAGCACCGGGCGGCCGGGGACGTTGCGCATCGACAGGCGGACTTCCACATCGGTGCCACCAAGGTAGACGTCGTAATAGGTCATGTCGCCGAAGTAGATCACTTCGTCGATCACGCCATCCGTCTCGCGCTCGGGCGCTTTCTGATCGTCGTAAAGCAGCGTCAGCGTTTCCGGGCGCAGGCCCACGACCGGGCTTTCCCCCGCCGCCTCGGGCGCTTGCGAGATGTCCAGCGCCACGCGGCCAAGGCCCTTGGCGTCCACCTCAACCTTGTCGCCCGCCTCGGACAGGATTGTGGCGGGGATGAAGTTCATCGTGCCGATGAAATCCGCGACCTTCTTTGTGGCCGGGCGGCGGTACAGCGTCTCGGGGTCGGCCAATTGGGCAATCTCGCCGTCGAACATCACGGCAATCCGGTCGGACATGACCAGCGCCTCTTCCTGATCGTGGGTCACGAGGATGAAGGTGATGCCGACCTGCCGCTGCAGCTTGATCAGTTCCACCTGCATGTGTTCGCGCATCTTCTTGTCAAGCGCCGACAGGGGTTCGTCCAGCAGCAGCACCTTCGGCTTCAGGATCAGCGCGCGCGCCAGCGCCACCCGCTGCCGCTGGCCGCCTGACAGCGCATGCGCTGCCCGCGCCCCATAGCCCTTGAGCCCCACCATCTCCAGCGCCTCGGCCACGGCCTTGGCCTTTTCGTCCTTTGACCGCGGGTCCTTGCGCAGGCCAAAGCCCACGTTTTCGGCCACGCTCATATGCGGGAAGATCGCATAGCTTTGGAACACCATGTTGGTCGGGCGCACGTTCGCAGGCACCCCGGCCATCGACTTGCCGTCGATCATCACCACGCCCGAGGAGATATCCTCGAACCCGGCGATGGTGCGCAGCAGCGTGGTCTTGCCACAACCCGAGGGCCCGAGGAGCGAGAAGAACTCCCCCGCCCGGATCGTGCCGTTAATGCCCCGCAGCGCGTGGTAATCGCCATAATACTTATGGACGTCCTTGAACTCGATCATCGTGGGCCGGTCGTCAGAAAATGTCACAGGAAGCCTCCGGAATCTTTGCCACCCGCCTTGGCGATGCCACGGCGGCGGAAGTACTCGGCAATGCCAAGCAGGATGATCGAGAGCAGGACCAGCAGCGTTCCCAGCGCCAGCATGGATGGCACCTTGGCCGGGAAACGGAACTGCCCGAAGATGTAGACCGACAGGATCGGCTGACCCGAGCCCAGGAAGTTTGCGATGATGAATTCGTCAAACGAGATGGTGAAGCAGATCAGGAACGAGGCGAGGATCCCCGGCATCACCAGTGGCAGCACGATCAGCCGGAAGGTGGACAGCGGGGTTTCCCCAAGATCCAGCGCCGCCTCTTCCAGCGACCGGTCCAGCGACTGGAAGGCCGAGGTCAGGATCGCCACGGCAAAGGGCGTGCAGATCAGCACCTGCCCAAGGATCACCGTGAACAAGGACAAGGGGATGCCGATCGACAGCAGCACGACCAGCAGCGCCATCGCGACAATCATCTCGGGCAGGACCAGCGGCAGCATGACCATGCCAAGGATCGGCCCCTTCCCCGGAAACCGGTAGCGGACCGAGGCGCGAGCCGCGAAGATCCCCAGCACCGTGGAAATCGACGCCACTGACAGCGCGATGATCAGGCTGTTCTTCGCGGCATTGCGCAGGTTCTGGTCGGCCAGCATCTCGCTGAACCACTGCAGCGTGAAGCCGTTCAGCGGGAAGGCCACGACCCGGCTGTCGTTGAAGGCAAAGATCGGCAGAAGGATGATCGGGCCGTACAGGAACAGCAGGTAGAACAGCGTATAGCTGCGCAGCAGGGGCGCCTTCTTCATTTCTGCCCCCCGATGAACCGACGGTTCAAGAGCACAAAGGCCACGCTGACGATCCCCACCATCAGCATCGAGGCTACGGCAAAGGCCGACCCTTGCGCAAAGTTGTTCAGCTTCAGAAGTTGCGTTTCGATCAGGTTGGCGATCATCGGCTCCTTGCCGTCGCCCACCAGTTCGGGCGTGACATAGTCGCCCACTGTCGGGATGAACACGATCAGCGCCGCCGCAATCACCCCCGGCATCGACAGGGGCAGCGTCACCCGCAGGAAAGTAACCCAGCGGCTTTCACCCAGATCTTGCCCGGCCTCCAACAGGCTGCGGTCCACCTTTTCGAGGCTGACGAAGATCGGCAGCACCGCAAAGGGCGCATAGGCGTGGGCAAGAACGATGATGATCGACAGGATCGAATAGCTGGCGACGTTCAAGGGCTCCAGCCCGATCGCGGCCAGTGAGGAATCGAGCACCCCGCCGAAGCCAAGGATGACAAACCACAGGCTGACGCGGATGATGTAGCTGGTCCAGAACGGGATGGTGATCAGAAACAGCCACAGGCTTTTGCGTTCCGGCTTCACATGGAAGCTGACGAAATAGGCCACCGGATAGGCCAGCATCACCGTGGCGAAGGTCACGACGAGCGCCACCATGAGCGATTTGAACATGATGTAGCCGTAGACCGGCCGCGACCACAGTTCGGCATAGTTTTCACCGGTGATCGGCAAGGACACGCTGCCCCGCGCGCCCGTCATGACCGAATAGATCAGGACTGTCGCCAAGGGCACGGCAAGCAGCAGGATGACATAGATGGCGGTCGGGCTGATCAGCTTCAGGCCAGCCCTGGCTTCCGAATTCGGCGTTTGCGCCATCTTGCCCCCTTGTGTGCCCCGCGGGCTTTGCCCCGCGCTGCAAGTCTTGTCGTTTGATCAAAACTAGCCGCGTTGCCCGGCTTTAGGCAAGAGGTGCATCATCGCCATGCAAAAGCAACCCCGAAGCGCCGGGCCGTGGCCTTGCTTGGCTGCCAGATGGGTCAGCCTGCGACACGCTCGATGGCAATTGCCCGCTTTTTCAACTCGTCATAAAGCGTGGGGACAACGCGCAACGAGCCGACGGCGACGCGAAGAGCTTCGGAAATCCGGGCTTCGGACGGATCGGTCGAGGCGACGCGCCAGATCATCCGCCGCGTCACGCCATCGTCATAGACAATTTCGGTCGTCCCGGTCCGCGTCTTGCGCCAACCAAGGAAATCCGCGCCGCCATGCGGCGCGTGAAAGGTGGATTGCAGTCCCATTTTCGGGCTCTCTTTTTTATCTGCTCTGTGGGCAAGCTTCCGTCACGTCAGGGCCTTCGGTCAACTCCCACCGCTGGCAATTCCGCGTGATCGAGTCTGTTCTGCAACAGGTGTGGAATTCCTGCCCTGTCCGGCGGTCAGACCGACAGGTCCGATGGCGGCCGTGCCAGCAGGTCGGCCAGCGTGCGCATCGCCGCCTCGAACCCCTCACGCGACAGGTTGCCCGCGATGGCAATCCGCACGGCGTTCGGTGCGCGGCCATGCACCACGGCGTATTCGTCGGCGGACCGGACCAGCACGCCCCGCGCCTCGGCCATGCGTACGAAGGTGGACGCGCGCCAGCCCATCGGCATCCGCAGCCAGACGAAGGGCACCCCCGGCTGCCAGCCAAGGTCATAGGCCCCCAGAAGATTGACCAGACTTTGCAGCCGGTCCGCAAATTCAGCCTGCACCCGCGCCTTGATTTCGGCCGCCGCCCCGGAGCGGAACAGATGCAGCATCAGGTCCGACACGGGGCGCGACAGGGCAAAGAACCCGTGCTGCGCGGTCAGCCGCCCCGCTTCGCCCATGCCCGCCGGGCAGATGACATAGCCAAACCGCAAGGCCGCCGACAGGGTCTTGGACACGCTGCCGACCAGCCAGACCCGTTCAGGCGCCAGCGCGCGCAAGGACGGGATGTCGGTTTCCGCGACCGAATAGCAGTCATCTTCCAGCACCTGCAGGTCATAGCGCCGGGCGATGTCGGCAATCTCTTGCCGCCGCTTCACCGGCATCCGCCCGGTTGTCGGGTTCTGCGCCTCGGTCGTCAGGCACAGCACTTGCGCGCCATGGCGGCGGCAGGCCGCCTCAAGCGCTTCGGGCACGATGCCTTCGTTGTCGATCTCGACCGGGATCACCTCGGCGCGTGCCGCCCGGGCGGCATAGCGAAAGCCGGGATAGGCCAGTTCCTCGATCAGCACGGCTGGGCGGTCGCCCCGCAGGCAGCAATCGAAAATCAGGCTGATCGCGTTCTGCCCGCCATGGGTCAGCGCCACATCATCCGGGCCGATCGGGCCAAGGATGCGGTCGCCCATCCAAGTGACGATCTCGGCCCTGAGCGGCGCTTCGCCCAGCTGGCTGGTATAGTCGAGCCACCCGCAGTCGGTCTGTGCGGCCATGTCCAGCAAGGCGGCGCGGAACGCCTGCGTCTGCCCCACTTCCGGCACTTGTGGCGGGCGAAGGTCGACAAGGCCCGTGGTCCCGCCCGTAACGCGTTCGGTATACAATGCCTGCGTCGGCCCCAGCCGGGGCGATTGTGCCGCCACAAACGTCCCGCGCCCCACCGTTGCCGCAAGCAACCCTTCCTGCGTGGCGAGCTGATAGGCCCGCGCCACCGTGCCGGGGGTCAAGTGCAGCCGCCAGGCCAGATCACGCACCGTCGGCAGTTGCGAATTCGGCGGCAGATCGCCGCCACGGATGGCATCCCGCAGGGCCCGGCTTAGCGCCAGATACTTCGGCCCCGGAAATTGACTCAGATCTGGCGCCCAACTTGTATCAGTCACAATAATCCTCTGGCGACTCATTGCGCGACATTGTTAGATTATGCCTACAAGATCACTGGCATTGTATCAATACAAAACCACAGGAGGCAGCGATGCCCCGCGCCCAGATCAAAGCCCTTCCCCTTCGTCCGATCGAAAACCCGGTCGCGCGTCTGCTGGCCGCTGTTGGCGCGGCCCTGACCCGTCGCCGTGACCGCGCGCTGCTGGCCCGTCTGGACAGCCACCTATTGCGCGACATCGGGATCGACCCCGAACACGCTGCACAGGAAAGCGCCAAGCCCTTCTGGCGGCCCTGACCCCGGCCCTTGCGTCATCTTACCCCTGACTGGGCCGGGAGTTTCCCGGCCCTTTTTTCATGGGGCAGCGCGGTTGCGACGCTGTGCCAGCACCTCGGCTGCAACCCTTGACCCGACCAGTTCCGCGCCGGTGACGTTCAGGTGGTTGCTGTCGCGCATCAGGATCACCTCGTCGCGCACCATCGAACAGGCGTCGCCGTCGCACAGCACGTCACGCACCGGGACCAGCGGAATGCCAAGCGCGCCCGTCACCTCGGCCAGGATCGGCCGGTAAACCCGCTGCGCCTCGCGCGCATCCTCGCGCTGGACGGTGCAATAGCGTTGGTTCTGCGCCACGACCTCGTACTTGCAGGGCGGCGGTTCCGAGGCAAACCACGGCAGATCGCCCACGACGACGACACTGACGCCAAGCGACTTCAGATAGCCAAGCGTGTCCTCCAACTCGGCCCGGAAGGCCACGGGGTCATCAAATTCGACAAAGCGCCGTGGCCAGTGCATGGCGAAAACCACGGCCTGAAGCCGGGTGTTGCGGGCAAGTTCGGCGTAGATCGCCTGCATTTTCGGATCGCTGCGGAAGGGAACCACACTCTGCCAATAGATTGCCACAACGTCTTCCGGCAGGCTGTCGGCAATGCCTGTAAATACATGCTCGGCGTGGGAGTCGCCGATCACCGCCACGGTAACCGGCTGTTCCGGCTGGCTTTGAAAGCAGCGCGTCCAGCCGTCTGAGACTGGCGCGGAAAGACGCACGGCCTCGGCAAGGCAGGGAAAGAACCGGGCTTCAATATCGCGCTTGATCGGGCCCTCGCCAAGGTCGCCCGCAAACCGCTCGGCCACTCGGCCCGGATAGCCCTCGGCCTGATGGATCGTGACCGCCGCCACCATCAAACCGGCAGCAATCGCCGCAAACACGCTGCCAAAGACCCTGCGGTCGGGAAAGACCACCGCCCCCTGCCCCCGGAACGGACGTTCGACAAAGCGCCAGCTCAGCCAGCCCAAGGCAAGCGATGCAAGGCACAAGGCTGTCAGCAGAACCAGCCCCGGCTCTTCCGAGCTTCGGATGCGCGTGAAGGCGAACAGCGGCTGATGCACCAGATAGGCGCTGTAGCTGATCAGGCCAATCCCCACCGGGGCCGGATGCGACAGCACCCGCCCGACCAGCGTGTCCGCGCGGCAGAACAGCACGATCAACGCCGCCCCGCCCACCGGGATCAGCGTGAACACCCCGGCCGAGGGCGTGTCGCGGTCAAACAGGAACACCGCCGCAAGGATCAGCGCCAGTCCAAGGGCAGCCAACGGCCCATTGCGCAATCCGGGCTGACGCACCGTGATGATGGCGCAAAGTGACCCGACCCCAAGTTCCCAAAAGCGCGACAGGGTGAAGAAGAAGTTCCGTCCCGCGTCCATCTGGTTGCCAACCTCGCTCAGGGCAAGGCTGGCCAGCGTCAGGGTCAGCGTCACCCAGAACAACCGGCGCAAGCCAGCCCGCAAGGCCAGCGCCACGATCAGGGGGAACAGCAGATAGTATTGTTCCTCGACCCCAAGGCTCCAGGTATGCAGCAGCGGCTGAAGTTCGGCTGCCGGTGCGAAGTAACTGACTTGGCTAAGGAAATAGATGTTGGACAGGAACACCAGAACCGACGCGACGCTGGCGGCGAAATCCTCAAGCTGTTCCGGCAGCAGCCACATCCAGGCAAAGGGGATGCAAGCCGCCAGCACCGCAAACAGCGCCGGCAAGATCCGGCGTGCCCGGCGTTCGTAGAACCGCAGCACCGAGAATGTGCCGCCATTTACCTCATCAATCAGGATCCGGGTGATCAGATAGCCGCTGATGACGAAGAACACGTCAACACCGACATAGCCCCCGGGAAACGCGCTGAACCCTGCGTGGAAAAGGATGACCGGAAGGACTGCCACGGCGCGAAGCCCGTCAATCTCTTTCCGGTATTGCACGGATCAACACCTCGTACGACTTTGCCCGCCAGAGCCGATGCAGTCCCGCCACCGCCGATACTGGGCTTGCGACAAAACCAGGCAACCAAGCACTGCCGCTGTTCTAGCGGGCTTGGCAATACAAATCCAATTCTTTGAATCCGATTGGACCGGATTACTCCGGCCCCGCGATCAAGGCATCAGCCCGTCAAGACCGCCACTCGCCTCAAGTGCCTCGCCGTAGATGCGCGCGCCCTCGGGCGTGAGGTGGCTTGACCCATCCAGAAGCAACGGCCCTTCACCCAAAGGGGAACAGCCGGGACGCGCGCCGCAGAACAGCGCCGCCGCGTCAATCACCCGCATCTCTGACCCCTCTACCCGCGACCGGGCGCGCAAGAAGCGCTCGCGTTCGGAAAACTCCGGCTGAAGCGCCGCAACCCGGTCATGCGGCCAGCGCAGCAGCCGTTCATCCAACTCCGGAAACCGCGGCAGGGGTGCCACAAGGACCACGGTGTCAAACACCTCGCCCCACCACAGTTCCAGATCGACCAGCGCCTGTGGCGTCAACTCGGCCGGTTCCCACCGGTTGACCAGGATCACCGTCCCGATCCCCGCCTTTTGCGCGGTGGCACGGAACAGGTCCGCCATCTCACGGCATTCCGGCCGCATCCGATCCGGCATGATCGAACAGCCAAAGCCGGTCATCTGCATCGGATTGCGGCCCGTGGTGCGCAGGACCATCGCAAAGTCCGAGGCGATGCTGTCGCCAAAGACACCCACGGGGTATAACGCTTGCCCGGTCGCATCCGGCTGGCCACAGGGCCATTTTGCCATGAACGGGCCGGGGTCCACGGCTTCGCTGTCCAGATGACAGATGTTTCTGCGCACAAGGATGCTCCGCTCCACCTCGATGGCGCTGATGGCGGATGTGGAATAGCCGGGCCAGTCCAACTGCCGCCACCCCCGCACGTCAGCCAGCAAGACCGCCCCGCCCAGCAGCGCCAGACCCGCAAGGCTCACCCCGCCGGCAACGATCCCGAACCTGGGAAAGACCGGCCGCTCTGCACGGCGGAACGGTGCTTCGACAAACCGCCAACTGGCCCAGCCAAGCACAAGCGCCACCGCCATCAACCCAAGCTTCAGCGCAAGCGAGGGTTCCTCGGCCAGATGAATCCGCGTGAAGACCAGAAGCGGCCAATGCCAGAGGTAGGTGCCAAAGCTGATCTTGCCGACCGCAACCATCGGCCCGTTGGCAAGCGCCCTGCCCACCCAGGTATCGGGCCGCGCCACCAGCAGGCACAAGACCGCCCCAAGGATCGGCGGCACAGTCGTCGGCCCCGGGCCGCCCGCCCGGTAGATCAGCATCGGCACCAGCATGAGGATCAGCCCCACCAATGCCCAAACCTGCCGCGCGCGCGGGCCCGGCTGCCACAGGCTCAGCGCTGCCAGAGCCCCGGCCAGCAATTCCCACACACGTGCGGGCAAAAGGTAGAACCCCGCACTTGGCTCGACGACCAGAAGGGCCGTGGCGACGATCAGGCTGGCAAGTGCCAGCGCCCACAAGGCCCAGACCCGCCCGCGTGATCCCAGTCCAAGGCCGGCAAGGGCGGCCAGCAACAGCGGGAACAGCAGATAAAACTGCTCTTCCACCCCAAGGCTCCACAAATGCAGCAGGGGCCGCATCTTGGCCGATTGGGAGAAGTACCCCACCTGATCCCACAGCACGATGTTGGGCACCATCGCCGTGGCCCCCAGAAAGACCGGCAAGAAGTCTTCCATCTGCCGCGCGGACATCATTCCCCAGGCCACAACCAGGACAACAGCAAGCAGAACGACCAATGGCGGCAGGATGCGCCGCGCGCGCCGCCGCCAGAAGGCTGCGGCGTGAAACGTTCCGCTGTCCAGTTCGGCCACCAGAAGCCGGGTAATGACAAAGCCGCTGATGACGAAGAACACGTCAACGCCAAGATAACCGCCCGGAAGCCACGGCACCCCGGCGTGGTGCAAAAGGATCGCCAGCACCGCGACTGCGCGCAGACCGTCAATCTCGGCCCGGTAGCCAACCGCCTTGTGCATCGCCCACGCTCCCCTTTCCGGGGAAGCCCCGGCCACCACTCAAAGCGAAAGGCCCGCCAAGCGGGCGGGCCTTTGCAGGAAAATATGTCGGATCAGCGCTTGGAGAACTGGAACGACTTGCGGGCTTTCGGCTTGCCGTACTTCTTGCGTTCCACAACACGGCTGTCGCGGGTCAGGAAGCCAGCGGCCTTAAGCGCCGGGCGCAGCGTGGGTTCATAAAGCTGCAGCGCCTTCGAGATGCCGTGCTTGACCGCACCGGCCTGACCGGACAGACCGCCGCCAGCAACCGTGGCGAACACGTCGAACTGGCCTTCGACATTGGCAACCGTGAAGGGCTGCTTCAGGATCATCTGCAGCACGGGACGGGCGAAGTAGACCGCCATTTCCTTGCCGTTGACCACGACCTTGCCGGAACCCGGCTTGACCCAGACGCGGGCGACCGCGTTCTTGCGCTTGCCGGTGGCATAGCTGCGGCCCAGCTTGTCGCGGACGGCAACGCGCGGGGCGGCTTCAACTGCAGCAGGCGCCGAACCGACAGCCGACTTCAGGTCATCGAGAGATTTGATATCGGCCATGATCACGCGCTCCGGGTGTTCTTCGGGTTCAGGACCTTGACGTCCAGAACGGTCGGCTGTTGCGCCTCATGCGGGTGGTCGGCACCGGCATAGACACGCAAGTTGGTCATCTGCACGCGACCAAGGCGGTTGCGGGTGATCATGCGCTCAACCGCCTTGACCACGACACGCTCGGGGTGGTTGCCTTCCAGCACCTGCTTGGCCGTGCGCTGCTTGATGCCGCCCGGGTGGCCGGTGTGCCAGTAGTAGACCTTGTCATTGCGCTTGTTGCCGGTCATCTGCACCTTGTCGGCGTTGATGATGATGACGTTGTCACCCATGTCCATGTGGGGGGTGAAGGTCGGCTTGTTCTTGCCGCGCAGGATGTTGGCGACGATCGTGGCAAGGCGGCCCAGAACGACGCCTTCAGCGTCGATCAGGATCCACTTCTTGTCGATGTCCGCCGGGGTAGCGGTGAAGGTTTTCATGGCGTGTCCCGTAAGAATGGAAAGGGGCACAGGCCCCCGAATTCGGATGCTGGCTTATCGCCGAAGCCCCCTACCGCGTCAACCCCGCCATGCAACATATATCCAAGCCAAAACAACAGCTTAAACAAACGGTATTATATTACCTCAACAAAACGGCTTGCTCTTTTCGAAATACTCCCGCCGGAGGCTCCCCCCCTTTGCCACCAAACCGCACCGGGTGGCCAACTGGGCCCGCGCCGGCCCTATCGCAGCTTTGGCGGGCGCGCGGGGTCCATGCCGGGGGCGGCCCCGGGGGCTGCAGAGCCCTCCGATGCCTCTGGCACCGGCAGATCAAAGCGCAAGCCCACCCGCCCCAGCGCCGCTACCGCGGCATCGGTCGCGCGCAGGAACACCACGTCCAGTTCCCCCGCCTCAAGGCCCGAGAACACCAGCGCCTCGCGCACAGCACGCGCCAGCGCCGCCTCGGCCCCCGGCATCGCGTCGACAAAGGCCAGGATATGCCCGCGCCGCCCGCCCTGATAGACCACCCCAGCCAGCACCGCAGACAGCGCCAGCCCCCCGGCCTTGGCAAGTTTCGCATCCAGCCCCGTCACCAGCGCCTCGGGCACCTTCGGCACGACAAACCGTTCCGGCACCGCCTCGGCCGCTTCCGGTTCGCCTTCCAGCGCCATCGCCAGCCAGTCCATCGCCTCGGCGGGCAGCAACATGGAGGACGGGGCCACCCCAAGGTTCACCCCCAGCCCGATCCCCTGCCCTTTCAGCATCCCGGCAATCACCCGCCCCGGCAAAGCCGCATAGGGCGCGATCCCGCCGGAAAACGACGCAAGCCGTTCTTCCCGGTCAAAGACCAGCACCACCGGCCCGCCCTCGATCTCGAAGACGCGCGGCTCCACCGCTTCGCCAACGGCCTCGCGCTCCAGCAGCAGGATCATCTCGCCATCGGCCAGCCGTTCGTAGAACCGCAAGCGCAAGGCTTCGTTATCAGGGTCTGCCGATACCGCCGCATGGGCGGCATCCAGCAAGGTCACCACGTCAGACATCCATCACCTCTCGCACGCGCGCACGCACATCCGGCAACAACTCTGCCTCGAACCACGGGTTGCGCCGCAGCCAGCCCGTATTCCGCCACGACGGATGCGGCAAGGGGATCACGCCCCGCGCCGTGTAACCGCGCCAATCCGCCACGGCTGCCGTCACATCCTTCGCGCCAAGATGCCAGCGGATTGCGGCACCGCCCACCGCGAGCACAAGTGGAACATCGCCCAGCGCCGCCATCACCTGCGCACGCCACGTCGCGGCGCAGATCGGCGGCGGCGGCAAATCCGCGCCCCTCGCGTCATAGCCCGGAAAGCAGAAGGCCATCGGTACAATTGCGACCCGGCCCCGATCATAAAACTCGGCCTCCGGCAGCCCCAGCCAGTCGCGCAACCGGTCACCCGACCGGTCCGTGAAGGGCCGCCCCGTTTCATGCACCCGTGCCCCGGGGGCCTGACCCGCAATCAACAGCCGCGCACCGGGCTGAAACCAGACCACCGGACGCGGCGCATGTCCCGTCTCCGTCGCCGCAAAGCGCTCGGCGCACAATCGGCACGCCCGAATATCCTCGACCAAGGCCATGCGCAAACCCTGCCGCGCCCACCCGGCAACCGCAACCCACCCCTGCCCACCCTGAAACCTACCTCCCAACCCCTTCCTTTCTGCAAAAATATCCCGCGGGAGGTCCGGAGGGCGCGAAGCCCTCCGGGGTCGGCCAAGCGGACCACCCTTGGCCAGCCCATTGCAGCAAGCACAAAACCCGGTCAAATGGACCAAAGCGTCGGTTTTCCGGCCCAGCGTCAGGTCTGCCCCATGTACCGCGTCTCGCCCTTCGTCACCCGGTTCGCCCGCGCCCTGCTTGGAGGGGCCGCCATTGCAACGCTTTGGGTCAATCTTGCACCAGCCAGCTACTATGACAGCATCGAGTGGCGGCTGCTTGACCTTGACCTTCCCGACTGGCTTGCCCCGATTCCCATCAGCCTTACCCCCCTGACGCTGATCGCCGAAGCCTTCATGGCGCTGTTCTTCTTCTTTCTCGGCAAAGAGCTGTGGGAGGCGCTGATCCTTGAACGTGGCGCGCTCAAGGGTCGGCAGGCGATCTTGCCGCTTGGCCTGACGCTTGGCGGCATGGCCGGGGCGGCGGGTCTTTTCACAGTGACGGCAGCGGTCATCGAAACGGCGGAGGAGGCGGGCTTTGCCACCGGCTGGCAAGTGCCGCTTGGGACGGATGTGGTGCTTTGCTATCTGGTCGGGCGGCGGGTCTTCGGGCCGGGCCATCCGGCGCTGCATCTTCTGCTGTTGCTGACAATCGCCACCGACATCCTCGCCTTGCTGATCTTCGGGCTGACCCAGCCCCTTGCGGTCCTGCGGCCGGTCTGGCTGTTGCTGCCGCTGGCCGCGACGCTGGCGGTCTGGGGTGCCTTTGGCCGCGCCCCGGCACCGGACGCGCCGGAACGCGCCCGCCGCGCCCGTCTGCACCTGTGGCCCTATGTGATAGCCGGGGTCCTGTCTTGGGCCGGGATGGTCGCCGCCGGCCTGCCGGGGGCGCTGGGGCTGTTGCCGGTGATCCCCGCCATCGCCCATACCGACCGCAGCTTTGGCCTTTTCGCAGAGGTTGAGGAACTGCTCCACGACCCTCTCAACCGTCTGTCGCACCTGATGGTCTGGCCGCTTACCGTCGTGCTGTTCCTGTTCGGGCTGACACGGGGTGGCGTGGACCTGTCGGCCATGGCGCCCACCACGTTCAGCGTCCTTGCGGCCCTGTGGCTGGGGCGGCCACTGGGGATGCTGGTTTTCGGCATCGGGCTTGCCGCGGGTCTTGGCTTGCGCCTGCCGCAGGGCGTCTTCCTGCGCGACATCCTGGCCATTACCGGGATCATGGCCATGGGCTTTACCGTCCCCGTCCTCGCCCTTGACAGCGCATTGCCCGGCGGCGCGATGCAAGAGGCCGCACGGCTTGGCCTTGCGCTCAGCCTGTTCGCGGGTCCCATCACCCTACTGCTCGCGCGGCGCAGGCGTGCTGACGTCGGCTGAGAAGACAATTCCCTGACTTCTCCCCGCCCTCTCCATCACTCGGCCCTTTTAACGACACAAACCGAATGTTAACCATTGCACCCATAGACCGTTGCCATACCGTGGGCCCGTGCGCCAGATTGCTGTGCGCCTGTTTCCAAGCTGCCCTCGGTCGTGCCGGATGACGGAATCGCCGGAAGGGGCGAAGATGATCGAGTTTCAGCAGGTCTCCAAATCGTTCTGGACCGGAAAGCAGCGCAAGGTGATCCTTGACCGCGCCTCGTTCCGGGTGGACCTCGGCAACTCGATCGGCATCCTTGCGGAAAACGGCGCGGGCAAGACGACACTGATCAACATGATGGCGGGTCTCGAAAAGCCCGACGAAGGTGTGATCCGCAAGACCTCGCGCGTGTCGTTTCCGCTGGGTTTCATGGGCGGGGTGAACGGCAAGCTCTCGGCGCATGAAAACTGCCGCTACATCGCGCGGCTTTACAGCCTTGACCCCGACTATGTCGAAAGTTTCTGTCGTTGGGTCTGCGGCCTTGGCGAATATTTCGACATGCCGCTTGCCACCTATTCCTCTGGGATGCGGTCGCGGTTTTCCTTTGCGCTGCTCTTGTCGATCGAATTCGACATCTACCTGATCGACGAAGGCATGCCCGGTACTACCGATGTCGAATTCAACCGCAAGGCCGGCAGCATTTTGAAAGAGCGGCTGAAGAACGCGACCGTGGTGGTCGTGTCGCATTCGGCCCAGACCTTGCAGAAGTTCTGCCGCTCGGCCGCCGTGCTGAAACAGGGCCGGCTTTACCAGTTCGAAACCCTCGAAGAAGCGAAACGCCTCTATGACTACCAGACCTAAGGCCGCCCGCTTCTTCCTGCGCCGCGTTGAACGGCCCGCCCCGCCACCGCCAGAGGCAGGGCAGGACATGCCCTTCGCCAATACGGATGACGGCTTCGGGTCGCAGGATTTCCGCCCGGTGCCCTCGGGTGCCCAAGCCGCGCCCAACGCCACAACAGACTCTGACGAAGACGCGCTTGCCGCCATCGCCGCCGAAGGGTTGACCGGCCGCCAGCTTCGCCGTGCCCGGATGTTGGCCCATCAGCACAAACTTGCCGTCCGGTCGGACATGGACGCTGTGCTGCAACTCCGCCGCGCCGGGATCAACCCCTTCGCCCGCGCCTCGTTGCTTGAGGTTGTCTTGCCCAGCACTGCCCAGACCACGCCCCCCGCCGCAGAGACGGGCGAAAAGACTGCCACCGATCCTGCCGCCCCGGGTCGGGCGCTGGCGCGTCTGCCCGGCGATCAGGCGCAGTTGCCCCAGCGGGTCAAGCCTGCCGCCCTGCCCTCGACCGAACAGCGGGCCGAGGTTAGCCAGGCCGCCGAAATCCTGCGCATGCAGATGGAAATCGCCCGCCGCCGTCGGCGCAAGCTGGCCCTGCTTTTTGCGCGGCTGTTCGTCTTTGTGCTTCTGCCAACGTTCCTTGCTGGCTGGTACTACTACCGTATCGCAACGCCGATCTATGCCACCAAGTCGGAATTTGTGATCCAGCAAGCCGGTCCCAGCGGGGCGGGCGGCGGTGGCGGGCTTGCCGGGCTTTTCTCCGGCATGGGGCTGGCCACATCGCAAGACAGCATCGCGGTTCAGGGCTATCTGCAGTCGCTCGAGGCGATGATGCGGCTGGAACAGGATCTGGGCTTTCGCACCCATTTCCAGACACAGGCCTTTGACGAACTGCAGCGCCTTTCCCCCGACGCCTCGATGGAAAGCGCTTATGGCGTCTACCGCGATTTTGTCCGCATTTCCTATGACCCCTCCGAAGGCCTGATCCGGATGGAGGTGATGGCCGCCGATCCCCAGCTTGCGGCGGCATGGGCCACCCAGCTTATTTCCTACGCCGAAGAACAGGTTGACCACCTGACCCAGCGCCTGCGGGCCGACCAGATGCGCGATGCGCAGGCCGGGTACGACGAGGCGCAGACCAATCTTGCCGCTTCGCAACGCCGCCTGATCGAACTGCAGGAAAAGTTCAAGATCCTGTCGTCCGAGACCGAGGTCACGCTGATCACGACCCAGATCGCCACGCTGGAATCGCAGTTGACCCAGGACCGGCTGTCACTTGCCCAGATGCAAGCGAACGAAACCCCGAACGTCGCCCGGATGGAACCGCTGATCCGCCGGATCGCCACGCTGGAAGAGGAAATCGCGTCGTTGCGCGCCCGTATGACCGAAAGCGGGACAGCGGGGACCAGCCTTGCCCAGGTTCAGGGCGAATTGCTGGTGGCCCAGGCTGATCTGCAGACCCGCCAGCTGATCCTTGCCCAGTCCCTGCAATCGATGGAAACCGCCCGGGTCGAGGCGAACCGCCAGACGCGCTATCTGTCGATCTCGGTCAGCCCGACGCCGCCCGATGAACCCGCCTACCCCCGTGCATTCGAAAACACGCTGGTCACCCTGTTGATCCTGCTTGGCATTTACCTCATGGTCTCGATGACCACCGCAATCCTGCGGGAACAGGTTTCTGCCTAGGGCCAAGTAACATGATGACTGACGTAACGATTGGCCCTCTGACCGTTGGCAATGACCATCCGCTGCTGGTGATTGCCGGGCCGTGCCAGCTGGAAAGCCTGGATCATGCGCAGATGATTGCCGGTGCCATGGCCGAAGCCTGTGCGGCGGCCGGCGCGCAATATGTGTTCAAGGCCAGCTACGACAAGGCGAACCGCACCTCACTTGGCGGCAAGCGCGGCCTTGGGATGGAGGCGGGGCTGAAAGTGCTGCAGTCGATCCGCGCCATGGGTCTTCCCGTCCTGACCGATGTCCATGACATCGCCCAGGCGCAGGCGGCGGCAGCCGTGGTGGACGTGATCCAGATCCCCGCTTTCCTCAGTCGCCAGACGGACCTTCTGATCGCCGCAGGCGAAACCGGCGCGGTGGTCAACATCAAGAAGGGCCAGTTTCTGGCCCCGTGGGACATGGCCAATGTCGCGCAGAAGGTGGCGTCGACCGGCAACAACCGCATCCTGCTGACCGAACGCGGGGCGTCCTTCGGGTACAACACGCTTGTGGCCGACATGCGCAGCCTGCCGATCATGGCGCGCACCGGCTATCCGATCATTATGGACGCCACCCATTCCGTCCAGCAACCCGGCGGACAAGGCAATTCCTCGGGCGGGCAGCGTGAGTTTGCGCCCGTGATGGCGCGCTGCGCCGTATCACTTGGCATTGCAGGGGTCTTCATCGAAACGCATGAAGCGCCCGATACAGCGCCGTCGGATGGTCCGAACATGATCCCGCTGGCCCAGATGCCCGCACTGGTGGAAAGCCTGATGGCCTTTGACCGGCTGGCCAAGGCCGATCCGATCCGGGTCTAGGCTTGGCATCGGCACGGCGCTGCGCCGGTGCCAGACCCTAACATTTTGCTATCGGCGACAGCCAACCCATTGAAATTCATATGGCCGCTCCTGCCTCCCGGCAAGGGACACCGCCCTCAGACCACCTGCCCCGCCGCCCAACCGCTCGACCAGGCCCACTGGAAGTTGTAGCCCCCCAGCCAGCCGGTGACGTCCACGACCTCGCCAATGAAGTAAAGGCCCGGCACTCCCCGCGCCTCCATCGTGCGCCCGTTCAGCGCCGCCGTATCGACACCGCCCAACGTCACCTCGGCCGTGCGGTAGCCTTCCGAGCCGACGGGCACCAGCCGCCAGTCCTGCGCCCCGGCGGCCACCCGGTCCAGCGTGGCGCCAGACTGTTCGGCCATCACGCCCGTAATCCCTGCCGCATCCTCCAGATGCCGCGCCAACCGTTCCGGCAGCCAGCGCCCCAGCACGGTGCGCAAACTCGCCCTGCCCTGCGCCGCCTTCGCGGCCCGCAGCGCCTCTGCAAGGTTCATCCCCGGAAGCAGATCCACCACGATCCCGTCGCCCTCACGCCAATAGCTTGAGATTTGCAGCACCGCGGGCCCCGACAACCCGCGGTGGGTGAACAGCACGGCTTCCTGAAACCCCTGCCGCCCGCAAGTGAGCCGCGCCTCGGTCGCAACCCCGGCAAGCGGCGCGATCCAGGCCAGTTCCTGCTCGGCAAAGGTCAGGGGCACAAGGGCAGGCCGGGTCTCGACCAACGGCAAGCCGAAGGCCTGCGCCACCTTGTAGCCATAGCCCGTCGCCCCCATTTTCGGGATCGACTTTCCCCCCGTAGCCACCACGACGGAAGCCGCCTCCTGCGGCCCCCGCGCGGTCTCGACCACGAACCCCGCTTTCGCAGGCCGCACCTCGCCCAAGGTGCAGCCCAGCCACAGCGTCACCCCGGCGTGGTCCATGTCCCGCAGCAACATGTCCACCACTTGCCGTGCGGAGCCATCGCAAAAAAGCTGCCCCAAGGTCTTTTCGTGCCAGCCAATCCCGGCTGCATCCATCCGCGCGATGAAGTCCCACTGGGTGAACCGCTTCAGCGCCGAAAGTGCAAAGCGCGGGTTCTGCGAGATGAACCTCTCTGGCGCGATGCCAAGGTTGGTGAAGTTGCACCGCCCCCCGCCCGAGATCCTGATCTTTTCCCCCGCGGCCTTGGCATGGTCGATCACCAGCACCTTGCGCCCACGACGGCCAGCCTCGATGGCCGCCATCATGCCGGCAGCCCCGGCGCCCAGAATGATCGCGTCCCACATCATCGCTTGTGCCTACCCAAGGCAACCGACACGGACAAGCCGCGAAAACACGTCACGAAAATTCGCATTGCGCCTGCCTCACCCCCCTTGCACCCCCCCGGACCCTTCGCTAAACACCGCCGCACGGTTGGGGCGTCGCCAAGTGGTAAGGCATCGGTTTTTGGTACCGACATTCCCAGGTTCGAATCCTGGCGCCCCAGCCAACCCCCTCATCAGATGCTGCCTGTGACAGAAAGGCAAAGTGACTTGAGCCTCCGGACCCTTGCCCTTGCCGCCATCCTGCCCCTTGCCGCCTGCTCTGGCGGCACGACCAGCATGCAGTTCTACCCGCTTGAGGGCGAGATTGCCCGCACCGACCCCACCCTTGTGATCGAAGCGAAGGCTGGCAACGTCAAGGGCACCTCGGGCCCCTTGACCTTCCGCCTGCCCGAGCGTGGGAAATGTGAGGGGACCTGGTCCTCGCTCACCCCGAAAACCGTCTCGCGGTCACAGGGCCTGACCCTGACTTGGCGCAAGACCGGCGGCGAGATGGGGGCCGAGACCAAGACCGAAGCCCGCGTGAACGACGGCGAGATCTACGCCGTCTGCAACGACGGCACCCGCGTGCAAGGCACCTTCATCATCGGCTCCGGCACCGCCAGCGGGACGGGCCGGGCGACCGACACCAACGGGAACGTGTACAAGCTGTTGTTCTGAGATTTCTTGAATGAGAATGGCGACCAGCATGGGCTGATCGCCAGACAAGGTTCAAAGGATTGCGTCAGCCGATCCTGTTACCGACCGTCGAACTTGTCGCTTGGGCTGCCTGGCCATCCTTCGCGATTGGCCTTGGTTTCCCTCGTGCCGCCCTTTTCAGTTCCAGGGTTCACGCCGTCAATACCATTGCCCCAGCCATTGTTGCCCTTGGTCGGCTCTGGCTCTGGCTCTGGCTCTGGATCAGGTTCGCAATAGCAAGGTTCGGTCTCAGCGAAAACAGCGGTCCCTGCCGAAAGCGACATGGCAAACGCTGTTATGATCAGTCCGACAGTTCTGAAAATCATTTTACCCTCCCAATGGAATGTCCTCAAATGGAAGCACATGTTTCGTGAACCCAGGATGAACGCCCGACACAGATTTGCCGCGAAAAAGACACAGTCTGTTTCCTCCCGGATGCCAATGTCAGCGCGCCGCTACTGCAGACCAGTGCTTGCCGCAGCGCCCCTGTGTGACCCTTGCCCCACCACCTGCCATTCCTGCATGGTGGCAAAGGCCAGTAGGGCACTGGCATGGGCAGGGGGCCGCGCGTGAAACGAATGCTGATCTGGGGCCTTGCGATCCTTGTGCTTGGGCTGGCGGCGCTGGCCCTGTGGCTTTACACGCCCGACCGCCCCCGCGCGGCGCTGGAGGCGGCCTATCTGCGCGCGCCCGGTGATCTGGTGGAAGTGGCGGGCGTCCGGCTGCATCTGCGCGACGAAGGGCCAAAGACCGCGCACGCCGTGGTATTGCTGCACGGCATCGGGTCAAGCCTGCACACATTTGATGACTGGGCCAAGGGTCTGGTCCCGCGCTACCGGGTGATCCGCTATGATCTGCCGGGGGCGGGCCTCTCTGGGCCGGACCCGCAGGCCCTTTACAGTGATGAGCGTGCGGTCGCGCAACTGCTGGCGGTTCTGGATCACCTTGGGGTGGCGCGTGCCACTTTGGCGGGCAATTCCATCGGGGGGCGGCTGGCCTGGCGCTTTGCCGCAGCGCATCCTGACCGGGTAGAGCGCCTGATCCTGATTGCGCCCGATGGCTATGCCAGTCCCGGCTTTGACTACGGCAAACCGCCCGCTGTCCCCGCAGTGCTGGAAGCCATGCGCTTTGCCCTGCCGAAATGGGCGCTGCGGCCAAACATTGCCGCCGCCTACGCCGACCCCACAAGGCTGACCGACGCGGTGCTGGAGCGGTATCACGCCTTACTTCTGGCCCCCGGCAACCGCGCGGCGATGCTTGACCGGATGCGCCAGACCGTGCTGGTCCCGCCCGAGCCATTCTTGCGCGCGATCAGGGTCCCGGTGCTGCTGCTGTGGGGGCAAGACGATGCGATGATCCCAATCGCCAACGCGCAGGACTATCTGGCCGAACTGCCCGATGCCCGGCTGGTCACTTTGCCGGGGGTTGGCCATGTGCCGCAGGAAGAAGCGCCCGGGACAAGCCTTGCCCCGGTGCTGGAGTTTCTGGACTAGCGCCCGGCCAGCGCGTCCTGCAACAGCCTGAGGACCGCATCGCCCGGCACATCCTCGGCCACGAAAGCCTGACCAATCCCGCGGGCGAGGATAAAGCGAAGGCGGCCGTCGATCACCTTCTTGTCCTGCCCCATCAGCGCGACAAGCGCTTCGGCCCCCGGAAGATCGCCGGGGATGTCGGCCAGATCCACCTTCATCCCCATGCCGCGCAGATGGGCGCGCACGCGGCTTGGGTCTTCCTGGGAACAAAGGCCCATCCGCGACGACAGCTCGAACGCAAGTGCGCAGCCGATCGCAACGCCTTCGCCATGCAGCAGACGGTCAGAATATCCGGTTGCCTTTTCAAGGGCGTGGCAGAAGGTATGGCCAAGGTTCAGCAGCGCGCGTTCACCTTCTTCCGTCTCATCGCGTGACACGATGCCCGCCTTCATCTCGACAGACCGGGTTACTGCCTTCAGGCGCGCGCCGGGGTCGCCCTGGCGCAGGGCGGGGCCGTGATCTTCAAGCCAGTCGAAGAAGGCGGCATCGCCCAAAAGGCCGTATTTCACGACCTCGCCATAGCCCGACAAAAGGTCACGGTCTGGCAGCGTGCCCAGTACGTCGATATCCGCCAGCACAAGGCTGGGCTGATGGAAGGCGCCGACAAGGTTCTTGCCCTGCGCCGTGTTGATCCCGGTCTTGCCGCCCACCGAACTGTCCACCTGCGCCAGAAGCGTGGTGGGCAATTGCACGAACCGCACGCCGCGCCGCAGGATGGCGGCGGAAAAACCCACCAGGTCGCCGATCACCCCGCCGCCGAAGGCCAGCACCACATCGCGCCGCTCGACCTTCTGGTCAAGCAGCCATTCCGTGCAGCGGGCAAGGTTTTCCCAGCCCTTGGTGCCTTCGCCCGCAGGCAGGGCAAGCGCAACGGTGGCAATCCCTGCGGCCTCAAGCGCTGCGTTCAGGGCGGGAAGATGGGCTGCAGCCACGGTTTCATCGGTGACGATGGCCACGCGCTTGCGGCGCAGAAGCGGCGCAATTTCCGACCCGGCGCGGGCGATCAGGCCACCACCGATCCGTACCTCGTAGGAGCGGGCCCCAAGGTCGACAGCCACAGTGTTCACAATTATCCCTCCAGCACATCCGGCCGGGTGCGCAAGGCTTCACGCACGCGCAGGGCCATGTCGTCGACCGAAAGGTCAGCGGCACTGTCCACGGCCAGATCTGCCTCGGCATAAAAGGGAAGCCGGGCTTCGTAAAGCGTGCGCAGGGTTTCCCGTGGGTTCGGGGTGCGCAAAAGCGGGCGGGTGGTCTTGTGGCGGACGCGCTGCCACAGAAGATCAAGGTCGGCGCGCAGCCAGACCGACACGCCGACATCGTGGATCAGGCTGCGATTCGCCGCCGACAGGAAGGCCCCACCGCCGGTGGACAGCACACAAGGCTCGCCCCGAAGCAGGCGCGAGATAACCTCGGTCTCGCGCGCGCGGAAGAATTCCTCGCCATCCCGCTCGAAGATTTCGGCGATGCTGCGGTTGGCGGCGCGGGTGATTTCCTCGTCCGAGTCGCGGAATTCCACCCCAAGAAGCCGCGCAAGCGCGGTGCCGACGGCGGTCTTGCCCGCCCCCATCATCCCGACCATGACCACGGTTTTCGCCAACTGTGCCATTGCGTCCATCTGTCCGGACCCGCATGTCCTTTCCGGAACACGCGGGAAATATTCCCCCCTGAATGGCGTGAAGTTTTCCGGAATGCTATATAGATTGTGCATCACACCCGCTGTGGGGGGCCAATCGCCCGCCACATCGGCAAGAAAAGTCGGGCGGATCAAGCCGACCGACGCCGTATCGAGGAAGGGCAACGCCATGGGTCGGATCATCAAAGCGCTGGTACTGCTGGTGATCTTCGGGTTCATCGGCCTTTCAGGCTATGCCTATCTTGGCGATCTGACGCCCGAGCAGGGCGAGGTGACAAAGCCTGTGGTGCTGAATGCGGATTAACGCGGCGGGTCTTCTGGTGCTTGTTCTTGGGTCGGGACCGCTTGCCGCGCAAGACGGGGCCAGCCCGCTTTCGGCCATCGACTGGCTGTCGCAATCGGTAGCGACCCCGGCAATGCAGGATACGGGCGGTCTTGCCATCGCGATTGACGAACCCCCGGTCACCGGTCAGGGCGGTGCCTTGCCCGAACCGGTGGCGACAACGGCGCTTGATGGCCCTTCGCCCGATGCCGTGGGGCTGATCGCCCCGGCCGTGTCTGGCTTGCCGCGCGATCTGTGGGGCGTCGGACTGACGGCTGAAATTGCTACCCGGCTGTTCGGGCACAGCGATGACGCCTTGCCAGCGTTGCGCCAGCTGTTCCTGACGATCCTTCTGGCCGAAGTCGATGCCCCGGATGATGCCGAAGGGCGGGGCGATCTGTTGCAGGTCCGGATCGACAAGCTTCTGGCCCTTGGCGCATTGGAACAGGCTGCAGCACTGATCGACGCGGCCGGGGCGACGACGCCCGAGATGTTCCGCCGCGCTTTCGACGTGGCGCTGCTTACCGGGGCCGAAGACCGCGCCTGTGATGCAATGGCTGCCACACCGCATCTGGCACCAACCGTTCCTGCGCGGATTTTCTGTCAGGCGCGGTCCGGCGACTGGGACACCGCCGCGCTGACGTTGCACACCTCGGAAGCCCTGGGCCAGATCACGGTGGATCAGGCGGCGCTCCTGGCCCGTTTCCTTGACCCCGATCTGTTCGAAGGCGAACCCCCGCCACCTGCCCCCAGCCCGGTGACGCCGCTTGACTGGAAGATGTTCGAAGCGATTGGCGAGCCTTTGCCAACCGAAGGCCTGCCGGTGGCGTTCTCCTATGCCGAGATCGGCCCGAAAGCCGGATGGAAAGCGCAGATCGAAGCGGCCGAACGGCTGACACGCGGTGGGACCATCCCGCCCAACGTGATCCTCGGGCTTTATACCGAGCGCAATCCCGCCGCCTCGGGCGGGGTCTGGGACCGGGCGGCAGCGTTCCAGCGGTTCGAGTCGGCGCTGACCTCTGGCGATGCAGCCCGGATCGGGCAGGCCCTGCCCGAGGTCTGGACCCGGATGCAGGAGGCCGAGCTTGAGGTGCCTTTTGCCGTCCTGTTCGGCAAGTCACTGATGGACAAACCGCTGACCGGCGATGCGCGGGCAATAGCCTATCGCGTGGCGCTCTTGTCGCCCTATCTGGAACTTGCCGCGCGCCGCCATACCCCCGCCGACGCCGAAGAGGCGTTTCTGGCTGGACTGGCCAAGGGTGATCTGACCGGCCTAATCCCGCCCGACAGTCTGGGCCGCGCCATCGCCACCGCGTTCCGCAATCCGGCCCCGTCGGTCGAGGCGCAGACCCTGCTTGACGGCAACCGGCAGGGCGAGGCGATCGTGGTCGCCATCGAAAACATCGGCCGGGGCGTGCAGGGCGATCTGCGCGGCGTGACCGAAGGGCTGTCGCTGCTCCGGATGGTGGGGCTGGACGGCCTCGCCCGGCGCACGGCGCTGGAACTGATGATCCTGGAACGCAGGGGCTAGGGGATGCCTGACGCAGACCCTCTACGCTGGATTTCGACCTTCCTTGACGCGCGCAGCGCCGAGGCGGGCGCTGCGCGCAACACCCAGCTTGCCTATGCCCGCGATCTTGTGGACTTCACCGACTGGCTGACTGCAAGGGGCGGCAGCCTTGCCACAGCCGGGCGTGACGCGGTCGAGGATTATCTCATCCACTGTGACGCGCAGGGGCTGTCAAAAGCCACCCGCGCCCGCCGCTTGTCAGCCATCCGCCAGTTGTTCCGCTTTGCCTTCGACGAAGGCTGGCGCAGCGACAATCCGGCCTTGCGCATTTCCGGCCCCGGCAAGGCGCAAAGCCTGCCAAAGACCCTCACCAGAGATGAGGTTGTCCGCCTGATTGACGCGGCGCGCACCAAGGGGCGCAGCGCCTCTGACCGGATGCGCAACGCGGCCCTGCTGGAACTGGTCTACGCCACCGGCATGCGCGTGAGCGAGCTGGTGGGCCTGCCCATCGCCGCCGTCCGCGGCAACCCGAGGATGGTCCTTGTGCGCGGCAAGGGTGACAAGGAACGGATGGTGCCCTTGTCAGGCCCTGCCCGCGCTGCGGTGTCGGACTGGCTGGCCTGCCGCGATGCCGATGATGACATCGCCCGCAAAAGCGGACGTGCGCCGTCCCGCTTCCTCTTTCCCGGCGACGGGCGCGACGGCCACATGACGCGGCAGCATTTTCACCTGATGCTGAAGGATATTGCCGTGCTCGCGGGCCTGTCCCCGGCGCGGGTGACACCGCATGTGCTGCGCCATGCCTTTGCCACGCATCTGCTCGCTGGCGGGGCCGATCTGCGGGTGATCCAGACCCTTCTTGGGCATGCCGATGTCGGCACGACCGAGATTTATACCCATGTGCTTGACGACCATCTAAAGCATCTTGTTCTGACCCATCATCCGCTGGCCAAGAAGGCCTGACCCAGAAAGACCGGACCTGCCCCATGGACGCCGCCCCCTCTGCCGCCCTAGACACTGCCTTCTGGCTGACCGCTGCCGCCATTCTGGCGTTGCTGGTGATGTCAGCCTTCTTTTCCGGATCGGAAACCGCGCTGACGGCGGCGTCGCGGTCCAAGCTCAAGGCGCAGGCCGACCGCGGGTCACACGGGGCCACCAGCGCCATGAAGGTGACCGAGGACCGCGAGCGGATGATCGGTGCCCTGCTTCTGGGCAACAACATCGTCAACATTCTGGCGGCATCCCTTGCCACCGCGCTCTTGACGCGGATGTTCGGCGACAGCGGCGTCGCCTTTGCCACGCTGATCATGACGGCGCTGGTGCTCGTCTTTGGCGAGGTGATGCCGAAAACCATCGCCATCACCTTCCCCGAAGCTGTCGCGTCGCGTGTTGCCCCGGTCATCCGGGTGCTGATCGTGGTCTTCGCCCCGGTCATCGGCGTGGTCCGGTTGCTGGTCAGCACGATCCTGCGCCTTGTCGGCCTGCGCCCGAACCCGGGGGGCGAGATGCTGGCCCTGCGCGAGGAAATTGCCGGGGCCATCGCGCTTGGTCATTCCGAAGGTGCCGTGGAGAAAGAGGACCGCGACCGTCTGCTGGGCGCGCTGGACCTGTCGCACCGCACGGTGGACGAGATCATGCGCCACCGCCGCCAGATCGAGATGATCGATGCCGACCTACCCCCCGGTGAGATCATCACCCGCGTCCTAGCCTCGCCCCACACCCGGTTGCCGATCTTTCGGGACAGCGATGACAACATCCTGGGCGTGGTCCATGCCAAGGACCTTCTGCGTGAGGTGGACCGTCTGGTCCGCGGCGAAGACGGCTCGGTCGAGGGGATCGAAAAGCTGGATATCGTGAAGGTGGCGATGAAGCCGTATTTCATCCCCGACACCACCAGCCTTGACGAACAGATGCGCGAGTTTCTGACCCGGCGCACCCATTTTGCGCTGGTCGTGGACGAATACGGCACGCTGCAGGGGCTGATCACGCTTGAGGACATCCTTGAGGAAATCGTGGGCGACATCACCGATGAATTCGACGTGGTCCTGAAGGATTCCGGCCTGAGCCGCAGCGAGGACGGGGCCTATCTGATCGACGGCGCGATGACGATCCGTGACCTCAACCGCGCCACCGACTGGCGTCTGCCCGACGAAGAAGCAAACACGGTCGCAGGCCTTGTGATCCACGAAGCGCAGATGATCCCGAACGAAGGGCAGGTCTTCAGCTTCCACGGCTTCCGCTTCGAGGTCGTCTCGCGGCGTGAAAATCGGATCACCCGGCTGAAACTGCGCCCGCTGTAGGCACGCAGCGCCTATCAAATTGAGCGGCTTGCGCCGCAAGTTTTTCAGGTCGCCGGCGCGGGCCAAGGCCCGCTTGTCTCCGTCCGCTCCCCGGGGGGATATTTGGGCAGAAAGGAAGCCTCAGGCCGTCAGGTGCGGGGTAGCGCTTGCATAGCGCTGATCGGCCCATGCGGCGACGGCAGCACCAAACGCCTGGAACAGCGGGCGCGAGACAGGGTCGTTCGCGGCGTTCCATTCCGGGTGCCACTGGACCGACAGGGTGAAGCCCGGCGCGTCCTTGACATAGATCGCCTCGGGCGTGCCATCGGGCGCCTGTCCGTCGATCACCACTTGCGCGGCCGCCCGTGCAATGCCCTGTCCGTGCAGGGTGTTGGTCATCACTTCGCGCGCGCCCATCAGGCGATGGAACGGCCCACCTTCGGTAAAGGTCACCGGGTGGCGCAGGGCAAACTTTTCCTCAAGCGTGCCATCGGGTGGCATGCGGTGGTTCATCCGACCGGGCAGATCACGGATTTCGGGGTATAGCGTGCCGCCAAGGGCCACGTTCACCTCTTGAAAGCCGCGGCAGATGCCAAGGAAGGGCTGGCCCCGGTCAACGCAGGCGCGGATCAGGGGCAGCGTGATCGCATCGCGGCAGCGGTCAAAGCAGCCATGCGCAGGCGTCTCATCCTCGCCATACTCGCTGGGGTGGACGTTGGGGCGGCCGCCGGTCAGCAGGAACCCGTCACACAGATCAAGCAGGTCCTGCACCGACACGAGCCTTGGGTCTGTCGGAATGATCAACGGCAAGCAGCCCGCAACCTCGGCCACGGCGGCGGAGTTCATCGTGCCGCCGGAATGCACCGGGTAATGATCGTTCAGCAGCAGGCTGTTGCCGATGATCCCCACGACGGGGCGTCTGCCCCGATTTCCTGCACCGTCCACCTGTCCACCTGTGAAATTGCTGCCCCTACCATAGCGCCGCATCCGCTCCGGCGCAAAGCCCTTGGCCCTTGCCAGCGCGCACAGCCCGGCTTCACCTCTGCACAATGCCCGGAAGACGGGCAGGCTCAGGCCGAAAGGGCTGACTTTTGCCCGGGAACCAAGGATCAGCCGCGTTTCCTCAGGTAGGCTTCGGCAACCGCCACCATGCGGGGGCGGTCCATCTCTGGCCCGTGGCCGCCGATCACAAGGCGGCAGTCCAGCTGGCGCAGCCGGTCCATCGTTGCGAGGTAATCGGGGATCGACGCGCCGGGGAGATCGTCGAGAATATCGTCGTCATAGATCGCGTCGCCTGACAGAAACAGCCCACTCGCTTCGTCCAAGAGGCCGATCCCGCCGGGGGAATGGCCGGGCAGGTGCAAGACGGCGAGCGAGCGGTCCCCAAGGTCAATCCGGTCCCCCTCAGCAAGGGTGGCGGTCAGGGGGGCCGGGTGCAGGTGCCAGTCTGCGGGCTTCCACCCCGGCGCGGGATCTTTTGAGACGAGGTCAGGCCAGTCCCGAAATTCCTCGGCGAAGGTCTCTACGCCCGGTAGGCCCGCGAAGCCCGCTGCTTCGGCGGCATGGCCCATGCGGTCAGCAAATTCATGGAGCCCGCCGATGTGGTCAACATGGGCGTGGCTGGCCACTGCCAGCACCGGGCCACCAGACAAAGGCAGACAGGGCCGCAAGGCTGCAAGTCCGCAGCCGAAATCGAATTGCAGGTCACGATCCCTGCCCCGGACGGTGACCATCGCCGCGCGAAACATCTCGGCCACCGCCGGTTCCAGCGTGACGAAGACGCCGGGCGCCACCTCACGGGTCTGGAACCAGCCCATCAGGCGCCTTTGGCCACAACCTGTGTCGCCGCCGCCAGCGCCCCCGGCCCATGCGGGATATCAAGGGCGACCAGACCCGCCTCCATCACCGCAAGCGCGCCAAGGGTCATGTGCGCGTTCACATGGCCCATGTGTGCTACGCGCAGAAAGCCATGATAGGCCGGGTCCGTTGACGGCGCCATGCCAAGGCCAATGCCCAGCGTCACGCCCGCCTTCGTCTCGCACCATTCGCGCAAGCGTGTGGCGTGGGGCGCGCCCAGCCGGGCGGCGGTGACCGACCAGCCCCGGTGCGCCGGATCGGCCACGTTCATCGCGATGGCAGGGTTGCCGGCACCCCAGGCGTCAAAGGCCGCCCAGACCGCGCCTGCCAGCACCCGGTGGCGGGCCCAGACCTGCGGCAGGCCCTCTTCGCGGATCATGTCCAAGGCTGCCCGCAACCCGTACAAATGGCTGGTGGGGGCAGTGCCGTCCCAGATCTGCCAGAACTCAGTCGGTTCGGCCCTTGGCCCCCAAGCCCAGTAGGGGCTGGCAAGGTCAGACCCGGCGCAGCGTTGGCGCGCGGCTTCCGAGAACCAGACAAAGGCCATGCCGGGGGGCGTCATCAGGCCCTTCTGGCAGGCGGCAACAGTGACATCGACACCCCAATCGTCCATCCGGTATTCATCGCAGCCAAGGCTGGCGATGCAATCCACGGCCAGAAGTGCCGGATGCCCCGCCGCATCCATCGCCTTGCGCAGGGCCGGGATGTCGGTCTTGATCGAACTCGCGGTATCGACATGCGTGGTCAGCACCGCCTTGATCTTGTGGCCCGTGTCAGCCCGCAGCGCGGCCTCGACCTGCCCCATGTCCGCCGGGGTGGATTTGCCGAAATCCAGCACCTCGACCTCGATCCCCATGGCGCGGGCGCTGTTGGCCCAGCTTAGGCCAAATTGCCCCACGGCAAGCACCAGCGCCTTGTCGCCCCGGCTGAACAGGTTGGCATTCGCCGCCTCCCAGCCTGCGTGGCCGTTGCCGATATACATCGCGACATGGCCCGTGGTCCCCGCCACCATCCGCAGATCGGGGAACAGCCCCGCGACCATCTCGATCAGGTGACCCTCATAGATGTTGGGCGAACCCTGATGCATCGCGCGCAGCACCCGGTCGGGGATGACCGAGGGGCCGGGAATGGCCAGATAGGGGCGGCCGTGGGCAAGGCTCATGCGTCTCTCCATCGCTGTTGCGCAATGGCTAGGCTTGCCGGGCGCCAGCGTCAATGCGCGGCCTGCTTGAGGCAGGGCCACTTTCCGGCTAAACGCGCTGCAGACCTGCCCGAAAGGCCTTATCTCCTTGCAGCCGCCCCGTCCCTATCCGTCACGCGAACTGTTCCTGCGCTTCTGGCGCAGCTACCTGCGGCCACACTTGCCCCTGATGCTGCTGGCCTTCGGGCTTATGGCGCTGGAGGGGTCCACGCTGGGCCTTCTGGCCTATATGATCGAGCCGCTGTTCGACCAGGTCTTCGCAACCGGCGGCACGGGTTCGCTGGTCTGGGTTGGCGGGGCCATCCTTGGACTGTTCCTGATGCGGGCGGTGACATCGATCGCCGGGCGCTGGCTGCTGGCGCGAGTCAACCAGACCGCCGCCGGGGCGATGCAGGCCGATCTTGTCCGCCATCTTTTGACCCTTGATGCCGGGTTCTTCCAGACCAATTCGCCCGGGCAGTTGATCGAACGGGTCCAAGGTGACACCCAGGCCGCGCAGGGGGCTGCCACGCTGGTCATCGGTGGCGTCGGGCGCGACCTCGTGTCCCTCGTCGGCCTTTTCACCGTGGCAGTGTATATTGACCCGGTCTGGACCCTCGCCGCGCTTGTCGGCACGCCGGTCCTTCTTCTGCCCGCCCTGACGCTGCGGCGCTACATCCGGCGCAAGTCGATGCACATGCGCGAACAGGCCGGGCTGCGCGCCACCCGGCTGGATGAGATCTTTCACGGGATTCAAGCCGTCAAGCTGAACCGGATGGAGGATTATCAGGCCAAACGCTTCCGCACGATCGTCCAGCGCATCATCCGGGCCGAGGTGAAATCCGCCCTTGGCCGCGCCGCCATGCCGGGGCTGGTCGATGTGGTCACCGGCGTTGGCTTCTTCGCCGTCCTGATGCTGGGGGGTCGTGAAGTGGCCGAAGGCACCCGCACAACCGGCGAGTTCATGGCCTTTTTCACCGCCATGGCGCTGACCTTTCAGCCGATCCGCCGTCTGGGCGATCTGGCGGGCCTGTGGCAGGTGGCCGAGGCCAGCCTTGAGCGGATCTTCATCCTGTTCGACACCGCTCCAACCGGGTCACGTCCCGCTGTCAGCCGGGCCCTCCCGGTCGCCGGCGCGCCCGAGGTTCGCTTTGCCGATGTCCACTTCAGCTATCCCGACCGCCCGGTCCTGAACGGCCTGACCTTCACCGCCGAGGCGGGCAAGGTGACGGCACTCGTCGGCAGTTCCGGCGCCGGGAAGTCGACCGTGTTCCAGCTGATCTCCGCGCTGATCGAACCGCAGGCGGGCCAGATCCTGATCGGCGGCGTCGATGTGTCCGAGATGAGCCTGTTCGACCAACGCGCCCTTCTGGCCTCGGTGTCGCAGGACGCAGCACTTTTTGATGAAACCTTGCGGGAAAACCTGCTGCTCGGGCGGACCGATCTGGGCGAGAACCGCCTCGCCGCAGCCCTTTCCGATGCCGAGGTGTCGGGGTTCGTCGCCTCATTGCCGCAGGGTCTGGAAACCCCGGCCGGGCCGCGCGGGTCGGCCCTGTCGGGTGGCCAGCGCCAGCGCATCGCCATTGCCCGCGCCCTGCTGGCAGACGCACCGGTCCTCCTTTTGGACGAGGCGACCTCGGCGCTGGACACAAGGACCGAGGCCGCAGTCTCCGCAGCCCTTGCCCGCGCGCAGGCTGGACGCACGACGCTGGTCATTGCGCACCGGCTGTCCACGGTGAAGGGGGCTGACAAGATCCTTGTCCTCGATCAGGGCCGGGTGGTGGAAGAGGGCACGCATGACGCGCTGCTGGCCAAAGCCGGGCTTTACGCGCAACTGCATCAGGCACAGTTGCGTGACTGATCTTTTCCCCGCCGCGAACGCGCCGTAAGGTCCCGCGAATGAACATCCAAGGCGAAGCTGCACCCGACCGCACCGTCTGGGCCGTGACTGGCCCCGATGCGCTGACCTTTCTGCAAGGCCTTGTCTCCAACGACCTGCGCCCATTGGAAACCGCGCCCGGCATCGTCTGGTGCGCGCTGCTGACCCCGCAGGGCAAGTATCTGGCCGATTTCTTCGTGGTCCGTCCCCCCGAAGCCCTGCCGGACAACGCCCTCCTGATCGACATCGCCAGCGCACTTGCCCCGGCCACGTTGCGCCGCCTGACCATGTACCGCCTGCGCGCGGCTGTGCAGATCACCCCCTCGCCGCTGCATGTCCAGCGCGGCCTTGGGATTGCACCCCAAGGCGCCCTGCCCGACCCGCGCCACCCGGCCCTTGGCTGGCGGGCCTGGACGGACAGCGAAGGCGCGGCCCCGACTGTCGACTGGGACGCGATCCGCGTGGCGCATCTGATCCCCGAAAGCGGGATCGAGCTGGTACCGGATGACAGCTACATTCTTGAAATGGGCTTTGAGCCCCTGCACGGCGTCGATTTCCGCAAGGGCTGCTATGTCGGTCAGGAAGTCACCGCCCGGATGAAACACAAGACCGAACTGCGCAAGGGCCTAGCCCGCGTCAGCGTTCAGGGCAGCGCCCCGGTGGGAACCGACATCACAGCCGGGGAAAGAACCGTGGGCCGCCTCTACACCCAAAGCAACGGCCATGGCATCGCTTACCTGCGCCATGACTGGGTTACCCCGATCATGCAGGCAGGCGCGGCGACCGTCAGCCCGATCGCCGAAGACTAGGGAAAACCCGTGGGCGCGAACGCTTATGCCCGTTCGCTGTATTCCATCAACTCGGTGTGGACGATAATCATCTCGTCCACGTTGATGAAGGGCGGCACCATGATGCGCACGCCATTGTCCAGCACCGCAGGCTTGTAGGATTTGCTGGCGGTCTGGCCGTTCTGCACCGGCTCCGTCTCCACCACCTTGCAGGTCACCTTCTGCGGGATGGTCACGTTCAACGGTTCCTCACCGAAGTACTGTACCGAAACGGTCATCCCATCCTGCAGGAACGGCCGACGGTCGCCCAGCAGTTCAGCGTCCAGTTCGATCTGCTCATAGGTCTCGTTGTCCATGAACACCAGCCGCCCGTCGGTTTCATAAAGAAACTGCTGATCCTTCATCTCCAGCTCGACCTGCTCCACCTTGTCTTCCGACCGGAAGCGTTCGTTCAGCTTCCTGCCGTCGCGCAGGTTCTTCAGCTCCACCTGCGCAAACGCGCCCCCCTTGCCGGGCTTGACGTGGTTCACCTTGACCGAGGCCCAAAGCCCCCCATCATGTTCGACGATTGTCCCGGGGCGGATTTCGTTTCCGTTGATCTTTGGCATGGCGCGCGCGGAACCTTCGTCAAATGGTTGAATTGGCCTTAACGGCTCCTATATCTTGCCAGTGTTGGACCGGCAAGACGACTAGATACGGTAGGCGATGCGCCCAGCCATGCACCCAGTGCATAGCGGTTATTCGAAAGCTGAGCCCCCGAATCGTGATCAAATCGTTACAACGCTCGAACACCGCGAAAGACAAGAGCAAGAATAAAGGAACGTCCGATGCTGGATACCATCGACAGCACCGCCTTCAACTTCGAGCAGGGACAGCGCGCGCGCAAACTTTTTGCCGCCGTGGTTCTGGCTGCGCTGGATGATGCGATCGCAGATGACAAGAAATACGGCAACGGCCCCGACCAGATCGCCCGTTGGGCCCGGTCGCGCGACGGGCGCGAAGTGCTGTCCTGCGCCGGCATTGATCCGAACGAGCGGGTCGTGAAGGGGCTGATGGAGTTCGTCTCGAAAGGCGTGCGCACCTCGGTCGCCCTCAGCCGCGAAGAATCCGAGCGCCGTCACGCGCTTGAGGCTGAGACTGCCGAAGCCGCCTGAACCGTTCCTCAAGACCAATACGAAAACGCGCCCCACTGGGGCGCGTTGTCATTTCCGGGCTGGGGGTTACGACCGGGTCAGTCCAAAGATCGTGCCGTCAGGGCGCGGTTGATCTCGGCCCGAACCAGTTTGCGGACGTTGTGCGTGATCCGCTCACCCAGAACACCTTGCAATTCCTCACGGATCAGGTTGCGGACGATCTCGTTCAGGGCTGCCTCGTCCAGCACGGTCACCGGATTGCCATCCGCATCGGTCAGGTTGGCAAGTCCGTCCGGAATGTCGTTCGGCACCGGTTGCGGGAAGGGCAGGATCGCCGCCTCATCCGGTTTGGCGTTCAGGTCCGCTTCCGGCCAGCTCTCCGCTTCCTGCTCCCACGGCGCTGCATCCGCAGATGCGTCTGAAGCCGCCTCAGCCGCTACGTCTGGCGGAACGTCTGGCGCAAGCTCGGCTTCATGCTCTGGCGCGGCGGCCCTGTCCGCGTCTGCGGGGGCATCTGCGGCAGGTTCGGGGGTGTCGGTCACGGCTGCGTCGGGCGCAGCTTCGATCATCGGGTCAGCGGTTGCCTCTGTACCGGGCTGTAGTGCCACAAGCTCCGCGTCCTCGACCCCCAACGCAAGCTCTGCAAGGTCAGGCTCCGGCTCGCTCCAGAAGGCGTCTTCCCATTCGCCCTCCACCACATGCAGCGGTGCCTCGGCCTGAGCGTCTGCGATCACCTCGGCAGCTTCGGCAGACGCAGGGTCTGCCTGACCATCGTCAGACAAGCCCCCGATGTCAGACGTTGAGTCCGTCGCGAACTGGGTCAGATCAAGGGGGTCTGGCCGCTCTTCCGCGTCGGGCATCACGCGCAGGGCCGGGGTCAGCAGCAGCTTTTCCATGCCCAGATCGCGCGACACAGTCCGCGGGCGGGCTTCAGGCGACACAAGCCTGCGTACCGAGGAGACCACATCCTCGATGTCATCGTTGCCTAAAGGCTCTGCCATCTGCGCCTTCCGTTGTCGTCCGCGCATTCCCCAAGGATCAGCTTAACCCGCCAACCCCAAGCGTAGCAACGAATTTCTTGAAAGCCGGGTCAGGCCAGCCCTAGTTGCCGATCTTTTCCAGAATCCGGTCCAGCTTCTTGCCCTGAACGGAATGCGACGGCGCGGTCTTTACCGCGTCGAAATAGGCCTCGGGGTCATAGGTCGCGATGCCCAGTTGCAGGTGGTCAACCGTCAGCAGGCCCATGGTCGACAGCACCTGATAGACACCGACATACCGCTGCGCCTCGGCCTGCAGGCGGGCATTGCGCGCGTCCAGCAGTTCCTGTTCGGCGTCAAGCACGTCCAGCGTGGTCCGCGCACCGGCAGCCGCCTCTTCGCGCACGCCGTCGAACGCGGTCTGGGCGGCGCGAATCTGTTCGTCCGACGCCTGGATCGAGGCCGCCGACACCGCAAGGTTCGCCCAAGCCACGCCGACGTTCTGCAGGATGCCGACGGCCGTTTGCTGCAGTGACGCCCGCGACCGGTCTTTCCCAGCGATGGCCTGGCGCAGCAGCGCCGACAACCGGCCCCCGGCATAAATGGTCTGGTTCAGCGACAAGCCAAGGCTTTCCGAGCGGTAGCCGTCCTGGTCAACCGACATGTTGGCCGAAAGTCCCACCGTGGGTTTCGTGCCAGCTTCTGCCAGATTGACCTGAAGATCCGCGATCGTAACCAAATGCTGCGCCTGAAGGATCAGCGGGTGTGTCGACCGCGCCACCGATTGTGCCTCTTCCAGATTGCGCGGCAGCGCGGGCGCCCGCGGCGGCGGCGCAAGCCGGCCCGGATAGGCCCCTGTCGCAGCCTTGTAGGCTTCCCGCGCGACCAACAGATCGCCCTCCGCCGCAGCCAGTGCCGAACGCGAGGCCGCCAGCCGCGCCTCTGCAATGGCCACATCGGTGCGCGTCGTCTCTCCGACCTCAAAGCGGGCTTCTGCGGCGCGCAGTTCCTGTGTGATCAGCCGCAGGTTGCTTTGCCGCAGCGCGACGACATCCTGGGCCAGCCGCACATCGACATAGGCCGAGACCGCTGCCAGCAGCACCTGCTGTTCCACGTCAAGCAGCGATTTCCGTGTGGCAAGCACGCTTTCCCGCGCGATCTCAAGCCCAAGTCGGTTTCGGCCGAAATCCAGAAGGGTGAGTTCCGCGCTAAGCGCCAAAGAGGCGCTGAGGCCCTCGTTGACCCGTGGACCAATCGCGCCGCTTGACTCAGCCCGCCGCCAGCCGGTCAGACCCGACATGCTCACCACTGGCCGCAGCGTCGACATGGCCAGTGCCACGTCCTCATCCGCAGCGCGCAGAACCGCGCGGTTCTGGTCCAGCAGGTTCGAATTGCGATAGGCGGCAATCAGGGCATCGGTCAGAGTCTCTGCCCCGGCCATCGGCGCGGCAAGGATGCCTGCCATCGTTACCACCATCGCCCGACACCAAGCAAGCATGCCATTTGCCCTTCCAAGACCCGTGCGCATGGCACGGGCGATCCATTCACCAGATGTCCGGACGGGCGCGTGACCCGGGTCGGACAGGGTGCGCGCTGCCCCTAAAGGCTAAAGCCGCGCGCCTTGCGAAAGCCGTCAAGCACCGGGGCCGTCGCGTTGAAGACCGGGCGCCAGCTTATGCGGCCATCAGCCTTGAACCCGATCATCGCGGTGCCAAGAACCCCGTCCATGAAGACTGCGCCAATGCGACCGCCGTCCTTCAGCTGGTCCAAGAGCGGCTGGGGAATGGTTTCCACCCCACCCTGCACGGTGATGACATCATAAGGTGCGTGCTTTGCCGCGCCATTGACCAGCGGCCCGGCGATGACAAGCGCGTTGTCCACGCCTTCTTCCGACAGCAGGCGCTGTGCATCCCCTGCCTGCGTGGCATCTTCCTCGACCGCAACCACAGTGTCGGCCAGCCGCGCGATGACGGCTGCCGAATAGCCAAGGCCGCAGCCCAGATCGAGCACGAGTTCATTGGGTTGAATGTCCAGCGCATCCAGCAGTTTGGCCAGCGTCCGCGCCTCAAGCACGACACGGCCGGGACCGATGTTCAGGTTTTCGCCGACATAGGCCGCTTCGCGCCGGTCGTCGGGGACATAAAGTTCACGCGGGACCGACAGCATCGCGTCGATGATCGGAAACTTGGTCACGTCCGAGGGGCGGACTTGCGTGTCCACCATCATCACGCGGCGGCTGGCAAAGTCGCTCATTCTGAACTCATCGGTATGGTTGGCTCTTTGATTGTCTTGCCACAGAACCGACAGCGTCGCAACGGGCGATCAAGCCAAATGCATGGATTAGGCGGCAGATACGCGGGGGATTGCCTCAAACCTCGTCAGCGGGCGCGGCAGAGCGGGTGGGGCGCCATCCCACGGCCTTTTCACCCAGCGTGCGGAACTTGTCCGAGGCTTGCGTCAACCGCCCGCGCCATTCGGCGTTTGGCACCTGCCCTTCGGTCACCTTGAAGAAGACCTGCAACATGCAGGCAAGGGCAAAGGGCTCGATCAGCGCGGCCTTGACGGCCCAGGCAAAGACGATGGCAAAGACGAACATCCCAGCGCTGCCTTCCCCGGGCAAAAGCCAGACCACCGCCGCTGCGGGGGCCAGCATCAGCAGAAAGACCACCGCCGCCAGAAGCCAGGTGATCAGCGTCAGCCACGCCGCGTTGACCAGCATCGGCCGCGCGTTCTGCGCATAAAGCACCAGACCGTCATGCGCCGCCTCCCACGCGTTTTCCGACCTTGTGCGGATCGCGTGGCCAAGGATCACTTCATCCACCAGCCCGACGGCCAACCGCAGATAGGCCCGGAACGCGCCCATGATCCGGTCCAGCCCCGGAATGGGCAGGATCGACATCAGCCCTTCAAGCAGGCCGGTGACCACGTTGATCACCCCCTTGATCAACTGGTCCAGCGCGAACAGGGCCGAGGTCTGGCCAAAGCGTTCGGTCACCACGCCCTTGGCATAGGCAATCTGTCCCTGCCCGCCCGGCACGGGCTTGCCATCCAGCAGTTCCACCATCACGGCGATGTGGCCGGCCTTTACAAGATAAAGAAGGTAGTCGCGGAAGAAGAAGATCACTCCGACCGTCAGGCCAAAGCCTGCGGCCCCGCCCCAGAACGTGCTGGTGGTCTGGAAATCAGCATCGCCAAAAAGACCCACCCCGTAGCCAACACCTGCGCCGGTGCCGGTCACGATGATCAGGGCGGCCGTGATCCCGAAATAGACCACCGCGCGAAAGATCACGAAAGGCGCCGTCCGCGCCATCAGCCCCAAAGCCTTGAAAACGCTGAAATCCCACATACCACTACCCAAGGTTACCCAGGGGCAACCTGACTGCAGTGCTACGGAAAATCAAGCGTCAGATCAGCCGCACCCGGGCCAGAGGGATCGGCCTTTGCTCCAGTTTTGCCGCAAGCCCCCGCAGGGTCGCGGCGATATCCGCAGCGGTCAGCCCGGCCTCGGCGTACATTTCCGCCGGGCTGGCCTGGTCGATGAACTTGTCCGGCAGCGTCAGCGTGCGGATCAGCCGCCCACGGTCAAGCCCGCCAGACCCGGCCAGATAGTGCAACACCTGCGCGCCAAACCCGCCGACGGCACCCTGTTCCAGTGTAACCAGCGCGCCATGGTCGGCGATCAGCCGGTCGATCAGCGCGGTGTCCAGCGGCTTGGCAAAGCGAGCATCGGCCACGGTGACCAACACCCCCTCCTCGGCCAGAAGGTCAGCCGCCAGCAGCGCCTCGGACAGATGGGCCCCGAACGACAGGATCGCCAGCGCCCCACCTTCGCGGACCACGCGGCCCTTGCCGATCTCCAGCACCTGACCTTCGGCTGGCACCTCGACGCCCACACCTTCACCGCGCGGATAGCGGAACGCGATCGGCCCTTGGTCATGCGCGGCGGCGGTGGCCATCATGTGGACAAGCTCCGCCTCATCCCCGGCGGCCATCACGGTCATGTTCGGCAAGCTGGCAAGGAAGCCGATGTCGAAGGCTCCGGCATGGGTGGCACCGTCCTGGCCAACCAGTCCCGCCCGGTCTATCGCAAAGCGGACAGGCAGGTTCTGCAAGGCCACGTCATGCACGATCTGGTCATAGCCGCGCTGCAGGAAGCTGGAATAGATCGCGCAGAACGGCCGCATCCCCGATGCGGCAAGGCCCGCGGCAAAGGTCACGCCATGCTGTTCGGCAATGCCTACGTCAAACACGCGCGCTGGAAAGCGGCGGGCCATCACGTCCAGCCCGGTGCCACCCGGCATCGCGGCGGTAATCGCCACGATCTTCGGGTCGCGCGCGGCCATCGCCGTCAGCCGATCCCCGAACACCTGAGTATAGCTGGGCGCATTCGACTTTGACTTGACCTGCGCGCCCGTCGCCACGTCGAACTTTGCGACGCCGTGATACTTGTCATCCGCCCCCTCGGCGGGGGCATAGCCCTTGCCCTTGACCGTGACGCAGTGAATGAGCACCGGCCCCGAGGCCCTTGCCTTGGCCGCCCGCAGCGTTGCCAGAAGCTGCCCCATGTCATGCCCGTCAATCGGGCCGATGTATTCAAAGCCGAACTGCTCGAACAGCGTGCCGCCGCCGGGCATGCCCGTCACCAGCGCCCGCGCCCGCCGTGCGCCATCACGCACCGGGCCGGGCAACGCCGCTTCAATCCCCTCGGCCGCTGCGCGCAGCACCGCCAGCGGGCCTTTCTCCGCAATTCCGTTCAGATAGGCCGACATCGCGCCCACCGGAGGGGCAATCGACATGTCATTGTCGTTCAGGATGACAAACAAACGTTCCTTCATGTGCCCGGCATGGTTCATCGCCTCATAGGCCATGCCCGCCGTGATCGCCCCGTCGCCGATGACGGCAATCGTATCACCCACCGGCATCCCCATCTGCCGCCCCATGGCATAGCCCAAGGCCGCCGAGATCGAGGTAGAGCTATGCGCTGCGCCGAAGGCGTCGTAATCGCTTTCCGACCGTTTGGTGAAACCGCTCAGCCCGCCCTTCTGCCGCAACGTGCCCATCTGTTCGCGTCGCCCGGTCAGGATCTTGTGCGGATAGCACTGGTGTCCCACGTCCCAGATCAGCTTGTCAAACGGCGTGGTGAAGACGGAATGGATCGCCACCGTCAACTCCACCACCCCAAGCGAAGATCCCAGATGCCCGCCGGTACGGCTGACCGTCTCGATCGTCTCATGCCGCAACTCATCGGCCAGAAGCGTCAACGCGGCGTCGTTCAGGCGTTTCAGATCAGCGGGGCAAGCCACGCGGTCAAGGGTGGGGGTGCGGCTGTCGGGGGTCATCGTCGCCTCCTGCTAAACGAAAAAAGTGCCGTGCGGAGGTGACCCACACGGCACCAGGTCCCTGTCGCCAACAGGAAGGGAACCGGGCTCATGGTCGCGCCCCGGAACCGGGCTGGCAATTGCCCGGATGGAAAGTCGGAGGGCAGCTTGCCGCCCCCCGCATGGTCGTGTCAGACCTTGGCCGTCACTTCGACCTGAACAAGATTGCTCCAGGTGTTCGGGTCAGGCGCGGTCTTGCTGTCTTCCGGCAGGAACAGGCTGATCCCGTAAAGCACGCCGGCAAAGATCGCGATTGCCAGAAGGAACAGTCCTGCAAGGAAAGCCCCCCAGACCATCTGCCCAAGGGCCCAGACCCGCAGGTGGATGATGTGGTTCGGCTCGTGGAAGTAGAGTTTATCAGACATCGCTTTTCCCTCAGTTCAGCGGCGCGTAGCCGTGGTCCTGTGCCCAGACATACCAGTTGTCCACAACAGTGCCGGTCAGCAGGATACCAATGCCGCCAGTCAGCGTCACCAGGATCGCGAACCACCAGGCCCAGCGGTGAATCCCCTCCATCGTGGCGTTGAACCCCATGGTCCAGCGCCAGAACAGAGCGGCACGCTCCGAGGCGGTGCCCCGGTCGGCGATCTGTTCAAGTTCCCGGTCGCCGCCAAAGCGGGAGACAGCCAGGATCGTCGCCCCGTGCATCGCGAACAGAAGGGCCGATCCGTAAAGGAAGGCGATGCTGAGCGCGTGGAACGGGTTGTAGAACAGGTTGCCATAGAGAAGGCTGAAGTTGTTGGTCCAGTCGAGGTGCGTGAAGATGCCGTAGGGCACCGCCTCGCTCCACGAACCCATCAGGATGGGACGGAACAGGCCCAGCACGAGGAACAGCCAGATGGCCGATGCAAAGGCCCAGCACACATGCTTGCCCATGCCAAGGGCTTGCGCCCGAAGATAGCTGCGCACCCACCAGGCCAGCACGCTGACCAGAAGGAAGAACGAAGCGATCAGGAAGTAGCCACCTTCCGCCATTGGCGGGAAGCGCAGGCCGTAGTCCGGCGATGGCGGGTCCAGCGACAGCCAGAACAGGTCACGCAGGAAGACCGCCGGGTTGTAGCCGGCCTGATCCCAGAACCAGGCCCCGACCATGAAGAACCACACCGCCCCGGCAAAGAGCGAGATCGTGCCCATGGTGCCAAGGTAGACGGGCCCAAGCTGGGCGTTTCCGAACCAGCCCGCCAGCGACGAGAAGGTGGCGCCGCGGGTCCGGTTGGCCAGATCCACGCCCTCGACCAACCCCATTTCAGGGGTGCCGCGAACCTGCACCTGGTTGAAGATGTTCTGATACTCAGCCATTTACGCCTCCCGGAATGTCGGCCCACCACGGCAGCTGCAGCCACCAATCCCACCAGACGACCCACTGGTCAAACCAGACCGTGCCAGAGATCACGATACAGACCGCGCTCCAGAAGCCCGCGTTCAGGGCCAAGAGCAGGCCAAGGCGGTGAATGCCCAGGGTCCCGACCGAATAGCCGATGAAATCGCGGAAGAACGTGTCTTCATGGTCCGGCGTCCGCATTTCCTTGCCCTTTTCAGGGTTGGCAGCCGACAGGATCAGCGCGCCATGCAAGGCAAGCGCCAGAGCGTTGGTGAAAAAGAAGCTCACCGCGATCATATGCGCCGGGTTGTAGTGGAAGTTGCCGTATTGGTAGCCCGTGTTCGAAACCCAGTCGAGGTGCGTCCAGATGCCATAAGGGAAGGCATAGCCCCAGGCCCCCATCAGCATCGGCCGGATCACGACCAGCGTCACATAGGCGAAGATCGCGACGCCAAAGGCGAAGGGCACATGATAGCCCATTCCCAGCTTGCGGCAGATTTCCACCTCTCGCATCATCCAGCTGACGAACGCGCCGATGGCGCAGATCGTGACCAGCTGCCAAAGACCGCCTTCGCGCAACGGCGCAAAAGACAGCCCGTATTCAACGGCCGGCGGGTCGATCGAGATCAGCCAGGGGTTCCAGACCCCCTCAAGCGCCGTCCCGTAAAAGATCAGGATCGTACCGAGGGCGGCAAAGAAGAAGGTCGTTACGCCAAAGAATCCGACGTAGAAGGGACCGACCCAGAAGTCGAACAGGTTCCCTCCGACCAGCGTGCCGCCGGGCACGCGGTATTTTCGTTCGAAGCTGAGCAGTGCCATGCTTCTTTCTCCGCTAAGTCCGGGGGCTTGCATCGGGCGCGAGACGCGCTGCCAGCCGGAATGTGACTGTCCCTTTTAGGTGTCGCGGGCGGCGGCGGTCAGTCCGCCGCCCACAACGATGGCCATGGGCCTACTGGGTCGCGACAGCGCCTTGCTCAGCCATCGCACGGGCCCCGGCTTCTTCAAGCCAGTTGTAGCCGGGTGTGGAAAGCAGAACGAGGTGGATCATCGCGGCCAGCAGGAACAGGAAGACGCCCTGTGCAACGAAGACTCTGCGGGGGTCGAAGATCAGCCAGATCTTGTAGAACTTGGACATGTCTTGTTCCTCCTCAGAACCACGGACGCCAGATGTACACCGCCAGATGAGCGACCACGGCCACGGCCGTGAAAAGTATAAGCCCGCTCATGTAGACGGAGTGCAACTCTTGCGCCTGCTCGTCGGTAAGACCTGTGAAACTCAGGTCGGATTTATCAGCCATGTTATCCTCCGAAGGGGTTGACTGACGCCGCATACCCTGCGGCTGGGTTCACGGGTTGGCGTCATGCCTTCCCGAGTTTCTCCGCACCCCCGAAAGGCTGCGGTGAATGGCAATTCCGATGGTCGTGGGCGCACATGCCACCGGAGGATCGAGCTGCCGGGTACCGGGTCCGGCAGAGTGCACTCCCCGCGCCCGAAGGGGCGGAAAGCGGAATTCGGCGGCCTTACGGCCGGAAGATCGCCGGGGTGATCGCCCCGGCTTCCCGCCAGGCGCGGGCCAGAGGGCCATGCACCGGCAGATGACGGTCGCGGACCAAGGCGATGGCCCAGGCGATGGCGGCAAAGGGGATCGCCACCATGAAGATCAGCGCGAAATAGACGTAGAATTCGGCCCGCGGCGTGCGGTGGCCGTGGCTGGCGCCATGGCTGTCATCGTGTCCGCCTGCAGTGTGATCACTCATTGGACCTCTCCCTTGTTTGTCTTTTGGGCCGCTGTGCTGCGCGTGGGGCTCAGGGCGGCGACGAATTCGAAGACCACCCGTTCGGCCCCTTGGTCGAGCGCGGATTTCTCCGCCGCATCGCGCAGGGTCCGGGCCGCGGAAATCCGCGTCAGGATGGGGTGCTCGGACACGATCCGGTCCAGCTCGGCCTGCGCATCGACATCCCAGGGGAAGTCGCGGCGCAGCGTGGTGGGGGTTGCGGCGGTGCTGTCCATGTCGGTGCCCAAGGGCAGGATGTGGAACAGCGCATCGAACAGGCCGTTGCAGACCTCTTGCAAAAGGTAGACCGCCCCGGCGTAGCCCATGAAGGGCGTGCCCGTGGCACGGCGGATCGCAGCGCCGGGGAAACTTGCCGGGATGAAACTGGGGGCCGGACCATGCCCGCCCTTCAGTTCCGCCAGATACATCTTTTCGTTGATCGACCCCATGACGATCAGCGGCCGGTGCTGGCGCAGGCCCGCGCGCACGGCTTCGTTGTTCGTCTTGGTCCCGGCCACCCGCGCCACGGCCAGCGCACAGGGCAGGCCAAGGTCGGTTTCCAGATAGTTGCGGATGCCACGGGTATAGGTCTCGTTCGCGACGATGGCGAAGCTCGCGGTCGCGAAGAAATCTTGCGTGACGGACCGCCAAAGATCCCACAGGGGCTTTAGCGTCGAATGCTTTTCCTTGGCGATGAACGGCTCCGGGTCCAGACCCAGCATCTCGCCCAGCTGGCGCAGGAACTTGGTCGTTGATTCCAGCCCGATGGGGGCCTGCAGGTAGGGCTTGCCCAGACATTCCGCCAGACCCCGGCCAAACTCGCGGTACATCACCACGTTGGCATCGGCATTCACCAGATTCCGCATCTCGGCCAAGTGCGCGCCAAGCGGCATCACCATGTTGACCTCGGCCCCGATCCCTTCGATCAGACGGCGGATCTCGTGCAGGTCGGACGCCATGTTGAAGGTGCCATACATCGGCCCCAAGATATTGACGCGCGGCTTGTCCTGCGGCTCACGCGGTTTTTCGGGCGGCATCCGGCCCTTGGTCATCCCGAATTCGGTGAAGATCCAGGTCATCGCGCGGTCCGCACACTGCCACTGGTCCTCATCAATCGTGCGCGGCAGGAAGCGCTGGATGTTGGTGCCCTGCGGCGTCACACCCCCGCCAATCATCTCGGCAATCGACCCGGTGACCACCACCGCCGGCAACGCGGGATCGAGGGTTTTCCACGCCCGCGCCATCGACGCCTCGGTGCCCGAGGTCATCTCGTCCTCGCCCAGCCCCGTCACGACAATCGGCAATTCATGCGGCGGCAGCGCGTCGGTGTAGTGCAACACGCTGGTCACAGGGAGATTCTCACACCCCACCGGCCCGTCGATGACAACCTGCAGGCCCTTCACGGCACAGAAGGCATAGATCGCCCCCCAGTAGCCGCCGGCCCGGTCGTGATCCTGCACTAGCATCAGATCATCTCCTCGGCTTTGGCAGCCTTGGCGGCCTTGTCGAGTTTCTTCTGATGCAGCGCACGGTAATCCGGCCGCAGGTTCGGCGCGCCTTCCCAGATGCCGGCCGTATCGCCTTCGCCAACGCCGGCAAAGAACTCCTTCATCCCTTCCATGCGCTCGCGTCCGGCAATGGCGGCATTCACCACCTGCGCCAGCGACCCCGCACCCGCAGGCCCCATCAGGGGCCGGGCTGAGATGAGGTTCGTGAAGTAAAGCGATGGAATCGAAAGCGCTTTCGCCTTCTGCACCAGCGGCGTGGTCCCGATGGCAAGGTCAGGCTTGAAGCCCTCCATCGCCGCAAGATCATCCTCAAGGCTCGCGCGGAACTTGACCGCCACGCCCTTGGCCTCCAGCCACTCCCGATCCGCCGCCGACCATTCGCTGCGCGCACAGGCCGTGCCGACATAGGGCACATCCGCGCCGCTTTCGATGAGGAGACGCGCGACCAGAAGCTCAGACCCCTCATACCCGCTCAGCGTGATCCGGCCCTTGATCGGTGTCGCCGCAAGCGCGGCCTTGATAGCCGGACCAAAGGCGTTCTGCGCCGCAGCCACCTTTTCCGCATCAATCCCATAGGCTTCGCCGATGGCCTTCAACCAGCCCATCGTGCCGTCATATCCAACGGGGGCACTGCCCACGACCGCACGCCCAGCCGCCTGAAACTCACGGATCGAGGCGGTGTAGAACGGATGGATCGCCGCGACGACACCGCAATCCAGCGCCGCATAAAGTTCCCGCCACTCACGGCAGGGTACAACCGGACCTGCAGCCAGACCCATGGGGGCCAGCATCGCGCCGATCATCATCGGGTCGGCGGGGAACATCTCGCCCAGCAGGGCCACGGCGGGACGGTCTGACCGCCCACGTTCCGGCGCTTGCACCGGGCCAGCCTCAATCTCGGCGCGGGCGTATTTCAGCATCGCCCCGGCCAGCACATCCTTCGCCTCGGCATGGGTCGGCACACCGAACCCCGGCACGTCGATCCCGACGATGCGCACTCCGTTGATCTCGCTCGGCAGCAACTTCAACGGCACGCCGGAAGCCGTTGGCACGCAAAGGTTTGTCACCACCACCGCATCATAGCGGTCCGGGTCGGCCAGTTCATGCACGGCGTCGCGAATGTCCTCGAACAGCTTGCCGGTCACCAGGCTTTCCGAGTTGAAGGGCACATAACCCACAGACCGGCGGGCCCCGTAAAAATGCGAAACGAAGGTCAGGCCATAGACGCAGCACGCGGACCCCGACAACACCGTCGCCACCCGCCGCATCCGCAGGCCCACACGAAGTGAGCCGAACGCCGGGCACATGGATTGTGGTTTGTCATGCGGGCCTTGCGGGTAATCCTTCGCAAATCCGTCGAGGAGTTCAGAGTTCCCCGCCGCCCGCGCAGCCGCTTCCATCTGGGTCGCCCCGGCATGACATCCCATGCCATCCGTCGGCGCGGCGGGCAGGCTGTCGCCCCCCGGGGCAGCGACGCTATGGCGAAGGCCTTCGGTCATTTGCCGGCCTTCCGGGCTTCCAAAGCCTTCAGCGCGGCTTCCAGGGCGGCAAGGGCGTCCAGATCACACATTGTCATACACCACTTCGAGCGAGGGCTTCACGAGGGCGTTCTTGCCACGCATGTCCGCGTCCGTTGCCGGGGTCAGGACGAAATCAGCCCCCGTCGCTTCGGCACTGAACAGGCTCAGAAGACCGTCCTGCGACAGCGGTTTCGGCTTCACTGGCGGCGCTTCGGCGACGGCGATGCCAAGGGCTTCGAACATCGGGCCCCACTGCGATTCGTAGCTGCCAACGATCTGATAATTCGCGGATTTCTTCCGCAGGTCGTCATCCTGCGGGATCGCGGCCAGAACCGGGATGCCGACAACCTCGGCAAAGGCCGCAGCCTCGCCCGTGCCGTCATCCTTGTTGATCACCAGCCCCGCGATGCCGACATTGCCACCCAGCTTGCGGAAGTATTCCACCGCCGAGCAGACGTTGTTGGCGACATACAGCGACTGCAGGTCGTTCGAGGCGACCAGGATCACCTTCTGCGCCATGTCGCGGGCGATCGGCAGGCCGAACCCGCCGCAGACCACGTCGCCAAGGAAGTCGAGCAGCACATAGTCGAAGTCCCAGTCGTGGAACCCCAGCTTTTCCAGCAGCTCAAACCCGTGGATGATCCCGCGCCCGCCGCAGCCCCGGCCGACTTCCGGCCCGCCCAACTCCATCGCGAAGACGCCGCCGCGCTTGAAGCAGACATCACCGATCTTCACCTCTTCCCCGGCCAGCTTCTTGCGGGTCGAGGTTTCGATGATCGTCGGGCAAGCCTTGCCGCCAAACAGCAAAGACGTGGTATCAGATTTCGGGTCACAGCCGATCAGCAGCACGCGCTTGCCCATCTCGGCCATCATGTGGCTGAGGTTGGCGAGCGTGAAGGACTTGCCGATCCCGCCCTTGCCATAGATCGCGATGATCTGGGTTTTCTTGGACGGAGGATCCTGCGGGATTTCCAGCGTCGGCTCTTCATGGGCCTCTTCGCGCAGGCGGGCGTCGAAAGACTTCAGGTTTGGAACGTCGTTCATGCGTGGCCCTTCCAGTCGAGAATCATTTTCAGGCAGCCCGCATCGGTGAAGGCCGTTTCGTAAGCCTCCCGCGCCTCGGCGGCCGGGCGGCGGTGGGTAATCAGGTTGGACAGCGACAGCGCACCGCTTTCGATCAGCGACCGGGTGGCTGTCAGGTCTTCAGGCGCCCATTCCGCAGCGATGCGGATGCGCGCCTCTTTCATGAAGGCGGGCGGGAAGGCGAAGGCGACGGGTTCAGTGTAGAACCCGGCCAGAACGATCTCGCCGCCCTTTTGCAGACGCATGACCAGCTGGTCCAGCAGGCCCTTGGCCCCGCTTGCATCATAGATGGCCCGGTAGTTGCGGCGCGGGTCGTCTTCCGGCGCGATGACTTGATAGCCGACAGCGCCATCGCGGCGGTCGGGATTGGTTTCCCAGACCGTCGGCGCAGGCGCACCAGCGGCAATGGTCAGCCGGGCCAGCAGTCGGCCCAGCGTGCCGTGGCCCACGATCAGATCCGGCAAGGCCGTGTTGAACCCGGCCAGCGCATGACGGGCCGTCGCGGCCAGCGCCAGCAGCGCGCCCTCGGCCCCCATGCCACCATCAATCCGCGCAACCCGCGACGCCTTGGTGACCAGATGCCGCGAGGCCCCGCCGAACAGCCCCTTCACGTTGCCGGTAAAGCAGTTGGCACCGGGCACGAATACCGTTTCACCAACCCGGAACCCGGTATCGGCACCTGCTTCAACCACTTCTCCCGCGGCTTCATAACCGGGAACCAGCGGATACCCCATGCCGGGAAAGGGCGGCATCGTGCCGGACCAGAACAGCTTTTCCGTGCCGGTGGAGATACCCGAGTGACGCACCTCGACAACCAGATCATCCGATCCGGGCGCAACCAGACCAAGGGCTTCCAGCCCCAATTCCCGTGCGCCTTGCAGGATTACTGCCGTCGTCTGCACTGTTTCAGTCCCCCCGGGCACAGCACCCGAACCTTTCGGCTCATCGGCACCCTTGTTGTAAGTTTAGCCTTACAATCGTGACTGTCAATTTAATTAGACAGTTTCGAGTGGGATTCTGCAGGGGTCATGGCAGAAAGGGCCGTGGTCACGAAGGGCCGCAGGCTTTTTGCCGGGGTGATCGCCTGAAAACCCGCCCCTTTCAGCAGTGCTGCGATCTCGGCGGCCGACCGGGTGCGGCCGGTCTGCATCGCAAGGGTGTAAACCGTAAAGTACACATCCGTTGCCGGATCAGGCCGCTCGCCGCCCGACATCGGCTCGGAGATGATCAGCCGCCCCCCCGGGGGCAGCGCCTCCCGGACATTGGCCAGAAGTGCGGTCACCGTGGCATCGGCATGGTCGTAAAGCACTCGGATCAGGCTGATCGCATCGGCCCCACGCGGCAGGTCATCGTCGCGAAAACTGCCGGGGAGGATCGTGACATCGGCCCCAAGCCGGGCCCGCGCCCCTGCCACCACGGCGGGCAGATCAAACAGCGTGCGGGTCAGCTGGGGATGGGCTTTCCCGACCGCCGCCAGAAAGGCCCCGGTGCCGCCGCCCACATCCATCAGATGCGTGATGCCCCGGAAATCCACCAGCCGCAGCGTATCTTCGGCCACCAACCCCTGACTGTCGGCCATCAGATCCGAATAGCGCGCGGCAAGGTCAGGATCAGCCGCCCCGCCCGCGCCAAAGACATAGGGCCAGAAACCGGCAAGCTCTGGGTCGGTCGTGCCCCTGAAAAACGCTGCGGGATCTGCAAGATCGCGGTAAAGCACCGGGTGGTGGCGCACCATCGCCTCAAGCCCCGGCACGGTCAGGAACGCCGCCCCACGTGGGGTCAGCCGCCAAGCCTCACCCTTCCGGCGCAGCAGTTTCAACGCCGCCCCCGCCTGGCAAAGCACGGCCATCCGATCAGCCGGAACCGCGCTCAGCGCCGCCAGTCGCGCCGTGGTTTCCGGCGCTTCGGCCAGCCGGTGCAACACCCGCAACTCCACCAGCGCCAGCAGACACTGGCTGCGGACAAACCCCGACACGACCTCGAACAGCGCCTCACCCTCGGCCCGCGCAATGCCGCGCAGACCCGGAACGCGGGAACAAAAGCGGTGGAACCAGGGTTGCAGCGCCAGTTTCGCAGCCCAGCCCGGCCCCGCGACAGAACGCGGCAGGCCCGAGCCAAGGCCCGTCTCGGTCATTTCGCGCCCGTCGCCCGCGCCCGCTGCGCCCCAAGATCGACCGGAGTCATCCGCTCGGCATAGGCCCGGACCATGCCGGCCAGTTGAGCCTCCCCCGGGCAGGACGGGATCGAGGCAATTGCCCCGCCCAGAATATCCTTCAGATGCCGCACCGCGCCCGAAACCCCCATCAGATGCACCGCATTCGGGCGGCCAAGGGCGGCATCCTGCCCGGCGGGCTTGCCAATCTCATCCGCCGTCAGAAGCGCGTCCTTCAGGTCATCGGCGACCTGAAACGCCTCACCGATCCGCGCGCCAAGTTCTTCCCACGGCTCCGGCTCCTGCCCCGCCGCGATGGCGCCCATCTGGGTGGCGGCAATGAACAAAGCCCCCGTCTTGGCCTGATGATAGGCCGACAGGTTGACCTGAGCCTCGGATTCCCAAGCCTGCCCGGCGCAGATGCCGCCCGGCATCCCGGTGCGCTGCGCCAAGGCCTGCACCAGTCGCAAGGCGCGCAAGGGTTGATCCCCCGCCGCCCGGGCCAGCACTTCGAACCCAAGGACAATCAGACTGTCGCCCGCCAGAATCGCCAAAGGCTCGCCATGCGCGCGGTGGACGGATGGGCGGCCCCGCCGGGTGTCGGCATTGTCGAACGCGGGCAGGTCGTCATGCACAAGGCTGGCGCAATGGATCAGCTCCAGCGCCGCCGCCGCCGCATCCGAAAGGCCCGGGCGGTCATCGCCACAGGCCATTGCGACCGAAAGCAGGATCGTGGGCCGAATGCGCGCGCCACCCGACATCGTGGCATGGTCAAGTGCTGCCGCCAGCCGCTGCGGCACCCGCTCTGGCCCCGCAAAGCCCCCGCTGGCCAGCTGGATGGCTTCGGTCACCGCCGCTTCGATTCGGACAGAAAGCTGCATCGTGCACCTCGAACAGGGCCGGAACCGCGGGCCATCGGGCCAAACACGGCTCCATGGCCCAAGTCTTGCACCAGCGCGACATGATGTAAACTAAAACTTACAGTCGGGTGTTCGAAAAGGTTTACAACGCCCTGCCCTCGGCTAGACTGCCCGAATGGACAGCCCCACACCAAACGTCATCGTCATCGGCGCCGGAATGGGTGGTCTGGCGGCTGCGATCCGGCTTGCCGCCGCAGGCTCTGCCGTCACACTTGTCGAAGCGGCGGCCACCCCCGGTGGCAAGATGCGCACCCTGCCCTCGCCCGCCGGGCCGGTCGATGCCGGTCCAACCGTGCTGACCCTGCGGCAGGTGTTCGACGATCTTTTCGCGCTGGCCGGTGAACGGCTGGAGGATCACCTGACCCTCTTGCCGCAAACCGTTCTCGCCCGGCACTGGTGGGACGGCGGCAGCCGCCTTGACCTGACCGGCGACCCCGCAACCGACGCCGCCGCCATCGCCACCTTTGCCGGCGACCGCGAGGCCGCCGCCTTCCGCCGCTTTGACCGGCTGGCGCAGGCCTTGCACCACGCCTTCGACGCGCCGGTGATGCAGGCACCAAAGCCGCAGCTTACCGCGATCCTCCGCGCCACCCTTGCCCGCCCCGCGCTTTGGCCCGTCCTTCTGCCCGGCCTGTCCCTGTCGGGCCTCTTGCACCGCCAGTTCCGCGACCCGCGCCTTGTCCAGCTTTTCGCCCGCTACGCCACCTATGTCGGCGGCAGACCCACCCATGCGCCGGGTGTCCTTGCGCTGATCTGGCGGGCCGAGGCGGCTGGCGTCTGGGCGGTCGAAGGCGGGATGCACCGACTTGCGCTGGCGCTGGCAGACCTTGCAACACGGCTGGGAGTCACCCTGCTCCTGTCCACCCCCGCGCGGCGGATCGTGCGGCAGGGCGGGCGGGTCACGGGGGTGCAGTTGCAGGACGGGACCACCCTGCCCTGCGCGGCCTGCGTCTTTGCCGGTGACCCGGCAGCACTGGCGGCAGGCCATCTGGGCGAAGGTCTTGGCGCGGCAGTTCCGGCGCGCGGCACGACTCCCCGCAGCCTGTCGGCCTGGGTCTGGTCCTTCGCCGCCAAGGTCGAAGGGCCGCTTGCCGCCGATCTGATCCACCACAACGTCTTCTTCTCGTCTGATCCGAAGGCCGAGTTCGGCCCCCTCGCCAAGGGCGAAATGCCCATGGCCCCAACGCTTTACATCTGCGCCGAGGATCGCGCTGCGGGGGCCGTCCCAACCGGCCCCGAACGGTTCGAGATCATCATCAACGCCCCCCCGGGCCGCCCCGACCACCCAGAGGACTTCGCCCGATGCCACGCCCGAACCTTTCAACGCCTGCGCCAGATGGGGCTGACCTTCACGCCCGAGCCGGGTCCGGCGGGGTTGACGACGCCCGCGATGCTGGACCGGCTTTTCCCGGGATCGGACGGGTCGATCTACGGCAGGAGCCCGGAGGGAACCTTCGCCGCCTTCGCGCGGCCGCAGGCCCGGACGGCGCTGCCGGGCCTTTATCTGGCGGGGGGCGGGGCGCATCCGGGGGCTGGGGTGCCGATGGCGGCGCTCTCCGGCAAGCACGCGGCGGCGGCGGTCCTAGCGGACCTGACTTCAGCGTCCATGTCGCGCCCGATGGCTATGCCTGGTGGTACCTTGACGGGGTCTCAGACGACGGCACGCGCGCCGTCTCGGTGATTGGCTTCATCGGGTCGGTGTTTTCGCCGTGGTATCGCTGGTCGGGCCGGAAATCCCCGCAGAACCACGTCTGCCTGAACGTCGCGACCTACGGCCCCGGCGGCCGCTTCACGATGACGGATCGTGGCCGCGCCGCCCTGCGCCAGTCGCCCGACCGGCTGCAGATCGGGCCATCGTCAATGCACTGGACCGGGCGCGAGTTGGTGGTGGAGGTGAACGAGGTCTCCTCGCTTCCCATGGTGTCCCGCGTGCAGGGGACAATCACCCTGACGCCCGAGGCGCTGACCGGGGTCGAGGCCCGGCTCACGCCCGACGCCAGCCACACCTGGCGCCCCTTCGCGCCCATCGCCCGGATCAAGGTGGACCTGAGCCAAGGCCACTCCTGGGAAGGCCACGGCTACTGGGACGCGAATTTCGGCACGGCGGCGCTGGAGGCGGATTTCCGGTTCTGGACCTGGGGGCGCTTTCCGCTAAAGGACCGCACCGTCTGTTTCTACGACGCTACCCGCCGCGACGGGTCAACCCTTGCCCTTGGGGTCGAGGTCCTGCGCGACGGGACCGTGCAAGAGATCGCGCCTCCACCCGTCACCCCGTTTCGCCGCAGCCTCTGGGCGGTCCGGCGCGAGACGCGGGCCGACCCGGGGTTTCACCCGTCCCAGAAGATGAGCCTTCTGGACGCGCCGTTCTACTCGCGCAGTCTGGTGGAAACGAAAATCGACGGCGAGGTGACAACCGGGGTGCATGAGGCGCTGGACCTTGTGCGTTACCGCCAACCCTGGCTTAAGCCGATGATCGCCGTGCGCGTGCCACGCCGGCCGGGATGGAGCTTCAAGGACCGATGAACGGGGAAAACACCCCGGATGGGAAGCGGTGCCCCTGCCCGGGACACCCGCCTCAGGCCCCCACCGGCCCCCGCGCCTCAACCGGGTTCAGGCGGACCATCTCGAAGTTGAGCGCCCCGGCAATGCTGACCCAGATCACATAGGGCACGAACATCAGCCCCGCCCAAAAGTCGATCGTGAAGAACACAACACAGGTCGCCGTCACCGACAGCCACAGCCCCGCCATCGGCACCAACGCCGCCCGCATCCGCTTCAGCCCGAAGAACACCGGGGTCCACAAGGTGTTGAAGGCAATCTGCACCGACCACAGCGCCAGTCCAAGGCTCGCCCCCTCAAACGTCGCAGCACGGGCGGCGGCGGCGGACATCAGCAGGTACAGCGACGTCCACGCCACCGGGAACACCCAGTTCGGCGGCGTCCAGCTGGGCTTTTTCAGCGCCACATACCAAGGCCCGGTGGGAAACAGCGCCCCGGTCGCCGCGGCGGCACCGCAGGCGGCAAGATAGATGAAGAACAACCCGTAATCCATGCGCGGCACCCCTTTCCCAAGGGAGATAGGGCGGATCGGCCCCTGTCACAACCGCTTAGGCGGAAAGTCCCCGGTCACGGGCCTCAAGCTGGGCCAGAACGCTGAGAAGCGCGTCACTTCTGCCTTTCGAGGGCGATTGCTGGGCGGCCGCGCGCACGAGGAAGGCAACCTCCTCCACCGGGGGGGCGTGCAGGACCGGCGGGCGCGGCATGATGGCCGTACCCCCGGCCTTGAGCGTGGCAAGCCCCAGCCAGCCCAGTTTTCGAGCGCGGCCCGTCCGGGCGCGGGCTGTGATGCTGTCATGGTTCTGCCGGCGCACGGCACTGCCGATCCCGGCATAGATCATCCGGGCGGCCATGATGCCGGGGCGGCAGCCAAGCGGCAGGGCCGCGACGCCAGCCTCGGACCTTGCGTAAAGGCGGTCGGCTTCGGTCAGCAGCCGCGCTGTGGCAAGGCGGATGGCGGGGGTTGCGGCGGGGTTGGCAAGCCAATCCTCAGGATCAACCCCGGCGGCAGTCAGCCAGTCAACCGGCAGGTACAGGCGGCCCGCGCGGGCATCTTCGCCCACATCGCGGGCGATGTTGGTCAGTTGCATCGCAAGGCCAAGGTCGCAGGCCCGGGCAAGCGCGTCACTGTCGCGAACCCGCATCAGGACGCACATCATCGCCCCCACGGCAGCGGCGACACGGGCGGAATAGGCAAGGACGCCGGACAGGTCATCATAGCGCCGACCGACCGCATCCCACGCCATGCCCTCAAGCAAAGCGTCAGGCAGCGCGCGGGGCATCTGGAATTCCTCCACCACAGCGGCAAAGGCGCGGTCGGCGGGCGAGTTCACCGGGCAGCCGCCATAGACCCGGTCAAGACGATCCCGCAGCCGCAGAACAGCGGCGGTCTTGTCGTGGCCTTCATCCACGGCATCGTCGGCAAGGCGACAGAAGGCATAAAGCGCCAAAGCCGGATCCCGGACCCGGGCCGGCAGCAGGCGCGAGGCGGCGTGGAACGACAGCGACCCCGTCCGAATGGCGGCGCGGCAGGCATCCAGATCGGCTGGGGCGATGTTGCTTTTGGTCATTCGGCGGCCATGGGCAGGGGCAGGTCGGCAACCCGCACGCTTGGCGCCGGGATCAGCCCTGCGGTGACTTCGGCAGTGCCGATCACCCCCGGCACACCCGCGCCGGGGTGGGTGCCTGCACCGCAAAGGTACAGGCCCGGCACTTCCTCGGACACGTTATGGGGCCGGAAATACGCCGATTGCAGGATGCGGGGTTCCAGCGAAAAGCCCGCGCCGAAGGGCGAAAGGTAGCGGTCGCGGAAGGTTTCTGGCGTGAAGGTGACCTCGGCGCTGATCCGGTCACGGAACCCGGGGATCAGGCGCTGTTCCAGCACATCGGCCATGCGGTTTCGGTAGGTCTCGGTCTCAGCCGCCCAGTCGGCAGCATTGTGGCCAAGGTGGGGGACAGGGCTGAGGACGTAGAAGGTATCATCGCCCGCGGGGGCGGCGGAGGGGTCTGTCACCGTGGGCCGGTGGACATAAAGGCTCATGTCCTTGGCAAGCCGCCCTGCGCGGAAAATGTCGCGGATGTGGTCCTTGTAGCGGGGGCCGACGACGATGGTGTGGTGGCCGGCATCGGGCCACATGTCACGCGTGCCCTTGGTGCCGAAATACCAGACGAACAACCCCATCGACCAGCGGGCGCGGGCCATGCGCTTGTCCGTCCAGCGGCGCTTTGCATGGTTGCGCAGGAGCTGGCCGTAGGTAAAGCCCGGGTCGGCGTTCGAGACGACCACTTCGGCGTCCAGCCTGCGCCCGTCTTTCAGCGTGGCCCCGGAAGCGCGGCCATGGGTGACGGTGATCTCATCCACCTCTTGCCCCAGAAGGACGCGCCCGCCCTGCCCTTCGATCACGGCGACCATGGCATCGGCAATCGCTTGCACCCCGCCCATGGCGTAGTGGACGCCAAAGGACGCCTCCAGATGGCTGACAAGCGAATACATGCTGGTGACGCGGAACGGATCGCCCCCGATGAACAGCGGGTGAAACGACAGCGCAAAGCGCAGATGGGGGTCTTTCACGCGGGCGGCGGCATGAGAGTGCACGGATTTGTCGGCGCGGTACCAGACGAACTTGGGCAGGACCTTGATCAGGTCCATCAGCTTGTGCATCGGGCGGCGACCCAGATCTTCGAAGCCGAAACTGTAGCGGGCCTTGGCATCGGTCAGGAACCGCTGGTAGCCGGGCAAGTCGGCGGGCGACACGCGGGCAACCTCAGCTTCCATCGCGGCGGCGCCGGTGCGCATGGTGAAACGCTCGCCGTCGTCGAACCGGATCTCGTAGAACGGGTCCATCGGCCGCAGGTCCACATCGGCGTGGAAATCGCGCCCGCAGGTGGCCCAGAGGTCGCGCAGGATCTGCGGGACGGTGACGATCGTCGGGCCAAGGTCGAAGCGGTACCCGTCCTTGGTGATGGAGGACCCACGGCCGCCGGGGCGGTCCAGCCGGTCAACCACGGTGACCCGCCAGCCCTTGGCGCCCAGTCGCATCGCGGTGGCAAGCCCGCCAAGTCCAGCGCCGATCACCAGCGCCTCCCCTTGGCCGGGGAGTGTTTCGGGGCGGGGTCTGATGGGGTGCGCTGTGGTCATGGGAAAGGATGATAGAGTGTCTAGCCAGATTTACAACTGTGCAGATCATGCGGCAAAACAGCCCCTTCCCGTAGGGGTATTTTGCGGTAGAGTGTCAGTATAACGTTACACTGGACCGCAGATGCCCATCGCCACCCTTAGCCTGTTTCGATTTGAGGGCCTTGGCCCGAAGCTGTGGGTCATCAGCCAGATGGCAGCGGCGCGACTGGCCTTGCGGCGCGAACCGCATCTGATGTTCTGGAAACTCTGCGGCTCGGGCACGGGCGAAGGTTTCACGCCAAAGCCGAACTGGGGCGTCTGGGCCATCCTTGCCGCCTGGCCCGATGCGGCAACGGCGCAGACCGGCATGGCGCAAAGCCCGGTCTGGCGGCGCTGGCGGGCCCATGCGACCGAGGCGTGCACGATCACCCTGTCGCCCTTGTCGGCGCGGGGGTCATGGGCCGGGGTGAACCCGTTCGTCCCCGAATCCCATCCGGCCGATCCCCAAGGCCCCTTGGCCGTGCTGACCCGGGCCAGCGTCAAGCCGGGCCGGGCGCTGCGGTTCTGGCGGCGGGTTCCCGACATCTCGGCGGTGATCGGGCAAGACCCGAATGTGCTGTTCAAGATCGGCATCGGCGAGGTGCCGCTGTTGCACCAGATCACCTTTTCGATCTGGCCCGATGCCGTCAGCATGACCCATTTTGCACGGGGGGACGGCCCGCATGGCCGTGCCATCGCCGCCGTGCGCGCCGAGGGCTGGTTTACCGATGAGCTTTACGCCCGCTTCCGCGTTCTGGGGGTTGAGGGGCGCTGGAACGGCGCGCCATTGCTGTCCCGCGGCGGCCTTGCGGGTGCCCCCCCACCCTCTCCCTCCCCCACGAGGGGGGAGGGAAGTGACCCCCTTGCCGCCGCCTTGGCAGTTGCGCCGCTGGGTGTCCGGGCTGATACTGCGACCTGCCCATGGTCACCCCCGACCTCGACCCCTGCCGAATGAGGCTACGATGACCAAGACCCATACACCACGCCAGCCTTTCCCCTTCTCGGCCATCGTCGGGCAAGAGGACATGAAATCCGCGATGACCCTGACGGCCATTGATCCCGGCATCGGCGGCGTCCTTGTCTTTGGCGACCGGGGAACCGGAAAATCTACCGCCGTCCGGGCGCTGGCCGCCCTCTTGCCACCGATCGAGGCGGTGGAGGGTTGCCCGATCAACGCCCCCCGCCGTGACCTGTGCCCGCCTTGGGCGCAAGGGGTGACGGACCGGATGGTGACCAAGCCGACGCCGGTGGTTGATCTCCCGCTGGGCGTGACCGAGGACCGGGTGGTGGGTGCGCTGGACATCGAACGCGCGCTGACGCGGGGGGAAAAGGCGTTTGAACCCGGCCTTCTGGCGCGGGCGAACCGGGGGTATCTTTACATTGACGAGGTCAACCTGCTGGAGGACCACATCGTTGACCTCCTTCTCGACGTGGCCCAATCGGGCGAGAACGTGGTGGAGCGGGAGGGGCTTTCGATCCGCCACCCGGCACGATTCGTGCTGGTGGGATCGGGCAACCCTGAGGAGGGCGAGCTTCGTCCGCAGCTTCTGGACCGCTTCGGTCTGTCGGTGGAAGTGACCAGCCCGAGGGACATCGAAACGCGGGTCGAGGTGATCCGCCGCCGCGATGCCTATGAAAACCAGTATGACAAGTTCATGAAGACCTGGCGGGTGATGGACGCTGGACTGCGCAACCAGATCCTCGCCGCGCGTGAGGCTTTGCCGAAGCTGAAGACGCCCGGCGTGGTCTTGCATGACTGCGCGGCCCTTTGCCTTGCGCTTGGGTCTGACGGTCTGCGAGGTGAGCTGACGCTCTTGCGCGCCGCCCGCGCCTTGGCCGCGTTCGAGGGCGACACCGCCGTGCGCCGCACCCATTTGCGCCGGGTGGCCCCCATGGCCCTGTCCCACCGCCTGCGCCGCGACCCGCTGGATGAGGCCGGGTCGGCCGCCCGCGTGGGCCGGACGCTGGCGGAGGTTCTGCCCTGACCGACATGACTGCCATCCCCGACCCCGTGACGGCCCTGCCGGAGTTTTCTCCAGCCTGGGCCCGGGTGCGGCTGGCCTTGATGGCTTTGGCGGTGGACCCTGCGGGTCTGGGTGGCCTTTGGCTGCGGGCAAGGTCGGGGCCGGTGCGGGATGCGGTAACCGGGGCGCTGACAGCGCTGCCCTTGCCGGTCCGGCGGTTGCATCCATCGCTTGGGGATGAGGCGCTGTTTGGCGGGTTGGACCTGACGGCGACACTTGCCGAGGGGCGGCAGGTGCGGACCGAAGGTCTGCTGGCGCAGCCTTCGGCCTTGGTGCTGACCATGGCGGAACGCTGCCCCGCCGGACTGGCCGCGCGGCTGGCGCAAGCTTTGGACCATCCCAGGCACTGCCTTGTCGCGCTGGACGAAGGTGCCGAGGCGGAGGAGGCTTTGCCGAGGGCTTTGGCCGACAGACTGGCGCTGTTTCTGTCATTGGACGACATCCCCTTGGCCGAGGCTCTGCCGCTGGCGCTGGACCTCGAACAGATCGCCACAGCCCGGGCGCGGTTCCTGAAGCTGCGGGTGCCGCCCCGCGCGGCCGTCACGTTGACGGGGGTGGCGGGCAGCCTTGGCATCACATCGCTGCGCGCGCCGCTGCTGGCCTTGCGGCTGGCGCGGGTGCTGGCCGCCTTGCGCGGTCATGCCGGGGTGCGGGCCGAGGATGTGACGACAGCGGCGGAACTGGTCTTCGCCCACCGCGCCACGCGCTGGCCAGAGGCGGCAGAGGACCAACCCCCGCCCCCCGCCCCCGACACTGAAAACGAGGGCGACAGCGACGGTGAAAACCGCCCCGACCCCGGCGACATTCCGGAAGAACTGGTGTTGGAGGCCGTCCGCGCCGCCCTGCCCGAAGCCCTGTTGGACCGGCTGGCCATCGCCCGCGCCGCCCGCGCGACTGGGGGCGCCACCGGATCGGGTGAGGCGCGGCCGGGCCACAGCCACGGGCGGCCCCTGTCGGCGCGGCCGGGCCGGCCGTCAGCAGGCCTGCGGCTGGACCTGATTGCCACCTTGCGCGCCGCCGCTCCGTGGCAGGGGATGCGGCGGAAAACGGCTCTGCAGGACCGTCTGGTGCATATCCGCCCCGCTGACCTGCGGATCAAACGCTATCAGGAACGCAACGAACGTGTGCTGATCTTTGCCGTCGACGCCTCGGGTTCCGCCGCTTTGGCCCGGCTGGCTGAGGCGAAGGGGGCGGTCGAACTCCTCCTCGCCCGGGCCTATGCCCGGCGCGACCATGTGGCGCTGATCGCCTTTCGCGGTGCGGGGGCGGAGCTGATCCTGCCGCCGACGCGGTCCTTGGTGCAGACAAAGCGGCGGTTGGCAGGGTTGCCGGGCGGCGGGGGCACGCCTTTGGCGGCGGCCCTGCAGATGGCGCAGGACACGGCGATCCGGGCGCGGGCCAAGGGGCTGACGCCGGTCTTGGCGCTGCTGACCGATGGGCGGGCGAATGTGGCGCTGGATGGCTCCCCGGGCCGTGCGAGGGCCGAGGCTGAGGCGGTGGTGGCCGCGAAGGCCTGGCGTCGGGCGGGGTTCGCGGGTGTAGTGATCGACACGGCCGCCCGGCCACAGGACGGACTTCGCGCGCTGTCGGCCATCTTGGGCGCGGCCTATCTGCCCTTGCCGCGCGCCACGGCGGAACGTCTGTCATCGGCCCTTGAGGCGGCGCTGACGCCGTTGCAAGCTGGCTGAGATGCCGAACACCCTTCCCCCCGACTGGCCGTTTCGCGGCGAAGCGCGGCAAGTGCGTGCCCGCCCGCATGACTGGTGCGTGATCGACCATGCCCCCGGTCAAGGATCGGGCCCTACGGCGCTCCTGTTGCATGGCGCCGGGGCCTCGGGCCATTCGTTCCGCCATCTGATCCCGGCCCTGCACGGCTGGCGCTGCATCGTGCCGGACCTGCCGGGACAAGGCTTCACCCGCCCCGGGTCGCGCACGCGCTTCGGGATCGAACCGATGGCCGAAGACCTTGCCACGCTGCTGGCACAGGAAGGCTGGCAGCCCGAGGTGGTGATCGGCCATTCCGCCGGTGCGGCGCTGGCGTTGCAACTGTCGACGTTGATCCCGCTCCGGGCGGTGGTGGGGGTCAACGCCGCCCTGGGCCAGTTCGATGGTGCTGCGGGCTTTCTGTTCCCCCTGCTGGCGCGGGCCTTGTCGGTGACGCCCTTCGTGCCTTCGGTCATCAGTCGGCTGTGGGGGACCGAGGGCAAGATCCGCAGCCTTCTCGACAATACCGGGTCGCCCCTCGATGCCGAAGGCGTGGAGCAATACCTGACGCTGGTGCAGAAGGCGGCCCATGTCGATGGCACGCTGGGCATGATGGCGCAGTGGCGGATCGACCGGCTGATGGCGCGGGCACCGCAGATGACGGTGCGGACGCTGCTTCTGGCAACGGCGGGTGACAGAATCGTGCCGCCACGGGTGTCACGCCAGGCGGCCGGGATGCTGCCGCGCGCGGACTATCTGGAACTGCCGGGGCTAGGGCATCTGGCGCATGAGGAAGACGCAAGCGCGGTGGCGCAGGCGATCACCGGCTGGCTCGCGCGCTGAACGGGCGGGCCGGGCGCAAATCTTTTCGAAAAGATTTGCAAATTCCTTCGAAGGAATTTGGTCCCGGGCGCCCTAGCGCAGGGACGCGGACATTGCGCCGAAGATACGGTCCATGTGTTCAGTCAGGTAGATCCGCAGCCATGGGGTGAACTGGTCTGGCGTCCGCAAAACCTCGGCCGACAGGTCGTACAGGTCCACCCAGCGGACCGCCTGCACTTCGGCCGGGTTCGGCTGGATGCGCAGGTCGGACGCGGCCTCGGCCACGAAGATATCGACCAGCTCATGCTCGATCAGCCCGCTGCCGACATCGGCGCGGTATTCCACGCGGCCCGCGAAGGCGGGGTAAAGACCGGTGATCCCCAACTCTTCCCGCAGGCGGCGCACGGCGCAGGTGGCGGGGTCTTCCTCCCACCTTGGGTGGGTGCAGCAGGTGTTGGCCCAAAGCCCCGGCGTGTGATACTTGCCCGCCGCGCGTTGCTGGATCAGGACGCGCGGCCCATCCAGCACAAAGACCGACACCGCCTTGTGCCGCAGGCCGCGCTGATGAACCTCCAGCTTGCCAAGGGGTTGCAAGCGGCCATCCACCCAGGCGGGGATCATTTCTTCAAGGCTTCCGTCCATCATCAGGTCCAGCTTGGTTTCACCCAGCCCATCAGGTGTGCCACATTCTTCACACCGATCTTCAGATGGGCCAAGGGTCGCGCGGCGACCAGTTTCTTGTTCATATAGGCCTCGAACGTCAGCTTCTGCACGTCGATGTCATGGCAGAGGCTGACAAAGCGTTCGCGCCGATCATCGGACTTGTAATAGGCATCCTGCATCGACCGCAGGACCTTGAACACGGTCTTGTTGTCTTTCATGAACAGCTTGCGCGCCAGTTTCAGGTCACGGACCTTGCCCGAGGCCAGGGCCGCCTGTGCCGCCGTCGCCGCCACCCGGCCCCCCAGCATGGCGTAGTAAATCCCCTCACCCGAGCTTGGCGCCACCACCCCCGCCGCATCACCCGCAAGCACTACGTCGCGGCCATTGTCCCAGCGGTCCAGCGGCTTGAGCGGGATCGGCGCGCCCTCACGGCGGATCGTCTCGCACCCGGTCAGACCGGCCGAGGCGCGCAGGGCGGCCGTCGCCTCTTTAAGGTTCACGCCGTCGATGCCCGTGCCCATGCCCACGCTGGCCTGTGCACCATGCGGGAAGACCCAGCCGTAGAAATCCGGGGAAATCCGGCCGTCATAGATCACGTCGCAGCGTCCGGGGTCATAGTCGGCGTTGGCGGCGGCCAGCGCCTCGGGCGCCTTGATGATCTCATGATAGGCGATGACGTAAGGAATCTTGTCGCCGCCCGGAACCTCATCCCGTGCCACCACCGACCGCGCGCCGTCGGCGCCGATGATGAGTTTCGTCAAGCTGCGCCGTTCCTCGCCGCTGGCCTTGTCGCGCCAGACGACATGGGTGCCTGCGCTGTCGCGTTCGATCCGCAGATAGGTGCCGGTCAACCGCTCCGCCCCGGCCTTCGCCGCACGGACACGCAGGAATTCGTCGAAATGTTCACGATCCACCATGCCGACATAGCCATTCTCGATATGGATATCGACCGACCGCCCCGTGGGCGAGATCATGCGCGCGGTGTTCACCTTGGCGACGATGTAGTCGTCGGGGATCGCGAAATCCTTGATCGCGCGCGGCGGGATCGCGCCACCGCAAGGCTTGATCCTTCCGTCACGGTCCAGCATCGCCACCCGCTTGCCCGCGCGGGCAAGGTCTTCGGCAGCCGTTGCCCCGGAAGGCCCGCCGCCCACAACGAAGACGTCATAGGTCATGTCATTCTCCCGGAACCAGATGAGGGGTCGGCGCGCGCAAACGGCCGCCGTCGATGATCCGCCAGGCCATCAGGCCCGCGGCGAGGAAAAGGGCGGCTTCAATCAGAAACACAAGGCCGAAGGCGTCAGCCGTATCGCCCGACAGGCGCAAGACATCGACCAGCGCCGCCCCGGCAAACCCGCCAAGGCCCTGTGCGATGGCTTGCGACGCGCCCCAGACGCCCATCCGCGTGCCTTCACGCCCGGACCTGCCCTGCCCCGCCAACTGCATCATCGCCCCGATCGAGGCGATGGCGAACATGCCGGAAAACACGCCCAGCAAAGTGACCGCCGGGGTCAGGAACCCGATGCCCAACTGCCCCAGCGAGGCAATCAGCAGCAGCATGACCGCCGACCCGACACAGCCGGTGGTGACCCAGACCCGCAAGGTGCCGATCTTCAGGAACGACACCGCGATGCCTACGGCCAGCATGCCGACGAACATGCCCCCGTGCTGCGCGCCGGACAGGCTGGTCGACTGGCCGGGGGAATAGGCGAAGACAAGGCCCGCATAGGGCTCAAGGATCAGTTCCTGCAAGAAGAAGGCGGTCATCGACAGGAAGATGAACAGCGTGAACACGCGGGTGCGGGTTTCAGACCAGACCTCGGCCAGACCCTTCAGCAGCGGGGTATCGTCCGGCAGGCGGGTGGGGATGACGCGGCGCTCGATCCCCCAGATGGCGGCAGAGGTCAGGGCGACCGCGCCGACAGCCACCACAGCCACGATGACCATCAGGCGTTGGGGCGAATAGGGGTCAAGCAGCGCGCCGATCACGCCGGATGTGACGGCAATCCCGAAGATCATCAGCAGCCAAGTGATCGTCGCCGCCGCCGCCCGCCGGTCGGGCGCGCAGCCCGAGGCCAGAAGCGCCAATAGCGAGGTGCCCGAGGCCCCGGCCCCAAGCCCGATCAGCACATAGGCCAGCACCGACACCGCCAGCCCCCAGCCCTGCCCCGCAATCCCCATCGCCACCATCAGCGACGCAAGGAACGCCCCCGACGACAGAATCGCCATCCCACCGATGATGAACCGCGTGCGGTTGCCTTGCGCGTCAGACCAGAAGCCCCAGCTGGGCCGGGTGATCTGCACGAAGGAATGCAGCGCCACCAGCGCGCCTGACAGCATCGCGGGCAGCGCCAGTTCCACCACCATCAGCCGGTTCAGGGTCGATGTCGTCAACACCACTACCGCGCCAAGGCACAGCTGCACCAGACCAAGCCGGACGATCTGGGTCCAGCTCAGTGTCATGCCAGACCCCGCAGCGCAAAGGCGGTGACCATCATGCCGCTGACGTAAAGGACGACCCCGGTGCCGTTATACCACGGCGCCTTGGCCTTGGGATCGCGCAGCATGACCCGCATCGCGGCCAGTTGCGCCACCAAAAGCGCGGTGACGGCCAGCGCGTGCCAAGGCGCGCCCATGACCAGAAGGAAGCAGATCACCAGAAGCTGCGCCATTCCCATCACCGTGCAGGCGATCTTGGCGGCCACTTCCGGGCCAAGCACCACAGGCAGCGACCGCACGCCATGCTGACGGTCACCCTCCAATGCCTTGAAATCGTTCAGCGTCATGATCCCATGCGCCCCAAAGGCGTACAGGGCGGCCATCATCACCACCTCAAACCGCGGGGCAGCGTTCAGAAGCACCGCAGCGCCGGTGAACCATGGCAGGCCCTCATACGAAAGACCCACCAGCCCCGGCCCCCACCAGCCCGACCGCTTCAGCCGGATCGGTTCGGCGCTATAGGCCCATGCGGCGATGACGCCAACCACGGTCGCCCCAAAGCCCCAGGGGCCAAGCAGCCAACCCACCGCCAGCGACAGCCCCGTCATCGCCAGCGCGATCCAAAGGCCCCAGCGCCCGGGAATCCGGCCCGAGGGGATCGGGCGGTCCGGTTCGTTCACTGCATCGACGTGGCGGTCGCACCAGTCATTCGCGGCCTGGCTCATCCCGCAGACGATGGGGCCAGCAAGGACCATGCCCAGAACCACGGTCTGCCAGTTCGCGCCAAGCGGGATGCCAGAGGATACCGCGCCACAGAGAAACGCCCAGATCGGCGGGAACCATGTGATCGGCTTGATCAGCCGCAGCATGGCGCGCGGTTCGGGGTATTGGCGGGCGGGGACGATGGAGCTGACAGTCATGTGTCAATTAAACCTTACACCGGGGAGTCAGGCAAGCACAGAATTGTCGCTGGCAGGCGCAGGGCGGATGGTTTCAGTCGATCACCCGCCCCGGGCTTGACACGGGGCCTCGTACGTCATCGGGCACAGGGGCACCGGAGGAGGCCCCGGGTCAAGCCCGGGGCGGGTGCGGGGTTCTGCTATCTCTGGTGCAGGGTGAAGCGGCTGGCTGATGGCGTCTCTGTGGTTTCGACCCGGGCGGCTGGCCAGACCAGCGCCTGATAAAGCCGGGAGAAGACGGCCGCGTGCCAGTGGCAGTGCCGACCGGCACCGGGGGTCAGGGGGTTGTTCTCGATCTCGACGATCAGGGGACGGTGGCCCGTCACGCGAAACTGCCCGGAACCCGCGAAGGTCCAGGCGTGGCGGGTGATGGCGGCGGTCAGAAGCCTTGCGCCCAAAGGCGCGGGCAGCGCCCGGATCAGCGCCTTGGCCGGGCCGGGGATGCGGTTGGCAAGGATGTAATCGGCGGTGGCCGCACCCGCCTTGGCCATCAGCGCCTCGGCCCGGTCCGGCAGATCGCGGTAGACCGTCAGGTGTACCGCGCGGCAGGCAACTTCAGGCCACATCCCGGCATCTTCAGGCGGGACCACCTGCCCCGCCGATTGCATCAGCCGGTCACGGGCGGCGCGGCCAACCTCTCGGTCCAGCACCGCCACCAGTTGCAGGATGGCGTTCGGCCCAATCCGCGCGCCATCCTCGATGATGGGCGAACCGCCATCCATGGTTACTCTGCCGGTTCCTGCATCTGCTCACGCCCGCCACCGCAGGCCATGGGGCTCAGGTCAGGTACGGCACGATCCTTGGCGCGTTCCTTCATCTGGGCGCGCACCGCCTCTTGCCGCTCTTTGTGCTTGCGGCTGCGTTCGGCGCTGGCTTCCCAATCGGCGACCTGCGCTTCGGCAATCGTGCGGGTCTCGTCAAAATGGAAATCGACCTGCCCCTTGGTCTGCGGGCCCCAGTAACCGGCCTTGCCAAGATCATAGAAAGTGCGCCCGACCCCGGCCTTGATGAAGGCCTTGAGGCACCCCAGCAGATAGCGCCGCCGGAACCCCGTCCCGCGCCACGGATAGTGGAACAGGGCCTTGCGCATGTAGAAACGGCGGTAGTTCTTCATCACCCCGTCAAGCAGTTCCCCCCGCGTCATCGCTGCGGGCTTCATGATGGGAGTGACGAAGTTATACTTCGAAAAATCAAAGACTTCGACCTGATCCTTGATCTCTTGGAACAGGGGCGTAAAGGGCCATGGCGTGTACATCGACCAGTTGGCAAGATCGGGCTGCCAGTCCCATGCCATCTTGAAGGTCTCCTCCAACGTCTCCGGCGTCTCGTTGTCGAGGCCCACGATGAACTGCGCCTCGGTGAAGATGTCGGCCTCACGCAGCAGGCGGATGGCTTCCTTGTTCTCCTCGACCTTGGTTTCCTTGTTGAAGAGATCCAGCTTCAACTGCGCCGCCGCTTCGGTACCAAGCGACACATGCACCAGCCCCGCCTTGCGGTAGAATTTCAGCAGGTCACGGTCGCGGTAGATGTCGGTGACGCGGGTGTTGATGCCCCATTTCACCCGGTCGTTCAGGCCGCGGTCGATCAGTTCCTGACAGAACTCCACAAACTTCTTCTTGTTGATCGTGGGCTCCTCATCCGCGAGGATGAAGAAGCCGACGCCATGGTTTGTCACCAGATCCTCAATCTCATCCGCCACCTTCTTGGGGTCGCGCACGCGGTAGTCGCGCCAGAATTTCCACTGGCTGCAGAAGCTGCAGGTGAAGGGACAGCCCCGCGCCATGTTGGGGATGGCGACCTTCACGCCAAGCGGGATGTAGATGTAATGCGGCCAGTCGATCAGCGTCCAGTCGGGGCGGATGCTGTCAAGGTCCTTGACGGTGGGCGCGGCCTGGGTGGCCACGATCTCGGTCCCGTCAAGGAAGGCGAGGCCCTTGATCTGGCGGCGGTTCGCAGGCCATTGGCCATCCCGCACCGCTTCGGCAAGGGCGAGCATGATCTCCTCACCCTCCCCCCGCACGATCACGTCAACCCAAGGTGCCTCGGTCAGGACCTGACGGAACATGAAGGTGGCATGCACGCCGCCCAGCACCCGCACCGCGTTCGGGATCGCTTCCGCCGCCAGCTTCAGCACCTCTTCCGCCGCATAGATCGACGGGGTGATCGACGTGACGCCGATGATGTCCGGCTGCAGCTCTACCAGTCGTTCCCGCAGGTCTTCGCCGCTGACATGCATCGTCATCGCGTCGATGAAGTGGATGTCGTCAAACCCCTTGGCCTTCAGCGCACCGGCCAGATAGGCGACCCAGGCAGGCGGCCAGTTCCCCGCAATCTCGGCCCCGCCCGAGTGGTAGTTGGGATGGACGAAGACGATGCGCATGGCGGCTCTCCCTTGTGTCAACTTATGTTGACAGGCGGGAGGGCGGCTTTCATTGATTTAGGTCAAACGGCTCGAAACCGGGCTATTCGCCGTCGCGGTTCAGGATGCCATACTTGCGCAGCTTCACATACAGCGACTGGCGCGAAAGGCCCAGCATGTCAGCCGCGGCCACCCGGTTGTTGCGGGTCAACTCCAGCGCGGTTTCGATACACATCTTTTCGATGACATCGGTGGTTTCCGCCACGATGTCCTTGAGCGTGGAGGACCCCACCAGTTCCATCACCGACCGTGAGCCTTCGTCAGGCAACCCGCCATTGGCACGGCGCATCGTCTCGGCCCGGCTGGCATCGCGGATCACCAGAACCAGCACCGGATTGGGCCGGTCGTTCAGCCAGCTGGCCGACAGTTCCACCGCGATCTGGCCAGAAAAATCCGTGGTCAGGCGCGTGGCGTAAAGCCGAAGCTGCCCGGTGCGCTTGACGTTGTCCAGAAGCACCCGCAGGTCCACCTGGCCCCGCACCAGATAATCGGCGATGGACCGGCCGCGCACGGCGGCAATGCCGCTGGCGTCGGTCAGGTTCAGGAACGCCTCGTTCGCCGCGCGGATCACGCCATCGGCGTCGGCAAAGACGATGCCATCGACGCCTTCATGATAAAGCCGCTGCAGATTCTCGCCCAACTCGTCCGAGGCAAGCGATGCCCGTTCCGCAGGATCAATCAGGCACAGCAGGATCCGCTCACCCGCGGCACGGAACAGTTTCGGCGTGACCAGCACGCGGCGCTGCGACCGGCGGGCCGTAACTTCGACCGGGGTGGCGGCATCGACCGTGGCAATGTTGGCAAGCGCTTCCAGAAACTCGCCCCGCCTCCGGCCGTCGAACTCCTGCGCGACGGCAGTGCCGATGAGTTCGGGCCGCGCGCCACCCAGCAGCACAGCCGCCGCCGGGTTCAGATCGGTGATCCGGCCTGAGGACATGGAGACGAGCATCACCGGGTCGCGCGTCATTTCCATCAGCACGCGGTAGCGGGTATCCAGTTCGCGCTGCGCCTCATAGTCACGCTCCAGCGCCAGCTGGGCCGTGACCAGCTGCTGCTGCACTTCCGCCAACGGGCGCAGGTCGCGGCCCAGCATCAGGATGGACCCGTCCGGCCCCATACGGTGCATCGAATAGCGCACCGGGAAATCCCAGCTTTGCTGCGTGGCGTGGTTCAACTCGATCGTCTGGCTGCGGCGCCCCCCCTCAAGATCGGCCAGCCGCAAGGCCAGCTTGCGCTGGCTTTCCTCGGTCAGGATGTCGGGAAGCTGCATCCCCTCCCAGTCGGTCAACTGACCAAAGGACCGGTGCGACGGGTTGACCAGCACGGCCACGACCCGCAGGTTTGGCGCGACAAGCAGCGTAATGTCCGCAGCCGTCGCCAGAATCTCGGTCATGAGATCGGGCGGAATCATCGGCAGCTTGCCGGAATTCAACAGATGGCGGCCGTCCGTGGTCACGGAACAACCAACCGTCGGTCGGCCGCCTCCGTGATGGCAGACGCCTTCCAGACCGCTGCGGTCGAGCCATACTGCGCACCGGCAAGCGCCTCGACCGGATCGCTGGTGGCAATATCGGCACCGGTCAGCTGTGCCGCGTTGCCTACCCGCTCCAGCACGGCGCCACCCACGGCCACCCACAGCCGCCCGCCTGACGCTTCCTTCAGCGCCTTCACGATCTTGCGTCCCGGTTCAAGTTTCTCTTCGCATCCCACCGACACCATCGCGCAATCATACTGGCGCTCTTGCACCAGACTGCGCAGCACGGCCAACCGCGTGCCGATCTGCAGATGTACCGAAATGCCCTGACGACGCAACTGTCCGGCAAGCACTTGGGCGCCAAAGCTGTGCTGTTCCCCCTCGGGCAACACGACCAGCACCGACGCGCCATCCACCGATGTACTGCCATCCCAGCCAAGGGATATCTGATGCACAAGCGATTGCAGCCGCGCCAGGCCGATCGTGACTTCGGCCCAGCCGGCGCGGTCTTCGGCCCAGTCGCAGCCAAGCAGGCGCGCAACGGCGGGAAAATAGCTGTCGACAAGGTCGGTGTCGCTGATCCGGGCACGGCGAAATTCAGGGCGCAGCGCATCGTAAAGTGCGGGGTCAACCGACGCGACCGCGCGCGAGATCGCAAAGACCAAGTCAGGGTCAACCTGACGCAATGCCCGCCCGCCACGCGCCGCGAGACGCGCAGCAACGGCCCGCGCCAGCGTCGACAATTCGTCTCCGCTGCGCTCGATTGGCACGCCATACTGGCTGTCGCGCATTCCGCCACTCCAACCCGTCCGCATTCGGCGTGATTGCCGGTGCTCGGTCCGGGGCTGCGCAAACAAGGGTCCGCGCAGCGTTTTTCTTACTGTCCGCCATGGTGATAGTATTGTCAAAGCAAATTGACACTTTTCGCCATACGCCATGCACCTCTACGCCATTCCTTGCCGATACCGCTGAAAAACGATGCAAAAATTGATCTTCTTCGTTGAATGAGTCGAAATCACAGCCACCCCGGACGCTGCAGTGGTGTGTAAGTTTTGGTTGACACTTCCGCTGGCCCGTCTAGTCTTGGCGCAAGGCAACACTCCGGGGAAGACCTTCAGCTTCATGCAGATGACACAGACCACCGGCTCCAGTTCTGGCACCAGATCGCGCCTTTACACGGCGGAAGAGCGTGCCCGCCGCGATGCCACGCCATGGACGATCGTTCAGGGCGTACTGGCCCCGGCACAGTTTCTGGCCTTCGCCGTGTCGCTGGTGCTTGTGTTGCGCTTCCTCTGGACGGGGGAGGGCTACATGGCCGCCACCGTTTCCATCCTGGTGAAGACCGGGTTCCTTTACGTCATCATGGTGACCGGCGCGATCTGGGAAAAGGTGGTCTTCGGCCAGTACCTCTTCGCCCCCGCCTTCTTCTGGGAAGACGTGTTCAGCTTTGCCGTCATCGCCTTGCACACGCTCTATATTTACGGCCTCTGGACGGGTGCCTTCACCCCGCATGCCTTGATGTTCATCACCCTTGCGGCCTACGCGACCTATGTGGTCAACGCGGGCCAGTTCCTGCGCAAGCTGCGCCTCGCGCGGCTGGATGCGGGCCAGAACCCGGGGGTGGCAGCATGAGCCTCGACACCCCGTTCCGCAGCTGCACCGATACCCCCGTCCTGAAGGAACGCGGCCAGCGCGAGGTGTTCTGCGGCCTGACCGGCATCATCTGGCTGCATAGGAAGATGCAGGACGCGTTCTTCCTCGTCGTGGGCTCCCGCACCTGCGCGCATCTGCTGCAAGCCGCCGCTGGCGTGATGATCTTTGCCGAACCGCGCTTCGGCACAGCGATTCTCGAAGAGAAGGATCTGGCCGGTCTGGCAGACGCCAATGCCGAGCTCGACCGTGAGGTTGCCCGCCTTCTGTCCCGTCGCCCTGACATCCGGCAACTGTTCCTCGTCGGCTCCTGCCCGTCCGAGGTCATCAAGATCGACCTTGCCCGCGCGGCTGAGCGTCTGGACGGCATCCATGCGCCGAAGGTGCGGGTGCTGAACTTCTCCGGCTCCGGGATCGAGACGACCTTTACCGAAGGCGAAGACGCCTGCCTGGAGGCGATGGTCCCCGCCCTGCCGGCAACGGATGCGGCCGAACTCCTTGTCGTCGGTGCGCTGCCCGATGTGGTCGAAGACCAGATGCTGTCGCTTCTGGCCGCAATGGGCGCAGGCCCTGTCCGCACCCTGCCCGCCCGCCGATCCACCGACCTTCCGGCTGTCGGCGCAAATACCCGCTTCATCCTCGTGCAGCCCTTCCTCGGTGCCACGCACGCGGCCCTGATCAAGCGCGGCGCGAAAGCCATCTCTGCCCCCTTCCCGTTCGGTGAGGAAGGCTCCACCCTCTGGTTCCACGCTGTCGCCGAGGCGCTTGGCCTTGACCGCGCGAAGGTTGACGCCGTCCTTGCCGCCCCACGGGCCCGCGCGCAGAAATCCGTCGCCGCCGTCGCCGAAACCCTGCGCGGCAAGTCCATCTTCTTCTTCCCCGACAGCCAGCTGGAAATCCCCCTTGCCCGCTTCCTCGCCCGCGAATGCGGCATGGTCCCGGTCGAAGTCGGCACCCCGTACCTGCACCGCGAGCTGATGGCCCCCGAACTGGCCCTCCTGCCGCATGGCCCCACGATCTCCGAAGGTCAGGACGTCGAACTGCAGCTTGACCGCGCCCGCGCCGCCCGGGCTGACCTGACGGTCTGTGGCCTCGGCCTTGCCAACCCGCTGGAGGCGGAGGGGCTGACGACCAAATGGGCCATCGAACTCGTCTTCACCCCGGTCCATTTCTACGAACAGGCCGCCGATCTCGCGGGCCTTTTCGCCAGACCGTTGCGCCGCCACGCGCTTCTGACACCGGAGGCTGCGGAATGACCCAGCCTTTCATTCTGGTCCAAATATCCCGGGGTCCGGGGCAGCGCCCCGGAGGCCAGCCATGAAGCTCACCCTCTGGACCTATGAAGGCCCCCCCCATGTCGGCGCGATGCGTGTCGCCACCGCGATGAAGGGCCTGCACTACGTCCTGCACGCCCCGCAGGGCGACACCTACGCCGACCTCCTCTTCACGATGATCGAGCGGCGCAACCACCGTCCGCCGGTCACCTATACCACCTTCCAGGCCCGTGACCTTGGCGCTGACACGGCGAACCTCTTCAAGGACGCCGCCCGTGACGCCTATACCCGGTTCCAGCCCCAGGCGATGATCGTCGGCGCCTCCTGCACGGCGGAACTGATCCAGGACGACCCCGGCGGTCTGGCCGAGGCACTGAACCTTCCTGTCCCGGTGATCCCGCTCGACCTGCCGTCCTACAGCCGCAAGGAAAACTTCGGTGCAGATGAGACGTTCTTCCAGATCGTCAAGGCGCTGGCCAAGCCCCTGCCCCGGACAGAAGGCGTCACCTGCAACCTGATCGGCCCGACTGCCCTTGGCTTTCGCCACCGCGATGACGTGACCGAACTGACCCGGCTTCTGGCCACGATGGGCATCACCGTCAACGTCTGCGCGCCGCTGGACGCGACCCCTGCCGACATCGCCCGCCTCGGGGCCGCGCATTTCAACGTGCTGATGTACCCCGAAACGGCTGAGACCGCCGCCCGGCATCTGGAAAAGGCGCTGAACCAGCCCTTCACCCGCGTCGTCCCCATCGGCACCCATGCCACCCGCGATTTCCTGGCCGAGGTTGCCACCATCACCGGCCTTCCTCTGCCGTCTGAAACCGGCCTGCGCCAGCCCTGGTACGCGGCCTCGGTCGACAGCACCTATCTGACCGGCAAGCGCGTCTTCATCTTCGGCGACGGCACTCATGCCATCGCCGCCGCCCGGATCGCTGCCCGCGAGATCGGGTTCGAGGTTGTCGGCCTTGGCTGCTACAACCGCGAACAGGCCCGCCCGGTCCGCGCCGTAGCCAAGACCTACGGGATCGAGGCGCTGATCACCGACGACTATCTGGAGGTCGAGGCCGAGATCGCCCGCCTGCAACCCGAGTTGATCCTTGGCACCCAGATGGAACGCCACATCGCCAAGCGCCTGGGCATCCCCTGCGCCGTGATCTCGGCCCCGGTCCATGTGCAGGACTTCCCCGCCCGCTATTCGCCCCAGATGGGGTTCGAGGGCGCGAATGTGATCTTCGACACCTGGGTGCACCCCTTGGTCATGGGGCTGGAAGAACACCTCCTCACCATGTTCCGCGAGGATTTTGAGTTTCATGATGCTGCTGGCCCAAGCCACCATGGCGCCAAGGCAAGTGCCCGACCCGAGGCACCGGTTGCCGAGGTGGAAGCCTCCGGCGGGGATATTGCCGCCAGTATGAAACCGCAGGTCGAGGAGCCCGTGACGGGCGAGGTGATCTGGCTGGCCGATGCCGAACGCGAGTTGAAGAAGATCCCCTTCTTCGTGCGCGGCAAGGCGAAGCGGAATACCGAGAAGTTCGCCGCCGACAAGGGCGTGACCGCGATCAGCATCGACACCCTCTATGAGGCAAAGGCCCATTATGCGCGATGATCGCCATATCGAGGCTGTTGAGGCCACTGCCGCCCCGAAGCGGTCCGCGCGCGTGCCGTCCTACCGCTTTGTGATCCTGACACTGGACGCTCATGCCGCGGGCCCTGCCGCCCGCATCGCTCCGCGTCTGGCCAAGGATTTCCCGGGGATCGAGGTTTCGGTCCACGCCGCCGCCGAATGGGCGGAAAACCCCGCCGCGTTGGCCCGTGCCAAGGCTGCCGTGGCAGGGGCCGATATCGTCGTGGCGAACCTTCTGTTCATCGAAGAGCACATCACCGCCATCCTGCCCGACCTTCTGAAGGTCCGCGACAGGCTGGATGCCTTCGTGGGGGTCATTGCCGACCCGCAGATCGTCAAGTTGACCCGGATGGGCGATCTGGACATGTCCAAGCCCGCTTCCGGGGCGATGGCGCTGTTGAAAAAGCTGCGCGGGTCGAAGGCACCGGGGTCAGGCTCGGGGCAAAAGCAGATGGCGCTCCTCCGCCGCCTGCCGAAGATCCTGCGCTGGATCCCCGGCAAGGCGCAGGACATGCGCGCCTGGTTCTTGTCGATGCAATACTGGCTGGGCGCGTCGGACGACAATCTTGAGGCGATGATCCGCTTTCTGGTTGGCCGCTACGCCACCAAGCACGGCTGGAAGGGTGCGACTGCCGCCGCCCCCGTCGATTACCCGGATGTGGGGCTTTACCATCCCTCGCTGAAGGCGCGGATCACAACCGACGCCCGCGACATGCCGCGCCCGAAGGGGGCGACCGCCACCGTCGGACTGCTGATGCTGCGCAGCTACATCCTCGCCGCCGACACCGGCCATTATGACGCCGTCATCAAAGCCTTCGAGGCCCGGGGGATCGCCGTCCTGCCCGCCTTCGCCGGGGGCCTCGACGGCCGCCCCGCGATTGACGCCTATTTCGCGGGCAAGGTCGACGCGATGGTGTCGCTGACCGGCTTCTCCCTCGTCGGCGGCCCGGCCTACAACGACAGCCCGGCGGCAGTTGCGGCGCTGACCGCGCTGGATGTGCCCTACATCGCGGCCCACCCGCTGGAGTTCCAGTCCCTCCGCCAGTGGCAGGCGGCGTCCGGTGGCCTTGGCCCGGTGGAAACCACCATGCTGATCGCGCTGCCTGAGATTGACGGCGCCACCAACCCCACCGTTTTCGCCGGCCGCCACGACCCCGAAGGCTGCAACGGCTGTGGTCGCAACTGCAAACCCGCCACGCTTGAGGCTGCCGAGACCCGCGCCATGTCGCCCTGCCCCGAACGGATCGAGGCGCTGGCGGACAAGGTCGCGCGGCTGGCGAAGCTGCACCGCTCTGCCACTGCCACGCGGAAGCTGGCGATCGTCCTCTATGGCTTCCCGCCGAATGCGGGGGCGGCTGGAACAGCGGCCTACCTTGGCGTGTTTGAAAGCCTTTTCAACACGATGCACGCGCTGAAGGCCGAAGGCTATGATCTGACACCCCCCGAAAGCGTTGAAGCTTTGCGCGAGGCTGTCCTGAAAGGCAACGCCGCCCGCCACGGCCAGCCTGCCAATGTCCACACCACCGTCCCCGCCGCTGACATCGTCGCCAAGACCCCCTGGCTGGCCGAGGTTGAAGCCGCCTGGGGCCCCGCCCCTGGCCGCGTCCAGACCGACGGGCGCGGGGTCCATGTCCTCGGCGCACAGTTCGGCAATGTCTTCGTCGGCCTACAGCCTGTCTTTGGCTATGAGGGCGACCCGATGCGCCTTCTGTTCGAGAAGGGCTTCGCGCCGACCCATGCCTTCGCCACCTTCTACCGCTGGCTGCGCGAAGATTTCGGGGCCGATGTCCTTCTCCACTTCGGGATGCATGGCGCGTTGGAGTTCATGCCGGGCAAGCAGGCGGGCGTGGGTGCCCAATGCTGGCCCGACCGGCTGATCGGCAATCTGCCGAACGTCTACCTCTACGCCGCCAACAACCCGTCCGAGGCGACCCTTGCGAAACGTCGGTCCAATGCGGTCACCGTCACGCATCTGACGCCACCCCTCGCCCGCGCCGGCCTTTACAAGGGCCTCGTGGACCTCAAGGACACGCTCACCCGCCTGCGCGCCACCGATGCCGACGCCGACGACTATGCCGAACTTGCAGCCCTCGCGGTCGATCAGGCGAAAGCGGTGGACCTTGTGGGCGATATCGACACGCTGTGGCTGAAGCTGTTGGAGACGGAAGGCGCGCTGATCACTGACGGGCTGCACGTCCTTGGCCGCACCCCGGATGCAGGCGCGATGGCCGAACTTCTGTCGTTGATCCCCGAGGAAGCGCGTGCCGAAGCCGCCCGCCACATGGGCCAGGAGACTGAAATCCATGGCCTTCTGCGCGCATTGTCCGCCCGCTACATCGCGCCGGTGCCGGGGGGCGACCTGATCCGCTCGCCCGCGATCCTGCCGACCGGGCGCAACATCCACGCCTTTGACCCGTTCCGCATGCCCACCGCCTTTGCGCTTGCCGATGGCGCGGCGCAGGCGCAGCGCCTGCTGGACGCGCACCCCACCGTGCCGCAGACCGTGGCGCTGGTGCTGTGGGGGTCGGACAACATCAAGTCGGATGGCGGGCCGATCGCCCAGGCCCTTGCCCTGATGGGCGCGCGGCCGCGGTTTGACCATTACGGCCGCCTGAGTGGTGCCGACCTGATCCCGCTTTCCGAACTTGGCCGCCCACGGATTGACGTGGTGATGACCTTGTCTGGCATCTTCCGCGACCTTCTGCCCCTGCAGACCCGGATGCTGGCCGAAGCCGCGTGGAAGGCCGCCTCTGCGGAGGAACCTGCCGCCCAGAACTTCATCCGCGCCCATTCGCTGGCCTATGCGGCAGCCATGAGCGTGGACCTTGAAACCGCCGCCCTGCGGGTGTTTTCCAACGCCGAAGGGGCCTACGGCGCCAACGTCAACACGCTGGTCGGCTCGTCGGCCTTTGGCGAGGAAGATGAGCTTGCCGATGCCTATGAGGCGCGCAAGAGCTTTGCCTATGGCATGAACGGCAAGCCGGTGAAGCAGGCCAAACTCCTCCAGCAGGTGCTGGGCGATGTGGATCTGGCCTACCAGAACCTGGAATCGGTCGAACTGGGCGTCACCTCGGTTGACCACTACTTCGACACGCTGGGCGGGGTGGCCCGCGCTGTCCGCCGCGCGCATGGCGGCAGCGTGGAGACCCCGGTCTACATCGGTGACCAGACCCGCGGTGGCGGTCAGGTCCGCACGCTGAAAGACCAGATCGCGCTGGAAAGCCGGTCGCGGACGCTGAACCCGAAGTTCTACGAAGGCCTCCTCCGCCACGGCGCGGAAGGGGTCCGGCTGATCGAGTCGCATGTGACCAACACGATGGGATGGTCGGCAACGACGGGGCATGTCGACCCATGGGTCTACCAGCGCCTGTCCGAGACCTTCGTGCTGGACGAAGAGATGCGCAAACGTTTGGCCGACCTCAACCCCGAAGCCTCGGTCAGAATGGCGGGCCGCCTTCTGGAAGCTTCGGACCGCAACTACTGGACCCCGGATGCAGCCACCCTTGCCGCGCTACAGCGTGCGGCGGATGAGCTGGAAGACCGGATGGAAGGGATCGCTGCCGAATGACATTCGCCGTGACACCCCCTGCAAGAAACCCCGCCCCGGGCCTGGCCCGGGGCCTCGTGATGATTTTGCCACGGCGGTTTGTCGTCCTGGCAGAGGTCCCGCATCAAGTCCGGGACGGAAAGGAAAGACCATGAGCCCGAGAGACGATATCCCAAGCCTGAGGGGCATGGACGGCGACGGCTCGGTGCAGGTGCATCTGGACCCCTCGCAGAAGATCGAAGGCGCCAAGGTGTTTTCGGTTTACGGCAAGGGCGGGATCGGGAAATCGACCACCTCGTCGAACCTGTCAGCCGCCTTTGCCACGATGGGCAAGCGCGTACTGCAGATCGGTTGCGATCCGAAGCACGACAGCACCTTCACCCTGACCGGCAAGCTGCAGCCCACGGTGATCGACATCCTGAAAGAGGTCGATTTCCATGCCGAGGAACTCCGCCCCGAGGATTTCGTGACGATCGGCTACGGCGGCGTGAAATGCGTGGAAGCCGGGGGTCCCCCGGCGGGCACCGGCTGCGGCGGCTATGTTGTGGGCCAGACGGTGAAGCTCCTGAAGCAGCATCACATGCTGGATGACACCGACGTGGTGATCTTTGACGTGCTGGGCGATGTGGTCTGCGGTGGCTTTGCGGCCCCCCTGCAGCACGCCGACCGCGCGCTGATCGTGACGGCGAATGACTTTGACAGCATTTACGCGATGAACCGGATCATCGCCGCCGTGCAGGCGAAGTCATCGAACTACAAAGTGCGGCTTGCCGGTTGCGTTGCCAACCGCAGCAAGGACACGGATGAGATTGACCGCTATTGCAGCAAGGTCGGCTTCAACCGGCTGGCGCATATGCCCGATATCGACGCGATCCGCCGCAGCCGTCTGAAGAAGAAGACCCTGTTTGCGATGGATGACGAACAGGACATCGTCATGGCCCGGGCCGAATACATCCGCCTGGCCGACGCGCTGTGGAAATCGGTCAGCCTGCCGGAAAGTTTCCCGGAATCCCTGCCAGACCGCGAGATCTTTGAACTTCTGGGGTTCGATTGATGCCGAACTACGCCACCACGCGCGACCGGGTCGAAAGCTACTTCGACGGCACCGCCACCAAGACGTGGGAGCGGCTGACCTCGGACGCGCCGGTATCGCGCATCCGTCAGACGGTGCGCGAAGGCCGTGACAAGATGCGCGCGCTGATGCTGTCACGCCTGCCTGAAGACCTGGCGGGCTGCCGGGTGCTGGATGCGGGCTGCGGCACGGGTGCGATGACGGAAGAACTGGCCAAGCGCGGCGCCATGGTGATGGCTGCCGACATCTCGCCCAAGCTGGTGAAGATCGCCCATGACCGCCTGCCCGTGACGCTGCGCCAGCAGGTCAGCTTTCACGCGGGCGACATGACCGACCCTGCCTTGGGGCGCTTTGACCATGTCCTCGCGATGGACAGCCTGATCTACTACGGCGCGGATGACATTGCCCGCACGCTGCACGCCCTTGGCCAACGCAGCGGCGCGGTGGTGTTTACCGTGGCCCCGCGCACGACGCTGCTGATGGCGATGTGGCACATGGGCAAGCTCTTCCCGCGCAATGACCGGTCCCCGGTGATGATCCCGCACAGCCTGAAGGACCTTGGCCGCGCTGCCGGGCCGGGGCTGGCGAAGATCGGACGGGTCTCGCGCGGGTTCTACATTTCGGACTGCATGGAGTATCGGCCATGATCCTGCGAAAAAAGCATCTCAAGGCGCTGGACGCGTCATGGTTGCCCTTCGCGGATGCGGCATCCGAGGGGCTGCCGCTGCGCCAGTTGCTGCGTCTGTCGCTGTTTCAGGTGTCGGTCGGCATGGCCACGGTGCTGCTGCTTGGCACCTTGAACCGGGTGATGATCGTGGAACTGTCGGTTCCGGCCATCATCGTGGCGTTGATGATCTCCATCCCGGTGCTGGTCGCCCCGTTCCGCGCCTTTCTGGGGCATCGGTCGGACACCCACCGGTCGGCCATCGGCTGGAAGCGCGTGCCTTACCTGTGGTTCGGGTCGCTGTGGCAGATGGGCGGGCTTGCGGTGATGCCCTTCGCGCTGATCGTGCTGTCGGGCGACCAGACCTATGGCCCAACCTGGGCGGGTGAGGTGCTGGCGGCGCTGGCCTTCCTGATGACAGGGATTGGCCTCCATATGACGCAGACCGCCGGCCTGGCCCTCGCTTCGGACCGCGCGACGGATGAGACGCGGCCGCGGGTTGTGGCCCTGCTTTATGTGATGTTCCTCTTGGGCATGGGCGTGTCGGCCGTCATCGTCGGCTGGCTTTTGCGCGACTATGACCCGATCACACTGGTCCGTGTGGTGCAGGGCTGCGGGGCGGCGACGCTGATCCTGAACGTGATCGCCCTGTGGCAGCAGGAGAAGGTCCGCCCGATGAGCCGCGAAGAGCGTGAGGCCCCCCGCCCGCGCTTTCGCGATGCCTGGGCGGATCTGATGGCGGGCGGCACGGCGGGGCGGCTTCTGGCCGTGGTCGTGCTGGGCACGCTGGCCTTCAACATGCAGGACGTGCTTTTGGAACCCTACGGGGGTGAGGTGTTGGGCCTGTCCGTCAGCAAAACCACGCTGCTGACCGCGGTCTATGCCCTTGGCGCGCTGGTCGGCTTCATTCTGGCAGCGCGCTGGCTGGGTCAGGGGCGTGATCCGTTCCGGATTGCCGCGCGCGGTATCCTTGCGGGCATCGCCGCCTTCACCTCCGTCATCTTTGCCGGACCGCTGGAAAGCGCCGCGCTGTTCTACATCGGCGCTGCGGCGATCGGTTTTGGCGTGGGGCTCTTTGCCGTGTCCACCCTCACCGCCGCCATGGCGCTGAAGACTGCGGGCGCCGGCGCAGGTCTTGCCCTTGGGGCCTGGGGGGCCGCGCAGGCGACCGCCGCTGGCCTTGCGATCTTCCTTGGCGGAGCGATCCGCGACATCACCGGCCACCTGGCCGAAAGCGGCGCCCTTGGCCCCGCCCTGACCGACCCGACCCTTGGCTATACCTTCGTCTACCACGCCGAGATCGGCCTTCTGTTCCTGACCCTCGTCGCGCTCGGACCACTTGTCCGGGTCGCCCCGCTCGCGCCCACTCCCACGTCCGGCGACCGCTTTGGCATCGCCGAATTTCCCACTTGATCCCACCGGATCATCTTAACGGAGGATACCCCAATGGTAGGTGTCAACTTCTTCGGCAACTTTGACCTCGCCAGTCTGTCGATCTGGCTGTTCTGGGGCTTCTTCGCCCTGCTGATCTACTATCTACAGACTGAAAACATGCGGGAAGGTTATCCGCTGGAAACCGAAGACGGGCTGAAAGCCCCGAACCAGGGCCCCTTCCCGGTGCCCAAGCCGAAGACCTTCCGCCTGCCGCATGGCAAGGGTGACGTGACCGTACCCTCCGCCGCGAATGAGGCTGCGCATCGCCGCGGTGATCTGGCGCTGGCCCGGACGGCAGTGTCCGAAGGCTTCCCCCATGCGCCCACCGGCAACCCGATGGTCGATGGCGTCGGTCCCGCCTCTTGGGTGCCGCGTCGCGATGAACCGGAACTGGATGGCCACGGCCACAACAAGCTGGTGCCCCTGTCGCGGGCTGACGGGTTTGTCATCTCGGCCGGGCGTGACCCGCGCGGTCTGCCGGTGCAAGCCGCCGACCTTGAGGTTGTCGGCCGCGTGTCGGATGTCTGGGTCGATGCCCCGGAACAGCTGGTCCGCTACATCGAGATCGACCTGAACTCAGGGCAGAAGCGGCTTGTGCCAATGACCCTTGCCCGGATCTGGGAAGACCGCGTGCGGGTAATGGCCCTTGCGTCGGACAGCTTTGACGGCATCCCGGCCACCCGGTCGGCGACTGAAGTCACCAAGCTCGAGGAAGACAAGATTTCCGCCTATGTCGCCTCGGGCTGGATGTACGACGCCCCCAAGCGCAAGCGCGGGTTCTAAGCAACTGACAGGCGGGGGCCCGCGCCCGGGCCCCGCCTTTCACACCAACATGGAGGGTCTGATATGTCAGGCCATGACGACTTCGCTTTCGACGCCATGCCAGGTCTGCCGGAACGGCCCCCGCAAGGTGAACTGATCCTCTGGCAAGGCCGCCCCGATCCTTGGGCCCTTGCACGGGATGCCTACCGTATTCGCTGGATCGCCGGGTACTTCGTGCTGATCGTGCTGTGGCGCGCTGGTGCGGGCTTTGCCGATGGCGGGCTGGCGATGGCCTTCGCCATGGGGCTGCCCTACCTGATGCTTGGCATTTTGGGCCTTGGCATCGTCTACGGGCTGGCTTGGGTTCAGGCCCGCGCCACGACCTACACCCTGACGACCGCCCGAGTCGTCTTGCGGATCGGGGCGGCGCTGCCCGTCACCTTCAACCTGCCCTTCGTGCAGATTGGCGCGGCCAACCTTGACCTGCGCCGCGACGGCACGGGCACCATTGCGCTCGACACCTTGGGCGAAACGCGGATCTCCGTCCTTGTCGCCTGGCCGCATGTGCGCCCTGGCCATTGGGCCAAGACCCAGCCCGCGCTGCGGTCGATCCCGGATGCCGCCCGTGTGGCCCGGTTGTTCTCGGAAGCAGCCGAAGCCCGGGTCTCGCAGCCGCAGGTCTCGCGCAGCGGCACTGAGGGCGCAGCTTTCGCGCCCGTTGCAGCCGAATAAGGGGGGCATGACATGACCGACCGTCAAACCCTGATCCACGAACCGGGCTACCGCACCCGCGACAGCGAACTGGTGCCGCGTATCCTGGTGCGCGCCATGTTCGGGCTGGCCCTTGCGACACTGGCGATCACCACCTTCGCTTCCGTCACCGGGCGCGAGCCTGTGGCCCAACCTCAGGCCGCCGAGGTCGTGCGCGAAAAATGGATCGTCCTTGAAGGGCTGTCTGCCCAGGCCGTCATTGTCCGCAATACCGATGGCACCGTCCTGATGGACCTGCCGCATGGGGGCTTTATCACCGTCATCCAGTCGGGCATCTTCACCGAACGGCGCAAGCACAAGGTCGACCAGACCAAGCCCGTGCGCATCGTCGAATATGCCAACGGCCGCCTTGTGGCCGAAGACCCCGAAACCGGGTGGAGCGCCGAGCTCTACGCTTTTGGGGGCGACAACAAAGCCGCGTTCGAACGGCTTCTGGATCAAGAATAGGGAATACCATCATGGGACTTTTCACACGAACCAAGGAAAGGGTGCCCTGCACCGTCGAGGTCAGCCACCGTTTCGAAAGCCTGCACGCCCACGTCCGCTTCAACAACGGCGCGGTGGTCTATCCGGGGGATGAGGTTCTTGTTCACGGCGCGCCGGTTTTGGCCGCCTATGGCGAAGTCATCGTCGAAGACCGCACCGCCACCATCACCCGCGCCACGCCGATCGAACGGCTCTGGACCAAGATGACCGGAGATTTCGGCTTCATGGAACTGTGCGAATTCTCCTTTTCCGAGGAGATCCGGCTATGAACGCAACACCGATGGACCTCTACCCCGACTCTGGCGCCGAAGTCGCCGCCGGGATGGCCCCGCAAGACACCACCGCGATGGCCACGGAAACCACGCTTCTGAACCCACGCTTCTACACCACCGACTTTGACGAGATGGACCGCATCGACGTCACCCCGGTCCGCAAGGAATGGGACGTGCTGATCGCCCAGATGAAATCGGACCCAAACAAGGGCCATTTCAAGAAGACCGATGCTTGGGACGCGGTTGACTGGGACGGCATGGACCCGCCCCTGAAGCGTGAGTTCATCGACTTCCTCGTCAGCTCCTGCACCGCCGAATTCTCGGGCTGTGTCCTTTACAAGGAAATGAAGCGCCGCGGCAGCAATGCCGACATCTGCGAGCTGTTCAGCTACATGGCCCGCGACGAGGCCCGCCACGCCGGCTTCATCAACGACGCCCTGCGCGAGGCAGGCGTGGCGGTGAACCTTGGCTTCCTGACCAAGGCCAAGAAGTACACCTACTTCCGGCCCAAGTTCATCTACTACGCCACCTACCTGTCGGAAAAGATCGGCTACGCCCGCTATATCACCATCTTCCGCCACCTTGAGGCGCATCCCGAACAGCGGTTCCACCCGATCTTCAAGTGGTTCCGCGAATGGTGCAATGACGAGTTCAGCCATGGCGAAGCCTTCGCCCTGCTGATGAAGACCGACCCCAAGCTGACCGAAAGTTTCGTCAACAAGCTCTGGATCAAGTTCTTTCTGACCGCCGTCTACTCCACCATGTGGGTCCGCGACCATGCCCGGCCGGAATTCCACAAGGCCCTTGGCGTGGAAATCAGCTGGTACGACCAGGAGGTGTTCCGCAAGACGTCGACCATCGCGCGGCAGATCTTCCCGATCGAGCTGGACATCGACCACCCGCGCTGGATCCCGAACCTGGAACGGATGAACCGGGCCTTCATCGCCATGGATGCGGCGAAGCGTCAGGGCGGCATCTCCGGCAAGCTGAAAACCTGGGCCGCGGGCGCGAAAGCGGCCTTCACCTTTGCCAGGCTCTACACCATTCCGGCCAAGCGTCACGACCTGCCCGCCTCCGTGCGGCTGGAGCCGACGTATTGACCGGATACACCCATACCGCTGTTCCGGCAGCGGGTAGGCGGGGTGGATGGGCGCGTCCCACCCGCCGGTGCGGCCCTCCCTTCGGGGGGGGCCGCGCATGACCAATCCATGGATCGCAGCCCTTCTGGCGCTTTTCGTCTGGTGGTTCTCCACCGGGGCGATCCTGTGGCGTGTGCGCCATGCCGACCGGGCGGGCGGTGCTGCGCATCTGATGTCGGTGATCTGGGGCCTGCCGCTGCTGGTTGGCGGCATCATCGGTCTGGGACTGACGCTTGATGACACCGCCGTCCCCGCCATCTACACCGCGTTCCTGTCGGCCCTCGCCCTTTGGGGCTGGATCGAGCTTGCCTTCCTGTCCGGCGTCATCACCGGCCCGAACACCGCCCCCGCCCCCGCCTTTGCCCGGGGCTGGAACCGGTTCTGGCAGGCCACGCTGACGATTCTGTGGCATGAGGTCGCCCTGATCGTCGCCCTCGCCCTTCTGACCTATGCCGCCTGGACAGCCGCCAACCCCTTCGGCCTTTATACCTTCGCCGTCCTGTTCTTCGCCCGCGCTTCGGCCAAGCTGAACCTCTTCTTCGGCGTCCCGCGCATCCATACCGAATTCCTGCCCCGACCGCTGTCACACCTCGCCAGCCATTTCCGCCACGCAAGGATGAACTGGCTGTTTCCGATCTCGGTCACCCTTCTGACCTTTGCTGCCGCCTGCTGGCTGGAACGCGCCGTCACGGCTCCGACCGATGCCGCGCAGGCAGGCCATATCCTGTTGGCCGCCCTGTCCCTGCTGGCGCTCCTTGAACACTGGTTCATGGTGCTGCCCCTGCCCGACCAGAAACTCTGGCGCTGGATGCTGCCCGACAGCCCCGCCGCCACGGATCCAACTCTTACTGCCAGAAAGTGACCCCCATGGACTTCGCACGCCACTTCCAAAGCCAGCTTGACGCGCTGAAATCCGAAGGCAACTACCGCACCTTCGCCGATCTGGAACGCCGCTGCGGCGCCTTCCCCCGCGCCGACCGCCACGGCGGGCCCGAGGTGTCCGAGGTGACGGTCTGGTGCTCGAACGACTATCTGGGGATGGGCCAGCATCCCGATGTGGTCGAGGCGATGGTCAAGACCGTGCAAGCCTGCGGAACCGGCGCTGGCGGCACCCGCAACATCGGCGGCAACACCGTGCAGCACCGCGTGCTGGAAGTGGAACTGGCCGACCTGCACGGCAAGGAGGCAGCGCTTCTTTTCACCTCGGGCTATGTCTCGAACTGGGCCGCCCTTTCCACCCTTGGCAGCCGCATCCCGAATGCGGTCATCCTGTCCGACGAAGGCAACCATGCCTCTATGATCGAAGGCATCCGCCATTCGCGCGCCGACAAGGTGCTGTGGAAGCACAACGACTGGCGCGACCTTGACCGCAAGCTGCATGCCACCGGCGACCGGCCCAAGATCGTGGCCTTCGAAAGCGTCTACTCGATGGACGGCGACATCGCCCCGATCCGCGAGATTGTCGAGGTTTGCGAAGCCCATGGCGCGCTGTCCTACATTGACGAAGTGCACGCCGTCGGCATGTACGGCCCCCACGGCGGCGGTGTGACAGAAGAGCGCGGCCTTGCTGACCGGATCGACGTGATCGAAGGCACCCTCGGAAAGGCCTTCGGCTGCATGGGCGGCTACATCACCGGCTCGACCGCGCTGGTCGATTTCATCCGCAGCTTCGCCTCGGGCTTCATCTTCACGACGGCCATCCCCCCTGCGGTGGCGGCTGCAGCGACGACCTCGATCCGCCACCTCAAGGCCTCGGGCGAAGAACGCGCGGCGCAACGGGCCAATGTCGCCCTTCTCCGCCAGAAACTGGACCGGATCGGCATCCCGCATCTGGCCAATGAAAGCCACATCATCCCGGTGATGATCGGTGACCCCGTCAAATGCCGGATGATCAGCGACATCCTGATGCAGGATTGGGGCATCTACGTCCAGCCGATCAACTACCCCACCGTCCCCAAGGGAACCGAGCGTTTGCGCCTGACCCCCGGGCCCCATCATACCGAGGCGGACATCGACAAACTGGTCACCGCCCTTGGCGCTTTGTGGAACAGATGCGCGATTTCACACGCAGTCGCGTGAATTTGCGCAGGGGGGGCCTTGCCAAACCCGGCGTGGGCGACAGTATACAGTCGAACGAAACCGGGAGGACCCCCCTGATGAAACTGACCCTGACCGCCCTTGCCTTTGCCAGCCTTTCTGCGCCAGCCTTTGCGCAGGACATCGAAGCAGGGGCCAAGACCTTCAACCAGTGCCAGACCTGCCACGTCGTCCAGAACGAAGCTGGCGAAGTGCTTGCTGGCCGCAACTCCAAGACCGGCCCGAACCTGTACGGCATGCCGGGCCGTGTGGTGGGCACCTATCCGGAATTCAAATACGGTGAATCGATCGTTGCCCTTGGCCAGACCGGCCTTGTCTGGGACGAAGCGAATTTCGTTGAATATGTTCAGGATCCGGCGAAGTTCCTGAAGGCCAAGCTGGGCGATGACAAGGCCAAATCGAAGATGGCCTTCAAGGTGCGTTCGGCAGAAGATGCGGCCAACCTGTGGGCCTTCATCTCGTCGCTGTCGCCAGCTCCGGCGGCTGCTGGCGAAGCGGCACCTGCCGAAGGCGAAGCTGCACCCGTCACGAACTGATCCGGATCAACTGATCCGCAGTCCGAACCCCCCGGTCCGCAAGGGCCGGGGGCTTTGCTTTGCCACAGGGCGGCAAAACTCTCCGGCGCGCGGGGTCTAGCCGCGCCAGCCGGTTGGCCGCAGGCCAGAGGCTGGGACAAAGGTCTTCGCGCGGAACGCGCTCCATTTCACAACAGGCGTACGGGGCATTCGGGTATGGTTGGCCAGCACCGAACGCATGGACTCAACCGCCTTAGTCAACAGCCCCTGCCCGGGACACCCCTTATGGCCGCAGGCTCAGCCCCCCCTCAGCCTCCAGAAACGCCACCACCTCGGCAATCCCCACACCCTGCCGGACCCGGGCCATGACATAAGGCCGCTCCCCCCGCGCCCGCTTGGTATCGGCCTCCAGAAGCTCCAGATCGACCCCCACATGCGGGGCAAGATCGGTCTTGTTGACGACCAGAAAATCCGACCGCACTACCCCCGGCCCGCGCTTTCTTGGAATGTCCTGCCCGGCGGCGGTGTCGATCACATAGATCGACAGGTCGGCAAGCTCGGGCGAAAAGGTTGCCGCCAGATTGTCCCCCCCGCTTTCGATCAGGAGCAGGTCCAGATCGGGATGCACTGCCCGCAGGTCGGCGACAGCGGCAAGGTTGATGCTGGCATCCTCGCGGATCGCGGTATGCGGGCATCCCCCCGTCTCCACCCCCCGGATCCGGTCCAAGGGCAGCACCTGCGCCCGCATCAGATACTCGGCATCCTCGCGAGTGTAGATATCGTTGGTGATCACCGCCATCGAACAGCGCCCCGCCAGCGCCCGGCACAGAGCTTCCGTCAGCGAGGTCTTGCCCACGCCCACCGGCCCGCCGATCCCGACCTTCAAGGGTCCGTTGCTCATGTCTTGAAAATCCTCACATCCATTTCTTCATGCCGCATCGCTGCCAGTTCTGCGCCAAGGGCCGAGGTTCCGATCTCCTCCACCTCTGCCGTTGCCGCCCATTCCGCAACCTCTGCAATCACCGGGTGCAGGGCTGCCAGCATCGCCTGCCCGTCCGTCTGGCCCAAGGGGGCAAAGCGCGTCGCACAGGCCACAAGGTTTGCCACGAAGGCGTGCAGGTAGACCGCCACCACCTCCTCCGCGGGAAGGTCCAGCGCACAGGCCGCCTCACCCACCGCCACAGGCAGCGCCCGGGGCGGCAGGTTGCGCCTGGTCAGGGCATGGACGGTGCGGGCAAAGGCGGTGCCTTGTTCTACCGTCTCGCTCAGCCGCTCTTTTGTGCCTGCCATCGCGCGGGCAATCGCGTCGATGGTCTCAGGGTCCGCGCCGCGCAGGACGCACGCCAGCATCACCGCATCCGCCTGCCCGGACCCGAACCGCAAGATCCCCTCGATCCAGCGAGCGATTCCTGCCGCCGTTCGCTCGCCCTCGAAGATGACCGCCTCCAGCCCGTGCGAATAGGCGTAGCCCCCGGTTGGAAAGGCCGGGGACAGCCATTGCACCAGCGTCAGCAGGTCAGTGCGCATGGCCCATCGTGCGACCCATCCCGTAGGCCCCCCCTTCCGGCGTGAAGGGTTCCCGCCCCTCAACCACTGTGGCGCCAAGGCCGCGCAGCATGTCCGCCAACACATGATCCGCGCGGATCACCAGCCGGTCGCGTTCGATCTGGCAGGGGGTGTGGCGATTGCCGATGTGCCAGGCGAGGCGCACAAGATCACCCCGGATGACCAGCACCGCCTCATCCGCCGCGGCGATTTCCACCAGCCGGCCATCGGCCAGTTCGAACGCATCCCCGGCAAGCAGGTTGGTCGTTTCCGCAAGGTCGACCAGAAAGCCTTCGCCGGACGCGGTGACCAGGCGTTTGCGGCGCAAAAACCGGTCCTCATACCCCAGCACGACCTTGGCCGTGGCAAGGCGTGGCCAGTGTCCGGCGCGGTGCAGAGTTTGGGCGACGGGCAGGGTCATGAAGTCCTCTTAGCAAAGTTTTCAGAAATCGGCGTGATGCTGAGAGCCTGGAATGAAGGAGCGTCAAGATGACCCTGCCCCGCCTTGCCCTTGCCGATGAACTGGCCGCAATCCGGGCCGAAATCGCCCGCCTGAAACAGCGCGAAACGACCTTGGCCTCGATCGAGCATGAATTCCCGGTCGTGCCCGTCTTTCGCAGCAGACGGCTGGCAAAGCGCCCGCCGGATCCCGCGCCGAAAGATAGCTCTGCCCATGCCTGACGGGTCAGTACAGGAAATAGCGCTGTGCAAGGGGCAACTCCCGTGCAGGATCGCAGGTCAGAAGAACGCCATCCGCCCGCACTTCGTAGGTCTCGGGGTCAACCTCGATCACCGGGGTGGCGAAGTTCAGCTTCATATCGCGCTTGGCCAGACCCCGGGTGCCTTCGACCGCAAGGGTGTCTTTCGCCAGACCGTAGGCACCCTTCACATCGGCCTCCAGCCCGGCCTTGCTGACGAAGGTCACCGCGTTGCGGGTGACGCTGCCGCCATATGCGCCGAACATCGGGCGGGTGTGCACCGGCTGCGGCGTGGGGATCGATGCGTTCGGGTCGCCCATCTGGGCCACGACGATCACGCCACCCAAAAGCACCATCTCGGGCTTGGCCCCGAAGAAGGCGGGGGACCACAGGACAAGGTCAGCGCGCTTGCCTTCCTCGACCGACCCGATGTGGCGGCTGATGCCATGCGCGATGGCCGGGTTGATCGTATATTTGGCGACATAGCGCTTGACGCGCAGGTTGTCGTTCTCGCCCGCCTCCCCCTCCAGCCGCCCGCGCTGGACCTTCATCTTGTGCGCGGTCTGCCAGGTGCGGGTGATGACCTCACCCACCCGGCCCATCGCCTGGCTGTCCGAGGAGATGACGGAAAACGCCCCAAGGTCGTGCAGAATGTCTTCGGCGGCAATCGTCTCACGCCGGATGCGGCTTTCGGCGAAGGCCACATCCTCGGGCACGCGGCGGTCGAGGTGATGGCAGACCATCAGCATGTCGAGGTGTTCTTCAATGGTGTTGACCGTGTAGGGCATTGTCGGGTTGGTGGAGGAAGGCAGGATGTTCTGCGAGCCCACGACCTTGATGATGTCGGGCGCGTGGCCACCGCCCGCGCCTTCGGTGTGAAAGGCGTGGATCGTGCGGCCTGCGATGGCCTTCAGGGTGTTCTCCACAAAGCCGGATTCGTTCAGCGTGTCGGTGTGGATCATCACCTGGACGTCCATCGCATCGGCCACGGTCAGGCAGCAGTCAATGGCACCCGGGGTGGTGCCCCAATCTTCGTGCAGTTTCAGGGAGGAGGCCCCGGCGCGGACCTGTTCCTCCAATGCAGCGGGACGCGAGGCATTGCCCTTACCCGCAAAGGCGAGGTTCATCGGAAAGGCATCCGCCGCCTGCATCATTCGCATCAGGTGCCAAGGGCCGGGGGTGCAAGTGGTGGCAAGCGTGCCATGCGCGGGGCCAGTACCGCCGCCCAGCATGGTGGTGATCCCGGAATGGAGCGCGTCGTCAATCTGCTGCGGCGCGATGAAGTGGATGTGGGCGTCCATGCCGCCCGCCGTCAGAATACGGCCTTCGCCCGCAATGATCTCGGTCCCCGGGCCGATGATGACGTCCACGCCGGGCTGGGTGTCGGGGTTCCCGGCTTTGCCGATCTTGGCGATCCGCCCGTCGCGCAGGCCGACGTCAGCCTTCACGATGCCCGTGTAATCCACGATCAGAGCGTTGGTGATGACCGTATCCATCGCCCCTTCGGCCCGCGTCAGTTGCGATTGCCCCATCCCGTCGCGGATCACCTTGCCGCCGCCGAACTTGACCTCCTCGCCATAGCGCAAAGCATTGGCCCCGCCCGAACTGCGTTCGGCGATCAGATCCCGCTCCACCTCGATGATCAGCTCGGTATCGCCCAGCCGCACCTTGTCGCCCACCGTGGGGCCATACATGTCGGCATAGGTCTTGCGGGAGATGGTGGCGGGCATGGCGTCCTCTCAGGCCTTGAAACGGTCGTCCACCGGCACCGACAGCGCGGTGGCGAGGGCGTTGGTTTGGGCCGCCATGGCGATCACGGCCAGAAGTTCGCCATGCATGGCCGGGGTCATGCCCCGTGCCTTTGCGGCGGCAGTGTGGGAGTGGACGCAGTAATCGCAACCGTTGGCGGTAGAGACGGCGACGTAGATCAGCTCTTTCACCAACGGGTCGAGCGCGCCGGGGGCCATCACTGCCTGCGCCCGTTCCCATGTGGCCTTCAGCGTGGCCGGGTCATGCGCCAGCGCCCGCCAGAAGTTGTTGACGTAGTCGGTCTGCCGCTTTGCCCGGATGTCGTCGAAGACGGCGAGGGCCTCGGCCCCCGCCTCCTCGTCCCGCAAAAGCGGAACCGTGGCCATCAGGCCACCGCCATGATGCGGGCCGGGCCGCCGGTGCCGGTCTTGTGCTTCGGCGCGCCGATGAAGACGGTCGCACCTGCGGCAGGCAGCTGGTCCAGGTTGGCCATATTCTCGATCCCGAAGCGCCCGCCCGGAAGCCAGCTGAAATGCACGGCGAAATCGGCGGAGTTGCCCGGATCAAGCGACAGGGTGTCAACGCCGATGCTGGCCACATCTAGCCCTGCCAGCATATCCGTCGCGGCCTTGGAAAAGCCGGGGAAAGCCAGCTTGCCGTCCGCCGTGTTGCGGAATTCCGGCGATGCGACCTTGGCCCCCCAGCCGGAGTTCATGGCCACGCAGGACCCCGCCGGAATCGCGCCGTTTGCGGAAACCCAGGCTTCGATATCCTCTGGTTCGACCATCGCGTTCGGGTCTTCCGCTGCCTTGGCAGTAAGGTCGATCACGCATAGCGGGCAGACCAGCTGCTCTGGCGCCAGATCGGCGACCGAGGTGCCATCGGCGGTAAAGTGCAGCGGCGCGTCGATATGGGTCCCGGTATGTTCGAAGATCGTCAGCTTCCACAGCTGATAGCCCGAGTCGGCGAATTTCACCGCAGGTTCGTACAGGATGCCGGGATTGCCGTCGAAGGTCGGAAAGGCACCGTCATAGGCATGGGTCAGGTCCACCACACGGCCCGCGGCCTGCGCCAGCGCGGGTTTCGCCGTGGTCAGGCCAGCCGTGACAACGGCGGCGGTCGTCGCGGCAGCACCGGTGAACAGCGACCGGCGCGACAGCATGGAACTCTTTATGTTTTCGATCAGGCAGGCGTCACACATTCTTTACTCTCTCCTGTTGTGGGGGCGGTCAGGATCTGGCCGCTTCTCCCTTGTGCAAGGCTCTATCCCAAAGGTCCCATGACCAGTTGGTTGAAGCCATAGACCACCCGCGCGCCCGACAGCGGCACCAGTCGGACCTCGCGCGTTTGGCCCGGCTCGAACCGTACGGCGGTGCCAGCGGCTATGTCTAGTCGCTTCCCGCGTGCAGAGGCGCGATCAAAATTCAACCCAGGGTTAGTCTCGGCGAAATGGTAGTGGCTGCCCACCTGCACTGGCCGGTCGCCGGTATTGGCGACCATCAGAACCGTTACCTCGGCCCCTTCGTTCAGCGTGATCTCACCCGCTGCGGGGAAAACCTCACCCGGGATCATTTCCGTCGCCTCAGGGCTGCGTAGACCACGCCGCCGCCGACGATGGACCCGACAAGTGCCGCGGTCAGCCAGCCGAATTCCACCCCATGCGGGTGGTGGTGAAGGCCTTCATGCGCGAAGGCCGGGGTGACCAGCAAGGGCAGTATCGGCAGTGCAAGGCGCAGCATGGGGGCCTCCTATCGGATGGGGTGGTGAACGGTGACAAGTTTGGTGCCGTCGGGAAAGGTCGCCTCGACCTGAACCGAGTGGATCATCTCAGGGATGCCGGACATGCACTGGTCGGCGGTTATGACATGCGCGCCCGCTTCCATCAGATCGGCGACGCTGCGCCCGTCGCGGGCACCTTCAACGACGAAATCGCTGATCAGTGCGATGGCTTCGGGGTGGTTCAGCTTGACGCCACGCGCCAGACGCCCCCGCGCGACCATGGCGGCAAGGCTGACGAGGAGTTTGTCTTTCTCACGCGGGGTCAGGTTCATGCTTCACTCGGGTTCATGGAGGGCTCAAAGCTGCCAGACACGCGGCAGGGGGCGACCCTGCCGCAGGATGTGCAGGATGCGGACGATCTGGCGGCGCAGGGGCCAGCCATCCAACGCAAGCAGGCGTACGACCGTACGCCCGGCAAAAGCGCTGGCGGCCCCGGTCACGCCGGGTTCGTCCAGCACCCGGCGCAAGGGGTCAAGCGGGGCTTCACCCGTCATGACGATGCTGGCAAAGGCGCGGGCCGCGCCCAAGCCCGCAGGCCCACCGTCCAGCGCCGTATCGTGCAGCGCCAGCGGGTCAATCCAGACCGGCGCGCCCGAACGGCGGATTTCCCGGCGGTCCCGAAACCGCAGTTGGCGCACGGTTTCACCCATCGCGGCGCGGCCCAGCACCACCGCCTCCAGCGCAAGGCAGCCTGCGCCGGGGGCAAGGTCAATCAGGGTCCGGCGATCAAGGGCAGCACGGTCGAACAGGATGGTTTCCTGCGGCAACCAGTCGAGCCAGCCATCCGGGCCGACGGTTAGTTGCACATCCATCCGCGCCATGGCCCCTTCGGCCCGATAGGCGCGCTCCGCCGTTTGTGTTGTCGCCACAGCCCGCCCACCCTGCAGATCAAGCACAAAGCGCAGGTGATCCCCCGCCGTCAGCCCGCCCGAGGTGTTCAGAAACACCACCTCTGGCACAGCGCCACCGCCCGGCAGGATCGCCTTGGCCGACCCTTCCTGCCGCAAACGCTGCAGCCGGGCTGACCGGTCAAGCGTGACCAAGGCCTCGCCCTTGGCGCGCTGCATGCCATGCGGCAGCGGCAACTTGATCGGCTGGAGTGCGGTCATCAGATTCCCCTGACCAGCACTGTCGATCTATCGCGCAGAGGCTGACAATTGCCCCCCACGCCCAAGCATAGGAGCGCGCGCGGCAAGATGTGTCATCGCCTTGTTTCAATGCGGACCGCCCAAGAAAGCGGCATCCGGCAAATCAGCTTTCAATGATCTCGGTCAGCCGGGCGACACCTGCGGCAACCAGCCCAGCATCGCCCCGCGCCTCGACGTTCAGGCGCAAGAGGGGTTCGGTGTTCGACGCCCGCAGGTTCAGCCGCCAGTCGCCGAAGCTGAGGCTTAGCCCATCGGTCCGGTCCTCAGCCTTGGCAAGGGGGGCCAGGGCCTTGTGCACCCGGGCGACAGTCGCGGCGGTATCGGCCACGGCAAAATTGATCTCACCCGAGGATGGGAAATCCCGCCGCAGATCGCCCACAAGGTCCGCCAGACTGCGCCCGGTCCGGCCGATCAGACCCGCGACCATCAGCCATGGGATCATGCCGCTGTCGCAGGCCATGAAATCGCGGAAATAGTGATGCGCGCTCATCTCGCCGCCATAGACCGCGCCTTCGCGCCGCATCGCCGCTTTGAGGAACACATGCCCGGTCGGGGCAAGGACCGACCGGCCGCCGTGGCGGGCGATGGTGTCTTCAACCGCCCAAAGCACGCGCGGGTCATGGATGATCGTGGCACCCGGGGTCTGCTGCAGATGTGCTGCGGCCAGAAGCGCCACCACATGCTCGCCATCGACAAAGCCGCCTTGCCCGTCAAACAGGAAGCAGCGATCAAAGTCGCCGTCAAAGGCCACGCCCATCCCGGCGCCAGCCGCCTGCACCGCGGCTGCGGTGACGGGCCGGTTTTCCGGCAGAAGCGGGTTGGGAATGCCGTTGGGAAAGCGGCCATCGGGCGCATGATGCAGGCGCAGAAGGTCAAGCCTTGCCCCGGCTTTTTCCAGCCCCTCGGCTAGCGCATCCAGCGTGGGCCCCGCCGCCCCGTTCCCCGCATTGACCAGCACGTGCAGCGGCCCGATCTCTTGCGCGCCGACCATCCCGACGACCCGGGCCACATAGGCGGCGCGCGTCGCGCTGACATCCTGCCAACCGCCTCCGGGCTGGCGGTCCGGCGCATCCGTGTCGCTGAGCGCGCGGATCTGGGCAAAGGCTTCGGCAGTCAGGGGCATCGCGCCGGGGCCGACCAGCTTCATCCCGTTGTAATCCGCCGGGTTGTGCGAGGCGGTGACCATGATCCCCCCCCCCGCGCCCAGATGCGCGGTGGCGAAATACATCTCTTCGGTGCCGGCAAGCCCAAGGTCTAGCACCTGCACCCCTTCCGCGATCAGCCCCGCCGCCACCGCTTCGGCCAGCGCGGGTGAGCTTTCGCGGCAATCGCGGGCCAGCACCACCGCCCCCGCACCCGTGACCCGGGCAAAGGCGCGGGCGATCTTGCGGGCAACGGTTTCGTCAAGGTCAACACCAAGACGGCCGCGAATGTCATAGCTTTTGAACGGATTTCCCATGGCCGAAAGGGATCACCCCCGCGCGCCGTAGTAAAGCCCCACGACATGCTCTGCCTCGGCAAAAAACAGCCAGCGGGCGGCCAAAGCCCCCGCCAGATGCAGGACGGTGGCAAGCGCCACCCCCGGCCAGCCCAGCGGCAGCAGAAGAACCAGCGCTGGCAGCACCGACGCGAGGCCAAGCGCGATCCAGCGCAGCTTGGCTGCATGTTTCCGGCCAACGACAAAGATCATCTCGCGCAGCAGGTAGTTTCCGGCGGTATGGGCAGGTTCGAACACCCAAGGGGTGCCGATACGGTCAAGCCCCGTGGCGGTGCCGATGGTCTGGCCCGCGCGGGCAAAGGCCCCGTCGCCCACCCGCCAGAGTGCGACCAGCACCGCCCCGACCGCGACCAGCGCCAATGGCGCCCAGATTGCCCCGGACAGCATCGCCCCGCCTGCGACGGCAAAGCCAAGGAACATGACCGGCGTCAGCCACAGGTGCCAGCGCGGCACGGCCTTGATCTGGGTATAGATCATCGCCGTGGTCAGCACCGTGACCAGCGCCAGAACCGCCCCGACCTGCCCGATGACGCGCGGCAGGCCCAGACCCAGCCAGTCCGACAGCGCCATGGGGGCCAGAGTCAGCAGCGTTGCAACGGATGCCCAAGCCTCGCGGCTTAGCCAGCTTGTGCGCCACTGGCTGAAGGCCTTGGCAGCGTTCACGGGGTTCCCAAGGTGAAAGGTCGCGGCCAGAAGCCCCGCCACGGCCAGGCCATAGCCCAACCCCCACAGAAAGAACGCCGTCCAGCCCGAGGGCAGCAATACCCCCGCTCCAAGGAAGGCCAGAAACCCGAAGCCAAGGCCGGACAGCGTCGAAAACAGGATGACGGAAGGCGCCGGGTGCATGTCAAATCTTCCCCAGCATCCGGTCCAACCAGCCCGCCACCCCGGTCGCCTTGATATCCAGCAAGGGGGCCAAAAGGCTTGCCTCGCCCGGGCCCTTCTTGCGGGGGGCGAGGTATTTGTTGGTCGGCTTCGTGCCCATACCCGGCATCAGATCATAGCCCTCCCGTTCGGCCACCAGCCGCGACACCTTGCTGTCAGGATCGGCGAAATCGCCGAAATGGCGGGCGTTCGTTGGGCAGGTACGGACGCAGGCGGGCTCTCGGTCCTCCTCCGGCAGGGTGTCGTTGTAGATTCGGTCGACGCAAAGGGTGCATTTCTTCATCACCCCCTGATCCGCATCCATCTCACGCGCGCCGTAAGGGCAGGCCCAGGCGCAAAGGCCGCAACCGATGCAGGAGTCCGGGTTGACCAGCACGATCCCGTCCTCGGCCCGCTTGTAGCTGGCACCCGTGGGGCAGACGGTGACGCAAGGGGCATCCTCGCAATGCAGGCAGGACCGGGGGAAGTTCACGATCTGCGGCGGGGCGTCCGGGATGGTGACCTGATAGGAATGGACGCGGTTGAGGAAGGTGCCTGACGGGTCAGCCCCATAGGCATCCTGATCGCTGAGGCCGTCGCCCTGATCGTTCCAGCCCTTGCAAGCGGTGACGCAGGCCTGACAGCCGACGCAGGTGTCAAGGTCGATCACCAGGCCCAGTTTCTTGTCGGTTGTGTGTGGCAGGGCGGTCATTGCTTCCCCTCCACCGGCACCAAAAGTTTTCGAAAACTTTTGGCAAAACTTTTTGAAAAGTTTTGTGCCCGGCCCCCGCCCGCGCGCGGGGGGTCGGGCAGTTGCGGGAAGCCCGGTTCCGACGTTCCGCGCGCGTGATCTTCGGCCGCGACCCGTTCCACCCTTACCCGGCAGTCAAACCACGCCGCCTGACCGGTGACAGGGTCGGAGTTCGACAGGCGGTGGCCCTGATGTTCGGCCTTGTCGGGCAGCAGTTCGGAAATCAGGTGGTTGAGCAGAAACCCTGTCGTCGCCTCTGGCGCGTCCGCATCAAGCGCCCAGGCCCCCTTCCGCTTGCCGATCGCGTTCCAGGTCCAGACGGTGTTTTCGTTCAGCGCCGCCATATGCGCCACCGGCACGGTGATGACACCGGCGCGAGAGGAGACCCGGGCCCAGTCGCCCTCAGCAAACCCCTGCGCCTCCCAGATCTTCGTTGGCAGGAACAGCGAGTTCCGCCCCCTGATCTGCCGCAGCCAGGCGTTCTGGCTGCCCCAGCTATGGTACATGTCCATCGGGCGCTGCGTCAGCGCGTGGACGGTATAGCCAAAGGCTGCATAGTCGTCGCCATAGGGCGCGTACCAGATCGGCAGGGGGTGCATCGATTGCTTCAGCCGGTCGCGCAGGTGGTCGGGCGGCTGGCGGGGGCCAAAGCCTTCGGCGGCCAGTTGAAAGCGGCGCATCGGTTCGGACCAGATGTTGAACAGATAGGGCTGCGGCGTCTCGTACAGCCCCAGCTTCACCGCCCAATCCTGATAGGCGGCGTTCCAAGGCTTCATGAAGGCTGCCTCTTCCGGCACATGCGCCTGATGGAAGGCCCCGTTGTCGATGTAGCTTTGCATCTGGTCCGGGTTCGGCGCGCCCCTGCCGGTCTGCGTGCCGTCCCCCCGGAAGCCCATCAGCGGCCCGACCCCCGGCCTGCGCTGATGGTTCACGATGTAATCGGCGTAGTCGGCGTATTTCGGGCTGCCATCCTCATTCACCATCCCCGGCAGGCCGAGCCGCGCCCCAAGGTCAAGGAGCACTGACTGAAAGCAGCGCACGTCCCGGTCGGGCGTGACCACCGGCCAGCGGATTGCGTCACCCGCCGCGTCCGGCTCACTGATCGGGCGGTCCAGAAGGCTGATGCAGTCGTGCCGTTCCAGATAGGTCGTGTCGGGCAGGATCAGATCGGCGTAGGCCACCATCTCACTGGCATAGGCGTCGGAATAGATGATCCGGGGGATCAGGTATTCACCATCCGGCCCCTTGTCGGTCAGCATCTCCATCACTCGGGCGGAATTCATCGACGAATTCCAAGCCATGTTCGCCATGTAGAGGAACAGCGTGTCGATCCGGTAGGGATCGCCGGCATGGGCGTTGGGGATCAGCATATGCATCAACCCATGGGCCGAAAACGGGTTTTCCCATGAAAACGCCTTGTCGATCCGTGCGGGCTGGCCATCCGGCAGAAGGCACAGGTCATCCGGGCCGCGCACATAGCCCAGATGCGGGCCGGTCAGGGGCTTTCCGGGAGTGGTCACGAAATGCGGCGTCGGGTGCGCCTCCACCGGTTTTGGGTAGGGCGGCTTAAGGCGGTAGCCGCCGGGCGTTTCCAGCGACCCGAGGATGATCTGCAGAAGGTGCAGCGCCCGGGCGGTCTGAAAGCCGTTGGAATGGGCCGAGATCCCCCGCATCGCGTGAAAGCTGACCGGGCGGCCGGGCATGTCTTTATGCTCATTCCCCCGGAAATCGGTCCAGGGCCGGTCGAGGGTAATCGCCTGGTCAAATGCAACCTCGGCCAGTTCTGCCGCCAGTTGCCGGATGCGCAGCGCCGTCACGCCGCAGCGGGTGGCGACGGCTTCGGGGGCGTAGTCCGGCTTGAGGTATTCCTCTACCATGTGACGGAAGACCGTGCGATTGCCCTGCCATTCGGCGCCAAGGTCGGGCTGCACCCCTTTGCCATCCCAAGGTGCCGGGTGGCCGGTGCGCCCGTCGATGACGAAGGGCTGGCTTTCGGCGTTCCTGACGAAAAGGCCCTTCTCTGCCCCCTCCGCCCCGTTCACCAGCAACGGCGCGTTGGTCCATTGGGCGAGGTAGTCCAGATCGACCTTCCCCGCTTCCAGCAGGCAATGGATCAAGGACAGGATCAGCAGGCCATCGGTTCCCGGTGTGATCCCGATCCAGTCATCCGCAACCGCCGAATAACCTGTGCGGATCGGGTTGATGCTGATGACCCGCGCGCCGCGCGCCTTCAGCTTTCCCAGGCCGATCTTGATCGGGTTGCTGTCATGATCCTCGGCCACGCCGAACATGACGAACAGCTTCGTCCGCTCCCAATCCGGCTGACCGAATTCCCAGAAGGCCCCGCCGATCGTGTAGATGCCGCCCGCCGCCATGTTGACCGAACAAAAGCCCCCATGCGCGGCATAGTTCGGCGTGCCGAAGTTCTGAGCCCACCAGCCCGTGAGGGATTGCGACTGGTCGCGCCCGGTGAAGAAAGCGAGCTTTTCCGGCGCAGTTTCCCGCAGCGGCTTCATCCATGCAACCGCGGTAGACAGCGCCTCCTCCCACGAGATCACCTCGAAAGCCCCCGACCCGCGTGGCCCGACGCGGCGCAGGGGGGCCTTCAACCGGCTGGGGGCGGTGACCTGCATGATCCCGCTGGCCCCCTTGGCACAGAGAACACCCTTGTTGATCGGATGATTCCGGTTGCCTTCGATATAGGTCACCGTCCCCGCCTTCAGATGCACATTGATCCCGCAGCGGCAGGCGCACATGTAGCAAGTCGTCTGCCGGATCTCGTCCGACACGGGGCGCGCAAGGTCAATCTTCGGCTGGTCGTTCATGCGCCCTCCCTAGCGATGACGGCTTGCGTCTCGAGTGCAATCTGGCGCTCCTCGTCGGCGGGCACAATCCGGATTGCGACACGGGATGTCGGATCGTGCAAGGTACTTTCGTTCCGGGCATTGGCCTCAGGGTCGGAAGATACTCCCATAAAGGCAAGGCCGGACAGGATTTCCTTCCGTATCCATGCGTCATTCTCACCGATCCCGCCGGTGAAGACCACCGCATCAAGCCCCCCCATCGCCGCCACCATGCTGCCGGCATGCCGCACCGCCCAATAGGCGAAATGCTGCAGCGCGAAGCTGGCCCCACTGGCGTGCAACGTCCGCAGGTCATTCGATCCGCCAAGAGCCAGAAGCCCGCTTTCGCGATTGAGGATTTCCCCGGCCCGGACCACCCCGTGCACTTCGGCCAATCGCAGGACCGCGTTGCCGTCGATGGACCCGGCCCGCGTGCCCATCGTCAGCCCGTCCAGCGGCGAATAGCCCATCGTGGTCGCAACCGACCGCCCGTTTACGATGGCACAAAGCGAGGCGCCATTGCCTAGATGGCACGCCAGCAGCCGCCCCGGCAACGGCCCCTCAGCCGCAAGGACCCGCACCAGGGCCGCATAGCTGATCCCGTGAAAGCCGTAGCGGCGCAGGCCGCGCTGGCGTTCGGCCAGCGGCAGGGCATAGGTCACCGCCACGTCCGGGTTCGTCGCATGGAAAGCCGTGTCAAAGCAGGCATATTGCGCAAGGCCCGGGGCCAGGGCGGCAACACCCTCCACCCCCACCAGATTGGCCGGGTTGTGCAAGGGCGCGAGCGGCACGCAGGCCGCAATCTCTGTCAGCACCTCTGGCGTGACGCGGCAGGTTGCGGTCAGCGATGCGCCGCCATGCACCACCCGGTGCGCCGCCGCATGCAGCCGGGATACCGGCACCCCGGCCTTGGCCAACCCGGTCTCAAGCGCTGCCGCATGGCCACCGGGCCCGATCTCGGACACAGCGGCCCGCGCCACCTCGACCGTCCCGTCGAACACCGCGAGCTTCAGCGAAGACGACCCCGTGTTCACGACCAGCAGCATCAGATCAGCGCCTTGCCCAACCCCAGCAGTGCCAGCCCCGCCAGAAGCACGATGGCAAAGCGCCGGAACTCCTGCGGGTCAGAGCCAAAGAAGTGCCGCCCGCCCAGCCAGTTCGCAAACAGCGTCACCGGCAAGGCCAGCAGCGCCGCCCAGAGCGTATCCCAGCTGACCAACCCGGCCAACCAGTAAAGCGGTGCGGAGTAGATATCCAACAGCGGGAAATAGGCGATCAGTGTCGCGCGGAACACGTTCGCCGGCATCGGCTGTGCCGCGAAAAAGGCAGCCACCGGCAGCCCCCCCATCCCCGGCGCATTGGCAAGGCCCGAGATCACCCCCGCCACCCCGTTCGGAACGCCCTTCACCTCGGCCCGCAAGCGCCAGCCCAGCAAAAGCACCCCGCACATCAGCAGGACATAGCCCGACACCACCGCCCGCGCAGTATCCTCGGATACGCCGGTCAGGATCCACAGCCCCAGCGGCAACCCGATGGCCGCCCCGCCAAGCAGCCACCAGACCCGCCTCCAGTCCACATGCGGCCCAGCGCCCTTTGCGGCCTGAAGCGACATGACCGTTTCCAGAATGACAACAACCGCAACAAAATTTAGCGGATTGGTCACAAGGCTTGAGGCCGCGATCAGCAGCGCCGAATAACCGAAGCCCGAATACCCCCGGACGAACCCGGCCACAAAGGTGGCAATCGCCATCCAGACCAGCGCCATTGGCCCAAGGTCATAGGGCATGGAATACCGGTGCGTTGGGCCTGCACCCCTCCCCGTCTGCGGGACAGGGTTTCAGGGGTGGATTGCGCCCATTGCTGCCCAAACGCCAGAAGGCCCCGCCGGAAGCACGGCTGTGGCCGCGTGTCACCCCACCACCTGCGGCCGCATGTCGGCCCGTGAAATCCCTGCCACCTCAACCGGCTTCTTCATCGCGTCGCGGCGGAAGGGCTCGCCCAGTTCCTGGTTGATCATGGCTTCAATCAGGGTGGTTTTTCCGGCCATCTGGTCGGTAATCGCCTTGCGCAGCGCCTCGGTCAGTTCCTCCATCGTCCGCGCCTGCACACCCTGCAACCCGCACGCCTTGGCGATGCCAGCATAGCTTACCCCGGTGTCAAGTTCGGTCCCCACGAAGTTGTCGTCATACCACAGGGTCGAGTTGCGCTTTTCCGCGCCCCACTGGTAATTGCGGAACACCACCATCGTGATCGCCGGCCATTCCGGCCTGCCGATGGCGGTCAGTTCCGTCACCGCAATACCGAAAGCCCCATCGCCCGCAAAGCCCACCACCGGAGTATCCGGGCAGGCGATCTTGGCCCCGATGATCGACGGCAGACCATAGCCGCAGGGCCCGAACAGGCCCGGCGCAAGGTATTTCCGCCCCTCATCGAATGTCGGATAGGCGTTGCCGATCGCGCAGTTGTTACCGATGTCGCTTGAGATGATCGCCTCACGCGGCAATGCCGCCTGAATCGCCCGCCATGCCATCCGCGGGCTCATCCACTCGGGCTTGGCGTCGCGTGCGCGCTGGTTCCAGGTCGTGCCGGGATCGTCCTCTTCGTGGTCCATGCTGGAAAGCGCCTGTGCCCAGGCCGACTTCACCTGCGCGATGCGCGCCTTGCGTTCCGCCCGCGCATGGTTGCCCGCGGTTGAGGCCAATCGCGCCAAAACCGCCTCGGCGACCTTTTTTGCATCGCCGACAATTCCAACTGTCACCTTTTTCGTCAGCCCGATCCGATCCGGGTTGATGTCGACTTGGATGATCTTGGCCGCCTTGGGCCAGTAGTCCAGCGCGTATCCCGGAAGCGTTGAAAACGGATTAAGCCGGGTACCCAGACAGAGTACCACATCCGCCCCGGAAATCAACTCCATTGCCGCTTTTGACCCGTTGTATCCCAAGGGCCCAGCAAACAGCGGATGGCTGCCGGGGAAGGCGTCGTTGTGCTGGTAGCCCACGCAAACCGGTGCATCCAGCCGTTCGGCCAGCGCCATGCTGGCAGGGATTGCGCCACCCAGAACCACGCCCGCTCCGTTCAGGATGACGGGGAACTTCGCGTTGGACAACAGGTCCGCCGCCGCCGCAATCGCCGCCTCGCCCCCCGCTGGGCGCTCGAATTCCACCATCGCGGGCAGGTCGATGTCGATCACCTGCGTCCAGAAATCGCGCGGCATGTTGATCTGCACCGGAGCGCTCATCCGTTTGGCGTTCAGGATGCAGCGGTTCAGCACTTCGGCCACGCGGGACGGGTCACGCACTTCTTCCTGATAAGCGACCATGTCCTGGAAGAGGGCCATCTGCTCCACTTCCTGAAACCCGCCCATCCCGATGGTCTTGTTCGCGGCCTGCGGCGTCACCAGCAAAAGCGGCGTGTGGTTCCAGTAGGCGGTCTTGACCGCCGTCACGAAGTTGGTGATGCCGGGGCCGTTCTGCGCGATCATCATGCACATCTTCCCGCTCGCGCGGGTGAACCCGTCGGCCATCATCCCGCCCGAGCCTTCATGCGCGCAGTCCCAGAAGGTGATCCCGGCCTTGGGGAAGATGTCGGAAATCGGCATGAAGGCCGACCCGATGATCCCGAAGGCATGTTCGATCCCATGCATTTGAAGCACTTTCACAAAGGCTTCCTCGGTCGTCATCTTCATGGCAAGTCTCCCGTGATCCATGCGGCCCCAAGGCCCGTTGCCCGGCACCCTACGCGCGCCCGCCCCTCTGTCGTAGGGCCAGAGATTCGCGCCCAATAAGACCAGACCGAGCCCCTTCCTTTCTGCAGAAATATCCTCGGGGGTCCGGGGGCGAAGCGCCCCGGCGGCCTGCCCCTAGCGCAACGCGCGCGCAATCCGCGCCACGCCCTCGGCGATCCTTGGCACTGCGATCGACGAATAGGCCAGCCGGTAATAGTTCCGCGGCCCGTCCCCGGCAAAGAACGCCCTCCCCGGCTCGATCAGCACGCCCTCGGCCCGCAGCGCAAGGGCCAGCGCCTCGGTGTCCACCCCATCATCCGCACGCATCCAGAAGCTGGAGCCGCCAAAGCCGCCCTGCCCCGCGATCTCCAGCCCTTCCTCGGCAATCGCCTCGGCCATCACCTGACGGCGGCGGCGGTAGGCGTTTTTCATCCGGTTGACCAAGGCGTCATAGTGCCCAAGCCCCAGAAAATAGGCCATCGTCCGCTGGATATGGCCGGGCGGGTGTTTCAGCATCAGCGCCCGCAGGCCCCGCGCCTCGGCGATAAAGCCGGGTGGGCCGACCAGATAGCCCAGCCGCAGCCCCGGGAACACCGATTTGGAGAAGGACCCGGCGTAGATCACCCGCCCCCCACGGTCCAAAGACTTCAGCGCCGGGGCGACGGGCTTCAGAAACGACATTTCGAATTCATAGTCATCCTCGACGATGACAAAGCCCTGCGCCTCTGCCGCGTCCAGCAGGGCCACGCGCCGCTCCACCGGCATGGTCGCATTTGTCGGGCATTGGTGTGAGGGCGTGACGAACACGACATCCGCCGCCAGCCGCTCTGGCGGCAGTCCCAGCGCATCCACATCCACCGGCACCGCCGCAGCGCCCGTGGCCGTCACCACCCCGCGCCAGCCCGGATAGCCCGGGTTTTCCACCCCCGCCCGCCGCCCCGGGCCAAGGAGCAGCGTCGCCGCGATCCACAGGGCGTTCTGTGCGCCCAGCGTCAGCAGCACCTCTTCCTCACGCGCCGCAATTCCGCGCCGTGGCAGGATGGTGCGCAACAACTGCTCGACCAGAAGCGGATCGTCGCGTTCGTAATAGTCCGACGTCAGCGCCGCGAAATCCCGCTTGCCCAAGGCCCGCAAGGCGCATTGCCGCCAGTTCTGGTGGTCAAACAGGGTCGGGTCCGCCTGACCGTAGATGAAGGGATAGGGGTAGATGTCCCAATCCTCAGGACGCGCCACCCGCGCAGCCCCACTGAACCGCCCGCCGGTCAGCGCCCGAAAATCCACGGCCTCACCCTGCGGCGCAGAGACCGGAAACTGCGGTGCAAGGGGGGCCGTCTCGGACACGAAATACCCGGATCGCCCGGCCGAGGTGAGGTAATCGCCCGAGACGAGATCGGCATAGGCCAGCGTCACGGTGATCCGGCTGATCCCAAGGTGCCCCGCCAACCCGCGCGACGACGGCATCCGCTGCCCCGGCCGGAACCGTCCGGCAAGAATGCCTTGCGTCACCATCGCCCGGATCTGCTGTTGCAAGGATCCGCTCGCCCCGGGGGTCAGGTAGAAGGCTTCGACAGGAATGGCCATGGGCGCCCGGGATGCAGCGACAAGTCCAGATCAAGGCGCATCGAAAGGGACGAAGTCAAGCATTCGCACCCGACAAAGCGCCTCAACTCTGTCCCTGCGTCATCAAAGCTGTTGAAACCTACGCCAACACCCCCTAACCCAAGAGAGCCTGACTAGTCCGCCTGTCTTGGGGCTTTGCTGCGAGGGCCAAACGCAGATGCCGCAGCAATCCCGGCAAATAGATACAGGCCTTGATGCCCGAACAGATGCCTACCCCCCGCCCCGCGCCCCGGCAGGCCCGTGACTGGCTTACGGTTCTTGCGCGCTACCGCGAGCCTTCGACCCGACGCAGCCTATGGGAGCTTGTGGCCACCCTTGTGCCGTTCTTCGCCCTCTGGGCGCTGGCGTGGATGGCGCTGTCGGTCAGCCCCTGGCTTGCCCTTGGTCTTGCGATGCTGAACGGCGCGTTTCTGGTGCGCATCTTCATCATCCAGCATGACTGCGGCCATGGTGCCTTCCTGACGAACCGCACCGCGCAGGACTGGCTGGGTCGCACCCTTGGCGTCCTGACTCTGACACCCTATGCCGTGTGGCGCCGGACCCATTCCATCCACCACGCCCACCATGGTGACCTTGACGCGCGCGGGATTGGCGATGTGCTGACCCTGACGATTGACGAATACCGCGCCCGGGGCTGGTTCGGCCGCCTGATGTACCGGCTTTACCGCCATCCGGTCGTGCTGTTCGTCCTTGGCCCCAGCTACCTGTTCCTGCTGCAGAACCGGCTCCCCTTCGGCCTGATGAATTCCGGTTGGCGCTACTGGACCTCGGCCATGGGCACGAATGCGATGATCGGCATCGCTGTCGGGCTGATCGTCTGGTTCGGCGGGCTCTGGCCCGTGCTCCTGATCTACCTCCCCACCTCGCTGATCGCGGCGACCCTTGGGGTCTGGCTGTTCTACGTTCAGCACCAGTTCGAGGAAACGCACTGGTCCAAGGGCGACGACTGGCAGCTGCACGACGCGGCGCTGGAGGGGTCGTCCCACTATATCCTGCCACAGCCCCTGCGCTGGTTTTCCGGCAATATCGGCATCCACCACGTCCACCACCTTTATTCCCGCATCCCGTTCTACCGCTTGCCCGAGGTGATCCGCGACCACCGAAGCCTCGCCGAAGCGCAGCGCCTGACGGTGCGCGAGAGCCTGCAGTCGGTAAACCTGCACCTGTGGGACACGGTGGAGGGCAAGCTGATGAGCTTCAAGGAAGCCCGCCAGCGGTATGGGGTGGCGTAAGTCGGGGCCTGCCCCGACTCTCCTCCACATTGTGAACCCAGCCGGTACGACTTGTTCCGTTTCCCCATTGGGCAGCGCGAGCGGTGGGTTGGCACCCACCCTACGGCGTGCTGAACCGCTTCAACGAAGCCCAATTGCGCCATGGTGTGGCGTAGGTCGGGGCTTGCCCCGACTCTCCGATCCCCATCAGGACGGAACACGGTCCCCGGACACCCTCCCGCTAAGGCGTCAATCCCTACCCAAACACCCGTCCCAGCGCCGCCCCAATCGCCCCGGTGATCTGGTCGATGTCGTCCTTCGTCGCGATCAGCGCCGGGCTCAGGCACAGCGTGTTGTTGAACCCCGGGACGCTCCGGTTCGTGGCCCCGATGATCACGCCCTGCGCCATGCAGTCGGCGACGACGGCCTGGACCTTCTTCTCCTCGGCAGGCTCACGCGTGCCACGGTCGGCCACCAGTTCGGCCCCCAGGAACAACCCCTTACCACGAACCTCGCCGATGACCTTGTGCTTGTCCATCAGGGCTGCGAGCGATTGAAGGCAGTAGTCGCCCATCGCCACCGTGTTGGCCAAAAGCCCCTCATCCTCGATGATCCGCATGTTCTCCAAAGCCGCCGCCGGGCCAGCCGTGCAGCCGCCGAAGGTGGAGATGTCGCGGAAGTAGCTCATCGGGTCCGAGGCGTCGTCCTTGAACATGTTGAAGACGGCTTCGGTCGTCACGGTGCAGGAGATGGCGGCGTAGCCGGAGGCGACGCCTTTGGCCATGGTCACGAAGTCGGGCTGGACGCCGTAGTGCTGGTAGCCGAACCAGGTCCCGGTGCGACCCACGCCGCAGACGACCTCGTCGATGTGGAGGAGGATGTTGTATTTGCGGCAGATTTCCTGCACCCGCTCCCAATAGCCGGTCGGCGGAACAATGACGCCTCCGCCTGCAGTGACGGGTTCAAGGACAAGGCAGCCGATGGTGTCGGGGCCTTCGCGCAGGATGACCTCCTCGATGGCATCCGCCGCGCGCTCACCGTAGTTTTCCACGTCCCACTGCTTGCGGTATTCAAGGCAATGCGGAACTTCGACGAAGCCATCCGGGAAAGGCCCGTATTGGGCGTTGCGCTGCTGCTGGCCTCCAGAGGCGAGGGCCGCGATGGTCGTGCCGTGGTAGTCCCGCTCACGATAGAGGATCTTCCACTTCTTGCCCCCATGGTGGCGGTGGGAGATCTGGCGGACCATCTTGTAGACCTTCTCGTTCGCCTCGCTCCCTGAGTTGGAGTAGTAGACGCGCGACAGGCCCGGCATCTTTTCGATCAGCCGACGCGCGAAGATCGACCCGGGGATCGACCCGGCAGCGCCGGCGAAGTAGTTCATCCGCACCAGCTGATCCCGCACGGCATCGGCGATGGATTCCCGGCCGTAGCCGACGTTCACCGTCCAGACGCCGCCCGAGACGGCATCAAGATGCTCTTTCCCCTTGGCATCCCAAACGCGCATCCCCTTGCCTTCGACGATGACGCGGGGATCGACGGTTTCGTACTGCTTGTGCTGCGACAGGTGGTGCCAGACATGGGCGCGGTCAGCCTCCACCACTGCGGCGATGTCGTTCAGTCCTGCAAGGCCTTCCATGGGGCGTCCTTTCGATCACATGATTGCGCGGCATCATCGGGGATCGGCCGCCTAGGCCTTAGGGCCAGAGGCGGCCACCCGCTATAGCCAGACGCCCTCCCCCTGCGACAGGGAAACGGGTTGAGGCTGGCGCATCAACGCTAGATACCACGCAAAGAGCCTAGAACGGGAACGCCCAAGTGCTGCACGTTGATCAGGTCTGCAAGTCCTATCCCACCGCCGAAGGGCTGGTCGCGGTGCTGTCAGGCGTCAGCCTTGACCTTGGGCTGGGGGAAAGCCTGGCGTTGACCGGGGAATCCGGCAGCGGGAAAAGCACGCTTCTGCATCTTGTGGCGGGGCTGGACGCCGTGGACAGTGGCGCGATCACGGTTGCGGGCACAGCGCTTGCGGGCCTCGATGATACGGGGCGCGCGGCCCTGCGGCGGGACCGGATCGGTTTGGTTTTCCAGCAGTTCAACCTGATCCCCTCGCTGAACGTCGGCGCCAACCTTGTCTTTCAGGCCCGTCTGGCCGGGCGGCTTGACCGCATCTGGACCGCGCATCTGACCGAAGCCCTTGGGCTGACAGCGCTTGTGCACCGCTACCCTGAGCAGCTTTCGGGCGGCCAGCAACAGCGCGTCGCCATCGGCCGGGCGCTGGCCGCTCGACCGGCCCTGATCCTTGCGGATGAGCCAACGGGGAACCTTGATGAAGCCACGGGCGATGCGGTCATCGGGCTGATGCTGGGGCTGGTCGCCGAAGCGGGGGCAAGCCTCTTGATGGTGACCCATTCCGAACGGCTGGCCGCAAGGCTGGACCGGCGGCTGCACTTGCGGGCTGGAAAGGTTGCCCCATGATCCGCGCCGCGCTGACCGCATTGCTGTCGCATTGGGCGCGGCACCCGCTGCAACTGGCGATGCTATTGGTCGGGCTGGCGCTGGCGACCGGCCTTTGGTCAGGCGTACAGGCCATCAATGCCGAGGCGCGGGCGGCCTATGACCGGGCGGCAGGGGTGCTGGGGCAGGATCGGCTGGACCGGATCGTGGCCAGCGATGGCAATCTGACTGTGGCCCGATTTGCCGAACTGCGGCGGGGCGGCTGGCCCGTGTCCCCTGTGCTTGAAGGGCGGCTGGACGGCTTGCGCATCCTTGGGGTTGAACCCCTGACCCTGCCGCGCGGCGCGGCGATGCCGGGGATACCGGGCGTGGGTGGCGACAGCCTGGGAGATTTCCTTGGCGGGCGGCTGGTTCTGGTGGCGCCCGAAACCCTGTCGCGTCCCGGCGTGACTGCGGCGCTTGACGGTCTCATTCTGGAGCCTGCCCCTGACCTGCCCCCGATGACCGTCCTTACCGACATCGCAACGGCAGAACGGCTGCTGGGCACGACCGGACAGATCACAGCCCTGCTGATCGACCCGGATGGCACACTCCCCGGACCCCTGCCCCCGGGGCTGGAACGGCGCGCGGCAACGGGCGAGGATGACCTTGCCCGCCTGACCGACAGCTTCCATCTGAACCTGACGGCCTTCGGGTTCCTTGCCTTTGCCGTCGGCATTTTCATCGTCCATGCGGCCATCGGTCTGGCTTTCGAACAACGCCGCCCGATGTTTCGCACCCTGCGCGCGCTTGGGGTTCCGGCGCGGACGCTGGGTGCGCTTGTGCTGGCCGAAATGCTTACCTTCGCGCTGGTCGCAGGCCTTGCCGGTGTGGCGCTTGGCTATGCGGTGGCGGCGGCGCTGCTGCCGGATGTGGCGGCCACGCTGGGCGGGCTTTATGGGGCTGCGGTGCCGGGTGTGCTGGAGTTGCGGGCCGGATGGGTCCTGGCGGGGGTCGCGATGGCGGTTGCCGGCACCATGGTCGCGGCGGGACAGGGGCTGTGGCAAGTCTGGCGGCTTCCGCCCCTTGTCAGCGCCGGGGCCCAAGCCTGGGGGGTCGCTGCCCGGCAGACCCGGCGTTGGCAGGCCATGCTGGGGATCGGGCTTCTGATGAGTGCGGGCCTTGCCCTGGGGGGCGGGTCGGGCCTTTGGGCCGGGTTTGCGGTGCTGGCCGGGCTTCTGCTTGGGGCGGCTCTGGTTCTGCCTGCGGTGCTGGCCGCCGTTCTGGCGCAGGCCGCCGCACGGGCGCGTGGCGCGCTAGCCGAGTGGTTCTGGGCCGATGCGCGCCAGCAATTGCCGGGCCTGTCGCTGGCACTCATGGCGCTGTTGCTGGCGCTGGCGGCGAATGTCGGGGTGGGCACCATGGTCGGCAGCTTTCGCGCCACTTTTACCGGCTGGCTGGATCAGCGGCTTGCGTCCGAACTCTACCTCACCGCCGAAAGCCCGGATCAGGCGGCAGCGATGCGCGCATGGCTGGGGCCTAGGGTAGAGGCCATCCTGCCCATCGTCGCGGCGGACACCCCGCTGATCGGCCAGCCGGGCGAGGTTTACGGGATCGCCGACCATCCCACCTACCGCGACAACTGGCCCCTGCTGACCGCCACGCCAGATGTCTGGGACAGTGTGGCGCGGGGCGACGGCGTGCTGGTCAACGAACAACTGTCGCGCCGGGCGGGACTGGGGTTGGGCACTACGCTGGACCTGCCCGGGGGTGCCTTGCCAGTGATCGGGGTCTATTCCGACTATGGCAACCCCAGCCCCCAGGCGATCATCGGGCTGGAGGTGTTTCGGGCGCGGTTTCCGGCGGTGGAGGAGTTGCGCTTTGCCCTGCGCGTGCCAGAGGCAAAGGCGGCAGGGCTGGCCAAGGCTTTGCGCGAAGAGTTTGCGCTGGGGGAAAACGCGCTGGTCGATCAGGCGGGGATCAAGGCGTTCTCGCTTCGGGTGTTTGAACGGACCTTCGCAGTAACGGGGGCCCTGAATGTGCTGACGCTGGGGGTCGCAGGCTTGGCGATGCTGGCAAGCCTTGTGACGCTGTCTGCGCTGCGCCTGCCGCAGTTGGCACCGGTCTGGGCGATGGGACTGACGCAGGCCCGTCTTGCCCGGTTGGACCTTGCGCGGACCGTTGTGCTGGCGCTTCTGACAGCGGCGGTGGCGCTGCCTTTGGGGCTGGCGTTGGCCTGGGTGCTGCTGGCGGTGGTGAACGTCGAAGCCTTTGGCTGGCGGTTGCCGATGCAGGCCTTTCCGGGCGACTGGCTTGGGGTATTTCTGGCCGCCGGAACCGCAGGGGGGTTGGCGGCGCTGGGACCGGCGTTCACGCTGATGCGGCGGCGACCGGCGGATTTGCTGCGGGTGTTTGCCAATGAACGCTAGAACAGTTGCCCTGCTGCTGGGGCTTACGCTTGGTCTGGGCGGGGCCGCCTTTCCGCAAGGCTTTGCCGATCTGGGCGTGGCGGTGGATGGTTTCGCCTTGCCCGACCGCGCAAAGGTGCTGGAGTTTCCCGCCGACCATGGCGCGCATCCCGAATTCCGCATCGAATGGTGGTACCTGACCGCCAATCTGACCGGCGCGGATGGGGCGGAATATGGCGTGCAATGGACCCTGTTCCGCAGCGCGACCGCCCCGATTGACGGGGTTGGCTGGGACAGCCCGCAGGTCTGGATGGGCCATGCGGCAGTCACGACCGCGACCGAGCATTTCGTGGCCGAACGGTTGGCGCGGGGCGGGGTCGGTCAGGCGGGGGTGACCTTGGGTGACGGCGCACCCTTCCGGGCCTGGATTGACGAATGGCAGATGACCTCGACCGCCAGGCCGGGGGAGGATGCGCTGGACCGGCTGGCCCTCAGCGCAGGTGGCGACGGCTTCGGCTATGCGCTGGACTTGACCGCCAAGGGCCCCTTGGTCCTGCACGGCGACAACGGCTATTCGGTGAAATCGGCGGGGGGTCAGGCGAGCCATTATTACTCGCAGCCGTTCTACGCCGTGTCGGGGGTGCTGGACTTGCCCGGTGGTCAGGTGGCGGTAACCGGCCAGGCCTGGCTGGATCGGGAATGGTCATCGCAACCGCTTGCGCCGGATCAGACGGGGTGGGACTGGTTTTCGCTGTCGTTTGACGGGGGCGAAAAGCTGATGGGCTTCGTGCTGCGCGGCGGGGATGGGGATTACACCTCGGGCACCTGGATCGCGGCGGATGGCACCGCAACGCCGCTGGAGCCGGGGGCCTTGCAGGCCGAACCTCTGGGCAAGGCGGAGGTTGCGGACCGCGAGGTGCCGGTCGTCTGGCGGCTGCGCCTGCCAGAGCGGGGGCTGGACGTGAGCCTTGATGCGCTGAACCCCGCGGCGTGGATGGCGACCTCCGTCCCTTATTGGGAGGGACCGGTGCGGGTGACGGGCAGCCACAGCGGGCGGGGTTATCTGGAGATGACCGGCTACTGACCACGGCCGGTTTTCAGATTGAGCGCGTTCCGCGCAAGCGTTTTTCTCGCCTTTGGCGCGCAAGCGCGCCAACCGGCTCGGTAATTGGGGGTTTCACACCCCCAAACCCCCGTGGAGTATTTCTTAAAGAGCAAATGCCATAGTCAGGGGATCGCGGCGGCAGTCACCTCAACCTCGACCAAAAACTCGGGCCGGGTAAAGCCGGAGACGATCACCAGGGTGGAGGCCGGCAGGCGAAGGATGCCGGCCAGCCAGGCATCGCGGGCAGCCATGTAGCCGGGCATATGGGCGCGGTCGGTGACGAAGGCGTTGATGCGGATGACGTCTCCGGAGCCCATCCCTGCCTGGGCAAGGATCGCCGCGCAGTTCTGGAAGCACAGGTCCGCCTGCGCCCTTGCGCCTTCAGGCACGCGGCCATCTGCCGTCAGCGCAAGCTGGCCCGACGTCACCACCAGCCGCGCACCGGGCGGAACTTCGACGCCATGGGCATAGGCCGCAAAGGGCGGTGCGATGGTGGGTGGGGTCAGCATGCGCATGGGTCTCTCCCTTGGGCGAAAGGTGGCGTCTGGCGGCAGGTGATGCCCAGACATACCAATGATTTTCTTGCCCTGCAGGCGTTTCTGCGTAACTTTTCAGCATCCATCCACGGGATCTGCCCGATGAAGCGGCTTTTCCACCGGAAAGAAGGACCAAAGCGGCATTGCCCCCTCGCCTTGCCAAGGCCGCGTTCTAGGGTTCGGTAACAGAGTTGACGTGACATTTCCCCATCCGACAGGAGACCCAATCATGACGCTGAAGGCCCGTGCTGCCTGCGCAACTGCCCTGACTGCCATCATCGCCCTTTCCGCCCCGGCGATGGCCCAGAACGTCCCCGTGGTGTTTGGATCGAACTGGCTCGCGCAGGCCGAACATGGCGGCTTTTACCAGTCGGTCGCCGATGGCACCTATGCCGCCTGCGGGCTGGATGTGACGATCCAGCCGGGCGGGCCGCAGGTGAACAACCGCGCGCTGATGATCGCGGGCAAGGTCGACTACCACATGGGCGGCAACCTGCTGGAGGCATTCAGCGCCGCGCAGGAGGGGATTCCGATAGTTGCCGTGGCTGCCAGCTTCCAGAAAGAGCCGCAGGTCATCCTGACGCACCCCGGCAAGGTTTCGAGCTTTGAGGAGCTCAAGACCCTCGACAAGCTGCTGATCGGCGATCAGGGCTATGCGTCCTTCTACCAGTGGATGAAGGCCGCCTACGGCTTCACGGATGAGCAGCGCGAGGTTTACACCTATAACCCGGCCCCGTTCATCGCGAATGAAAACTGGGGGATGCAGGGGTATCTGTCCTCGGAACCCTATTTCGTCGCCAAGGAAACCGGTTGGGAGCCGGATGTCTGGCTGATCGCCGACGCGGGCTATTCGACCTATTCGACCCTGATCGAGACGATGGCTGACACGGTGGCCAATAAGCCCGAGCAGGTGACCTGCTTTGTCGAAGGCTCGATCAAGGGTTGGTACACCTATCTTTACGGCGACAACTCTGCCGCCAACGCGATGATCAAGGCCGACAACCCGGAGATGACCGATGAGGCCATCGCCTATGCCATCGAAAAGATGAAGTCGGCCGGGATCGTGGATTCGGGCGATACCGAAACCATGGGGATCGGCGCGATGAACGAGGCCAAGGTGAAGGACTTCTTCGACAAGATGGTCACGGCGGGTGTCGTGTCCGGCGATCTGGACTGGTCGGCGACGATCAACACGACCTTTGTGAACAAGGGCGTGGGGATGGACCTGAAGCCGAAGATGTAGGACCTTGCGTCGGGTGGGCGCGATTGCCCACCCGTCCTTGCACCGCGCATGTCAGACCTGATCCATCGCCCGATCCTGCCGCTTGGCCAACGCCCCCGGCTTCTGGAGCTTGCCGAGGTTGGCAAGGTCTTCAACGGCACTGTCACCGCGCTGCGGGACATGTCGCTTTCCGTGCATGAAGGGGATTTCATCTCGCTTCTTGGTCCGTCCGGCTGTGGAAAATCCACGGCCTTGCGGCTGATCGCCGGGCTGTCCACCCCGACGGCGGGCCGCATCCGCTGGGACGGCGGGCAAGGCGCGGGCGATCTTGGCGTGGTGTTTCAGGAACCCACGCTGATGCCATGGGCCACGGTGGCCGAGAATGTGTTCCTGCCGTTCCGCCTGCGTGGCAAAAGTTTTGCCGCCGCGAAGGATGAGGTGGATCAGGCCCTTTCGCTGGTCGGCCTGTCGGCCTTCGCCGCATCCTACCCGCGTGAGCTTTCGGGTGGCATGAAGATGCGGGTCTCCATCGCGCGGGCGCTGGTGACCAACCCGCGGCTGATCCTGATGGATGAACCCTTTGCTGCCTTGGACGAAATCACCCGTCACAAGCTGAACACCGACCTTCTGGCCTTGCGCGAACGGATCGGCTGCACGGTGATCTTTGTCACCCATTCCGTGTTTGAAAGCGTGTTCTTGTCGGATCGGATCATCGTGATGGCCGCGCGCCCGGGCCGGGTGATCGAAGAGGTGGTCGTGACCGCCCCCTATCCGCGGGACGAAGTGTTCCGGACCTCGGCCGACTATGCCGCGCATTGCCAGGTCGCCAGCAAGGCCTTGCACCGCGCTATGGGAGAGGCGGCATGAGTGTGACAGACCTTGGCAAAGCCCCCGACCCCCTGTCGCTTGACCCCGAGGAAGCCCGCCGTCTGCGCAATGCCCGGATCGACCGGGTTGCGAAATGGGTGCTTCCGGCGCTGGTCTTTGTCATCATGATCGTCGGCTGGGACCGGCTGGTCGTCTGGAACGAGATCCCGCATTACATCCTGCCCAGCCCCGGCAAGGTGATCGAGACGCTGGTCAAGGACTGGGCCATGCTGTTCGAGGCGCTTTTGGTCACGCTGCAGATCACCCTGATGGCCCTTGCCGTGGCGGTGATCGGGGGCGTCGGCCTAGCCGTCCTGTTCAACCAGAGCCGCTTTGCCGAGATGTCGTTCTACCCCTACGCGGTGATCCTGCAGGTCACGCCGGTCGTGTCGATTGCGCCCTTGATCTTCATCTATGTCGACAGCCGGACCGCGGGGCTGCTGCTTTGTGCATGGATCGTGGCCTTCTTCCCGATCCTTGCGAACACGACGCTTGGCCTCAACTCTACCGACCATAACCTGCGCGATCTGTTCCGGATCTACGGGGCCAGCCGCTGGCAGCGCTTGCGCTATCTGCAATTGCCCTCGGCCCTGCCCTATTTCCTTGGGGGTTTGCGCATTGCCGGGGGCCTTAGCCTGATCGGGGCGATTGTCGCGGAATATGTGGCGGGGACGGGTGGCATCGGGTCGGGGCTTGCCTTCCGGATCCTTGAGGCGAGCTATCGGCTGAACGCCCCCCGGATGTTCGCGGCGCTGCTGCTGATTGCCGTGGCCGGGGTGGTGATCTTCGCGGGCCTGTCGTTCCTGTCGCACATGCTTTTGCGCAAATGGCACGAAAGTGCGCTGAAGCGCGAAACCTGATGACCCGCGTTCTGGTCGTCTTTGCCCAGCCTTGCCCGGAAAGTTTTTCCGCGGCCCTGAAGCAGGTGGTCGTTGACCGCCTGACCGCGAGGGGGTGGGAGGTGGACCTGTGCGATCTTTACGCCGAAGGGTTTGATCCGGTGCTGACCGCCGCCGAACGCCGCGGCTATCAGAACACCGCCACCAACACCGCCCCGGTACAGGGATACGTCGACCGGCTGCGCGCTGCACAGGCGTTGGTCTTTGTCTACCCGGTCTGGAACTTCGGCTTTCCTGCGATCCTGAAGGGGTATTTCGACCGGGTTTTCCTGCCCGGCGTGTCCTTCACGCTGGAGAACGGCCTTGTTGCCCCCGCCCTGACCCATATCCGCAAGCTGGCTGTCGTCACCAGCTATGGGGCCACACCCTTTCGCGCCTGGGCCGCCGGGAACCCGCCTAAGAAGATGTTCACCCGCGTCATCCGCTTCATCTGCCGCCCCGACAGGCTGCGCTATCTGGCGCTTTACGACATGAACCGGGTCACTGACGCCGGCCGCAAGGCCTTTCTCGCCCGCGTGGCGTATGAGATGGACCGGTTATGACCCACGCCCTTGTCATCTACTGCCACCCGAAAGAGGGCAGCTTCACCTCCGCCGTCCGGGATACCGTCCTGTCGCGCCTGGCCGCCAAAGGGGCCGAGGTCAGGGTGATCGACCTTTACGCCCGCGCCTTTGACCCGACCCTCAGCCTTGCCGAGTGGGAGGGCTACCTCGACACCCCGCGCAACCGCGAGGTGGTGGCGGGGGATGTGGCCGACCTGCAATGGGCCGATACGCTGATCTTCATCTACCCGACCTGGTGGTATGCCTTGCCTGCCGTGCTGAAGGGCTGGCTGGACCGGACCATGCTGCCCGATGTCGCTTTCCTCATGCCCGACGGCGTCAACCGCACCATCCGCCCCGGCCTGACGCATATCCGGCGACTGGGCGTCTTCACCACCTGCGGCGCAAGCTGGTGGCTGACCACCTTCGTCGGAAGCCCCGGCAAACGGATGCTGACGCGCGGCATCGGTCTCCTTTGCGCGCCGCGCCGCCGCACGGTGTTTGCCGCACATTACCTGATGGACAGCTCCACCCCCGAAAGCCGAGCCCGGCACCTGGAACGGGTCGCGACGAAAACGGACGCGCTTCTGCGTTAGTCCCCCTCCCCCGCGATCAGCCACTTGCAGCCGCACGCCTGATCCGGTATCGCATCCCCACTCATCGCGGCGGGTTGGCGGAGAGGTTACGCAGCGGATTGCAAATCCGTGAAGACCGGTTCGATTCCGGTACCCGCCTCCAATTTCCTTAACTGGCCCATCTACTCTTCGGGCAGTGTGCAGCGCAATCTGCCACTGGCGGGAAGTTTGCTGGAAAGCGGGCCAAGTCACCGCTACAGTCTGGCAAGGGTGGCGATGCCCGGGTCAAGGGCCGGGCAAGACGGCCCCGATCAAGCGACCATCCCGCAAGGTCAGAAAGCAAAAACCATGCAAGACGCCAGCCACCTGCCCACTTCTGCCCCCGGTTCACAGCTTGGCGGTCCGGACTACGACGAGCTGATTGATGCCCCGACCTGGGCCTTCATCACCGAAACCGCGCGCTTCTATCCGGCGGACGCAGTCGGCCTGACCATGGCCCAGCAACGCGCCGTCTATGACCGCATGTGCCGCGCCTTTCACGCAGGCTATCCGGAGGGCGTGACGGCGCGGGACGCGTTCGCGGCTGGCGTGCCCCTGCGCGTTTACGAAACCGCCGGGATGGCGGGCACGGCCGTCTACATGCATGGCGGCGGCTTCGTGGTGGGCGGGCTTGAAAGTCATGATGATGTCTGCGCCGAAATCTGCGCGGCAGCGGGGCTGCGGGTGGTTTCGGTCGACTACCGGCTGGCCCCGGAACATCGCCACCCCGCAGCATTCAAAGATTGTCAGGCCGCAGTGCAGGCGCTGCATGGCGACCATGGGCCTTTGGTGCTGGCTGGGGACAGTGCCGGAGCGGCCCTTGCGGCCTCGGTCAGCCATGCCTTGCGCGGGGGGGCGGTGCGCTTGCTGGGTCAGGTGCTGATCTACCCCGGTCTTGGGGGCGACAGGAATGCCGGAAGCTATATGACCCATGCCAACGCCCCGATGCTGACGCGGGACGACGTGCTGTTCTACGCCCGGATCAGGTACGACGGCCCCGAGCCGCAGGATGACCCGACAGCAGCAGTCTTGCAGGACAAGAACTTCGCCGGTCTGCCGCCCACCGTGGTCTTCAGCGCCGAGTGTGACCCGCTCTGCGATGACGGGTCTGTCTACGCAGGGCGCATCCGGAACGCAGGCGGTCAGGCCAGATGGGTCTGTGAACCCGGCCTTGTCCACGGCTATCTGCGCGCGCGCCACAGCGTTCCGCGCGCCGCCGCCAGTTTTGGCCGCATCACGACGGCGATCCGAGCCTTGCGCGATGGCGTCCCTGTCACGCCCTGACGGACAGGAACGGCTGGGCCTTCATGCTGGCAGGCACCGCAACCCCCAGCCGGGACAGGATCGTAGGCGCCAGCGCCAACTGGTCCAGCAGCACATCCGGCTTTGGCCCCTTGCCCGCGCCGAAATAATACAGCGCAAAGTCCTGTTGATCCGCCCCAGCACCGCCGTGATGGCCCCGGTTCGACTGGCCGTGGTCGGCGGTGACAATCACCTCATACCCCGCAGCGCGCCACCGCGGGATGAAGGGCGCCAGCATCGCATCCATCGCGTAGCAGGCGTGATCCATCTCGGTGCAGTCATGGCCGAACCGATGGCCCATGCTGTCCAGCGTGCAGGTGTGCAGCATGCCATAGTCGATACCGTGCCGTTCACACAGCATGGTCAGGGTCGCGAACAGATCGGCATCTGAAGGCGTCATCTGGTTGATCAGGTTGTAGCCCGCCATCGTATGAAACCGCCCATGCGAGATCGGGCTGGCCTGCGGTTCATCATATTCCAGATCACGGACCGGATCGAAGGGCGCACGGTTGAAGAATTCGCTCCAGAAGGAATGGGCGACGGCGCCCGTGCGACCGCCTGCCTTGCTGGTTTCGGAAAAGACATCAGGCAAGTCGATCCGCCGGATCGTGTCATTGCCGGTAATGCCATGCACCTGCGGCGACACTCCGGTGTGGATCGAGGCATAGCAGCAGGCCGAGGTCGACGGCAGCACTGCCCGCATCTTCCAGACCTGCGCCTCGCCACTGGCCACCCAGCCTTCCAGATTGCCGAACAACCGGCGCCAGTTGGCGTAAGGCACCCCGTCAAGGATAATCAGCAGCAGCTTTCCCGTGGTCAATTTCCACCACTTTCCATCTTGCGGTTGGCAATCACTTCCTCAAGCCAGCCCAGCCGCATCTCGGGGACCGACGACAGCAAAAGGTCCGTGTAATCGTCAAAGGGCGGGGCCAGCACGTCCGATTTCTGGCCATAGCGCACCACCTCGCCACGATACATCACCGCAATCCGGTCCGAGATCGCCCGCACGGTCGCCAGATCGTGGGTGATGAACAGATAAGCCACATGTTCGCGCTGTTGCAGGTTCAGAAGCAGCTTCAGGATGCCATCCGCCACCAGCGGATCCAGCGCCGAGGTCACCTCGTCGCAGATGATCAGCCGCGGCTTTGCGGCCAGTGCCCGCGCGATGCAGACGCGCTGTTTCTGGCCGCCCGAAAGCTCGGCCGGATAGCGGTCGATGTAGCCCGCGCCCATCTCGATCTGATCCAGCAGTTCCTGCAGGCGGTGGCGCTTGGCCTCACCCGTCAGCCCGAAGTAAAACTCAAGCGGCCGCCCGATGATCGTCCCCACGGTCTGGCGCGGGTTCATTGCGGTATCGGCCATCTGGTAGATCATCTGCAACTCGCGCAGATCGTCCTTGCTGCGGTCCTTCAGGGCGGGGGCAAGAGTGCGCCCGGCAAAGGTGATCTGACCGGCGCTGGGGGGCAGCAGGCCGGTGATTGCCCGGGCAAGGGTGGATTTGCCCGACCCGCTTTCCCCGACCACGGCCAGCGTCTGCCCGGCCGGAAGATCTACGGTGATATCCTTCAGCACATCGAACCCGGTGCCACGATAGCGCGCGGTCACATGCGACACGGTCAGGATCGGATCGGCCGGGGGCTTTTCCTCATGTTCGATCGACCGGACCGATACCAGCGCGCGGGTATACTCCTCACGCGGGGCGGTGATGATCTGTTCAGTGGTGCCGTATTCCACCATCTTGCCATGGCGCAGCACCATGATGTCATCGGCCACCTGCGCCACGACAGCAAGGTCATGCGTGATGTAAAGCGCTGCTACTCCGGTATCGCGGATCGCTTCCTTGATCGCTGCCAGAACGTCGATCTGCGTAGTCACGTCCAGCGCCGTTGTCGGTTCGTCGAACACCACCAGATCGGGTTTCGGGCACAGGGCCATCGCCGTCATCGCGCGCTGCAACTGTCCGCCCGACACCTGATGCGGATAGCGGCTCCCAAAGGTGTCCGGGTCCGGCAGACCCAGCTTGCGAAACAGGGCGATGGCCCGCGCCTCGGCCTCAGCCTGCGGGGCAAGGTCGTGGCGCAGCGTCGCTTCGATGACCTGCTCCATCAGGCGGCGGGCCGGATTGAAGGCGGCGGCGGCGGACTGCGCCACATAGGTCACGTTCCGGCCCCGAACGGCACGCAAGCCTGTAGCGTCGGTCTGCCGCAAGTCCCGCCCGTTCAGCACGATGGCCCCACCGGTGATCCGTACACCACCGCGACCATAGGCCATCGACGACAGGCCGATGGTCGATTTGCCCGCCCCGGATTCCCCGATCAGGCCCAGCACCCTGCCCTTTGCCAACTGAAACGACACACCTTCAACCAGCGTCACATTGCGTGGCGCCTCGCCCGGGGGGTAGGACGTCGCTTCGATCCGAAGGTCCTTGATATCCAGAAGGGGTTCAGCCACTGCGCCCCCCCTTCAGGCTTGCGGTGCGGTTCAGGATCCAGTCGGCCACCAGGTTGACCGAGATTGCCAGCGTGGCAATCGCGATGGCAGGCAACAGGGCGGCGGGGATGCCGTAGACGATCCCCTCCTTGTTTTCCTTCACGATGCCGCCCCAGTCGGCCAGCGGCGGCTGTACGCCGAGACCCAGGAAGGACAGGGTCGAGATGAACAGCACCATGAAGATGAACCGCAGCCCCATTTCAGCCACCAGCGGCGACAGCGCATTGGGCAGGATCTCGCGGAAGATGATCCAGGATTGCTGTTCGCCGCGCAGACGCGCCGCCTCGACATAATCCATCACGGTGATGTCCACCGCCACCGCGCGGCTAAGTCGGAACACCCGCGTGGCGTCCAGAACCCCCATCACCAAGATCAGGACCGGCAGGGTCACCGGCATCACCGACAGCACCACCAGCGCCGAGATCAGGGACGGGATCGACATCATCAGATCAACCATCCGCGACAGGATCTGGTCGATCCATCCCCCCCGCACCGCCGCCGTGAACCCAAGGATCGACCCGAGCGAGAAGCTGAGCACCGTCGCCGTTGCCGCCACGAAAATCGTCGTCTGGCCGCCATAGATCATCCGGCTCAGCAGGTCGCGGCCGATGCCGTCGGTGCCCAGAAGATGCTCGGACGACCACGGCTCCCAGACATCGCCCACGATCTCGGCCATGCCGTAAGGGGCCAGCCAGTCGGCAAACAGCGCCGCGATGAAATAGCTGGCGGTGAAGAAGATCCCGATCATGGCGGAAATGGGCATTCTCATGTCGGGCTCATTTCGGGTGCCTCAGTCGCGGGTTGGCCAGGATCGACACCACGTCAGCGATCAGGTTCATCCCGATGTAGACCGCCGCAAATACCAGACCGCAAGCCTGCACCACCGGCACATCGCGCTTGGAGACGTGGTCCACAAGGTACTGGCCCATGCCGGGATAGACGAAGACCACCTCGACGACGACGACGCCGACGACCAGATAGGCAAGGTTCAGCATCACCACGTTGACCACCGGCGCAATCGCGTTCGGCAGCGCATGGCGTGCGATGATGTTGATCGGGCGCAGGCCCTTCAACTCGGCCGTTTCGACATAGGCCGATTCCATCACATTCAGGATCGCCGCCCGCGTCATCCGCATCATGTGGCCGAGCACGGTCAGCACCAGCACCAGCACCGGCAGCGCAATGACCTGCAGCTTTTCGCCCAATGACATCCCGTCATGGATCGTTGCCAGCGATGGCAGCCAGCGGACCTGCACCGACAGAAAGAAGATCGCGATATAGCCCAGCAGGAACTCGGGCACGGAAACCGTGGCGAGCGTGAAGGTCGAGATGACCTTGTCGGGCCAGCGGTTGCGATAGCGCACCGCGATGATGCCGAGCACTATCGCCAATGGCACGGCAACCACCGCCGCCCAGAAGGCCAGAAACAGCGTGTTGCCCAGCCGCCGCCCCATCGAGGTGGCGATGTCCTGACCGTTCGACAGGGCGGTGCCAAGATCCCCCTGCAGCACTCCGCCGAACCACGAGAAGTAGCGGGTCAACGGCGGTTCATTCAGCCCAAGCTGGGCGCGCAGGTTTTCAAGCGCCTGAGGGGTGGCGGACTGGCCCAGAATGTTCTGTGCCACGTCACCGGGCAGGATTTCGGTGCCGACAAAGATCAGCACCGAAGCCGCCCAGAGGAGCAGGAGGCCCAGCGCAAGGCGCTGGGCGATAAGTTTTACGACAGGATGCATCCTGCCGTCAGGCCAACCAGCATTTCACACCGGCATAGCCGCCCATCATCTCGCCGTTCGGGTCATTGACCCAGCCCAGCGTGTCCGGCCCGTGTGCATCGATGAAATCGTTGAACATCGGGCAGATCAGGCCGCCTTCCTCGTGCAGGATGCGGGCCATCTCGCTGTACAGGCCCTTGCGCTTGGCCGTGTCCAGCTCGCCCCGCGCCTGCAGCAGCAGCGCATCAAAGCCATCGTTGAAGAACCGGGTGTCGTTCCAGTCCGCGCTCGACAAATAGGCCGTCGAATACATCTGGTCCTGCACCGGCCGCCCGCCCCAGTACGAGGCGCTGAACGGCTGCGCGTTCCACACGTCGGACCAGTAGCCGTCACCGGGTTCGCGCTTGATCTCAAGCGTGATGCCGGCCTTGGCCGCCGATTGCTGGAACAGCGCCGCCGCGTCGATGGCACCGGGGAAGGCCACGTCCGAGGTCCGCAGCACGATGGGCGATCCGTCATGACCCGAGGCCTTGTAGTGGAAGGCCGCCTTGTCGGGATCGTACATCCGCTGTTCCATCGTATCGTCGAACAGGGGATAGGCCGCGTTGATCGGGATGTCGTTGCCAAGGCCGCCATAGCCCATCAGGATCTTGTCCAGCATCTCTTGCCGGTCGATGGCATATTTCAACGCCAGCCGCAGGTCCTTGTTGTCGAAGGGCGCGGTGTTGCAATGCATGATGAACACATAGTGCCCACGGCCCGACACGTTCTGCACCGACACTCCGGGCGCGCGCTTCAAGAGGTCAGCAATCCGCGGCTCGACCCGGTTGATCATGTGGACCTGACCCGATTGCAGCGCCGTCGTGCGCGCCGTCGCGTCGTTGATCACCAGAATCTCGACGCTGTCGGCATGGGCGCGGTCGTCCATGAAGTAGTTGGCGAAACGCTCATACACATGGCGCACACCGGGTTCGTTCACGATGGCCTTGTACGGCCCGGTCATGATGCCGTCAGCCGGGTTTTCCCGCCCGCCGCCGGGCTGCATCATCAGGTGATAATCCGCCATGAGGTAGGGCAGGTCGGCGTTCGCCGTCGCCAGCGACACGGCAACATAGTCGCCATCCACCTTCATGCTTTCGATGCCCTGCATGATGCCAAGCGCACCCGATTGCGACGCCTCGTCGCTGTGGCGCTGCAGGGTGGCCAGCACGTCATCCGGCGTCAGGGTCTTGCCGTTGTGAAACTCCACCCCCTGGCGGATCTTGAACATCCAGGTCTTGGCGTCCGGGGTGCTTTCCACGGATTCGGCGATCCGCATTTCCAGATTGCCCTGAGCGTCCACTTCAACCAGCGGGTCCCCGATCATGCGGAGGTTGGAATAGGGCACCTGGCTTGCCGCCAGCGCCGGATCAAGCGAGTTCGTGCTTTCCCCGCCCTGCAGGCCGATCTTCAGCGTGCCGCCCTTCTTGGGGCCTTCCGCCCGGACCGCCGTGGCAAGAACCGTGTTCGCCATCGCGGCTGTCATGCCAAGCGCGGTCGCCCGGCCCAAAAACGCGCGGCGGCTGTAGGTTCCTTTCGCAGCGCGCGACAGCAGATACTTGAGTTCTTCGTTCATGACGGTCTCCCTGTAGGTGCTTTTTTCTTTGACTGACGAATCAATAACCCGATGACGTGCCTTGCGGCAACGTTAACTTTGCGCAGGAGTGTAAACGGCGTCAGACAGATTTGCGTAGCACTTTGTGGGCGTTTGACTGGTCGTGCACCACCGTCTCGCCTTCCCATGCGGTCAGTCGGGTGTCGAAATGCAGATGGGTTGCGTCAACCCACATCGTGGTCAGCGCCTCGGTCCTGACGGACCAGTCGCCGCGCGACAACCGCTGGTGCCACACAATGTCGGCCCGTGCCGACAGCGGGTCATCGGGCAGGATCGACCAGCGCTCGGACATCGTGCCCCCGGAAACAAGGCCGTGGTCAAGGTTCTCGCTGTCGCCTTCGTCAGTCTCGACCACCAACGTCACCCGCCCCCCGATCAGGTCAGTCTCCACCCGCCGCGCGGCAGTTCCGGCCCGCAAGACGCGGTGCCGCCACGCAGGGCCAGACTCCGACGACGGTGGTACCCATTCGTCCCCGGTGCCGCCTTCGTGGCAAGGCAGGTCCAGCGATCCGGCCAGCAGCGTCAGCGTGGCCGCCTCGGGACTGGGCCAGACGAAGGGCCAATACGTCGTTGACAGCGAAAGCCGCAGCCGGTGCCCCTGCGCAAGGCGGTAAGCCATCTGGTCCAACGTCAGCGCGATCTCAATCGGTTGGTCTACGGGTACGGGCGACGGTGCCTCACGGCTGTCGCGGTGGCACAGGTTCAGCATCCCATGCGCGATCCGGACCGATGATCCGTCAGGTGCCACGTCGCAGAGCCGCGCGATGACCAGCGCCTTCGGCTTGTCCGACATCAGGCGCAAGGTCAGCCGCGCCGCCCCAAGCAGTTGCAGATCATCCACCAAAGGCGGCGTCTCAAAGCAGACCGCGCGGGCATCATCCCCGGCCTGATCTGCCGGCATCTCGGCGTCCAGACCCATGGGAAAGAACTCTCCCGCCGTCAGCCCAAGCGTTTGCGGCGTGGCAATCTTCCGATCAAGCACCCCATCCGGACCGCCCAGCACACCCCCGGACGACAGTGCCAGCGACTGCTGCCTGACACGGGCCGTCGGCCAGGATGGTTCGGCCACCCAGTGACCAGGACGATGCGCGGCACTGGCGTCGGGCGGGGCCGAATGGAGGACATAGGCGCGATAGGGCGGATCAGCCTCGGCCCCGTTCGCGATTCCCTTAAGCCAGCGGTCCCACCAGCGCAGGGCGATCTGCAGGAACCCCACCCGGGGGCCCGGCACGGCCATATGCGGATACTGGTGGACCCATGGCCCCACGATCCCTTGCACCGGGACGGCAAGGTTGCTGACCAGATGGCTGACGGTGTTCATGTAATTGTCGGCCCAGCCGCCGATCGACAGGACTGGCACCGCAATCGCCGACCAGTCCTCGCAGACCGACCCGTGCTTCCAGTAGTCATCACGGGCCTGATGCCCGGCCCAGACCGGGGCAAGTGGCAGATCCGCCTCCAGCCGCCGCAGCCACTGCGCGCGCCAATCGGGCCGCAAGTCAGGGTCCGGCGGGCGCGAGGAATAGGACAGCATCACCGCACCCCAACCGACATTTTCACCCAGAAGACAGCCGCCCTTGAAGTGGATGTCATCCTCGAACCGGTCGGTTGAGGAACAGACCGTCACTACCGCCTTCAGCGCGGCCGGACGCAGAGCCGCCGTCTGCAGACTGTTGAACCCGCCCCAGCTTTTGCCCATCATCCCGACCGACCCCGAGCACCAAGGCTGCGCGGCAAGCCAGCCGATCACCTCGCAGGCGTCCGCAAGCTCTTGCGCGGTGTATTCATCGGCCATGACCCCGTCACTGTCACCAGTCCCGCGCAGGTCAACCCGGACGCAGGCATAGCCCCGCGCCGCCATATAGGGATGCATGGTTTCGTCCCGCGGCAAGGTGCCATCGCGCTTACGGTAGGGGATGTATTCAAGGATCGCCGGAACGGGCGCATCATTTGCCGACACCGGCATCCAGACCCGCGCCGCCAGTTGGCAGCCATCGGCCAGCGGAATGACCATGTTCGGCGTTTCAATGATCGGACCGGGTGTCGCTTGCATCTGGTCATTCCTCCCCTGACGTGCGGGCGTAAGGCCCGTGCCTGCCAAAGCCATCTACAGTGTCGCTTTGGCCCCGGCAGAATAAGCGCAGGGTTTGACACGCTGCGCAATCTGGGCCGGCCCGGTCCGGCGCAACCAGAAGCCCGGGTAACTGCATGTCGGGCCGATCCCCGGCTTCCATGCCTGCCTCGTCATGGCAGCAAGGCCACGGACCGGCAACTTGTTGACGAGAGCGTTAAAAAGGGATGAACCTGCCCGCTCCTCGCGTTATAGTGGAACAGGTTTTGATAAAAGCGTTAGGCCCCGGATGGATGGGCCGGAGCCGAAGAGCGTGGGGCAAACCCATGCCAGAAGGGTCCAGGAAAACGCAAACGCGGAGGCGGCAGTGGTCGGCAAGTTCGTTTTCGGCATGCTCTCGGGCGGGGCTTTGGTTGCGGGTGGCTTCGTCATCGGCTCGGCGCTGTTCCCGCTGCAACCCTCGGCCGCAGCAAACGACCCCACCCCCGTTGCGACCGACCCTGCCCCCGACCCTGTTCCGGCAGCGGCAACCACAGCGCCCGACCAACAGGCCGAAGCGGTGCCCGAACCGGATGCCGAAGCAGCGGAACCCGCCGCAGCCACGCCACCGACAGCCGAGGCACAGCCGGAACCGGCCCCGGACACAGCACTTGCGCCTCAGGGTGAACCGACCTCCGACGCCACCACGGCAGAGACCGCCGCTGAAGCTGCCCCTGCCGAAGTCCCGGCCACAACCCCGTCCGAACCGACACTTCCCGCCGCCGAGGCCGAAACAGCCGACGCCGTCAGCGACAGCCCTCCGGTAACCGAACCGGTTGCCGAGGTGCCGCCCGTTCCTGCCGCTGAACCCGAACCTGCCCCCCCGGCAACTGCCGTTGTCGAAGCCGTCGATCCGCCAGTGATCGCCACGCCCGCAGCCGACAGTTCGGCGGAGACCGCCCCGCCCGCCGTGGCCGAAGTGCCAAAGCCCGACCTGCCGATTGCGCCACTGGTTCTGCCGCAGCTTGATGCGGATGCCGTCCTTGCGGCGCTTGACGACTCTGCGCTGGCTTCCCCTCCTGAGGAGGCAGAGGCAACCGCTGTCGCCGAACCAGAGGCCGCAGAACCAGAGGTCTTGGCGGAAGCCACGCCCGAGCCCACCCCTGAAGCCGCGCCGGAAACGGCCGAAGCCGCGCCAGAACCCGCGCCCGTTGTGGAGGCCGAGGTGGAGCCGGAACCTGCTCCCGAGCCTGCTTCCCCGGCGGCCGACGCGATGCCCGCGCCCGATGACAGCGCCACTGCCCGCCTGCCCGGCACGGTTGCCCCTGACATGCCGGGCGACAAGCCGGACACACTGCCCGGGACCGGCGCTGGCGACACCGTTCCCGAGCCCGAGGTTGCCATTCTTCCCGAACCGGATGCCGATGCAGGGCCGGTTTTCAAGCCGGCCCCGGGCCTTGGCGACGCAACGGATGGCGTGATCGTCGGCCGTCTGCCGCGCATTGGCGACCCGCCCGCAACCGAAGCCGAAACGGCCGAGGCTGAGGCCGCCCCGGTTGACGATCGCCCCATCGCCCAGTTCGCGGCCACCTTCGAAAACCCCGATGCCAAGCCCGTGCTGGCCATCGTGCTGATCGACCCCGGCACCGCCGATCTTGACCGCGAAGGCTTGGCCGCCCTGCCCTTCCCGGTCAGCTTTGCGCTAGACCCGATGGACCCCGCCACCCCCGAACGCGCCGCGATCTACCGCGCGGCGGGCAAAGAGGTGGTGATGCTGGCCACCGGTATCGCGGAGGGCGCGCAGGCATCGGACATCGAAGTGGCGTTCCAGTCGATGGCGCAGGGCCTGCCCGAAGCCGTGGCCGTGATGGACCTGCCCGAGGTGGTGTTCCAGAACCGCCGCCCGCTGGCGAGCCTTGTGGTGCCAGTGGTCGGCACGCAAGGACGCGGCCTGCTCACTTGGGATCAGGGCCTCAATGCCGCCGATCAGGTCGCCCGACGCGAAGATATTGCCGCCGCCGTGGTGTTCCGCGATCTGGCATCGGCGGGCGAGGATAGCGCCGCGATCCGCCGGGTGCTCGACCGCGCCGTGTTCAAGGCTGGGCAGGACGGGCGGGTTGCCGTGGCGGGCACCGCCTCCGCCGCGACAGTGGCGGCGCTGCTGGAATGGACGGTCGAAGGCCGCGCCGCGACGGTTGCCATCGGTCCGCTGACCGCCGTGATGACGATCGAATAGGACGGGTGTCAGGGCTGGATGAGTGGCCCTCAGGTATTCCCGCGACGGGTGAAGAGGCCCGCATCCTCGGCCGCGCGGCGCAAGGCATTGGATTTGTTCACCGTTTCCTGATACTCAGCCTCGGGGTCGCTGTCATGGACCACGCCGCCACCAGCCTGGATATACAGCGTCTCGTCCTTCAGGACAGCCGTCCGCAGCGCGATGCAAAAGTCCATCTCGCCATTGGCCGCGAAATAGCCCACGCCGCCGCCATAGATGCCGCGCTTTTCCGGCTCCAGCTCGTCGATGATTTCCATCGCGCGAACCTTCGGCGCGCCGGACACCGTGCCTGCGGGCAGACCGGCCAGCAGGGCGGACAGGGCGTCCTCGCCCTCTGCAATCTCGCCCACCACGTTCGACACGATATGCATGACATGGCTGTAGCGTTCGATGATGAAAGTCTCAGTCGGGCGCACGGTGCCAACCTTTGCCACCCGGCCCACGTCATTGCGGCCAAGGTCCAGCAGCATCAGATGCTCCGCCCGTTCCTTGGGGTCAGCCAGCAGGTCTGCCTCCAGCGCGCGGTCCTCTTCCGGCGTGGCCCCCCGTTTGCGCGTTCCCGCAATGGGGCGCACGGTCACTTGGCCGTCGCGCAGGCGAACAAGGATTTCGGGGGAAGCCCCCACCACCTGAAAGCCGCCGAAGTTGAAGAAGAACATGAACGGCGACGGGTTGGTCCGGCGCAGCGACCGGTACAGCGCGAAGGGCGAAAGCTCGAACCTTTGCGCCCAGCGCTGGCTGGGAACGACCTGAAAGATGTCACCCGCGCGGATGTAGGATTTCGCCTTTTCCACCGCCGCCTTGTAGCCGTCATGCGTGAAGTTCGACTGCGGCGGGCCAACCGGCGCCACCTCGCCCAGATCCCGCGCGGCCGAGGGCGCGCGGTCAAGGTCACGGAGCGCGTCCATCACCCGCTCAGCCGCCTGCGCATAGGCCGCCCGCGCCGACAGGCCCGAGCCGACCCATGCGGGCGAGACCACGGTCACATCGCCCTTGACCCCGTCAAGCACTGCCACCACAGACGGGCGCATCAGAACGGCATCAGGCAGGCCCAGCGGATCAGGGTTCACGTCCGGCAGATGTTCCACCAGCCGGATCATGTCATAGCCCAGATAGCCGAACAGACCCGCGGCCACTGGGGGCAGCCCTTCCGGCATCTCGACCCGGCATTCCGCAATAAGCGCCCGCAGCGTTTCCAGCGGGTGGCCCGCAAGGTCGGTAAACGCCTGCCGGTCAAACCGCGCCTCACGGTTGATGCGGCTTTGCGTGCCGTGGCACTGCCAGATCAGGTCGGGCTTCATGCCCACCACCGAATAGCGCCCCCGAACCTCGCCCCCGGTCACCGATTCCAGCATGAAGGTTTCAGCCCGCGCATCGCCCAGCTTCAGCATCAGGCTGACCGGCGTATCCAGATCCGCCGCCAGCCGCGCCCAGACTATCTGGTTCTTGCCCGCGGCCCAGCCGGCCTCGAACGTGGCAAAGTCCGGTGACAGTTGCATCAGGGCAGGCTCGAATGAACGGCGTTGATGGCCGCCTGATCAATGCTGATCCCGGCTTCCGCCGTCAGCGCCGTGGTGAAGGCATTGAACGCGTCCGACGCGATGGCCTGTTCCGCCTGCGCCATCAGCGCGGCTTTCAGCGCCTCGGCATCAGGTCCTTCGCTGGCGGCGGGCAGGATCCGGTCCAGCCGCACGACAGCAACGAAATCACCAGCTTCGATCACCTTCACATCGCCTGCGGCCATCTTGAAGACGTCCGGCAGAAGCGTGTCCGGCGTCCCGGCAATGAACCCGTCACGCGCGGTTTCCGGGGTCACGTCGACAATGCCGAAGCTGCCGATGGTCGCCCCACCCTCGATCGCGGCCTTGATCTCGATCGCGCGGTCCGAAAGCGCCTTGGTCAAGGCATCGGCACGCCAGGTTGCCGCCACATCCTCACGCGCCTCGTCAAAGGGGATAGGTGCCGAAGGCACGATCTCGTCCAGGCGCAGGGCCACCAGACCGCCATCCTCCAGAATGATCGCTTCGGGGAAATCACCTTCTGCCACCGCATCCGCAGCGGCGCGGAAGGCGGGATAGCCTTCGATCACTTCGTCGCCCTGCAATCCCGGCACATAGTCCACCGTCGCCAGAGCCAGACCGGCATCGGCGACAAGGTCTTCCAACGTGGCACCACTGGCCAAGAGGTCATCAACCACTTCCACCTTGTCCGAGATCAGCCGCCGTGCGGCATCGGTCTGGATTTCGATGGCCAAGGTCTCGCGCGCTTCTTCAAAGGTCGTTTCCTCGGCAGCAAGGACGGCCGCCACCCGGAACAGCGCCGGGCCAAGATCGGTCGGCAACGGGCCGACCACGGCCCCCTCTTGCGTGGCGAATACCGCTTCGCCCGCGTCGTCCAGATCCTCACGGGTCACGTCGCCCATGTCGATGGCGTCAAGCGTCAGACCCCGGGCTGTGACAAGGGTCTCGAACGCCGCGCCTGCGTCAAGTTGCGCGCGTGCCGCATCAGCCGCTGCCTGATCGGGATAGATCAGGCGTTCAACCAGACGCCGTTCGGGCACGACAAATTCGTCGATCCGGTCTTCATAGATCTGTTTCAGAATGGTTTCGTCGACCGGTTGATCTGCGGCAATCGCCTCGGGCAGGAGGGCGGCATAGGTGATGCGCTTGGCCTCGGGCTTGGTGAAGACCGTGATGTTTTCAGCGTGATACGCCGTCAACTCGGCTTCGGTCGGTTCGGGAACCGGGGTTGTCAGATCCGCTTCGCCCAAGCGCAGCATGGAAAACCCGCGCCGTTCGGCGGCCCACGCATAAAGAGTGTCGGTCAGCGGCGCAGGCGCGGTGAAACCACCGACGATAACGCCCTGCAACAGCTCCCGCGTGATGTCGCGGCGCAGGCCGGTTTCAAACTCCGCCTCGGACTGGTTGTTGCGGTCCAGCGTGAAGCGATACGCCTCGCGGTCGAAGGTTCCCGCCACGCCCTTGAACGCATCCATCGCCGTCAGTTCCGCCGCCACCACCGCATCGCCAACGGACAGACCCACCCGCTCGGCTTCGTTGTCAAGCGAGGCCCGCACGACCAGACCTTGCAGCACTTGCCGATCCAGCCCGAAAGCCAGCGCCTCCTGCGCCGAAATCGGCTGGCCGATCTGCTGCGAAAACGCGTTCAGCTGGCCCTGAAAGGCGCGGGCATAATCATCCGTGGTAATCTCGGCATCACCGACCTTGCCCACCGTGGTCACCCCGCCCGAAAAGCTGGTGACCCCAAAGCCGCCAAGGCCCACGATCAGCATTGACAGCATGACCCAGACGGCAGCCTCTTTGGCTTTGCTTTTCGGGCGCTTCACTTCGTCGTCCGGGGTCTTCGCCATGGGTCTGCCTTTGGGTTTCACTGGCCAAGTTGAATAGAGCGAAGGGGTCGGGGGGGCAAGATCAAGATCACCCGCGCCCAAAGTCGCCAAGGGTCACGTTTCGGTCAGGGGGCAAAGGCCGCAAGCCTGCGGAACATCTCGGCAATCCCCGTGGCATCGACATTGGCAAAGGCGATGCGGATCTGGCGCTTGCCCGCCGTCGACCCTTCGGGCTGAAACATTGTCCCCGGCAGCATCAGAAGCGAGGCTTCGCTGACCAGACGCTTGCAAAGCGCATCACTGGCGATGTCGAACGGGTGCTCCACATAGGCAAAGTAAGCCCCGCAGCCCAGCAGCTTCCACCCCGGCAAGGCATGAAAGCCTTCCGTCATCGCGCGGCGGCGCGACAGGATTTCATCGCGCTCCCCCGCCACCCATTGACCAAGGTTCCGCATCCCCCAAAGCGCTCCGATCTGGCCCAGCTGACCCGGGCAGATCGCCACTGTGTCCAGAAACTTTTCCACCTCGGCCAGCCGCGCCTCCGAGGCGACGACAGCCCCCACCCGGTGCCCGGTCAACCGGTAAGCCTTTGAAAAACTGTAAAGATGGATGAAGGTCTCGGCCCAGTCGGGATCGGTGAACAGGTCATGCGGGGCGCCGGTCCGGCTGTCGAAATCGCGGTAGGTCTCGTCCACGATCAGGGCCAGGCCCCTTGCCCGCGCCAGATCGCGGAACGCGCGCAGCGTCTCCGCCGGATATTCCACCCCGCCCGGATTGTTAGGGCTGACCAGCACGATTGCCTTCGTCCGGTCCGTGACCAGCGCCGCGGCAGCCCCGGCGTCGGGGATCAGCGTGGCCCCCGTGTCCAGCGGAACCGTGGTGACCGACGCCATGTCCAGCCACATCTTGTGGTTGAAATACCACGGCGTCGGCAGGATGACCTCATCCCCCGGGCCGGCAAGGGTGGCCATGATCGCGGTGAAGGCCTGATTGCAGCCTTGGGTGATCGCCACCTGTGCAGCGGCGATTTCCCCCCCGTAGGCGGCGGACCATTGCGACGCAATCTCTTCCCGCAGGGCAGGAAGACCCAGCACCGGCCCATAAAGATGCGCGTTGGGGTCGTTCAGCGCCGCCTCGGCCAAGGCCTGCCGCAGGCCAAGCGGCGGGCTTTCCACCGGGGCAGCCTGACTGACGTTGATCAGCGGCCGGTCTGCGGGATGCGTCACGCCCACCAGCCAGCGCCGTGCCTCCATCACCGGCGGCGGTTCGGTCGCGGCAAAGGCGGGGTTCAGGGGCAGGGTCAAGTGGCAAACTCCTCGTGCGCTTCGCGTCTCGTCGTGGGGCGCCCTCGCGATGAGCGCATGCAATGCGACGAAGAGCGGTCAGTCAGTGCCGCGCATCGGCTGGACATATTGCAGCGCCATGTCCCAGGGAAAGAAGATCCAGGTGTCCTGACTGACTTCGGTGATATAGCTGTCAACCATCGGCTTGCCCGACGGCTTGGCATAGACCGTTGCGAAATGCGCCTTGGGATAGAGCTTGCGCACCAGTTCCAGCGTCTTGCCGGTATCGACCAGATCATCGACGATCAGAATGCCGGTCCCGTCACCCATCAGGGCCTCTTGCGGGGCCTTGGTCACCCGCGCCTCGGTCTGGGCCTGATGGTTGTAGCTTTTCACGCTGATCGTATCGACGACGCGGATGTCGAGCTCGCGGCTGACGATCATCGCCGGGACCAGCCCGCCCCGGGTGATGCCGACGACGGCCTTCCACGCCCCGCCCTCACCCGGGCCCTTGCCATCCAGCCGCCAGGCCAGCGCGCGCGAATCGCGGTGGATCTGGTCCCAGCTGACATGGAACCCCTTTTCATGCGGCAGGCGTTCGGCAGACATGGGTCGCACTCCTTCAGGTGGCGGCGATCTTGAGCCCCAGCAGGGCGAGCAAGCCGCCAAAGCTGCGGTCGATGATGGTTTTCAGGCTGATATAGCGAGCGCGCGTCCGATCCAGCGAGAAGATGCGGGCGACAAGGGTGTTCCACAGCGTCTCGGCCGCGAAGATCACGGCGAGAAGGGCAAGGTAGATCCAAAGCGGCGTGCCCTGCGGCACGGTGCCAAGGAAGATGGCGGAAAACATCACAGCGGGCTTGGGGTTTGCAAGCTGGGTGAACAGGCCCAACCGGAACGCCATGAGGCCCGAGCGCGGCACGGCCCGCCCCTCGCCCGTGGCGATCGGCGATGTCGCACCCTGCCACAGATGCCACGCCATCCACAGAAGATAGGCCGCACCGCCGATCTTCAGCGCCCAGAGGAGCGCGGGCGCCACGGCGAACACAAGGTTCAGCCCGAACATCGCCGCACTGGCCCAGACCACTGCCCCGGCCCCGATGCCAAGCGACAAAAGAAACCCGGTCCGCATGCCTTCGGTCAGCCCGGTCCGCGCCGACATGATCACCGCAGGGCCCGGAGAGATCGCCGCAAAGACGACGAGGCCCACGAAGATCATGAAGGCGGAAAGCGTCACTGACCGCCCTCTTTCTTGCCGGTCACAATGTCGATGTCCGGCGCGTCGATCGCCTTCATGCCGACCACATGATAGCCCGCATCAACATGCAGGTTTTCCCCCGTGGTCCCTGACCCGAGGTCCGACAGCAGGTACAGGGCGGCCTTGCCCACTTCTTCCTGCGTCACGTTGCGGCGCAGGGGTGAGTTCAGCTCGTTCCAGCGCATGATATAGCGGAAATCGCCGATGCCGCTGGCGGCCAGCGTCTTGATCGGCCCGGCGCTGATCGCGTTGACGCGGATGCCGTCCTTGCCCAGATCCTCGGCCAGGTACTTGACCGATGCCTCAAGCCCGGCCTTGGCCACGCCCATCACGTTGTAATGCGGCATCACCTTTTCGGCGCCGAAATAGGTCAGCGTCAACAGGCTGCCGCCCGGGCCCATCATCGCGGCGGCGCGCTGGCAGACGGCGGTGAAGCTGTAGACCGAAATGTCCATCGCCAGCGCAAACCCTGCGCGGCTGGTGTCGACATAGCGGCCGCGCAGTTCGTTCTTGTCGGCAAAGCCGATGGCGTGGACCAGAAAGTCAATCTGGCCCCATTCGGCCTGCAATGCCTGAAACAGCGCGTCGATGCTGTCGTCGCTGGCCACGTCACATTCGTAGAGCAGCGGCTTGCCGAGGCTGGTAGCCAAAGGCTCCACCCGTTTTTTCAGCGCGTCGCCCTGATAGGAGAAGGCCAGTTCTGCCCCCTGCCCGGCGACGGCCTGTGCGATCCCCCAGGCGATGGACTTGTCGTTCGCAAGGCCCATAATGAGCCCGCGCTTGCCTTGCATCAGTCCGGTTGACATTCCTGACCCCTAGCCCACCTTTGCTTTGGTTTCGACGTGTAGGCGAAGCCGGGCTTTCCTTCAAGGCAGGTCCTTAGCACCACGGCAAGGAGTTCCAGGGTGGACCGCAACGGTATCTTCGCAGGCGATGACCCCTTCGTGCTGGCCCAAAGCTGGCTGGCCGAGGCCGAGGCCTCGGAACCCAATGACCCGAACGCCATTGCTTTGGCCACGGTGGATGCAGCCGGCTTGCCCAATGTGCGGATGGTGCTGTTGAAGGAGATCGAAAGCAAAGCCTTCGTGTTCTACACCAACTACGACTCGCGCAAGGGCCAGGAAATCGCCGCCTCGGGCAAGGCGGCCTTTGTCATGCACTGGAAAAGCCTGCGCCGGCAGATCCGTGTCCGGGGCCTGACTGAACGTGAGGATGGCCCGAAGGCAGATGAATACTTCGCCAGCCGCAGCCTCAAGTCCCGGCTGGGCGCTTGGGCCTCGCAGCAGTCCCGGCCGCTCTCGTCGCGTGAGGCGTTGATGGCCGAAGCTGCGAAGGTCGGCGTGACCAAGGGCCCGAACCCGCCGCGCCCGCCGTTCTGGGGCGGCTTTCGCATCCTGCCGCTGGAAATCGAATTCTGGGCCGACGGGGCCTTCCGGTTGCATGACCGGTTCCGTTGGTCGCGCGAAACGCTGGAGTCACCCTGGACGACCCAAAGACTTAATCCCTAGTTTTGACACAGTTAGGTCACACGCTACCTTACTGGTGCGGATTCCCACTTGAACCTGCCCAAGTTATCGTCGCATTTGACGCGCTCAAGGGCTCATTCTGGGGAGAAGGCTCTGCTTATGACGGACGACGAAGAGGTCATGCAGACCGTGCATGGTCGGGTGAAGTGGTTTGATCCTTCCAAGGGTTTTGGTTTCATTGTTTCCGACGACACAGATGTAGATATCCTGCTGCACGCGAATGTGCTGCGGAATTATGGCCAGGGTTCAGTGGCCGATGGCGCGGGCATAGTTGTGCGTGTCCAGCAGACTCAACGTGGCGTGCAAGCGGTTGAGGTCGTGCGCATTGACCCGCCGGAAGGCGTGGTCTTTCCGCTGGCCGACGAGGCCGGGCAGTTGCTTGGGGCCGACATTCTGGCGCTTCCGATGGAACCCGCCCGCGTCAAGTGGTTCGACAAGGGCAAGGGCTTCGGGTTTGCCAATGTGTTTGGCCGTGCCGAAGACGTATTCATTCATGCTGAAGTGCTGCGCGTCTCGGGCTTTGCCGATCTTGGGGCGGGCGAGGCTGTGGCGTTGCGCATCATCGACGGTCGCCGGGGCCGGATGGCCGTGCAGGTTGTGTCATGGGAGGCCGCCACGCGCGGCACCACCTGATGCGCAGCCTTTGGCTGGCCGCTCTCCTTGCCGTGTCGCCTCTGGCGGCACTGGCACAGGCGGCCTGCGCACCAGAGCGGGTTGATCTGCGATGGGCCGAGGGGCGCGAAAGTTTTGCGGTCGAATTGGCAGATTCGCCGGATGAACGGGCGCGCGGCTTGATGTTCCGCCCCCAGCTTGACCCCGGCTCTGGCATGCTGTTCGTCTACGAAAGCCCGCGCCGGGCGAGTTTCTGGATGAAGAACACCCTGATCCCGCTGGACATGATCTTTGCCGACGGGACTGGCCGTGTCACGCATGTCCATTCCAACGCCATCCCGGGCGACGTAACGCCGATCGACGGCGGGCCGGGCGTGGTCTTCGTGCTGGAAATCAACGGCGGCCTTGCCGAACGTCTGGGCATCGCCCCGGGCGCCGATCTGCGCCATCCCGCCGTGCCTTCGGACAGTGCTGTCTGGCCCTGCGAAGAGTAAGGCTTTTCAATCCGCTGGTTTCCCTTTATGGGGTCCTTCGTCGGGGCGTAGCGCAGCCTGGTAGCGCGACGGTTTTGGGTACCGTAGGTCGAGAGTTCGAATCCCTCCGCCCCGACCACTTTCAGCAGACCACTATCCACCCGGGCCTTGTTGCAGGCCTCTCTGACCCGCATATGATGCGGTAAAGTGGAGCGGACATGACCCTTACCTTCGACAACAGCTATGCGCGCGACCTTCCGGGCACCTATCTGCGGCTTGCACCCGATGCGGCACCTGCCCCGCGGCTTCTGGCGTGGAACGCCCCGCTTGCAACCAGCCTTGGCTTGGCGCTGGACGAATCGGATGCCGCAAGCTGGTTTTCCGGCGCGACCCTGCCCCCCGGGGCGGACCCCATCGCCCAAGCCTATGCCGGCCATCAATTCGGCGGCTTTTCCCCGCAGTTGGGTGACGGTCGGGCGCATCTTCTGGGCGAAATCCTTGCCCCCGATGGCCGCCGCTTCGACCTTCAACTCAAGGGCTCTGGCCGCACGCCCTTTTCGCGCGGGGGCGATGGCAAGGCCGCAATCGGCCCGATGCTGCGGGAATACCTGATTTCCGAAGCGATGGCCGCGCTTGGCGTGCCAACGACCCGGTCCCTTGCCGTTGTGGCAACGGGCGAAGAGATCTGGCGCGAAACAAAACTGCCCGGTGCGGTCCTGACCCGCATCGCCTCCAGCCACCTGCGCGTCGGCACCTTCCAGTTCTTCGCCGCCCGGGGCGACAAGGCGCAACTGAAGGCGCTGGCCGACTATACCATCGCCCGGCATGACCCGGCGCTGGCAACAGCCGACCAGCCCTACCTCGCCTTTCTCGATGCCGTCATCGGCAGGCAGGCAAAGCTGATTGCGCAGTGGATGGGGCTTGGCTTCATCCATGGCGTGATGAACACCGACAACATGGCCATCTCGGGCGAGACGATCGACTATGGCCCCTGCGCCTTCATGGAAGGCTACGCCCCCGGCACGGTGTTTTCCTCCATCGACCATCAGGGGCGCTATGCCTATGCCAACCAGCCGCTGATCCTTGGCTGGAACCTTGCCCGACTGGCCGAAACGCTGGTGCCGCTGATCGACCCCGATCCAGACCGCGCGGTCGACCTTGCCAATGACCTGCTGAACGGAATCGCGGGCCGCTATCGGGCGGAATGGACCACCGTCATGCGCCACAAACTTGGCCTTCCGGGCGAAGACGCAGGCGACGCCACCCTTGCCGATGACCTCCTGACCGCAATGGAAGGGGCCGACTGGACCCTGACCTTCCGCCGTCTCGCGGACCCGGCAAAACTCCGCCCCCTTATGGACGATTTCCGCGCGATCGAGGCTTGGCTGCCCCGCTGGCAGGCCCGTGCCGGGGACGGTGCCGCCCAACGCATCGCACAGGCGAACCCCGCCGTGATCCCCCGCAACCACAAGGTGGAAGAAGCCCTGACCGCCGCCACCGCAGGCGACATGGCCCCCTTCCACGCCCTTCTGGCCGCGATCCAGCAGCCATTTGTGGAACACGAGGCCTTCATGCTGCCCGCCCCTTCTGGCTTTGGCAGCTATGTCACCTTCTGCGGCACCTGAGTTGACGGAAGAAGCCTGCCCCGTCACTCTGCCGCGCATGAACACCCGCTCGGATATCCACGACCGCCTTGCCGCAAGCCTTCGGGCCGCACGCAAGGCGCGTGGGCTGTCGCTTGACGCGGCGGCGAAACTGTCCGGGGTCAGCCGGTCCATGGTCAGCCAGATCGAACGCGGGGAAAGCAGCCCCACCGTCGCCACGCTCTGGGCCCTGACGCAGGCCTTGCAACTGGATTTCGCGGGCCTGCTGGAAGGCCGCCCCGCCCCGGGGATCGAGGTGACCCGCGCCGGATCGGCCCCGGTCATCAACCGCAGCGGCGTGCGGATCCGCATCCTTTCGTCCCCGGAAAGCGTTGGCAGCCATGAGGTCTATGAACTCGCCTTCGCCCCGGGCGCTCGCCTGACATCAGACGCCCACAGCCCCGGCTGCCGTGAGCACCTGACCGTGCTGGAAGGGCGGCTGACCGTCGGTTCCGGCGACGCGGTCGAAGCGCTGGGGCCCGGTGACGTGGCCCGCTACCCCGCTGACCGACAGCACGAGATTGCGACTTTGGACGGACCCGCCCGCGCGATTCTGATCGTGCAGGACAGCTGAACCTTTGGAAGCGGGGGTTTCACACCCCCGCACCCCCGTGGGATACTTGGAGAAGAGAAAGAGAATGCCGCTTTAACGGAAATTCATCCGCTAAGTTGACGGACGGCCGGCAGTCTGCAATATTCCGTGAAACTGGAGGGGAATCTGTGATGACGGACAAGGCGGCGTTTCTGGACCACATCTCCTCAACCCTGGCAGGGATCGAAGCCGAGGGGCTCATCAAGCGCGAACGTCTGATCACTGGCCCGCAAGGCGCGCATGTGGCGATGGCCGGGCGGCAGATGCTGAACCTTTGCGCCAACAACTACCTTGGTCTGGCCGACGACCCCCGCCTGATCGCCGCCGCCAAGGCCGCGATGGATGACCACGGGTTCGGCATGGCCTCCGTCCGGTTCATCTGCGGCACGCAAGACCTGCACCGTCAGCTGGAAGACCGTCTGGCGCGGTTCCTTGGCCAAGACGACAGCATCCTCTTCGCCGCCTGCTTCGATGCCAATGGCGGGCTGTTCGAGCCGCTGCTGGGGCCGGAAGATGCCGTGATTTCCGACAGCCTGAACCACGCCAGCATCATCGATGGCATCCGCCTGTGCAAGGCCAAGCGCTATCGCTACGCCAATTCCGATATGGACGATCTTGAGGCGCAGCTGAAGGCCGCGCGGGCAGATGGCGCGCGGTTCATCCTGATCGCTACCGATGGTGTGTTCTCGATGGACGGGTATTTCGCCAACCTGCCGGACATCCGCGCGCTGGCCGACCGATATGGCGCGCTGGTCATGGTGGATGACTGCCACGCCACCGGCTTTGTTGGCCCGCAAGGCCGTGGTACCCCGGCGCGGGCGGGGGTGGCGGTGGACCTGCTGACCGGCACGCTAGGCAAGGCCCTTGGGGGTGCGCTTGGCGGCTATATCGCCGGGCCGCAGCCCGTCATCGACCTGTTGCGCCAGCGCGCCCGGCCCTACCTCTTTTCCAACGCCCTGCCCCCTGCCGTCGTCGGCGCCGCCCTTGCCGCGTTGGAGATTGTGGAAGGCGCGGACGACCTGCGGGCGCAACTGACTGCCAACGCCGCCTACTGGCGCGCGGGCCTGACCGACGCAGGCTTCACCCTCCTGCCGGGCGATCATCCGATCATCCCCGTGATGCTGGGCGATGCAAAGCTTGCGCAAGCCATGGCCGCCGACCTGTTCCAGCGCGGCGTCCATGTTGCAGGGTTCTTCTTCCCGGTCGTGCCAAAGGGGCAGGCCCGCATCCGCACCCAGATGAACGCGGCGCTTACGACCGATGACCTGGACCTCGCCCTTGACGCCTTCACTGCCGCAGGCAAAGCCACCGGAGTTCTGAAATGACCAATGAAATGAAGGCTCTGGTAAAAGCGCGTGCCGAACCCGGCCTCTGGATGGAAACCCGGCCAGTTCCTGAGATCGGCCCCGATGACGTGCTGATAAAGGTCCACAAGACCGGCATCTGCGGCACCGACATCCACATCTGGAACTGGGACGCCTGGGCGCAGAAGACCGTCCCCGTTCCACTGGTGACGGGCCACGAATTCGCGGGCGAGATCGTGGAGATCGGCCGCAATGTCGAAGGCCTGACCATCGGGCAAAGATGCTCTGGCGAAGGGCATCTCATCGGCAAGACCAGCCGTCAAAGCCGGTCGGGCAAGTTCCACCTTGACCCCGAAACCCGTGGCATCGGCGTCAACGAACCCGGTGCCTTTGCGCAATACCTGCGCCTGCCCGCCTTCAACGTCGTCCCCCTGCCCGACGCGATTGATGACGAAATCGGCGCGATCCTCGACCCCCTCGGCAATGCCGTCCACACCGCCCTCAGTTTCGACCTGATCGGCGAGGATGTGCTGATCACCGGCGCGGGTCCCATCGGCATCATGGCCGCCGCCGTCGCCCGCCATGTCGGCGCGCGGCATGTGGTGATCACCGATATCAACCAGGCGCGGCTGGACCTTGCGGGGCAAGTGGCCGACGTGGTCCCGGTCAATGTCGCTACCACGGACCTCAAATCCGTCTACCCCAGCCTGAAGATGTCGCAGGGTTTTGATGTCGGGATGGAGATGTCGGGCAGCCAGCAGGCCCTTGACCAGATGGTCGAACACATGGTCATGGGCGGTCGCATCGCCATGCTGGGCATCCCGCCCGGCAAATCCCCGGTTGACTGGTCGCGCATTGTCTTCAAGGCCATCACCATCAAGGGCGTCTACGGGCGTGAGATTTTCGAGACCTGGTACAAGATGATCGCCATGCTGGAAAACGGCCTTGATATCCGCCGGGTCATCACCCACCGCTTCCCGGTGGACCGGTTCTTTGACGGCTTTGACGTCATGCGCTCAGGCCTGTCGGGCAAGGTGGTGCTGGACTGGTCGTAGGGTGGCGCGGCGGACAAGCCTCGCCTCACCACCGCTTTCCCTGACCACCGCTTTCTCTTCGCCAAATATCCCCGCCGGAGGCCACCCGAGCCTTTCTGCGTCCTTCACGCAGAAAGGCGAGACAAAAGGTCTTCGCGCCGAATGGCGCTCAATCTGAAAACCGCCCCGAACTGCGCAGCCTTGGCTGTCCTTGCAAGGTCGGCCCCATGGTCCTCCCCGCCCCCCCACAGCGCAAAGGGGGTGGGGGGTGAACGCCTGCGCAGCCGGATCGCCCCTCAATTGCCCTCAAATGACCCCAGCACGTTAACCCGCCGCTAACCATTTTCCGTCGACCGTGCAGGGGTCAGGCAAGGGACCCGCATCATGAATGGATCACGCCCGCCGGGTTTTGCCGAAGCCCCAGCCGCCACCTTCCGGGAAAATCGCCCCGCGACTTGCCCTCCGGCCGCGACCATCGTCGAAGGCAAGCGGTTCCGCGTCCGCACCCTGCGTCTGGAACCGGGCGAGGCGACGATCCTGGAAACGCATCTTCACCGCACCGAACACTGGGTCGTGGTCGAAGGCACCGCCAATGTGACCGTGGGCAGCCACTCGCGCCTTGTGGCTGAGGGCGAGGCCGCGCTTGTCCCGCTCGGCCAGCGCCACCGGCTGGAAAACCCGGGTCGCATGGCCGTGACCCTGATCGCCATCGAGACTGGCCACTACCTCGGCGACGATGACGATATCCGCCAAGACTGAAGCCTCGGTGCGTCCTCCGGTCGTGCGGCGCGGGTCCCCGCGAGAAGCGACCGAAGAAAGCGAGGCGCCCGTCACATGGTGAAGACCAGGTAAACGCCCCCGGCCAAGCCATTGATTTTCCTGCACCCGGTTTCTGTCCCTTCCCGGGACAGGGCCCCAAGCCCCAGTTTACACCGCCCCCGGCATCGGCGATAACCCCTTATCCCGACCAAACGGATGCCCGGACATGCTCCTCCTGATCGACAACTATGACAGCTTTACCTACAACCTCGTCCACTACCTGGGCGAGCTTGGCGCGGAGGTGGTCGTGAAACGGAACGACGCGCTTGAGGTGCAAGATGTGGTCGCGATGCGGCCCGAGGTGATTGTCCTCTCCCCCGGCCCCTGCGACCCCGCCGCCGCCGGGATCTGCCTGCCGCTGACAAAGGCCGCCGCTGCTGCCGAAATCCCGCTGCTTGGGGTCTGCCTTGGCCACCAGACCATCGGCGAGGCGTTCGGCGGCAACGTCATCCGCTGCCACGAGATCGTGCATGGCAAGATGGGCACCATGCACCACGCCGGCACCGGCGTGTTTTGCGGCCTGCCGTCCCCGTTCCAGGCCACGCGCTATCATTCCCTTGTCGTCGAACGCGAAAGCCTTCCGGCCGAGCTGGAGGTGACGGCGTGGCTGGAGGACGGCACGATCATGGGCCTGCGTCACAAGCGCCATCTGATCGAAGGCGTCCAGTTTCACCCCGAGTCGATCGCGTCGGAACACGGCCACCAGCTTCTGCGCAACTTTCTGGACGAAGCCCGCGCCAAGGTTCCGGCATGAGCGAGGTTCTCAAACCCCTGATCGGCATCGCCGCGACCCGGCCCCTGACCCGGGCCGAAGCCGAGGCCGCCTTCAACGCCCTGTTTGAGGGTCAGGGAACGCCTGCACAGATGGGCGGGTTCCTCATGGCGCTGCGGACACGCGGCGAGACGGTTGATGAATACGCCGCCGCCGCAAGCGTGATGCGGGCGAAATGCCTGCCCGTGACAGCGCCGGAAGGGGCCATGGACATCGTCGGCACAGGTGGTGACGGGAAGGGCACGCTTAACATCTCCACCGCCACGGCCTTTGTCGTGGCGGGCGCGGGGGTCACCGTCGCCAAGCACGGCAACCGCAATCTTTCGTCCAAGTCCGGTGCGGCAGACGCGCTGACCGAGATGGGCCTGAACGTCATGGTCGGCCCCGAGGTGGTGGAGCGTTGTCTGGCCGAGGCTGGCATCGGCTTCATGATGGCGCCGATGCATCACCCGGCGATCCGCCACGTCATGCCCGTCCGCGCCGAACTTGGGACCCGCACGATCTTCAACATCCTTGGACCGCTGACCAACCCCGCCGGGGTGAAGCGTCAGTTGACCGGGGCATTTTCGGCAGCACTGATCCGCCCGATGGCCGAAACCCTGCTGAAACTCGGCTCGGTAAAGGCGTGGCTGGTGCATGGCTCTGACGGGACCGACGAGATTTCCATCGCGGGGCCGACCAGCGTGTCAGCTGTCGAAGGTAGCGCGGTGCGTGACTTCACGCTGCACCCCGAAGATGCCGGGCTTGCCCCGCACCCGTTCGAGGCGATCCTTGGCGGCACGCCCGCCGACAATGCCGCCGCCTTTCGCGCGCTTCTGGACGGCGCGCCGGGGGCATACCGCGATGCGGTTCTGATGAACGCGGCCGCCGCCCTTGTGGTTGCCGACCATGCGGCCAGCCTGTCCGAAGGCGTGGCACAAGCCCGCGCGTCAATCGATTCTGGCGCTGCCCGCGCCAAGGTTCAGGCCCTTGCCCGCCTGACCAACGCCTGAGGGGGCCCTGATGAGCACGATCCTTGACCGCATCAAGACCTACAAGCTTGAGGAGGTGGCCAAACTCAAGGCCAGCACCAGCCTTGCCGATCTTGAGGCCGCCGCCCAAGCCGCCGCCCCGCCGCGCGGCTTTGCCCGCGCCCTGCGCGATGCGGCCACAAACGGCTATGGGCTGATCGCTGAGATCAAGAAAGCCAGCCCCTCCAAAGGGTTGATCCGCGCCGATTTTGACCCTCCGGAACTGGCCAAGGCCTATGAGGCTGGCGGTGCCACTTGCTTGTCCGTCCTGACCGACGCCCCATCGTTTCAGGGGGCCGACGCCTATCTTCTGGCCGCGCATGAGGCGGTCGACCTGCCCTGCCTGCGCAAGGACTTCCTTTATGACCCATGGCAGGTCACCCAGTCGCGCGCGCTGAATGCCGATTGTGTGCTGCTGATCATGGCGTCACTGGACGATGGTCAGGCAGCCGAACTGGAGGCAGCCGCCTTTGACCTTGGCATGGATGTGCTGATCGAAGTGCATGATGAGGCGGAACTGGACCGTGCCGCGCTGTTGAAATCACCCCTCATCGGGATCAACAACCGCAACCTGCACAGCTTTGAGGTAACGCTGGACACCACCCGCCGCCTTGCGCGCAGGGTGCCCGAAGACCGGTTGATCGTCGCTGAAAGCGGGCTTTACACACCCGACGACCTTGCCGACCTTGCCCAATATGGTGCCCGCTGCTTCCTGATCGGCGAAAGCCTTATGCGGCAGCCTGATGTGGCCGCTGCTACGCGCGCCATCCTGTCGCGCCCGTTGACGGCACAGGGCGGGCTATGACCGGGCTGACCCATTTCGACGATCACGGACAGGCCCATATGGTCGACGTGTCGGGCAAGCCGGTGACCGACCGGATCGCCATCGCCGAAGGCCATGTGCGGATGACGGCGGAAACCCTGACGCTGATCACCGAAGGACGGGCCAAGAAGGGCGATGTTCTGGCCGTGGCCCGTCTGGCCGGGATCATGGCGGCCAAGAAAACCGCCGACCTGATCCCGCTTTGTCACCCGCTGCCGATCACCAAGGTGGCGCTTGACCTGACGCCGGACAGCGACCTGCCCGGGATCAGGATTTCGGCCACGGTCAAGACCTCAGGCCAGACCGGGGTGGAGATGGAGGCGCTGACAGCGGTGTCGGTCGCGGCGCTGACGGTCTATGACATGGTCAAGGCGGTGGAGCGGTCGATGCAGATTGACGGGATTCGCCTTGTCGTCAAAGATGGCGGCAAATCAGGCCGTTACGAGGCAGAGTGATGATTTCGGTTGAAGATGCCCTGCAGCACTGCCTTGCCATGGCAGCGCCATTGCCAGCCGAAACCGTCCCCCTTTCCCAAGCCGCCGGGCGATGGATGTGCACCCCCGCCATCGCCACCCGCGACCAGCCGCCCTTTGCCGCCTCGGCCATGGATGGCTATGCGGTGCAAGGCGACCCCTTGGCCGGCGACAGCTTTGTCGTGGTGGGCGAGGCTGGGGCCGGCCACGCCTTCACCGGCACTCTGGCAGTAGGTGAGGCGCTGCGCATCTTCACCGGCGCGCCGGTTCCCGATGGAGCCACCCGGGTGGTCATTCAGGAAGACGTGGACCGTAGCGGCGACCGGATCACCCTGCGCGAGGGGGCTGATACTGGCACTCACATCCGCCCGCAGGGGCAGGATTTCCGTGTCGGGGACAGTCTTGCCCCCCGTCGCCTGCGCCCGGCTGACCTTGCGCTCCTGGCGGCGATGAACATCCCTGCCGTCCCGGTCACCCGCCGCCCCGTAGTGGCGCTGATCGCCACGGGGGATGAGCTGGTGATGCCGGGCGAAGACCCGCGACCGGACCAGATCATCGCGTCGAACAGCTTTGCGCTGAAGGCGATGGTTGAGGCGGAAGGCGGCACCGCGCGGCTTTTGCCAATCGCCCGCGACACCGAGGCTGAGCTTGCGACCGTGCTCGCGCTGGCGGAGGATGCGGACATGATCGTGACAATCGGCGGAGCTTCGGTTGGCGAGCATGACCTTGTGGGCCGGGTCGCGGGGTTGGAGCGCGCGTTCTGGAAGATCGCGATGCGCCCGGGCAAGCCCCTGATCGCCGGGCGGCTGAAGGGGGTGCCGATGCTGGGGCTGCCGGGTAATCCGGTGTCGGCCATCGTGTGCGGGCATTTGTTCTTGCTGCCGATGGTGCGCGCGATGCTGGGCGATCCCGCGCCTGCACCAAGGGCGGCGCAAGCGCGGTTGGCCGTGGACCTGCCCGCCAACGGCCCCCGGGCGCATTACATGCGGGCCAGACTGTCGGTGGCCGATGGCCTTCCAATCATCACGCCGTTCGACCGGCAGGATTCCGCACTTTTGTCGATCCTTGGGGCGGCGGATGCCCTTCTGATCCGACCGGTGGCGGATGGTCCGCGCAGCGCTGGCAGCACGGTCGACTACTTGCCATTGTAGACTTTGGCGAAAAATCCTTGACACAAACCGGGAACACGGGCAGAACATTGTGTTAACACGCAAGGTCGGGGGCCGGACATGCTGACACGCAAACAGTTGGAACTTCTCGATTTCATCAAGGGCAGGATGGATCGGGACGGTGTTCCTCCGTCTTTCGATGAAATGAAGGATGCACTGGACCTGCGGTCCAAATCCGGGATCCACCGGCTGATCACCGCGCTGGAAGAACGGGGGTTCATCCGCCGTCTTGCCCACCGGGCCCGGGCGCTGGAAATCATCAAGCTGCCCGATGCGATGGAAAAGCCCGGCTTCACCCTGCGGGTGATTGACGGAAACCGCAGTGACCCACCCCGCGCCGCGATGGAGGTTGTTGCCGTCCACGCCATGGAACTGCCGGTCATGGGCCGGATCGCCGCCGGTGTCCCGATTGAGGCGATCTCGGAAGTCTCGCACCACGTTGCCGTGCCGGGGTCGATGCTGTCGGGCAAGGGCCAGCACTACGCGCTTGAGGTCAAAGGCGATTCCATGATCGAGGCGGGGATCAACGATGGGGACATCGTAGTGATCCGCGAACAGTCCTCGGCCGAAAATGGCGATATTGTCGTGGCTTTGGTCGAAGACCACGAAGCAACGCTGAAACGCTTCCGCCGCCGTGGCAACATGATCGCGCTTGAGGCGGCGAACCCGGCTTATGAGACGCGGGTGTTCCCCGATCATCTGGTAAAGGTGCAGGGTCGTCTGGTCGGCCTGATCCGCAGCTACTGACCGGCAATGGCCACGGTTTCCGCATCAAGGCTCAGGTCAGGCAGATCATAAGCGCGCCTTGGGCTTGACCACAGCCGTTCGGCTTTTTTTGTAACCACGATCCGCAACCCCCCATCCTCGACCCAGATGGCCAAAGGGCCCGTGGCGCGCAGGGTTTTCGCGTCAATCAACCGGCAGCTTTCGGGGACCGGGTCGGCAACCTCGGCCAGAATGACAAGGGATTTGGCTGCACAAGCCGGGCCAAGCGCAGCCGCGGCCCCCTTTCCAGACAGCAGAACGCCCCGCAGATCGCCGATCTGGAACCAGCGTTCGCCCCTTGGGCCGGTGAACCCGTCGCGCGCGGCGGCGAGGGTCTGGCCGGCAAGATCACCGTCATTCTCCAGCCAGCTTTCGGCGGCAAATCCACCCCCCCGAGGCGCGGACAGCGCTCGGCCACCGGGTGAGGCGAGGCCCAGCAGCTTGCCATCGCCCGAGATCAGCAACAGCGGGCGTTCGGCCTGCGTCCAAAGCCCGAAGGCCAGAACGACAGGCACAAGGCCCAGCCAGCGCACCCGCTCCCGCCAGAGGATGATCCAGATGGCGCCCATGGTCATCAGCGGCAGTACCCATGCGGCTGGCTCGGGAATCGCGGTGACGGCCCCATCCAGCCCGGCGATCCAGTGGGCAACAAACAGAATCCAGCGCGCGCCTTGTTCCATGACCCACAAGGGCAAGCCTGCGAGGCCCAGCGGCGCAAGCAGGGCCGCCACCGCGCCCGCCGGCATGATGACCGCGCCAATAACCGGAACCGTCATGACATTGGCCAAAAGCCCGTAATCGGTGAATCGGTTGAAATGTGCCGCCGCATAGGGCGCTGTCGCTAAGCCGCCGATGACGGAACTCAGCACCAGCGTAAAGACCGGCATCGCCCAACGCGGCAGCTTCTGGCGGTAGATGCTGCCATCCAGTGCTGCAAAGCCCACGATCAGCGCAATGGTTGCGGCGAAGGACATCTGAAAGCCCGGCTCCAGCAGGCTTTCGGGCTTGGTCGTCAGCAGGATCACCCCGGCCACGGCGACAGACCGCAGCGTCAGGGCCCGCCGATCCAGAAGCACCGCACCCAGAAACACCGCAATCATGATGAAGGCGCGTTCGGTCGCAACATTCGCTCCGGACAACAGCAGATAGAAGGCGGCCACGCCAAGGCTGACCATCGCCGCCACCTTCTTCGTGTTCACCCGCAAGGCCACGAAGGGCACAAGCGCCAGACCATAGCGGAACAGCGCAAAGACAAACGCGGTCAGAAAGGCCATGTTCATGCCCGAAATCGCCAGCAGATGCGCAAGCGAGCTGTCCCGCAGGGCCTGCACGGTCTCTTCCGTGATGGCGGAGCGGTCGCCCGTCATTGCCCCGGCGGCAAAGGCCCCCGGCTGGCCGGTCATGTGCGCCAACATTCCTGCCGTCAGATGGCGGCGCAAACGGTCAATGGGCAAAGCGCCACTTTCAGGCTCTTCCAGCAGCAGAACCGGGGTTCTGGTGTAGCCCACCGCGCCAAGCCGGTCAAAGAACGCCATGCGGCGAAAGTCAAAGCCGCCCGGCTCCACCGGCCCCTCAGGGGCGGCGAGCGAAGCGGTCAGCACTACCACTTGGCCGGGGGCCGGGCGCAGCCAGGGCTGGTCACCCTGAAGCGAGACGCGCACCCGGTCAGGCGTGCGGTCCGGGGGCACTTCGCGCAGGACCACCCTGTCCAGCGTCAGGCGCAGGGCATCCGACTGGGACCGGTCGATGGCGACAATACGCCCTTCGACCGGACCGTAGTAGCGAAAGGTCAGCATCGGCGCCTCGACAGAATGCGCCCGGATGCCAGCCGCAAGCCATCCTGCCGCAAGTGCCGCACAGGCCAGTGCCAGCGGCCGCCCAAGCTCGGCTCCGCGCAGGCCAAGGATGACGCCAGCACCAAGGATGCCCGTCGCCAGACTGTAGCTGCCAAGCCCCGGCTCCGCCGCCACGGCGAACCACCCCGCCACGCCGCAGCCCATCAGGACCGCGACCCATGGGAACAGCGTGCCCCGCGCCTCTTGCAGCGCGATCAGCGGCGACAGGACCAGTCGCATGCCCCTGCGGTCTGCGGCCACCTTGTCCTTGCCCCCATGATTGCCTAAGACCCAAGGCAACCTAGGCTCCCTATGGTTTCCGAAAGGTTAACACGCCCGATGCCCACGCCCGCTGACCACCCCTCGCGCCCTGTCGTCACCCGCTTTGCGCCCTCGCCCACCGGCTATCTGCACATCGGCGGCGGACGGACGGCGCTGTTCAACTGGCTTTATGCCCGGGGGCGCGGCGGCAAGTTCCTGCTGCGGATTGAAGACACCGACCGTGAGCGGTCAACGCCGGAAGCCACGGCCGCCATCTTGCGCGGGTTGACATGGCTGGGGCTGGATTGGGACGGCGAGGTGGTCAGCCAGTTCGCCCGGAAGGACCGCCACGCAGAGGTGGCGCATCAGATGCTGGCGCGCGGCACGGCCTACAAGTGTTTTGCAACCCAAGAAGAGATTGCCGCCTTTCGAGCAGCAGAAGAGGCCGCGGGCCGCTACCCGGTTTTCCTGTCGCCCTGGCGCGATGCAGATCCGGCAACCCACCCCGCCGCGCCTTATTCCATCCGGATGCGGGCCCCACGGACAGGCGAGACCGTGATCGACGATCAGGTGCAAGGCCGGGTCACGATCCAGAACGCCACGTTGGACGACATGATCGTGCTGCGGTCAGACGGCACGCCCACCTATATGCTGGCGGTGGTGGTGGATGACCATGACATGGAAGTCACTCACGTCATTCGCGGCGACGACCATCTGAACAATGCCGCGCGGCAGCAGATGGTTTATGACGCGATGGGCTGGGATGTACCGGTCTGGGCGCATATCCCGCTGATTCACGGGCCGGACGGCAAGAAACTGTCCAAACGCCACGGGGCGACGGGGGTCGAAGAGTATCAGGCGATGGGCTACCCGGCGGCGGGAATGCGCAACTATCTGACGCGGCTGGGCTGGGCGCATGGCGACGCCGAGATTTTCACCAGCGACGAAGCCAAGCAGATGTTCGACCTTTCCGGGATCGGTCGGGCACCCGCGCGGCTTGACTTCAAGAAGCTGGAAAACACTTGCGGTCACCACATGGCAATGGCGGACGATGCTGCACTGCTGCATGAATTGACCGCCTATATGGTCGCGGCGGGGCTTCCGGCGCTTACCATTGGCCAGTCTGCCCTGATGGCAAAGGCGATCCCGTTCCTGAAGTCATCTGCGAAGACATTCCCGGAACTTATTCAAAAAGCGCATTTTCTTCTGATTTCTCGTCCAGTTGTCCCGGACGAGAAGTCTGCAGCGGCACTGGATACGGTATCCCTTGGTATACTGAAATCATTGACGCCGCAGCTGCAAAATGCTAGCTGGACGAAAGAGGCTCTGGAGCCCATCCTGACCCAAGCCGCGGCCGAGAATGGCCTTGGCTTCGGGAAACTTGCCGCCCCGCTTCGGGCGGCCATCGCGGGCAAAAGTGTCACACCAAGCGTCTATGACATGATGCTGGTCATCGGTCAGGATGAAACCGTTGCAAGGCTGAAGGACGCGTGCATGTGACCTGCGCCCCCCGGTCTTGAAGCCGCACCAAGGCTTGGTGCAGGATAGAAAAGGGCCGCCCCTGCCACGGGACGCGCTGCCACACCGGGGAAAAGATGATGTCGGACAAAGTTGCGAAGCTGAGCCTTGACGGGAAGACCTATGATCTGCCCGTGCACAAACCAACGGTCGGGCCTGATGTGCTTGATATCCGAAAGCTTTACAGCGAAGCGGATGTCTTCACTTACGACCCCGGCTTCACCTCGACCGCGGCTTGTGAAAGCGCAATCACCTACATTGACGGTGACAAGGGCGAACTGCTGTATCGCGGCTACCCGATCGAGCAGCTGGCAGAAAAATCCACCCATTTGGAAGTCTGCTATCTGCTGCTGTACGGTGAACTGCCGACCGCGCCGCAGCTGGCCGATTTCACCAACCGGGTGACCAATCACACGATGGTGCATGAACAGATGCACTATTTCTTCCGTGGCTTCCGCCGCGACGCGCATCCGATGGCCACGATGGTGGGCGTGGTCGGCGCGATGGCTGCGTTCTACCACGACAGCACTGACATCAATGACCCCTGGCAGCGCGAGGTTGCGGCAATCCGCATGATCGCAAAGCTGCCGACCATCGCCTCGATGGCGTACAAGTATTCGGTCGGCCAGCCCTTCGTCTACCCGAAGAACTCGCTCAGCTATGCTGGCAACTTCCTGCATATGTGCTTTGCCGTTCCGGCTGAGGATTATGTGGTCAACCCGGTTCTCGAAAAGGCGATGGACCGGATCATGATGCTGCATGCGGATCATGAACAGAACGCCTCAACCTCGACCGTGCGTCTGGCGGGATCGTCGGGGGCCAACCCCTTTGCCTGCATCGCGGCCGGGATCGCCTGCCTTTGGGGCCCGGCGCATGGCGGGGCCAATCAGGCCTGCCTTGAGATGCTGAAGGAAATCGGCACCGTTGACCGGATTCCGGAATACATCGCCAAGGCCAAGGACAAGAATTCCGGCTTCCGCCTGATGGGCTTTGGCCACCGGGTCTACAAGAACTTTGACCCCCGGGCCAAGGTGATGAAGGAATCGGCGGATGAGGTGCTGGGCCTTCTGGGTGTCGAGAACAACCCGCTTCTGCAAGTTGCCAAGGAACTGGAGCGAATCGCGCTGGAAGACGAATATTTCGTCTCGAAGAAACTGTACCCGAACGTCGATTTCTACTCTGGCATCATTCTTGAGGCGATGGGCTTCCCTACCTCGATGTTCACGCCAATCTTCGCGATCAGCCGCACTGTAGGCTGGATCAGCCAGTGGAAAGAGATGATCGCCGACCCGACCCAGAAGATCGGCCGCCCGCGCCAGCTGTATATCGGGCCGGTCACACGGGATTACGTCGACTTGCGCCACCGCTAAGGGATCGGGCGCGGCATTACAGAGGGGCGGTCCACCGGGCCGCCCTTTTTCATTGCTTAGCTGCTGCGCCCATCCAGCGTGCCGACGGGGCGGTAAAGGTCGGTCCGGCGGTCGCGGAACAGGCCCCAACTGGCCCGCAATGCGGCGATGGCATCAAGATCGAACTGGTGAACCAGCACCGCCTCGGTATCGCGGGACGCCTTGGCGCACAGTTGCCCGGTGTGATCGGCAATGAAGGACGACCCGTAGAACGTCACCTCGCGCCCCTCGGGCGCGGTTTCCGTCCCGATCCGGTTAGAGGCGATGACCGGCAAGATGTTCGCCGCCGCGTGGCCGCGCATCACCATTTCCCAATGCGGCTGGCTGTCATAGCCGGGTGCCGGGGGTTCAGACCCGATCGCCGTGGGATAAAGCAGCATCTCGGCCCCCATCAAAGCCATCGTGCGCGCACATTCGGGAAACCACTGGTCCCAGCAGATCCCGACGCCGATGGTGCCGAAGGCCGTCTCCCAGACCTTGAAGCCGGTATCCCCGGGCGAGAAATAGTACTTCTCTTCATACCCCGGACCCTGCGGGATGTGGCTTTTGCGGTAGATGCCCAGTACCCGGCCATCCGCATCCACCATCGCGATGGAGTTGAAGAAGGCAGGCCCCGCGCGTTCGAAAAAGCTGACTGGCAGGACCACCCCAAGCTCCGCCGCAAGGGCGGCGAAGCGAGTAATCAGCGGATGCCCTTCGGCCGGTTGGGCCAGATCGAAATAGCGGGGATGCTGTTCGATGCAGAAATAGGGGGCGGCAAACAGTTCTTGCACCAGAACGATATTGGCACCCTGCCCCGCCGCCTGACGGACCAGCGCTTCGGCGCGGTCGGCATTGGCGGGAAGATCCCAAGTGCAGGCAAGCTGCGTGGCGGCGACGGTGACGTGTCTCATACTTGGCCCCGGGATTATGCTTGCCTGCGTGGAAAAGCGGGGGTTTTCCACCCCCGCACCCCCGGAGAGTATTTGCGAAAAGAGCAAGCTGGAAGGGTTATTCGGCGGGCAACCCCTGCGGCCATCGCCCGGCCGCCGACTTGGCGGCGGTGGGATGAACCTGCTCGGACCGGTCGCGACCGATCGCCCGGCGGCGGCGCAACAGGAAGGCCTTGCCCCAACTGCGCCAGGTGCCGACCATCGGGGCCGTGGCATCGCAAGGAAAGCGGGCGCGCCAGTCTTGGGGCAGCGTCAGGCCTAGCGATTCCGCCCGGTCCAGCATCCAGACCAGCGGAATGTTCGCCAACGGGCGCGCGGGCGCGAAGCCGCCGATCTGCCCGCCAATGTCGCCATGCGCGCCGCGAAACCAGACCTGTTCGACATTGCCCTGCCAGTCTGCCGGGCAATCCCACAAGACCGGCGCAAAGGCGGCCCGCGTTTCATCCAGCGCGAGGGCGTGAAACCCATGACGGACGGAGGCCCCAAGCTGATGGTTGTGAAACCCGTACCGGTCTTGCGAAAGCATCCAGAAGAAGGGCAGCCGCAGGCCCAGCGCCTTGACCGTGTCCCAGACCCCGACCATTTCCACCGGGGTCTGCTGATGGCAGAAGCCTTGTGCAAATGCCCGGGCTGCGGGGCTGTCGGGGGCGCGTTCGTAGTGCCGCCAGGCAAGTGTCACCATCCGTTCAGTGGCATGGTCGTGCTTGACCAGTCCGACCCGGTCCAGCACCCCGGCCAAGGACCGCACGGCGAAGGCCCCGCGCGAATAGCCGAACAGGAAGATCCGGTCGCCCTCGCGGTAGCCGCTGGCAAGCCAGCCATAGGCCCGGCGAATCTGTGGGGCCACACCCCGCCCCTCCAGCAGGGCGAGCCCGCGGAACCAGCCTTCCCATTGCATGCCGGGTTCATAGTAAAGTCTTCGGTTCGCCCGGGGCCCGGATTCGTGCAGCAGCCGAAACAGCAGGCCGGCATTCCCCTCACAGCCCGGATCAAGCGACGAAAGCGTGCCGTCCAGAATCACCACATGATCCACAGCCCCCCTGACCCACCCCGGCTTGGGCGCGGGGGCAGGTTCCAGCGTGGCTTCGACACGCCAGCGGAAAAAGCTGCGAAGGCGGTCAAACAGGCGCGTGGCGGGCCTCCGTGATCCAGGTCCAAAGGCGGTTGGGCGTGAAGGGCATGTCGACGCGCGTCACCCCAACAGGGGCCAGCGCATCGCGGACGGCATTGGAAATCGCCGCCAGCGCGCCGACGGTCCCAGCCTCACCGCAGCCCTTCATGCCAAGGGGGTTGGTCCGGGTCGGCACGCCCTGTTCAGCAAAGCCGAACATCGGCAGATCACTGGCGCGGGGCATCCCGTAGTCCATGAAGCTGCCGGTCAGGACCTGCCCGCTGTCATCCTGCACCAGCCATTCGGTCACGGCCTGACCGAAGCCCTGCGCGATCCCGCCATGGACCTGACCTTCCACCAGATTGGGTGCGATCAGCACGCCGAAATCATCTACTACGGAATAGCGGTCCAACGTCAGGGCACCGGTTTCGGGGTCAATCTCCACCTCACAGAGGTGGACGCCATTGGGAAAGGATCGCCCATCCAGCGTGATCTTTTCACTGCGGTCAATCAGGTCCATCCGGCCCTTGACGCGGGCAAGCGCTGCCGCCTCGGGCAAGGTCAGCCGCAGGTTGGTGCCGGGTGCGCCAAAGCGGTGGTCGGTGAATTCCACCCCCTCCAGCCCCCACTCCTGACCAAGGAACGCCTCAAACGCGGTGACCATGACACCGACCGTCGCCCGGGTCGCCGTGCCCTGCACAGTGACGGATCGCGACCCGCCCGTGCCGCCACCGCGGGCGATGCGATCACTGTCACCCTCGACAATCCGCACCAGATCCTGCGGGATGCCGGTACTTTCCGCGACCATGCGGGAGTAGACGCTTTCATGCCCCTGCCCGTTCGACTGGGTGCCGACATAAAGCGTGGCTCCGCCGTCTTCATCCAGCACCAGCCGGGCGATTTCGTCCGGGGCGCCAAGGATTGCCTCGATATAGGACGCAACGCCCAGCCCGCGCAGCCGGCCCTTGGCCTGACTGGCGGCCAGCCGGTCGGCATATCCGGCAGCGCGCGGGGCCACGGTCTGCAACAGCCCGGCGAAGTCACCCCCGTCGATAACCTCACCCTCCATCGTGATATGCGGGAAAGTGCGGATGACATTCTTCTCGCGCAGCGCCACCGGGTCGACCCCAAGCACCCGCGCGGCCTGATCCATTGCGCGCTCCACCGTCAGAATCGCCTCGGGCCGCCCGGCGCCGCGATAGGCGTCAATCGGGACTGAGTTTGTGTAGACCCCGGTCGCCAGCAGCGCGGCGCACGGCACCTTGTAGACGCCGGTCAGCACCTTGGCGAAAAGCTCGGTCTGGATCGCCTGCCCGAACTGTGAGTTGTAGGCCCCAAGGTTCGTCACCAGATCAACGCGGTAGGCGGTGATCCGATGGTCCGAATCAAACCCGATCTCTGCCTGCGCCACAAGATCACGACCGGCATTGTCCGTCAGCATCGCTTCGCTGCGGGTGGATATCCAGGCGACGGGCCGGCCCAACTGGCGCGCGGCCTCAGCCACCACCACATATTCGGGGTAGGTCATCCCCTTCATGCCGAAGCCACCGCCGACATCGGGGTTGGTCACCCGCACCCGATCCCGCGGCAGGCGCAGCATCCGGGACAGTTCGTTGCGCTGGGTCCAGACGCCTTGCCCGTTGACGCAAAGGTGCAGCCGGTCCCCATCCCATTCGGCAAAGGCGGCGCGGGGTTCCATCGGGGCGGCGGTTACGCGGTTGTGGATCACCTCAACCGATATGCGGTGGGCCGAGGCGGCAAGGGCTGCTTCCGTTGCGGTCGGATCGCCAAAGGCAAAGTCAAAGGCGCGGTTCTGCGGTGCTTCGGGGTGGATCGTCGGCTCTTGAGGGTTCAAATCAAGAGCGGGGTCGAGTGCGTTGATATCTATCGCAATTGCTTCAATCGCATCCCGTGCTGCCTCGGGCGTGTCGGCGACAACCATCGCAATCGCCTCACCCACAAAACGGACGCGGTCCTGCGCCAGAACCGGCCGTTCCGGCCCGGCACCCATGCCGCCGTCGCGGGTGTCGATCTGTTCGCCCTTCATGCCCAGCACGACGCCAGCGGCCAGCAGGTCTGCCGCAGTCAGCACAAGCTGCACCCCGGGCATCGCGCGTGCCTCGCTCACATCCAGCGCGACGATCTGCCCATGCGCATGGTCCGACCGCAGGAACGCCGCCCAAAGCGCGCCCGTCGGCACCAGATCGCCGACATAGCGGCCCGCGCCGGTCAGGAACCGCACGTCCTCGCGCCGCTTCAGCGGTTGGGCCGTCCCGAATTTCAGTTGTTCCATCAGGACACCTCCAATCCAAAGGCTAAGCGCCCGGCTGGGAATGTCCAGCCGGGCACTTGAATGTCACGCGATTGTTGTGGCTTAAAGTTTCAGACCCAGAACCGTGGCCATCTGCAGCTCACCAAAGCCGTTGAACCGGGTGTTGGTGACGGTGGAATACGACCCCATCCCCTGCCAGATCACGAAATCCCCCTCGGCCATGTCCGACGGCAGGGGAATCTCACCCGGCAGCCGGTCAACCGAATCGCAGGTCGGGCCAAAGACAGTGCGCGGCTGCGCCTCACCCGTGCGCTTGGCGCCATCGGGCGACAGCACTTCGATCCGGTCGATCACGCCGATCATCGGCAGCTCGGTCAGGGTGCCATACACGCCATCGTTCAGGAACACATGCGTGTCATCGCGCAGCGCCTTGACCCGGGCGGCAAGGGCGAAGGCATCCCCGCACAGCGCGCGGCCGGGTTCACACACCAGCAGCGGACGGTTGTCGCCAAACGCCTCGGTCGTCACCCGGTCGATCAGGGCGAAGGTTTCCTCGATCTGCGGCAGGATGGCCGACATCCGGTGGCTGGGGAAGCCGCCGCCGACGTTCAGCCGGGCGATGGTCACACCGGCATCGCGGGCGATGTTGGCGCCTTCGCGGATATAGGCCTCCCACGCATGGGGATCAGTGCATTGCGTGCCGGGGTGGAAAGTCAGCGAGGGGATGTACCCAGCCGCCGCCACATCCTTGAGCAACTCGACCGCCAATTCAACCGTTGCGCCGAACTTGGCACCGAAGTTGTAGGCGGCACCCGCCACCGGCAGCTTGTAGCGGACCGAGATTTCGGTGCCGTCCACCGGAACCATCTCGACCAGTTTGGCAAGTTCCGACTTCGAATCAACGCTGTAGCTTTTGACGCCTTTGGCAACGGCATGGGCAATCTCATGCCGCGCGCGCACCGGGTTGTTGTAATGGATCGCCGCATCGGGGGCGAGGCGGCGGATCAGATCAATCTCGAACGGCGAGGCGCAGTCATAGCCGCGAATCCCTGCGGCAGACAGGTTTTCCACCATCGCTTCGCCCGGGTTCGACTTTACCGCATAGGTGACCATGCCGGGAAAGCCGTCAATGAAGCGGCGCGCGGCCGCTTGCGCCGCCGAGGGCGCAAAGAACAGCACCGGGTTTTCGGGCTGCTGGGTCCGCAGGTATTCAGTCGGATTGGTCCAGATCGTCTTAGAAAGTCCCATCGGCGTATTTCCCTTTGCCAACAAGACGCTTCGCCCTTCCCTGTGCAGCTTGGGACCGGGCACCAGCGTGGTTTCAAGTGAACCAGGCCAGGTGCGTATGAGCCGCCCTTTTCCTGCAGTGGAGGATGAGGCATATGCTGTACAAACTCACCGAACAAAACTGTATAAATGCGTCGAAGGCTCGTTATAATGACGAAAAGACTGGCAGATTGAATGGATGAACTGGATCGCAACATACTTGGCCTCCTCAGCGCCGACGCGCGGATGTCAGTGGCCACCCTGTCGCGGCGCCTACGGGTCGCCCGTTCCACGGTCCAGGCGCGGCTGGAGCGGTTGGAAACCAGCGGCATCATTGCCGGCTACACGCTGAAGCTGGGCGAAGGCGCGCGCGAAGGCAGGCTGCGCGCCAGCGTCCTTTTGACGATCGAGCCCAGGTCGCAGGCCGCTGTCCTCACCCGCCTGCGGTCAATTGCCGAGGTGGAGCGGGTCTTCACCACCTCGGGCCGGTTCGACTTCCTGCTGCAGGTCGCTTGCCCGAACACCCAAGTGCTGGATCAGGTGCTTGACCAGATCGGCGCGATGACCGGGGTGCGCAGTTCCGAAAGCCTGATCCACCTGAGCACGAAGATCGACCGCGCAGTGTGACCGTCAGCCCTTGCCAACGGGAGTTTGCGTCATCAGTCCGTGACGCATCGCCCGTCTGAAGACATCTCCTTCAACCCCAAGGGCACGCTTGAAGTGGAAGGCCAAGGCCCAAAGGCTATCAAACGGGCTTGGAGACGCAGCCAGAACCTGATCGACGCGGTCCAGCCAGCCAAACTGCTTGATCTGGCGGATGCCATGATAGTGGACGATCACTGCATCGTCCTCTGACATGCTGGTCGTGTTGTTCCAGATGCGCGGCAGCCGCTTGGGACCAAACTGCGGAAACTGCGCCAGGGTTGGCAGAACTGCGATCGTATCAAGCCAAGGGCGCTTTGAGTCCAGATCGGGCAGCGCGTCCAACGTCTTTGCCGTGGCAAGCCAAAGCTGACCGAAGTGCCGCCCCTGCGGGCCATTGTCAGGAAACAGCAGCAGGCCGGCATTGTATATCGGCGGGCCCTCATTGCCGTGCGGATAGACGATCACTTCTTCCGGAACGGACAGACCGAAGGCGCCAAACAGCCGGCTCCACTGCTCCGGCTTGTTGCTCCAGCCATTGATCGTATCAAGACACATTGCCGCGCGTCCGTCCTCTGCTTCGGCAAGGAATGATGCGGGCCGCATCATCACCATGTCGGTATCAAGGAAGAGAAACCAGTCCGCGCCAGACACTGCCGACGCCGCGATCAACTTGTTCCCGGCGGGGTATCCGTCCGGAAAGTCGTTTTCGATCACCGACAGTTCAACGTGATGGTCGGCAAGAAATGCCAACGTCTCGGCTTGCAATCCCGAGACCCGCTCAGCCCGACAAAAGGCCTGCAGGGAAAAACAATCGCGGCAGTTCAGCACCAGCGAAGAAACCAAGAGGTGAGCTTGCACTTCAAGCGGCCCAGGCTCGACAATGAAGAATATTTTCAACCGCTTGCCAGCCTGATCGTGGCTCATAAGGCTGATGTCTCTCAGGTGGGAAGGGCAACAGATAATCGGAACTACATGTTCGCATATCGGCATAAGTGCCGCAATAACCTCTCGCAAGGGGATTCAAACAGCGGCAGCGCCGCCTACAGAAGCTCGGCGGCCAGCACGCCCGCTGACCGGTCCATAGCTGTCAGCCAGCGCCGGGCAGCACACGGCGGATGATCTCCGCCACCATCCTGTCGCGCGCCTCGGCTGGCAGGCTGCCAAGGCCCTTCAATCGGCCTGCCGCCAAGAGGTCGGCCAGACCGTGCGAAACAGCCCATGCCGCCGCCTCATCCGCAGCCGACCGGCCCCCGGCGGCTGTGACCTGATCGACAAGGTGCTGGTAGGCAGCTTGCGCCGCCGCCTCCAGATTGGGATCGGAAAAGTTCGGCCTTTCCGACTGCCAGAGCAGCCGAAACAACGTGGGCCGCGCCATGGCGAAATCGACATAGCCAAGCCCGGCTGCAACCAGTTGCGACGCGGGGTCCTTGTCCGCCACCGCCTCGCGCGCGGCCTGTGCGGCGCGAAACTGCAGAAAGCCTTCCGTCGCCAGCGCCGTCAGCAACCCTTGGGCGTCGCCAAAGTGGTGGGCGGGGGCGGCATGGCTTACCCCGGCGCGCTTTGCCACGGATCGAAGCGAGAATCCCTCCATCCCGCGCTCGGCCAGTTCTGCCTCTGCCGCGGCCAGAAGTGCGGCCCTGAGGTCCCCATGGTGATAGGGTCGCGGCTCGGCGACCTGCGCGGTCGGCTTTGCAAGATCGCGTAATATTGGAGGGTTATCACTCATGGCCTTCGAATAACGCCTGATCTTGGCACTGTCAAAATTTTCCTTGACTGCGCGAGGTCAGCTTCTATCCTGACAGTGTCAAGATAGGAATGTGCCATGCCACCCGATCCACACGCGTTGTTTCAACTGACCGGCCCGATGGCCATGCTGGGCTGGCTGACGCTTGTCCTGTCCCCGATTGCCCCGCGCCTCGCCGATATGGTGGCGGCCCTTGTCATCCCGGTGCTCCTGTCGATCGGCTACACCGCGCTGATCCTGGTTCACTGGTCTGACGCACCGGGCGGATTTGACCCGCTTGCCGCAGTGATGGCCCTGTTCACCGATCCGGGCGTCGCCCTTGCAGGGTGGGTCCACTACCTTGCCTTCGACCTGTTCGTCGGGGCCTGGATCACCCGCACTGCACTGGCCGAGGGGATCAACCACCTGCTTGTCCTGCCCTGCCTTGCGCTGACCTTCCTGTTCGGACCGGCCGGCTATCTTGCCTTCACAGCCTTGCGCGGCAGCTTTGCCGTACGGGCCCGCATGACCGGAGCACGTGCATGACCGCCGCGATTTCTTCCCCCCGTGCACCCGCACCGGCCTTGTACCGTATGGCCAGCGATGCCCCGGCCTTCACCGTTCTGGCGCTGTTTCTGGCCTTTGGCCTTGTTCCGCTTTACGCGGCCATGGACTTGGACACCCGCCTGTTTCAGGGCGAAAGCCCTTGGATCAAGCCGATAAAGTTCCACTACGCGCTGGCGGTCTACACACTCTCGCTGGCGTTCTTTGCCCGCTACATGCCGCAGGCCACCCGGAACAGCCGCCCGTGGCGCTGGTTCACTGCCGCCGTCATCGTGGCGATCCTCGGGGAAGTGGTCTGGCTGATCGGTGCTGCGATGCTGAACTCTGCGTCACACTTCAACACCGACGTCCCGCTGCTTGCCACCATCTACCCGGTGATGGGCGCCTTCGCGGTCCTCTTGACCTCGGCCAGCCTTGTCATGGGCATCTCGATCCTGCGCAATCGCGACGCGGCGCTGGACCCGGCCCTGCGGACGGCCGTTGGCATAGGGCTGATACTGACCTTCGCACTGACGATCCCCGTCGCAGGATACCTGTCCGGCAATGGCGGGCATTTCGTTGGCCCGTCGACCCGAAGGCTGTGGCTGCTGGGCTGGTCGCGCGATGCGGGCGACCTGCGGGTTGCGCATTTCCTCGCCACCCATGCGCTGCATTTCGTGCCGCTCGCCGGGCTTCTGGCGGTCTGGCTGGCCCCGGCGCAGGCGGTGCGGATCGTCTGGTCGACGGCGGCGCTGTTCGCGGCTCTCGTCGTCTTCACCTTCGCCCAAGCCCTGCAAGGCCGGGCCTTCCTGCCCTACCTTGGGTAATTCATCGGCGGATGTTGCTTTTCCTTGGGCGTCCCCCGCGCTAAACACCGCGCGACAGGACAGGGACGCCCACAATGCCGATGGAAAAGACCTTCAACGCCGCTGAAGCCGAGGCCCGGATTTCAAAGCTCTGGCTTGACGCCAAGGCTTTCGCGGCCGGGGCCAATGCCAAGCCGGGCCGCCCGGCCTTTTCGGTGATGATCCCGCCGCCGAATGTCACCGGCAGCCTGCATATGGGCCACGCCTTCAACAACACGCTGCAGGACATCCTGACCCGCTGGCACCGGATGCAGGGAGATGACACCCTCTGGCAGCCCGGCACCGACCACGCCGGGATCGCGACCCAGATGGTGACCGAACGCGAAATGGCGCTGCATCAGGAACCCGACCGCCGCACGATGGGCCGCGAGAAGTTCCTGGCTCGCGTCTGGCAGCAGAAACAGAAGTCACGCGGGAATATCAGGGGGCAGTTGGAACGGCTTGGGGCCTCTTGCGACTGGGACCGTGAAGCCTTCACCATGTCAGGCGCGCCGGGCGCTCCGGCGGGTGAGGATGGGAATTTCCACGACGCGGTCATCAAGGTTTTCGTCGATCTCTACAACAAGGGCCTGATCTACCGCGGCAAGCGCCTTGTGAACTGGGACCCGCATTTCGAGACGGCGATTTCCGACCTTGAGGTCGAAAATACCGAAGTCCCCGGCCACATGTGGCACTTCAAATACCCGCTCGCCGGCGGGCAGACCTATGAGTATGTCGAGAAGGACGCCGAGGGGAATGTCACCCTGCGCGAGACCCGCGATTACATCGCCATCGCCACAACGCGGCCCGAAACCATGCTGGGCGACGGCGCGGTTGCGGTTCATCCATCAGATGAGCGTTACGCGCCAATCATCGGGAAACTTTGCGAAATCCCGGTGGGGCCGAAGGAACACCGCCGCCTCATCCCGATCATCACCGACGAATACCCCGACCCTGCCTTCGGCTCGGGCGCGGTCAAGATCACCGGCGCGCATGACTTCAACGACTATGCCGTCGCCAAGCGGGCGGACATCCCCTGCTACCGCCTGCTGGACACCCGCGCCCAGATGCGGGCCGATGGCGCGCCCTATGCCGAGGCGGCAGAGATTGCGGGCCGCATGTCCCGCGCCTGGTTGGTCGCCAAGGGCTACGCGACGCCGGGTTTCGTGGAACAGCCCTTCACGCTGACGGAAGCCGAGATTGACGCGCTGAACCTTGTCCCCGACGAGTTGCGCGGGCTGGACCGGTACGAGGCGCGCATGCGCGTGGTGGAGCAGATCACGGCGGAGGGGCTGGCGGTGATGGTGCCGGCCGACGATCCGCGGCTTGGGATGCGCCGGTCTGAAGCCCGGCCTACGGCGACCGACGATGAGGACGAAGGTAGGCCGGGCTTCAGACCGGCACCTGCGGAAATGGTGCCTTACGTCGAATCCAAGCCGATCATGCAGCCCTTCGGCGACCGCTCGAAAGTGGTGATCGAGCCGATGCTGACCGACCAGTGGTTCGTCGATACCGCCAAGATCGTCGAACCCGCGCTGGAGGCGGTGCGGACGGGCCGCACCAAGATCATCCCGCCCTCGGGCGAGAAGACCTATTACCACTGGCTGGAAAACATCGAGCCCTGGTGCATCAGCCGCCAGCTTTGGTGGGGGCACCAGATCCCGGTTTGGTATGGACCGACGATTATCATCCCCGAGGGCAAATCAATCGACCCCGAGCATCCAACGCTCGGCGTTTCCTTTGATTTTCAGAACCTTGAGTCCTTTTGCGCTCCGAATCGCCAAACCGCACACGAGTTGGCGCAGAAGCACTACCGAGCGATCTATCCGAATTTCAACATTGCCTTCGAAGAAGAAGATCGCACAGCGGCTGCGATTGAACCTGAGCAATATCTGAACGTTAGCGAAGTGCCGGTCTGGCGCGACCCCGACGTCCTCGACACTTGGTTCTCCTCCGGTCTCTGGCCCATCGGCACGCTCGGCTGGCCGGAACCCACGCCGGAGCTGGCAAAATACTTCCCCACCTCGGTCCTGATCACCGGGCAGGACATCCTGTTCTTCTGGGTCGCCCGGATGATGATGATGCAGCTGGCCGTGGTGAACGACATTCCGTTCCACACCGTCTACCTGCACGGCCTTGTCCGCGACGCCAAGGGCAAGAAGATGTCGAAGTCGCTTGGCAACGTCATCGACCCGCTGGAGATCATCGACGAATTCGGCGCCGATGCGCTGCGGTTTGCGAACGCGGCGATGGCCTCGCTGGGCGGCGTGCTGAAGCTGGATACCCAGCGCATCGCGGGGTACCGGAACTTCGGTACCAAGCTCTGGAACGCCTGCCGCTTTGCCGAGATGAACGGCGTCTGGGAAGGCCACGCGACCGGCCCCGCGCCCACGCCGACAGCCACCGCGAACAAGTGGATCATCGGCGAAACCGCCCGCACCCTGGCCGAGGTCAACGCGGCGCTGGAGGACTTCCGCTTCGACACCGCCGCCGACGCGCTTTACAAGTTCGTCTGGGGCAAGGTCTGCGACTGGTATGTCGAATTCGCCAAACCCCTGTTTGACGGCCCCGATGCCGAGGAAACCCGCCAGACGATGGCCTGGGTCCTCGACCAGTCGATGATCCTGCTGCACCCCTTCATGCCCTTCATCACCGAAGAGCTGTGGGGGACAACGGGCAAGCGTGAGAAGCTGCTGATCCACACCGACTGGCCCACCCTGCCCGCCAGCCTGATCGACGCCGAAGCGGCACAGGAAATGTCCTTCGTCACCACCCTGATCGACGACATCCGCTCGGCCCGCGCGCAGGTGCATGTGCCGGTGGGGCTGAAGGCCGACCTTGTGGCCACCAGCCTGACCGATCAGGCGCGGCAGGCCTTCCAGCGCAATGAGACGCTGATCAAACGCCTCGCCCGGGTGGACAATGTGACCGAAGGCCCTGCGCCCAAGGGTTCCATCGCGGTTGCCGCTGAAGGCGCGGCCTTCGCGATCCCGCTGCAGGGCCTGATCGACATCGCCGAGGAGAAATCCCGCCTGCAAAAGGCGCTCGACAAGCTGATGAAAGAGATCGGGGGCCTCAAGGGCCGGCTCGACAACCCGAACTTCGCCCGTTCCGCGCCCGAAGATGTGGTGATGGAGGCGCAGTCGAACCTTGAAGCCCGGCAGGAGGAGGCCGCGAAACTGCGCGCCGCATTGGCCCGGCTTGCAGACCTTGGCTGACAGCGCCCTGCCCTGCCGGAGAAGTCCGGCGGGGATATTTTGAGAAGAGAAAGCGGGGGCTAGCCAGCCCCTTGCGCGAGAAGGGGCCGCGTGCCAGCTTTCCGGCATGAGCCGATTTCTGACCCCCCATGCCGCCTCGCTTCCCTCCACCGTGCCATTCACCGGGCCCGAGACGCTGGAGCGGCAGTCCGGCAGCCGGTTCCGGGCGCGGCTGGGGGCGAATGAAAGCGTCTTCGGCCCCTCACCGCGCGCTGTGGCGGCGATGCAGGCGGCGGCGCAGGATGCCTGGATGTATGGCGATCCGGAAAACCATGATCTGAAGCAGGCGCTTGCGGCACATCATGATGTTCTGCCGGCGCATATCGCAGTGGGGCCGGGGATTGATGGCTTGCTGGGGTTGATCTGTCGGCTGGTGCTTTCGGCGGGTGATGCGGTTGTCACCTCGCTTGGCGCGTATCCGACGTTCAATTTCCACGTCGCCGGTTTTGGCGGGGCGCTGACCCGCGTGCCGTACCGGGACAACCACGAGGATCCGGGCGCGTTGCTGGAGGCGGCGCGGGTGACGGGGGCCAAGCTCATCTATCTGGCGAACCCCGACAACCCGATGGGCAGCCACCATCCGGCCGCCGTGATCGAGGAGATGGTCGCCAACTTGCCTGACCACAGCCTTCTGATCCTAGACGAGGCCTATGCCGACCTTGCCCCGCAAGGCACGGTGCCGCAGATCGCCCCGGATCATCCGCAGGTGATCCGGATGCGGACGTTTTCCAAAGGCTACGGGCTGGCCGGGGCGCGCGTGGGTTTTGCGATCACCAACCCAGACCTCGCGCTGGCCTTCGACAAGGTGCGCGACCATTTCGGAATGTCGCGCATCTCACAGGTCGGGGCGCTGGCGGCTTTGGCGGATCAGGCCTGGCTTGCGGATGTGCAGTCGCGCACCTTTGCCGCTCGAGACCGGCTTTCCGCCATTGCCCGGTCCAACGGGCTGATGCCGCTGCCGTCGGCGACCAACTTCGTCACCATGGACTGCGGCCGCGACGGGGCGTTCGCGCGCAAGGTGTTGGCCGAGATGGGCGCGCGCGGGGTGTTCATCCGGATGCCCGGGGTAGCACCACTTGACCGTTGCATCAGGATCAGCCTTGGCGATGATCGGGCGCTTGATATTGTCGAAGAAACTCTGCCGCAGGCGCTGAAGGCCGCGGGCTGATCATTCGGCCGCAAGGTTCGGCTTTACCGGCCCAACAGCCGGAGCCGTAGCGGGAAGCGGCGCTTCGGCCGGGCCAAGCCGGGGCGATGGCGCGGCAGCGGGGTCTTGCAGCAAAAGCCGCAGCGGGGGGCGGTCTGCCGCTTCAACCACGCCAAGGGCGCGGCGAAACACCAGAACGTTCTGGAACGTGGTCTTGGTGCCGGTCAGCCCGACCCGCTCATCACATGGCAGCGCGTCAGCGCGGACATAGTCCCAACCCTCGGCGCCAAGGTCGTTCATCAGGTTGGTCAATGCCAAGGCAAAACGGTCTTCGGTCGACTTGACCCCCCGCGCCTTTTCGCCCCGCTTCGGGGCTGGAATGACTTTGTATTCAAAACGCTGCATCGGGTTGCTCCCGGTTTGGTTGACCAGAGTGATAGGGGATTTTGCCCCCAAGTTCAAATCACCAAACAGTTTTCTGGCAGGACCGCGCTTGTCCGGCAACAGCCGCAGCATCTGGGCGGCGCTGTCGCGCCACCCGCAAGGGGTGGTGGGTTAAAGCCCCAGTTTGGCCGCGACCAGCGCGTTGACGGTGGCCGGGTTGGCCTTGCCACCGGTGGACTTGATTACCTGACCCACGAACCAACCGGCAAGTTTCGGGTTCGCTTTGGCCTTTTCCACCTGCTCGGGGTTGGCCGCGATGATCGCATCCACCGCCGCCTCGATCGCGCCAGTATCGGTCACCTGCTTCATGCCGCGCGCTTCGACGATGGCCGCCGGATCGCCGCCTTCTGTATAGACGATCTCGAACAGGTCCTTGGCCAGCTTGCCCGAAATGGTGCCCGCCGTGATCAAGTCGATGATCCCGCCAAGCTGAGCGGCCGACACCGGGCTTTCGCTGATGTCATGGCCTTCCTTCTTGAGGCGGCCGAAAAGCTCATTGATCACCCAGTTCGCGGCGAGCTTGCCGTCACGGCCCTTGGCCACGTCGTCGAAGTACCGGCCTGCATCCAGTTCGGCGGTCAGCACGGCGGCGTCATAGTCGGTCAGGCCATAATCAGCCATGAAGCGGGCCTTCTTGGCGTCCGGCAGTTCCGGCATCCGGGCGGCGATGTCGTCAACCCAGGCCTGCTCAATCTCAAGCGGCAAAAGGTCGGGGTCGGGGAAATAGCGGTAATCATGCGCCTCTTCCTTGGACCGCATCGACCGGGTTTCGTTCTTGTCGGGGTCGTAAAGCCGGGTTTCCTGCACAATGGACCCGCCATCCTCCAGAATGGCGATCTGGCGGCGGGCTTCATAATCGATGGCCAGTTGGATGAACCGCATCGAGTTCATGTTCTTGATCTCGCACCGCGTACCCAGATGGGAAAAGTCCTGCGTCGCCTGATACTTCTCATACTGGCCGGGTTTGCAGACGCTGACGTTCACGTCGGCCCGCAGGTTGCCGTTCTGCATGTTGCCATCGCAGGTGCCCAGATAGCGCAGGATCTGGCGCAGCTTCGTCACATAGGCCGCTGCCTCCTCGGGCCCGCGAATATCGGGGCGGCTGACGATTTCCATCAGGGCAACGCCGGTGCGGTTGAAGTCCACAAAGGACAGGTTGGGGTCCATGTCATGGATCGACTTGCCCGCGTCCTGCTCCAGATGAATCCGCTCCACCCGAACCAGCCGGGCCACTCCGGGGCCCATCTCGACCAAGACTTCACCCTCGCCCACGATGGGGTGATAAAGCTGGCTGATCTGATAGCCCTGCGGCAGGTCGGGGTAGAAATAGTTCTTCCGGTCAAAGGCCGACATCAGATTGATCTGCGCCTTCAGCCCAAGCCCGGTACGCACGGCCTGTTCGACGCAGAATTCGTTGATCACCGGCAGCATCCCCGGCATCGCGGCATCCACGAAGGCGACGTTGGAATTCGGTTCCGCCCCGAAGGTGGTGGACGCGCCAGAAAACAGCTTGGCGTTTGACGAAACCTGGGCATGGATTTCCATCCCGATCACCAGTTCCCAATCACCCTTGGCGCCTGCGATCACCTTGGGTTTGGGCGCGGTTATGGCGTGGTCCAGCATCATGCCTCCGAAGCAAGTTTGACGCCCGGTTTAGGCCGGGTGCCGTCGCGGGGCAAGAGGTCGTCAGTTGCGCGGGACGCGGGTGCCAAGCCCAAGGCCCCGGCGGCAGATGCGGGCACCCCGTTTCAACGCTGGACCGAACACCTCGCCCAAGGCGAAGGCAAGGCTGTCAGCACCGTATTCCCAGCGGTCCAGATGCACCTCATGCAGGCGGTTCCACAGGACGTCCGACAGGGCGGCGCGGACCTTGGTCAGCTGGTAGGCACAGGTTGGTCCGCCAAGGCGGTAATCGCGCATCAGGTTGGTCAGAAGGCTGGCCACGATATTCGCGCGGTGCTGGCAGCCGGTCGCCGCTTGATAGTCGGTCAGCGCGCGAAGGAAGCGTACAAGATCGACCGTGGGCAGCATGTCGCCCAACTGCTGGCGCGCGGTCATGTGAAAGATCGCATAGGCCGCCTGGCCGGTTGAATGATCCGTCATCGCCGCGGCCTTGCGGGCCTCACGTTCGAAGGCTGCGAGGGACCCGAACCAGTCCGGCAGCATGTGGATGGCGTGCGTGGCGTGGGCCGAGGCGTCTTCCGGGTCAAGATCGCACCAGTCTTCGTACCAGTCGCGGCAAAGCGTGGCGCCGTCTTCGATCCCGCGCACCAGAAGATAGCGCGTTGCAGCCAGAAGCGGCGACATCTCCTCGATCGGGTCGAAGGCATCCAGCAATTCCTCGGCCGCTTCGAAATGCGCCGTGCTTTCTGCCCAGAGGTCGCGCGACAGTTGCCCTTCTGATGCCAGCGCACGCTTGGCGCTGCCCAGATCAATCTGCACCTGTGCCAGAAGATGCGCGGCGATATAGTCTTCGGGAAACATCTCGAACACAGCTTCGAAGCGGGCCAGTTCGATTGCCGCGGCCGCCACGTCCTTGCGGGCAATGGCAGCGTCAAACCCCGCGCGGATCCCCTGGCTCATCAGCGGCGCGACGCGGTGGCCGCCGGACGCCATCGTGCGATCCTGATCGGCAAAGCGCAGCGCTTCCAGCAGGTCAGGCCATTCGCCAGCGTCCGCCATGGCGGCGTGATCGGCGCGGATGCACTGCCATTCGGTCATTTCGGGGCCTTGCTGCAGCACCGGGGCGTCAAGGCGACCCAGCACCTGTTCGGCCGTCATCCCGTCAACCAGAAAGCCCCGGTCCACCCCGACCGGGCGCAGCGGAACGGCAGGTTCCTGCCGACTGCGACCTGCGTGGGTTTTCACGTGCAGAAGGGACGGAGTAATCAACATCAAGTCATTCCCGAGGCGGTGTCCGACACCGCTGTTGACGGAGTGTTTACAAAGATCAGGGCGGAAAGATGGAAATGCGGTGGAGTTCAAGTGACGCGGGCCAAAGGCTGCGCACAATTTCCCTAATCCTTCTGGTGACTTCGCTGTCCGCCTGCATGCATTCCAAACCGTCCGAAGAAATGTCATTTGTGGCGCCTCCGATGGGCTGGGACCATCATCCGGAAGGCGAGGAATGGACCGAATCTACCCTTGTCGCCCTGTCCACCAAAGACGCGATTCTGTCGCAACAGGTGCCTGCGGACATCCAGACTTGGTGCCCGGCCTATCCCGAAGCCCCGATCGAGGCGCGCCGCGCGTTCTGGGCGGGCCTGCTTTCGGCGGTGGCCAAGTATGAAAGCACCTGGAACCCCGCCGCCTCGGGCGGGGGTGGGCGCTGGATCGGGCTAATGCAGATTTCGCCCCGCTCGGCCGAGAATTATGGCTGCGAAGCGACGTCGGTCGGCGCGCTGAAGGACGGCGAATCAAATCTGGAATGCGCGGTCGAGATCATGTCGACCCAAGTTGCCAAGGACGGCCTTGTGGCCGGTGGCGGCAACCGCGGCATCGGGCGCGACTGGGCCCCCCTGCGCAGTTCGGAAAAGCGGGCCGCAATGGCATCGTGGACCAGCGAACAGCCCTATTGCAGGGCTGGCTAAGGCGCCTCAGCGCGCCGCAAGCATCCGTTCCACCATCTCGCGCAGATCGCCGCTTAATCCCGGTGTGGCTTGGATGCGGGCAAGTTCAGCCTGTGCCAGCCTCCGCCGCGCCACGTCATAGCGCGGCCAAGTCTCAAAGGCGGTAGACACCCGGGCCGCGGTCTGCGGATTCAGCGGGTCCAGCCGGATCAGCCAGTCGGCAACCAAGCGGTAGCCTGCCCCCGACCGGTGGTGAAAACCGGCATGATTACCCGCCAGCGCACCGATGACCGACCGGAATCGGTTCGGATTTTTCCAATCAAAATCAGGCCGTTCAGTCAAGCGCGCGGTCAGCGCCGCCGCCTCGGCCGGTTCGGCATGGGCGATCTGCTGCGCAAACCACTTGTCCATCACGTTGCGGTCGTGACCCCAACGTTCGGCAAAGGCGGCACATTCGGCCGCGCCCTGCCGCACGTCCAGCAAGGCAGACAGCGCACCGACCGAATCGGCCATGGATGTGGCCCGCGCAAAGGCATGCGTTGCCAGCTTGCCGCCATCGCGCCGCGTCAAAAGGCCAAGGGCGGCCAGCCGCAGCGCGCGCCGTCCCGCCTGCACCGCATCAGGCGAAAACTCTGCCCCATCGTCCAGCGCATCATGCAGCCGCTGCAACCCTTCGCCCAGCCGGACGGCCAGCGCACCCAGCATCTCGCGCCGGGCATTGTGAATCCGCGACGGGTCGGGAACCCTGCCCTTGGCATGGATCGTCTGGGCCATGTCGTCTTCGCCCGGAAGCCGCAGGCACAGGGCGCGGAACGCCGGATCAAGGCTGTCATCCAGCACCACAGCGGCAACGCCATCCACCCAGTCGGGGCTGACCGGGGCGCTTTTGGTCACCATGTCGGCCATCACGTCCTTGGCCAGCGCCCGCCCCGCCTCCCACCGGTTGAAGGGATCGGTGTCATGCGCCAGAAGAAAGGCCCGTTCGGCGGGGGCCACGCTGCGGTCCAGAATGACCGGGGCCGAAAACCCCCGCAGGATCGACGGGATCGGCCGGGCCGCCAGCCCCTCGAAGCGGAAGCTTTGGCTGGCCCGCGTCATTTCCAGCATGATCGTCGGCACCACTTCATCGCCGTTGGGGTTCAACAGCCCAACGTTGATCGGGATGACCTTGGGCTGCTTTGTGGGCTGGCCGGGCGTGGCCGGGTTTTCCTGGGTGAACGTCAGGGTATAAACCCCGTCCGTCCAATCCTCCTGAACTTTCAGGCGCGGCGTGCCGGCCTCGGAATACCACAGCTTGAACTGTGACAGGTCGCGCGCGGTCGCATCCTCGAAAACCTTCAGCCAATCTTCAATCGTGGCGGCATCGCCGTCGTGGCGATCAAAATATAGGTCCAGCGCACGTTTGTAGGCTGCGTCCCCCACCAGCGTCTTCAGCATGCCGATCACCTCGGCACCCTTTTCATAGACCGTGGCGGTGTAGAAATTGTTGATCTCGACAAAGCTTTCCGGGCGCACCGGGTGGGCCAGCGGCCCGGCATCCTCACGAAACTGGCGCGCGCGGAGGGACGTCACCTCCTCGATCCGCCGCACGGCGGCTGACCGAATGTCGCCACTGAACTGGTGGTCGCGGAAGACTGTCAGGCCTTCCTTCAGACAAAGCTGGAACCAGTCGCGGCAGGTGATCCGGTTGCCGGTCCAGTTGTGGAAATACTCATGCGCGATGATCGCCTCGATCCGGGCATAATCCTCATCCGTCGCCGTTTCGGGGCTGGCCAGAACGTAGCGTGAGTTGAAGATGTTCAGCCCCTTGTTCTCCATCGCGCCCATGTTGAAGTCATCGACAGCGACGATGTTGAACACGTCGAGGTCATATTCGCGCCCGTACACCTCTTCTTCCCATTTCATCGACCGGACGAGGCTGTCCAGCGCATAGGCGCAGCGATCTTCATCCCCCGGGCGCACCCAGACGTTCAGCGCCACCTTCCGGCCCGAGAAGGTGCGGAACTTGCCCGACCGCGCCTTGAGATTGCCCGCAACCAGCGCGAACAGGTAGGCGGGCTTCGGCCAGGGATCATCCCATTCTGCCCAGCCCTTGCCCTTGGCCACCGGGTTGCCGTTGGACAACAGCACCGGCAGGTCCGACTCGATCCGCACTTTGAAGCGGGCCATCACATCGGGGCGGTCGGGGTAGTAGGTGATCTTGCGAAACCCCTCAGCCTCGCACTGGGTGCAGTACATGCCGTTTGACATGTAAAGCCCCTCAAGCGCGGTGTTGGCTTCGGGCGCGATCTCGACCTCCGTTTCCAGGGTGAAGGGCCCTTGGGGCAAATCCTTGGCGAGGATGGTCAGACCGCGCTTGTCGGTCTTTGGCGTGATGGGCTGGCCATTCAGCAGGCTAGACAGCAGCTTAAGCCCCTCACCGTCCAGCCGGAGGGGATGGCGGCCGGGGCGTGCGGGGTTCGGGCGGAAAGCCAGCCTTGCGACAACGCGCGTGGCCGAAGGTGCCAGCCGAAACGTCAGCTCTACTGCGTCCAGCAGATGCGTGTACGGCTGATAGTCGGCCAGATGGATGGTCTTCTGCGCTGCGGTCATGCGGGTCCTCCTGTCAGGCCAAGCTAGGGGCTGGTGCGGCGGGTGCAAGGGAATTGCCAGCACCTGTCTTTTGCCGCTTTACGAATCTGGCGGTTGGTCTATCTCTTTGTTCCATGAATGTTCTCGTCTGGTTCAAGCGTGACCTCCGCGTCCATGACCACCCGGCACTGACGCTTGCCGCAGGGTTTGGTCCTGTGCTGCCGGTCTACATTGTCGAGCCTGACCTCTGGGCCCAACCAGACGCCTCGGCGCGGCAATGGACCTTTGTCGCCGAAAGCCTGGCCGAGCTGCGGGCAGACCTTGCGGCCATTGGCGCGCCGCTTGTCGTCAGGGTGGGCGACGCCGAGGCTGTGCTGGACCGCCTTTGCCGTCAGTACCGGATCAACCGGATCGTCAGCCATGAAGAAACCGGCAACCTGTGGACCTATGCCCGCGACCGGCGCGTCGCAGCCTGGGCGCGCGGCGCAGGTGTGGTCTGGACGGAACTTCCGCAATCGGGCGTGGTGCGGCGCCTTGCCAGCCGCGATGGCTGGGCCCGCCAGCGCGATGGCTTCATGGCCGGGCCTGTGCTGCCACCCCCCGCCCTGCAATTGGTTGATGGGGTGGAGCCCGGCCTGATCCCAACATCCCGCGCGCTGAAACTGGCCCCGGACCCCTGCCCCCATCGCCAGTTGGGCGCGCGCGCGCGTGGCCTTGACCTGCTTGAAACCTTTCTTGCCCGCCGGGGTGAAACCTACCGGAGTGCCATGTCCTCGCCCCTGACCGGCGAACGGGCTTGCTCGCGCCTGTCACCCCACCTTGCCTGGGGCACCCTTTCCCTGCGTGAGGTGGCGCAGGCCACCTCAGCGCGGCAAGCCGAACGCCCCGGCGGCCGCTGGGGCGGGGCGCTGAACAGCTTTCAGTCCCGCCTCACCTGGCGCGACCATTTCATCCAGAAGCTGGAGGATCAGCCGTCGATCGAACTTCGCGATCTGCACCCCAGCGCCATCCTGCGCCCGCGTGACAGCGATCCAGCCCGCCTGCACGCATGGGCGGTTGGTGAAACCGGCTTGCCGTTTCTTGACGCCTGCCTACGCTATGTTCGCGCGACCGGCTGGCTGAACTTCCGGATGCGGGCGATGGTGACGTCGGTCGCGTCCTATCACCTCTGGCTCGACTGGCAGGCCAGCGGCGCGCACCTTGCCCGGATGTTCACCGACTATGAACCCGGCATCCACTGGCCGCAGGTGCAGATGCAATCCGGCACTACCGGCATCAACATTCCCCGGATCTACAACCCGATCAAGCAGGGGCTGGACCAAGACCCCACCGGTGCCTTCACCCGCAAATGGCTGCCAGAACTGGCCCCCGTCCCCGACGCCTTCCTGCACGAACCGTGGAAATGGCCCGACGCCCGGCGCGTGCTGGGCCACGGCTACCCCGAGCCGATCATCGACGTCGCCACCGCCGCCCGCGCCGCGCGCGATGCCATCTGGCAGGCGCGCAAGACCAGCGGCTTTGCGGATACCGCAGCCCGCATCGTCACCCGCCACGCCAGCCGCGCCGATCCGCGCTTTGTGAACGACCGCAGCCCCCGCCGCGGTGCATCCTCGGCCCAACTGACGCTGGACCTGTAACATGCCACGGGGGGTGAAAAAGTCAGACCTGCCGGAAAAGACCTGCGCCATCTGTGGCAAGCCATTCACCTGGCGCAAGAAGTGGGAAAAGGTCTGGGATGAGGTGAAGTATTGCTCTGACCGGTGCCGATCTGACGCCAAACGCCCGATTTCTTCAAAGAAATCGTGACGGAGCCTTCAAAGGCTCCGCCCCGGAAATTTTGAAATTTCCGGTACCCGGAACCCGTCAGTCGCTTCCCACTACCTGCGCTAGCTTGCCCAGCGTCTGCAACCCAAGCTCCTCCGCACCAAAGCCCTTGGCGTCCTCAAACTCTTTCACCGAGCTGAACACCATCGTCAATTTGACGCGTGTCGCCCCGCCATCTTCGACAAAGGTGGCCACGACATCTGCATGCTTCGGTCCGTTCTCGCCCCAAAGCAGCGCGTATTCGATCCGAGCCTCGGGCAGGATCGCCCCAAAGCGGTGATGGTTGGGAAACACCGTGCCATCCGGGGCGATCATGTCAAAGACCCACTCGCCCCCTGCCCGCAGGTCGATCCGCGCGGTGCGGCAGGAAAACCCATCCGGCCCCCACCACTTTGGCAAGGTGTCCGGGTTCATCCACGCGCCCCAGACCACCGCGACAGGGGCGCGGATGACCCGCTCCAGCACCATGGTGCGATCTTCGGTGCCAGAGGGTTCAACCCCGGTCGCGTCCCCGCCAGTCATTTCAAACCCTGCGCATAGGCTTCCAGCTGCGTGACCACCGTGCCCCAGCCGTCGTAGAACCCCATGTCCTTGTGGGCCTTGGCCGTTTCGGGGGTCCGGTGCCGCGCAACGGCGGTATAGCGCGTGCGACCCCCGCTCAGATCTTGAAACGTCACGATCGCGGTCATGAAAGGTTCGGGCGCAGGCTTCCAGCCCTCGCTGTAAGCGTCCGTAAACACAAGTTTTTCGTTCGGGATGACCTCAAGGTAGACACCCTTGTTCTCCATCAGGTTGCCCTCGACCTCAAAGGTCGTGTTGCAAACGCCGCCGGGGCGTGGGTCCAGCTCGCAAGCCGTCACCCGATGCGGCTTTGGGACAAACCAGTGGACCAGATGTTCCGGCGTCGTCCAGCACATGAAAAGCACGTCGCGCGGGGCGTTGATGTCCCGCGTCAGGACAAGGTCAAGTTCGGGGTCAAGGTCCATCGTTCCGCTCCTTCATCAGTGTCATCACATAGTCGTCCAGCCGGTCCAGCCGCGCGTCCCAGATCGCGCGTTGCTCGGCCAACCAGTCGTGCATCGGCTGCAACGCCTGTGGCACAAAGGCGCAGGACCGGACGCGCCCATCCTTCTGGGTGGTCACCAACCCCGCCTCTTCCAGCACCGACAGATGCCGCAGCACGGTCGGAAGCCTAAGCCCCGTCGGCGCGGCAAGTTCCGTCACCGGCGCCGGCCCATGCGCCAATCGGCCCAACATCATCCGCCGCGTCGGGTCGGACAGGGCGTGAAACAGGAGCGAAAGGTCAGGATCATGCTTAGCCATAATGCTAAGTATCGAAGATCATCGAAGCAGGCAAGTGAAAACTTAGCCAGATCACTTAGTATTTGACCCTGCCGGGCCTTGGCCCCGTCGCAGCCCTTGCCCCTGCCCTGCAGGAGCAACTATTGTGTGCAGCGGTATGCAAAGGAGCGAGCCATGGCAGCGCATGTGATGAAATCCGGTTTGTCGGTGGATGAACGACTGGCCGCCTTTGTCGATCTGCAGGCCCTGCCGGGCACCGGGATTACGCCAGATCGCTTTTGGGCGGGCTTTGCCGCCGCGGTGGAAAGGTTGAACCCTCGGATCCGCGCCGCGCTGGACCGGCGCGATGACCTGCAGACCCAGATCGACGCCTGGCATATCGCCCGGCGCGGCCAGCCCCATGACGCCGTCGCCTATCGCGCCGTTCTGGAAGCGATCGGCTATCTGGAACCTGAGGGCCCGGATTTCACCATCGAAACCGAAAGGGTCGACCCCGAGATTGCCCAACTTTCCGGCCCTCAGCTTGTGGTCCCGGTGATGAACGCCCGCTACGCGCTCAACGCCGCCAACGCGCGCTGGGGCAGCCTTTACGATGCGCTCTATGGGACCGACGCGCTGGGGGACCTGCCGAAGGCAAAGGACTACGACCCCGACCGCGGTGCCCGGGTCATTGCCTGGGGGCGCGACTTTCTGGATGACGCTGTGCCGCTGGCAGAAGGGTCGCACCGCGATGTTGCCGCCTATCGCATTGAAGATGGGCAGTTTCTTCCCGCCCTGCGCGATCCCGGCCAGTTTGTGGGCTTCCGTGGCACGGCCTCGGCACCAAATGCCGTGATCTTGCGAAACAACGGCCTGCACATCGTCCTGCGGATCGACCCGGGCCACCGGATCGGCGCGCAGGACCGCGCGGGGGTTGCCGACATCCGGCTGGAAGCCGCGCTTTCGGCGATCATGGACCTTGAAGATTCCATCGCGGCAGTGGACGCCGAGGACAAGGTTGCCGCTTATGCCAACTGGCTCGGCCTGATGCGCGGCGATCTGGAAGAGATGCTGGTCAAGGACGGCCGCACCATCACCCGCCGTCTGGCCCCCGATTTCGACTTCACCGCCCCGGATGGATCAGAGGCCCGACTGAAAGGCCGGTCCCTGATGCTGGTGCGGAACGTGGGCCACCTGATGACCACCCCAGCTGTGCTGGACCCCGAGGGGGCAGCGATTTCGGAAGGGTTGATGGATGCCTTTGTCACCACCCTTTGTGCCTTGCATGATCTGCAAAAGACCGACGGCCCAAGAAATTCGTCGCATGGCTCGGTCTATGTGGTGAAGCCCAAGCTGCACGGCCCCGCCGAAGTTGCGTTGACCTGTGACATCTTCGACGCGGTCGAGCAAACGCTTGGCCTGCCGCCGAACAGCGTGAAACTGGGGATCATGGATGAGGAGCGGCGGACGTCGGCCAACCTCAAGGAATGCATCCGCGCGGCAAAGGCCCGGGTGGCCTTCATCAACACCGGCTTCCTTGACCGGACCGGGGACGAGATCCACACCTCGATGGAGGCCGGGCCGATGGTCCGCAAGGGCAGCATGAAGGCTCAGGCCTGGATCAAGGCTTATGAGGACAGGAACGTCGACATCGGACTGGCCTGCGGGCTGAAGGGGCGCGCGCAGATCGGTAAGGGGATGTGGGCGATGCCGGACCTGATGGCGGACATGCTGGCCCAGAAGGCCGCACACCCGCAGGCCGGGGCGAGCTGCGCCTGGGTCCCCTCGCCCACCGCGGCGACCCTGCACGCGACGCATTATCACAGGGTCAACGTGGGGACAGTGCAAGACCTCATCACCGCGGGGGGGCCGAGGGCGACACTGGACGATCTCCTGACCCTGCCGCTGGCCAGCGGGGCCAACTGGTCCGAGGCCGAGATTGCCGAGGAGGTGGCGAATAACATCCAAGGGATCCTTGGCTATGTCGTGCGCTGGGTCGATCAGGGAATCGGCTGTTCGAAGGTACCCGACATCCATGACGTCGGGCTGATGGAGGATCGGGCGACCTGCCGGATTTCGGCGCAGGCGCTGGCCAACTGGCTGCATCACGGGGTCGTGGGCGAAGCCGAGGTGGTGGCGGGTTTCCGCAGGATGGCAGTGGTAGTGGACCGGCAGAACGCGGGCGACCCGGCCTATCGGCCGATGGCGCCTCGGTTTGATGGAGCGGCCTACCGGGCCGCAATGGACCTCGTCTTCAAGGGGCGGGAACAGCCTTCGGGCTATACCGAACCTGTGCTGCACGCCTGGCGGGCCGAGGCCAAGCGCGGGTAGTATCCCGGACAGGGGCTGGAGGTTGGGCAAGGCGTTTCGGTCCCTTGCAGGCCAGCGTTGATCTTTGGTGAAGACTTCGTTTCAGATCGGGCAGGTTCGGCGCCTATCAGAAGGAGCGCGCAAGCGCGCAAGCCCTTGTCTCGCCTCTGGCGCGCGAAAACGCGCGCCAACCGGCTCGGCCTATGGGGGCATTTTGCCCCCAAACCCCCTGAGAGTATTTCGTAAAGAGCAAGTGCAATTGCTCTTTTCCAAATACTCCGGGGAGCGCGAGGGGCTGGCCCCTCGCCCGGCGGTGGGGTCTTGGTTAACCGATGTCGAGCGCGATGGCGTGGACGCGTTGGTTGAGGTCGCCCAAGGCGTGCTGCACGGCGCGGTGGCGGGCGACGCGGGTCATCGGGGCGAAGGCCTGCGCACGGATCACGATGCGGAAATGGCTTTCGCCCGATCCATCATCACCGGAATGGCCTGCGTGTTTGTGACTTTCGTTGTGTATTTCCAGCGTTGTCGGCTGAAAGGCCGCCTGCAACCGGGTTTCTATGTCATCCTTCACAGCCATTTCAGTCCTACCCCCTTCAACCCGCCGCAGAAAGCCTTATGCTCATGGCCCCGAGTCGGAAAGGCCCGTTCATGACCAACCGCCCGCCCTTTGAGTTCGATCTGCGCGTCTCGGCCGACAAGAAACGCAAGAAAACGGGCCGCCGTGGCATGTCCGGGGCTTTTGAGACTTCGGACAAGGGGTGCGACTATCCCGGCTGTCAGGAGAAGGGTGCCTACCGCGCGCCGAAATCACCCGACCTGCTGGATGAGTTTTTCTGGTTCTGCAAGGACCACATCCGCGAGTACAATCTGAAATGGAACTTCTTTCAGGGCACGACGGATGAGGAATTCCAGAAGTTTCTGGACAAGGACCGGGTTTGGGAGCGGGAAACCAAGCCGTTCAGCCGCCTTGGTGACGGCAATGCCTGGGCGCGGCTGGGGGTGAACGATCCGATGGCGCTGCTGGGCGAAAAGGCCACGCAGAACCCCGGACGGTCGGCCTTTGCCACCACGGCCACGCGCAAGCTGCCGCCGACTGAGCGGAAGGCGATCGAGATTCTGGATGCTCGCGACACCTGGACCAAGACCGAGATCCGCAAGCAATACAAGATTCTGGTCAAGGACCTGCATCCCGACATGAATGGTGGCGACCGGTCGGACGAGGAGCGCTTGCAAGAGGTGGTCTGGGCCTGGGACCAGTTGAAGGACAGCCGGTATTTCCGGGAGTAGCGGTTATGCCGGTTTGAACACCAGCGCCGCCCCGTTCATGCAGTAGCGCAGACCGGTCGGTTTTGGCCCGTCATTGAACACATGGCCGAAATGGCCGCCACAGCGGCGGCAGTGCACCTCGGTCCGGGCGCCGAACAGGCCGCCGTCTTCGCGGGTGCCGATGGCGTTTGGCAGGGGTTCCCAAAAGGATGGCCAGCCGGTGCCGCTGTCATACTTTGTGTCCGAGGCGAAGGCGGGCAGATCGCAGCCGGCGCAATGGTAGGTGCCGGCGCGCTTTTCATCGTTCAGGCGGCTGGTGCCGGGGCGTTCTGTCGCCTCTTCCCGCAGGACGCGGTAAGCGAGGTCATCAAGGCGCGCGCGCCATTCCGCCTCGGTCAGGGTGACTTCGAAGGATTCGGCGCCAATGGCGGGGGCTGCCATGATGGCGGCGGTGGAAAAAAGGAAGATGCGGCGGTGCATGGGTCGTCTCCAGCTGGGTTGGCTTAAGGATACGCTGGAAGCTACGCATCCCCTTAGCGGGAAGTTGCGCAGTCACGCGATTGGGAAGCGTTGCAACGCAGACCCTTCCCCTTGAACCCCCCCGCGATATGTTCCAAACAAGCGGCAGGCCGCGCAGCGGGCGCGGGAGCGATGGATTGGACGACGTGATGCTGGATCAGGCGATGAAACCGACCGAGGAAATCTCGGTCCGCGATGTGTTCGGCATTGACACCGACATGCGTGTGAAGGGCTTTGCCGAGCGGACGGACCGGGTGCCGGATGTGGACCCGACCTACAAGTTCGACCCGGATACCACGCTCGCCATCCTTGCAGGCTTTGCCTACAACCGGCGCGTGATGATCCAGGGCTATCACGGCACGGGGAAATCCACCCATATCGAACAGGTGGCGGCGCGGCTGAACTGGCCTTGCGTGCGGGTGAACCTTGACAGCCACATCAGCCGGATCGACCTGATCGGCAAGGATGCGATCAAGCTGCGCGACGGCAAGCAGGTGACGGAGTTTCACGAAGGCATCCTGCCCTGGGCGCTGCGGAACCCGGTGGCGATTGTCTTTGACGAATACGACGCGGGCCGGGCGGATGTGATGTTCGTGATCCAGCGCGTGCTGGAGCATGACGGCAAGCTGACCCTGCTCGACCAGAACGAGATCATCACGCCGAACCCCTATTTCCGGCTGTTCGCCACGTCGAACACCGTGGGTCTGGGCGATACGACGGGGCTGTACCACGGCACCCAGCAGATCAACCAGGCGCAGATGGACCGGTGGAGCCTGGTGGCCACGCTGAACTACCTCAGCCATGACGCAGAGGCGGCGATCGTGCTGGCGAAAAGCCCGCATTACAACACCGAGAAGGGCCGCAAGACCATTGGCCAGATGGTGACGGTCGCGGACCTGACGCGGACGGCGTTCATGAACGGCGATCTGTCGACGGTGATGAGCCCTCGGACGGTGCTGAACTGGGCGCAGAACGCCGAGATTTTCCGCAACGTGGGCTATGCGTTCCGGCTGACCTTCCTGAACAAATGCGATGAGCTGGAGCGGCAGACTGTGGCCGAGTTCTACCAGCGCTGCTTTGCCGAGGAACTGCCGGAGAGCGCTGCCAGCATGGCGATGAAGTAAGGGTTCAGACAACAGTCTGAGCGGGCCGCCCTATGGGGCGGCCTTTTTCATTTGGGCAAGCTGGTTTCTACTTTGCCTTGAAAAAGTGCAAATTTGCGCGTGCAATGCTGAAATGGCACGCGGTTTGGAAACTTTTCTGACTGCACTTGCCTTGGGGCTGCTGTCCGGCGGGCCTGGGGTGGCCGATGTGTTGTTGCGCGACTTTTCGGTCTGCGCGGGGCGGTACTCGGCCTTGGTTGAACATCAGTGGCTGGTCGACGGGCCTGCGTCAGAGCAGACGGCGGATCAGCGGGATGCGATGCTGGAGCTGGTCGCGGCGGTGATGCCGGTTGACATGGCCAAAACCGCGATGGGGTGGCGGATCGAGGCGAAGGCGGCGCAGGGGGCGCTGCTGTCGCGGGCCTATTTCGCGCAGGACGCAGTGGCGGCGAAACGGTCGGCGCAGCTTTTGCAAGCCTGCGCCGACCTTATCGGTCAGTCCTGACCCTTAGCGGGCGGCCATCGTGGCCTTGGCCCACCAGGCCATGTCGTCCAGCATCGCCTTAGCGGACGGCTCGATTGACCCGGCGATGTCGGCAAGGTTGCCGGTGCCGCCAAAGCCCGGGTGGACCTTGAAGAAATCACCGCCACCAATGTGCACGCCGTTGCGGACCGGCACCATCTGGAGTTCCACCGCGATCAGGCGCAGGTGTTCAGCGGCACGGGTGCCCCCGACCGACCCGTAAGCAACCACGCCGGCGGGCTTGTGCGCCCATTCGACATAGGCCTGATCCAATGCGTTCTTCAGCGCCCCGGTGATCGAGCGGTTGTATTCGGCAACGACGAAGACGTAGCCGTCAAATTCGGCCAGTTTCTTCTGCCACTTCACCGCAACCTCGTTCTGCGACGGCGCCCAGGCGTTCGAGGCGACCTCGTCGAAGAAGGGCATCGGGTAATCGCGCAGGTCCAGCACTTCGACATCCATGTCACCGCGCGCTTCGGCCTGGGCCTTGATCCAGGCGGTGGGGATGTCGGCAAAGCGGGTCGGACGGGTGGAGGAGACGATGATCGCGATCTTGGGGTTGGCCATGGGGACGGTCCTTGCATGAGTTACGCTACACCCCTGATATGGGTGCAGAGGTGCCCGCCTGCCAATTCCTTACCCCCGCGCTGGACCTGTGCAACGGCGCACGAGGCTATTGCCCCTCATAGGGCCCGCCCTCGGCTGCCAGCGCCTGAAACCAGCACATCTTGCCAGTACCCGTGAGGATTTCGTCCGCCTCCTCGGGTGTCGCCGGCTGGTTCACGTCGAACATCGGGTTGCGAAGGGCCTCCAACTCCTCGGCAAAGCGGGCTTCGAATGCGGCATGGTCCTGTGGGCCGGATTTGGCCGCGATCAGGCGCGAGAAGAACACCATCCATTCGGCGCGGCTGGCGGCCGCGTCCGGAGTGCGCTCAATCTCGTTCACGGCGTAGGCGAGGCAGGTGATGGAGGCGTCCAGATCGAAGTTCGGCATAGGATCGACAGCCTCGGCCTGAAGCGGCAGGGCAGAGGCGAGGAGAAGAACACTGGCGCGCATCGGGGTCTCCACGGTTGGCAGGGTGTCGCTTACCCTGCCCCTGTCAGCCCAGACAGTAGGTTTTTCCTGCCCCCTGCCCCCGGCACGGGCTTGCCCGCGCCCGATCAGGGTGCTTTATCTGACGGCATGAGCAAGCCCAGCGACAACCCCGCCGATCCGTTCAAGAAAGCCCTGGCCGAGGCCACGCGCACGATGGCGGATGATCCCGAGATGACGGTGACCTATTCGGTCGACCCCTCCGGCATGAACAAGGAAGGCGTGCGCCTGCCGCAGGTGTCGCGCCGCATGACGCGGGACGAGGTGCTGCTGGCGCGCGGCACGGCGGATGCCTTTGCGCTTCGCCGCCGCTATCATGACGATGGCGTATCCGCCCGCTATGCGCCCACCGGCCCTTTGGCGCGCGAAATCTATGATGCGATGGAAACCGCCCGCTGCGAGGCCGTCGGGGCGCGCACCATGCCCGGCACGGCCGGGAACATTGATGCCAAGATCGGGCATGAGGCCGACCGCAAGGGCTATGGTCAGGTCACGCAGTCCAGCGATGTGCCCCTCTCGGTCGCCGCCGGATATCTGGTGCGCCAGCTTGCCACCGGGCGCGATCTGCCGAAGGCGGCGGCGCATGTGGTGGATCTGTGGCGCGGCTTCATCGAAGACCAGGCTGGTGAAGCGCTGGATTCGGTCGATCATGTGCTGGCCGATCAGGCGGCCTTTGCAAGGCTGGCGCGCAAGGTGATTTCAGACCTCGGCTATGGCGACCAGTTGGGCGATGACCCCGACGCGCCCGAGGATGACGCGGGCGACGACGAAGCCGAACAGGACCAGGACGCCCCCGATTCCGCGGGTGATGAGGAAGAGGGTGAGGAAACCGAAGCCTCGCCCGAGCAAAGCCAGGAAGAACAGCGGGACCAGTCCCAGGCGCAAGTCACGATGGAGGACAGCGCCGACATGGAACAGGGCGACGAGGCGGAGCTGCCGGAAGGCGAAGCCCCGCTGGAACCGCCCCCGCCTGCGCCCTATTCCGACGCTGACCCGAACTATACCGTCTATACCACGGATTTCGATGAGGAAATCAAGGCCGAGGAACTGGCCGAACCGGCAGAGCTGGAACGGCTGCGCGCCTATCTGGACCAGCAGCTTGAACCGCTGAAGGGGGCTGTATCCCGGCTGGCAAACAAGTTGCAGCGCCGCCTGCAGGCGCAGCAGAACCGGTCCTGGCTGTTCGATCTGGAGGAGGGCACGCTGGACGCAGGCCGTCTGGCGCGGGTTGTGGCGAACCCGACGACGCCCCTGTCCTTCAAGCAGGAAAAGGACACCGAGTTTCGCGATACGGTCGTGACACTGCTGCTGGACAACTCCGGTTCGATGCGGGGACGGCCGATTTCCATCGCGGCGATCTGCGCCGATGTGCTGGCGCGGACGCTGGAGCGGTGTTCGGTCAAGGTGGAGATCCTTGGCTTCACCACGCGGGCCTGGAAAGGCGGGCAGTCGCGCGAACGCTGGCTGGCGCAAGGGCGGCCACAGGTGCCGGGGCGGCTGAACGATTTGCGCCACATCATCTACAAGAGCGCTGACGCGCCGTGGCGGCGGGTGCGGCCGAACCTTGGGCTGATGATGAAAGAGGGGCTGCTCAAGGAAAACATCGACGGCGAGGCGCTGGAATGGGCGCACCGCCGCGCGATGGCCCGGCCCGAGGCCCGCAAGATCATGATGGTGATCAGCGACGGCGCGCCGGTGGATGATTCGACCCTGTCGGTCAACCCGGCGAACTATCTGGAAAAGCACCTGCGCGATGTGATCGCGATGGTCGAGCGGCGGCGGGCGGTGGAGTTGATCGCCATTGGCATCGGCCATGACGTCACGCGCTATTACCAGCGCGCGGTGACGATCACGGATGTGGAGCAGCTGGCGGGGGCGATGACCGAACAGCTGGCGGGCCTGTTCGAGGTTGACCCGAAGAAACGCGCCCGGGCGTTGGGCTTGCGGCGGGCGGGGTAAGGGGGGCCTTCAGCCCCCCTCGGCGCTGCGCGCCTCACCCCCCGAGGATATTTGGGCCAGAATGAAAGGATGAGGGATGTTTCAAGGGTTTGAAAGCCATGCCTCACCTGACCAGGGGCCGCCACGGTTGGTGGCTTTGCGTGCTCGGCTGGGCGAAGTCGGGCTGGATGGGTTTCTGGTCCCGCGCGCGGACGTGCATCAGGGGGAATATGTCGCCGCGCGGGATGAACGGTTGCAGTGGCTGACCGGGTTCACCGGGTCGGCGGGGTTCTGCATCGTGCTTCCCGATGTGGCGGGGGTGTTCATCGACGGGCGCTACCGCACGCAGGTGAAGGCGCAGGTTGATCTTGGTGTGTTTACGCCTGTCCCATGGCCCGAGGTAAAGCCTGGGGACTGGATCCGCGATCATCTGGCCGCTGGAAAGGTCGGGTTTGACCCTTGGCTGCATACGCGCGATGAGATTGAGCGTCTTGAGACGGCGCTTGAGAAGTCTGGTGTATCTATTTGTTCGGTTGACATAAATCCACTCGATGCGATTTGGGTGGATCAGCCCGCTGCGCCGTTGGGGAAGGTCTTCGTTCATCCAGACGCGCTGGCCGGGGAGAGTGCTGCGGACAAGCGCGGGCGGCTGGCTGAGGGTCTGCGCAAGGCGGGGCAGAGGTCGGCTGTGCTGACGCTGCCGGATTCGCTTTGCTGGCTGCTCAACATCCGTGGGGCCGATGTGCCGAAGAACCCCGTGGTGCAGGGGTTTGCGGTTCTGCACGATGACGGGCGGGTGGACTTGTTCGTTGCGGCGGCAAAGCTGGACGAGGAGGTGCGGGCGCATTTGGGGACAGAAGTGATGCTGCGCGCGCCTGAGGATTTTCCGGCGGCATTGGCAGCTTTGGCGGGGCTGGTGCGGGTGGACAAGGCGTCAGCCCCTTTTGCCGTCAGCACGATCCTGCGCGAGGCGGGGATCGAGGTGGTTTGGGGCGATGACCCGTGCAAGCTGCCGAAGGCGTGCAAGAACCCTGCCGAGATTGCCGCGACCCGCGAGGCGCATCTGCGCGACGGGGCGGCGATGGCGGAGTTTCTCTGCTGGCTGGACGATCAGGCGCCGAAGGGCACTCTGACCGAAATCGCCGTCGTTCAGGCGTTGGAGGGCTTTCGGCGGGCGACGAATGCGCTGCATGACATCAGCTTTGACACGATCTGCGGCGCGGGGCCGAATGGGGCGATCATCCATTACCGGGTGACGGAGGAGACCAACCGGCCGGTCCGGTCGGGCGAGTTGCTGCTGGTGGATTCGGGCGGGCAATATGTCGATGGGACGACGGACATTACCCGAACGATTGCCATCGGTGACGTGGGGGATGAGGCGCGGGCCTGCTATACAAGGGTGTTGCAGGGGATGATTGCCATCAGCCGGGTGCGGTTCCCGAAGGGTATTGCCGGGCGCGATATTGACGCTCTGGCGCGCTATCCCTTGTGGTTGGCGGGGCAGGATTATGACCACGGGACGGGCCATGGCGTCGGCGCGTTCCTGAGCGTGCATGAAGGGCCGCAGCGGATCAGCCGGTTGTCCGAAGTGGCTTTGGAACCAGGGATGATCCTGTCGAACGAACCGGGATACTATCGCGAGGGGGCCTTTGGCATCCGGCTGGAGAACCTGATCGTGGTGGAACCTGCGCCGGACATGGGCAACAATCGGGTGCAGTTGTCTTTCGAGACGCTGACCTTCGTGCCTTTTGACCGGCGGCTGATCGTGGGGGCCGCCTTGGCACCGGGTGAGCGGGACTGGCTGAATGGTTACCACGCGCAGGTGCTGGAAAAACTTGGCAACCGCGTGTCGCCTGCTACCCTTGTCTGGTTGCAGGCTGCCTGCGCCCCGCTTTGAGGATCCGATGACAGACCACATCAAGATCAGCCCCGCCGCCGACAGCGTCACCGTCACTGCCGGGGGAACAGCGCTTGGCACCACGACCCGGGCGCTGGAACTGCGTGAGGGCGGGTACGGCCCGGTCGTCTATGTTCCGCGCGCCGATATCGACATGACCCGGCTGGAAAAGACCGCGCGCAGCACGCGCTGCCCGTGGAAGGGTGAGGCGAGCTATTATTCGATCCGCACGGATGCGGGCGTGCTGGAGAATGCCGTCTGGTCCTACGAGACACCGCTGGAAGGTGTCGCCGACACCGCCGGCCATCTTGCCTTTTACCCAGACAAGGTCACGCTGACGCGGCAGTAGCGCGAATCCGGTCCACCATGGCACGCAGGCCGTTGGACCGCTGGGCGCTGAGGTGGTCGTTCAGGCCAAGCCGACCCAGTTCGGCGGCGGCGTCGATCTTGCCAACCTCGGCCATCGGCACGCCGGAATAAAGCGCGTGCAGAACGGCGATCAGCCCGCGCACGATCATGGCATCGCTGTCGCCTTCAAAGTCAAACCGGCCATCGGCCGGGGTCGGCCGCAGCCAAACCTGACTTGCGCAGCCCTGCACTTTCAGCGCGGGCACCTTGAAGCTGTCGTCAAGCGGCGGCATGGCGCGGCCAAGCTCGATCACATGGCGGTAGCGGTCTTCCCAATCGTCCAGAAAACCGAAGGTTTCGGCGAGATCTTCAAAGGCTTCGGTGGCCATGGCATATCTCCCTCTTGGCCCTTGAGGTAAGCCGCCCCCCCCGAAACGTCCAGCCCCCTGAAACGTCCCGCTCCCCCCGCATGAGCGCTTTTCAAACGCCGCCCCATCGGCTACCCAAGGGGAAGATGTTCAGGAAAGCCGCCATGCCTGTTGCCCGCCCGCTGTTGATCGCTGTTCTGTGCACCGCGCTTGCGGGATGTGGCGGATTGCGCGAAAGCAGGCTGAACCCGTTCAACTGGTTCAAGAAGTCGCAACCGACCGAATTGGTGGAAGTCCCCGTCGCATCGGCTGATGGGCGGCAACTGATTGACGCGGTGCTGACCTTGTCGGTCGAACCCATTCCCGGCGGGGCCATCGTGCGCGCGACCGGGCAAACCCCGACGCAAGGCTGGTGGTCGGCCGAACTGGTGCCGCTGCCGTTGAATGAAAACGGGGTGCTCGTCTACGAATTCCGCCTGAAGCCCCCCGAAACCGTGACCAATGTGAACACCCCCCGGTCTCGCGAGGTGGACGTGGCGATCTACATTTCCGACTTCAAGCTGGAACCCGTGCGCGAGATTGTGGTGCAGGGTGCGACCAACGCGCGGGTCGCGCGCCGCTAAGGCCAGCATCAAGCCGCTGGTCGCTACAGTTGGACCACCCGCACTTCGCTGCCCTTGGCTGAAAGCGCGATTTCGCCGCGGCAAAGCCGGATCGCATCTTCGCCAAACGCCTCACGCCGCCAGCCGCCCAGCGCGGGCAAGTCACGTTCGCCCGCCGCGATAGCATCAAGATCCGCGCTTGAGGCGATCAGGCGGGGAGCAACGCCAAGGCTTTCCGACTTTGCCTTCAAAAGCACGCGCAGAAGGTCGGCCAGCGCCGGGTTCACCTGCAACTGTTCCCGGGGGGAATCGATGCGGGGCATGTCTTCGGGCCGCATCTCGACGCCTTCCTTCACGGCAGCAAGGATACCATCGGCGATTTCGGCCTTACGGCCTTCGCGCAAAAGAAGGCGCGACCGGCCCAGTTCCTCGGCCGTGGTGGGGCGGGTCGACGCAAGCTCCAGCAGGGCGTCATCCTTCATCACCCGGCTGCGGGGGACGTTCTGGGTCTGGGCATAGGATTCCCGGAAGCGGGCCAAGGCCTTGACCACCGACAGAAACCGGCCCGAGGTGGTGCGGGTCTTTATCCGCATCCACGCCTCATCCGGGCGGATGGTGTAGGTTTCCGGCTCGGTCAGAATGGCAAGCTCTTCGGCCACCCATTCGGCCCGGCCGTTCTTCTTCAGCTGCGCGGCGAGGAATTCGTAGATCACCCGCAGATGGGTGACATCGGCGAGGGCGTAATCCTTTTGCGCTTCGGTCAGCGGACGGCGCGACCAATCGGTAAAGCGGCTGGTCTTGTCGAGATTGGCCTTGGCGATCTTCTTGACCAGGGTTTCGTAGCCGACCTGTTCGCCAAAGCCGCAGACCATGGCGGCGATTTGAGTGTCAAACAGCGGATCGGGAAAGCTGTTGCCTTCGACGAAGAAGATCTCAAGGTCCTGACGCGCGGCGTGGAAGACCTTGACCGTCGCCTGATGCCGGAAAAGATCATAAAGCGGCTCAAGCGACATGTCAGCGCCTTCGATCGGGTCGACCAGCACGGCATCGCCGTTGGCACCGGGCAGCGCCATCTGGATCAGGCACAGTTTGGACCAATAGGTCCGTTCGCGCAGGAATTCCGTGTCGATGGTGACATAGGGCTGGGATTTGGCGGCCGCGCAGAAGCTGGCGAGGTCTTCGGTCGTGGTGATCGTGCGCATGGCCGTCCTTTCGTCGCGGGGTCATCCCGCCGAGGGTTCCTTTCCGCTATAAGCAGGGAAATCCGGCTTGGAAAGCCCTGCGACGGGCGGTTACCGCCGGATCACAGGAAACAGGGGGTTCGGTCGCCAGCGGCAAACCGGCGCAGGACGGCGGGGTAAAGCCGGTGCTCTGCCTGAAGAACGCGGGCGGCAAGGGTGTCTTCGCTGTCGCCGGGCAGGACCGGCACCCTTGCCTGCCCAAGAATTGGGCCCGCGTCCAGTTCGGCTGTGACTTCATGGACGGTGCAGCCCGCTTCGGTATCGCCTGCGGAAAGGGCGCGGGCATGGGTGTGAAGACCGGGGTATTTCGGCAAAAGTGAGGGGTGGATGTTCAGCATCCGGCCTTCGAAACGGGCGATGAACCCGGGTGTCAGGATGCGCATGAAGCCAGCAAGGCACAGGATGTCGGGCTGTGCCGCGTCAATGTGCTGGACAAGTTCAGCCTCAAACGCCTGCCGGTCCTTGCCGAAGCGGCGGTGGTCCACCGCTGCGACAGGGATGCCAAGGGCGGCGGCTCGGGTCAGGCCGGTGGCGGCTGGATCGTTCGACGCCACGAGGACAGGCCGCGCCGGGTGGTCTGCGGTCATCGACGCCACCAGCGCCAGCATGTTCGAGCCACCCCCGGAGATCAGGATGGCGACGCGCTTCACAGCAGGCGGCCGGTGTACTGAACCCCCTGCCCTTCGACGATCCGGCCCAGACGGAAGACCGCCTCACCCTCCGCGGTCAGAAGGTCGGTCAGGGCCTCAGCCTCGCTTTCGGCCACGACAAGGATCATCCCGATGCCGCAGTTGAAGGTCTTCAGAAGCTCAGCCTCCGCCATCCCGGCGGTTTCGGCCAGCCAGCGGAAGACCGGAGGAAGCGGCCATGCGCCAAGGTCGATCGCGCAGGCGAGCCCTTCGGGCAGGACGCGGGGCGGGTTCTCGGTTATCCCGCCGCCGGTGATATGGGCGAGGCCATGGACGCCGCCAGCCCTGATCGCGGCGAGGGCTTGCTTGACGTAAAGCCGGGTGGGGGTAAGCAGCGCCTGCCCCAGCGTGCCGTCGCTGAAGGGCGAGGCGGCATCCCAGCCAAGGCCGGAGAGTTCGACAACCTTGCGCACGAAGCTGTAGCCGTTGGAGTGGACCCCGTTCGAGCCAAGGCCAAAGATCACATCCCCCGCCTGCACGCCCGAGGGCAGTTCGTGGCCGCGTTCCATCGCGCCGACGGCAAAGCCGGCAAGGTCAAAGTCGCCCTTGTGATACATGCCCGGCATTTCCGCCGTCTCGCCCCCGATCAGGGCGCAACCGCTGTCGGCGCAGCCCTTGGCGATGCCATTGATGATCCGGGTGGCCTGATCAAGCTCCAGCTTTCCGGTGGCGAAATAGTCAAGGAAAAACAGGGGTTCAGCGCCTTGGCAGACCAGATCGTTGACGCACATGGCGACAAGGTCGATGCCGATCGTGTCGACATGGCCGGTGTCGATGGCGATGCGCAGCTTGGTGCCGACGCCATCGGTCGCGGCAACCAGAACCGGGTCGGAGTAGCCCGCCGCCTTTAGGTCAAACAGCGCGCCAAATCCGCCCAAGCCCCCCATCACGCCGGGACGGCTGGTGGCTTTGGCGGCAGGCTTGATCAAGTCGACCAGCGCGTTCCCGGCGTCGATGTCCACGCCTGCATCGGCATAAGTCAGCCCGTTGCGCCCCGTTGCCATGCTACCGCTCCCCTGCTGTCGCGGCCCCTTTACGCGTTTCCATCCCGCTTCGCAACAAAGCCCCTGTTGGCCGCCAGAAAGCGCCCTTTGCTTGACCCCTCTGCCGGTTCTGATAGGCAGGGCGCGCTACGGGCCTGTAGCTCAATTGGTTAGAGCAGGGCGCTCATAACGCCTTGGTTGGGGGTTCGAGTCCCTCCGGGCCTACCATCCCCGTGCACCTTCCGCTGTCAGGTCGCCGGTCTATCGGACCGGGCATGGCTGATGCCTGCCGCATCAGTCGCTCCCGCGAACAGGGAACCGGCATCGAATCGATCTCCGCTGGCACTGCAATTGCGTGATGGCCGAAGTTTTGCGATGCTGTGCCGGATAGTCCCCATCACATATTCGCATATAACGGTCAAACCATCATGCCGAAGCAGCAACGTCGGTTGGTTGCCATCGTTTCAATGGACGTGGCGGGTTTCTCGCGTTTGATCCACGAGAACGAGAAGCATACCGTCGACGTCATCACCAAGGTGTTCGAGGACCGCATCCTGCCCGCCACGGCCAGCCATGGTGGCGAGGTCTTCAAGACCATGGGCGACGGTGTCCTGATCGAATTCGCCAGCCCTGTCGCAGCTGTTGAGATGGCCGCAGCCTTTCAGCAGGACACGAAGGCTTCTCCGGTTCTTGATGCGGCTGGCAATCCGATGCAGGCAAGGATCGGGATCGTGCTGGCCGATGTGCTTGTGATTGGCAACGACAGGTTTGGCGAAGGCGTCAATCTTGCGGTGCGGCTGCAGGAATTTGCCCCGCCCGGGGGGATCACGATTTCGCGGGGGGTGAAAGAGTACCTCGACGGCAAGACCGGGCTGGAATTTGCATCCCTAGGCTACCAGAAGGTCAAAAGCCTTGATGACCCGCAGGAGATCTGGGTCTGGCCTGCGGATCACCGGCCCCAGACGGCGAAAACGGGCTTGGGAAACCCGGGGCGGCCCTCCATCGTCATTCTGCCGTTCGACAACCTGTCCAGCGACCCTGAGCAAAGCTACTTTGCCGATGGGATGACCGAAGAGCTTACGGCCACCCTGTCGCGCATCCGCGACTTTCTGGTGATCGCCCGGAACACCGCTTTCACCTACAAGGGCAGGTCCTCGGACGTACGTCAAATTTCGCAGGAACTTGGCGTGAGTTATGTGCTGGAAGGCAGCGTCCGGAAATCGGGGGATCGGCTACGGGTCACCGCCCAGCTTGTTGCCGCAGACACCGGGGCGCATATCTGGTCCGACACCTTCGAAGGCGCGACGGCGGAAGTCTTCGATCTGCAGGACATGATCGCCCGGCAGGTGGCCGGGGCCGTCTACCCGTCCATCCGCGCCGCCGAGGTCGAGCGCGCCCAACGCAAGCGCCCGGACAACCTTGAAGCCTACGATCTGGTGATGCGGGCCTTGCCGCAGCTTTGGGCGCACCGGATGGATGCAAATTCCGAGGCCATCCGCTTGCTGGAACGGGCCCTTGTGGCGGACCCGAATTATGGTCTGGCCGCCGGACTGGCGGCCTGGGCCCATGCGCAGCAGATCGTCTACAACTGGACGGCGGATGCAGAGGCCGAGCGGAAGAAGGGTCTGCAACTGATCGAGGTCGCGGTGCGGAACGTCGGCGACGATCCCACCGCAATGACGGCGATCTCCAGTGCGATCATGCTTCTGGACGGAAATGTGCGGCGAGGGGTGGAATTCGTGGACCGCGCGCTGTCGATTGATCCCAACCATGCCTGGGCATGGACGCGGCGGGGCTTTTCACATGTCTATGCCGGCTCGGCCGAACTGGCGCTGTCGGCCTTCGGCAGGGCCATCAGCCTAAGCCCGCGTGACCCCTTTGCCTTCCACACCTACATCGGGATCGGCCTTGCGCATTTTGCCGCCCAGAACGCGCCTGAGGCCATTCACTGGGTCAGGCGCGCGCTTGATCTGCGCCCGGGAATGACCTGGCCCTACCGCGACCTAGCCGTCTATCTGGCCCATGCGGGGGATCACGAACAGGCGCGGCTTGCGCTGGCAGAGTTCACCTATCTGCGCCCGACCATGACGCTTGAAAGCATGGCCGAAGACTTGCGGTTCATGTCGCCGCCGCTTCTTCGTCGCTATATCGAGGGTTTGCGCATTGCAGGGCTGCCTGCCGCGATTGCAGAGCAACATCCGTAGATTGCGTTCCTGCGTCCCGATTGTCGATCCGCGGGTCATCTGCCCTCATCCCCCCTGCAGCTAGACGTGGCGGGTCAGCCCCCCATCTACCACCAGCGTCTGGCCGGTCATATAGCTGCTGTCGTCGGTCAGAAGGAATGCGGCGGCCTTGGCCTGTTCTTCTACCCGCGCAATCCGCTTGAGGGCGGTCAGATCGCCATACTTTCCGACATCCAGACTGTCGGTGAACCCGGGGGCAAGGCAGTTCATCCGGATGTTCTGCGCACCATAACGGTCGGCGTAAAGTTTGGTGAAGGACGACACGCCCGCCCGATAGACACAAGATGCCGGGAACCAGAGCGAGGGTTCAAAGCTCGCGTAGGTCGTGACATTGACGATCGCGCCTGCGCCCTGTGCCTCCATGATCGGGGTGACAAAGCGGGCCATGCGGATGACAGGCTTGACGATCATGTCATGGGCAAGATCCCAGTTTTCGTCCGAAATCGCCAGCAGATCGCCCTTCGGCGGGTGGCCGGTATGGTTCAGCACCGCGTCGATCCGGCCATGGGTGGCCATGGCAAGGTCGACAAGCGCTTTCAGGTCGTCGGGGTTCTGCACAACGCCGCGGTGGGCCACGCCGCCTAGTTCGGCGGCGAGCCGTTCGCAATTCTCTGACGGCGACATCAGCGCCAGCGCATAGCCGCGCAGGTGCATTTCCCGCGCGATGGCGGCACCGATGCCGCGACCGGCGCCGGTGACAAGACATACCTTCTGGGTCATTGCGCAATTCCTCCTCGGCGGGTGACTGGGGGCAGGTTGTTGGTTGCCCGATATGCGTGACGGGTAGCATGGATGCGCCGCACTTCCACAGGCGAATTGTGCCGCAAGGCAGCACCTGGCCCAGAAGATCGCAGCGACTGAAACAGCTTGCGAGCATGGTCCGACAGGGCCTACCAATTCCCCAAGCCTTCCGGGGCACAGGATGCGGCTTTGACTGGGGCTTTGGCGGGGCAGTTGCGGAATGAAGATCGGTGATGTCTCTTTCTGGTACGGCGATATCGGGATGCCCTATCGTCGTGCGCCGCTTTCGGGCGATGCCACTGCGGATGTCGCCATCATCGGTGCCGGGTATAGCGGCCTTTGGGCGGCCTACTACCTCAAGCGCGCCAATCCCGGGCTGGACGTGCTGGTGCTGGAAAAGGAGTTTGCGGGCTTCGGTGCCTCGGGCCGCAACGGGGGCTGGCTGACCGGGGGCTTTGCCTGGAACCATGCGCGCTATCTGCGCACAGCGTCGGAACACGCCGTCCGCGCGATGGTCGAGGCGATGAATGGCACGGTGGATGAGGTGATCCGCGTGGCCGGGGCCGAAGGGATCGACGCCGACATCCTGCGCACCGACGAATTGATGGTGGCCACCCGCCCGGCGCAGGTCGGGCGGCTGCGGGCCGAAGTGGCGCATCGCCGCCACTGGGGCGAGGAGACCCGGGTTTTCGAAATGGGCGCGGCCGAACTGGCCGACCGCATCCACATACCCGGCGCGCTGGGGGCCATGCTGGTGACCAATGTGGCGCGGGTGCAGCCGGCAAAGCTGGTGCGGGGCCTTGCCGCTGTGGTGGAGCGCATGGGGGTGCGGCTGGTCGAGGGGACGGCGGTGACGGCCTATGAAAAGGGCCATGTCACGACCGACCACGGTCAAGTGCGCGCGCCGGTGATCCTGCGCTGCACCGAAGGCTTCACCGCCGGTCTGCCGGGCTTGAAGCGCGACTGGCTGCCATTGAACTCTGCCCAAATCGCGACCGAGCCTTTGTCCGATGCGGTCTGGGCGCAGATCGGCTGGCAAGGGCACGAGATCCTGGGCGATTTCGCCAATGCCTATTGCTATTGCCAGCGCACGCGCGAGGGGCGGATCACGGTTGGTGCCCGGGGGGTGCCCTATCGCTTTGGATCGAACCTTGATACCAACGGTGCCCCGGACAATGAGACGATCCGGCGGCTGACCGACATTCTGCACCGGCATTTCCCTGCGGCGGCCAAGGCCAAGATCGACCACGCCTGGTGCGGTGTGCTGGGCGTGCCGCGCGACTGGTGCGCGACGGTCGGCTTGGACCCGGTCACCGGCCTTGGCTGGGCGGGGGGGTATGTGGGCGTGGGGGTGTCCACCTCCAACCTTGCGGGCCGAACGCTGGCGGATCTGGTGCTGGGCCGCGAGACGGACCTAGTTCACCTCCCTTGGGTCAACCGCCGCGTCCGGGCGTGGGAACCGGAGCCGCTGCGCTGGCTGGGGGTCACGGGCATGTATGCGCTGTTGAACGCCGCCGACCGGCAGGAGGCCCGGCCCGGCGCAGGGCCATCCCGACTTGGGGCCATCGGGAATTGGCTCACGGGCCGCAGTTAGCGCTGACATCGTGTCTTGCCCGGTAGCAAACGGCTTGGCATAACCTTGCCAGCCCATGGGAGGGGTACCACCGATGCATCTGCACCGCCGCCATCTGCTTGCCCTGCCCCTTGCGCTGGCCGCGCGCCCGCTTTGGGCCGCCGACCGGCAAGAGATCGAGCGGGACATGGTCACCACATGGTACCGGCTGGTTCTGGAACTCGTCCGCCATACCGCCACCTACTCACCCCCCGTTGCGAGCCGTGCCTTCGCTTATATCGGCGTCGCCGCGCATGAAGCGCTGGCAACCGGCAATCCGGCGCTGGTGTCGTTGGCGGGGCAGTTGAACGGACTGACCCCGCCCCCACCCCGCAGCGCCGGGCCGCATGATGAGGCATGCGTGCTGCAGGCGGCCCTGTCGGCATCGGCGCAGGTGTTCTTTGCCAATACCGGACCCACGGGCCAGCGGGCGATGGGCAAGCTGGACGAACAGCTGGGCAAGAAGGCCATGGACGGGATCGACCCCGAGGTGGTCGCCCGCAGCATCGCGCATGGGCAGGCTGTGGCGGCCCATATCCTTGCCTGGTCGCTGGACGATGGCGGGGCGGTCGTGGACAACATGGGCTTTCCGCAGACCTTCACCCCCGGCGAAAATCCGCAAGACTGGGTGCCGACCAGCATGATCCGCCAGCAACAGGCCCCACTTCTGCCCAACTGGGGCAACAACCGCCCCTTCGCAATGCCTGCCGGGACCACCTGCGCCATCCCTGCCCCGCCCGCCTATAGTGACGACCCCGCGTCCGCCTTCTACCAGGCCGCGAAAGAGGTTTACGACGTCGGCAATTCCCTGACCGATGACCAGAAACTGTCGGCACGGTTCTGGTCGGATGATCCGATGCTGTCATCGACCCCACCGGGCCACTGGATCAGCATCGCCGTGGAACTGGCCGAGCGCGACGCGCTGCCCGCCGACCGGGTGACCGAGGTGATGGCCCTGCTTGGCGTGGCCATGGCCGATGCCTTCATCGGATGCTGGGCGGCGAAGTATGAATTCAACCTCTTGCGCCCGGTGACCTACATCCGCCGCAATATCGACCCGAAATGGGAAACCTTCCTGATCACACCCCCGTTCCCCGAATACCCCTCGGGGCACAGCACGGTATCCGGGGCGGCGGCAACCGTCCTGACCCATGCCTTTGGCGACAACTTTGCCTTTGACGACCCGACGCACGAACCCGAGGACCTGCCGATCCGCAGCTTTTCCAGCTTCTGGGAAGCGGCGGATGATGCCGGGCTTTCAAGGCTTTACGGCGGCATCCACTACCGCTTTGCCGTGGAAGAGGGGCTGACCCAGGGCCGCTGCATCGGGGCCTATACCACCGCCCTGAAGACAAGGACCTGACCCTTATGCGCCTTGTCCTGCTGGCAGCCCTTGCCGCGACCCCTGCGGTCGCCGAACCCGTCGTCCCCGGCTTTGCCAATGAAACCGCGACCAGCGGCATCGACACGGTCTATCAGGGGGAATGGGAATACATGGTCGGCGGCGGGGCCGCGACTTTCGATTGCTCGGGCGACGGGTTCCCGGAGCTTTTTCTGTCGGGCGGTGCCGGACCTTCGGCGTTGTACCTGAACCGCAGCCCGCAAGGCGGGGCCTTGGCGTTCGAGAAGACCGATGCCGTCACTCTTGATGCGGTTCTGGGGGCCTACTCGCTGGATATCGACAGTGACGGGGTGATGGACCTTGTCGTCCTGCGCCTTGGCGAAAACCGCCTTCTGCGCGGCCTTGGCGGGTGCCAGTTCAAGGATGCGACCGCAGAGTGGAACTTTGACGGCGGTGACGCCTGGTCCACGGCCTTTGCGGCGATCTGGGAACGGGGTCAGGACTGGCCGACCCTGGCAGTCGGCAACTACGTCGACCGCAAGGAAGAGGCTTTCCCCTGGGGATCCTGCACCGACAACTGGCTGCACCGCCCGGGGCCCGAGGCCACGGGCTATGCGCCCCCCCTGCCCCTGACCCCGTCCTTCTGCGCCTTGTCGATGCTGTTCACTGACTGGAACCGGTCAGGGCAGCCGTCGCTCCGCGTCTCGAATGACCGCGAATATTACAAGGGCGGGCAGGAACAGCTTTGGCACCTTGACCCCGGCCAGCCGCCCCGCCTGTTCACCGAGGCCGAAGGCTGGAAGCGTCTGCGCATCTGGGGGATGGGCATCGCCAGTGCCGATGTGACGCTGGACGGCTATCCTGACTACTACCTAACCAGCATGGCCGACAACAAGCTGCAGGTGCTGAAGGACCCCACCCTTGGCCTGCCGGATTATGCCGATGTGGCCTTTCCCAAGGGGGCCACCGCGCACCGGCCCTATACCGGAGCGGACCTGAGGCCCTCGACCGCATGGCACCCGCAGTTTGCCGATGTGAACAACGACAGTCTGCTGGACCTGTTCGTGGCCAAGGGGAACGTGGCCGAAATGCCGGACTTTGCCGCGCAGGATCCCAACAACCTTCTCCTGCAAACCGCGGACGGCACGTTTGTCGAGGCAGGGGACCGCGCGGGGGTTGCCAGCCTTGCCATCTCACGCGGGGGGCAGGTTGTGGATTTCAACCTTGATGGGCAGTTGGACATCGTGGTCGTAAACCGCTGGACACCGGCCGAAATCTGGCGGTCGGATGCGAAACTGGAAGGCGGTTGGCTGCAGCTGCGCTTGCAGCAGCCCGGCCCCAACCGCGACGCGATCGGGTCCGTCGTCGAGATCCGCCGGGGCGAGATGATCGAACGGCATGAGATCACCTCGGGCGGCGGTCATGTCAGCGGATCGGTCGGTTGGCTGCACTTCGGCCTCGGTGACGCGACCAGCGCAGAGGTGCGGGTGATCTGGCCGGATGGCGGCGAAGGGGACTGGCAAGTGCTTGATGCGGGGACATTCCAGATCCTGCAGCCGGGCCAGCCGCCGAAGGCCTGGCAACCGGGCTGAGCGGGCCGGATAGTGCCGCGAATCATCGGGCGTGCCCGCCTTTCGCGCCCTGCGGGAACCCGTGGCCTGGCAAGACCGCCAAAGCTGCAGGCAGATCAACCGCCATCCCCCTGCAAATGTTGTCTTTCCTGCCACAGTGCAGGTGCAGCATTGCCAGAACCACGCAGGCAGGGCCATTGGCGTCATAATCCTGATTTATCCAATAAAATCTGCAAGATACCCCGGAACCTTCAGATCGGCTGCCACAGAAGGCGGAAAAATTGCGATTGTCCCGCAGCCCTTGACCGTTGGCGCGGCGCCACTGTCCCCCTTGCCCGGGCCAAGATTTCCGCTGACCTGCAACAGAAGAAGTGACAAGCTTGCCGCAACAAGGGTCAGTGCCCGTTCACGCCAGATGAAAATTGTGACAGGCAGACGACAATAATTCAAAGCGGCGGTGGGTTGGCCCCGGGGGCTGACCTGCCCGTCGCGCGTTTTGGTACCAGACTGGAAGTACAAGCGATGCCCGGCCCAACCCAGACAGACCCGCAGCTTGATGCCGAGCCTGATACGGTCGATTCCGACGGATTTTCCGACGACCTAAAAGAGGGCACGCAGCTTCTGGGCGGGCAATACACGATCCTGGGTTTCCTGAACTCGGGCGGGTTCGGGATCACCTACCTTGCCAAGGATTCGCTGGAACGCACGGTCGTCATCAAGGAATGCTTCCCGAACGCGCTCTGCCGCCGCAGCACGTCCATCGTCCGGGCCCGGTCGCGCAAGCATCAGGTTGATTTTCGCAGCTTCGTCAGCAGTTTCGTCGAGGAAGCCCGCAGTTTGGCGCGGCTTGTCCACCCCAATATCGTGGGCGTGCATCAGGTGTTTGAGGATAACGACACCGCCTACATGGCCATCGACTACATCAACGGCAAAGACCTGCATGACGTGCTGGAATCGACCGATCAGGCCTTCACGCCGGATGAGATTGTCGAGATGCTGAAGAAGATGCTCAGCGCGGTGGAGTTCATCCATCAGGCCGGCATCCTGCACCGCGACATTTCGCCCGACAACATCCTGATCGACACGACGGGCAATCCGGTGCTGATCGACTTCGGTGCCGCCAGCGAACAGGGCGCGCAGGCGACGCGGGTGCTGACCGGGCGGCGCGTGGTCAAGGACGGCTATTCCCCGCAGGAGTTTTACCTGACCGGGGCCGAGCAAAGCCCGTCAAGCGACCTTTATGCCCTCGGGGCCACGTTCTACCACGTCATCACCGGCAAGGCCCCACCGGAAAGCCAGCGCCGTCTGGCCCTTGTGGCCGAAGGATCGCCTGACCCGTATGAGCCGCTCGACGGCCGGTTTCCGGGCTATCCGCCGGGGTTCCTTGCGTCGATCGACAAGGCGGTGCGGGTGCTGTCCAAGGACCGCATCGCCACCGCCGCCGACTGGCTGGAGGTGATCCGCAAGGGCGAAGGGGGCGAGCTTGACCCGGTTGCCGAACCCGCATCGGGCCAGGACACACGGCCAAGGGCACAAGGCGCGGTTGCCAGCAACATGGGCTACATCATCGGCGCGGGGACCGTCTTCGTGGTAGCCGCAGCCTTTGGCCTGTGGTCGATGACGCGCTAAAGGCCAAGGGCGCGGAAGACCTTCGGCAGTTCGTCGGGAAGGTCCTCGGCGATCAGGCCCGGGCCGAAGCTCAGCGCACATTCCACATGCAGCCAAGCCCCGGTGCAGGCGGCGTCGAACGGGCTGAACCCCCGCGCCAGCAGCCCGGTGATGAACCCCGCCAAAACGTCCCCTGACCCCGCCGTTGCCAGCCAAGGCGCGGCCCGGTCATAGTGGGCGGAGTTGATCGCTGCCCGACCCGAGGGGTCGGCGATCACGGTGTCCGGGCCTTTGTATAGAACGACACAGCCCGCGCGCTTCGCAGCCTCACGGGTGGCGTCGACCTTGGAATAGGCGGGGCCTTTGGTGGCCGGGGCAGCGAGCTTTTCGGCGATGTCGGGGAACAAGCGGGCAAACTCCCCAGCGTGGGGGGTCAAGACGCACCCTTCGTGCAGGGCCAAGAACAGCTCGGCGTGCTGGGAAAGGATCGTCAGCGCGTCGGCGTCGAGAACGAGCTTGGGGCGGTCCTTCGACGACGCCCCCCTCCCCTCGCCCCTCCCCACGCGGGGGAGGGAAAGCGCTTGGTCGCCCATCGCAGCATCCGGCAACACGCGGCCCCCCTCCCCCGCGTGGGGAGGAGATGGGGGGTCCTTGGCAAGATCGAGACCCCGCCCCGGGCCTGCCCCGGGGCCTCCATTTCCACCGGCACCACCGCCCGACGGCAGGTCCCGGGTCAAGCCCGGGACGGGGTTGGGTAACCCCAACGCCACTGCCAGCAACCCCGCCTCCCGCGCACCGGTCCCCATCCCCGGCCCAAGGCAAAGCGCGTTGATCCGCTTGTCCTCCAGCACCCCGGCGAGCGCCGCCCCATCCGCCACCCCCCGCACCATCACCGCATCTAAGCGAGCGGCGTTCTCCGGGATCGCGTCCAAAGGACACCCCACCGTCACCACCCCCGCCCCGATCCTCAAAGCCCCCCGCGCCGCCAAACGCGCCGCCCCGCCGCGACCGGAGGGGCCGGAGAGGATGAGGGCGTGGCCGTGGGTGTATTTGTGGCCGTTGCGCCTGCGAAGTGAGCTTGATGGACCAGTGCAGTGAACGGAATCGTCCAGCAAAGCGCCTTCCAAGATCGCACTTACTTCGTCTTCGTCCTGTGCCGGCAGCCCGATGCCTTTGATAGCGAGCCGACCAGAAAACCGCTCTCCATCGCCGAGATGGTGGCCCAGCTTCGCGCTGTGAAAGGTGACGGTCAGATCAGCACCAATCACTTTGGGGATCCGGCTTCCTTCGTGCGGGGTCAGAACCTTGGCGCTGTCGGCGCAAAGCCCAGACGGAACGTCTATGGCGACCCATTTTGGGTAGCGATGGGTCCAAGAAAGGTCAAAAAGCGGGTTCATTCCGACCAGATCGCGGGTTAGGCCAGTTCCGAACAATGCATCCACAACAATTGCATTCGACCCGTTACCGGCCTTGCTTAGGCTAGCGACGCAAGCCCAAGCAGCTTCAAAGGCCTCGGCTCGCACAACTGGAAAACCAAGGTCATTCACCTCCCCCATCCCCCGCCACCGCTCATAATTCACCCGCGCATCCGGCGGCAGCCGCTCCGGGTCGCCGTAGAGGAAGACCTCCACCTCCCAGCCCCAATCCTTCAACAGCCGCGCCACAACGAACCCGTCACCACCGTTGTTGCCGGGGCCACACAGGACCACCGCCCGGTGCGAGGTTGCGCGCAACTCTGGCCATTCCGCGAAGATCGCCTCTACCACGCCCCGCCCGGCGCGTTCCATCAGCTCAAGGCCAGTGACCTCGCCCGAGGCGATCGCGGCGGCCTCGATGGCCCGCATCTGCGCGGCGGTCAGGAGTTCGGTCATCTTGCTGGCACCTTGTTCTTACACAGCCTATATTTTAGGCGCATCGCTCATCCATTAAGCGCTCGTCCGGATTTCCCCGGCGAAGCCCCTCAACCCAAACCCTGTCACATTGTCCCCCCGGCAGGGAAGTGGTCAGACGGGCACAGACAGAGTGACGAAGGGGGGAGTCGGCCCATGAAGAAAGTCGAAGCGATCATCAAGCCGTTCAAGCTGGATGAAGTGAAAGAGGCGCTTCAGGAAGCCGGAATTCAGGGCCTGACCGTGACCGAGATCAAGGGCTTCGGTCGCCAGAAGGGCCACACCGAACTTTATCGCGGTGCTGAATATGTCGTGGATTTCCTGCCCAAGGTGAAGATTGAGGTGGTGCTGACCGACGACATGGTCGATCAGGCCGTCGCCGCCATCGTCGCCGCCGCGCGCACCGACAAAATCGGTGATGGCAAGATCTTCGTCACCGCCATCGAACAAGCCATTCGCATCCGCACCGGCGAAACCGGTGACGATGCTGTCTAAACCGGCCCTTCCGGCCTGATTTCAACCCCAAACCGAAAGGCAGTCAGATGAGCGCCGTCGCAAAGGCTCTGAAACTGATGAAGGACGAAGAGGTCGAATATGTCGACATTCGTTTTACCGACCCCAAGGGCAAGCTGCAGCATGTGACGCTGGTGGCTGATCTGGTGGACGAGGATTTCTTCGAGGAAGGCTTCATGTTCGACGGCTCGTCGATCGCGGGCTGGAAGTCGATCGACCAGTCCGACATGAAGCTGATCCCCGATGCGGGCAGCGTCTACATCGACCCGTTCTATGCCGAAAAGACCATGTGCGTGCATTGCGTCGTGGTGGAGCCCGATACGGGTGAGGCCTACAGCCGCTGCCCGCGCCAGACCGCGCTAAAGGCGGAAGCCTACCTGAAATCCTCGGGCGTGGGTGACGCGGCCTATTTCGGGCCGGAAGCCGAATTCTTCCTGTTCGACGACGTGCGCTATTCGGTCACCCCCCGCAAGGTGGCCTATGAGATCGACGCCGAGGCGGCTGCCTGGAACACCGACACCGTGACCGAAGGCGGCAACTACGGCCACCGCGCGGGCCACAAGGGCGGTTATTTCCCGGTCAACCCGGTGGACGAAGCCCAGGACATCCGCGGCGAGATGCTGTCCACCATGAAGCGGATGGGCATCAAGGTCGACAAGCACCACCACGAGGTTGCGACCTGCCAGCACGAACTCGGGATGATCTTTGGCGGCCTCGTTGAACAGGCCGACAACATCCAGAAGTACAAGTACGTGATCCACAACGTGGCCCACGCCTATGGTAAGACCGTGACCTTCATGCCCAAGCCCATGAAGGGCGACAACGGGTCGGGGATGCACGTCAACATGTCGATCTGGAAGGGCGGCAAGCCGCTGTTCGCGGGCGACAAGTATGCCGACCTGTCGCAGGAGGCGCTGTACTTCATCGGCGGCATCCTGAAGCACGCCAAGGCGCTGAACGCGCTGACCAACCCGTCGACCAACAGCTACAAGCGCCTGATCCCGGGCTTCGAAGCCCCGGTCCTGCGCGCCTATTCGGCCCGCAACCGGTCGGGCTGCGTCCGTATTCCGTGGACGGAATCGCCCAAGGCCAAGCGGGTTGAGGCGCGTTTCCCCGATCCGGCTGCGAACCCCTATCTGGCTTTCGCGGCGCTGCTGATGGCTGGTCTGGACGGCATCAAGAACAAGATCGATCCGGGTCCGGCTTCGGACAAGGACCTTTACGACCTGCCGCCGGAAGAACTGGCCGAAATCCCGACCGTCTGCGGCTCGCTGCGCGAGGCGCTGGAGGAGCTGGAGAAGGATCATGACTTCCTGCTCGCCGGTGAGGTATTCACCAAGGATCAGCTGGAAGGCTACATCGCGCTGAAGTGGGAAGAGGTTTATGCCTATGAGCATACGCCGCACCCGATCGAGTATCAGATGTACTATAGCTGCTGATCGCAGCCAGTTACGGGAAAGGGCGCCTTCGGGCGCCCTTTTGCTTGGTGTCCCGGGTAGGGACATATTCGCAAGTCCTTGATTTTCTTGTCCGGAACCGGCACGATTTCCTTGCCCTAAGCCTTGACGCCCTGCAGTTGCGGCGGGGGCGTCGCTGGGCTACTTTCGGCATAGCGCAACCTGGACGAGTGTATCATGGCCTCTGATCCCCTGCGTCGGCGTTCCGAACCGAAAGAGAAGCCCCGCCCGAAGATCTGGGCCGAAGGTGACCAGCGCCCAACCTTCAACCTGCGCGCCTTTGGGAGTGCGGGCCTGCACTTGTCCCGCGAGGCGGTGGCGCCGCTGCACGCATGGGCCGCGCGGACGGCGCGGCGGGTGGCGGTCAACGTCAAGAACGGGGCTGGGCGCATCCCCGAAGCCAAACTTGGCCGCGCGGCGCGCTTTGTGCCGTCGCATCTGCGGGTCGCGGTCTGGATCAAGAACGGGGCGGCCATCCTTTCGCATGCCAGCGCCACGGCTGACCCCGACGTGAAGCGCGGCAATGCGCTGGTGGCCGAGATCGAGCCGCATCTTTGGGCCACGGAAGCCGCCACTGCCCCTGCATCGGTTCGGCCAGCACCACCGCCTGCCGAGCCGGAGCCTGTGGTGCTGGCCGAACCGATGCAGCCCGGAGATGACCCCCTTGCCGCGATCCGCACCGATCTGGGCGAGCGGGCTGACACCCCGACGGCACCTGAACCGGGGCCGCCCGGTCCAATGGCCTTGGGGGCCATTCAGGTGTCAGGCTATGCGCTTGGTTGGTTGAGCTGCTTTGCCGCCCTGCCCTATGGGCTGGCCAAGGCGCTGTGGCTGCACATCAAGGGCGTCGATCTGCGGGGCTTTGGGCAGGACGACTGACGCGCGCTGTCAGGTGAGCGTGCGGGTCAGGAAGGCAAGGATGTCTTCGGCAACCTTGCCGGTCTCGAACGGCTCACCGCCGTGGCCGGCCCCGGGCACCAGCGCATAGTCGATCTGGGCCTGCGGGTCAGCCGCAAGCCATGCTTCGCGCAGGCGTTTGGCCTGCAGGTCGGCGACAAGGGGGTCAGCGTCGCCATGCCGGATCAGGATGGGCGGCAGGGGTTCGCGGATCTGGTCCAGCCGCCCGATTGGCCCCATCCTGCGGGCAAGGGCACGGTTTTCGGCCACCGGATAGCCCAAAAGCCGGCTTTCCGGGCTGTCGGGCGCATCGGTGGCACCCATCGCCGGAACCCGCCCCAAGGTGGCCATATCGGCATCCATGGTGGAGAAATCCATCGGGCCATAGAGGCTGACGACGCCGCGCGGGGACAGGCCCACTTCGACCAGACTGAGTGCCGTGGACACCGCCAGAAAGGCCCCGGCGGAGTGGCCGAGAAGCACCAGCCGCGACGGGTCAAGCCCAAGGGCCGCACCTTCGCGCTGCAAATGGACGATGGCGGCAAGGCAATCGTCGGCCTGCGCTGGCCATGGGTCCGTGCCGGACAGCCGGTAGTTCACCCGCACGACGGCGATGCCGGCATCCAGCACGTCGACCGGAATCGGCAGGTCGGATTTGTCGCCCATCTGGAATGCGCCGCCATGGACCATCACCAGCACCGGGAACGGGCCGTCGCCATTCGGCAAGGTGACATCCAGCACCTGACGCGGGTCAGCGCCATAGGCAACCTCTGTCGCTCCTTGGCTGCGCGCCCGCCAGTAGAGCGTGGCTGCGGCGGCAGCGGCGGCGACGCCCCCGATCAGGAGGGTTCTGCGGATCAGTCCGGGCATGGGCGTTCCCTAATGCACAGCCGCGCGCAGGGCGGCCAGTTCGTCTTGCGTCACCGTGTCTGCGTCCACCACATAGGTATGGATCGTGAAGACCACCGCGCGTGTGACGGGTAGCCGCAGCAGACATTGGCGTTCGCAGCGGATGTAGGTGTGGTCGGTCGGTTGCGGGCGTTTTTCGCCCTCACGCCGGGGCTGGAACAGGACGTGATCGTCATAGGTCAGGTAGTTCATCCGCCACAGCGGCTGTTCGGGGCGGATCGCGTCGAACAGGCGGTTGACCCGGCGGGCCATCTCCCCATCATAGACGCCGACCGGGGTGTGGATGTCGGTCATCGGGCGGCCGATCTTCTGATCAAGGCTCCAGCTGGCGGGAAAGCACAGGATGGCACCGGTGAGCCGGTATTCCTCACCCCGCGCCTGCAACACGCAGAGGTCCTCTTGCACGAGGCGACCAAGGGTACGCAGCGGCTGGGCGGGGTCAAGCGGCACCTCTACCCCGTCGGGGCGGCGGGCGCTGGTGGCAGAGACGGTGAAACCCGGGGTGCTGGCCAGCCGGTCAAGGATGATGGCGAAAAGCTCGGCCGCGGCGGGCTCGGCCTCGGGCAAAAGGGCGTGTACGGCGGGGGACTGTGCGGCGATCAGGCGGTCGCGCAGGGCCATTTGGGGGCCATAAGCCTCATCCTGACCCAGCCAGCCCTGACCTTCGACCGGCAGGATGCCCGGCAAGCGCCGGGTGCGGGGGTCCATCCAGGGCAGAAGCGGCAGCCGGGCCTGCAGGATGGGGTGGTCTTGCATCGGGTTCACCATGGCGCCCTTTGACCATGGGTGCCGCCCGCCTGCAAGCCGGGCCAATTGCGACATGGCCGCGGTCGCGTGTGGCTGAGCGGTGGATTGCCGTGCGGGCAAGCATAGGGTCAATCGGGAGGCTGATGATGACCGCATTCCACCGCGACCGCCGGAAGATCGACCCCACGCGCGGGCCAATGCTTGGCGACGGCACCCCGAATGACAACGACCGGGTCGAGATCGGGCCGACGTTGCTGGCGCGTCAGGAATGGGCGGCGGCGGGGTTGATCCTGCCCGACCTGCAGCGGATGCGCGAGGATCGGTGGCGAAAGCTGGTGGCAGGGCTGTTGGCGCGGGACTACGGCGGGTTGCTGATGTTCGACCCGCTGAACATCCGCTATGCGACCGACACCACGAACATGCAGGTCTGGAACATGCACAACCCGTTCCGGGCGTGCCTTCTATGTGCCGACGGGCATATGGTGATGTGGGAGTACAAGAATTCGCCCTTCCTTGTCACGTTCAACCCCTTGGTAAAGGAACTGCGGTCGGGGGCGACGTTCTTTTACAACTCCACCGGTGACCGGGGGGCTGCGGCGGCGGCGGGCTTTGCTGCCCAAGTGGATGAGGTGATGCGGGCCCATGCCGGGGGGAACCGGCGGCTGGCGGTGGACAAGATCATGGTCCACGGGCTGCGGGCGCTGGAGGCGATTGGCTTCACGGTCGAGGAAGGCGAGGAGGTGACGGAACGGGTGCGGGCGGTGAAGACCCCGGACGAGATTCTGGCGATGCGCTGTGCGCACCACGCCTGCGAGGCGGGGATTGCCGAGATGGAAGCCTTCACCCGCTCGGAGGTGCCGAAGGGCGGGGTCTCGGAGGATGCGATCTGGGCCGAACTTCACGCCGCCAACATCCGCCGCGGTGGCGAGTGGATCGAGACGCGGCTTTTGGCCAGCGGCCCCCGGACCAACCCGTGGTTTCAGGAATGCGGGCCCCGGATCGTGCAGAACAATGAGATCGTCGCCTTCGACACCGATCTTGTTGGCGCCTATGGCTTTTGCATCGACATCAGCCGCACGTGGTGGATCGGCGACAGCCGCCCGTCGAACGCAATGGTCAGCGCGTTTCACCACGCGCTTGACCACATCCGCGACCATCAGGACCGGCTGAAGCCCGGTGTGACGATCGAGGAACTGGTCAAAGGGGGCCATCAGCTCGCCCCGGAATACTGGGCGCAGAAGTATAGCTGCAAGATGCACGGCGTCGGCCTGTGCGACGAGTGGCCCTATGTGACCTACCCCGACGGATGGACTCCGGGCGCCTTTGATGCGGCCTTGGAGCCGGGGATGGTCCTCTGCGTTGAAGCGCTGGTGTCGCCTGAGGGTGGGGATTTCTCGATCAAGCTGGAGGATCAGGTTCTGATCACCGAAACCGGCTGCGAAAACCTGACGCGCTATCCGTTAGACCAGCGCCTTATGGGCTGAGAGGTGCAGGCGGCGCTGAAAGACTCCCGCTACAGTGCCAAATTGGCCAGCAGACCCAGATGATCAGACCCGAGCGCGGGGCGCAGGGTGATGCGCCCCCCTGCCGGGGCGAAGGCATGGTCGATCGGCAGGGCAAGCAGCGACCCGAAGCCAAGGAAACTGCCCTTGGATGGTCCCGCCACCTGCACCCGCGCTTCGGCGGCAAGCCTGCGCACGGACAGGGCCCAGCGGACCATGTTGAAATCGCCCGCCATCAGGACAGGCCCATCCAGTTGCGCCAGCACGGGGCGCAGGTCGGCCACATGGTCTGCCTGACCATAGGGCCACGGCCAGGTCAGATGCACCGACACGATCCAGACCGGCTGTTCGCGGAAGATCACCTGCATCGCCGACAGGCCGGGCACGCAGACCGTCGCCCCCGCAACAGGCTCCAGCCGTGAGGCAACCGCAGTCCCGCCGCGCTTGCCAAGCGGGCAATGCAGCTGGTGCGGCAGCACGTCCTTCAGGCTGGCCAAGAGGGCAAGGTTCGGCTCGGCCATCTCTTGCAGGGTCAGGGCAAGGGGGTTGGCTTCGCGGATGTCCGCCTCAAGCCCGGCCAGATCGTCGTTCTGGTGCCGCAGGTTCTTTTGATAGAGCAGGAAGATGCCCGGTGGGCCGGGCCAGATATGGGCCAGAACGACCGAGGTGAACGTCAGGATGGACAACAGGATCGCGCCGAAAGCGGCCATCCGCATCCCCGCCGAGACCGCCAGAAGCGCCAGCACGAACACGGCAACCGAGGCCGGCCCGCGCCCGACGGCCAGCGAATCCCCAAGCGGGTGCAGCCAGCCAAGATAGCCGCCCGCAAGGGCCACGATCGACAACACCAGCGCGGCCTTGACCACCGCTGTCCAGATCGGATGTTCGTCTTCTTCCATCTTGCCCGTCTTGTTGCCCCGTCTGCGGCCGACAGGGTGGAGATACAGGGATCCCCGGCTCGCGCCCGACGCAAGCCCAACCTGAACCCCACTCTGCCCCCGGGCCTCTGCAAACCCGATGACTGCGGCATAAATGAGGAACATATTCAAATACAAGTCAGGCGATCTGATGCCCCCTGTCGGTGCGGGGCGGACTGCGAGAGAAGGTGCCAGCACCAGCCGCCGTGGCCCTGCCCAGCCCATCCCGCCTTGCCAGCGGCAGCCTGTCGGCGTAAGGCGCCTTCGCAAGACCCGTCGGAGGTAAGTGATGATCCCGCGCTATTCCCGTCCCGAAATGGTGGCAATCTGGTCCCCGGAAGCCCGCTTCAAGATCTGGTTCGAGATTGAAGCCCACGCTTGCGACGCGCAGGCAGCACTTGGCGTGATCCCCAAGGCCAATGCCGAGGCTGTCTGGCGCGCCAAGGACGTGACCTTCGACGTCGCCCGGATCGACGAGATCGAGGCCGTGACCAAGCATGACGTCATCGCCTTCCTGACCCATCTGGCCGAACATATCGGCGCGGATGACGCGCGGTTCGTGCATCAGGGGATGACTTCGTCGGACGTGCTGGACACGACGCTGAACATTCAGTTGGTGCGGGCCTCGGACCTGCTTCTGGTGGCGCTGGACCGGGTGCTTGCGGCGCTGAAGGCGCGGGCGTTCGAGCATAAGGATACGGTGCGGATCGGGCGGAGCCACGGCATCCATGCCGAACCGACGACGATGGGTCTGACCTTCGCCCGCTTTCATGCCGAGATGGCGCGCAACCGTGCCCGGCTGGTGAACGCGCGTGCCGAGGTGGCGACGGGCGCGATTTCCGGTGCGGTGGGTACTTTCGCGAACATCGACCCTTCGGTGGAAGAGCATGTCTGCAAGATGCTGGGCCTGACACCGGAGCCGATCAGCACTCAGGTCATCCCGCGTGACCGGCACGCGATGTTCTTTGCCACGCTGGGCGTGATTGCCAGCAGCATCGAGAATGTCGCGATCGAGATCCGCCATATGCAACGCACCGAAGTGCTTGAGGCGGAAGAGTTCTTCTCGCCCGGGCAAAAGGGCAGCTCTGCGATGCCACACAAGCGCAACCCGGTCTTGTCCGAGAACCTGACGGGTCTGGCGCGGCTGGTGCGGATGGCGGTGATCCCGGCGCTGGAGAATGTGGCGCTGTGGCATGAGCGCGACATCAGCCACTCTTCAGTGGAACGGGCGATTGGCCCGGATGCCACGATCACGCTGGATTTCGCCTTGCACCGCTTGGCGGGGCTGGTGGAAAAGCTGGTGATCTATCCGGAAAACATGCTGCGGAACATGAACCAGTTCAAAGGCCTGGTGATGAGCCAGCGCGTCCTTCTGGCGCTGACGCAGGCGGGTGTCAGCCGCGAGGACAGCTATCGGCTGGTGCAACGGAACGCGATGAAGGTCTGGGAGAAGGGCGCGGATTTCAAGACCGAGCTGCTGGCCGACCCCGAGGTGACAGCCGCCCTCTCCCCCGCCGAAATCGAAGAGAAGTTCGATCTGGGATACCACACCAAGCATGTGGACACGATCTTTGCCCGGGTTTTCGGCACCTGACGCATCCGTGATGATGCTGCGGCCGCTTGCCGCAACTTTTCGCGCTTGAAGTGCCGCATTGCGTGCTACCTTTCTGGAAATTACCGAAAGGTCGCCCCATGCGCATGATCCTTGCTGCCGCCCTTGTCTTCGCCCCGCAGTTCGCCCTTGCGGCGGGCAGCGACGACACTGCCCCGCCAAAGCCCAGCGAAACCACCATGGAATGTGCCAAGGGTGAGGTTTGGGATGACAAGACCAAGACCTGCATCAAGGCTGAAGGCGCCGGGCTGACCGACGACCAGCGCTTTGGCGCGGTGCGGGAACTGGCCTACGCTGGCCGCCCGGATGAGGCGCTGGCGGTCCTTGCCACGATGACCGAAGGGGAATCGCCCCGCGTGCTAACCTATCAAGGCTTCCTGCTGCGCCAGACCGGTCGGGTGGAAGAAGGGATCGCCGCCTATGAACGGGCGATTGCCCTGGATAACGGCAACATCCTTGCCCGCAGCTATTACGGGCAACTGCTGGTGCAGATGGATGAAACCGACCTGGCACAACTGCAACTTGCCGCGATCCGCATGCATGGCGGTGGCGGCACTTGGGCCGAACGCGCCCTGTCTGACGCCATCGCAACCGGCGTCACCTATACCTACTGACCCTTAACCCAGACTGGAGGACGACCCATGAAGATCAAGACGACCCTCGCCGTGATTGCCCTGACGCTCGCCCCGACGATGACCTTTGCCTATTGCAACGGCGACAAGGTCAAGCAGGAAACCGCCGCCTCGTGCATGCCGGGCGCCGTCTGGGATGAGGCGAAGGGCGCCTGCGTCGCCAACCCGACCAGCTGATCTGGGCGCGGCTAAGCGGGCATTAACCCGGCGTTGGCAAGGTGCCTCTGACGATTGGAATCAGAGGTGTCGCCATGTCGCAGGATGTTGTCCCGCTTGCCCGTATCCTGCCTGAACGTCGCACCGCCGCGGCAGGGGTCACCCTGTCGCGGCGTGTTCTTTCGCCCCGGCAGAAGGCGGCGGTCATTGTGCGCTATCTGCTGACCGAAGGCACCAACCTGCCCATCGCGTCGCTGCCCGAACATATGCAGGCCGCACTCGCCGAACAGATGGGCCAGATGCGCCTGATCGACCGCATCACGCTGGATGAGGTGGTGTCGGAATTCCTGTCGGAACTCGAATCGGTCGGCCTGTCCTTTCCCGGCGGCATCGAAGGCGCGCTTTCGATGATGGATGGCCATATCTCGCAATCGGCGGCGTCACGGTTGCGGCGGATGGCATCGGTGTCGTCCAAGGTTGACCCGTGGGAAAGGATCGTCGCGGTGCCGGTGGATCGCCTGCTGCCCATCCTCGCCGACGAAGCGGCTGAGGTTGGGGCGGTGCTCCTGTCCAAGCTACCCGTCACCAAAGCGGCCGAGATTTTGGGGCGGTTGCCGGGGGACCGGGCCCGCCGCGTGGCCTATGCGGTGTCGATGACCGGCATGGTCGATCCTGAAACCGTGCGCCGGATCGGGGCGGCGTTGCTGGCGGAACTGGACAATCAGCCGCTTCGGGCCTTCGACACCGGCCCGGTGGAACGTGTGGGGGCGATCCTGAACGTGTCGCCCAGCCTCACGCGGGAGGACGTGCTTTTGGGGCTTGAGGCGGAAGACGCCGATTTCGCCGCCGAAGTGCGCCGCGCGATCTTTACCTTCGTCCACCTTCCACACCGCCTGAACCCGCGCGACGCACCAAAGGTCACGCGGCTGGTCGACCAGCCGGTTCTGGTGACTGCCCTTGCCGCCGCCATGGGCAAACCGGACCTGGAAGAGGCGGCGGAGTTTCTGTTGTCCAACATCTCGCAGCGTCTGGCCCAAGGCCTGCGTGAAGAAATGGCCACCCGCGGCAAGATCAAGGACAAGGACGCGGAAGAGGCGATGACCGCCGTCATCAATGCCATCCGCACGCTGGTGGCCAGCGGCGAGATCACCCTGATCCACCCAGAGGATGGCTAACCCCGGAACAAGGGTGCAAAGGCACAACGGATGGGCTGACAGCCACCGGCAGGATCGGCCCCCCTTGCGGCGGCAGAAGGCGCGGCCTAGCGTCTGGCCGATGTCCCGCGTTGATCTTGCCCCTGCCCCCGCTTCGACCGTCACGCGTGGCGTGCTGCTGATGATCCTGGCGATTCTTCTGTTCACCGCCATGGATGCGACGGCCAAGGGATTGATCGAACGATACCCGGCGCCGCAGGTTGTCTGGTCGCGCTTTGCCGGGCAACTGCTGATCGTGCTGGTGATCTTGAACCGGCACGCCCCCCGGTTGGTGCGTACGCAGCATCCGTGGCTGCATCTGGCAAGGTCTGCGTTCCAGCTGGGGGCCACCGGGCTCTTTTTCCTGTCCCTCCCCCATGTCGGCCTTGCCGAGGCGACGGCGCTGACCGACATCAACCCGGTCCTGATCACCCTTGGCGCGGCCTTGTTTCTGGGCGAACGGCTGGGTCCGCGCCGCATTGCCGGGGTGCTGGTGGCCTTGATCGGCGCGCTGATCATCCTGCGGCCCGGGCTTGGCGTGTTCAGCCCTTGGGCGCTTTTGCCGCTGGGGGCGGCAGTCTGTTATACCGGCAACGCGCTCTTGACCCGCCACCTTGGCCCGCGCGAGCCGGTCTGGACAGCCCTGCTGCATGCCTCGATCTTTGGCACGGTCGTATCGGCACTGGCGCTGCCGTTCGTCTGGGTGCCGGTTGGCGGGGCGGACCTGCTGTTGTTCATCCTCGTGGGCTTTCTTGGCACCGGCGCGCAGCTGTGCATCATCCGCAGCTTTTCGATGACCGAAGCGGCCATCGTCGCGCCCTTCGCCTATCTGGGGATCATCTTCGCCACCTTCTGGGGGGCACTGCTCTATGACCAATGGCCGGACATCTGGACCGTGATCGGTGCGCTTGTGATCGTGGGGGCAGGGCTTTATGTCTGGCACCGCGAAACACAAGCCGCCCGCAACGCCTGAGCTCATGGCCGAAAATCCCGCTTTCAACCTTCGACACTGGCTGCAGGACCGCGGATTGCGGGCCTTGATCTGGCTCCTGTTGCGCCTGCCCTATGCCTGGCGCGTGCCGCTGTGCGGCTGGGTGCTGTCACGGATCATTGCCCCTTTGGCCGGCTATCGCCGCAGGATCCGCGACAACCTCGCGCTGGTCCTGCCCGACTTGCCCGAAGCCGACGTGGCGCGCATCCTGCGGGCGGTGCCCGACAATGTCGGCCGCACGGTGATCGAGATCTATTCGGGGGCCGAGTTCGTGGCGCGGGCGGTGCAAAATCCCCTGACCGGCGGCGGCGTGGCCGCGCTGGAAGAGGCGCATCGCAGCGGACGGCCGGTCATTCTGGTGACAGGGCATTTCGGCAATTACGACGCCAGCCGCGCCGCCCTGATCGCGCGGGGGTACCGGGTCGGCGCCTTGTACATGCCGATGGCCAACCGCTATTTCAACGAACACTATGTGCAGGCGATTTCGGGAATCGGCTCCCCCCTGTTTCCGCGTGGCCGGTCGGGGCTGGCGGCCATGGTCCGCCATTTGCGGTCTGGCGGGATGCTGGGGATGCTGGTTGACCAGCACATGCGCCATGGCGAGGAGCTGACGTTTTTCGGCCGTCAGGCGCTGACCGCGCTTTCTGCCGCTGAACTGGCGTTGAAATATGACGCGCTTCTGGTGCCCACCTATGCCGTGCGCAAGGCGGATGGGCTGTCCTTTGACATCATCGTTGAACCGCCCATCCCTGCCGGCACACCAGAAGGGATGACTCAGGCGCTGAACGACAGTCTTGAGACGCTGGTGCGCCAGCATCTGGACCAATGGTTCTGGATTCACCGCCGCTGGAAGGACAAGGGGCGCCCCCGGGGCTAAAGCAACCGGCGCGACAGCACGCCGAACTTGCCGTCAGTCCACCCGTGCGGCGGCAAGGATCGCGGAGGGCCCCGCGCTTTGCAGGATAACTGCCCCGGGTTCAGAACCGCCGAACGGGGCGGTGATTTCCAGCGGCTCAGTCGCCTCCCATTCGCCCAGACCTTCCCATGAGGTGACGATGTTGTGGTAGCTGATCGTCTTGCCTGCGTTTTCGCCGCGTTCGATGGTTACGGTTTCTTCGGGCTTGTAGCGGACCAACTGGACGCGAAGCGTTTCGTCCAGCGGCGGGTCAGCCTCGGCGCGGATGACCAGACGGTCGCCCTTGCGGGTCACCGTCAGGGTCACGGTGCTGCCCGCTGCCAGATGTTCACGCAGGCGGGCGGCGGTTTCGGCGGGCGAGAAGCCTTCAATCCGGTGCTGCCCGCCGATGATGAGTTGCGGCGTATAGATCGTGCGGCTGCCGATCGCTTTGGCATAGGCGCGTTGACGGTCGGTGAACTTTGCTTGTGCGAACTTGTCGGCCCAGCCGATATAGTCCCAATAATCGACATGCAGCGCCAAGGGCAGGATTCGCGGATCGCTTGCCAGCATCGCCACGAATTCATCCGCCGGCGGACAGGAGGAACAGCCTTGCGACGTGTAAAGCTCAACCACCACGACAGGCTCCGCCATGACCGGGGTGACACAAGCCACCCAAATGCCGCAAGCGGCGCTGACGAGATGTCGCATGGCGCGTTTCCTGATCCCAATGTCCCCACCTGCCGTTATAGGTACGGGCATCCACACGAGCCAATCAAGGTTTTGCGAGAGACCTGACACATCGCCAAGAAACCCACGTTCAGGGGCTGGATTTTCGGCATACAATTGCATACAATGCCGCGCAGCCGCCTTCTTTCAGGAGCCAGAAGATGACCGTCACTGTTGGACAAGACCTAAGCCGCACCCGCAAGACCCTGACTGCCGGGGGCCAGACGGTCAGCTATTATTCGATCCCCGCCGCCGAAGCTGCCGGTCTGGGCGCATTTTCGAAGCTGCCGGCCGCCTTGAAGGTGGTGCTGGAAAACATGCTGCGGTTCGAGGATGGCAAGACCGTCACGGTCGATGACATCAAGGCCTTCGCCGAATGGGGTGCGAATGGTGGTCAGAACCCGCGTGAGATTGCCTATCGTCCGGCCCGCGTGCTGATGCAGGATTTCACCGGCGTACCCGCCGTGGTTGACCTTGCCGCGATGCGCGACGGGATCAAGGGTCTGGGCGGCGATCCGCAGCAGATCAACCCGCTCGCCCCGGTAGACCTTGTGATCGACCATTCAGTGATGATCGACGAATTCGGCCACCCGCGCGCGTTCCAGCTGAACGTCGACCGCGAATATGAGCGGAACATGGAACGCTATGTCTTCCTGAAGTGGGGGCAGAAGGCCTTCAACAACTTCCGCGTCGTGCCGCCCGGAACCGGCATCTGCCATCAGGTGAACCTGGAATATCTGGCGCAAACCGTCTGGACCGACACCGACCAGCACGGCCAGATGGTCGCCTACCCCGACACCCTCGTCGGCACTGACAGCCACACCACCATGGTCAACGGCCTTGCCGTCCTTGGCTGGGGCGTCGGCGGGATTGAGGCTGAGGCGGCAATGCTGGGCCAGCCCGTGTCGATGCTGATCCCCGAAGTTGTGGGCTTCAAGCTGACCGGGACAATGATGGAAGGCACCACCGCGACCGACCTTGTCCTGAAGGTCGTGCAGATGCTGCGCAAGCATGGCGTGGTGAACAAGTTCGTGGAATTCTACGGCGACGGGCTGGACCGCCTGCCGCTGGCTGACCGCGCCACCATCGCCAACATGGCCCCCGAATACGGTGCGACCTGCGGCTTCTTCCCGATCGACGCCGAGACCCTGCGCTACCTGCACATGACCGGCCGCGACGAATCACGGATTGCACTGGTTGAGGCCTATGCCAAGGCCAACGGCATGTGGCGGGATGAGGGGTATGATCCGATCTATACCTCGACCCTGCATCTGGACATGGGGACCATCGTTCCCGCGATCTCGGGTCCGAAGCGGCCGCAGGATTTCCTGCCGTTGACAGAGGCGAAATCCGGCTTCGCCAAAGAGATGGAGGCCACGTTCAAGCGCCCGCAAGGCGTTGAAGTGGCGGTGAAGGGTGAAGATTTCACCATGTCCTCCGGCAAGGTGGTGATTGCGTCCATCACCTCCTGCACCAACACCTCGAACCCCTATGTCATGATCGGCGCGGGGCTGGTGGCGCGCAAGGCGCGCGCGCTTGGCCTGAACCGCAAACCTTGGGTCAAGACCTCGCTTGCCCCCGGATCGCAGGTTGTGTCGGAATACCTGAACGCCGCCGGCCTTCAGGAAGACCTTGACGCCGTGGGCTTCAACCTTGTCGGCTACGGCTGCACGACCTGCATCGGCAACTCCGGCCCGCTTCAGCCCGAGATTTCCGCCGCGATTTCCGAAGGCGATCTGGTGGCAACCGCTGTCCTTTCAGGCAACCGCAACTTCGAAGGCCGTATTTCCCCCGACGTGCGCGCCAACTACCTCGCCTCGCCGCCGCTGGTGGTGGCCTATGCGCTGGCCGGGGACATGAACATCGATCTGACCACCGAACCGCTAGGCATGGGTACCAATGGCCCGGTCTACCTGAAAGACGTCTGGCCCACGAACGCCGAAATCGCCGATCTGGTCCACGCCACAGTCACGCGGGCGGCGTTCCAGAAGAAATACTCCGATGTGTTCAAGGGCGACGAAAAGTGGCAGGCGGTCCAAGTGACCGACAGCGAAACCTATGACTGGCCGCCAACGTCAACCTACATCCAGAATCCGCCCTACTTCAAAGGCATGTCCAAGACGCCGGGGACGATCGGGAACATCACCGGCGCGCGGGTGCTGGCGCTCTTGGGTGACATGATCACCACCGACCACATCAGCCCGGCAGGGTCGTTCAAGGCGACAACTCCGGCTGGCAAGTACCTGACCGAACGGCAGGTTCCGGTGTCTGACTTCAACAGCTATGGCGCCCGGCGCGGCAACCATGAGGTGATGATGCGCGGTACCTTCGCCAACATCCGCATCAAGAACGAGATGCTGGACGGGGTTGAGGGTGGCTATACCAATGGGCCGGACGGGGTGCAGACCTCGATCTATGACGCCGCGATGGACTATATGGCTGCGGGCACGCCGACGGTGATCTTCGGCGGGATCGAATACGGTGCCGGGTCAAGCCGGGACTGGGCGGCCAAGGGTACGGCCCTGCTGGGCGTCAAGGCCGTGATCGCCGAAAGTTTTGAGCGCATCCACCGGTCAAACCTTGTGGGCATGGGGGTCATCCCGTTCGAGTTCACTGAAGGAATGACCCGCAAGTCCTTGAACCTGAAGGGCACTGAGGTGATCAGCATCACCGGTCTGTCGGGCGATCTGAAGCCGCTGAGCCTGGTGGATTGCACGATTGCCTATGCGGATGGCACGGTCAAAACCATCCAGATCAAATGTCGCATCGATACCGAAATCGAGATCGAGTACGTCGAACATGGCGGCGTTCTGCACTATGTGCTGCGCGATCTTGCCAAGGCGTAAATTCGGTTGCGATTGCAAGGTTGGCGAAGGCCCGGGCTTCCCCCGGGCCTTCAGCATTTGTTGGGATTTAGCTGGCAAGTTCCGGGCAGATCATCGCACAGAAGGTGCCCTGCCCCATGTCGACCCGCGTTTCGCAGCTCAGCCCACCCGCCTATGCACCGCTGCGGCTGGTGCACCCCGCCCGCCCCAGTCGCAGCGCTTGGGCAGGTTGCCTGCCAATTGGCGAGTTTCTGGTGATCGCGGCTTTTGGTCTGGTGTTGGTTCTTGCGTGACGGCTGGGCGACGTCTGCCCGGCGGAACCGGCAGTCGGCACGAAGCAAGCCCTACTGCCCGGCCAGCGCCTTTTCCAGTTCCGGCACGAAGCGCGCCTCGTAATCGGTCCCGACCAACGGCCCGACAAACCGGAACAGCACCGTCCCGTCACCCGCGATGATGAAGGTTTCTGGCGGGGCAGTCACGCCCCACTCCACCCGGTTTCGTCCGTTGGGATCGGTCGCGACCCCGATGAACGGATTGCCATCCTCGGCCAGATAGCCGACCGCCTTTGCGTCGTCGTCCATCATGTTGACACCGGCAACCCGGATACCGCGCGCCGCCATGTCCAGCAAAACCGGATGTTCGGCCCGGCAAGGCGGGCACCAACTGGCCCAGAAGTTCAGCACCGTCACGTCACCGCTGCGCAGGTCGGCATCGGTCAGGATTGGGATGCCCGGCAAGCCCGTCGTCGGCAGCACCGGCGCCGGGCGTCCGATGAAGACCGACCGCAGCTCACCTGCGCCGTCACGGTACATGCCGACATAGAACATCGTGGCCAGTCCCAGGAACAGGATCACCGGCAGAAGCAGGAGCCACTTAAGCATCGGCTTTCCCCTGACGCGCCTCAACCTCGGCCAAGGCCCGCTTGACTCGCGCCCGCTGCCAGAAGGACAGCACCACCAGACCCACGATCAGCACGGCCGAGGCCGCATAGGACCCCAGAACCGCAAAGCTGTACTTCCCCAGATCGGGTATCATCATGCCACCCTCTCACGCGACAAAAGCGCCTGCAGCCGCCGGGCGCGTATCTCGGTCCGCGTGCGCATCAGGACCAGCGTCACAAACAGCAAAATGAACCCAAGGATGCAGACCAGAAGCGGCAACCAGAACACGTCCGAGATGTTTTCTTCCTTGTCGAGGCTCAGCGTCGCGCCCTGGTGCAACCCCTGGTTCCAGAAGTTCACCGCATAGCGCGACAAAAGCGCAAAGACGGAGCCCACAAGGCACAGGATCGCCGTCAGATCGGCGGCGGTGTCCGGGTTGTCGACGGCGGCCCAAAGGGCGATGTAGCCAAAGTAGAACAGCGTCAGGATCAGGAAAGCGGTCAGCCGCGGGTCCCAGGCCCACCAGGTGCCCCACATGGGCTGGCCCCACAGCGCCCCGGTTGCCAGTGCGATCAGGGTGAAGGTCAACCCCACGGGGGCGGCGGCTTTGGCGGCAAGGGCGGACACATGGTGCCGCCGCACGATCCAAATCAGGCTTGTCACCAGCATCATCACCCAGGCATTGATCGCCATCATCGCGGCGGGCACATGCAGGTAGATGATCTTGACGGTGGAGCCTTGTTTGAAATCGTCCGGAGTGAAGAAAAACCCCCACACAAGGCCCACCACCAGACACAGCACGGTCAGCCCGATCGCCCAGGGCAAGGCCCAGGCCGAGGTCTGCATGAACCGTTTCGGGTTGGCATATTCCCAGATCGACATAGCTGCCCGCCTACCTTTTTCTGCGCGAAGGCTCAACTCACCATCGCGCGACAGTCTAGCGCAAATTGACGCGGAGCGCCGCCGCCGCCGCAAAGGGCAGCAGGGCCGACGCCCCAAGGCTGATCCCCGCCAAGAGCGCAAGCGGGGTAGCCAGATCCATGCCCTCGGCCCCCCGTCGCACCACCTCGGCCCCGAAGATCAGTGTGGGCACATAGAGCGGCAGGACCAGCAGGCTAAGAAGCAGCCCCCCACGCCGAAGCCCGACCACCAGCGCCGCCCCGAAGGCCCCGATCACCGACAGCGCCGGGGTGCCAAGCAAAAGGCTGAGCACCAGCCAGCCATATCCGGCAGGTGGCAGGTTCAACAGCACCCCCAGCCCGGGCGCGAGCAGGGTCAGGGGCAGGCCCGTCACCAGCCAATGCGCCAGCGCCTTCAGGGCCACTACCGCCTCAAGCGGGATCGGCGCGGTTGCCAGCAGGTCAAGCGAGCCATCCTCGAAATCCAGCGCGAAGATCCGGTCCAGTGACAGAAGGCAGGCCAGAAGCGCGCCGACCCAAAGGATGCCGGGGGCGATGCGACCCAGCGTTCCGCCTTCGGGCCCCACGCCCAGCGGCACTAGGACCGACAGCAGAAAGAAGAAGGCAAGACCAAGGCCGAACCCCCCTCCCGACCGCATGGCCAGCCGCAGGTCGCGCAGGAGGAGCGCCTTCATGCTGACCACCCGGGACTTGCGCCCTCTTGCATTTGCTCTTTACAGAAATACTCCCGCCGGAGGCTTCGACAGCGGTCAGGGGCGCGCGGGATCATGCGAAGGCCTCGTCAAACCCGTCGCGCACCATGATGCGGGTCCGGAACGGGGACAGGTCCAGAACTGCAGCTTCGGGCAGGCCAAGATCAACGTGGGTGGCGATCACCGCCAGCCCGCCCAGGCCAAGGTGCCGACGCACAACCCCGGCAAACAGCGCGACCGAGGCGACGTCAAGACTGACCGTCGGTTCATCCAGCAGCCACACCGGACGACCGGTCACCAGCAGGCGGGCAAGGCCAAGGCGGCGTTTCTGACCGGCGGAAAGGTCGGACGCGCGCCGATGGGCAAGGCTGGCCACATCCATCCCAGTCAGTGCCGCCTCCACAGCGTCCGAGCCGTGGATTGCGGCCCAGAACTCCAGGTTTTCGCGCACGGTGAGGGTGGATTTCAGACCATCCGCATGGGCCCCGTAAGCCGCAGCCTCGGGCGGCAGGTCGATGGTCCCGGCGACAGGCGGCTGCAAACCGGCCAGAGTGCGCAGCAGGGTGGTCTTGCCCGACCCGTTCGGCCCGCGCAGGATCACCGCCTGACCGGCGCCAAGGTCAAATGACAGGCCTTGCAGGACGGTCACCCCGCCCCGCGCCACGGCCATATCTGCCACCCGCATGTCCATGGCAAAGCCCTATCCGATGCGGACAGCCGCGAAAAGGGCCATGGCCTTCACCGGCCTGCAACCTTATGTCTTGCCCCAGACAATGGAGGTTCCCATGGACAGTGTTCCCTTCGGCCGCACCGGCCGCACAACCACCCGGCTTGGCTTTGGCGCCTGGGCCATTGGCGGCACTTGGGGTGAAGTCAGCCTTGGTGACGCAAAGGCAGCCCTGCATGCCGCACTGGATGCCGGCATGACCTTCATGGACACGGCCGATGTCTACGGCGACGGCCGGTCCGAGCGGATCATCCGTGAGGTACTGGCCGAGCGTGGCGGCGAGCGGCCCTTTGTCGCAACCAAGGCCGGGCGGCGGCTGAACCCCCATGTGGCCGAAGCCTATACCGGCGCGGCGCTGGAAGGGTTCATTGACCGGTCCTTGACCAACCTTGGGGTGGAGCGTCTGGATCTGGTGCAACTCCACTGCCCGCCGACGCCGGTATTTTCCAACCCTGCGGTCTTTGCCGCACTTGAGGCGATCAAGGCCAAGGGCAAGATCGCCGATTACGGCGTGTCGGTCGAAACGGTGGAAGAAGCGCGGGCCGCGATCCGCCAGCCCGGCGTTGTGTCGGTGCAGATCATCTACAACCTTTTCCGGATGAAGCCGGCCGAGGTGTTCTTTCCCGAAGCGCGGCAGAACAATGTCGCGGTGATCGCGCGGGTCCCTCTCGCCTCGGGCCTGTTGACCGGGAAGATGAGCAAAGACAGCCAGTTCGCGGAGGATGACCACCGCAGCTTCAACCGCAATGGCGAGGCGTTCGACAAGGGCGAAACCTTCTCGGGCGTGCCCTATGACGTGGCACTGGAGGCGGTGGAGGAGTTGCGCGCGCTGGTCCCGACCGGGGCGACAATGGCGGTTTTCGCCTTGCGCTGGATCCTGATGGAGGATGCGGTGACCGTGGTCATCCCCGGCGCGAAATCACCCGAGCAGGCGCGGGGCAATGCCGCGGCAGCCACACTTCCGGCGCTGTCACCAGCCGTGATGGAAGCCGCCCGCGAGGTCTACTTGCGCCGTGTCGCGCCGCATGTGCACGGATCGTGGTGAATAGGCGATGTCTTCGAAGACATCGCGCCGGAGCCTTTGAAGGCTCCGGACCGGAGTTCTCAAAAACTCCGGTGCTTCACTCTACCGGAAGCAGAGCGACGGCCACCCGCCGCCCCTCGCCCAGAAGGACGTTGTAGGTCCGGCAGGCGGTGGGTGAAGCCATAGCCTCGACACCAATCCCTTTTTCTTCCAGCGCCGTGCGAAAGCTGGCCGGAACATGGGCCACAGACGCACCGGTGCCGACGAAAAGGACGTCAATCTTGCCTGCAAGGCTTAGCGGCGTGTCGGTATCACCATATCCGCCCCATGGACCTGCGTCCCAAGGCGTGACCAGACAGGCCCCGCGCAGCACATGGCCCGCGACGCGGAAGAAGCCGGGGCCATACCCCTCAACCGCCTTTGCGGTGCCATAGGTGATTTCGGTCAGGCGCATCGCAGGCCCACCCGGTCAGGCTTCGACGTTGGCAAATTCATTCTTGCCCGGCGCCTTTGGCTTGTCACCGCGGTCAAGCCCGATGAACAGCACGAGGTTCTTGGCCACGAAGACCGACGAATAGGTCCCAAGAATGACCCCGAAGAAGATCGCAAAGGCAAAGCCCCGGATCACATCGCCCCCGAAGATCAGCATCGCGCCAAGGGCCACCAGCGTCGTGACCGAGGTCATCAGCGTCCGGCTGAGCGTTTCGTTGACCGACAGGTTCATCACATCCCGCAATGGCATGGTCTTGTATTTCAACAGGTTTTCGCGAAGCCGGTCAAAGACGACCACGGTGTCGTTGATCGAATAGCCTAGGATCGTCAGCAGCGCCGCGACGATGGTCAGATCGAACTTCAACTGGAAGATCGCAAAGACCCCGATGGTGATGAAGATGTCATGGATCAGGGCAACAAGGCTGCCGACAGCGAACTGCCATTCGAAGCGCAGCCAGATGTAGACCATGATCCCAAGACTGGCCGCCACCATCGCGGCGATGGCCTTCCAGATCAGTTCACCCGAGACTTTGGGGCCAACCGATTCAACCGACGGGAAGGTGATGGAGGGCGCAACGGTCTTGAGGCGTTCTTCCACCTGCAGGATCGTTTCGGGCGTCACAGCCTCTTCACCGTCCTGCGGGGAAATCCGCACCTGCGCGACGAACTGGTTTTCGGCGAAGGACGGGTCAAAAACTTCGGTGATCGCGACATCACCAAGATCAAGCCCGGACAATGCCTGACGATAGGCGCCGACATCGACGGGTTCCGTCGCCTCGGTCCGGATGGTGGTGCCGCCGCGGAAGTCGATGCCGAAGTTCAGCCCCATGGCGAACCACGCCACGATGGCCACGACGCTTAGGATCATCGAGCCGCCGAAGGTTACCCACTGATACTTGAAGAAGTCGATGTTGGTCTTTTCAGGGGCAAGTCGGAAACGCCAGGCCATGATCTTTCCCTTACACCGTGACGGTGGCCGGCTTGCGCCAGCGATACCAGATTTCAACAATGACCCGCGTCACGAACAGCGCCGTAAAGACCGACGTGATGATCCCGATCCCCAGCGTGATGGCAAAGCCGCGCACGGGGCCAGCCCCCACGGTGAAAAGCACGGTCGCGGTGATGAAGGTCGTGATATTGGCGTCAATGATCGCGCTGAGCGCCCGTTCGTAGCCAAGCTCGATCGCCCGGCCAGGGTTCTTGTTGACCCGCAATTCCTCGCGGATGCGTTCAAAGACCAGCACGTTCGCATCCACGGCCATACCGATGGTCAGCACAATCCCGGCGATGCCTGGCAGGGTCAGTGTGCCGCCAACAGCCGACAGGGCCGCAAAGATCAGGGCGATGTTGATGGCAAGGGCGATGTTGGCGAAGACGCCGAACAGGCCATAGCTCGCGATCATCCAGACCGCGACAGCCACGCCCGCGACCATCGCCGCGACCTTGCCCGCCTCGATGCTGTCGGCCCCCAGTTCTGGGCCAATCGTGCGTTCCTCAAGAAACTCCATCTTGGCCGGGAGGGCACCTGCGCGCAGCAGGACGGCAAGCTGGGTGCTGTCTTCAACCGAGAAGCTGCCGGTGATGATGCCCGACCCGCCGGGGATGTGGCTTTGAATGACGGGGGCGGAAATCACCTCGTCATCCAGAATGATGGCGAAGGGCGCGCCGATGTTGGCGGCGGTGTAATCCCCGAACTTGCGCGCGCCTGTCGTGTCAAAGCGGAAGCTGACGGCGGGACGGCCGTTCTGGTCAAACGAGGGTTGGGCATCGACCAATTCCTCGCCCGAGACCACGGGGGTTTCCTCGACGATGTAGTAGACGCCCTGTTCGTCAATCGACGGCAACAGGCGGTTGCGCGGGCCGGGGTCGGCAGCGACATCCGTGGTGCGGCTGACAACGGCGTTGAAGGTCAGCTGCGCGGTGGTACCGATCAGGGCCTTCAACTCGGCCGCAGAGCCGATGCCGGGCACCTGGATCAGGATGCGGCTTTCGCCCTGACGCTGGATCGTGGGTTCACGGGTGCCAACCTCATCCACCCGGCGGCGGATGATTTCCAAGGATTGCTGCAAGGTGCGGTCATCGGTGGCCTGCTTTTCCGCCTCGGACAGCTGGACGACAATGTCATTGCCTTCGGCGGTGACGTCGATTGTGCTTTGACCAACACCGGTCAAGGTGACGACCGAACTGCCAAGGCCGCGCACAGCCTCAAGCGCTGCGGCCATGCCTGCTGGGTCAGAAAGCGTGACACGCAGCACACCATCGGGCGACGGGGCGCGGCGGACGCTGCCCACCTGGTCGCGAAGGTCGCGCAGCGCGTCGCGCACTTCGGGCCACATCGCATCAATCCGGGTCTTGTAGACGTCTTCGACCGTGACTTCGGCCAGAAGATGCGCACCGCCGCGCAGATCAAGGCCAAGGTTGACCAGCGACGAGGGCAGGAACCCCGGCCATTCGGCCAGCGCGGCGGTCTGTTCTGGCGTTGCGGTGCCCCCTGCGGCCTCAATCGCGGCGGCGGCGTCGTTGTGCCGTTCGACCGGACCGTAAAACAGGTTCGGAGCGGCGCCGATCAATCCCCAGGTGCAAACGAGCAGGATCAGGACGCGCTTCCACAGCGCCAGCGGTTTCATGTGATGACCCTTAGCCTGCGGCCGGTTCGGTCTTGTTCAGGACCTGGCCGATCGTGTGCTTGATCACCTTGACCTTGACGCCATCGGCAATCTCGACCTCGACCTTGCCATCGTCCAGAACCTTGGAGACCTTGCCGACAATCCCGCCCGAGGTGACGACCTCATCGCCACGGCGCAGGGCTTCGACCATGGCGCGGTGTTCCTTCATCTTCTTTTGCTGCGGACGGATCAGCAGGAAGTAGAAGATCACGAAGATCAGGATGATCGGCAGAAACTGCGCGAAGGCTGCCCCGGCCGAGGGGGAACCGGCGGCTTGGGCGAAGGCGGGTGTCACGAACATGGGCATCCTTTCCGGCGGGGCCAGCCTGTGGCCAACGAAGCGAGGTCATTCGCCGGGCACGTCTTGCGACCAACCCTGCGATTGCCGGGTGATGTAAGGCCTTTCGCGGCGCTTTGCCAGAGGCTGAACGACTTATCCCGCCCACCGACACCTTTCCCCCTGCCCCGATATCGGGCATATGACGCTTGCAGTTGCAGAACACGAGGCAAGGCCATGCACGACATCCGTTTCATCCGCGAAAATCCTGCCGCTTTCGATGCGGCACTGTCGCGTCGCGGGTTGGCGCCGATGTCGGCTGAACTGCTGGCGATTGACGAGGCGCGGCGGGCGAAAATCCTTGCCGCCGAAACGGCAGCGGCGGCGCAGAATGCGGCCTCGAAGGACGTGGGCGCGGCCAAGGCGCGCGGCGATGACTCCGAGTTTGAACGCCTGCGGGCGTTGGTGGCCGAGAAGAAAGCCGAAGGCGCAAGGCTGACCGAAGAAGCCGGGGCCGAGGATGCCCGGCTGCGCAACGCGCTGGCAACCATTCCCAACTTGCCCCTCGCCGAAATTCCCGACGGTCCGGACGAAACCGCGAACGTGGAAATCCGCCGCTGGGGCACGCCTCGGGCGCTGGATTTCAAGCCCTTGGAACATTTCGACATTCCCGCTGCCAAGGGCGGGCTTGATTTCCCCACGGCGGCCAAGCTGTCGGGCAGCCGCTTTGTCGTGCTGCGCGGCGCTGTTGCGCGGGTTCACCGGGGGCTGGCGCAGTTCATGCTGGACATGCACACCACCGAACACGGGTTGGCCGAAACCTGGACCCCGGTTCTGGTGAAGGAAGACGCGATGTTCGGCACCAACCAATTGCCGAAATTCGCCGAGGACAGCTATCAGACCACCAACGGCTGGTGGCTGATCCCCACGTCGGAGGTGACGCTGACCAACTCGGTTGCGGGCGACATTCTGGACGAAGCCGCGCTGCCGATCCGGCTGACCGCGCATACCCATTGCTTCCGGTCCGAAGCCGGGTCTGCGGGCAAGGACACCACCGGGATGCTGCGCCAACACCAGTTCGAGAAGGTGGAGATGGTGACGATCTGCACCCCCGAAACCGCGCTGGCCGAACACGACCGCATGACGAAATGCGCCGAAGCGGTGCTGGAGCGGCTGGGCCTGCCTTACCGCACCATCGTCCTGTGCACCGGCGACATGGGATTCGGCGCGCAAAAGACGCATGACCTTGAGGTATGGCTGCCCGGGCAGAACACCTACCGCGAGATTTCCTCGGTCTCGACCTGTGGCCAGTTTCAAGCCCGGCGGATGAATGCGCGGTATCGCCCCTCGGGCGGCAAGCCGGAATTTGTCGCCACATTGAATGGATCCGGCCTTGCGGTTGGGCGTTGTCTGATTGCCGTTCTGGAAAACGGCCAGCAGGCGGATGGGTCGGTGACCTTGCCCGAGGCCCTGGTGCCTTATCTGGGCGGCAAGTCAAGGATCACAGCCGAAGGGCAACTGGTCTGATCAGGCGAAAGGCGCGTATAACCAGCATGATGAAAACAAAAGCCCTGATCCTGCTGATCGCCACCATAGCCTTTGGCATCGCCCCGTTCATAACTCCGCCGTTCACCGGCTATGACCCCGGCCTGTTCCCCGTACCGATCGAGCGGCCCTCAATCCAGCCCGCGGGCTATGCCTTTTCGATCTGGAGCGTGATCTACCTTTGGCTGATCGCCCATGCGGTCTATGGCCTGTGGAAGCGCGCCGAAAACCCGGCTTGGGACGCCGTGCGCCTGCCCCTGACGGTGGCGGTGGGCGTGGGCGCGGTCTGGCTGTGGATTGCCGGGGTCAGCGCGATCTGGGGCACGGTCACGATCTGGATCATGGCGGTGGGGGCCATCCTTGCCTTCTTGCGCGCTGATCCGGGGGTTGACCGCTGGATGCTGTCCGGCCCGACGGCAATCTTTGCGGGCTGGCTTTCGGCAGCCTCGGCCGTTTCGACCGGTGTGCTTGTCGCCGGCTATGGCTGGCTGAGCGATACGGGATCGGCCGCCGCGATGCTGGCCGTGGTTCTGGGGATCGCGGTGACGGTGCAGATGCGCCGACCGCAGATGCCGGTCTATGGGCTGACGGTGATCTGGGCGCTGGTCGGCGTGATCGTGGCCAATGCATCGGCCAACCTGACGGTTGCGGTGCTGGCAGCCTCGGGCATCGCGGTGATGGCCATCACGCTTTGGCAAGCGCCTCGGGCGGCTCGTCGATGACTTCGTCGCTCCTCGCGGGCGGTTGGCGAAGAGAAGACGAAGTCGAACGATGAGCGTCCGGGGGGACGTGATCAACGTTTCGGGCTGATGCCCGCCTTGCCGTCCATGTGCTTGCGCAGGCGGGAGGGCGTGTGGAACTTCTGGTCCTTGAACGGATTTTTCGTTGACTGGCTGCGGAAGAACAGCCGGATCGGCGTGCCGGGCATGTCAAAATGTTCCCGCAAGCCGTTGACCAGATAGCGCTTGTAGCTGTCCGCCAGTTCATCCGGGCGTGAGCACATGATGACAAAGCCGGGCGGGCGGGTCTTGGCCTGCGTCATGTAGCGCAGCTTGATCCGGTGGCCGCCGGGGGCCGGTGGCGGGTGCGCCTCGGTCATGGCACCCAGCCAGGTGTTCAGGCGCGCAGTCGGGATACGGCGGTTCCAGACGTCGTGCGCCTTACGGATGGCGTCGTGCAGGCGGTCAAGGCCCCTGCCCGTCTTGGCCGACACGGTGACCAGGGGCGCGCCGCGGAGTTGCGGCAGCAGGCGATCGAACATTTCCTTCAGCTCGGCCAGTTTGCCCTGTTTTTCGTCCTCAAGATCCCACTTGTTCACCGCCACCACGACCGCCCGGCCTTCGGTTTCCGCGAAGTCGGCAATGCGCAGATCCTGGACCTCGAACGGGATTTCGACGTCGAGAAGCACCACCACCACCTCGGCAAAGCGCACGGCGCGGATGCCGTCGGAAACGGACAGCTTTTCCAGCTTTTCGGTGATCCGCGCCTTTTTCCGCATGCCAGCGGTATCGAAAATGCGGATCGGCGTGCCCTGCCAATCCGCACGGACCGAGATGGCGTCGCGGGTGATCCCGGCCTCTGGCCCGGTCAGCAGACGGTCATAGCCAAGGATCTTGTTGATAAGGGTGGATTTTCCGGCGTTGGGCCGCCCGATGACCGCAATTTGCAGCGGCTTCTTGGCAGTCGGGTAATGCGCGGTCGCATCGGCATCAAGCTCGGCCTCTTCCTCGGACAGGTCGATGTCGACGTCGGGGGCATTCTCGGCCTCACGCTCGGCAAACTCACCCTCCAAGGGTTTCAACTCGCGATAAAGGTCATCCATCCCTTCACCATGTTCGGCGGAGATGCGGATCGGTTCGCCAAGGCCGAGGGAGTAGGCCTCCAACGCGCCGGAATCGCCAGCCTTGCCCTCGGCCTTGTTGACCGCAAGGAACACGCGGGCGTTCTTCTTGCGCAGGATGTCGGCGAAAACCTCATCCGTCGGGGTCACGCCGACCCGCCCGTCGATCACGAACAGGCAGGCATCCGCCATTTCCACCGCGCGTTCGGTCAGGCGGCGCATCCGGCCTTGCAGGCTGTCATCGGTGACTTCCTCAAGCCCCGCCGTGTCGATGACGGTGAAGCGCATGTCGAATAGCTTGGCGTCGCCTTCGCGCAGGTCGCGCGTCACGCCGGGCTGGTCATCGACCAACGCGAGCTTGCGCCCGACAAGGCGGTTAAAGAGGGTCGACTTGCCCACATTGGGGCGGCCCACGATGGCGAGGGTAAAGGTCATGGTTCAGGTCCGGCAATGACGGAAGGCGCTTGGGCGAAGGGCCTGCCATACACGGGTTACACCCTAGCGGAAAGCGTGAAGTTGCCCGTTGCCGCCCACCACATACAGAACCCCGCCCGCCACGGCAGGCTGGGCTGCCGCGCCATCGGGGATTTCCGCGGTGTGGGTCAGGCTGCCATCGGTCGGATCAAAGGCGCGCAGCAGCCCGTCCGAAGACACGACCATGATCCGCCCGCCGGCAATGACCGGGCCGTAATGGGCGTAAATCGCCTTGCGACGCTTGACCTTGTCCTTGGTGTAATAGGGCATGTCGACCGCCCAGATCACCGCACCCGTGGCCGTATCAAGCCGGACGAGTTCGGCTTGATCATTCACCAGAAACAGCGATCCGCCGCCAACAGCCACAGGCCCAAGCGCGCCTTCGCCCGCTGACCAGATCCTATCGCCCGAGGACGCCGACATCGCGACAGTCCGGCCCGCGGCAGAGCCTGCGTAAAGCACCTTGCCGTCGATCACGGCATCGCCCGTCACGTCTGAGGTGAAGGCATAGGCGCGGCCCAACCGCTTGCCCGCCAGCGAGGCTTGCCAGATCTTGGTGCCGCCACCAATTTTGAGAACCGCCATCAGATCGCCCGCGCTGGTCGGGAAGATCACCGCGCGGTCGCCAACAGTGGGGGCGGCGGTGCCAACATAACCCGCAGTGCCCGGAGTGCCGACCACGCGCCAGATCACCTTGCCGTTCGCCGCCGAAATCGCCCAGGCCGACCCGTCACGACCGCTGACATAGACAGCCTCGCCATCGGTTGCGGGGGCGCCAGACACCGGTGCATCCACACGCTGCCGCCACAGAACCCGGCCAGAGGCCGCATCCAGCGCCACAACCTCGCCAAACCCGGTGGTGGCGAACAGCCGGTCACCGGCCACAGCAAGCCCGCCACCGGATACGCCACCGCCCGCGTCAAAATCAGCCGTCAGATCAGCCGTCCACAGGACTTGCCCCCCCGTCGACGTAGCCGCGACCATCGCACCGGCGTCCATCGTGAAGATCCGGCCGCCCGACACCACAGGTGCTGCGGCGATGCGGTTCTTGCGGCTGCTGCCCGAGCCGATGTTCGCAGTCCAGACCCGCGTCGGTGCGGGGCTCAGGGCGGCATGGGGCATCAGGTGCCGGGAATTGCCGGCACGGTGCGTCCAGTCGGCGGCATTGGTCTGGGCGGGAAGGGAAATCGCTTGGCTTTGGTTTGCCGCTTCGGGCGAGGCGGTCGGGGCGGGCTGACCCTCAACCGGGATGCTTGCGTCCAGATCGGCGCGGATCGGGAAGCGTTCCCCTTGCAAGATCACCTCGCGTTCGCCGCAGGCCGCCAGAAGCGCCAGAAGCCCCACGCCTGCAATCACCCTGCCTGCTGTTTGCCGGATCGTCATGCCTGCCACCTGAAGCCCTTCCGTTGCACCATCATCGCACGCCGCTTAGCCCGAGGTGCTTTGCGGCACTGTGCCACCAAGCGCCACTACCATCTGCCCCAGCCGCGCCCGCAGCGCGCCCGACGCTTCCTGGTCTTGCATCAAAGTGGTCATCGCAGCGATGGCCTCGTCCGTCTTGCCCTCTTCGATGAGAAGATAGGCCAGCAGTTCCTCGGCCAAGGCGCGGTAGGGCCGGCCCGGAACAGCGATGGACTGAAGCGCCGTGCGGCGGTCTGCCAGCGGGGTCTCGGCCCCGGCGACCAGCACCCGGCGCAGAACGGCAAGGTCGCGGTAGCCCGGCGACAGCGTGGTGTCGGCCACCACCACATCAAGGGCCGCAAGCGTTGCAGCACGATCTTCGTCGGGGTCCGAGGCAAGGATCAGCTGCAGCAGGGCTGCTTGTTCCCCATCGGTCGGGATGGCGGACAAGGCGGCGCGGCGTTCTTCCGGGGTGCCCTGGTCAAGTGCGTCGATGATCGCATCGCCAAACGCCTCGGCCCGCGCTTCGGCGCGGGATTTCGACCATTCGGTCCATGCCGCGCCACCGACCACGGCCACGACCAAAGCGCCACCGATCCAGCCATATTTGCGAAACAGCCCGAACAGCCGATCGCGCCGCACCTCTTCGGTGACTTCCTCGATGAAACTGTCGGGATTGCTCAACGACGTGGTTCCTGTGCTTTGGCCGCGGTGCCGAGGCCCTGACCTTTGTCTTCTGTTGCCCCCGTCTTACAGGCAAAGCCGTCGGGTTGCCAAGCCCTGCCCTACCCGACAGCGGCTTGCCTCCGGTCAGAATTCCGTGGGCATCCCCAAAGCACGACGGAACGCCGGGATCCATTCCACATAGTCCTGCGGCAAGGTGCCCATGGCATACATCTCTTCCAGGATGGCCAGAGCTTCCCGGTTCACCTCTGTCGGGTCCTGCAGAAGGACCGCCTTCAGATCAAGCGCGCGCACAAGGTCAAGGCGGAACCACACGTCATCAGGATAGGCCGCCGACAGATCACGCATGATTGTGAGGCTCATTTCCTGATGATCCAGAGCCGTTTGCATGTCGCCAATCTCGGCCAGCATCAGGGAAACCCGTTCATAGCTGGTGGCAAGGCTGCGGTACCAGCCGACATTGCCGGGGTCCTGCTGGACCAGCCAATCCCGCAGGGCAAGGCAATCCTGCTGGCTTTTGAGCGCGGCCCTTGTGTCGCCGATGGCCGCCTGCGCATCGCCCAGCCGACCCAGTGCCACAGCAAGGTCAGAGGCCCAAGTGGTCGAGAAGGAATCGATGTCCAGAAGCCGGCTGCCGACCGCCACCATGGTGCCGAACGTTCCGACCGCAGCGGCGTTGTCGCCAAGGGCGACCTGCGCGTCGCCCAGTCGGTTCAGCGTGACAAGGTGATCGTGAATATGGTCAGGCACATCGGGCGCAAGTTGCAGCAAGCGGTCTACGGTCTGCAGGGACTGCTGGCCGACGATCAGCGCTTCGTCAAAGCGGCCAAGATCCATCAGGCTGGCCGCGTGTTCATTCTGGGCGATGGACAGGTCGCGGAGCGCGAAAACCTCGTCCGGGGTGGCCCCCACCATCTGGAACCGCAGCGTGACGGATTCGGCGATCAGGGGTTCAGCCTCGGCAGGGTTGCCGTCGCCGGTGTAAAGTTCGGCCAGTTTGGTCAGCGAAAGGGTTACGTCGCGCTTGTATTGCAGGACAGTCGGGTCTGCCGCAGCCAAGGACCGGCGCAGCATCAGCGCCTCGCTGTGCATCTGCATCGCGCCGGCACGGTCCCCCATGGCGGCGCGGACATCCCCGATCTTTTCCAGCGCCACGCCAAGATCGCGCTGGCGCGGCAGGTTCTGCGGATCAAGTGCGACAATCCCATCGCGCAGGGTGCGCGCGCGTTCGTGCGACGCAAGCGCCGAGGCAAAGTCATTCTGGGTGAAATAGGTGTCGCCAAGCCGTTCATGGCTGACCGATAGATCGCGCTGCCACAGCATGTTCGTGGGATCAAGTGCAGCAAGATTTTCCCGGATCGCCACAGCGGCCTGATGCGCCAGCAGGGCCGAGTCGATGTCGCCGCGCAGCGCGTTGATGTCGCCGATCCGTTCAAAGGTCACCGAAAGATCGCGCTGGCGCAGCTTGTTGTCGGGGTCAAGCGCGGCCAGTTCCTCACGGATCGCAAGTGCCAGCCCGTACGACTCCAGCCCTGCGTCATTGTCGCCGTTCGCGACCAGCATGTCCCCGATCCGTTCATAGCTGACCGACAGGTCACGGCGGATCGTTTCGTCGCGGGGGTATTCGGCGACCAGTGCTTCGGTGATTTCCAGTGATATGGCGAAGGCGGCGCTGGCACCGGCCTTGTCGCCCATCGCCACCAGCACATCGCCCAGCCGTTCCTGCGTGAAGGCAACGTCGCGCCGGTAGGTGATGCTTGCCGGGTCCGAGGCCAACAGCGCCTCGGCCATGGCGAGCGCATCCTTGTGGGCCTGAAGGGCGCCGGTGAAGTCGTTGTTGGCAAAGCGAATCTCGCCCACCTTATTGCGGGCGACCTGACCGTCGCGCATCAGGTCGGGATCGTCGGGCATCTGGTCGGCCTGCCAATCGGAAAACTCCAGCGCGCTGGAATAGGCGGCTTCGGCTTCCTTGAGGAACCCCTGCTGCTGCAGCACATTGCCGACGCTGTTCAGCGACCACACCAGTTCACGCACCCAACCCACATCGGTCGGGTCCGCCTCAACCCGCGCTTGGGCGAACTGGCTGCGGCGGGTAAAGGCGTCAAGGGCTGCCCGGGTGTTCCCGGCCACAAGCTGCAATTCTCCAAGGTCGGTCAGCGCCATCATGTAGTTGAACTGGGTGTCGCGATCGATGTCTTCGCCTTCGATCTCGCCATACAGAGTGACAGCCTTGCCAAGGTCGGCAATCGCCAGATCATAGCGCAGGTCGGTTCGGGCCGCGTTGGCGTTCAGCATGTGGGTCGCGGCTTCAGACAGGGTGCGCGAGACATAGGTTTCGCGAATCGAGGTGCGGGCCGTTGCGTCAATCTCGGCCGCTTCGGTCAGCAGCGACCGGGCAGCGTCAAAGGCGCCAAGCGTCAGTTGTTCTTCGGCCCTGACGCGCAAGTCGGCCACGCGGGGATCATCGGACTGAAAGCGCTGCAGCTCGGCCTGGAACTGTTCGTAGCCCACCGCTGCTTCCAGCAGAAGGCGCGCGCGGTCTTCGGGGGTCTGGTCGCCCAGATCCGCAGACAAAAGGGCCGCGTAGAGTGGGGCCAGCGGCAAGCCACGATCCGCCGCCAGCGTCTCAACCTCGGCGCGCAGGTCCGGGGTCAGGTCGGCCATCGCGATCAGCAGTTGGTCGCGTTCGGGCAAGACGCCCTCGCCGGTGATGAAGACCAGTTCCGGCAGCCCGCTTTCGATATAGGGCAGTTGCTTGCCCCGACTGCGGTCATAGACATCCTGCTGCACCAATGTCAGCGCGGTGCGCAGTTCGACCCCGGCCGTGCCGAAATGACGGATCAGCGCCGCGGTGAAGGGGGAATTGCTTTCATCGCCATCCGAGGCGGTTTCATTCGGCGCGGCGGCAAAGGCAAACAGTATCCCGTCCGCCCGCCCGACGCGGCCAAGCCCCGGAGTGGCGGCGGCGGGCAAGGCGGGCGTGTCACCGTCAAGCGCGCCGGCACCCCGGCCTTCGACTCCACCCCCGGCGAAGGGGTCATCGCGGCAGGCGTCCAGCAGCACGATGGCAACCGGAGCGACGGCGCGCAACGCGTCCTGCGCTTCGGACAGGGGCAGCGCGGTGGCGGCAAGTTTCTCAACGGTCGAGGCATCGGCATCCGTGGGCAGAAGATAGTTCACCCCGTTCAGTGCCACGCCATGGCCGGCAAAGAACAACAGCGCCACATCCGCACCGGCGGCATCTTCCTTGAAATCCTCAAGCGCGCGGCGCATCCGGCGCAGGTCGCGGTCGGTTTCGACGAAGACCTCGAAATCGAGGTTTTCCAGCAAGGTTTCCATGGCCCGCGCGTCATTGGCGGGGTTCGAAAGCGGGCGGATCAGGTCATATTCTTCGGCGGCAAGGACCAGCGCCACGCGCCGTTCGGCCAGCGCGGCGGAGACCATCCCCAGCCAGATCAGCAGTCCCAGAACCGCGAGCCGCACCATCGCCCAACCTCTTCAGCGTTGCCGCAGTCTGGCCAAGCCTGACCGGGTGGTCAAAGGAAAAAGCCTGTCATCTGCGCGACTTCACGGTGGTGTGGGGTCAGGCGGCGGCTTCGGTCTCTTCCTCGGCCGACTGGCGTTCCCACATTGCGGCATAGCGGCCATTGCGGGCGAGCAGTTCTTCGTGGCGGCCCTGTTCGACGATCCGACCCGCTTCCAGCACGATGATCTGGTCGGCATCGGCAATGGTGGAAAGCCGGTGGGCAATCGTGATGACGCTACGCCCCTGCCCCATGTCGCGCAGGGAATCCTGGATGGACCGTTCGGTCTGGGTGTCGAGCGCGCTTGTCGCCTCGTCCAGAATCAGCAGCGGCGGGTTCTTCAACAGGGTTCGCGCAATGCCCACCCGCTGCTTTTCGCCGCCCGAAAGTTTCAGCCCGCGTTCGCCGACGGTGGTGTCATAGCCCTGCGGCAAGCCCAGCACGAAATCATGGATCTTGGCAGCCTTCGCGGCGGCCTCGATTTCGGCCCGGGTGGCGTCGGCCCGGCCATAGGCGATGTTGTAAAGGATCGTGTCGTTGAACAGGACCGTGTCCTGCGGCACCACGCCAATCGCCTGATGGAGCGAGCTTTGCGTGACCTGCCGGATGTCCTGCCCGTCAACGAGGATCGCCCCGCTCTGGATGTCGTAGAACCGGAACAAGAGCCGCCCGATGGTGGATTTGCCCGACCCCGAGGTGCCGACAAGCGCCACCCTTTGCCCTGGGCCCACCCGGAAGCTGATGCCCTTCAGGATCTCCCGCTCGGGTTCATAGCTGAAGTGGACGTTGTCAAAGACGATCTCGCCGCCCGTCACCCGCAGATCAGGGGCGCCGGGGGCATCGGTCACCTCGGCGGGCTGGCCCAGAAGGCCGAACATTTCGCCCATGTCGACCAGCGCCTGCCGGATTTCGCGGTAGACCGTGCCAAGGAAGTTCAGCGGCATGGTGATCTGGATCATGTAGGCATTGACCATGACGAAATCGCCCACGGTCAGGGTGCCGGCCTGCACGCCAAGCGCGCTCATCACCATGACGATCACAAGGCCCGACGTGATCAGGAACGCCTGACCTACGTTCAGGAACGACAGCGACAGGCCGGTCTTGACCGCAGCGGTTTCGTACTGCCGCATGGCGCCGTCATAGCGGTCTGCCTCACGCGTCTCGGCGTTGAAATACTTGACGGTTTCGAAGTTCAAGAGGCTGTCGATGGCCTTCTGGTTGGCGTCGGTGTCCTGATCGTTCATCTCACGCCGCAGCTTCACCCGCCACTCGGTGACCTTGAAGGTGAAGGCCACATAAAGCGTGATGGTGACGATGACGACGGCGGCATATTCCCAGCCGAAGACCACGGCGAAGATCACTGACACCATGGTCAGTTCAAGGATCAGCGGCCCGATGGAAAAGAGCAGGAAGCGCAGCAGGAAGTCGACACCCTTGACCCCGCGCTCGATGATCCGGCTCAGGCCGCCGGTCTTGCGGGTGATGTGATAGCGCAGGGACAGGCGGTGGATATGGGCGAAGGTCTCGATCGCAAGGCGGCGGATGGCGCGCTGGCCGACACGGACAAAGACCGCATCGCGCAATTCGCCAAAGACCACCGCGCCCAGCCGCGCCAGCCCGTAGGCGACCACAAGGCCCGCAGCGCCAAGGCCAATCATCATGCCGGTGTCAGGGGCAACCCCGGATAGATGATCCACCGCCAGCTTGTATATCCACGGGGTGGTGACCGACACCAGCTTGGCCGCCAGCAGGAACACCAGCGCCAGCACAACGCGCCGCTTCACCCAAGGTTGGCCTTCCGGCCAAAGATAAGGTGCCACACGGCGCAGGGTGGACATTCCTGACGCAGGATTGGCGGGCACATCGGCAGAGGTGGCAGTGGATCGGCGCATTGTGTTTTCCTGGAGAAGCCCCCAGCAGGACGGGCGTTGCGAAAAGGCTTGGGTTCGGTTAGCTTGCTTCAACAGTTCTTGAATAGTTGAAGGATGGAGCGAAGTAAAGTGGACCGCACGCAAGCGCTTTCGGCCCTTTCAGCCCTGGCAAACGAAACCCGGCTTGACCTGATCCGCATGCTGATGCCTGCGGGGGATGCTGGTATGCCTGCCGGGCAGATTGCGCAAGCCCTTGGCCTTACCGCGCCGCGCCTGTCGTTCCACCTTGCCGCGATGGAACAAGCCGGCCTGTTGCGGTCCCGCAAGCTGGCGCGAAACGTGATCTATTCGGTCGATGCGACCGGGATCGGGCGGACGATTTCCTATCTGTTGAACGACTGCTGCCACGACCACCCCGAGGTGCATGCCGCCTGCGCCCATGGCAGTGCAACGCGGGGGTGCCATCACGGCGCGGTAGATGTTCCGGCGTCGGGCACGGAAAACACCTGACCGGGGTAGATCAGGTTCGGGTCCTTGATCTTGTCGCGGTTCGCCTCGAACACCTGCACATAAAGCACGCCATCGCCGTAGCGTTCCTGGGCGATCCCCCACAGGGTGAACCCGGGCTGTACCGTCACGGTGACGGGCGCGGTCGCGGGAACGGCCTCAGCCGCCGGATCGGGCGCGGGTTCGGCCTCGGGGGGTTGCGGGTCTGCGGCACCCTCGGCGACAGGCGTGGCATCGGCCATTTCGACGGCAGGCTCTGCCAGGCTTTCCGTCGAGGTGGCATCAGCGACCGTTGCGGGCGCTGATGCCGCTTCCGGGGCGGAGGCCGCTGTGGCATCTGGCGCAGCCTCTGCGATGGGCGGAACGCCGGTCTCCGGCGCGGCCGCAGCCCCGGCCACCGCTGCCAGCGCCTCCAGCGTTTCGCGCTTGAACGGTGTCTCGAACCGCGAGACGACCTTGCCGTCCGCATCCAGCTGATCCGCCCGCAAGGTGTAGATCCCCGGCAGCGTATCGCCCAGTTCCACCAGCCAGCGACCTTCTTCGGGCACCGTCACTGTCGCCTTTTCGGCATTGTCGACATAGAGGCGCAAGGTCGTCCCCGCCCCAGCGCGGCCGCCGACCTGAACAGCCCCCTCGGGCGAATAGGCAATCGTGTCGATCATCACGTTCGACATCACCACAGGGTCTGTGGCCACCGGGTCCTGCAGCACAACCACCCCTTCCTCGGTCAGAAGCAACGCTGCGGGGGCTTCGGGTGGAACATCGGGGGTGACTGTCCCTTGCGGCGCTGTGGCGTCTGCGGTGGCGGTTTCGGTATCTGGCTCTGCCGCAGCGACCACCGGGCCAGCGATTGGCCCAAGCGCAACCGTGTCAGCGGCAACCAGCGTTTCCCCGGCGGCGGAGGTCATCGCAAGCTCCATCAGGCTTGGGGCGGCGTTCGGGGCCAGCGTGAACAGCAGCACAAATTCCCCCGAGGCGTCGGCGTCCCCACTGGCGACGACGGCACCATCGATCAGGATGTCGACCTGCGCGCCGGGCTGGGCAAGCCCGGCCACCAGCGCCTCACCATCAGAACCCACCCGCCAGGTATCAATCTTTGGCAGGTCGGATGGGGCTTCGGCGGTCTCCGGACCCGTTTCCTCGGCCATGTCGGCGGCGGTGTCCTCGGGCGTAGATTCGGGTTCGCTTTCGGGGGAAAGGTCCGCTGCAGGCTCGGGTGCAGTTTCAGGTGCAGTTTCAGGCTGCGCCGCAGGCGTTTCCGGGGTGGAGGCGACTGCGGACGGTTCCGAAACCACGGCATCGGCGGCGTCAGTTGCCACCATCGGGGCTTCGGCCGGCTGTGAGGACTGCCAGATCAGATACCCGGCCCCAACGGCAAGCGCCCCGCCGACCCCAAGGATCGCAGCCTTCGTTCCAGTGCCCAAGGCGCTCCATGCCGACATTCGTGTCTTCCCCCTTGGTCGCGCCACTTTATCCCGCGCGACTTTCCTTGTTGTCAGGAATCTTTATATCTGGGCCTAAAGCAATCGTTTTCGGGATCCCTTCATGACCAATGCCTCCGTCTGCGTCTTCTGCGGCTCGCGATCGGGCCTGCGCCCGGCCTATGTGGCAGCCGCGCAGGCGCTGGGGGCGGCGATGGCCCGCAACGGCTGGCGATTGGTCTATGGCGCAGGCGACGTGGGCCTGATGGGCGAAGTGGCGCGCGCCGCCATTGCCGCGGGGGCCCCAAGCCTTGGCGTGATCCCCACGCATCTTCTGGCCCGCGAGAAGGGTAAGCGCGACCTGTCCACCCTGATCATCACCGAGGATATGCACGAGCGAAAGAAGGTCATGTTCATGAACTCGGACGCCGTTGTCGTACTGCCGGGGGGCGCGGGGTCGTTGGATGAGTTCTTCGAGGTGCTGACCTGGGCGCAGATCGGGCTCCATGGCAAGCCGATCTTCCTGCTGGACGTGGACGGCTACTGGCAGCCGCTGGTGTCGCTCATCAACCACATCATCGCCGAGGGCTTCGCGGCGCCTTCGCTGCTGAGCCTGTTTGCAACCGTTCCCGACGTGCCCGCGCTGGAAGAAGCCCTGCTTGCGGTGGAAGGCTGGCAAGCGGCCAGATCCGCCACCGTTTGAAGGACCAGCGCCCGATGTCCTCCGCCTTGCCGAAAATCGCCTTCGCAACGATGGTCCGCGATGACCACGTCTTCCTGCGGCTGTGGGTGGACTATTACGCCCGCCATGTGCCGCGTCAGCACCTGTTCATCCTGCTGGACGGCTTTGACCAGACGCCCCCGGATTTCACCGCCGGCTGCCAGATCATCACCCTTCCCCGCAGCACCCCCGGCCCGGGTTGGGACATGCGGCGCTGGACGATGCTGGCCGATTTCAATGCCACGCTGCTGGGTCGGTTCGATGTGGTGGTGCTGAACGACGTGGACGAGATCATCGTGCCCGACCCGGCCAGCGGAGTAAGCCTGCTGGACGCGCTGGCGCGGGCGCGAGAGGTGGGGGTGGTCACGCCCTTCGGGGTTGAGGTGGTGCACCGCTTTGACATCTGCCCCCAGCCGATTGACACCACGCGACCTATCCTGCGGCAGCGCCCGCATGTCAGGCTAAACGCCCACTATTCAAAGCCCTGCATCAACGCGGTCCCAGTCCGCTTTGATACCGGCGGCCATTACTCGGACTTTCCGACCCTGAATCTGGATACGGCGCTGTATCTTTTCCATTTGCACTTTTTCGACCGCAGCGCGTTGAAGGCCCGGCAAGCAACCCGCAATGCAATCATGCAGGCCTCCAAACCCGATCAGCCAACGGTCGCAGGTTCAACCTGGGCGATTTCGCCTGACGCGGTCGACGACTACCTGATTTCCTTCCAGGCCAAGGGTGCACCCGTCGAGACAGACTTTCAGTTCGAACAGAAGCGTCGTCGGATAACCTCGGGATGGCACTATCACGAGCCCTCGGGCTTTTGGTGGCGGGGCAAGATCCACGACCGAAGCCAGACCTACGTCGTTCCCGAACGGTTCCGTGATCTGCTTTGAGTTATGTCGACAGTTTGGCCAAACTGGCTCCCCGGCCTTGCGCAGCGTAGTGAAATCGAAAACGCTGATGATCACCGCCTGACCGCGGGCCAGTCGCGGCCCACCGAGATTGACTTAGCTGCCCTGCAGACCGGAAAGCCGATGACCGATGCCTGACGCCCCCACCATCGCCTTCGTCACAATGGTCCGCGATGACCATGTCTTCCTGCGGCTGTGGGTGGACTATTACGCCCGCCATGTGCCGCGTCAGCACCTCTTCATCCTGCTGGACGGCTTTGACCAGACGCCCCCCGATTTCACCGCCGGATGCCAGATCATCACCCTGCCCCGCTGCACCCCCGGCCCCGGCTGGGACATGCGGCGCTGGGTCATGCTGGCCGATTTCAACGCCACCCTGCTGGGCCGGTTTGATGTGGTCGTTCTGAACGATGTGGACGAGATCATCGTGCCCGACCCGGCCAGCGGCGTCAGCCTGCTGGACGCCTTGGCCCGCGCGCGGGAGGTGGGGGTGATCTCGCCTTTTGCCGTCGAGGTGGTGCACCGCTACGACATCTGCCCCGCCCCGCTTGATCCCGCCCAACCGATCTTGCGACAGCGCCCGCATGTGCGGATACATTCATCCTACTCCAAGCCATGCATCACTTCAGTCCCGGTGCGCTGGTCCCTTGGCGGCCATCAGTCGGATTTCTCCAACCTTCACCTCGATCCGGCGCTGTTCCTTTTTCACCTGCGATTTGTTGACCGGGACATGTTGCTGGAACGGCAGGCCATGAGGCATAGCCTGATGCAGGTTCCCGCCCCCCGGGAACAGGAGATTGCCGGGAACGGGTGGGCGAAGTCTTCGGACGACATCGACGATTTTCTTCTGGCGCTTCAATCCACCGGCGCGCCTCAGGAGGTGGATTTCAAGTTCGAATGGCAACGCAAACGGATCACCAGCGATTGGCAGATGGACAGAAATTCGACGCTCTGGCGGCATGGCAAGGTCAAGAACCTTCGCATATATTGGGTCCCCGAACGGTTCCATGATCTGATTTGAACCACGAAACACTTGATCAACCGCGGAAAGGAGGCATGCTCGACATCCAGCGGCTGGCCACTTGGGAAAACTTGGTGCATGGCGGCACTGAGGAAACCCGCACTGCCCTTACCGTCTGCAGGGCCCGATGAGACAGCACATGCCCGACGCTAACCGCCCACCTCTTGATCTGCGCAGCATTCCGGCCGCCATCATCAACCTGCCGGGCCAGACCCTGCGGCGTCAGCACATGCAGGACTTGTTCGCCCGGCTTGGAATCCGTCACCAGTTCATCGACGGCGTCTCGAAACACGGCAAGAAACGCAATGTGGCCGCCGCCATGATGAAGGCCCATGACGCCTTCCCCGCAGCCCCGTTCCTTGTCTGTGAAGATGATCTGCTGCTGATGCAGCCCGATGTCATCCTGCCGCCGCCCCCTGCGGATGCCGACATCCTCTATCTGGCAAAAAGCGATCACGGCTGCCTGCCCAACCGGCCTGAGTACGCCGAGCTTTACCGGCATCATGCCTACCCGGGTTTCGCCCTGGCCGAAGCGCATGACGAAAACTATCTGCGCCTGTCATCCATGATCTCGGCCATCGCGGTTCTGGTGCTGACCGAGAATGGCCGCCAACGCTATCGGCAAGAGCTGCGCAAGGCCTTCAACCGCGACATGCACATTGATGTCCGCTACGCATTGACGATGCCTGACCTGCGCGTCTACGCCCCGCGATTGCCGCTTTTTGCCGAGGACATGGCCCTGCAGCCCGGCCCAAAGCGCAATGAGGAGCGGCGGTTGATAACCCACAGCCCCTTGCCCGTGGCCTCTGAAGGCGAACGGCGAACCGGGGAAAGCAAGCTGTTCAGGATCGAGGTCGCTGCCCGCCGCAACGCCGCCACCGCCGCGCTGGAGTGGGAGGTTGTCAACGCCTGGCCCAAGCAGCCTGCCGAGACCGTGGCCACCCCCGAAGGTGAAGACGCGGACTGATCCCCGGGGCAGTTGCAGCGGCGGTCGAAATGAAAAGGGGCCCGCCAGCACAGCTGCCGACGGGCCCCTTTTCTTGGGTCCATGGGGCCGAAATTACATCCGCGCTGCCACAGCTTCCCAGTTCACCAGCTTTTCAAGGAAGTTGGTCAGATAGGCCGGGCGCTTGTTGCGGAAGTCGATGTAGTAGCTGTGCTCCCACACGTCGCAGCCCAGAAGTGCTGTCTGGCCAAAGCACAGCGGGTTCACGCCGTTTTCGGTCTTGGTGACCTTGAGGCTGCCGTCCTTGTCCTTGACCAGCCATGCCCAGCCCGAGCCGAACTGCCCAGCCCCTGCGGCGGCGAAATCGTCCTTGAACTTCTGGACCGACCCAAACGCATCAACCAGAGCCTTTTCCAGCGCGCCGGGCATCTTCTTCGCCTCACCCGGGCCCATCACTTCCCAAAACAGGTTGTGGTTCCAGTGCTGGCTGGCGTTGTTGAAGATGCCGTTCTGGGCGACGGCCCCGGCCTGATAGGTGCCGCGCACGATGTCGTCGAGCGATTTCGTTTCCCACTCGGTGCCGGCAATCAGCTTGTTCCCGTTGTCGACATAGGCCTTGTGGTGCAGGTCATGGTGATACTCCAGCGTCTCCTTCGACATGCCGAGGGAGGCCAGGGCGTCATGCGCATAAGGAAGATCGGGAAGGGTGAAGGCCATTGGCTTATCCTTTCGGGGATATTTGGGGATACACAGGAGATAGGGGTCAGGGGCGCCATGGGTCAAGGGCGGGCGCGCAAGTGTCGGCGGTAATTCACCCGGCCGACACTGTGCAGCGACCCTCACCGCTGAAGGTGTTGTCATAACCGCCCGGATGCGCGCGCAGCTTGGCGGGCTTTCCGTTCGTGAAGTAGGACAGAGTGTAAAAGAAGCGCGGTGCCTGCCCTTTGACGCGGGCGGTGATGTCCCATGAGAATGTCTTGCGCACCGGGGTTTCGCTGGTCAGTTCAGCGGCGATCGGCTTTCCGTAGAAGTGTTCGATCAGCGGATCGTAGACCAGCAATTCGCCGGTTTCCTCATTTGACACAAGGTAAAGGATCGACGGCACCCAGCCACCACCCCGGGCGCGGCTTTCTTCAAAGCGACACTCATACTGGGTTACCTTTGCCGAAACCTCGGAGACCGTGCCAAAGATCGTAAGGGCCGCAAGACCCAGTGCCGCTGCTGCAATACGCATGATTCCCTTTGTTCTTCAGAGCCATGCGCCGACCCTGACAGCACCACCGTTCGTGTCAAGGCGCGGCGTTGCCGCTTAGCGGGCGGCGTTTGCCAGCAGGTCGAAGACATACCGCGCGACGGACCTGAACGCGACAAGCGTGAACCCGGCATCGTCGCGCCAAAGGGCACAGGCCACCTGCGCCGCGCGCGACCGGCGCATCTCGCCCGCATCCAGCCGGTCAAGGTCCACCGGGACAAGTTTGCGCAGCACTTCCACGGCCTCGGGTCCTTCGATCCTGAACACCGCACGGGCGTCTGACACATCGACGCACAGATGGTGCTGGCCGGTCAGGGCCTTGCCGATATCCGCCATGGCCTTGGTGACCTTGTCGTAGGGCAGGATCAGCAGATATTCGTCCGGGCTCATCCAGGCGCAAGCGTTGGTACCGGCAACCTCGATCCGGCGCTGTGCCGGAACCTTGGTGCCAACGGCCGCTTTCACGGCTTTGTCGAGCCCCTTCAACCCCTTGCCGCGCAAGGTGATCATGCCCAGCGGGCCGATTTCGCGGACCGTCGCAGAGCCTGCATACTGCGCGCCGCCAAGTGCGGAGACCGGATCAGACATTCTGCTTTTCCCCATCCTTGTCGTAAAAGACCGTGTCGCGCACCCGCGCCTTTACGGTTCCGCCTGCGACAGTGTTGAACTCCACCACCTCACCCATACGGTCAGGGCCGTGTTTCAGAAGGCCCATCGCGATGCCGCGCTTCAAGGTGGGCGAGTGGTAGGTCGAAGTAACCCGCCCTTGGGTGTTGCGCTGGCCGTTCGCGTTCACACCGTCAGCAATGACATAGGCCCCATCGGGAATGACCGACCCGTCAAGCGTTTCGAAGCCCACAAGTTTCCAGCGGTCCGGGTTGGCAAGGAAGCTGCGCTCCTGGCCACGCTTGCCCAGAAAATCCGCCTTCTTTTTCGAGATCGCCCAGTCAAGGCCAAGGTCTTGCGGAATGACGGTGCCATCCGTTTCGTCCCCGATCATGATGAAGCCCTTTTCGGCCCGCATCACATGCAGCGCTTCGGTCCCGTAGGGCATAGCGCCAAGGGACTGTCCCGCCTCCATACAGGTGGCCCAGAAGGCCGCGCCATGGCTGGCGGGGATGGCAATCTCATAGGAAAGCTCACCCGAGAAGCTGATCCGGTAAACCCGCACCGGGAAGCCGCCCAAAGTGCCATCCTTCCACTGCATGAAGGGCAGCGCTTCCTTGGAAACATCCATGCCGCCAAGGACTTGCAGCAGCTTTCTGGCGTTGGGGCCGACAACGGCAACCTGGGCATATTGTTCGGTGACATTGGCGGTGTAGACCTCCCAATCCCACCATTCGCATTGCAGCCAGTCTTCCATCCACGCATGGATCCGGTCCGCGCCACCAGACGTGGTGTGGCACAGCCAGGTGTCTTCGTCGATCCTTGCGACCACGCCGTCGTCGGACAGAAAGCCCTGTTCGTTGCACATCAGGCCATAGCGACATTTGCCAACCGGCAGCGTGCTCATCACGCCGGTGTAAAGCATGTCTAGGAAGCGCCCGGCATCCGGGCCCTTGACGATGATCTTGCCAAGGGTCGAGGCGTCAAGCAGGCCAAGGTTTGACCTTGTGTTCAAAACCTCGCGGTGGACGGCCTGTTCGTGGGTTTCCCCTGCGCGGGGAAAGCAGTAGGGCCGCCGCCAAAGGCCAACGGGTTCCAAGTAGGCCCCTGAACGCTCATGTGCTTCATGCATCGGTGTCCGGCGGAGCGGCTGGAAGATGTCACCCCGCGCCTCACCCGCCAGGGTGCCGAGGGTTACTGGCGTGTAGGGCGGGCGGAAAGTGGTGGTGCCCACTTGCGGAATCTCTTGACCCAAAGCATCAGCAAGTACGGCGAGTCCGTTGATATTGCTAAGTTTACCCTGATCCGTCGCCATGCCAAGCGTGGTATAGCGCTTGGTATGTTCGACCGATTGATAGCCTTCACGCGCGGCAAGCTGCACGTCGGACACCTTGACGTCGTTCTGGTAGTCCAGCCACATCTTGGAGCGCAGGGCGATCGGTGCCCCCTGTGGCATGACCCAGACCGGGGGAATGACAACGCTGTCATCCGGACGGTCCGCAGAGGCCTTGGCCGCTTTGGTCTTGGCGTTCCCGACCGATGTGATCGACCCAAGCGCAAGGCGGCCCGCAGCAGCGCCAACGCACGAAACCATGGCGCTGCCATCGTGGTTCACCGGCGGGCGCGCAGGATCGGGGACGAAGGCCGAGATGGCGTCATCCCAAGTCAGCTTGCCGCCACAGTGGCTCCACAGATGCACGACGGGGGACCAGCCGCCGGACATGGCGACGGCCTCGCAGGGGATCGTCTCAAGCACGGCACCCTCGCCCGCCTGCGCGCAGATGGCGACGCCGGTTACCCGCTTCCCACCCTTTACCGACGCGATGGCGCGACCCGTCAGCACGCGAATGCCTGCGGCCCGGGCGGCTTCGGGCAAGGCACCGGTGGCGGTGTCGCGGGCGTCAAGGATGGCGGGAACGTCCAGCCCCGCGGCCTTGAGCGCAAGCGCGGTCAGATAGGCGCTGTCGTTGTTGGTGACCACGACGGTACGGTCACCGGGCGACACGGCGTAGTTGGTGACATAGTCGCGCACCGCCGAGGCCAGCATGACGCCCGGAACATCGTTTCCGGCAAAGGACAGCGGACGTTCGATGGCCCCGGTGGCAGCTATGATATGGCCGGCCCGGATGCGCCACAGCCGCTGACGCGGGCGGCCATCGCCGGGGGTATGGTCGGACAGGTGTTCATCGGCCAGCACATAGCCGTGGTCATAGACGCCGAAGCCACATGTGCGGGTGCGGATCGTCACATTGTCGCGGGCGCGCAGGTCAGCCTCGACCGCGTCAAGCCAGACCTGAACTGGTTTGCCCTGCACCTCACCCTCGTCAACCGGGGTGCGGCCACCCAGCGATGGGGTCTGTTCCAGAAGGATCACGCGCTGGCCCGCGTCAGCTGCGGCCCTGGCGGCCAGAAGGCCCGCCACACCGCCCCCGATGACCAGCACGTCACAGAACGCGTAGGCCTGTTCATAGCGGTCAACGTCGCTTTCCGTGGGCGCTTTGCCCAGACCGGCGGAGCGGCGGATGATCGGTTCGAAGACATGCTTCCAGAACGGGCGCGGGTGGATGAAGGTCTTGTAGTAGAACCCGGCCGGCAGGAACCGCGCGGCGTAGTTGTTCACCACGCCCACGTCGAATTCAAGCGATGGCCAGTGGTTCTGGCTTGTCGCCTCCAGCCCGTCGAAAAGTTCGGTCGTGGTGGTGCGCTGGTTCGGCTCCAGCCGGGCACCGGTGCCGAGGTTGACCAGCGCGTTCGGCTCTTCCGGGCCCGAGGCGACGATGCCACGGGGGCGGTGATACTTGAAGCTGCGCCCGACCAGCATCTGGTCATTGGCCAGAAGGGCCGCGGCAAGGGTATCGCCGTGATAGCCGCGCAGGCGCTTGCCGTTGAAGGTGAATTCGACCGGGGCATTGCGGTCGATCAGGCGGCCGCCCTTGGAAAGACGGGTGCTCATTTCATGCCCTTTCCGTCTGGCTGCCAGTCAGGACGGCGAGCCTTGATCTTGGCGATGATGTCGGGGGGCGGTTCGGACACTTGCGCCGGGTAGGTGCCGAACACTTCAAGCGTGGCGGTGCAGCGGGCGGCAAGGAACCACTTGCCGCAGCCGTAGCTGTGGCGCCAGCGCTCGAAATGCACGCCCTTGGGGTTCTTGCGGGCGAACATGTAGGCCTCGAACTCCTCGGGCGAGGCGCCGGGGCCGAAGCGTTTCAAGTGTGCCTCATAACCCGGGGAAAGCTCGGTCTCGTCGGCCATGATCCCGCAGCAGGGACATTCAAGGATCAGCATGTGCGGTCTCCGGAACAAGCGACGGCGGGCAAAACGAAGGCGGGCACCCTGAGGTGCCCGCCATAGGCAGTGTCAAAGTATTGGGTTGCCGCTGCCTTAGGGGTTGGCAGGAGCCACAGGTGCGGCATCGGGCGCAGGTGCGACCGGATCAACCGTGCCGGCATCGGGCGCAACGGCGTCAGGTGCAACGGCGTCTGGTGCGGTTGCGTCGGGAGCAGGGGCAGTGTCTGCCGGGGCTGCGACATCCGGGGCGGGCGCGGGCGCGTCTGCGGCCGGAGCGTTGTTGTTTTCAATGCTGACCTCCGGTGAGGACGCCGGGACGACGGACTCGCCATCGCGTCCTGAAAAGATCGCGTAGGCCAGAAGCGCGACAACGACGAAGACAGCGGCGACCAGAAGACCGGTGCCAAAGCCGCCGCCTGAACTGGGGCGCCGTTCGGCAGGCGCTTCGACATGAACGCTGGTGCGGGTGTATTCATCCCGCGCGGCCCCCGGCACGACGCCGGAAATGGGGGGGGCAGAACCGGGTGGGGTGTATTGATCTGACATTTGGATGTCTCCTGCAGATTAAACTCTGCAGAGGCAACGCACCCATTGGCCATCTGGTTCCCGAAGCCGCCCATCAGTGCGCTACCCCGGCGGCGACGGATTCATCGATGAACTGCCCTTCCTTGAAGCGCCACATGTTGAACGCCTCGGCCAGGGGGCCCGGTTCGCCCCTTGCCATCAGGTCAGCCATCGCCCAGCCTGAGCCGGGGATCGCCTTGAAGCCGCCCGTGCCCCAGCCGCAGTTGATGAAGCAATTGCCAAGAGGTGTCTTGGAGATCAGGGGGGAGCGGTCGCCGGTCATATCGACGATCCCGCCCCATTGGCGCAGCATCTTCAGACGCGACAGCATCGGGAAGGTTTCGACCAGCGCGCGGAGCGTCTCCTCGATATGGTGGAACGACCCGCGCTGGGTGTAGTTGTTGAAGCCATCGGTGCCGCCGCCAATCACCATCTCGCCCTTGTCGGACTGCGACATGTAGCCGTGGACGGTGTTGGCCATCACAACCACATCCATGCAGGGCTTGATCGGTTCCGACACCAGCGCCTGAAGCGCCACAGCCTCGATCGGCAGGCGGAAGCCCGCCATCTCGGCCAATTGGCCCGAGTGGCCTGCGACGACCATCCCCAGCTTCTTGCAGCCGATGAAGCCCTTGGTGGTGTCGACGCCAGTGACCTTGCCGCCCTCGGACCGCACGCCTTTGACTTCGCAGTTCTGGATGATGTGCATGCCCATGTCGCTGCAGGCGCGGGCATAGCCCCAAGCCACGGCATCGTGCCGCCCGGTGCCACCACGGGCCTGCCACAGCGCACCAAGGACGGGGTAGCGTGGGCCGTCGATGTTCAGGATCGGGCAAAGTTCCTTGACCCGGGCGGGTGAGATGAATTCGGTCGCCACCCCTTGCAGCGCGTTGGCATGCTGGGTGCGCAGGTAGCCGCGCACCTCATGGTGCGTTTGCGCCAGCATCATCACGCCCCGGGGGCTGAACATGACGTTGTAGTTCAGGTCCTGGCTCAGCGTTTCATACAGCGAGCGCGACTTTTCGTAGATCGCGGCGGAAGGGTCCTGCAGGTAGTTCGACCGGATGATCGTGGTATTGCGCCCGGTGTTGCCGCCGCCAAGCCAGCCCTTTTCGATGATCGCGACGTTGGTGATCCCGTGGTTCTTGCCAAGGTAATAGGCGGTGGCCAGACCATGCCCCCCGGCGCCGACTATGATGGCGTCATATGCCGCTTTCGGTTCGGGCGAGGCCCAGGCGCGTTCCCAGCCCATGTGGTGGCGCAGCGCCTCGCGGGCGATGGCGAAAACCGAATAACGCTTCATCGGGGCCTCATCACGGGATGAACTGTGCCGGGTCTGCCGACAGGGTGGGTGTGGAACGATTGCGGGATATAGCCGCACCCGCCAGCGGCACAATCGGGAAATTTGCGACATTTGCCAAGGTGTCGCACGGACGGGGTGTGACAGTCGGGCAGCGCCCTGCCATGCGGCCGAATGCCCCTTTCTTGGCACCGGCAGAACCACTATGTGACGGGCAGGCAAAGGGACGGGCAGGCAAAGGGACGGGATCGGGCAAGTGATGGCAAACGCGGGCTTCTGGGCACTGGCGGCGGCACTTGCGGCAGTTGTGCTGGCGATCCTTGTGCTGGCGGCACGGCGCGGCGGCGCTCACGGGCTGCGCGGTGCGGCGGACATCGTGATCTACAAGGACCAGTTGGCCGAGATTGACCGCGATCTGGCGCGCGGCACGATCACCGCAGATGAGGCGACACGGCTGCGCGGCGAAGTGGGACATCGCCTGCTGGAGGCTGATCGGGCCGACGGCGGCACCGCCATGGCGCGGCAGGACGTGGCACCGGGCGGAATGCCGTGGTTGGCCTTGGGGCTGACGGCGGTCCTTGTGCTGGCCGGGTCCGTGATTGTCTATGACCGTCTTGGCGCGCCGGGCTACCCCGACCTGCCGCTTCAGGACCGGCTGGCGGGGCTTGATGCCGCGATTGCAGCGCGACCCAGTCAGGCCGAGGGATTGGCGCGGCTTGGCGTCACGGAGGATCCGGCGCTGGAGGCGCTCCGCTCAAGTCTGGCCGGGGAAGCGGATGCCACGGCGCTCCGCGCGGCCTTCGCGGCGCGTTTCGGCGCGGGCGAGATTGCCGAGGCTGTCATCACGTCAGAGCGGTTGCTGACGGTTCTGGGGGCCGATGCAACGGCCGCTGACCATGCCAACCGGGCGCTGGCGCTGGTGGCCGAGGCGCAGGGCTATGTCTCGCCCGAGGCCGAGGCCGAATTGCGCGCAGCCCTGACGCTGGACCTGACGAACGAAGTGGCGCGCTATCTGGTGGGCGAGATGTTCCTGCAAGGTGGCCGTTTCGACCAGACCTTCCGCTTCTGGCGACCGCTGGCCGAACAAGGCGATCCGGCAGCGCCCTGGGTGGCGTCGATCCGGGAACGGATCGGGATGGTCGCTGATCTGGCGGGAATCCGCTACGAATTGCCGGGCGGCGGTGCCGGGCCTTCGGCTGGCGATATGGCAGCGGCGGCGGAGATGTCGCCGGAAGACCGGCAGGCGATGATCGAGGGCATGGTGGCGCAACTGTCGGACCGGCTGGCCAGCGAAGGCGGGTCGGTCGAGGACTGGGAGCGGTTGATCCGGTCCCTTGCGGTGCTGGAACGCTTGGACGACGCACAGCGGATCTATGACGAAGCGATGGTCCGGTTCGAGGGCCGGCCGGCGGAGCTGTCGTTCCTGCGGATGGCCGCCGTGGAAAGTGGCTTGAATCCATGATCCTGAGCGACATGGACGCCTTTCTGGCCGCCCTGCCCGCGAACCGCGCGATTGCGGGACTTGACCTTGGCGACAAGACCATCGGCGTGGCGATGTCGGACCTGCGCCGTCAGGTGGCGACCCCGATCGAGGTGATCCGGCGTGAAAAGTTCACGCTGGATGCGACCCGGCTTCTGGCCCTGCTGGAGGGGCGGGGGGCTTGTGGAATTATCCTTGGGCTGCCGTTGAACATGGATGGATCGAGCGGCCCACGGGTGCAGGCAACGCAGGCCTTTGCCCGCAATCTGGAGAAGCTGACCCCGCTGCCGATCGGGTTCTGGGACGAACGTTTGTCGACGGTTGCGGCAGAAAGGGCACTGCTGGAGGCGGATACGTCACGCAAGCGTCGGAAAGAGGTGATCGATCAGGTGGCGGCGGGCTATATCCTCCAAGGCGCGCTGGACCGGATGGCGCATATGACGCGGCAACAGGTCGAGGAGCGGGACGAGTGAAGGACGATGTCTGGAAGCGCGACGAGATCGCCTCGCCTTGCGTCAAGCTGTGCGTCGTCCACCCCGAGGCGCGGATCTGCGTCGGCTGCCTGCGCACCATCGACGAGATCAGCCAGTGGTCGCGGCTGAGCCATGAGGAACGCGCGGTCGTGATGACCGAACTGCCGACCCGGGCACCGCTTCTTGCCAAGCGGCGCGGCGGTCGCATGGCCCGGATGGCGCGCTGAAACGAGCGGTTTTCTGATGGAGCGCCTTGGCAGGCGCACGTCTTTAGGGTCGCCTGCGCGGCGGGACGCCGCTTGTCTTCGCGATGGGGGTTTCACCCCCAAACCCCCAGAGTATTTGGCAAAGAGCAACTCAGGGCGCCGTGAGCCAAGTTTCCACGTCGGGCAGAAGCGGCCGCAGATAGGCGATCATCCGGCCTTCGGGCGGGGCGGTGTCGCTGTCCTGCCACGGGGCCACGCCGTGCAGGGTCAGGCGGTGCAGGAGTGTAGCCTCGCCCGGGCGGGTGGGAAGCGTGCGACGGCGGCAGGTGGCGAAGATCTGGCGGCGGGCGGTCTGGTAGGCGCTGGTGATGTCGATGTTGCCCCAAGCCTGCGGTGGATGCGGGGCGAGGGCTGCAGTCAGGGCCGCTCGGAAGATCTCGTGGCTGCCTTCCCACACAGTCAGGGGCGCGGCGTCGGTGGTGTTCAGCGGCAGGCCGAGGATCCAGGCATGCGGTTCTTTCACCATGCGGACCCTGTCGGGGCCGATGGGCAACAGGCCATCAAGGTGGGCGGCGTCATGGTCGCGGCGGTATGCGAGGGCGGCGGAAGATTCCTCGGGCGAGGGTTGAGGGTAGCCGGGGCGGATCACCGAAAGCTGCGCCTTGTGCAGGGGTTGCGGCGGCAGGGGAACGGCGGTCCAGGGAAAGGCGGTACCGTTCAGGCTGCCGTCCTGCCCATTCGGCAGCGCATCGACGCCGACAAACCAGGTGCCGCCGCAGCGCCATGGCTCGGGGCTGGTGGCAAGCACGTCCAGCGCGGCGGTTCGGGCGACCTTGGCCCAGGCGTGGATCGCCGGATCGGGACCGATCCTTGTCCACCCGCGCTCTGAGACGGCGCTGCTTACCATCCAAGGACCTTGCGCAGCATGTTGAGCGCGACCAGCGTCAGGAAGACCGCGAAGGCCCGTTTGAGCGGCTTGGGGTTCATCGCATGCGCGAGCCGCACGCCAAGCGGTGTGGTCAGAAGCGTCGTACCGATGACGACAAGGAAGGCCGGCAGGTTGACGGCTCCCACGGTGAAGGGGAGCGCGTCGGCGATGGGCAGGAACAGGAACCCCATGACCGCAGGCACTGCGATCAACACTCCGAACCCCGATGCGGTGGCGACGGCGCGGTGGATCGGCATGCCGTAAAGCGTCATGAGCGGCACGCCAAAGGTGCCGCCGCCGATGCCCATCATGGCCGAAAAGAACCCGACCGCCCCGGCCAGAAGGCCGCGCACCGGCTGGCCGGGCATGGCGGCGCCCAGCCGCCAGCTGTCACGGCCAAGGGCCATCCACAGACCGGCAAGCCCCGCCAGCGCGCCAAAGACGGCTTGCAGCGTCACCGAAGACACCCGCGATGCGACGAAGGTTCCAATGGCCGCGGCAATCACCAGCCATGGCCCCCAGGCCTTCAGCACCGCCCAATCGACCGCGCCCTTGCGATTGTGGGCACTCACGGACCGCAGCGATGTGATGACGATGGTGGCCAGTGCCGTTGCAACGCAGATTTGCATCAGTTGCGGGCCATCATAGCCAAGGTAGGTGAAGGCGTAAAAGAACGCAGGAACCAGCACGATCCCGCCGCCGACGCCCAGAAGGCCGCCGACGACCCCTGCAAAGGCACCGATGGCCAGCAGGGCGACAAGCATCGGCAGAAGTGTTGCAAGCTCGGGCATGGCGGGCACCTTTTTTCTTGTCCGCGGCGGGCATAGCGTGGCGATCCGGCATATTCCAGAGCGTGTCCGGGCCTGCCGTCAGCGCCGTGGCGCACAGGTCAGGTGCAGGAAAGAACAGGCCGCAGCCGGAAAGGCAAGTCCAGGGGGCAGACCACCACCGTCGGACCGTCACTCGGGCCCGAGCGCGGCAACCGCCGGTCCGGGGGCTGGTCAAGCGGCCGAGGCCCCTGTATGAGCGCGGGTCCCGGATCGTTCCCGGATCCATCCTCATGTCCCGGCACCGCACTTCGTTTGCCAAAGCAGAGAGCCCCAAGATGTCAGACCCAATCCTGCGCCCGGCCCTTGTTCTGGGGCTTCTGTCCGCAATCGGACCCTTCGCGATTGACATGTACCTGCCCGCAATGCCGGGCATCGCGGCTGATCTTGGCACCTCGATTCCTGCCATGCAGGGCACCATCGTAGCCTATTTCATCGCCTTTGGTCTTGCGCAGCTGATCTATGGCCCCTGGGCCGACCGGTCGGGGCGCAAGCCGCCGCTTTATGCCGGTATCGCAGTCTTCATCGCGGGATCGGTGATCTGCACTATCGCCCCGACGGTGGAATGGCTGCTGGCGGGGCGCTTTGTGCAGGGCCTTGGCGGGGCCGCGCTGATGGTGGTGCCGCGCGCGATCATCCGGGACATGTACACCGGCCATGCCGCCACGCGGCTGATGGCGGCGGTGATGATGGTCATCTCGGTCTCGCCCATGCTGGCGCCCTTGGCGGGGTCGGGGATCATGGCGGTCTGGGACTGGCGGGCGATCTTTGGCGTGCTGGTGCTGGCCGCCGTGGCAAGCCTGTCCATTCTGGCGCTGGCCCAGCCCGAGACTTTGGCCCCGGCCGACCGCCAACCCTTCAACCTGTCGGCGATGCGGCGGGGGTCGGCGAAGTTGCTGACCGATCCCCTGTTCATGGGGCTGACCTTTCTGGGCGGCTTCGGCATGGCGAGTTTCTTCGTCTTCATCGCCTCGGCCAGCTTTGTCTATACGGGTGACTTCGGTCTGTCGCCGACCGGCTTTTCGCTGGCCTTCGCGATCAATGCGATCGGGTTCTTCGGGGCATCGCAGATGGCGGGGCCCTTGGGCCTGCGCTACGGCGCGCCGCGGGTGATGGCGGTGGCCTCGGCCGGGTTCGCCGGGTTCACCGTGCTGCTGTTCACCTTGGCGCTGGCGGGGGGCGTCAGCTTGCCGGTTTGCGTGGTCGGGCTGTTTCTGGCCAACGCCTGCCTTGGGCTGATCATTCCCACGACCATGGTGATGGCGCTGGACGCACATGGCGAGATTGCGGGTCTGGCCTCATCGCTGGGCGGCACGCTGCAGATGCTGGCGGGTGGGGTGATGATTGTCGCCGCCGGGCCATTCTTCGACGGCTCGGCAACCCCGATGCTGGGGGCGATTGCGGTCTGCGGCGTTCTGGTGCTGGCCCTGTCACGGCTGGTGTCAGCGCGGCAGGCGCTGGCGGCCTGACGGACGCCGGGCCGCTGGTTCGGTCAGGCTGCGGTGGCCTGAACCGCGTCCAGGGCCTGATCAATCGTGTGAAGCCCTGCCCCGTCGCGCGCTGCACCCTCGGACAGGATCCGCCGCCAGCCGCGCGCGCCAGGGCGGCCGGTGAAGAGGCCCAGCATGTGGCGGGTGATCTGGTGCAGACGCCCCCCGCTTGCCAGATGCGCGGCGATGTAGGGGCGCATCGCATCCACCACGGCAATCGCATCCGGTGCGAAATCATCGCCCCAGAGCGCATCTGCCCCGATCAGGGTTGAAGCCGGATCGTGATAGGCGGCGCGGCCGATCATCACCCCGTCAAGGCCCGCCGCGAGCAACGCTTTTGCCTGATCCAGCGAGGTGATGCCGCCGTTGATGCTGATGACAAGGTCAGGGAAGCGCTGTTTCATCCGCAGCACCAGATCATGATCCAGCGGCGGAATCTCGCGGTTTTCCTTGGGCGACAGGCCTTGCAGCCACGCCTTGCGGGCGTGGATGATGACATGGCGGACCCCTACCCCGGCGATGGTTTCGATGAACCTTGGCAAGATTTCTTCGGGGTCCTGATCATCGACCCCGATCCGGCATTTCACCGTGACCGGCACGTCCGTCTCCGACATCATCGCGCGCACGCAATCGGCCACCAGCGCCGGCCGTTCCATCAGGACGGCACCGAAGCAGCCGGACTGCACCCTGTCCGATGGGCAGCCGCAGTTGAGGTTCACCTCGTCATATCCCCATGGACGCGACAGCCGGACCGCTTGGCCCAACTCGCCCGGGTCCGACCCGCCAAGTTGCAGGGCAACCGGGTGCTCCTCCCCGGAGTAGTCAAGCAGCCGGGGTTTCGGGCCATGGACGATGGCCGGGGCAGTCACCATCTCGGTATAAAGCATCGCACGCCGCGTCATCTGACGGTGGAAGAACCGGCAATGCCGGTCCGTCCAGTCCATCATCGGCGCCACGGACAGGAGCGCGGCCTTTGCGGCGGCGATTGCGGGCATTCGTCTTTCTCCTCAGGCGACGCTGTGTCTACACCGACCTTGGGGCGGAATACCATGCTGGCTTTCGCCCGCCGAGGTTTGCCGCTAAGCGCCTTCCACCGCGAAGTCCGGGGTGCCGCGCCAGACCAGGGTCCAGCTTGCGCCGGGGCGGACATTCTGGATGATGCCGGGATCGAAGGCAACAAAGCAGCGTCCTTCGGGGTGGCGCATGGACGGGTAGATCAGGCCACGATGCCCCTCGCGCCGCAGATTGGCTGCCAAGGCTTGCCCTGCAGGGTAGCCCACGCCGGGATCAGAATTGAGTGCGGTATGCGCGACACCGTGCAGGTCGGGAAAATCGCCGATGAAGTCAGCGAGCAGTTCGACATACCGCGCCTCGTCTTCGTAACGTCCGACATAGCCAAGCTCTCGCGTCCGGTGAAAGCCGACCTCGGCCGCGCTGGTCAGGACATGCCACGCGCAATACCACGCGCCCCTGTCGCCAGCGTTGAAGCGGTTGCCCGTTGGCCGCGTGTAGGCGAAGGCGGCGTTGATGTGGCTTTGGCCGTAAAGCTGCAGGTCGCGGGCACGGCGGGCAAAAGCCAGTTCGCGGCGGTCAAGGGCTGGGCTGCCATCACGTTCGGCAATCAGGCGGGCGCTCGTCTCACCCTCGATTTCGGCAAGGATCGCAGCCTCCTCATCGGTGTCGACCAGCCCACGCAGCACCGGAGGCTTGTGCCGTGTTTCGGGGATCAGCCTGACAAGCGCCCGGTCATTGATCGGGGTGATCTTCACACACCACCCCGCAGCGCATCGACATAGGCCCGCACGCGCAGGATCTTGGGCAACCCCCCGGCGATCATCGCGTCGATGGGCCGCGCACCGTCAAATTCCGGCCCTGCATTGGCCAGCCTGACCCAGTCCCGCGCAAGGGAGACGCTGAAATACAGCTCCAGCGATTTGTAGAGCCCGACAAGCGCACTGAGACGAAGCTGCTGGTCGCGCGTCAGATCGCCCGCATAGCCGGGCTTTTTCGCACGCTTCCAGGTTGAGTCCGACATGTCGGCCAAGGCTGCGGCCTGATGCGCCGTCAGCGACCAAGCGTCGGCAATACGCGCAAAGGCCTTGAGGGCGACCGCCTGCCGGTCTGGCGTCACGCGGTCAAGGACGAGGGGTTCCATGGGGCGTTCCTTTGGAAAGTCTTGCCACAACGTAAGTCCATATGGTCCGCCAATCAAGTCCATATGGACTTACCCGGACTTCGGTAGGTAGTCGAGGCAGCTTGCAAGCGCGAACGACTGCCTCCGACGCAGGAAAGGCGCTATAGCCCTGCCTGCGTGCGGAACACCACAAGTACCGGGGTCGCAGCCGTCCGCCACAGGGGGTTTCGGATCAGGGCCGAAGCCTCGATTGGCTTGATCGTGAAGAAAAACGACGTCAGAGTTAACGACCACAGGCTGCGCGATGGCAGATTTCGGATTTCTGGCTTGTGTCTGGCCTTGCTATGGGTGCCGATGAAGACGCTTTTGACCGATGTCACTTTAAAGGTCGGCCGTGCTGGCAAGCGCGCATTTTGCGCTGCCATCGACAACCGCATTGCAGATTTTCACATGCCGGCATCAATGCCGGGCGATCTGCTGCTGACCTTCGATGACGGTCCACATCCCGACTACACGCCGCAGATCCTTGACCTGTTGGATGAATACGAAGCCCGAGCGGTTTTCTTCATGATCGGCGCGCGCGCCGAGCATCACCCTGAACTGGTACGGGCCTGTCATGACCGCGGCCATGTGGTCGCCAACCACACCTACACGCATCTCGAAAGCTGCGCCGGTGGGCGCTATAGCCGGGCGCAAGTGGCCGACGACATCGGGCGCTGCACTGCCGTCCTTCAGCAGGCTGCCGGGCAGACGACACAGTATTTCCGTCCGCCCCGTGGGGAACTGAATACCAAGACCTGGGGGGCCGCCAAGGATACGGGACATCGGCTGATGCTGTGGTCGGTCGAAGGCGGTGAGTGGGGACGGCGGCGGCATCTGTCGGCGGCCGAGATTTCAGACTTCGTGACGAAGGCGGTGCGCAAACGGGACATCCTGCTTTTGCATGATGACAATGAAAAGACCCTGCGGGTCACGGCAGACCTGCTTCGGCGCTTGCAAACGGAACGGTTCGACCTGAAATCGGCCGTTGCAAGCCTGCGATAGCGCAAGACCGCTGTTTCCATCCGGGAAAGCCAATCAGCCAAAGGCATCAAAACCGACGAACACGTTTTGGCGGCCATGGGCGGAACCACAGGCCACACGCTCTAGGCGAAACCTTTCGCGGACTGGCGAACAATGACCACAGGCGCCACGCAACTGTTTCACTTCGGAAAATCCCTGGCGCGGGCTGAAGCGGGCGCTGCTTGCATTGTCGCAGGCTTCCCGCAAGACTGACCGCGGACGCCGCTTTACGGCGTGCCCGTCGATCCGCGGAGATTTCGAAGCCCATGGCAAAACTTTACCCCGTTCTGCTGTGCGGTGGCTCTGGCACGCGGCTCTGGCCGCTTTCGCGCCGGGGCTATCCAAAGCAGTTCGTTCCCTTCAGTGGGGCAAACACCCTGTTTCAGGCCGCGGCCGCCCGCATGGCGACCTTTGCTGATGCCGCCCCGCCCGTGATTGTGACCAACGCCGAGTTCCGCTTCATCGTCGCCGAGCAGCTTGGCGAAGTTTTCATCGATCCGGCCGCCATTCTGATCGAACCCGATGCCCGCAACACCGGCCCCGCAGTTCTGGCGGCCACCCTGTACCTGATGGCGAGTGACCCCCAGGCGCTGGTCCTTGTCATGCCGACCGACCATGCCATTCCCGATGCCGCAGCGTTCCGAGATGCCGTGGCACGGGGCGTGCCACGGGCGCAGGCTGGCAAGATCGTGACGTTCGGGATCCGGCCAGATCGGCCCGAGACCGGCTATGGCTGGCTGGAACTTACCACAGAACCGCAAGACGGCATGCCGCAACCCCTTGTCCGGTTTGTCGAGAAACCACAGGCGGACCGGGCGGCCGAGATGCTGGCCGAGGGCAGGTATCTTTGGAATTCCGGGATCTTCCTTGCGTCAGCCGCTACCCTGCTGGATGCCTTTGAAACCCATGCCGCTGATCTCATGGCGCCGGTGTCCGAGGCTGTCAGCACAGCGCGGGTCGATCTTGGCTTCCTGCGCCTTGCACCGGAGCCATGGGCCAAGGCACGCAGCGTTTCAATCGACTACGCCGTCATGGAGCATGCGCAGAACCTTGAAGTTGTGCCCTATGATGCCGCCTGGTCCGATCTGGGGGATTGGAACGCCGTCTGGCGTGAGACGGCCGGTGAAGACACCTCGACCATCACGCATGGCGCTGTGACCCAGATCGACTGTGTCGGCAGCCTGCTGCGGTCCGACACCGAGGGTGTGCATCTGGTTGGCATTGGGCTGACGGACCTTGTCGTCGTGGCCATGGCCGATGCGGTGCTGGTTGCAGACCGGTCCCGCGCGCAAGAGGTCAAGGATGCCGTCGCCAGCATGAAGTCGAACGCCGTCCGTCAGGCCGAGGTGTTTCCGCGCGACCACCGCCCCTGGGGCTGGTTTGAGACGTTGATCCTGGCCGACCGATTTCAGGTCAAGCGGATCGTCGTGCGCCCCGGGGCCGCGCTCAGTCTGCAAAGCCATGTCCATCGGGCAGAGCACTGGGTTGTCGTTTCCGGCACGGCACAGGTCACGGTTGGCGACAGTGTGCAACTGCTGACCGAAAACCAGTCGATCTTTGTGCCCCTTGGCGCAGTGCACCGGCTTGCCAATCCGGGCAAGGTCCCCGTCGTGCTGATCGAGGTTCAGACCGGTTCCTACCTCGGCGAGGACGACATCATCCGCTACGAAGATGTCTATGCACGCGCCGACGGCGCGAAGGGCTGACCGGAACATCCCGTAGTGAGCAGCCTGTTCCCTTGCGCCTTCAGCCCGTGGAGCCCGGGGATCGGGGACAACCACTTCATGGGCTGGCTGACGGTCGCCGTCTACCTCGCCTCGGCCGTCCTTTGCGCGGCACGCGCCCACACCGGGCCCTTTCCGGAACGGACCCGCAGGCGCGAACGGATGTTCTGGGGGCTGTGCAGCATTGCACTGGTGCTGCTTGCCGCGAACAAGCAACTTGACCTGCAATCCCTGCTGACGTCGGTCGCGCGCTGCGTTGCCGTGGATCAAGGCTGGTATGAAAACCGCAGGATGATGCAGCGCGGCTTCATCATGGCCGTTGCCGCGGCGGGCACCCTTGGCCTCCTTGCCTGCGGGTTCTTCATGCGTGCCACCTTTGCCCGTACCGGCCTTGCCATTCTTGGCCTTGGCCTTGTCTGCACCTTTGTCGCGATCCGGGCCGCCAGCTTTCATCAGGTCGACATCCTGATTGATGCAAAGGTCGTCGGAGTGCGACTGAACTGGCTGCTGGAGCTTCCGGGACCGTTGCTGATCATGCTGGCAACCGCCCTAGCAGGCCGGCCGCTGTGGCCAGATCGGGCCTGACCGCGTGGCGTGGTCAGGGGGCGCTGGTCGAATCACTTTTGCCCCGCAGACCGGTGAATCCGGCCCTCGGAGGACCGGATTTTGCCCAATAAACGCGCTTGCGAGGCATTAACGAAGAATTCACAGTTTCCTACAGGCCGACAATGGCGACACGGAATTGTCATGGCATCTCGGGTCCAGCCGCATGTCCGGTCATGGACCTTGCGAGAACCCGGCGTTCTACAGCTAAGAATTCTGGCGGGAAATGGGCATTTATGGCGATTTTGCCATTTTTTGTCTGCCACTTGTCCAGTCCGATCTTGACGCGGCACGGTGGCAGAACTGGGCTCCAGCGATCAACCATAGCGTGTAAGTCAATGACAAATAACCATTTTTACGATCCTGCAGATTCCTGCGGCGATTGCGAGGGGTTTTTTCTGGTGGTAAGGTCCAGACACGCTGATCGACGCTGGGGGATGGCGATCGACGCGTGTTTGAGCATGATTTTTCGTCGGGCTGCGGCCTCTTTTGGCATGTCCGATACATCTCTGTGGAGGTCTGGTAGATGGTTATACGCCCTGATTTTGGCTCTCATGATTTGGTTCAGCCGATCACTGCTGACAAAGAGCGTTGGGACGTGTCGCATCGTGACCACTTCTACCGTCGCTATTTCAAGCGTTTCATGGATGTTCTGCTGGTTCTGATCGCGCTGCCGATCATTCTGCCCACCGTGCTTTGTCTGGCGGCACTTATTGCCGCGCAGGGCCATTCCCCCTTCTACCGGCAAGAGCGCGTCGGTCGCGGTGGTTTGGCCTTCACGATGTGGAAACTTCGCAGCATGGTTCCGAATGCCGACAAGCGGCTGCAGGACCATCTGGCAAGCGACGAACAGGCAAAGCGCGAGTGGGACACTTTCCAGAAACTTGAATGTGACCCCCGGATCACCCCGCTGGGAAGAATGCTGCGCAAATCTTCGCTGGACGAACTGCCGCAGCTTTGGAACGTCCTTGTTGGCGACATGAGCCTGGTCGGCCCCCGGCCGATGCTGCCGGAGCAAAAGCCGCTTTATCCCGGCCATGCCTATTTTCTGCTGCGCCCCGGCGTGACGGGCCTGTGGCAGATTTCTGACCGCAACGCATCGACCTTTGCCCAGCGCGCCGAGTTTGATGCGGTCTATGAGCGCGAGTTGTCGTTCGTGACAGACGTCAAAGTGCTTGTTGCAACCGTTGGTGTCGTGTTCCGCTGCACCGGAAAGTGAGGCGGTGCCCGCAAGGCAGCCGGCTTTGCGCGATTGCATAGACTGACCGCCACCATGCCAAGCAGCATCACGCAAGTGCCGGTGACCGGATATGCAATCAGGACGACCCAAAAAGGTGAAGACATGGCGAACAGCACCACAGAGGCAGCGGCGCCCAGAACAATCGCAGCAATAAGCAGCCCAAGGATCATCTCATCTTCCTCAAGCGGAACGATCTGGTTTCCGCAAAGCACGCACGGTCTGCACGTTCAACATCTACAAGTTGATCATTCAACCAATCAATGTGCAACGTCGAACCGTTTTTTCCGTCAGGCGGAACTCGGCTTACCCTACTGTGCAAATGTTAGCGAAAAATTGCCGAACAACGGGCTGGAAATGGCGCTATTGGTGCTGAGACGTGCACAAAGCCACTGCCGGGGCGCTTTCAGTGGCGACGCGCGATACACTCTGGGTGCTGCGGGTCAAGAGTGCGGCTGTCGCGATAAGGCCGATGCATCCGCCGGCGGGGTAGGCCAGAAGGGCTGCCCAGAGCGGCAGGTCCAGCATCTGGGTGGCACCGACGCCAACAAAGCCGGACAGGATGGAGATGACCACAATTGCCGCAAGCATCTTTGCCACATCCTTCTTGGATTGATTAGCCGATGCTCTGACTCGCTTATGGCGAAAGTTGGGCGCGCTTACGATGAAACTAAGTCAAGCGTTTACACCTTGAGGTGGCCCGCAGTCGCGCTTGCCTTCGCGCAGTTGGTGCCGACCCCGGCACTGGCGCAGATGCAGCAAGATGACGTTGACCTCGGTCTGTTTCTGCCAGGCGACCTTTGTGGCGATACGACAAGCCCCTTGCCGCTTTCACGTTTGTCGCTTGCCCCCGTGCGCCAGCCGTCCAATGCGCTGGCCGACCTTGTCCTTGCAGAGTACACCGAACAGCCCATTCCGGCGTCGACTGAGCCTTTGACAGAAGGGGCCGGGTCAAGCCTGCCTCCGGCGAAGGCCGGAGCCGGCGACAGCCCCACCCCGCATGCCGGCAACCCCGCCATGGCGCGGGAACATGCGGCCCTCATGGCACTGGTGCCTTTGGAAGGCGCCACCCACGTTGCAATCGAAAATGGCAGCTGGTTTGCCCCCGCGACATGGCAGTCTGGCAAAGTCCCCGGCGCCGACGCCCGGGTCTTGATCCCGTCAGGTGTCACGGTCAGCTACGACGGAATGGCCGATGACCCCCTGTTTTCGCTTCGCGTCGATGGGGCGCTGACCTTTGCCACCGACCAAGACAGCCGCATGGTCATTGATACGCTGGTCATTGCCCCTGGTGGCCGGTTGCAGATCGGCACTGCCCAGCAGCCGATCGAGCCGCAAGTGAAGGTCGACATTCTGATTTCGGGGGCCGGCGACATTGACCTCGAATGGGACCCGCTCCTTCTGTCGCGCGGCGTGATTTCACATGGCTCGGTGGAAATCCATGGTGCGCGCAAGACGACTTTCCTGAAGACGGGTGAGCCTCCACGTCGCGGCGATACCCAACTTGTTCTGGCAAGCGTTCCCGAAGGCTGGCGCGTCGGGGATACAATCGTGGTCACGGGAACGCGCAAGCGCGGTTGGGCGTGGGACAACACGGCAAGGGCAGTCATTCACCACAACAGCGAAGACGAGATCGTGACAGTCACGGCGCTGGAGGGGAACCGGGTGACGATCGACCGGCCCTTGCTGTTCCACCACCATCCCCCGCGCGCCGACCTTGCGCCCTATGTGGCGAACGTCACCCGCACCATCCGATTTGCCAGCCTTGGCGGGGTGGAAACGCCCCTGTTCACGCGCGGTCATGTCATGTTCATGCACAGTGACGCCGTGGACGTCCGCTATGCCGCGTTCGATCACCTTGGCCGCACGGACAAGTCGCGCGATGCGTTCGACCTGTCCGCGCTGCAAGAGGTCACGCCGGAAAGCAATATCAAGGGCCGCTATTCCCTGCATCTGCACAAGACCGGCATGGCAAACCGGGAAGCCCCGGCGATGGTGGTCGGAAACTCGGTCTTTGGTTCGCCCGGCTGGGGGTATGTGCATCACTCGTCGCACGCGGATTTCATCGACAACGTTGCGTTTGACGTGTTTGGCGCTGCGTTTGCCGCCGAGGATGGCGACGAAACGGGGATCTGGCTGCGCAACATCGCGATCCGGGCAACGGGTTTCGACTGGGGTGCTGAACCCGCAAAAGCCGGGTCGGAACGCCATGACAACGGTCGCTCTGGCGACGGGTTCTTCTTCGCCGGCCGACTGGTCGAGGCGGCCGAGAACGTCGCAGCCAACACCACCCATGGCTTTGTCTGGATGCACCGCTCTGCCCCGACCGAGCCAGCGCGGGCCACCCTTCACCAGCCAGAGGTCACATATGGCCGGGCGACGATCACGCCCGATGTGCCGCCAATCCAGGGCTTTCGCGACAATGAGGCCTTTGGCACGGAAATCGGACTCTTGGTGATCAAGGCAAGCCCGGTTCAAAGGCATGATGTCTGGTCGGTCCTTGACGGTTTCCTGAACTGGGAAACCGTTCGGGGCGTCGATATCAGCTACAGCGGACATTATACCCTGAAGAACCTGGATCTGATCGCCACTGCGGCACAGGGTTTCTTTGCCCCCGATGTCGGCGTGACTTTCGGGCCAAATTCCTTTGACATCGTCGTGAACAAGGTTCGGCTTGAACGCTTTCCCGTCGGGATCAGGATTGAGCAGGGTTTCACGTTTCCCGTGCCGGAAGAAGAAGTGGGCATCGGTCTGATCGATGTGGAAGCGTTCGATGTGCCCGAGGTCATCCGCAGTTCGTCCAAGACTCGGTACCAGCTTTTGACTGCCGATGAATTGTTGCAAGTCGCAGTCGAACCCGTACACCAGCCGTTTGAAATCGGGCCGCAAGATGATCTGCAGATTTGGATGGACAAGCGGGATTCGCTTGGTCAGGCCACCAGGCAGCATCCCGGTGATCCCCAGACGATCTATCGGTGGGAATTGCCTGACGTTCTGCGCTCGATCGGCTACTTCACCGATGCAAATGGCCGGAACGTGGCCCTGATCCCCGACCTCATGTCTGACCGCGCGACGGGTGCGCTTTTCAAGCACAGCTTGCTTGTCACATTGAACATCCCGGAGTCCGAATTGCAGTCCTGGGGGGCGCCACACCGTGGGACCTATGATCCGGACAACGTCCCCCCAATTGCACAGGACGACGTCGTTGAAACTGGCCTGGGCGTGCCAGTGGTCATCAAGCCACTGGGAAACGACAGCGACCCTGATGGCGATCTGCTGGCGCTGGAGGGTGCAACCGATCCGCGCCATGGCGATCTGGCAAGCAGGGACGATGGCAGCCTGCTCTACCGCCCGAATCCCGGCCATGTCGGCCCGGATGCCTTCACCTACTGGGCTGCGGACGGCATGGGAAACTACACCCCCGCTACGGTGCGGATCACTGTGGTTGAACCGTGATTTCTTTCTTGCGAAAAAGGTCGATGCTTGAACGTATTGCCATACGAAAATGGCGCGCCGCCATTCTTTTGTCGCTTCGCCCCCCTAGGGTCCTGACCTGAAGCCTGTTGGAGACGCGGCGTGATCAACGTCTATCGCATGATTTTTGCATTGCTGGACCGGCGTGAACGCCGCCAGTTCTGGCTCCTTACCGCATTGATGGTTGTCGTCGCCTTTGCCGAGGTCGTTGGCATTTCCGCTGTTCTGGTCCTGCTGAACGTCATCGCCGACCCGTCCACCATTCAGTCGAATGCCTACCTTAGCCTGGCGTATTCCTACGCGGGGTTCTCCAGCGATTTCAACTTCATGGTGGGCCTGTCCCTTGTTGTACTTCTGGTCGTGCTTGGCGGGCTTGCGGTCAAGGCGGTGGGAACCTACGCCAGCATCCGCTTTGCCACCATGCGCGGATTCACAGTCTCGAGCCGGCTGCTGGAGTCCTATCTGGGCCAGCCCTATGCCTGGTTTCTTGCGAGGAACAGTTCAGAAATCGCCAAGAATGTCCTTGTCGAAGTTGACGGGGTTGTCACCCGGGTGATGGCGCCCGCCTTTCGAATGATTGCCAGCGTCTTGATGGTTTTGGCCATTATCGGGCTGCTGATGGTCGTCGATCCCCTGATCACGGTGCTGGCAGCGGGCCTTCTGGGGCTGAGCTATGCCCTGGTCTACATTGTCCTGCGCGAACGGATGCGCCGTCTTGGCGAAGTCATGATGCGGGCCTTTGCCGAACGCTTTCGGATTGCTCAGGAGGCCGTCGGCGGCATCAAGGAAGTCAAGCTCCTTGGGCTGGAAGATACCTATATGCAGCTTTACCGCAAGGCCGCACAAAAATCGGCCCGGGCGCAAGCAACCATTGGCGTGGTGTCCGAACTTCCCCGCTTCGCGCTTGAGGCAATTTCATTCGGAACGCTTCTGACCCTGATCCTTGTGCTGCTGCTGCGCAGTGGTGGGTCAATCGTCGAAGCCGTGCCGACCCTTGGCGTATTCGCCCTGTCAGTCATGCGGCTGCTGCCCGCGCTTCAGCAGGTTTATCAAGCGCTCGCTTCTATCCGGGGCGCGCTTGCGATCCTCGAGACCGTCGTGAAGGACCACGGCGGGGTTCCGGATGCACCGGCCGGCATGCCGCAGGTGCAACAACCGCTCCACCTGCGCCATCAGCTTGACCTGTCCGGGATCAACTTCAGCTACGCCGCGGCTGGCAGACCGGCCCTGCGCGGGCTTGATATGAAAATCGCCGCATGCACCACAGTCGGGATTGTCGGCGGCACTGGTGCCGGCAAGACAACGCTGGTCGACCTTGTGCTTGGCTTGCTCATCCCCGACAGCGGGTCACTTTCCGTCGACCAAGTGCTGCTCACCCCGGCAAATCTGCGCGCCTGGCAAAAATCCGTGGGTTATGTGCCGCAAACCATCTTCCTGACCGACGACACGATCGCGGCCAACATCGCCTTCGGCGTTCCCGCGGAACAGATCGACATGCAAGCCGTCGAACGCGCGGCACGCACCGCCGCGTTGCACGATTTCGTTTCCAGCGAATTGCCACAGGCCTATGACACCGTCGTGGGCGAACGTGGCGTCCGCCTGTCGGGCGGCCAACGTCAAAGGATCGGCATCGCCCGCGCGCTTTACCGCAACCCGACCCTTCTGATCATGGACGAAGCGACCTCGGCGCTGGACAACATTACCGAGCGTGACGTGATGGAGGCTGTCCAGAACATCCGCGCGGACAAGACCATCATCCTGATCGCACACCGCCTGACGACAGTGCGCAACTGCGACACGATCTTCCTGATGGAACAAGGCCGGGTGGTTGCGCAGGGCACCTATGACGAGTTGGTGGCGGGAAGTGAGACCTTCCGGAAAATGGCAGTAGGGGGCTGAGCCGGCTGTCGGGATCAGGCTGATGCCGTGATTTCGGGATGGCCATATGAGGCCAGGCAATCCCGATAAAAGTCAGTATCGAATTCCGAAGCGAACTTCGTGAAGATGGATCGCTTGAGAAAGGGAAAGCCCGCGTCCAACAATCCTTTCGGATTGCCAAGCAGGTATTGGTTGTACCTGTTGTCTGCAGAAGGCATCAGAATTGACCCGACAGTATGCGACCGGGCCATCACCGATGCCAACCGTGTTTCCTGCAAGAACACGACAGGACCCTGACTGTTGAAGCTGATCCGGCGAAACAGAACCGTCCGACAGGCATCCCACATCCGCTGATCGAACCCGCGAAAGTAGAAGGCAGAGCTGATCATGTGATGTTCGACAAAGTATGATGTCACAAAGCCGGTCAGATCCCATGGACTGCTGTCCAATAGCGGCCTGAGAGAATGGAAAGGGCCCACGACACTGTCGTTCAGCACAAGCACGTCAATCTTGTCAAAGCGCCGCACAAGCGCGGACAGCCCCACTGAAAATCCCGAAAAGTCGAAGCCACGCAATTCCTTCCAGATCAACGCATCAGGAGACAGGTCCAGAAAACTCTTCGCCATTTCGGGCGTCGGCGCAGCACAGACCACCAGCACCCAGTAGCCTTCAGCCTGCAATCGCTCGACCGTAAACCTGTGACTGGCTGTAGGCGCACCATCCGGAGCATAACAGAAGTAGACGACCCATTTCGCATGCACACTGCTGCCGAAATACAACTCCTTGCTGGCTGGAAAAGACCGCATGGAACTTGCCAGCACCTTCAGCCGGCGCAAGCGCAAGTAGGGTAGCGTGACTTCGGGCACGAACGCTTGCCAAGAACTGACCGTACACGCCCGCTCTGCCCCCGTTTGCGCAATCCCGACAAGCGGCCCGGGCTTGCCCTTGTAGGGCTCGATTCGCAATGTCAGCGACATGCGCCTTCTCCAATCCAGCAATTATGATGCCATTGTAAGTCAAACTTGGACCGATAGGGCCAGTTTCCCTATTGGTAGCGCTCCTAACATTGAATCACTTCAGTTTGTCAGTTTAATCAGTTCGGAAAGTACTATACTTTGCAATACAGAGATGAGGTTCTTGATGCCCGCACCGATGCTTTCTATTGACCCAGAAAACCTGATCCTGCCCATGGACGCAGCCCGCGAGGCCGGCCGTCTGGCTGCCGAGGCCTATCGCTCACGCGCGCCTTATCCGCACGGCTGCTACGACAATTTCCTTCCACCGGAGATCCTTGAAAAGGTCCGCGAAGAGCTTCGCAGTCTGCCCGAGGCAGAAACCTTTTTCAACAACCCGCAAGAGAAATTGAAATCAAGTTATCAACCTGAACGTTTGGCCTTTTACACGCGCAGCCTGTTTTATGCATTGAACAGTCGCTCATTTCTTGCGTTCCTGGAGGAGTTGACCGGCATAGAAGGCCTGATCCCCGACCCCTACTTTGCCGGCGGGGGCATTCATGTCGTTTCAAATGGCGGCCACCTCGACATCCATGCCGATTTCAACCACCACGGCAAATTGAACCTGGAACGCCGTATCAACGTTCTGATCTATCTCAACAAGGACTGGCGCGAGGAATGGGGCGGGTCTTTCGAGGTGTGGAATAGCGACATGACGGCGAAGGCCGCCAGCTTCGTGCCGTTGTTCAACCGGATGTGCTGCTTCAATACGGGCTCCAACACCTGGCACGGCAACCCCGAGCCTGTTGCCCATCCGAACGGCGAACCCCGCATGTCTATCGCACTTTACTACTACACCGCCACTTGGGACGAGAGCCGCGAAGCCCATTCAACCCTGTTCAAGCCACGCCCGGGAACCATCGACAAGCCCGACCGTCAGGCGTCCCGCCATCGGGTCTTGCAGAACGTCCTGCCCCCCGTGGTCTATCGCAAGATCGCCAGAACTTTGTACCGGATGGGTGTCTGATCCGGCGCACAAGGGTTTGGGAATGGTGCTGATCGCACTGTCATTCCAACCCCCTTTGCCGGGCACTTCGTGGCCTGCGCTGTGCCGGGCCGCTGGCGGACATCACCCAACTCGGCGGACCTATGGCCTCCCCGGCGAAACCCGGAGGAGTACCCTGCCCCGGCACAGGCGCGGCCTCATCTGCCACGTCTTGTGGCCGCCAAAGCACGTATCCCGCCAGGCCGCCAGCGATCAGCCAGACGTATGGCATCAACCCTGCGTTGGGGATCATGTCGATCATGGCGACCGACAGCACCAACATCAGACCCGGCGTAATAAGCGAGGGCCCCAGCTTGCTGTGTCGGAGGAAGTTGAACAGGATCGGCAGCGTGATCATTCCGAAGTGGGCGACATAGCCGACCCAGCCATAGATGCCGATCAGGATGATCCAGATGCCGTCAGTGACGCTTATCAGCCGGCCCGACACCGCATCATAGATCTGGTTTCTTCCCCAGTTGCCCCATCCGAACAGCGGCTTTTCATTGGCGCGGGCCAGCAAGGCGTCTTCGTGGTAGAAGCGATACTGCAACGAAGCCGCGCGCTCTTCATTGACAGACAAGGCCAGATCGTAAATCGCATCAATGGGCACAAATCCCGCCCCGCGCAACATCGGGTAGATTATCAGCGTCGTGGCGATCACAAGGGCAAAACTTGACTGAACCCGACGGCCGGTGAAGATGACCAGCACTGACAAGGCAGTGGCGATCCACAAGGCCCCGAGGTTTTTTGAAACTGTCAGCACGATCATGAGCCATATGGCCGCAAAGACCCATCCAGATGCTGTCCTGCCTTCGCGAACCGCTTCGCGCCACAGCACAAGGGCCGCAATGACGGACATGCTGAGGAAAATTCCGACCATCAGGCCGTGGCTCAGAAACACGACCGGGCGGAAACCGCCGGCACGGATATGCTGGATGAAGTCATGCGGAAAGAACCCGTAGATCCAGTTGTGCAGCTGCGGGCTCAACCTCACTTCCAGAAGTGCGGGCAGGGAATAAAACAGCGCACCGAACACGAAGGCCTGCAAAATCAGCCGGTGCCCCTCGCGGTTGTTGAGATACCGCAGGCCCAGCCAGAACGGCAGGATCGCGATCAGAATGACCGAGATCATCGAAAATGCGTCATATATCCGAAGTCCGGGTACGAAGGTCGGACCGTAGACGAGGGGTTCCGGATTCTGCAGGACCGTCAGGAACGGCGCCCCGACCAAGACCACAAACAGCGTAATGAACACCATCCGACCGGTTCTTCCCGCCCAGTCGGGCCTGTAGGTCGATTTTGGGGCATGGATCCAGCACAGGACAAAGGCGCTGAGCGACGGTATCAGAAACTTGTCAAATGCGGGCACCATCGGCAGCTTGACGCTGGTCGCAGAGGGCAAAAGCAGGTAACCGCCCAGAAGTGTCCAGATCAGCGCCTTTTGCAACGGCAGAAGCCGAAACAGGACCGCCGCGACAAGCGGCCAGGAAAAGAGCATGAGGTAGGCAAAGGCGTTGGGCATCCGGACCCCGAACCAATCTGGCAACCTGCCGAATTTAACCGCTTCCGGCGCAAAAGGCCAATCCCGCGCAGTGAAATGCGTACAGAACTTTCAGGCGCGCGTTTGCCCTATGCTGGACGGCGATTTCGTGGTTTCTGTGTACCGCAATGGCGAAGATTAGTGCATTCATATCTGACTCAGCTTTTTCGATGGCCGCTCCGCGCATAGGTGCCGTCGTCATCGGTCGCAACGAAGGTCAGCGCCTGTTGGACTGCCTCGCGTCGATACCGGGTGACGTCGCTCCGGTGGTCTATGTCGATTCCGGCTCGACGGACGGCAGCGTGGATGCCGCGCGTGCGGCAGGGGCGACGGTTGTTCCTCTGGACATGTCACTGCCCTTTACGGCAGCCCGTGCGCGCAATGCCGGCCTTGACGCCCTGAACCGGCTGGGCGGGGTCGATTTCGTGCAATTCATTGACGGTGACTGCAGCCTGCAGCCCGGCTGGATCGAAGCCGGGATCGCCGCGTTTCGGGACCATCCCGAAGCGGCCGCCGTCTGCGGCAGGCGTCGGGAACGGCATCCCGAATCCTCGGTCTGGAACCGCTTGTGCGATGCCGAATGGGACACTCCCCTGGGCGAGACCAAGGCCTGTGGTGGGGACGTGCTAATGCGCTGGGATGCAGTGACCGCGGCAGGGGGCTATAATCCCACGCTGATTGCGGGCGAAGAGCCGGAACTCTGCCTGCGCCTGCGGGCCGAGGGGTGGCAGGTCTGGCGCATTCCGGCCGAGATGACCTTGCACGACGCCGCGATGACCCGCTTTGGCCAATGGTGGAAACGCAGTCGACGTGCCGGGCACGCCTTTGCCGAAGGGGCGGCCATGCATGGATCAACGGCCGAACGGCACTGGGTCATCGAAACCCGCAGGGCTGTGGTCTGGGGGGTGGGAATACCGCTTTTCACCTTGGCGGGTTTGCTTATCACCCCTTGGGCCGGGATGATCCTGCTGGTCTATCCGCTGCAGGCCCTGCGCCTCATCCGTCGCCTTGGGCCTGAGCAGGGTATCTTCACCCTGCTTGGCAAACTGCCCGAGGCGATCGGCGTGATCGAGTATCACCTGAACCGCCTGCGCCGTCGGCACGCCGGCTTGATCGAATACAAGTGACGGGTGGCAAAGCAGAATGAAAATGGCGAATCTTGGAAAGCTTTCGACTCTGGCAAGACGCTACTTTCCGGGCAACTCGCCGGGGGCCTTGTCGCTGCAGGCACGGTTCGTTCTGCACGGCCTGCGCGAAGCGCCCCTCGTCACGCAGATGCTGGAGCCGGTTGCCGGAACGTCCCTTGCGCGCATCATGTCTGAACGACCGCAAATCTGGGGGGCGCTGGTCTGGCCCTACCAATGCGCCACCTGGGGGCCCGGCCAGCGTTTGCAGCGCATTGTCGGCCACTACGAAGCGGTTGACAGCCTGCCCGAGGTCCTGCGCTTTTCAATCGAGGATCGTCTGGTTCTCTCTGACCTTGACCATCTTCACCCCGGCATGAAGCTGGTTATTGACCAACCTGAATGGTTCCTGCGCGAAGGCGGGTTGACGCTGAACCTCTTTCTGGACAGCTTTCGTGCCTATTCGGTCGCGTTCTCGCTGTTTCGCACCGAGACGGGCGCGCTTGTGGCCACGATCGGCGGCATTCAGGGGCGCAACCGCGAGGACATGCTGGACACATACCGTGAGCTGACGCGGATTCTGCATGGCCTTCGCCCCCGGGACTTCCTGATCGAAGCCTTGCGCATCCTGTGCCGGGTCCTTCAGGTCGACACCCTGCTTGCCGTGTCCGAGGCGGCGCGGCATCACCGGCACCCGTATTTCCGCGGGGCAGCCCCGCCGGGGCAGGACTATGATGCCATCTGGCAGGACCGGGGCGGAGTGTCCCAGGATGCACAGTTCTTCGCGCTTCCCATCCTGTCGCCCCGCCGCGACCTGGCCGAGGTCAAACCGAACAAGCGCCCCATGTACCGCCGCCGCTTTGACTTTCTTGACGGTCTGGAAGCTGAGATTGCCCGCGACCTGGCATCCTTGCGCCCCGTGCGCTTTGCAGACAGCTGAGGGCGAAAATGTTCGAGCGATATCGTGACCGCAAGCTGATCAAGGCAATCCACGCCTACCAGCGCCACAAGGCCGACCGGGGACCGCTGGGGCGGCTTTTGTGCTTTTGGGGAAAGCTGCGGCATCTCTACTGGTCTGCGGTCACCGGGTCGGACATCAGCCGTGACGCAACGATTGCCGCCACAGTCTGCTTTCCCCATCTGACGGGGGTGGTGATCCATGAAGACACGGTGATCGAAGACAACTGCATGATCATGCAGCAGGTCACGCTGGGTCAGACCTCAAGGCCCGGTGCGCCTCTGGTCGCGAAGGGCGCTTACATTGGTGCCGGGGCCAAGGTGTTGGGACAGGTCCGGATCGGCCGCAACGCGCTGATCGGCGCCAATGCGGTGGTTTTGCAGGATGTCCCCGACGACGCCACGGCAGTCGGGGTTCCGGCCCGCATTGTCCAGAAAGAGAAAAGGTCCACCAATGTCTGATCCACGCTCGGTCGTTGCCAAGGCATTTTTGGATGCAACCGGCCCGCTCGTTCTGGTGAACCTGCCGTTCCGCGCCGACCGCCGCCTGGAGTTTTCCAGGCAACTTCAGGGGCTTGGCCTGACCTACGATCACCCGCAGGTTCAGGTCTTTGCCGCCATCCGGCCCGAGACGGCAGAAGGATTCCCCTCCATCGGTGCGCGGGGCTGCTTTCTCAGCCATCTCGGCATCCTGCGTCAGGCGGTGGCAGACGGTTGGGACCGAGTGCTGATCTGCGAGGATGATCTGGATTTCACGGAAGACGCACTGGCGCGACTGCCGGGGGTCACGACGCGGCTGGCAGGGTCGGACTGGGCGATGTTCTATGGCGGCTATGGCGATACAGTGACCGGCACCAAGGATGCCCCGGGGCTGGTGAGGCTTGATCCGGCCACTGGCGTTTCCTGCACACATTTCTATGCCGTCCGTGGCCCAGCCATCGCGGACTTGGTCGGCTTTCTGGAAAGCATGCTGGCCCGGGAGCCCGGACACCCCGATGGCGGCCCGATGCATTACGATGGGGCCCTTTGCCGGTTCCGCAGCGCCCATCCGCAGCATGTGACACTGGCCGCCGTACCGCCAATCGGGGTCCAACGGCCGTCGCGGACGGATATCCACGACCTGCGCTGGTTTGACCGCTGGCCCGGCATCCGAAGCCTCGCCTCTCTCGCACGCAAGGCCAGACAGGCGCGGCGCGGGACGTCCCGTCCATGACGGCCACCAATCCCTTGCTGTGTCTTGAGTTCTCTGCAAGCGACAGGGCCGAAGTCAGACATGACGCACCAAGCTATGCGCCATGGCTGGGACCGCGGAAGTTCGTCTATGAAACCCACTTGAACGGCGGGGCGGGCTGGCCTCGGATTGCTTGGTACATTCTGCGGACCATTCTGCTCCGCCGGCCTGATCTGGTGGTGACCACCGAATACCGCCGGGCCTTTCTGGTCAATCTGGCACTTCTGCTGACCTTCAGCCGCGCCACGCATGTCGTGTTGAGCATGAACCTGTCCGGCAAGCCCATCACGACGCGCAACCGGCTTGGCCAGCGGCTGGTCGACCGGGTCTTCCGACGGTCAGATGCGATCGTGGTCCATTCCCTAAGCGAGGCGGAAAGCTTTGCCCAGTTGCACGGCCTGCCTGCCAACCGCTTTGCCTTCAGCCATTGGGGCTTTGACCTTCCCGCCGAGAGCACGCGCTTTGACGCCGAGCCGAAGCCCTATTTCTGCATGATTGGCCGCAACAACCGCGATTTTGAGACCTTTGCCAAGGCACTGCATCTGGTCGGCGCGCGGGGTATCGCGATCCTGCCGGGCTACATGCCCCTTGCCCCCGAGGTCGAGCAGTCGATGCAGGTCCTGCGCGACCTGCCGATGGCCGATTGCGTGAACTGCATCCGCAACGCAGCCGCCAATGTCACGCTTTTGCGCGATGACAGCCGGGGGGCGGGGCATATCACCGTGGTTACCGCGATGCATCTTGGCGTGCCGCAGATCTATTCCGAGACTGTGGTCCTGCGCGAATACTTCTGCGCGCCGGGCTTCGGGCAAGCCGTCCCGCTTGGGGACGTCGACCGTGTCGCAGCGGCGATGCGCGATGTTCTGGCCACATCCGGACAGCCGCAGGCCGAGGCACTGGCCGCCGCACGCAAGGCCTTTGCGCAGCGCTGGTTGTCGAACGACCGCTCTGCCAGCCGCATGGCCAGTGTCATCCTTGCCGCGCTGGAGGGCCGCAAGTTCGATCTCGTAGATCCCGAATGGCAAGGCTGGCTGGACAGCCAGCAGACGTCGCCCCGAACGCTCTAGCCGTCCGTCGGCATGGCGCGGTCTGGCCGCAGCCTGCCCCCTGCCCCGCCATTGCGAAAGACTTCGGCCAGCCACGCCCCCTCAGCGGCAATGTCGAACTCGCGTTCGACCATCAGACGCCCGGCCTGCCCCATCCGGGCTGCGAGCGAAGGATCCTCCATCAGCTGCCCGATGCGATGGGCAAGCGTGGCCACGTCACCCGGCGGCACGGCAAAGCCGGAAACCCCGTCTTCGACCAGTTCCTGCACCCCCGCAACCCGGCTGGCGATCACCGGGATCCGGCTCGCCAAGGCCTCCATCAAGACGACCGGCACGCCTTCGGCGAAGGATGGTAGAACCAGCATATCCGCCTCTTCCAGAAGGGCTGCGACTGCGCCTTGCGACTGAAAACCCGCGAACGTCACGCTGCCCGCAATGCCCAAAGCCTTGGCCCGCGCCTCGGCAAGGGGCCGGGCCGGGCCATCGCCGACAAGGGTAAGCCGCGCGTCAGGATGGCGGGCGATCACTTGCGCCATCGCCTCGACCAGCAAGGGCGCCCCCTTCACCGGGTCCAGCCGCCCGACAAAGATCACCCGCTTGCCAAAGGCCCCACGCGGGCGTTGCCCATAGCCGGCAGGGTCCACCCCGCAATGGACGATGGTGATCTTGTCCCAATGGACGGGATCGGAAAACAGCATCAGCTGCGACCGGCAGAAATGGCTGATCGCCACCACAAACCGGGCCCGCGCGATCTTTTCGCCCAGCGCCCAGCGGTCCACCTCGAAAAAGATCGCCGGGCCATGTTCGGTAAAGCTGAACGGGATGCCGGACATCTCGGCCGCCAGCATCGCCACCGAACAGCTGGAGTTGCCGAAATGATTGTGCAGATGCCGGACCCCGCGCGCCTGCAGATGTTCTGCCAGCACCCCGGCTTCGGCAAAATAGAACAGCTGCCAGAAGAACGCCTTTACCCCCGGCGGCCGGGTCCTGAAGGCCAGTCGCAGCGCCGAAAACCACCGCCCCGGCGACCGCACGACCGCCCGAGCATGCGCACCCAGCAGGCGCAGCGGGTTTCGGGCCGCGGCGATGACGTAAAAGGTCTCTCGGCGGGCCTGCCGCTCTTCCTCGCCCTTGAATTCCGCCTCGGCGGGTTTGCGGATCGAACAGGTGACAACCTCCAGCCCGGCCCGGCGCAGGCTTTCCACCTCACGCAGGATGAAAGTATGCGAGACTTTGGGGTAGTCGCCGGTCAGATAGGCGATGGGTGCTGCAACCGGATCTTGGTTCATCATATCCCCCTAATGCCCCGACTTTCGCCGCCACCACAACAGCTTGCCCGCCCCGCCGACCGCCGCCAACCGATGCTGGACTGCCCTCTCGGCCGAGACCGGCCAAAGGGCAAGCGCCGCAAGGCCATGCAGCCCGACCTGTGCCGCGCCAACTGCCATCCACAGCGCCACGCGCAAGCTGCCGCGCAGTCCGCGCTTCTGACTTTCCACCAGACAGCGCAACTGACCGTCGCTGAAGCGGCGGCGCTGCAGGAAGGCCAAGGTCGCACGGCCCTGCGGCACAATTTCGGCGACCCGCGCTTCAGGGCACCAGATCAGCGTGATGCCGTGGCGGTCCACCAGCTTGCGAAACAGCGCCACATCCTCGCCGCCGGTATCGAAGGCAGGGTCGAAGGGCGGGGCTTCCAGCGCCAGCACATCGCGGCGAAAGAGCGAATTGCCAGACCCAAGATAGGCCCGCAGATGCGACACATCCTGACCCGAGGCGGCAGGTATCCTGCGGCTGAACACCCGGTCCAACGCGGCGCGCAGTGCGGGGGGCGGGGGTTCGGCATAGGCAGCTTCGACCGCGCCGAACGCCGCCTGATCGCCCCGCGCCGCAGCGCCCACAAAGGCCGCAAGCCAGCCGGGCACCGGCATTTCGTCATCGTCCAGAAAGATCACATGCGACCCCTTCGCTTCGGCAACGCCGCGGTTGCGGGCCTGTGCCACGCCAGTGCGCGGTTCATGCACATAGCGCACGAAATCCGGGGCCATGCCTGCCACCACGCGGGCCGATGCCTCGGGGGAGTTGTCGACAAGCACCAGTTCAACCGGTACCGTCTGGGCCGCGACCTCGGCTGCCACAGCTTGGAACAGGGGGCCAAGCAACCCTTCACGCCGAAAGGTCGGCACGACAATCGACATCATGTGCTGCGGGTTCGCCGTGGATTGCGGAAGATGTGTCACCCTTGCCGATGGCTCCTGCGCAATGCCAAAAGAAATCCGGTCCGAAACCCCGTTTTTTCAGACTATCCACTTGACGAAGAATGGACAATCACCCGTCACTCGCAGACATATGATTGCGAGGAACGGACCATATTGGCTGAAGTGGATATCACGGGCGGATTGACCAGGATTGAGGCGCTGACCCTTGTGAATGTTGCGACGGAAGCAGCACTTCTGGACAAGGTGTCGGGTTGCCTTGCCAACGGGCAGGGCTTTGCCTTGGCCACGCTCAATCTGGATCACATGGTAAAACTGACGCGGGATCCGGCCTTCCGTGCCGCCTACCGCGCGCAGACGCATGTCGTCGCGGATGGAAACCCCATCGTTTGGCTTTCCCGACTGGCAGGCAGACGTTCCGTCACCCTTGTGCCAGGGTCCGAGCTTATTGCCCCGCTTTCGGCCCTCGCCGCAAACAAGGGGGTGACGGTCGCGTTCCTTGGGTCCACCGAACCGACGTTGCGCACGGCCGCCCGTCGCCTTGAGGCCGATCACCCCGGGCTTAAGGTCGCAGCCTGCCTGTCGCCCGCGTTCGGGTTTGATCCGACCGGGCCCGAGGCCGATGCGATGCTTGACCAGATCGCGGCTTCGGGCGCGCGGGTCTGCTTTCTGGCCCTTGGTGCCCCCAAGCAAGAGATTCTGGCCGCCCGGGGCCTTGCCCGTCACCCGGGGATTGGCTTTGTTTCCATCGGCGCGGGGCTGGATTTCATTGCGGGCCTTCAGACCCGTGCCCCGCTGTGGGTGCGCAAGATTGCGATGGAGTGGCTGTGGCGGTTGCTGACCAACCCCCGGCGTCTGGCCCGCCGTTACCTTGATTGCGCCCTGATCCTGCCCGGCCTGACAGGCGCGGCCCTTGCCGAACGGGCCCGCAGCGGAACCGAACGCCCATGACCTTGCAAAGCCCCACTGTCCTGACCGTCATCCTGAACTGGCGCACCGCCGACATGACCCTTAAGTCCGTCGCCGCAGCCGAGATCGCCATGCAAGGCATCGCAGGTGAGATTGTGGTCGTCGACAATGATTCCGGCGATGGCTCGTTTGAGAAGATGCAGACCGAGTTGGCGGGGCGGCCACGCCTCCGGGTCGTGCAATCAGGCCATAACGGCGGGTTCGGGGCGGGCAACAACGTTGGCATCCGGCTTGGGCTGGCCGACGGATCGCGCCCGGATTTCATCTACATCCTGAACTCCGATGCCTTTCCCGCACCGGACGCGATCCGGCACTTGCTGGCCTATCTTGAAGCGCATCCCGACGTAGGTTTTGCGGGCAGCAGGATCTACGGCCCCGATGGCGAAGACCACTGCACCTGCTTTCGCTTCCCCTCCATCGCCTCCGAGTTTGAGGGCGCCGCCCGAACCGGCCCGATCTCGCGCTTGCTGGCCCATCGCAGCGTGCCGCTTGGCGTGCCCGCAGCCAGCGGTCCGGTTGACTGGCTTGCCGGGGCCAGCCTGATGATGCGCGACAGCGTGCTGGAACGGATCGGCCTGTTTGACGAAAACTTCTTTCTCTACTTCGAGGAAACCGATCTCTGCCGCCGCGCCCGGGTTGCCGGTTGGACGACACATTTTGTCCGCGAAAGCCGGGTCGAACACATTGGGTCAGTCTCGACCGGGATGAAGGCGTGGTCCCGCGTGCCGGGCTACTGGTTTGACAGCCGCTGGCTTTACTTCCGCAAGGCTGGCGGAACTTTTCATGCGGTCATGGCGACCGGGGCGCATATCGCCGGTGGTCTGGTGCTGCGCCTGCGCCGGGTGATCCAGCCCAAGCTGACCCCGGACCCGCCACATTTCCTGCGCGATCTTGTCAGCCATGCCATGCGGCAACTGACCGGGCGGAACCGCGCTGGCAGCTAAGGGATCAGGGCCGGAATTCGAAGCTGCGGCTTAGTGCCACGAACACATCCGGCGAGTCGGACCGCCCGCCTTCGTCGCGGCGTGTGCGGTAGCGCACTCCGCTGTCAAGGCTCCAATCCTCGGTCAGCGCATACCGGTAGGTCGCCGCAAATTGCGAAAGCTCGATGCGCTCGGATGGTGAATCCGAAACCTCATGCGACGCTGTAAGGCCCATGGAGGAAAGGTCGTTGATGTCTTGTGAAAATCTGACCGCCAGCAGGGTCCCGATGGAAGACTCGAAGGTGATGCCGTCATACAGGACCGTGCGCTCCAGCACGACCTCCAGCGCACCGCGCGGAAGTTCCTGTGACCAGGTCAGTCCGCCGATCAGATCGCTGCCGCCGATATCTGCCTCCGTGACACCCAGCCGCAGCGACAAGGAGCCGGCAGGCAGTGCCAGCGACCGGCCAAGCACAAAGGACGTGCGGTCGCCTTCTTCGTCGTCGGATCTGAAATCAAGGTCCGCAGTGGCCGCGCCATTCACCATCGCGTAGGCCAGCCCAAGACCCACCGTCCTTACCTCGTTCAACGCAAGAGGCGGGCTTGTGTCTTCCTCGCGTTCATAGCCAAGCCGGATGGACGCCTGAAACACTTCGGAAAACCGCAGTGGGGTTTCGATGCCCACGCGCAAGGTGTTGTTGTCGATCAGGTCCGGGTCGCTGGTGTCGGTATAATCGCTTTCGGTATATGAGGCAAAGAAGACGAACCCGAGCGGTGCCGTCCGCCCGGTTTCAAACCGCAGGTCGACGGTGCTGTCCGTCCGTGTACCATCCAGATCATCAATGGTCAGATCTTCGTCGAAAGACTCGACATCGTCCCGGCGGTACTGCGCGCCGATCGAGAACAGCGCATTCGGGATTTCCCGCGTGTAGCGGAGGTTCAGGTCCGGGTTACCGAATTCAAACTCCGTGCCGTCCGTATCGTCGCTGTTTTCAGCCACCAGCGCGGCGGAAGAGCTGAATTCCAGCGTATCAAGCGGCGTCCGGCTGACAGCCCCGAAAGACAGGCGCGTCCGTGAAATGGTGCTATCTCCGCCCTCAGGAAGCGAAAGATCAATGTTCCGGCCCGCCTCAAACCGCTGTTCGACCCCAAAGGTCAGCACAACCTCGGCCGCAACGGGACTGGCCGTCATCGCTGCCGCGGCCAGCAACACGCCGCTGCGCAAGGGTCCGGTTCGAAACATGCCCGGCGCTCACTCGAAGAGTTTGCGCTGGGGAACGATGATCACGTCGCCGTCGACCAACCGCGTGGAACCCCCAGCGCCCGTGCCCATCTCAATCGCCTCGAAGTTCAGCAGATAGCTTTTTTCGTTGCCGTTCTTGTCCGTGCGCCGCAGCTGGACGCGCTTCTTGGCGGCAAAGGGAGACAACCCCCCGGCCTGCGCGACCGCTTGCAACAAGGTTGACCCCGGTGACATTTCGATCCGACCGGGTGAGTTGGCAGCCCCGACGACAAACACATCAATCATCACGGGTTCCCCCGGCGGCAGACGTTCGGCCAGCGCGTTCAAAGTCACATAGACCGTCGGCGGTGTGGCGAAACTTTGCGACAACTGCGCGGCGACGTCCTGCTCCACCTGGGCCAAGGTGCGTCCCGCGGCGCGGATCGACCCGATCAGCGGCAGGGAGATCTGACCATCGGGCAACACCAGCGTCGTCCGGTTCAGGGTGTTGTCTTCAAGAACTTCGATCTGGAGTACGTCACCGGACTTCAGCCGATAGTCCTGCGCAAGCCCTTGTACCGCAAGAAAGGGCAAGAGCAACAGAACCGCGAAAAGACCACGCAACAATTGCATATGCATCTACTCCCATTGGCATCCGACATGCAGGCGGCATGAAGCCATCAAACCTTCTGAATACGATACGAGTGTTCCAGGCAATGCAAAAGTCGATTCGAAAGCCCTGTTGCCCCCAGAACACACAGTTTTTTCAAGAATGCGCTGCATCTGCAACTTAGGGGCGAAAAGCGGCGACCGGTCAGATCGACACCCCCGTCATCGGCGTCCTGCGAACCACCTCCAGCACGGTTTCCTGCATCAACCGTGCCGTTTCGGGGGCTGGCGCTTCAGCCGGGCTTCCGTCCCAGCGCAGCAGCGCATGCGGCACCCCAACCGGGTTGCGGTGATAGATCACGGCAAGATGGACAAGCGCGACGAGGTAGTTCCCAAGATCGTTCAGGTGAATCATGTCCTGCTCGCCTTCCGCGTCCAGGGCGAAAAGGTCGGTTCGCGACGCTACATTTCCCACGCCATTGGCCGCCTCGACGGCACGGACAAAGGCCGCCAGAACCTGACCGGCGGGAATGATCCGCAGCAGCACATCGGCCGGCACCTTGGCCAAAGCCGGTTTCGCGATCCCGTCCAGCCAGTATCTTTGCAGATCGGCGTCCAGCCGTTCCAGCCAGCCATCCGGATCATCCAGCTCGTGCCATGTCTCATAGAGGTAAAGCCGCACATCCGGTCGGGCTGAATAGGCCTCATCGGCCCAGCGTGCCAGATAGTCCGGGCTGGCATGATACCGCAGCGCCGAGCGGATCTCGACCATCTCGGTCAGGACAACGGCGTCATACTCACCACTCTGCACGGCCTCATGCGCGGGGCGGAACCGGGGATGGGCGTTCTCCTGATCGAAGCCATTGATCATGTCGTCGCCCCAATGCGACTTGAGCGTTGTGCCCCAGCCCAGTTGGCTGTGATAGCGGTGCCCCTCGCCAGCAAGCTGCGCCAGCATCGCCGGCATGTCCCGGTTCACAAGGCTGTGGCCAAGATGGAACACCGCCAGTGGCCCTTCGGGCGGTGGCAGCGGCGCGGACATCCGGGCCTCCAGCGCCTGGCTTTCGGCACGCCCGACGCTCCGCCACCAGAGGCTGCCAGCGGTCACGCCCACAACTGCGGGCAACAAAAGCGCAAGGCGGCGGCTAAGTTTCATGTCGCTGCTCCTGCAAGGGTCAGACCCCGGGCATAGGCCAGTCTGCCGCGGACCTCTTGCCCCAGGGCAAAGCCGCCAACCGCCTGACAAAACCGCGCGGTGAAATCAGTTTCGGTCAGGCGCAGGTCCACTGCGTCAAAGCCGAACATCGCGCGCTGTGATGGATGCTGCGCCTTGAGCACCGCCTCTTTCGCGGCAAAGACCCGCCGCACCCAGCGCCCGGTATCGGCCCCGGGCAGGGCGGAAAGCTCATCCGGCGAACAGATCACGGGCCAAAGCGCGGGCTCAAGCGCGACGTCTTCCTCGACATCGACGCCAAGGGGGCCGCTACCCCCAAGCACCGCAACGGCAATGCCCCCGGCATGGCTGATCGCGCCATACAGACCCTCCGGCCAGATCGCCGCGCGGTCCTGTCCCATCGGTACGGCGACAGGTGGCTGCCCAAGCGCCACAAGGCAACGCCTCGCCGCCCTTCGCCCGGCGGCAAACTCGGCCCGGCGTGACGCAACCGCGCCAAGCATTGCCGCCTGTTCGGCCGGCCAGAGCCCACCCTCTTGCCCAACCCCAATCCGCTCTGCCGCGACCGCCACATCTGGCGGGAACAGCGAAGCCAGCGCCGCTTCGATTGCCGTCAGCGGGAAAGCAGCTGTCATCCCAAGGCCCTTTCCCGGGCTTCGCGCATCGCCCGCCGCCGGGCCATGGCGTCCATCCGGACATCGGCATTGCCATCCCCTGCCCCGGCAGGTGCAGGGGCGGGCGCGGTTGGGGCGACATCCAGATGCGCCGCCAGATCCGCAAGCACGGGAAAGCGGAAAATGTCGGTGATCGACAACTTGTCCGATGCAAGGGCCAGCTTCATCTCGCGGTGCGCCTGCACGGCCAGAAGCGAATGGCCGCCAAGGGCAAAGAAATTGTCGGATCGGCCAACGCGCGGAACTCCCAGCACCTTTTCCCAGACCGATGCAATCACCTGTTCAACCCCCGCTTCAACCGGGGCGCTGACTGCGTCCGGCACCTCGGCCCGGGCCGATGGGGCCGGCAGGGCCTTGCGGTCCACCTTGCGGTTCGGGGTCAGCGGGAAGGCATCAAGCCGCAGGATATGGGCAGGGACCATCACCTCGGGCAAGTGGGCGGCAAGGTGCTGGCGCAGGGCAGCCTCGTCCACGTTGCCGTCTGCAGTGACATAGGCCACCAGACGGACATCGCCCGGACTGTCCTCACGCGCGATGACCACGGCCTGCCGCAGACCCGGCACAGCCTCAAGTGCGGCCTCGATCTCGCCCAACTCGATCCGGTGGCCGCGCAGCTTGACCTGCTGGTCGGCCCGGCCAAGGAAATCAAGCCGCCCATCCGCCCGACGCCGCACCAGATCACCCGTGCGGTACATCCGGCCTGCACCGGCGAAGGGGTCGGGGCGGAACCGGTCAGCGGTCAGGTCGGGCCGCTGGAAATAGCCGGTCGCCACCCCTTCGCCCGCGATCCACAACTCGCCCTCGGTGCCATCGGCGACGGGGGCGCCAAAATCGTCCAGCACATAAAGCGCGGTGTTCGCAATCGGACGCCCGATGTTGACGACGCCGTCTTCGCCGGTCGTCGCTTCGACCGAAGACCAGATCGTCGTCTCGGTCGGACCGTACATGTTCAGGACCGGGCCGCCGATCAGGCCCGCAAGATCACCCGCCAGCCGCCCCGGCAGGGCCTCACCCCCGACAAGCATCCGCTTCAGCCGCCGCAAGGCCGCGCGCGCGCCGTCATCCTCGGCCATCATCCGCGCCATCGACGGGGTGCATTGCAGATGCGTCACGCCATGGCCAAGGATCAGCCCGGCCAGCGAGTCATCTACCTCAGCCGCGTTGGTGCGCCGCAGCACCTCGGCCAGGGGGACAAGCCCGGCCATCACCTCGGCTGAGGAGATGCCATAGTCGATCAGACAGGCCACCTCATCGACGTCGATGGCCTTCAGGTCTTCGACCTTGGCCACACACTCCTCAACCGTCCCGAACAGGCCGGAGTCGTCGAAGTAGCGATGGAAGGCGAAGTCCAGGATCGCCTCCATCTCATCCTCGGCAAGACCGGCAAGGTCGATTTCCATCGGGTTCGACACGCCTTGCGGTTTCTTGAAAGCCGGGAAGGCCCAAGCATATTGCTTGATCAGCCCGGCCGCACTGCGCAGATAGTCCTTCATCGGTTCCCGCGCGACGGCCCGCGCGGTGTCGCGGTCTGCAGCCAAGTAGGTGTGCAGCATCAGCGTCACCTTGAACGCGGCGGGGTCATGGCCCGCCTCGGCCAGCGCGGCGCGGTAGATCTTCACCTTCTCGCCCACGTCGGCGACCGATTGGCCCAGAAGATGGGTCAGCACGTTGGCCCCCATCCGCCCGGCGTCGCGCCAAGTTTCCGGATTACCAGCGGTGGTCACCCAGACCGCAAGTTCCTTCGACACCGGGCGCGGCTGGGTCACAACCGGGTGCAAGGTCCCGTCCTTGCGGGGAAAGCCGACCTCTTCCCCGCGCCACAGGCGACGCAGAATGTCGATCATGTCCAGCATGGCCTGACGGTTCGCGGGCGGAGTGTTCTCGGGCCGCAGAACAAAGTCATCGGGCTGCCAGCCCGACGCGATGGCAAGCGCCGCACGGCCGTTGGTCAGGTTGTCGATCACCGCCCATTCCTCGGCGATCCGCGCGGGGTGGTGCAGCGGGGCCACGCAGCTTCCGGCACGCACGCCGATGTTCCGGGTGACCGCCGCCACCGCCGCCCCGGTGACCGAGGGGTTCGGGTAGGGCCCACCAAAGGCGTGGAAATGCCGTTCCGGCGTCCAGACTGCGCAGAAGCCGTTGGCATCGGCAAACTTGGCGCCTTCCAGTAACAGCTCATACTTGCGGGGTCCGGCACCGTCGTCATTGCCCCAGTAGAACAGGCTGAATTCCATCTTGCGCGGGCTGATCGCCCCACCGCCCGACGGGCGCAGCCGCGTGGCATCGTCGGCCACCACCACGGCAAAGCCGCGCGTCAGGGTCCAGAACAGCTCCAGCACCGAGATGTCGAAGGACAGCGAGGTGACCGCCAGCCAGACACCGGGGTCGGTGCCGATCACCTCATCCATCCCGGCGAAGAAATTCAGGACGTTGCGGTGGCTGACCACAACCCCCTTCGGTCGCCCGGTCGAGCCAGAAGTGTAGATCACATAGGCCGCGTCCCCTGCGTCAGGTCCAGACCCGGGCGGTGTCGCGCTTGCCCCGGCCAGCCGGGGGTCGGTGTCAAGGATCAGAAGGGTCGGCCCCTGCGGCAGTGCGGGGGCCACCCCGGATTCGGTGACGATGACCGGGCAGCCGGAATCCTCGGCATAAAGCGCCAGTCGGTCGGCGGGATAGGCGGGGTCCATCGGCACATAGGCCGCCCCGGCAAGCTGGATGCCCAAGGCCCCCGCGACCATGTCCACGCCGCGCCGGCACGCAAGACCGACCAGCGCACCCTGCCCCACACCGCTGGCGCGCAGCACATTGGCAATGCGCGCCGCGCGCGCGGCAAGGCTGGCGTAGGTGACCTTGGTTTGCCCGGAAATGACCGCAACCGCCTCAGGCGTGCGGGCGGCCTGGGCCAGAAACGCGGCGGGCATGGTCATGCCCCGGTCATAGTCGCGCGCAGTGGTGGCAAGGGCACCGGCATATGTGCGCTCTTCAGCGTCTGACAGGGCGCTGACGGTCGCAAGGTCAAGGTCGGGGTCAGCTGCCATCGCGGCTGCGACGCGCGCGATCCGCCCGGTCAGCTGTGCGACCATCGCGGCAGGAACCCGCGCCGCGTCATACCACAAGGTCGGCGTCCCCGCGACGGCAAGTGTAACCGCTGACCCTGAGACAGGGTCGGTTCCTTCAGTGACTGCAAGGGGAAACGGCGCAAGCTCTGTCAGGTCCGGTTCCCGCAACGCCAGATCGGCGGCAAGGCCACCTGCCGCCCGGGCGGCCTTGATCGCCTCCTCTGCCCGGGCTTCTGCTTGCCGCGCAAGGCCGGTTGCCGCCAGTCGCATCGGCACCCAAGGCAGGACATATCCGGCTGCAACCGGCTGCCCGTTCGAAAAGACCACATCGCCCTGACCGCGCCCAAGCGCGCGCAAGGCGGCCAGTGCCAGACGCCCCGCGGGCTGCGGTGGCAAAGGCTCGGCCCGCCAATCCGCGGCACCTTGACCCCCGGTCCCGATCGCCACCGGGTCCGCCGTGCGCAAAAGCCGTGTCAGCCGCTCTTCCGCCGCCGCGCCTTGGGCAATCGCCGCCGTCAGCCGCGCGGCCTCGGCTGCATCTGGCGAGGCCAGCCGCGCGCCGTCCGGCAGCGGGATGGCAACCGCTGCCCCAGACATGTCGCGCAGGCCCGTCAGCCGCACCGCGCCTTCGCTGCACGCCACGACAAGGCCCCCGGGTCCATTTTCCAGTACTGTCCCCGCCGGAGCAGCGCCCGCCACAACCTCTGCCCCGCCCACGGCCAGAACCTTGCCCTGAACCTCGATCTTCGGGACGGCCAGCGGGTTGCGATAGCCGCCATGGTCCAGCGCCCGCACCAAGCGGGCCACCACAGTTGCAGGTTGCCCGAAATCCAGCCGCCCCGCAGCTGAAGGTCGGTCGGCCCGCAGCCAGACGCGCCGTTGGCCCCCAGCCTGCGGCTGGCGCGGATGTCCGCCCGCCTCCAGCGCGGCGATCACCTCGGCAAAACTTTCAAGGGCCGCCGCGAAGCAACGGGCGTTCAGCGTCAATGCCGTGTCATCGGGCGCGATCGCAAAGCTCCGCTGGGCCAGAACATCGCCCTCGTCGATCCCGGCGGTCATCAGATGCCAGGTCACGCCATGCGTCGGCTCGCCATTGATCAGCGCCCAGACCGGCGCATTCAGCCCGGCATAGGCGGGCAACGGCCCGTCGTGGAAGTTCACCCCGCCCTGCCGCGCCAGGCCCAGCACGTCTTGCGGCACAAGCGACAGATTGGCGACCGACAGCACCCAGTCGACCGACAGACCCGCAAGCCGCTGCGCCAGATCAGCGCCCGGGGCCAGCACGCGAAGCCCAAGGCCACTGGCCCATGACGCAACCCGCGCGTCCCGGGTGACGACGGCGGCAAGGCTGTGGCCGCGTTCCAGCCAGCGGTTGCCACTTTCGGCCGTCAGGCTTTCGTTGCCAATCAGCAGGGCGGTCAGGGTCATCTTGCGGCTCCGGTTATTCTGCGGCGACCTTGCGGTCGATCATGCGGTCAGGATCAGGGGTTTGGGCTGCCTCTGCCGTCTGGATGGCGCTTCGCATCCGCGCGGCCAGAACCCTCACATTGGGCTCCAGCACCATCGAGTCATGGTCGCCCGGCACCTCGACCACCTCAAGCGCCGGGGCGAAGGGTGTCCAGAGGTTGTCGGCAAAGACATACTCGCGTGCCGCGCTGACCCAGTTGCCACCAGTCACCTTCCAGTGCCGGTCCAGCGGCGGACGATAGAGGACCACCCGGCCGTCCTGCCATGGCAGCAGCTGGTAAACCCCCACGGCTTGCCGGAAAGCCGCCTCAATCGCGGCGTTGTGGAACGACGGCACCGAGGTGTCGGGCTCCTGCGCGGCAATCGCCCGGCGCGAGCGTTCCCATTCGATCCGCCGACGGGCCCAGTCCGCCAGGAACCTTGGCCCGCCGCGGCGCAGTTCGGCCAGCTTCATCATGGCCTTGTCCCGGGACGTCAGTTCAGGGCGCACCGGCAAGGGTGTGTCCAGCAGCACCATCAGCGCCACCTCTTCGCCCATGGCGCGCAATTGGCGGCCGATTTCCCAGGCAGTCAGCCCGCCCCCCGAAAAGCCACCCAGCAGATAGGGGCCCGAGGGTTGCACCTGCCGGATTTCAGCCAGACAATCCGCAGCCGCCTCTTCGATCGTCGCATGCGGGGCGGCGTCGCCGAACAGGCCGCGCGCCTGCAACCCGTAGAAGGGTCGGTCATTGCCCAGAAGATGCGCCAGATGGCGCAGGTTGAGCACGTTGCCGAACATCCCTGCAACCAGGAAGAACGGCTTCTTCGGCCCGCCTTCGCCAGAGTGCATCGCCACCAGATGCGTGAACTTCGGCCCGGCCGGATCCGCCTTGGCCGCAGGGGCGGCAGCAGCCTCGTCTTCCGGTCCCAGCCGCGCGGCGATCAGTTCGGCACAGCGCGCAATCGTCGGGGCCTCGAACAGAACCGAAATCGGGAAGTCGATCTTCCATTGCCGCCGGATCATCGCAAACAGCCGGACGGCGATCAGCGAATGGCCGCCAAGGGTGAAGAAATCATCCTCAACCCCGACCTCGGCCACGCCCAGAAGCTCGGCCCAGAACCCGGCCAGGGTCCGCTCAACCGCCGTGCGCGGTGCAACATAGGCGGTTTCAAGCTCGGGCCGGGCAAAGCCCGCGCTGTCGGCCTCGGGGCGGGCTTCCACAGCCGCGCTTTGCCGCGACAGCGCCTGCAGATCAAGCGAGGATACCAGAACCTGCGGCGCATCAACCGCCAGCGCCCGCAGGAAGGCCTCGGCCCCCTCGGCGGGGCGGATGCCACCGGCAAGCGCCTGCGCCAACCGCTGCTCGGCAGGTGAGGCAGAGCGCGGCGCTTCTTCGGCCAGAACTTCGCGCGGGGATGGCGGGGCCGGCCGGGCCAGTGCCACTTCGGCGGCAACCGACCGGAAGGTGATCCCCTCGACTTCGACAAGGACCCGGCCAGCGGCGTCGGTCAGGGTCACGTCAAAACTTGCGACGTCAGCACCGGGCTGGCCAGCAAGCCGGGCCCAGCTGCGGATTTCCGCTGGAAGCGGCGCGTAGACCCGCACCTGACCAAGCGTCACCGGTGCCCAGATCGCGCCCGAGGGTGCCGGGGGCAAAAGCGCCAGCCCCCAGCCAGTTCCGATGTCGAAAAGGGCCGGATGCAGGCTGCAAGCGTCCGTGTCGCGCGCGGCCTGAGCGGGCAGCGCCAGCGTTGCCAACCCCTCACCCGACCCGATCTGCGTGGCGCGCAGGACTTGCCAGCGCGGCCCGAAGGCCAACCGCTCTTCCTGCGCCGATGGCAGGGCCAGCCCGCCTTGCGCGCTTTGCCGTTCCGGGCAGCGCGCGGCGATGGCGTCAAGGTCCACCACCCCCGCGGGTGCTGCCAGCGGCGCAATCCCGGCTTCGGCGGTCAGGACCCACCCTGCGCTCTCCAGAGCCCGGGCCTGCAGGCGCTGTTGCCCTTCGCGGCTGCGCGACACCGTCACCCGCAGGTCGCGCGGCATGTCGGCTTCAAGTCGCAAGGGGCGGAACACCGTCAGGTCGTTCAGCACGAACCCCGGTTTGGCCCCCAGCGCCGTCAACGCCTCGGCAGCGATTTCGGGCCAGGCCGCGCCGGGCAGAACCGCCGTCCCTTCGCGCAGGCGGTGGTCATCCATCACCCATTGCGCGGCGGTCAGCGTGGCGAAGAACTGCGTTTCCTCATCCGTCTTGCGCATGCGTTCCAGGATCATCAGACCCGGCAAGGGGGCTGCCGCGCCATCCTCACCCCGGCGGCGCGCATCCGCATCCGCCGCCATCCCGATCCCCGACCAGATGCCCCAGTTGATCGCGGTGACCTTGGTCTTGCCCCCGGCGCGCGACTTGGCGAAGGCGTTCAGAAACTCGTTCGCGGCGACATAATCCGTCTGCCCCGCGGGTGAGGTCACGGTGGAGGTTGAGGAGAACAATACCAGCCGCGCAATGCTGCCATCGGGGAAGATCGTGCCCAAAAGCTGTGTGCCATGCACCTTGGGCGACAGGACCGCTTCGGCCGCACCCGAGGCTTTGCCCAGAAGCGGCGCGTCGTCCACCGTCCCCGCGGCATGCACAACACCGTATATCGGCCCCAGTTCATCGGTGGCGCGGCTGACGGCGGCGCGCATGTCTTCGGGGTTGCAGACATCGGCGGCAATGGCCACCACCTTGCCCAGCCGTTCCAGCCGCGCCAGCACACCGGCCCGCAAACTGCCCGCCTCGGGCACCTTGCGCCCGATCAGCGCGATCTTCGCGCCATGGTCCCGCATCAGCCGTTCGGCCACCGTGACGCCGATGCCGCCAAAGCCGCCGGTCACAACCCAGACCGACCCTTGCGGCACATCGGCCACCTCGGGCATCGGGGCAGCGGCCAGCCGCGCCTCATACCGCCGGGCACCGCGCAGCGCCGCGACCGTGTTGGCCGGGGTGGCCAGCATCTCTTCAAGAACCTGGGTCACCACCTCATCCGGCACCCCGCCCCGCCCGGACGGCAGCTGCACGTCCAAAAGGGCGGCTGTCAGGCCCGGAAATTCCCGCGGCATCACCTTGACCGGACCGGCCACAGTCGCCTTTTCCGGATGGGCCACGGGCTCATCCCGCACTTGTGCTGCACCCGAGGTGAAGACCACCAGATGCGGCAAGGGCTTCAGCCCGATCTCACCCATGGCCTGACCAAGGAAGAACAGGCTCCAGAACCCCTGCTCCAGATTGCGCTGGAAGAAGCTACTGCCGGGACGGAACATCTCACGCGCGGTGACCAGCCAGAAATGCGCGATCCGCGCGGGGGAAAGGTCGCGCTGCGCAAGGTCGGCCAGCAGAGCGTCATAGCCTTCTCGGCCATGTTCCGGCGCGATGGTGTAGGTCTGATCGCTGGTCCGGGCAAAGCTGTCCCCGGCGTGGACCGTGATGACCCGATGCCCCGCCGCCCGCAGCCGCTGCACCGCCGCACGGGACACCCCCGCCTCATCGGCAAAGACCAGCCACACAAGGGGCGTGCCAAGCTCAGCCTCGACATCGACCGGGCAATCCGCCGGGGCCGTGCGCCAGCCCATCCGATAGCCGAAATCGGCCACTGCGTCATGCCGCGCGGGGAACGTGTCGGTCTCAGCCTCAACCGCAGGCTTGCCGGGTTCGATGAAATAGCGCGACCGCTGGAACGGATAGGTCGGCAGCGGCACCCGGCGACGCCGCGCCTCACCCCAGATCTGGCTCCAGTCCGGCGCGGCCCCGCAGGCCCAAAGCCGACCATGCGTCGCCAGGAAATGCCGGTCGTCCGACACGGTATCATCGGGATGGCGCAGGCTTGCCGGGACCGGCTGGCCCCCCATCGCGCCATTCGCCTGCGCCAGCGTTGCCAGCGCGCGGCCCGGGCCTACCTCCAGATACACCCGCTCGGCCTTCTGGCGCAGCGTGGCGATCCCGTCGGCAAAGCGCACAGTCCCGCGCAGATGCGCGACCCAGTAATCCGGGCTGGTCGCCTCGGCATCGGTCAGCACCTGACCCGAGCGGTTGGAGATGATCGGAATCCGCGGCGGCGACAGCCGCATGCCCGCCAGATGCGCCCGGAACCGGTCAAGGATCGGCTCCAGCATCCGGCTGTGCGCCGCGATGTCGATGGCGATGCGGCTGGTTTCCACCCCTTCGGCGCGCAGCCGGTCGGCCAAGTCCGCCAGCCCCGCGTCAGACCCTGACACCACCGTCAGTTCCGGCGCGTTGACCGACGCGATGTCAAGATCGCCAAGGAAGGGTGCCAGCGCCGCCTCGGACATCGGGACCGACAGCATCCCACCCGCAGGCACGGTGTCGAACAGCTGGCCACGCAGATGGACCAGACCGACCGCGTCTTCCAGCGACATCACCCCTGCCAGACAGGCGGCGGCGTTCTCTCCCATGCTGTGGCCGATCAGGACCGAAGGCGTGACGCCCCAGCTTTCCCACAGCCGCGCCAACGCGATTTCGACGATCAGGATCAGAGGCAGTTGCAGCGAGGGCCGCCGCAGCCGCTCTGCCGCCGCAGCCTCTTGCCCTGCGGCGGGCAACCACAGCGCGCGGATCTCGGCTTCCAGCGGGCCAAGGGCGGCCAGACCGCGATCCATCCATTCGGCAAAGACCGGCTCGGTCTCATAAAGATCGCGGGCCATGTTGGGGTATTGCGCCCCGCCACCGGGAAACATGAACACCACATCCGGCGCATCGCCCACCCGGCGCTGGGTAAACACGCGGCGGGGGTCGCCCGCCTCCAGCATCGACGCCGCCTCTTCGTGCGAGGCTGCGACCAGCACCCGCCGATGTTCAAACGCGCGGCGGCCCTCTTTCAGGGTGAAGGCGATATCGGCAAGGTCCTGTTCGGGGTGCGCCCTCAGATGCGCGGCCAACCGCGACGAGGCTTCGCCCAGCGCCATCGCACTGCGCGCCGACAGGGTCAGCACCTGAAACGGCCAGTCCGAGGCTTCGGACGCGGCCAGTTCGGGCGGCTCTTCCAGCACGACATGGGCATTGGTCCCGCCGACACCCAGCGAGTTGACGCCCGCCCGCCGCCGTCCGGCCCGGCGTGGCCAGTCGGTCAGCCGGTCATTCACCCGGAAGGGGCTGTTTTCGAAATCAATCACCGGGTTCGGCGCTTCATAGTTCAGGCTTGGCGGCATCTGGCGGTGATAAAGCGCCAGCGAGGTCTTGATCAGGCTCGCCGCCCCCGCCGCCGTGTCCAGATGGCCGATGTTGGTCTTGACGCTGCCGATGCGGGCAAAGCCCTTGGCCGAGGTGGTCCGCCGGAACGCCTCGGTCAGTGCCGTCACTTCGATCGGATCACCAAGATAGGTGCCGGTGCCGTGGCATTCGATATAATCAACCGTTTCGGCCGACACCCCGGCCACACCCAGCGCGGTGGCTATGCAATCCGCCTGACCTTCCACGGACGGGGCCAGATAGCCCGCCTTGGCCGCGCCGTCGTTGTTGACCGCACTGCCCTTGATGACCGCCCAGATATGATCGCCATCGGCTAGCGCATCTTCCAGCCGCCGCAAGACAACCGCCCCCGCCCCCGACCCGAACACCGTGCCTTGCGCCCGATGGTCAAAGGCATGGCACATCCCGTCGGGCGACAGAACCTCGCCCTCCTTATAGACATACCCCCGCCCCTGCGGCAGATCGATGGTGACCCCCCCGGCCAGTGCCATGTCACATTCGCCGGTCAACAGCGCCTGCACTGCGTAATGGACCGCAACGAGCGAGGTGGAGCAGGCCGTCTGGATCGACAGGCTCGGACCCTTCAGGTCAAACACATGGCTGACGCGCGTTGACAGGAAATCCTTGTCATTGCCGGTATGGCGCAGAAGGAACATGCCCGTGCTGTCGACCAGCGCCGGATTGGAGCAGAGGTTGAAGTAGAAATAGCTGCCCATCCCGCAACCGGCAAAGACCCCGACCCGGCCCTTGAAGTGTTCCGGCGGATGGCCCGCGGTTTCCAGCGCCTCCCACGTCACCTCAAGGAACTGGCGGTGCTGCGGGTCAAGGATCGCCGCCTCTTTCGGCGAGAAGCCGAAGAAATCCGCGTCAAAGCGGTCAAACCCGTCCAAGAGCGCGGCATAGGGTACATAGGCCGGGTTGCGCAGCATCGCGGCGCTTTCACCGGCGGCCTGCAACTCGTCCTCGGTCAGGCGCCGGACGGCGGTCCGCCCGGCGCGCAGGTTGGCCCAATAGGTCGCGATATCCGCAGCACCCGGCAGATGCGCTGCCATGCCGACAATTGCAATGTCCGCCGCGTCCAGACCAGCAGTCGGGGGTACATCAGTCATGTTCCAGATCTCTCTACTCGATCCGCCGAAGGCCAGACCGTACACCGGGCCACACAGGGGCCGCGTCGCCGCAGGCTTGCGGCTCCGTCGGTCAGGGTCGGTCCAATGCCATCAACGATTCGCACATTCAAAAGCATGAGGGTTTTCTATATCACCGAGGAACAAGACGCACGAAATCCAGACCTTACTTGCGAAATTTTCCAACAAATCGTTGGGATAGCCGGTCTTATTATCGATTCTGTCAACAACGCGGAACCAGTTTTTCGTGATCCATCGCTTTGAAGATTGAGTAGGCCTACATAGTGCCGGGGATCAGTGCTAATAACCTACCCGCCCGAGGATAAGGACGCATGAGGACCGCAAGAACGCATAAGTTGTTTTCCGGCAAAAGCCGTACAACCGAAGGCATGTCCGATGTCACGGATGAGGTAAAGCCCCCTCAGCCATCGCCGGTGGACCCGGTCCGCCCGGTTGCGCCGGCTGACCTGCGCCACGCTGCCCACCGGACCCGCGACACCACGGCATCGCAAAGCACGGCAGAGATCTACACCGACCATTTCGGCCTGAAGACCCGCCCCTTCGCTTTGGCCCCCGACCCGGATTTCCTGTTCTGGCCCCCGGCCCACCGCCGTGCCTACACCATGCTGGAATACGGCGTGATGACCCATTCGCCGATCACGCTGATCACCGGTGACATCGGGGCGGGCAAGACGACCTTGCTGCTTCACCTGATGCGGTCGCTTGGCCCGGACGTCTGCGTGGGGCTGATCTCGAACCCGAATGGCGCGCGGTCCGAACTCTTGCGCTGGGTTCTTATGGCGCTGGATGAGCCGGTGGGGCTGAACGAAAGCTATGTCGATCTTTTTCAACGCTTTCAAACCGTTCTGATCCGGGAATACGCCCGGGGCCGCCGGGTTGTGCTGATCTTCGACGAAGCCCAGAACCTGAGCAGCGAGGCATTGGAAGAGCTGCGCATGTTCACCAACATCAACACCGGAAGGGACGAACTCTTGCAGCTTGTCCTCGTCGGGCAACCCGAACTGCGCGATGTCGTCAGCCAACCCTCGATGCGCCAGTTTGCCCAGCGGGTTGCGGCCAACTACCATCTGACCGCGATGGACCAGCGGACAGTGCGCGCCTATGTCGCCCACCGCATGAAGGTTGCAGGCAGTGAAACGAACGTGTTCACCAGACCTGCCGTTGACCTGATCTTCCGCACAACCGGCGGTGTGCCGCGTCTGGTGAACCAATTGTGCGACCTGTCGCTGGTCTATGCCTTCAGCAAGGGCCGGAACAGCGTGACGACCGCCACGGTCCAGCGAGTTCTGGACGACGGAGTGTTTTTCGCTGTAAACGCCATGCCAGCAAGGGATGACATGCCAGCATGAATTTTGACCTGCGCTTTTATTGGATTATGTTTTTGCGTCGGCTGCCCTACGCGATTTTGATCGTTTCCGCCTGCACGCTTGCAGCCATAATGTTCGCCTTCAGTCTGCCGCCCGTCTACCGTGCCGAAGCCCGGCTCTTGCTGGAGCGTGCGCAGATCCCCGATGAACTTGCCGCATCGACCGTGCGCGAAACGGCAGACGAAAACCTGCTGGCGATCCAGCAATACATCACGACGCGGGCCAATCTTCAGGAACTGTTGTCCCGCTTCGACATGTACGCTGACGATGTGGTCATGACCGAAGACCAGATGGTTGACGACATCCGCAACCGCCTCAACATCTACATGCCTCCTCCGCAGGGCAGCACTGGGATCATCTTCGTCTCCTTCGCAGCGCCCACGCCCGAGCTTTCCGCCGCGGTCGCCAATGCGGTCGCCGACCAGATCCTGGCGCAGAACATCGAGCTCAGAACCTCTGCATCGGGCAACACGCTGGATTTCTTTGAACAGGAAGTCCGTCGGCTAAGCTCGGAACTGGCGGCGCAGAACGCCCGGATCCTTGAATTTGAAGAGGCCAACCGCGACGCGCTGCCGGAAAGCCTTGAATATCGCCGGTCCCGGCAAGCGGCCTTGCAGGAACGCCTGTTGCAGGTCGACCGCGAACTTGCGTCACTGCGGGACCGCCGCCAACGCCTGACCGACCTTTACGAACGCACCGGCAGGCTGGCCGTCGGCGTGGGCGACATGACGCCCGAACAGTCACGACTGGAGGAGTTGCGCGGTGAACTGGCGTCGGCGCTGGTGATCCTGTCGCCGACCAACCCGCGGGTTCGGGCGCTGCAGACCCAGGTTGCCGCGCTTGAAGAAACCGTCAAGTCGCAGCTGAATGCCGTAGGTGGCGGTACGCTTTCGTCGTTCGAGGTGCAGATGCTCGATATTGACGGGCAGGTTCAGTACCTCGCCGAAGAGAAGAACCTGATCGAAACCGAATTTGCTGCCGTCACAAAGTCAATCGAGGCGACGCCGGGCAATTCGCTGACGCTCAGCACCTTGACGAACGACTATGACAACCTGCGCGTCCAGTATGACCAGGCCGTTGCAAGCCTTGCCAACGCGCGCATGGGTGACCGGATCGAGGTAACGGATCGCGGCCAGCGGATCAGCATCATCGAACCTGCCATACCGCCGGCCTTTCGCTCGGAACCCAATCGGAAGCTGCTGGCGATGACGGGCTTCGGGGCCGGAGTACTTTTGTCAGCCGGGTTGATCGTTCTGCTGGAACTCCTCAACCGCACGGTCCGCCGCCCAGCCGAACTGGTCAGCGCGCTGGGGATCACGCCGTTTGTCACGATCCCCTACATCGAAAGCAAGGCCGCAGCCCGGACACGCCGCCTGCGGCTGATCTGGACCGTGCTTGGCGTAGCCATTATCGGGCCCCTGCTGATCTTTGGCGTCCTGATCGCCGTCATGCCGGTGGATGTCATCGTCGAACGCGTGACCGAGCTTCTTGGCATGAGCGGCATCATTGATCCTTCGTCGGCAAACACTTCGGGATAGGTTGGGAATGGACCGTCTTCACACAGCCATCGCCAAGGCCCGCACATCCCGCGATGGGGCGGGGACGCCCCGGGCACCCGGTACGGCCCGGGTTCCGAAAGCGTCGGGTGCCGGTGCCACCTGGTCCTCGCTGCCGGAACTGCGCGTGTCGGCAGAGGTTCTGGATGAGCATCTGCTGGTCGCGCATCGCCCTGGGCCGGATGCAACCGCGTTCGATCTGATGCGCACCAACCTGTTGCGCCAATTGAACGAACATGGCTGGACCCGCGTCGCCATCACCTCGCCCGGTGCGGGCTGCGGCAAGACGACCGTGGCGCTAAACCTTGCGTTCAGCCTTGCACGGCTGACCGACATCCGCGTGATGGTGCTGGAGATGGACCTGCGCCGCCCGACAATGTTCCGGGCCCTTGGAATTGACCGCAAGCCGAACTTTTCTGCCGCGCTTGCCGGGACCGACACGCCAGAAGCACATCTGATCCGCTGGGGCGAAAACCTTGCCTTCGGCGTCACCTCCACCCCGGTACAAAGCCCGTCCGAGCTTTTGTCGTCGGACCGCGCCGCTGATGTCGTCGATGCCGTCGAGGCGGCATACCGCCCGACCGTCATCCTGTTCGACATGCCGCCGATGATGGCTGGGGACGATACGCTGGCCTTCCTTGATCAAGTGGACTGCGCCTTGCTGATCGCTGCGGCCGATGACACGCCGATCAATCAGATCGAACAATGTGGCAAGGACCTCGCCGCCTATGCCCCAGTGCTTGGGGTTGTCCTGAACAAATGTCGGCTGGTCGATACCCACGACGCCTATTACGGCTGACGCGGCAGTCGGCTGTCCGTTCTGCCGGCTGCGCATACCCTATGGCGCGCGACGGTTCTTTCCGTCATGGCTGGCTTGTGGCGGGGTCCACCTCTGGGTCTGCGGCACCCTGCGTCACACAGGCAGGGGCGGCCTGGACGAGGCCGTGGCCATAGACATCATCCCTGCCCGGATCGCCCAGATCGCGCGCCGTTTCTGTCAGCCGTGCCGCCACCTCGTCGGCGGTAAGGTCGGGTTCGGCGGCAAGCAGGGCCGCAGCGGCGGCCGAGACGAAGGGCGCGGCAAAGGACGTACCGGTCTTCGGCCGTGCCCCCCGGACCGAGGCCGCCGTCCAGATGTCCACCCCCGGCGCGGCCAGATCGACATGCGCCCCCCGGCCAGCCCGCCGATAGACATTGCCAGACCGGTCAACAGCCGTCACCGCCAGCACGCCGGGATAGGCGGCGGGATAGGCCGGATCAGCGCTTGGCCCGACGTTGCCGGTGGCGGCAACCAGAAGGATGTTACGGTCAACCAGCTTTGCCACAGTCTCTTCCAGGACCGAGTTTGGGGGTCCGGCCAAGCTCATGTTCACGACACGGATGCCCTTGGCGGCAAGGAAATCCATTGCGGCAACCAGCGTGAAGACATCGGCGCGTTCGTCCCCGCTTTCCGTATGGAACGCATCGACCGCCACCACCCGCGCCCCGGGCAGAAGACCGGGCGAACGGCTGTCGGCATCACCGACCAACAGCGCTGTCACCGCCGTGCCATGGATCGCGCGCGACGGGTCAAGTTCCCCGGGGGTAAGTTTGACCACCTCAAGCCGCGAGGTGACGAAGGTTTCGTGGTCCGGGTTGATGCCGGTGTCGATCACCCCCATGGCAATATCGCCGGCGCAGGACAGCGTGGCCGTGACCGTCCAGCCGATCAGCTGGAAGGATGGGCAATGCGGGCCCTCGCAGGTGGTGGCGGCAGGGCTCTGCACGCCGGCTGGTATAATGTCCTGCGTCGCGTCCTGTTCGGCGCGGTAGTAGTGATTGAAATCCGCCTCGGCCCTTGGGGCAAGGTTGCGCACTTCGGTCCGGGCATCTTCCACCGAGGTGCCTTGCGGCACGGACAAGCGCCACGAGATGGCATTCAGTTCCGGGACATTGCGGGCCTCGATCACGCGGTAACCACGGCCTTGAAGCACGGCCACATCCGCCTCGCTTAGCGAAAGCGCCACAAGTTCGTTGCGGACATTGCGCGGCAGATCACGCTCTGGCGCGGCACGCGGGGCAGATGTGCCGCCAGAGCCGCCGCGCGGCCTGTCACCGTCGCCGCCATCGCGCGAGCTGCGCCTGCTGCTGCCATCGTCATCATCGTCGTCATCGTCGTCGTCGTCATCATCATCATCGTCATCATCGTCATCATCGTCGTCGTCATCATCGTCGTCATCATCATCGTCGTCGTCGTCATCGTCGTCGTCACTGTCCTGCGCGAGCGCCGGGTTCACCGGGTCCATGCCCCCTTGGCTGGACAGCGCCGCAATACAAAGCAGCAGAAGGATCGAACGCAGAAGGGACGTGACTGTCATATGCGGCTTCCGTTTGGCTGTGCAGGTTTGTCGGCGATCATGGCGCGGCTTCGCAAGAAGTTTTCACCATGCCTTGCCTTACGCTTCAAAAGGGACAGTATTCCACAGCCAAGGAAAAAAGACCAAAACGAAGGCACCATGCAGGACAGGTTCAGTGAAGAGTTGATCAGGCTTTTGCCGAACCTAAGGCGGTTTGCGGTGTTCCTGTGCCGAAGGTCAGACCTTGCCGACGATCTGGTGCAGATCACGGCGGAACGGGCGCTTGCCGCGCGGGACAGGTTTGACCCGACGACGCGGATGGATGCCTGGCTGTTCCGCATCCTGCGCAATGCCTGGATCGACCACGCCCGCCGAACCACCACGCAAGGCCAGACGGTGGATGTCCATGACATGCCCGAAGCACTGTCGGTTGACGGTGTGGCGCAGACCGAAGCCATCCTGATGCTGCGCAAGACTGAGGCGGCGATGGCCACCCTGCCCGATGACCAGCGCGAAGTGATGATGCTGGTCTGTGTCGACGATCTGTCCTACCGCGAGGCGGCCGAGGTCATTGGCGTGCCGATCGGCACTGTAATGAGCCGCCTTGCCCGGGCCCGTTTGGCCCTTGCGGAAAAGTTGGGAATAAAATGAAGCGTCGGGCGTTTCCCAGGGTGAAGGACGAAAGGGGTAGCCATCATGGGGATCACTGACGAGATGCTGATGGCCTATGCCGACGGCCAACTGGCCGCGGCTGAGGCGTCAGAGGTTGAACGCGCCATCGCTGTCGATGAGGCGCTGGCAACCCGGGTGGCGCTGATGGCCGATACGCGCCGGGTGGTGCAGCAGGCCTATGGCGCTGCGCCGCCCGTCTCGGCCGATCTGGAAGCGCGGGTGCGCAGCATGATCGCCGCCGATGCCGCGGCGCGGCAGGACAAGGGCAGGTCAAACGTGGTGGACCTTGCCGCGCGGCGACGGGTTGTGCCGTTCTGGCAACTGCCGCTGGCCGCCGGGCTGGCGCTGGCCGTGGGCGCGGGCAGCGTCTGGCTGGCATCACAGCCGGGGGCCGAGCGGCAGCAGATGGCCGGGCTGCAGGTCGGCACGTTGGCCGACTCTGCTGTGACTGAGGCGCTGGCGACGCTGCCCTCGGGCGCGGTGGTGGATCTGGGAGATGGGGCGCGGATGACGGCGATTGCCACCTTCCGCGATGAGGCTGACCGGCTGTGCCGTGAGGTTGAACATGACCGGGCTGGTGCTACGGTGGTGGCTGTGGCCTGCCACGAAGGTGGGGCTTGGGATCTGCGCTTTGCCATCGCCTCGGCGGCTGCGGATGGCGATGGCTATGTCCCAGCATCGTCCCTGGAAACGCTGGACGCCTATCTGGTGGCCTCTGGCGCCGGGGCGCCACTGTCCGCCGAAGATGAGGCGGCGGCGCTGCGCACGCTGGACTGACCTTTGGTTGGCTGATCGCTGGGCCCCCGGTCATTCGGGGGCCCAGCCCTTGCCGGGCGCAGGTTATCTGTCCGGGTAAGCGCTTGGTGCTTCAGGGTAATTTCCCTTTTACCCGCCGAACGAACTGCTGCCGCAAAAACGGGGGCAGACATTGGGTTGACTTGATTTGGATCGTTCCATAAGACTTGTTGGAACGGTCCAAATCTGGGGGAATCATGCGCTGGGCGCTGGTGGGGGCAAGCACGATCGCGGCGGAGCATGTGCTGGGCGCATTGCGTGGTGCGGGGCAGGATGTGGCTGTGGTGCAAAGCACAACAGCCGGTCGCGCGGCGGAATTCGCCACGACCCACGGGATTGCTGCCTTCGGGACCGATCTTGACTCGATCCTGTCGGATGCCAGCATGGGGGCGGTCTACATCTCGTCCACCAATGAAAAGCACCACGCGCAGGCACTGGCGGCGATTGCGGCGGGAAAGCACGTGCTTTGCGAAAAGCCGCTTGCGATGTCGGTGGCCGAAGCGAACCAGATGGTCGCTGCGGCCAAGGCCAAAGGGGTGACCTTTGCGACCAACCACCATCTGCGCTGTTCGGGCAGTCACCGGGCAGTGCGCGACCTTGTCGCAAGCGGGCGGATCGGGCGGGTTCTGTCCCTGCGCCTGTTTCACGCCGTCCACCTGCCGGGCCATCTGCAGGGCTGGCGGATCGACAACCCGGCGGCGGGCGGCGGGGTGATCCCCGACATCACCGTACATGACGCCGATGTGGCGCGGTTCCTGACTGGCGAAGACCCCGTTTCCGTGGTGGCCGAGATGACCAGCAGCGGCATGGGGCAAGGGGTCGAGGACAGCGTGATGTCGGTCTGGACCCTGCCCTCGGGCGCGATGGTGATGGCGCATGAAAGTTTCACCCACCCCTTCGCAGGATCAGGGCTGGAGGTGCATGGCACCGAAGGCTCGATCTTCGCGTCTGGCGTGATGACCCAGCAACCGGTTGGTGAGGTTTCGCTGGTCACCGAAAGCGGGCGCGAAACTGTGCCCTATGCCACGCATAACCTTTACGGTCAGGCGGTTGCAGACTTCCTGTCAGCGGTCGAAGGCCATGGCCGCCCGGCGGCAGATGGGCGGGATGGCATCGCCTCGCTGGCCGTGGCCTTGGCCGTGCGCAAGGCCGCTGCAACGGGCACGCGGCAGATGGTGGATTACGGAGGTGGGGCATGAGCAAGCTTTCCTCACCCGCCGAGGCTGTCGCGCGCATCAAGGACGGCACGGTGGTCACCGTGTCCTCCTCCTCGGCGCTTGGCTGCCCGGATCTGGTGCTGAAGGCGCTGGGGGAACGCTTCCGGGCAGAGGGTCACCCGCGCGGGCTGACCACCCTGAACCCGATTGCGGCGGGCGACATGTACGGGGTCAAAGGCATCGACTGGATCGCGCAGGACGGCCTTCTGGCGCGGATTCTGGCGGGGTCCTACCCTTCGGGGTCGTCGAACCTGCCGATGCCGGAAATCTGGAAGATGGTGGTTGAAAACCGCATCGCCGCCTACAACGTGCCCTCGGGTATCATGTTCGACATGCACCGCGAGGCGGCGGCCCGGCGTCCGGGAGTGCTGACCAAGGTGGGGTTGCAGACCTTTGTCGATCCTATCCGTGAGGGCTGCGCGATGAACGCCCGCGCTGCCGCTGCGCCCATCGTGTCACGGGTGGAATTCGGGGGCGAAACCTGGCTGCACTTTCCCAACATCGCCCCCGACGTTTGCATCTTGCGCGCCACCACGGCGGACGAGCGCGGCAACCTGACCTATGAGCATGAGGGCGCCTATCTCGGCGGGCTGGAGCAGGCGATTGCCACGCGCACCAATGGTGGGCTGGTGATTGCGCAGGTGTCCCGGATGACGGCGAAAGGGTCCTTGCGCCCGCATGACGTGCGCGTGCCGGGGCATCTGGTGGATCTGGTCGTGCTGGACCCCGACCAGAAGCAGACCTGTGAGACACCCTATGACCCGGCAATCTCGGGCCAGATCCTGCGGCCGTGGTCCAGTTTTTCGCTGGCCGAACATGGGGTGGAAAAGGTCATCGCCCGCCGTGCCGCGCTGGAATTGCGCGCGGGGATGACGGCGAACCTTGGCTTCGGGATCAGCGCGATGGTGCCGCGCGTCTTACTGGAGGAAGGCCACCCCGAGGCAGTGACCTGGGCCATCGAACAGGGCGCGGTGGGCGGCATGCCCCTGACCGGCTTTGCCTTTGGCTGTGCGTCCAACGCGGATGCCTATGTCCCCAGCCCGCAGCAGTTCATCTACTTTCAGGGCGCGGGGTTCGACATGGCCTTCCTGTCCTTCATGGAGGTGGATGTCGAAGGCAACGTCAACGTCTCCAAACTTGGGAAAAAGCCATACCTGACCGCGGGCTGCGGCGGGTTTGTCGATATCACGGCGCATGCGCGCAAGATCGTGTTTTCCGGCTGGTTCGAGGCGGGCGCTCAGGTGGAATTGACCCCGGCAGGCTTGCGGGTGGCCGCGCCCGGCAAGTTCGCCAAGATGGTGCAGGCGGTGGAACACGTCACCTTCTCTGGCGCGCGGGCGCGGGAGCAGGGGCAGGAGGTGCTTTACGTCACCGAACGCTGCGTGATCCGGCTGACCGACAAGGGCCTTGTGGCGACCGAGATCATGCCGGGCATCGACCCCGCGCGGGAAATTGTGGCGGCAAGCGAAGGCCGGGTGACGGTGGCCGAGAATGCCTCTGTCATGCCGCTGTCGCTGCTGTCCGAAGGCCCGATGGGGTGGCAGCCATGAGCGGGGTCCGCCTGCACATCGCCGGGGGTGTCGCCGAGCTACGGCTGGACAACCCGGCGAAGCTGAACTGCTTTACGGTCGAGATGCTGGCCCAGATGGCCGGGCATCTGGAGCTGGTCGAAGGGCGCACAGAGGTGCGGGCGGTGGTTGTCACCGGCGAAGGCGACCGTGCCTTTTGCTCAGGTGCCGACATCAATGCCTGGGGCGATCTATCCCCGGCCGAGTTTGCGCTGGCCTGGGTGCGGGGCGGGCATCGGTTGTTTGACCGGCTGGCACGGCTGTCAAAGCCCACTATTGCGGCGTTGAACGGCCATGCTTTCGGCGGCGGGCTGGAACTGGCAGCGGCTTGTGACATCCGGGTGATGGTGCCGGGCGCGACTTTGGCCTTGCCAGAGGCGGGGGTGGGCATCGTGCCGGGCTGGTCGGGGACGCAGCGGCTGGCGCGGCTTATGCCGGAGCCGGTCGTCAAGGAGATGGCGCTGTTCGGGCGGCGGATCGGGGCGGATCGGGCGCTGGCTTGCGGCTTTGTGGCTGAGGTCTCCGTGGATGCGCGTGCGGCGGCCCATGCGATTGCGGGCAGTGTGGCGGGGCTTTCCCCGCGTGCGGTAGAGATCGCCAAGGCGATGATCCATGCCGGGGTGGGCGAGGACCAAGCCGCGATGATCGAGGCGCTGGGGTCGGCAGCCATCGCCGCGACGGCGGACCGGGCCGAAGGCGTCGCCGCCTTCCGGGCCAAGCGCAAACCAGAATTTCCGGGGACCTGATGATGACCGATATGACTGTGATCCCTTCCATCGGCGCGGCGCTGCCGGCGACACCGTTTCATGCGCGCCACCTGATCGGCGGCGTCTGGCAGGACAGTACGGATGGCGCGGTCAGCGAGCGGGTTTCTCCATCACATGGCGTGGTAGTCAGCAGGGCGGCGAATGGCGGCAGGTTTGAGGCTGAGGCCGCGATTGCAGCGGCGCGGGCGGCCTTTGATGATGGGCGGTGGAGCGGTTTGACCGGCAAAGCGCGGGCGGCGGTGCTGCTGAAGGTCGCCGATCTGATCGAGGCAAATGTCGAACGGATGGCCCTGCTGGAGACGCTGGAATCCGGCAAACCGATCACCCAGTCGCGCGGTGAGGTTTCGGGCGCGGCGGACCTGTGGCGCTATGCGGCCTCGCTGGCGCGGGGGGTGGCGGGGGAAAGCCACAACGCCCTAGGCGGGGACATTTTGGCGGTGACGCTGAAGGAACCCATCGGCGTGGTGTCGATCATCACACCGTGGAATTTCCCGTTCTGGATACTAAGCCAGAAACTGCCCTTCGCGTTGGCGGCGGGCTGCTGCTGCGTCGTCAAGCCTTCGGAACTGACGCCATCCACCACGGTCATGCTTGGGGAACTCCTCACCAAGGCCGGGATGCCGGATGGCGTGGTCAACATCGTGCTTGGCTACGGTCAACCGGTCGGGGCGGTGCTGGCTGCGGATCCGCGTGTGGACATGGTGACCTTCACCGGATCAACCGGCGTGGGGCGGGCCATCGCGGCGGCGGCAAGCGGTACGCTGAAGAAGGTGGCGTTGGAGCTTGGGGGGAAGAACCCGCAGGTCATCTTTCCCGACGCTGATCTGGACAGTGCGGCGGATGCGGTGGTGTTCGGCGTCTACTTCAACGTGGGCCAATGCTGCAATTCCGGCAGCCGGATCATCGTACATGCCGATATCGCCGAGGCGTTCACCGCAAAAGTGGTGGAGCTGTCGCGCAAGGTGGCCTTTGGCGACCCCTTGGACCCAAAGACTCAGGTCGGGGCAATTGTGTCAGCGGAGCATGGCGCGAAGATCGACGGCTATGTCCAGTCCGCAAAGGCCGCGGGTGCCAAGGTGGTGCTGGGCGGCGGCGCGCTGACGGTGCCCGGCCTTGGGGCGCAGTTCTACCAGCCGACCGTGGTCACCGGCGTCACCCCGGACATGGCGATTGCGCGGGATGAAGTCTTTGGCCCGGTGCTGACCGTCCTGACCTTCACGACGCTGGACGAGACGCTGCATCTGGTCAACGATGCCGACTATGGCCTGAGCGCAGGCGTATGGAGCGAGAATGTCCACACCTGTCTGGCCTTCGCGCGCGGCGCACAGGCGGGGACGGTCTGGACCAACACCTGGATGGACGGCTTTCCCGAGGTGACCTTCGGGGGCGTCAAGCAATCGGGCCTTGGCCGGGAAATCGGGCGGCAGGGGCTGGAGGAGTTTCTGGAAACCAAATCGCTGGTGATGCGGATCGGCCGCACGCGGGCGAACTGGGTGCGAACGGCCTGACCCCGGACAGGGGCGGGAAAGAATGACGACGCAAACCTTAGGGAGGATCTCATGCGTGGTTTCGTAGGACGGAAGATGACGATGGTCGCGGCGCTGATGGCCACGACCGGACTGGCTGCCGGAATGGCGGCGGCCGAGGATGTGGAAGTGCTGCACTGGTGGACCAGCGGCGGCGAGGCGGCAGCGCTGAACGTGCTGAAGGATGACCTTGCGACCAAGTCCATCGGCTGGGTCGACATGCCCGTCGCCGGCGGTGGCGGTGAGGCGGCGATGACCGCGCTCCGCGCCCGCGTCACGGCGGGGGATTCGCCCACTGCGGTGCAGATGCTGGGCTTTGACATCCTCGACTGGGCGGGCGAAGGCGCGCTTGGCGACTTGACCGAGGTTGCCACTGCCGAAGGCTGGGACGCTGTGGTGCCAGTGGCGCTGCAAGGCTTCTCCAAGTTCGATGGCAAGTGGATTGCCGCCCCGGTGAACGTCCACTCGACCAACTGGGTCTGGATCAACAAGGCGGCGCTGGATGCCGCTGGTGGCAAGGCTCCCGAGACGTGGGAAGAGCTGGTCGCCGTGCTTGACGCGATGAAGGCCAACGGCATCACGCCCTTCGCGCATGGGGGCCAAGCCTGGCAGGACGCAACCGTGTTTGACGGTGTGGTTCTGGGCATGGGCACCGACTTCTACAAGGCCGCTTTCATCGATCTTGACCCCGCCGCACTGGGCGGCGAGCAGATGGCCGAAGCCTTCAACCGCCTGATCAAGCTGAGCACCTATGTCGATGCCAACTTCTCGGGCCGCGACTGGAACCTGGCCTCGGCCATGGTGATCAACGGCGAAGCGGGCATGCAGATGATGGGCGACTGGGCCAAGGGCGAGTTCGTCAAGGCTGGCAAGGTCCCGGGCACTGACTTTGTCTGCATCCGCTTCCCGGGCACGCAAGGGGCGGTGACCTTCAACTCGGACCAGTTCGCCATGTTCAACGTCGAGGGCGACGCAGCAAAGGCGGCACAGGGCGTGATGGCTTCGGCGATCATGAACCCGGTGTTCCAGTCGGCGTTCAACGTGGTCAAGGGGTCGGCCCCGGCGCGCACCGATGTGCCGAACGACGCCTTTGACGACTGCGGCAAGAAGGCGATGGCGGATCTGGCGGAAGCCAACACCAATGGCTCGCTCTTCGGGTCGATGGCGCATGGCCATGCTGCCCCGGCCTCGGTCAAGAACGCGACTTATGACGTGATCACGGCGGCCTTCAACGGCGAATATGCCGACGGCGCGGCGGCGGCAGCGGCCCTGGCCGAAGCAGTCGCGGCAGCACAGTAAACGCTGAAAAGAGGGGGGCGGCCACGGTCGCCCCCCAACAAATTCCTTCGAAGGAATTTGGCAAAAGTTTTCGAAAACTTTTGCACCTGGACCCACGGGAGGATTACCATGGCCACTGACGCCGATTTCCGCACGCGCCTGCAGGACTGGCTGCCGCGCCTTGTGCTGGCACCGTCCTTCGCGGTGACGCTGTTGTTCGTCTATGGCTTCATCCTGTTCACCATCGTGCTGTCCTTCACCGGATCAAAGATGCTGCCCCGCTTTACCTGGGTCGGGTTCGAGAATTACGAAAAGCTGTTCGCCCTGCCCGCGTGGAACACCGCGATCGTCAACATCGCGATCTTTGCCAGTCTTTACATCGTGATCTGCACTGTGATTGGGCTGATGCTGGCGATCTTCCTTGATCAAAAGATCCGGGGCGAGGGGATGCTGCGGCCGATCTACCTTTACCCGATGGCGCTGTCGTTCATCGTGACAGGGACTGCGTGGAAGTGGTTCCTTGACCCCGGAATCGGGCTGCAGAACATCATGCGGCAGTGGGGGTGGGAAAGTTTCACCTTCACCTGGATCAAGGACGCGGATTACGCGCTTTACACCATCGTGCTGGCGGCGGTCTGGCAGACCTCGGGCTTTGTGATGGCGATGTTTCTGGCCGGCCTGCGCGGGATCGACAACGAGATCCTGAAAGCCGCGCAGATTGATGGCGCGTCGAACTGGCAGCTTTATCGGCGCATCGTGATCCCGCTCTTGCGGCCCGCGTTCCTGAGCGCGTTCGTCATCCTGAGCCACCTTGCGATCAAGTCCTATGACCTTGTCGTGGCGCTGACCGGGGGTGGCCCGGGCCGGGCGACCGAGATGCCGGCGACCTTCATGTATTCCTACACCTTCACACGGAACCAGATGGGCATCGGCGCTTCCAGCGCGGTCATCATGCTGATGACCATCGCCGCGATCATGGTCCCCTACCTTTACGCCGAGTTGAAGGAGAAGAAAGCATGAGCGCTGCTTCACAAGACACCGCCGTCAGCACGGGCCGGATCACCCGTACCTTCATCTACCTTCTCCTGATCCTGTTCGCGCTGTTCTACCTGCTGCCGCTGTACGTCATGGGGATCAACTCGGTGAAGCCCCTGGCCGAGATCACGGGCGGCAACATGATGGCCCTGCCCGAGGTCTGGACGCTGGAGCCTTGGCGGTCGGCATGGTCCACCGCGCAGATCGGTGTCGAACCTACCGGCCTGAGGCCCTATTTCCTGAACTCAATCCTCATGGTGGTGCCCGCCGTCGCCATTTCCACCATCGTCGGCGCGCTGAATGGCTATGTGCTGACCAAATGGCGGTTTCGGGGGGATACCTGGGTGTTCGGGCTCATGCTGTTTTCCTGCTTCATCCCGTTCCAGATCGTGCTGATCCCGATGGCGGTGGTGCTGGGCAAAATGGGGCTGGCGGGGTCGGTGTCGGGCCTTGTGCTGGTGCATGTGGTCTACGGGATCGGCTTCACCACGCTTTACTTCCGCAACTACTATGCCAGCTTCCCGACCGAACTCGTCCGCGCCGCGATGATCGACGGGGCGGGGTTCTTCCGCATCTTCTGGCGCATCCTCTTGCCGGTCAGCGGCCCCATCGCGGTGGTCAGCGTCATCTGGCAGTTCACCAATATCTGGAACGACTTCCTGTTCGGCGTCAGCTTTGGCGGCACATCGCAGCCGATGACGGTGGCGCTGAACAACCTCGTCCAATCCTCGACCGGCGTGAAGGAATACAACGTCCACTTCGCGGGCGCGATCCTTGCCGCCCTTCCAACCCTGATCGTCTACATCGTCGCAGGCCGCTACTTCGTGCGCGGGCTGATGGCGGGCTCTGTCAAAGGATAACGCCATGGGCTTTCTCGACATCCGCAACGTCACCAAATCCTACGGATCGGTGCAGGTTCTGCATGAGGTCGACATCGAGGTGCAGGAGGGGGAATTCCTCGTCCTCGTCGGCCCGTCCGGCTGTGGCAAGTCCACGCTGCTGAACATGATCGCGGGGCTTGAGGCGATTTCCAGCGGCGAGATTGCGATCAAGGGCAGGGTGGTGAATGGCGTCCACCCGTCCAAGCGCAATATCGCGATGGTGTTCCAAAGCTATGCGCTTTATCCCAACATGACCGTGGGCCAGAACATGACCTTCGGGCTGGAAATGCACGGCGTCCCCAAGGCCGACCGCGATGTGGCGCTGGCCCGGGTGGCCAAACTTCTGCAGATCGACCACTTGCTGGACCGCAAGCCCGGCCAACTGTCCGGCGGCCAGCGGCAAAGGGTGGCGATGGGCCGGGCGCTGGTCAGGAACCCCGATGTGTTCCTGTTCGACGAGCCGCTCTCCAACCTTGATGCCAAGCTGCGTGTCGACATGCGGACCGAGATCAAGAAGCTGCACCAGTCGCTGAAAACCACCATCGTCTACGTCACTCATGACCAGATCGAGGCGATGACCCTGTCCACCCGCATCGCAGTGATGAACAAGGGCTATGTCCAGCAGCTTGGCACCCCGAAGGACATCTACGACACACCGGCGAATGTCTATGTGGCCACCTTCATGGGATCGCCTGCCATGAACATCGTGCCGTCGACCGTGGTGATGGAGGGGGGCATCCCCCATGCCAAGATTACCGATGCGGATGGCACCACCCGCCATCTGCGCTTCAGCCAGCCGAACCTTGCGGCGTGGGAGGGCAAGCCGATCCTACTGGGCATCAGGCCCGAGGCGATCACCGATCCCGAGGGTGCTGACCGCAAGTCCGGCAATATCGTGGCGCTGTCCAACCGCGTGGGGGTGACCGAACCCGCAGGCTCTGACACGTTCGTGACCATGCAGCTTTGCGGCCGCGATATTGTCGCGCGGATGCGGGCCGATGCGACCGTGGCCCCGGGGCAGGTCTTCGACTTTGCCGTGAACATGGAAAAAGCCGTGGCCTTCGACCCCGCGACCGAGGATCGGATTGCCCCCTGATGCAGCCTGACGTCATCATCATCGGGTCAGGGATGGGCGGGGCCACGCTGGCCGCAGCCCTCGCCCCAACCGGACGGCAGATCGTGATCGTTGAACGCGGCGAACGGCTGGCCGACAGCGCAGAGGCGCGCGATCCTGCCGCCATCTTCGGGCGCGGGCATTTCAAGCCGGATGAGGTCTGGCATGACGCCGCCGGTGCACCCTTCAACCCCGGCAACTATGCTTTCGTCGGCGGCAATACCAAATTCTACGGCGCGGTCCTGCTGCGCTACCGGGCCGAGGATTTCGCCCCCCTCCGCCATCTTGGCGGGGTGACGCCCGGCTGGCCGATCCGGTACGACACGCTGGAACCGTGGTATTCCCGCGCCGAAACCCTGTACCGCGTGCGGGGCGACGCCGGGCAAGACCCGACCGAGCCGCCCCATTCCGCCCTCTACCCCTTTCCCCCCGTCCCGGATGAGGCGGATATCGTGGCGCTGCGCCACGCCTTTGCCGCCCAAGGCCTGCACCCCAGCGCCCTGCCGCTTGGTGTGGATATCGACGCCTGGCTGAAACGCGCGCCCACCACATGGGACGCCTTTCCCTGCACGACAGGCGCCAAGTCCGACGCCGAGAGCTGCGGTCTGGCGGCGGCGCTGAAACACCCCAACGTCACCCTTCTGACCGGTACCAAAGTCCTGCGTCTCCTGTCGGAAGGCCGCCGCGTGACGGGGGTGGAGGTGGAGCGGGATGGCAGGACAGAGGTGCTGACCGCCCCCACCGTCTGCCTGTGTGCGGGGGCGGTGATGTCGGCGGCGCTCCTCCTTGCCAGCGCAAATGACGACCATCCGACGGGCCTTGCCAACCGCTCCGATCAGGTCGGGCGCAACTTCATGAACCACAACCTGACCGGCATGGTCGCGTGGAACCCCTTGCGGCGGAACCGGACGGTCTATGAAAAGACCATCCAGATCAACGATTTCTACCTGACTGGCGGCCCGAACGGTGAACCGCTTGGCAATATCCAGATGCTGGGCCGGATCACCGGCCCGATTCTTGCCGGTGAGGCGGGACTGCCGCTCTGGCTTGCCCGCCACATCGCCGACCATTCCATCCACATCATGGCCATGTCCGAGGATTTGCCGGACCCCAACTCTCGTGTCATGTGGAAGAACGGCGGCGTTGTGGTGGATTGGCGCAAGACCAACGTGAAGGCGCATGACCTGCTGGTGCAGCGTCTGGCGCGCGCGATGCGCAGGGCGGGCTGGCCGATTGTCCTGTCGCGCGGGTTTCCGAAGTCGAAGCCCAGCCACCAATGCGGCACCGCGCGGATGGGCAGTAATCCGGCAACCTCGGTCGTGGATGCGCATCTCAAGGCGCATGACCTTGACAACCTCTACATCGTCGATGCCTCGGTCCTGCCGACCTCGGCCGCCGTCAATCCGTCGCTGACCATCGCAGCCCTTGCCCTGCGGGCGGGTGACCATATCGGAAGGGCCGCCGCATGACCGCACCTGTTGCCCTGATCACCGGTGGCCAGCAAGGGATCGGCCTTGGCATCGCCCGCACCCTTGCCGCCGCTGGCTGGCAGTTGGTGCTGGCCGCCGAACTTCCGCCGGAAGCCGCCACAGTCCAGGCCGCCTTGCGCGACCTTGGCCCCTCTGCCCGCTACCTCCGCCACGATCTGGCTAATCTGGCTGGCATCCCTGCGCTGCTGGCGGCGACCGGCCCGATTACCGCCTTCATCCAGAACGCCGGTGTCCCGGCGCGGGTGCGCGGCGACCTTCTGGACCTCACGCCCGAGAATTTCGACTGGACCCTTGGCATCAACCTGCGCGGCGCGTTCTTCCTCGCGCAAGCGGTGGCCAAGGCGATGCTGGCCGAACCATCGGGCCACTACCGCTCCATCACCTTCATCACCTCGGTCTCGGCCAGCATGGCCAGCCCCGAGCGCGCCGAATACTGCATCTCCAAGGCCGCAGCTTCGATGGCAGCGAAGACCTTTGCCCTGCGACTGGCCCCCCATGGGATTGGCGTGTTCGAACTGCGCCCCGGGATCATCGAGACGGGCATGACCGCAGGCGTGCGCGAGACATACACCGCTCGCATCGAAGATGGCCTCGTCCCCGCAGGCCGCTGGGGCCAGCCCGAGGACATCGGCCGCGTCGTCCTGCCGCTGGTCACCGGACAAATGGCCTTCGCCACCGGCGCGGTGATCCCCGTCGACGGCGGGCTTTCGATGGAAAGGCTTTAGCGGATGCCCAGGGACACCCAATCATCGAGGGGCACCTCCCTCCCCCCTCGTGGGGGAGGGGAGGCGACAGACCACACCCCTCTCAGCACAAGTTTGGCGGCAAAGACATGACCGAAGGCTATGACTTTCTCATCATCGGCGGCGGCTCGGCGGGCTGCGTGCTGGCCGCCCGCCTGTCCGAAGACCCTTCGGTGAAGGTCCTTCTGCTGGAGGCCGGCGGCCGCGACCGCCACCCGTTCTACCACCTGCCCGCAGGCTTTGCGAAGATGACCAAGGGCATCGGGTCCTGGGGCTGGCAGACCGTCCCGCAGCGCCACATGAACGGCATGGTGATCCGATATACCCAGGCCAGGGTGATCGGCGGCGGCTCCTCGATCAACGCGCAGATCTACACGCGCGGCAACGCGCAGGACTATGACGAATGGCGCCAGCTTGGCTGCCCGGGCTGGTCCTACGAAGACGTGCTGCCCTACTTCCGCCGTGCCGAGGACAACGACACCCACGACAACCGCTACCACGGCAAGGGCGGCCCCCTTGGCGTGAGCCAACCCCGCGCGCCCCTGCCGATCTGCGAGGCCTGGTTCAAGGCCGCCGCCGAAATCGGCATCCCCCGCAACATGGACATGACCGGTGAGGCGCAGGATGGCGTCGGCTACTACCAGCTGACGCAGAGGAACTACCGCCGCTCCTCCACCTCCATCGCCTACCTGGGCCAGGCGCGGGGACGGCCAAACCTGACCGTGCGGACCGGCGCGCAAGTCCTGCGGATCGTGATAGACAAGGGCCGCGCCATTGGCGTCGAAACCCCCGAGGGCGTAATCCGCGGGACGCAGGTGATCCTGTCCTCCGGCGCCATCGGCTCACCCCGTCTCCTGCAACTCTCAGGCATCGGCCCGGCCGACCATCTCCGTGGCCTCGGCATCCCCGTCGTCCTTGACCAGCCTGGGGTAGGGTCCAACCTGCAGGATCACCTTGACCTTTTCGTCATCGCCGAATGTACCGGCCCGCACACCTATGACCGCTTCGCCAAGCCGCACCTCTCGGCCCTCGCCGGCCTGCAATACCTCCTCACCCGCAAAGGCCCCGTCGCCTCCTCCTTGTTCGAGACGGGCGGCTTTTGGTACGCAGACCCGAACGCCCGCAGCCCCGACATCCAGTTCCACCTCGGCCTCGGCTCCGGGATCGAGGCTGGCGTCGCAGCGATGCCGCAAGGCGGTGTCACCCTCAACTCCGCCTACCTGCGCCCGCGCTCACGTGGCACCGTGCGCCTTGCCAGCGCCGACCCGAAAGCCGCCCCCCTGATCGACCCGAACTACTGGGAAGACCCGCATGACCGCGAAATGTCGATCCGCGGCCTGAAACTGGCGCGCGAAATGATGCGGCAACCCGCCCTCAAACCCTATGTGCTGGCCGAACGCCTGCCCGGGCCAGAGGTGCAGACCGACCAGGACTATTTCGACTACGCCTGCAAACACTCCAAGACCGACCACCATCCCGCCGGCACCTGCCGCATGGGCAGCGACGCAAACGCCGTGGTCGACCCCCAACTGCGCTTCAACGGCATCGAAAACCTTCGCGTCGTGGATGCCTCGATCATGCCGCGCGTGGTCTCCTCCAACACCAACGCCGCCACCATCATGATCGCCGAAAAAGCCGCCGACATGATCCGCGAAAGGCCCACCGCATGATCCGCCACATCGTCCTGATGAAAGCCCGCCCCGACGTCACCGAAGCCCACATCGCCACGGTCTTCGCCGATCTTGCAGCGATCCGCAGCAAACTCCCCGGCATCCTTGCCGTCCACGCCGGCCGTTCCGAAAGCCCCGAACAGATCGAGCGTGGCTTCATGCACGGCTTCACCATCGACTTCACCGATTGGGACGCCCTTGCCGCCTATCAGGCCCACCCCGACCACAAACGCGCGGGCGCCGCTCTTGTCGCGGCAAGCGAAGGCGGTCTTGACGGCATCCTCGTCTTCGATCTGCCGACCAAAGGCACGCCATGACCCTGCCTTTCACATTTGCCCAAATATCCTCTGGGGGTTTGGGGGGCGAAGCGCCCCCAAGGGCCGAGCCGTTGCGCGCCCTTCGCGCGCATAAGGCGAGACAAAAGGCTTGCGCGCCAGCGCTCCATTTCACAGCCGCAACAGGAGCCGCCCGATGCTGATCCTGCCCACCACAGACGCCCGCCTTGAACCCTACCGCCTGACCGGCACCCCCCTCGTCGCGCGTGCGACAAAAACCCCGCTCACCCGAACGGCCTTTGCCGCCGCCCATGTCGTCAGTGACCCCTTGCTGGAACGCTCGCCCTGGGACGGCCGCCCTGCTGTCGACTGGGACACGACCCTCGCCTTCCGCGCCCAGCTTTGGGACCAGGGCCTGCATCTGGCCGAAGCGATGGACACCGCCCAGCGCGGCATGGGCGTGGACTGGCCGACCGCGCTGAAACTGATCCAGCGCACCATGGCCGCCGCCAATGCCCACCCGATGCGCCCGCGCGTGGCTTGTGGCGCTGGCACGGATCACCTGCCCCTGACCGACCTCACCACCCCCGACGCCATCGCCGCCGCCTATGAAACGCAGGCCGAAGCGATCGAGGCCGCAGGCGGCCAACTCATCCTGATGGCCTCCCGCGCGTTCACGGCCCTCAAGGCGGGGCCCGACATCTACCACAGTGTCTATCGCCGCCTGATCGACGGGGCGGCGCAGCCGGTGATCCTGCATTGGCTCGGCGATATGTTTGACCCCCAGCTTGGCGGTTACTGGGGCTCCACCGACGTCGCCGCCGCATCCGACTTTGTGCTGACGCTCATCACCGAAAACCCCGCCATGGTCGATGGCATCAAGATTTCCTTGCTGGATCAGGCACATGAGGAAACGTTTCGTGCCCGCCTTCCGCCCGGCGTGCGCCTTTATACCGGCGATGACTTCAACTACGCCCCCCTGATCGCCGGCGACGGTGCGCACCATTCCCACGCCCTCCTTGGCATCTTCGCCGCCATCGCCCCGGCGGCCTCACAGGCGCTCGAGGCCCTCGCCTTGGGCGAGCTTGCCACCTACAACCGCCTTCTGGACCCGACCGTCCCCCTCAGCCGCGAGATCTTTCGCGCGCCCACCCGGTTCTACAAGGCCGGGATCGCGTTCCTTGCGTGGCTGAACGGCCACCAGCGCCATTTCATCATGCCTGCAGGGTTCCAATCTTCGCGCGACATCACGCATTATGCTGCGGTGTTCCGGCTGGCGGATGCGGCGGGCCTTCTGGCCCGGCCAGACCTTGCCGAGACGCGGATGGCGCAGCTTCTGGCGCTGCACGGGGTGGAGCAGACCTGACACACATGGACCGCAGGCCCACGATCATCGATGTCGCAAGCCGGGCAGGCGTCTCGAAATCGACCGTCAGCCTTGTGCTGCAGAACAGCCCCCTCGTGCGCAGCGAAACGCGTGAGGATGTGCGCCGCGCGATGGCGGACCTTGGCTATGTCTACAACCGGTCCGCCGCGCAGTTGCGTCAGGCCAACACCGGGCTGATCGGGCTGGTCATCAATGACCTACGGAACCCGTTCTTCACCGAATTCGCCACCTCGGTACAGATGGCGCTGTCAGCCAAGGGCTTTGCCTGTGTTCTGGCCAATACGGACGAAGACCCCGCCCTTCAGGCCCAAGTCGTGGGGGCGATGCTGGAGCATGGCGTCGCCGCCCTGATCCTGTCGCCCGCCTATGGCGCGGTCGAGGCGACGTTTGACGCTATTGCCCGGGCCAATGTGCCGACGATGCAGGTCTTGCGCAAGGCGGTGCCGGATGTGGCGCGCTTTCCCTTTTCGGTCCCCGATTACCAGACCGGCAGCCGTCTTGCGACCGATCACCTGCTGGCCTCCGGCGCAAAGCGGATCGCGTTTCTTGGCGGGCTTCAGGGGCGCGAAGTGACGGAGCAACGGATGTCGGGCTACCTTGCCGCGCTGGCGGGCGCGGGGATGCCCCCCCTTCACCTGCCCGGCCGCCCGACCCGCTCCTTTGGGCGCGCGGCGGCGGCTCGGCTGGCGGATGAACATCCCGAGGTGGACGCGGTCCTGTGCTTCAACGATCTGGCCGGGCTTGGCCTGCTGTCCGGCTGCGCCGAGATTGGGCGACAAGTTGGCCGCGACCTGCGGATCGTCGGCTTCGACGACATCGAGGAATGTGCCCAGGTCTGGCCGGGGCTGACATCAGTCCGCTGCGACATTGCCGGGTTCGGGCGCGGGGTGGCCGAGACCGTCCTTGGCTGGCTGGAGACGGGCACACGCCCGCCACCGGAAACCGTGACCCCGGTTGATCTGATCCTGCGCGCCTCAAGCAAAGGCCCAACGCCATGACCCCAGCTCTGCCCACCAACCCCGCCCCTTTCCTGCGCAGCCTTTTCGACCGGGCGGTCGAGGTGGCCGATCCGATGCGCTCGCTCGCGAGGTTCCTGCCGGACAGGCCTGCCGGGCGCGTGGTCGTCATCGGTGCCGGCAAGGCCAGTGCCCGAATGGCCGAGGCGGTCGAGGCCGCATGGGGCCCCTGCGAAGGGCTGGTCATCACCCGCTACGGCTATGGCCGCCCCTGCCGGGGGATCCGGATTGTCGAGGCATCCCATCCGGTGCCCGACGCCGCCGGAGCGGCAGCGACGGCCCAGATGCTGGACCTGCTGGCCGGTCTGGGGGAAGGCGATTTCGTGCTGGCGCTGATTTCCGGCGGGGCCTCCGCCCTGCTGGTCGCGCCGGTCGAGGGGGTGACGCTGGCGGAAAAGCAGGCGGTGAACGCAGGGCTTCTGGCCAGTGGCGCACCCATTTCCGCGATGAATGTCGTCCGCAAGCACCTGAGCCGGGTGAAGGGTGGGCAGCTTGCCGCCGCCGCCTATCCGGCGCGGATGCTGGCGCTGATGATCTCGGACGTGCCGGGGGATGATCCGGCCTTCATCGGGTCCGGCCCCACGGTCGGCGACGCGACCACCCCCGCCGACGCCGCCCAAGTGCTGCAACGCTGGTCCATCCCGGTGCCAGCTTCGGTGCCCGGGGCGCTGCTGCGGTCGGGCGTGATCCCCCCCGGCGATCCGCGCCTGTCGCGGGTGGAAAACGTGATCTACGCGGCCCCGGCCCAATCCCTTGCTGCAGCGGCGGAAATGGCAGAAGCCGCAGGCTGCGAGGTTCGCCTTCTGGGCGACCGGCTGGAGGGCGAAGCGCGCGAGGTGGCGGCAGCACAGGCCGCCCTTGCGCGGCAGATCAAGGCCGGGCTGACCCCCGGGGATCAGCCAGTCCTCCTGCTTTCGGGTGGCGAATTGACAGTGACCCGCACCGGCGACGGCATTGGCGGGCCGAACGCCGAATTCTGTCTGGCGCTTGCGCTGGCGCTTGACGGTGCACCCGGCATCCATGCCATTGCCTGCGACACGGACGGCGTCGACGGCGCGGCCGAGGTTGCGGGGGCCGTGATCGGGCCGGGCACGCTCGGGCTGGCGAAGGCGGTGGGTCTTGACGCGAACGCCGCCCTGCAGCGGAACGACGCCCACAGCTTCTTTGCCGCTGTCGGCGGGCAGGTCGTCACCGGCCCGACCCTGACCAACGTCAACGATTTCCGCGCGGTGCTGATCCTTCCGGAATAGGACACCGGGCGGGTCGGCCTACCTTGAATGCCCCTACCCCTGCACTCCGTCCACAATAACCACATGTGCCACACAGGCCCCGTCACGCCGCGCGCGCGCAGTCTGGTAGGCGGTGGAGTGATAGCAGGCCCGGGCAGCCTCCAGCGTGGGAAATTCGATCACCACATGGCGGTCAAGCGCCGGGCCTTCCAGCGTTTCCGACGTGCCCCCCCGGGCCAGAAACCGCGCGCCATGGGCGGCGAAGGCTTCCGGGGCAAGGGCCTGATAGCCCTTGTAAGCCTCGGCATCCGTCACGGTGACATGGGCAATCCAGTAGGCGGTCATCCCTGCCCCTCAAGCAGTTTGCGGGCAATTTCGGCGGCGTCATCCAAATGGGCGCGCACAGCTTTAGCTGCGGCCTCCGGATCACCCGCCACAATCGCCGCCGCGATCCGGGTCATATGGGCCGGGCCGGACACTTGCCGGTCACTGCTGGCAAGAGTCAGCGCCCGCAGACGGGAAATGCGGCCGTTCAGGCGCTGGACAATCTCCCACGCTATGTCATGGCCAGCGGCGGTGAAGATCACGCGATAGAACTCAGTCGTTGCGGCGTAAAGGCCCGGTTGATCGGGGCTGGCGACGGCCGCTTCGATCCCGGCAAGGGCCTTGGTGATCTGGTCTTTCACGGCAGGCCCGGCCATGCGCGCGCAGGCGGCGGCGGCCTCAGCTTCAAGCAGGCGGCGGATGGCATAGACCTGTGCCGCCTGATCCCAATCCAGCCGCGCCACCACGGGCCCAGCCCGCGAGGCGGTTTCGACCAGCCCTTCCGCCTCAAGATACCTTATCGCCTCCCGCACGACGGACCGCGACACGCCAAGCTGATCGCACAGGGTGCGTTCGACCAGACGGTCACCGCCCTGAAACCGGCCCGCGATGATGGCCTGACGCAGGCGGTCCACCACCAATGCGCGCAGGGTTGGGGCCTGATTGATGCGAAGGTCGTCGGTCTGATCCATGGCGCAAAGGATAGGCAGGGACGGCCCGCAAGACAAGAACAACTTGACATGTTGTCCGATGGTATACCAAAACTACGCAACCAGACCCGGAGACGCCCATGCCCGCCCAGATTCGCAAGACCCTGACCTATGTTGAAACGATCCTGATCGAAGGCGGTCGCGCGGCGCCCCGGCCCCTTATGCTTGTCGCGGCGGCAGCGGTGCTGAAGAACCCTTGGGCCGGGCGTGGCTTTGTCGAGGATCTGAAACCGGAAATCCACGCCGTCGCCCCCGAACTCGGCGCGCTTCTCACCGCCATGATCCTTGAGGCGGTGGGTGGACCGGACCATGTCGAAGGCTACGGCAAGGCCGCCGTCGTCGGGCTGGACGGCGAGCTTGAGCATGCAAACGCCCTGATCCACACCCTGCGCTTTGGCAACCATTACCGGCAGGCGCTGGGGGCCAAGACCTATCTTGCCTTCACCAACGTGCGGGGGGCGGCGAATACGCCCGTGATGATCCCCCTGATGGACAAGAATGACGAAGGTCGGCGGTCGCATTACCAGACCGTCCACTTCGCCATCCCCGATGCCCCCGCCGCCGATGAAATCATCGTGGCGCTTGGGGCATCAACGGGCGGTCGCCCGCATCACCGGATCGGTGACCGCTATCAGGACCTGAAGGACCTTGGCCATGATCTCGCGAACCCTGCGGCTGTCTGACGGCGCATCCGTCCGGGTGATCGAGGCGGGCGCCGGAACGCCTGTCCTTCTGCTGCACGGTGTCGGCCTGCGGGCCGAGGTGTGGGAGCCGCAGATCGCAGCGCTCGCGTCCCATCACCGGGTGATCGCCGCCGACCTGCCGGGCCATGGCGACAGCAGCCCACTGCCCGGAACCCCTGCCCTGCCGGATTACACCGCCTGGGCCGCGCGGCTGGTGACTACCCTTGGCCTTGGCCCCGTTGCGGTGGCCGGTCATTCGATGGGCGCGCTGATTGCGCTTGGCCTCGCGGTTGACCAGCCCGCGCTGATTGCCCGCGCCGCCCTGATCTGCCCGGTCTACCGCCGCTCACCCGAGGCGCGGACGGCGGTCCTGACCCGGGCCGAGGAAATCTCGGTCGGACGCGGTGGGATCGACGGGCCGCTCAGCCGCTGGTTCGGCGATACGACCAGCCGTCTGCGGGTGCAGGTCGCGGGCTGGCTGCGGTCAGTGCCGCAGGCGGGCTACGCGGCGGCCTACCGGGCCTTTGCGACCGGCGACATGGTCTATGCCGACGGGATCAAGCGGATCAGATGTCCGCTTCTGGTCCTGACGGCAGATGGCGACACCAACTCCAGCCCCGCGATGGCGCGAGAGATGGCCGCCTTGGCCCCGCATGGCCGGGCGGTGGTGATTGACGGGCATCGCCACATGGTGCCCCTGACCGCGCCGGATGCGGTGAACCGGGCGCTGCAGGACTGGCTTGCCGACAGCCGGAAAGAGGCCGCCGAATGACCGAGACTATAGACCCGCGTGCCCTGCGCGATGCCTTTGGTTGCTTCATGACCGGTGTCACCATCGTGACAACGGTCAAGGATGGTCACCCGCTTGGGTTCACCGCCAATTCGTTTTCCTCGGTTTCGATGGACCCGCCGCTCTTGCTGGTCTCGATTGCCAACCGGTCCGCCAACCTGACCGCCTTTGCCACCGGCACCGGCTTTGCCGTCAACATCCTGTCCGAAGCGCAGAAAGACCTGTCCGCCCGCTTTGCCAAACCGATCGAGGACCGTTTCGCCGATGTCTACTGGCGCAAGGGCCCGGTCGGATCGCCCATTCTTTCAGGCGTCTCGGCATGGTTCGACTGCACGCTGGACCAAGCCATTCCGGCTGGCGACCACACCATCCTGATCGGCCGGATTGCTGGTTTTGAGGCGCTGGCCGCCCCCGGCCTTGGCTACTACCGGGGGGCCTATGTCACCCCGGCAGCCACGGCGGCGGCAATGCCTGCGGGGCCTGAGGTCATCGTCTCGGCCGTGATCGAAGCGGAAGGCCAGGTCCTGCTGGTTGATGACGGGCGCGGCGGGCTTTCGGTGCCGATGGCGCGGGTGGGCCGCGAAGGGGTGCAGGCGGCGCTTGCCGGGCTGATCGCCCGGCACGGGCTGACGGCAGGTGCCGGGTCAATCTACGCGGTCTATGAAGATGCCCGGCTTGGCACCCAGCACATCGCCCTGCGCTGCCCGGCGGAACCGGGGCAACCCGTAGGCGGGGCCTATGTCGAACTGTCGCGCAATGGGGTGGCCGATGTGACCGACCCCGCCTTGCGCATCATGCTGGAACGTCTGGCGGATGAGGCACGCGTCGGCGCCTATGGCATCTATTTCGGCACGCAGGAAACCGGCCGTGTGCAGCGGCTGAACGAAGGTCCCACCCCATGAAATTCTCACTCTTCGTCCATATGGAACGGGTCACGCCCGAAGAACCGGAACGCCAGCTTTACGAAGAAATGCTGGACCTGTGCCGGATCGCGGATGAGGGCGGCATGCACGCGATCTGGACCGGCGAACACCATGGGATGAGCTTTACCATCGCGCCGAACCCCCTCTTGAACCTTGTCGATCTGGCCCGCAGGACCAAAAACGTGCGCCTTGGCACCGGCACGGTCATCGCGCCCTTCTGGCATCCGATCCGGCTGGCGGGTGAAGCGGCGATGGCCGACATCATCATGGATGGCAGGCTTGACCTTGGCATTGCGCGCGGGGCCTACAGCTTTGAATACGAACGCATCATACCGGGGCTGGATGCGTGGAATGCCGGTGGGCGCATGCGGGAACTGGTTCCGGCGGTGCAGGGCCTTTGGGCCGGCGACTATACCCATGACGGGCAATACTGGCAATTTCCCAAGACCACCTCGGCCCCGAAACCCCTGCAACCGGGCGGCGTGCCGATCTGGGTGGCCGCGCGCGACCCGTCCAGCCACGACTTCGCCGTAGCCAATGGCTGCAACGTGCAGGTAACCCCGCTGCACAATCCGCATGACGAGGTGGTTTCCCTGATGGACCGCTTCAACACGGCCTGCGCCGCCCACCCGGATGTGCCGCGCCCGAAGATCCTCATCCTGCAGCACGGCTATGTCGCCGCCGATGCCGCCGATGCCGATCTTGCGGCGCAGGAACTGCACGCCTTCTACTGCTATTTCGGCGCATGGTTCCTGAACAAGCGGCCCATCACCCAAGGCCTGATCGACCCCCTGACCCCGGAAGAGATCGCCGCGCACCCGTTCTATTCGCCGCAAGCCATGCGGGAAAACCTGCTGATCGGCGATGCCGACGAGGTGATCGAAAAGCTGCGCCGGATCGAGGCTTTGGGCTATGATGAGTTCTCGCTTTGGATCGACAGCGGGATGAGCTTTCAGCGCAAGAAGGCTTCGCTGGAACGGCTGATCCGCGATGTGATGCCAGCTTTTGCGTAAATCAGCCTTTGCCTGAAGGGGTCAGCGATGGAGCGGTTCCAGCACTATATCGACGGCGCGTTCCATGACGGGGCCGAGGGGTTCGATAGCCTTGATCCCGCCACCGGCACCCCATGGGCGCGCATGCCGCTGGCGCGGGCGGCGGATGTGGACCGGGCAGTCCGGGCCGCACATCGGGCGTTTTCCGCGCCCGCATGGTCCGGGTTGACGGCGACCGCGCGGGGCAAGCTGCTTTACCGCCTCGCCGATCTGGTACAGGCCGCCGCCCCCCGGCTGGCCGCGCATGAAACGCGGGACACCGGCAAGATCATCCGCGAAACCAGCGCGCAGATCGCCTATGTGGCGGAGTATTATCGTTACTATGCGGGACTGGCTGACAAGATCGAAGGCGCGCATCTGCCCATCGACAAGCCCGACATGGAGGTCTGGCTCCGGCGCGAACCCGTGGGCGTCGTCGCGGCCATCGTGCCGTGGAACAGCCAGCTTTTCCTGACGGCGGTGAAACTTGGCCCCGCCCTTGCTGCCGGCTGTACTGTGGTCCTGAAAGCCAGCGAGGATGGCCCTGCCCCGCTCCTTGACTTTGCACGGCTGGTTCATGAGGCGGGCTTTCCCCCCGGCGTCGTCAATATCCTGACCGGGGGGCCGGAGGCTGGCCAGACGCTGACCGCGCATCCGCTGGTGGCCCATATCGCCTTTACGGGCGGGCCGGAAACCGCCCGGCATATCGTGCGGGCGAGTGCGGAAAACCTTGCCTCCACCTCGCTGGAACTGGGGGGGAAATCGCCCTTCATCGTCTTTGACGATGCCGATCTGGACAGCGCCGCCAATGCGCAGGTGTCGGGGATCTTCGCGGCCACCGGGCAAAGCTGTGTCGCAGGCTCGCGGCTTTTGGTGCAGGCCAGCGTCAAGGATGCCTTCCTGTCCCGCCTGATCGCCAAGGCCGGGGCCATTGCCATCGGCCCGCCGGAGAGGATGGAGACCGAGGTTGGCCCCCTGTGCACCGCCCGCCAGCGCGACCGGATCAGTGCGCTGATCACCCGTTCCGTCGCTGCCGGGGCAAGGGTTCTGACCGGCGGCAGCGCCCTGCCCGGCGCGGGGTTCTACTTTGCGCCGACGATCCTTGATTGCTCGGACACGCCCGATTACCCGGCCCTGCATGAGGAATTCTTCGGCCCGGTCCTGACAGTGCAGACCTTCGAAACCGAGGATGAGGCGCTGGCGCTGGCCAATGGCACGGCCTATGGGCTGGCCTCGGGGGTGTTCACGCAGAACCTGACGCGGGCGCATCGGATGATCCGGGGGCTGCGGGCGGGGATCGTCTGGGTGAACACCTACCGCGCCGTTTCGCCCATCGCGCCGTTCGGCGGGCACGGGCTTTCCGGGCACGGGCGTGAGGGCGGGATGGCGGCGGCGCTGGATTATACGACCGTCAAGGCCGTCTGGCTGCGGACCTCGGACACGCCGATCCCGGACCCTTTTGTGATGCGATAAGCGCGGTGGCGACACTGTTCCAAAACCGGCTTCTCTGCACAGGTATTTGCCACTCGCGGCCGACGCCGTTCTGCCAGCATCGGGGCGTGCCGCCCGCCCTTAGCCAACCAGCGTGATCGACACGCGGCGGTTCTGGCGACCCTTCTTTTCGATCTTGCCAATCTCCACCCGGCCGATTTCGCCCGTGCTGGCGACATGGGTGCCCCCGCAGGGCTGCAGGTCGATCTGGTCAGCCCCCTGCCCGATGCGGATCAGCCGCACCCGGCCCTGCCCCATGGGCGGGCGGACGGACATGGTCTTGACCAGACCCGGGTTGGCCAGCAACTCGTCATCAGTGATCCAGTCTTCGGTCACAGCCAGATCCCGCGCAATCAGGGCGTTCAGCACACCCTCGATCGCGGCGATATCGCCCGGGGGGTCGGGCATGTCGAAATCCAGCCGCCCCCGGTCCGCGCCGATCTGTCCGCCAGTGACCGGCATCGGGATGACGACCGAAAGAAGGTGCAGCGCGGTGTGGACGCGCATGTGGCGATGGCGGCGCGACCAGTCCAGTATCTGCCGGGCGGGCGCGCCAATTGGCGGCATCGGCACAGGTTCCGCCGGAATGAGGGCGACCCCCCCTTCAACCTTGAGCGTGGTGGCAATCGGCACCAGACCGCCGCCCCATTCCAGCACGCCACTGTCGCCCGGCTGGCCGCCCCCGGTGGGATAGAACACGGACCGGTCCACCAGCAGCCCGCCTTCGGGGGTGTGGCCGATGATCTGACAGTCAGCGGCGGCAAGATAGGCATCGTCGCGGAACAACAGGTCGGTCATCGTTCGGACCCTTTCACATCTGCAGGCGGTGCTGCGGTCTTGGCTGCGCCGCGGGCCTTGCCCTTGGGGGCGGTATCCGGGCCGGGGCTGGCAGCGGCGCTTTCCGATTGAGCGCCCCCCTGCAGCACGACCAAGGCCCGGGCGATTTCCTCGACATTGCGCAGTGACACGTCCGACTGGGCAAAGGGAATCTCGATCCCTTCCTTGGCAAAGCGTTCGACGATCTGGTGGTTGATCTCGGTTCGGACGCTCAGCGAGAAGTTGACGTCCCGCAGGATCACCCGGATTTCGAAGTTGATCGCATCAGCGCCAAAGCCCACCAGAAGAATCGACGGCGGCGGGTTCAGCACGGCCAAAGGTTGCGCCTCGGCGATTTCGCGCAGGATCTGCTCCACCTTCCGGGTGTCCGACCCGAAGGCCACACCCACCGGCACGATCAGACGGCCCGACAGGTTGAAGCGGGTCCAGTTCGTCACCTGTCCGGTGATCAGATCGGCGTTCGGCACGATCACATCGTTGCGGTCAAACGTCTCGATCCGGGTGGAGCGGACGGAGATGGACCGGACGCGGCCCTGCACGCCGCCAACCTCGATCCAGTCGCCTTCGCTGACCGGGCGTTCGATTAAGAGGATGATGCCCGAGATGAAGTTGGACACGATGTTCTGCAGGCCGAAACCGATGCCGACCGAAAGCGCACCGGCAACGATGGCAAGGCCGGACAGGTCAAGCCCCGCCGACCTGACGGCGATCAGCGCGGCAAGGAAGATGCCGACATAGCCGATCCCCGCCACCAATGCGGTCTGGCCGCCTTGATCCATGCTGGTCTTGGGCAGGATCGACGTGCGCAAGGCCCCCTGAAACAGCCGCGTGAGCATGTAGCCGAGGATGAAGACAACGGCGAAGACCATGAAGTTCGTGGGCGAAATCCGCGTCTCGCCCATCTGGAAGCCTTCGGAGAATCGGGTCCAAAGCTCGGTGATGTCGGCGGCGCGCGCGCCCCAGATCAGGGCAAAGACCGGCAGCGCGGCCAGTGTCATCGCAAAGCCGGCAAGCACCGGGACCAGCGCATCGCGGCCCTTCTCATCGCTTTTGATGATCAGGGCCCAGGCATCGCCGATCATGCGCTGCAGGATGAAGAGAAGGGTGATGAGGCCCAGCGACAGGATCGCCGGATAGATCAGCGCGGATGCCGCCTGCACATAGCCGAACGCCGCCAATACCGGCCCGGCGATGCCGATGACGCCAAGGCCACGCCCCAGCAGCAGCAACAGCCGCAAGGCATAGCTGCGCTCTGCCTGTTCGCGCGCCTGGCGCAGGACCCGGCCGACGCGCAAGAGGATCAGCCCGCCGGTCAGCAGGATTGGAAACGACATCACCGAGGTGGTGGCATCCGAATAGGCCTGCGCATCCATCGCAGCCGCGCGCAGGCCTTCGGCAGCGACGACCAGACCCATGAGCACGGCAAGGAACCGCCCTTCGGCCCGGCGTTCGGGTGGCAGTGGCAGGACCGCGTCGCCGTTCTGGGTCAGCGGAAAGGCCCGCGCGCCAAGCCATGCGGCAGAGAAGACGACAAAGCCGACTGCGGGCAAGGCTGCAGTGATCGACATCCCGATCTCGCCCGGCATGCCGCTGGCCACAAGGGCTGCGGCCAGCGCCACCATGCCCAGTGTCGGCAGGATCACCACCCCGGTCGAGGCAAGAAGCGACCACAGGCTTCGCCCGCGGGCAGATGCGCCGTTCAACAGACGTTCCGAGAACAGCTCGATCCAGCGGCGGACATAGACGACAAGGGCCAGCGCTACGACCAGAAGCACAAGGATCAGCGGCATGTTGTCCAGAAGCTCGGCCCGCTTTTCAGGGTCTTCCCAGGCGGTCGCAGCTTCATCCCACAGGCGCAACAGCGTGTCGGACAGGCCAATCGCCGCTTCGGGCCAGTTGCCGGGGTTCACCGGTGACGGCCAAAGCTGCAGCAGTTCATCCGCCTGACGGTCGCGCAGGGTGCGGTCGATTTCGGCGATCAAACCGTTGGCACGGCGGTAAGCTTCCTCGGCGGCGATGCCGGGGGCCTGCAGGCGGACCAGTTGACCCGCAAGTTCCTGCCGCCGCTTCGAGATTTCCTCGGCCTCGGTCTCGCCTTCCGCGGGGGTCGGGCCCAGCGCGTCAAGCTGCTGGCGCAGGGTAAAGATCCGGGCCGAGTTGGCGCTTTGCGCGTCAAGCAGGGCTGCCCGCCATTGGGCAAGCTGGCTGCGGATCTCGTCAAGGCGGTCAGCCGAGGTGTTGCGGTTGCCCAGTTCGGCTTCGGCCCGTTCCGCCATCGCCGCCCATTCGGCATAGTTCACCGAGCCGTCAGTGGGCGCGGTTTCGACCCCGGTGATCGGAACGGCCCCGGTCTGGTCTTGCGCAAAGGCCGGCCCTGCAAGGACCGCCAGCGCAAGCGCCAGCGATCTTAGCACCGGCCATCCGGTCAACCGGGTCATGCGTCTTCAAACACCGCCGGGATCGGGCGGGCGGGACGGTCAAGCCAATCTGGCACTGGGAGCCCTTTTTCCCGCAGGAAGGTGGGGTTGTAGACCTTGGACTGATACCGGCTGCCGTAGTCGCACAGGATAGTGACGATGGTCTTTCCCGGCCCCATGTCGCGTGCCATGCGGATGGCCCCGGCGATGTTGATGCCGGTGGAGCCGCCCATGCACAGGCCTTCGTCCTGCAACAGGTCAAAGACGATGGGCAGCGCCTCGGCATCGGGGATGCGGTAGCTGAAATCGGGGGTGAAGCCTTCAAGGTTGGCGGTGATCCGGCCCTGCCCGATGCCTTCGGTGATCGACGAGCCGGGGCTTTCCAGCTTGCCGGTGGTGTAGAAGGCATGGAGCGCCGCACCTTCAGGATCGGCGAGGCCGATCTTCACGCCCTTGGGCTGCAAGGCCATGCCGACGCCCGCCAGCGTCCCACCCGAGCCCACGGCGCAGATGAAACCATCCACCTTGCCGCCGGTCTGGTCCCAGATTTCGGGGCCCGTCATCTCGATATGGGCCTGGCGGTTGGCGACGTTGTCGAACTGGTTGGCCCAAATCGCGCCGTTCGGTTCAGACTTCGCCAGTGCCTCGGCCAAGCGGCCCGAATAGCGGACGTAATTGTTCGGGTTGCGGTAGGGGGCGGCCGGGACCTGCACGAGTTCGGCACCCGCCAGACGCAGCATGTCCTTCTTTTCCTGACTTTGGGTTTCCGGAATCACGATCACCGTGCGGAACCCCATCGACGCACCGACCAGCGCCAGACCGATCCCGGTGTTGCCGGCCGTGCCTTCGACAATCGTTCCGCCCGGCTTCAAGTGACCTTTGGCGATGGCATCCTTGATGATGTAAAGCGCCGCCCGGTCCTTGACCGACTGGCCAGGGTTCATGAATTCAGCTTTGCCAAGGATCGTGCAGCCGGTCAGCTCTGACGCCTTGTGCAGCTTCAGAAGCGGCGTGTTGCCGATGGTGTCGGCCAGATCCGAATGAATGCGCATGGGGATGGTCCTTGTTTCCGCCTTACAGGTGTAGGGGGACCGAGGCTGAAACTCAAGGGAGCGGGACAGGGTTGGCGGGCAGGTTCCTGACTGGCCGTCAGATGGTCTGCGGGCCACGACCGGAAATCGTCACACGGGCGCCGGTTCAGCGGTCATGTTGGCGGATTTCGGCCAACACCGTAGGTTGCGGTTCTGGCAGGTCCCCGGCAGCCACGGCTCGCAGGACCTGCCTGCGCGCCTCGGTCGACAGGGCGTCGCGGCGCTTTTTGACAAAGTGCAAGCCGAAGGCGCGGGCGGCAAGGTAGGGATGGGTTTCCACAAAGAACGCTGTGGAAAGGCTGGAGTTCAGGAAATGCAAAGCGGCCGGACGAAACCCAGCCTTGCCAGCGCTGGCAAGAATCGCATCCCGTTGTTTCTGGCGGTCAGGGTCGGTCAGGGCCGCATAGTCCAGCGCCTTGGCAAGGTCTGCGTCGGGCAAGGTCTGGGCATATTGCGCCAGCCCGGCGGCGGAGCGTTGCGATGGCGCGGCAAGCCCGGCGGCAACCATGGCCCGCGACAGCCCCTTTTCGCCCCGTTTCAACACACTGTCCCGGCGGGACGACACCAGATAGTCCGACCAGAAGCGGTCAAAGGCGGGATGGTCCAGCGCTCGTGGCCCGAACATCACCAGATAGGACTGGAAATGCGCGGCATGGGCCTTGCCCGGGCGTTCCATCCATGCCGCACCGGAAAAGCCGTCAGAGCCGGGGGCGCGTTCAAGGTCCGTCAGAAGACCATCCGTTTCAGCCCACGGAAACCAGATGCTGTCATTCAGCAGCAGCAACCGTTTCAGATAAACATGCTGATGCCGAAGCAGCAGCATGCCATCGCGGTAGGCTCCGAAATCATGGCCGATGTTGTCCCGTTCGGCGATCTGCCAGACCTCGGCGGCCAGCAGGGCCCGGTCCGGGCCAGACAGCGGCGCGTTCGATACGACGAGCGGCGCGTAGCCGGATGCCACAAGGTGCCGGCAGGTCGCCAGCACAGATGGCGCAATTCCATTGGGTTGCCAGACCACCAGCAAGGCGACCTTGGTTTGCGGGGCCACCTGCCCCGCCGTCAACTGCAGCGTCTGGGGAAAGCGGCTGTCGCGCGCGCGCTGTTGGCGGCGTTCCTGCGGGACCGAGCACAGGTCAACCAGCCTTTGCCCGATCCTTGCAATCTCGCGGCGCAGCTTTGCGGCGGGCATGCCTGCTCTCCATGGAAGGTCGCGTCGAAGTCTGCTAGCGACTTTTGACACGCAATGCGAGGCAATCTTCCCATGCAGGCAAAGCCAAGCCCCTCCCCTGCCACCACCCGTCCGGGTGTACGATGACGACCACCTGCATCTGCCTGAAGTTCGGCACGCGCTATGGGCCGGAGTATGTGAACCGCCTTGCGGCGGCGCTGGTGCGGCATACCCCCGATGCCCGCGTGCTGTGCATGACCGATGACCGGACCGGCCTTCTGCCGTGGATCGAAGTGCTTGCCCTGCCGGTGGAGCCGTTTCACGACCGGATGTTCGCCCATATGGCGCGGATGGGCTGGAAGGCGCCGATGCAGAAGATCAGCCTGTTTCGCCCGGACCTGATCCCTGATCTTGACGGCGCGCTGCTGGTCCTTGACATCGACATCGTCATCACCGGCGATGTCAGCCCGATGGCGAAGTTTGCACCCGGCAAGGTGGCGATGCGGAAAGAATGGCACTCTACCCCCACGCGCCCGTCGCTTGGGCATGGGTCGGTCGAGAAGATCGAACCGCACACCCATGCCTGGCTTTACGAGGACATGGCGCGCGATCCCGAAGCCGCGCTGACCTTTGGTCATGGGTCCGAACAAAGCTATACGTCGCTTCTGGCCGACAAGCATGGGGCGCTGGCGCATTTTCCCGACGAATGGATTGTCAGCTTCAAGCGGGATTGTCGCCCGCCGCGGCCGCTGAACCTGCTGGTGCAACCCAGATTGCCGAAAGCGGCCAAGGTCGTATGCTTCCACGGCCGCCCGAAGATCGAGGAGGCCATCGCCGGCTACCGGGCGGGTCCGTTGCACAGTACCCGGCCCTGCGACTGGCTGCGCAAGGCATGGATGGGGGATATGGCATGACCGACCTTCTGGAGGGGCTTCCCGTCTGGCTGATCAATCTGCCCCGGGCCACCGCGCGGCGCGAGCGGATGGAGACGCGGCTGGCCGCGCTTGGCCTGCCCTACACGCTGTTTCCCGGCGTCGATGGCAGGGCCGAGGAGGCTCGGCTCTTGGCCAATACCGACGTGGCGGCGTTTGAACGCAATATGGGCCGCAAGATCCTGATCGGCGGCATCGGGTGCTATCATTCGCACCTTGCCGTGTGGGAGGTGTTTCTGGCGACCGGCAAGCCCGTGGCCCTGATCCTTGAAGATGACGTGGTGTTCCACGACGACTTTCTGGAGGCGGTGCGGCTGGGGCTGCGGGCCGGCGCGCATTGGGATTTCCTGAAGCTGAACTGCATCCGGGCCAAGCTGCCGGTCTGTCAGGGGCGGGTCGGGCCCTACCGGCTGAACGCCTATGTCGGGCCTGCCACGGGGACCGGCGCCTATCTGATCACGCGCGAGACGGCGGCCAAGCTGCTTCCCGCCATGCGGCGGGTCACGCGGGCGACGGACCATGAAATCAACCGCTTCTTCGTCCATGACTTCCGCCTGCGCGGACTGGAGCCGTTTCCAAGCCACCTTGAGGACGGCGAAAGCCTGATCACCGGCGTGGGCTTTGCCGATGTGCGGAAGTTTCCGTTCTTCAAGCGGTTGCCGCACTACCGGCTGAAGGCCGGGAATTACCTGCGTCGGCTGATCTGGCTGGCAAGACGGGGCGAACTTTGGCCAAGGCAAAATCAGAACTTGGACGATCTATCATAGGAAAACGATCTTGCTGGATGAACTGACCTGGAAAGAGACATTTCAGCTGCTTGGCAGCAATCTTGCGGCGCGGCTTGGCCTAAACAACCGGCAAGTGGTGAAACTGGCGCGCAGTGGCCCCTTGGTGATCGCAAGATTGGCGGACCGGGATGTCGCGGTGCCATCGGAAAGACGGTGGCGGCACTATCGGCGGGGGTGGGCGGCGCGGCTTGATCGTCTGGCGCGACAGCAGTTCGGGGTGGGGGAAGTTGTCTTCGTCAAGCCGGGGCAGACCGTTTTCGACATTGGGGCAAATGTCGGGGAATTCTCTGCCGCCATGGCGGACCTTGGTGCGCGCGTCTATGCGGTCGAAGGCGATCCGACCGTCATGAAATGTCTTGAACACAACATGGCGAAAACGACCGGGGTTCACCTCAGCCAGACCGTCATCTGGAAGACCACAGGCGAGGTCACCTTCTACAGCGTGCCGAAAGATGCGGACAGTTCCACGATCGCCCCGCTGGCGACAGAAGGTTTCGAGGCGATGACCTTGCCAGCCCTTAGCCTTGACGATCTGGCGCGCTCGCTTGGTATCGAAAGTATCGACCTGATCAAATGCGATGCCGAGGGCGCAGAGCCGGAAGTGATCGAGGGTGGCCAGCACATTCTGCGCCACACACGGCAGGTTGCCTTTGACACCGGCGCCGAGCGGCAGGGGCAAGAGACGTCCGATACCTGCGAAACGATGCTGAAGGCCCTTGGCTTCCGGGTCTTTCATCAAACCCGGCGCGGGCGAAAGATCACCTTCGGCCTTCGCGATTAAGGCTGTCTACTCCAGATCAGCCCATTTCAACTGGGTGTTCCGGGTCACGGCGCGGGTCAGGCGTTTGCCGACGACCTTGTCGAAGTCATGGGCTGGGATTTCCCCGCTGCCGGGACGGCGGGCCCAGATGTCTTGTTCGCGGATCAGGTGGCCTGCGGGCAGGTCGGCGTCGGCCACGACTGACCCCCGGGCGAAGCGGTAGACGTCTTCCTCGGGTGCGGACCGTTGCTTGGGGTTGTTGGCGGCAATCCAGATCTCCTTCGAGCGGTCGATCAGGAACCGAAGTTCGGGCGGGTCCATGGAATTGATGATGTCCGGCCCCTTGCGATAGCGGCTGTCGGTGTAGTGCCGTTCCAGAATGGTGGCCCCCAGCGCCACGGAGGCAAGGGCCATTTCCGGGCCGATGGAATGGTCCGAGAACCCGACGACCGCCTTGGGAAACGCCTGCTTCAGTTCAGTCACGCCCCGCAGCGACACGATTTCCGCCGGGCTGGGGTACAGGTTGGTGCATTCGAGCAGGGCATAGTCGATGCCCGCCGCATCCAGAATGGCGACCGAGGCGCGGAGCGTTTCAATTGTCTGCATGCCGGTGGACAGGATCACCGGTTTCCCTTTGCGCGCGATGTGGCGGATCAGCGGCAGGTTGTCCGCCTCGCCCGAACCGATCTTGTAGGCGGGCACGTCGAGTGTTTCCAGAAAATCGGCGGCGGCGCGGCTGAACGGGGTGGAGATCCAGATCATCCCGAGGGATTCGGTATAGCGCTTCAGTTCCGCCTCATCGGTCAGCGACAGGGCGCAGCGTTCCATCACATGCCAGATCGACACATCGGCATTGGGTGGGAAGATCGACTTTGCCTCTTCCGTCATCTCGTCTTCGATGATGTGGGTCTGGTGCTTGATCATTTCGCACCCGGCCCCTGCGGCAAGGCGCACCATTTCCTTGGCGACGGCCAGATCGCCGCCATGGTTGATGCCGATTTCGGCGATGACCAGCGGCGGGTGATCGGGGCCGATCTCGCGGTGGGCAATCTTCATGGCGGGCTCTCCTTCAGGCTGGCCCCGTGCTGCATGACCGCCTTGCGCCTGTCAAGTCAGCGGAAGGGTCAGCGTTGGCGCAAGATGGCCAGCCGGTCCGTGATCTCGGGTCTGACGGGGCCTTCGCGGGGGGCATCGACAAGGGTGGTCAGCAGGGCGCGGTCCGGTGGCGGACGGCCCCCGCCCTGCCAGCCCAGCCCGGCAAGGATGGCCACAGCCTCGGGTGGCAGGTGGTCGGGAAGCGACTGGCCCGACAGAACGCCCCAGATCAGCGTCCAGAGCCTGCCGACCGACCACGGATTGTAGCCGCCGCCGCCCAGCACAAGGAACCGCGGCGACAGTGGCCACAGGGCACCGATCGCCTCGACATAGGCGCGGTTGGACAGGGCAAGGCGCGACAGCGGGTCTTCGGTCAGGCTGTCGGCGCCGCATTGCACCACAATGGCATCGGGGGCGAATTCGGCGGTGCGGGGCAGGATCAGCCCCTCCAGCACAGCGCGGGCCTCGGTGTCGTTATAGCCCTTCGGGACGGGCAAGTTGAAGGCACTGCCGCCCGCGCGGTCGTCCAGCGCGCCGGTGAAGGGCCAGCGCCCTTCCTCATGCACCGAGATCATCCGCACGCCGGGATCGCCCGCAAAGGCATGTTCGACCCCGTCGCAATGATGGGCGTCAAGGTCGATGTAGACGATCTGGCCAAGCCCGGCGCGCTGCAGGACCTTGATGCCAAGCACCACGTCGTTGAGGTAGCAAAACCCGTTCGCACGACCGGGCAGCCCGTGGTGGGTGCCGCCACCCGGAACATGGATCGTGCCGGGGGTCGTGGCCAGAAGCTCCGCCGCCAGCATTACCCCCCCGGCCCCGGTGGCGGGACGGCGAAAGACCTGCGGGAACACCGGGTTGGACAGAGTGCCAAGGTGAAACCGGCTGCGCATTTCGGGCGTGGCTTCGCCCAACCCCTCAGCCGTTTGCAGGGCGGCGATGTAGTCGGCGTCGTGCCAAAGCGTCAGGGCCGCGGGTTTCGCGCGGGGGCTGGTGCGAAAGCGGTCCGGCGGCAGCCAGCCAAGCGCGCGGCCAAGGTCCATGACGGTAGACACGCGCGGCACGCGCAACGGGTGGGCCGGGCCATAGGACGACCCGCGGTAGATTTCGGACCCGATGAACAGCGGCGCCCCGACCGCGCTGCCGGGCGCAGGCGGGGGCGTGGGGATCACTGCAACAAGACCTCGATCCGGCCGGCGATCCGGTTGCTTTCCGGTTCGACCCCCGCGCCGAAGGTGGCGTCGATGCTACCGTCTGGCGCAAGGAGGACCTTGTTGAAGTTCCAGCGCGGCGCAAAGCCGGTCTTGGCCCGCACCCAGGCGTAGAAGGGATGCGCATTGCTGCCCCGCACGGGGGTGATTTCGGTCATCGGCAGCGTCAGATCGAAGGTGGTGGCGCAGTATTCCTTCACCGCCGCCTCATCATCGAGTTCCTGGTTGAAATCATCCGACGGCACGGCCAGCACCAGAACGCCTTCTGGCCCGAACCGTTCATGCAGGGCCTGCAACCCGTCAAACTGGTCGGCATAGCCGCACAGCGAGGCTGTGTTGACCACGAGCACCGGTTTTCCGGCGAAGTCGGCCAGATCAATCTCCCCCCCGTCGATCGAGGCGAAACGGAAACTTTCGGCCGCTTCTGCCGACAGACCTGTCATCGCCATCAGACATCCGACCATCAGCGCCCGCATTTGCCCATCCTTTCCGCTTTACCTTGGAACAAAAGGTAATCCGGTATGTTTTTCCGTCAAATTCCCATGAGATACCTGTAAATTTGAGCAAATCCATGCCATATTGTGAATGAGGCAGCAGATCAGGGGCCAGACCCGGAACCGGGCGGGCAGATTGGGCAAGAATATGGGTTCGCAGGACAAGATCGCGGCGCTGGCCGCCGAAATGCCGGGTGCAAGGATGCAGTACGGCGCCTTGTGCTGGCGTGCAGGCGATGACGGCGTCGATATTCTGCTGATCACCAGCCGGGACACCGGGCGCTGGATCATTCCCAAGGGCTGGCCGATGACCGGGCTTGCTCCGGAAGCCGCAGCCGCGCAGGAAGCGTGGGAGGAAGCAGGGGTTGAAGGGGTGATGAACCCGGTCTGCCTTGGCCGCTACGGATACCAGAAGTGCCTTTCCGTGTCGGCCCAGGTGCCATGCGCGGTGGCGGTCTATGGGCTGCAGGTGGTGCGTCTGGCGGAAAAGTTCCCCGAGGTGAAGGAACGCACCCGCCAATGGTTCCGGCAGGACATTGCGGCGACGATGGTGAACGAACCGGACCTTGCCAGCCTGATCGCGGGGTTCGTGCCACCAAGGCAGGGCCGATCCGCCCCCATCTCGGGCGAAGCGGTTGAGGATGCGCGGCGCGGCGGGCGCTGAACTGGAGTTAGGCGGAACGGGGCCAACCCGGCATTGAACTTGACGGCCGAAATCTTAGGTGCTTCGGTCGGGAACGCCTACGGGATACGCAGATGATCCATTACAGTTTGAAATGCGGCGCGGGGCACCGCTTTGACAGCTGGTTCCAGAACACCGCCGCCTTTGCTGCGCTTGAAGCGGCCCGGCAACTGACCTGCCCGGTCTGCGGTGCGAATGAGGTCGAGAAGGACCTGATGGCACCCAGCGTCAGACCGGCGCGCAAGGCAGCTGATGCCGCGAAGGAAACTTCGGTTGAACGGGCAGCGGATGCGGCGTCGCCAGTTGCCGCCGCCGGTGCGCCGAACTTGCGTGACCCCGGCACCGATCTGGAAGCAGCCATCGCGGCCCTGCGCAAACAGATTGCCGAGAATTCGGAATATGTCGGCATGAACTTTGCCGCCGAGGCGCGCCGCATCCATGACGGCGACGCGCCGGAGAGGGCAATCTACGGCGAAGCCCGCCCCGAGGAGGCCCGCCAGATGATCGAGGATGGGTTGCCCGTCGCCCCCCTGCCCTTTGTGCCGACGCGAAAGGTCAACTGACCGGCCTTGGCATCGGGCCTTAGTAGATGTAGCGGATCTGTTCCGTCCAGAACCGTTCCATCCGGCGGAGCGAGGTGTTGATGTCATCCATCCCCGATGCGTCGATCAGGCCGCGCCGGTCCATCGCTTCGGCGTGGCGGGCAAACAGGTCGGACAGCATCCGACGCACATGACGGCCCTTTTCAGTCAGCCGCACCCGCACCGACCGGCGGTCAATCTCCGACCGCTGGTGGTGCATGTAGCCCAGTTCCACCAGCTTTTTCAGGTTATAGCTGACGTTTGACCCCTGATAGTAGCCGCGCGATTTCAGTTCGCCCGCCGTCACCTCATTCTCGCCGACATTGAACAGCAGCAAGGCCTGCACCGAGTTGATCTCAAGAATCCCGAGCCGTTCGAATTCGTCCTTTATCACGTCCAGAAGCAACCGGTGCAACCGTTCCACAAGGGCAAGGTTTTCCAGATAGCAGGACAGAAAGGCCTGCAGCGAGCCATCAAGCAGCGGGGTCTGTTGCGTCACGCCAATTCTCCACCGTTACAGTCCGGACAGAATCAGCACAAAGCACAAACATTCGGTAAACTTGGTTTCGAATCCTGTCAGACAGGCGACTGCAGACGGCTGCGGGCATGGGCGGCGATCCGGTCCAGCAGCGGCGCGATCGGCGCGGGCGGGCTGGACTGGCCCAATATCCATGCCATCAGGTCCTGATCGTTTTCCTCCAGCAGAAGGTCATAGCGGGCAAGGCCGTCCTCATCGAGGCTGGTCAACTGCGTGTCCGCCCAAGGGCCAAGGACAAGGTCCATCTCCTTGGTGCCCCGGCGCCAGGACCGCATCCGCATCCGCTTCAATCTGGCTTCCGTGGTTTCGGTCATGCGGACAGTGCCTCATCAACAAGTTCATCGGCCGGATTGTCGGCCTGCAACAGAAGGTTAAGCCGATCCTCGGCCTGTTCAAGGTCTGATACCAGCTTGCGCAGGTCCGTCTTGATGCGCGTTATGTCAGCCAGAACCAGCCGCGCGGGCAAGGTCAGGCCCGGTGCGGTGCCCGGTTCGTCAAGATCATCGCCAATCCCGGTCAACAGCCAGCGAAGCGAGACGTTCAGCATCCCTGCCAACATCTGCAGCCGGTTGCCGCGGGGTTCGGCCAGATCCTCTTCCCATGCCGCAAGGGTCTTGTCGCGGACACCCAGCTTGGTCGCCAGTTCGGCCTGGCCAAGGCCTGCTGCCTCGCGGGCTGCGAGCAGCCGGTCGCCGAATGTTGCCACGTCATCGGCAAACCAGGTCGCCGCTTCACGAATTTCCGCCATCTCGCCTCTCCTTCTTTCGATATCGCTTGTGTCGGTGGGTCTGCAACCCTAAGACCTGCAGCCGAAAATCGCAAACAGTCCGCTGGAGAGTGCGCAGATGGCCTTCCTGTCCGATACGCTGGGGCGCGTCAAACCCTCGCCCACGATTGCGGTCACGACCAAGGCTGCACAGCTGAAGGCCGAGGGGCGCGACGTGATCGGCCTTGGCGCGGGCGAGCCGGATTTCGACACGCCGGCCAACATCCGTGAGGCTGGAAAGCGGGCGATTGACGCTGGCAAGACGCGCTACACCGCCGTGGACGGCGTGCCGGAACTGAAGGCGGCGATCTGCGCCAAGTTCCTGCGGGAAAACGGCCTGACCTATACGCCATCGCAAGTGTCGGTCGGGACGGGCGGCAAGCAGATCCTCTACAACGCCTTGGTTGCAACCTGCAATCCGGGGGATGAGGTGATCATCCCGGCGCCCTATTGGGTGTCCTACCCTGACATGGTCCTGCTGGCCGGGGGCACCCCGGTTCCGGTGGAATGCGGGATTGAGACCAACTTCAAGCTGACGCCAGAACAGCTTGAAGCCGCGATCACCCCGAAGACCAAGTGGTTCATCTTCAACAGCCCGTCGAACCCCACGGGCGCGGGCTATACCCGGGCCGAGTTGAAGGCCCTGACCGATGTGCTGATGCGCCACCCGCATGTCTGGGTGATGTCGGACGACATGTACGAACACCTTGTCTTCGATGATTTCGAATTCTGCACCCCGGCCGAGGTGGAACCGGGCCTTTACGACCGCACCCTGACCTGCAACGGCGTATCGAAGGCCTATGCCATGACGGGTTGGCGGATTGGGTATGCCGCCGGTCCGGTGGCCTTGATCAAGGCGATGGGGACGATCCAGTCGCAGTCGACGTCGAACCCCTGTTCGATCAGCCAGTACGCGGCCCTTGAGGCCTTGTCGGGCCCGCAGGAGTTTCTGGCCGACTGGCGCCGCGTGTTTGAGGGACGGCGTGACCTTGTGGTGTCGATGCTGAACCAGGCTAAGGGCATCCGCTGCCCCAAGCCGGAAGGCGCCTTCTACGTCTACCCCGACATTTCCGGCTGCATCGGCAAGGCAACGCCCGCGGGCACCGTCATCACCAATGACGAGGTCTTTGCGACGGCGCTGCTGGAAGAAACCGGCGTGGCGGTGGTGTTTGGCGCGGCCTTCGGCGTGTCACCGAACTTCCGCATCAGCTATGCCACCAGTGACGACGTGCTGCGCGAAGCCTGTACCCGGATCCAGCGCTTCTGCGCGGCGCTGGTCTGAGGCGGTGGCGGACCGGGTCACGGCCAACCTTCCGGCCCGTGACATGGGCGCGACCCTGGCCTTCTATGCCCGGCTTGGGTTCACGCAAAGTGTCCGCAGCGCCAACTGGATGATCCTGAAACGCGGCCCACTGGAAATCGAGTTCTTTCCGTTTCCCGACCTTGACCCCTACGGCAGTTCGTTTTCGGCCTGTATCCGGGTTGACGAACCCGAGGCTCTGCTGAAGGAATGGCAGGGTGCCGGTCTGCCCTCGGACCCCCGGTCGATCCCCAGGCTTACGGGGTTCTTCCGGCCACCCGGGGCTCCGCGCATGTTTGCGTTGGTGGACCGGGATGGCTCGCTTCTCCGCGTGATCGACAATTTGGACGCGGGCGTGCAGGATGGCAGCTGAACTTCCCAACTACTACTTCCGGGTGCGTGAGAACGGCGCGGTGGTCTTTCGCATCAGCACCGAAAACCGCCAGCGCCGGATCGAGATGGACGAGATCGCGACCGTCAACGTCAAGAACGGCAATATCAAGCCGCATGGCGAGACAGAGCTTTCCAAGGCCGATCTTGCGGCCATTCGTGAATGGCTGACGGGTCGGCAGGCCCTGATTGCCCTGCGCGAGGTGGATGACATCCTGCGCACGGTTGACCATCTGAACCTGACGACACAATGGGCGCAGTCGCGGGCCAGCGGCGACCAGCTTGACGCGGTGACCGATGCGCTGTTGCTGGCGATGCATGATCTGCGCAGCGTTCTGGTCCGCAAGAAGGCCGACCGGCTGGAGAAACCTGAAGACTGATCAGCAGGGCGGGATCGTCAGGCCTTCCGGCGGCATCGGGCCAAGATCGTCAACTTGCCCTGCCCGGACGCGGAGCATGCGCGTCCAATCCATCGACGCCAGCACCAGTTCCGGCCCCTGTCCGCAGTCGCGCAGGCCGCCCGAGATGAAATCCTGCCCGATCCGGTGATTGGTCAGCCCCGGCAGCCGCTGCGCCTCAACCAGCCGGTCGCCCTCCAACCGGACGAAGACAAGGTCGCCCAGCAGATGCGGGCGGTCGACATAAGCCACCTCAACCCGACCGTCGCCGTCGAAATCGGCGATCCCGGCAGGGGCGAGCCAGCGGTTCGGCTGGCCGATGAAGGGGGTCGCGGCGATTTTCCCCGATGGGCCATAGACCGCAAGCGACGCGCCAAGTGCGATGTCAGTCTCAACCACGATGACTTCGGGCAGGCCGTCGCCAGTGATGTCGGCAAGCCTTGCCGCCACGTCCTCAAAGACGCGGGTGTCGGGCAGCGTCACGTCTTCGTGCCGCCCGTCCGCCAGCGTCAGCCGCAGCCCGCCCCATTCCAGCGCGTCGCCAAGGACGGCGTGGCCATAGCGGTCGGTGGGCTGGGTCAGCTTAGCCGCCACCACCTCGGCCGCGGCAGGGGGTGCAGCGGCAAGGGTGGCCAGCAGCAGAGGCAGGAGGCGGATCAGATCTGCTTTTCCGGCATCTGGACGCGCAAACCGTCCAGCGCGTCGGACACTTTCAGCTGGCAGGTCAGGCGCGAGCGGACAGGGTCGGGCTTCCAGGCGAAATCGAGCATGTCCTCTTCCATGCTGTCCTTCTTCGGCAGCTTTTCGACCCAGGCAGGATCGACGTAGACATGGCAGGTCGAACAGGCGCAGGCACCGCCGCAGTCAGCCTCGATTCCGGGAATGCCGTTGTCGCGCGCGCCTTCCATGACGGTCAGGCCATTGGCCACGTCAACCACATGTTCCTTGCCGCCATGTTCTACGTAAGTGATCTTCGCCATCGTGGTCTCCCGCCATCCGTGTTGCCAAGGACATAGGACAATTGCCCCGGCTTTGCCAGAGGGAGGCGGGCTTGTGACAAGGCTTGCCTTGGGCGCTGGATGTTCTAGTATTGTTCCCATGTCGCCCAACCCAACCCATGCCATCCGCCCCCTGCCCGTTGCCCGCATGGGCGACTGGCCGCGCCCGCCACGCGCCCTGCCCGCCGCGCGGCTGGTGGAACCGCCTGCCGGGGCGCGGGTCACGGTGGCGGGGCTGGTTCTGGTGCGCCAGCGTCCCGGCACCGCCAAGGGCGTGATCTTCGTGACGCTTGAGGATGAGACCGGCACTTGCAACGTTGTGGTCTGGGCCAAGGTCTATGAACGCTTTCGCCGCGCGGTCATCGCGGGCCGATTGCTGCGGGTGACCGGCAAGCTGCAGCGCGAGGCGGGGGTGGTGCATGTCGTGGCCGATGTGATCGAGGACCTGTCGCACCTGCTGGACCGGCTGCTTGAGCCCGGCTTTCGCCATGATGGCACCCGGGCGGGCGACCAGCCTTAGGGCCTTGGCCCCGATTTCTTTGAATAAATCGGACCGGAGCCTTCGAAGGCTCCGCTGCGGAATTATCGAAAATTCCGCCTTGGCCCGGGACGCTGCAAAGCAAATGGCGGCAGGTTGCCCTGCCGCCATGCTGTCTTTCTGGATCGGCGCGTCAGTTGATCGACAGCGCCACAAAGCGCGGGTCGCCCCCGCGGCGCACCAGAAGCAGGATCGACTGACGCCCTGCCCCCTTGGCCTCAGAGATCATGTCTTCCAGATCCTGCAGCCGCACGACCTGCTGCTGGCCCGCCTCGGTGATCAGATCACCTTCGCGCAGGCCTTTGGTGAAGGCTTCCGATGCAGGGTCCACGTTCAGGATCATAAGACCCTCGGTCGACGCATCAAGGCCCAGCCGGTCGCGCATGTCATCGTCAAGCGGGGCCAGGGTCAGGCCCAAGGTCTCCATCTCGCGCGGGGCATCTGGCGCGGGGGCAGAAGCGGGCACTGCCGTCGCCTCGGCCTCTTCGCGGCGGCCAAGCGTGACTTGCAAGGTTTCGGTCCGCCCGCCGCGCATCACGATGACCGGCACAGCTTCGCCAATCGGCGCGTCAGCGACCCGTCTGGTCAGATCGCCCGCGTCGTTCACGGGCTGGCCGTCAAACCGGGTGATCACGTCGCGCGGCAGAATTCCCGCGTCCTTGGCCGGCCCCTCCGGCACATCGGCAACCAGCGCCCCGACCGCTTCGGCCAGACCCAGCGATTCGGCTATCTCCGGGGTCATGTCCTGAATGCGCACGCCCAGCCAGCCGCGCCGGGTTTCGCCGAACTGCTTCAGCTGGTCCACGACCTTGGTCACCACGTTGGAGGCCATCGAGAACCCGATCCCGATCGAGCCGCCGGTGGGCGACAGGATCGCCGTGTTCACGCCGATCACCTGACCATCCATGTTGAACAAGGGCCCGCCCGAGTTGCCACGGTTGATCGCGGCATCGGTCTGCAGGTAATCGTCATAGCTGCCGGAAAGCTCGCGCCCGCGGGCCGAGACGATCCCGGCGCTGACGGAAAAGCCCTGGCCCAGCGGGTTGCCCATGGCCATGACCCAGTCGCCCACGCGCATCAGGTCAGAATTGCCGAAAGTCACGAAAGGCAGCGGTTCTCCGGCCTCGACCTTCAGCACGGCAATGTCGGTTTTCGGGTCGGTGCCGATCAGCTTCGCAGGCAGTTTCTTGCCCGAGAAGAACTCGATGGTGATTTCGTCGGCACCTTCGATGACGTGGTTGTTGGTGACGATATATCCGTCTTCCGAGATCACGAAGCCCGAGCCCAAGGCATCGGACCGTTGCGGGCCATTGCCACCACGGTTGTTGAAGTCGTCGAAGAAATCCTCAAACGGGCTGCCTTCCGGCACCATCGGCATTCCGTCTGCCGGGCCGGCGATGAATGCGGTTGTCGTGATGTTGACCACCGACGGGCTGATCTGATCGGCAAGGTCAGCAAAGCTTTCAGGGGCCCCGAAGGCCTGCGTTTCGGTTGCAGGCGCGAGGGCAAGACCGAAGCCCAGCACCAGCGCCAGAAGGGGGCTGGAACGGAGCGCGGTACGGATCGAAGGGGTAAGGTCGGGCACGATGCGAACTCCTGTTCTACGGACGGTGATGGTCTGGCCGAGGAAAGTCACCGGCAGGCCATGACTGGATATGGCGAAGAGTTAGTGATGCGCGCGAACAATGCAAACCCCGACATGCGCCCTCAAGGGGAAGTGAAGGCATTTGTCATGCCGTGCGCGACAACCAGACCAGCAAGACCCCGATCGCCAGTGCCGCAAGGCCGATGGCCCGGCGCTGGTCCTGGCTAAGTGCTGCAAGCGCGCGCAGCGCGTCCTCCATGCGCCGAGGGGCCAGCGCAAGCGCCAGCCCCTCGACCACAAGAACCAATCCGATTGCCAGCGCCACCAGGCTCATGGTGCGACAGGTGCGGTTTCCACGGGCCGTTCCGCCGGAGCGGCTTCAGACCGCAGATAGTTGAAGAACTCGCTGTCGGGCTGCATCACGATGCTGGAGTTGTCGCCCCGCAGCGAGGCCTCATAGGCCGTCAGTGACCGGATGAACGAAAAGAACTCGGGGTCGCGGCCGAAGGCGCCGGCAAGGATGCCGTTGCGTTCTGCGTCAGCCTCACCCCGGATCACTTCGGCCTGACGCCGGGCGTCCGACGTCAGTTCCACAACCGTCCGGTCTGCCGTTGCCCGCACCCTTTGCGCGGCTTCACCACCGCGCGCGATCTCGTCCGCGGCTTCGCGCTGACGTTCGGCGCGCATCCGGTTGAAGGTCGCATCAAGGTTCTGCTCGGGCAGATCGGTGCGGGTCAGGCGGACGTCCACAACCTCGATCCCCAGGTTCGCGGCTTGCCGGCGGGCAATGTCGCGGATCTGGTTCATCAACGCTGTCCGGTCTTCCGAAAGCACCCGGTTTGACGGGACCGAGCCCAGCACTTCCTGAATGGCCGGGTTCACGATGCTTTCCAGACGCCGCAGCGCCTGTGCTTCGGCCCCGGTGCCGACCGCTTCACGGAAGCGGATCAGATCGGTGATCCGCCAGCGCGCGAAGGCATCGACGACCAGACGGCGGTCGTCCAACATGGTGACTTCGATCGGCGTCGTCGGCAGACCAAGGATGCGGTCTTCGTAATACACCACTTCCTGGATCAGCGGCAGCTTGAAGCCAAGGCCGGGTTCTTCCTTGACCTGGGTCACCTGACCGAATTGCAGCACCAGCGCCTTCTTGCGTTCATCGACGATGAAGACGGAAGACATCAGCACACCCAGCACCAGCACGACGGCTGGAATCACATACATCGCACGCATCAGTTGGTCCCTCCCGTCGTGGCACCGGCAGCGGGTGCTGCCGCGGCACGGCCAAGTTCATTGAGTGGCAGGAACGGCACGACGCCCTGACCCGCCTCGCCGCCGGACACGCCGTCAAGGATGACCTTGTTCATGCCGCTGAAGACGCGTTCCATCGTCTCCAGATACAGTCTGCGCCGGGTCACTTCGGGGGCCTTGATGTATTCGTCATAGACGCTGATGAAGCGCGCGGCTTCACCCTGGGCTGCGTTGACGGCCTGGGCGCGGTACGCCTCGGCCTCTTCCAGAAGCTGGGCTGCCGCACCGCGCGCGCCAGCGGTCACCCGGTTGGCATAGGCGTCGGCTTCGCTTTCCAGCGTGTCGCGCTGCTGCTGCGCGGCCTGCACTTCGCGGAAGGCGTCAAGCACCTCACGCGGGGGCTGGGCGCGCTGCAGGTTGACGCGGATCACGCTGATCCCGGCATTGTAGCTGTCCAGCGTCGCCTGCACCTGTGACTGCACGTCGGCGGCGATGACACCCCGGTCGCGGTTCAGGATCGGTGACAGTTCCGACCGGGCCACGATGTCGCGCATCGCACTTTCGCTGACGGCGCGGATCGTATCTTCCGGGTCGGCGAGGTTGAAGAGATACTGTTCGGGATCGGCGATGTTCCAGACCACCTGAAAGCCGATATCGACGATGTTCTGGTCGCGCGTCAGCATCAGCCCGCTTTCGCTGCCAGCCTCGCCCGTGCCGATTTCCGTCGTCCGTTCGCCCGTCACCTGGACCTTCTCATAGGTCACGACGGGCCATGGCGCGAAGTTCAGGCCCGGATTCCCGATGCCCGAGCTTTCGCCGAGAAACAGCTCGACCGACCGTTCTTCCGGCCGCACGGTGTAGAAGGACATGAACGACCAGATCGCCACCAGCGCCAGCGCGCCAAGCGCAAGGCCCTGCCGCGTGACCACCGGGCCACCCTGGCCGCCGCTACCGCCCGGGCCGCCACCGCCACCCATGCCGCCACGACCGCGCCCGCCCATCAGCACGCGCAGCTGTTCCTGCCCGCGCTTTACCAGCTGGTCGATCTCGGGGATTTGGGGCCCGGGTTCGCCGCGCCGCCCGCCCCGACGATCATCATCGTCGCCGTTGCCCTTGTTCCGGTCGTCACCGCCCGGGCCGCCACCGCCGCCCCACGGACCGCCACTTCCTGCCATTGATCAGAACCTCTCTTTTCGCGTCTTGCTTTAGCTGGTCATCATGGGCCGGAAATCAAGCGGCCATCATGCCACAGTCATGTTTCTTCTCAGGCGCTTCTTGTCGGCTTTCGCATCGTCACCAGCTCTTCGGCCATGGTGGGATGCACCGCACAGGTGCGGTCGAAGTCTTCCTTGGTCGCCCCTATGCCGATCGCGATGGCCGCAAGCTGGATCAACTCGCCCGCTTCAGGGGCGACGATATGGCACCCCAGAACCTTCCGGCTGGCCTGGCTGACGATCAGCTTCATCAGCACCCGGTCTGGTCGCCCCGCGAAGGCCGTCTTCATTGGGCGGAAGGCCGTGGCATAGACTTCGATCGGCTCCTGCTCGCGTGCGGCTTCCTCGGTCAGCCCGACGGACCCCATCTCGGGCTGGGTGAACACGGCCGAGGCGACAAGGTCGTGGTCAAAGGCGGTGGGCTTGCCCCCGAAGACCGTGTCGGCAAAGGCATGTCCTTCACGGATCGCGACGGGGGTCAGGTTGATCCGGCCGGTCACATCCCCCACCGCGAAGATCGAGGGGACGGCGGTCTGGCTGAACCGGTCCACCACGATCTGGCCCTGACGGCCCAGCGCCACGCCCAAAGCCTCAAGTCCCAAGCCTTCAGTGTTGGGTCGCCGCCCGGTGGCGTACAGGACCAGATCAAACTCGCTTTCCGTGCCGTCCGTGGCAACAGCGCGGATGCCCGACGCGGTCTTTTCCAACCGCATCACATCGGTGCCGCAGTGGATGTCGATCCCGTCGGCCTGCATCGCATTTGCCACATGGCCGCGCGCTTCGTCGTCAAAGCCGCGCAGGATCTGCGCGCCGCGGTAGAACTGGCACACCTTGACGCCCAAGCCGTTCAGAATGCAGGCGAATTCGCTGGCGATATAGCCGCCGCCAACCACCAGCGCGCGCTTGGGCAACTGGTCCAGATGGAACATCTCGTTTGAGGTGACGGCATGTTCCGCCCCCGGGATGTCCGGCACGAAGGCCCGCCCGCCCGTGGCGATCAGGATGTGCTTTGCCGAATATTCCTGCCCGCTGGCCAGACGCACGCGGTGCGCGTCAACCACTGTGGCCCGCGCGTCATGGATGGTGACGCCGGCGTTGGTCAGCGTCGTGCGATAAGCGGCTTCCAGACGGTCAAGCTCGGACTCAAGCCGGGTGCGGAAGGCGTTCCAGTCAAGGCTGGTGGCAGACACGCTCCAACCGTAGGACCGGGCATCCTCGAACGCTGCCGGAAAACCGCTGGCAAAGACCATGAGCTTTTTCGGCACGCAACCCCGGATGACGCAGGTGCCACCCATGCGGCTTTCTTCGGCCAGACCGACCTTTGCACCGTATTCGCCCGAAGCAATGCGGGCAGCACGCACACCGCCGGACCCGCCGCCGATGACGAAAAGATCGTAGTCGAACGTCAAAAGCTCATTCTCCCAAGTCGGCGAAGATGTTGGCGCTTTGCGCAAGGTCAACCGAGCCATCCTCGACCCGGCCCGAGTTGATATCGCGTACGGTCACGCGCCCGTCCCCGTTGCCGATTATCACGATATCGCAAATGTCGATGAACAGCCCATTTTCGACCACGCCGGGGATCTGGTTAAGCACCAGCGCAAGCTGGCGCGGATTGCCGATCCGGCGCAGGTTCAGGTCAAGGATGAAGTTGCCCTCATCGGTCAGAAGCGGGCGGGACTTGTCCATCCGCAGCGTCACCTCGCGGTTCAGCACGTCAAGGCTGTAAAGCGTTTCCTCGATCAGGGCCATGGTGGTTTGCCAGCCGAACTGGATCACCTCGACCGGCAAGGGGAAGGCACCGAGTTGCGCCACTTCCTTCGCGGCATCGGCAATCACGATCATCCGGTCCGACGCCGTGGCGACGATCTTTTCCTGCAACAGCGCCGCCCCGCCGCCCTTTATAAGGTTCAGGTTCGGGTCAAACTCATCCGCGCCGTCGATTGTCAGGTCCAGCCATTTCACATCGTCCATGCCCACGACCGGCACACCCAGTTCGCGCGCAAGGTCTGCCGTCCGGCGCGACGTGGCGACCCCGGTGACCTTCAGCCCGTCATTCCTGACACGTTCAGCCAGACACCGCACCATCCACGCCGCAGTAGACCCGGTCCCCAGCCCCAGCTTCATCCCGTTCTCGACGAAATCCACTGACTTCCGGGCAGCGGCATATTTGGCCTTGTCGATGGGCGAAAGCTCGGCAGTCATGGCAGCACTCCCCTCTTTTCCCCCGGCATACCGCAAAGGTTAACTAAGGGCGAGAGGGTTCTCGCCACTCCGCCAGCCCGGGGCAAGGGCGATTGTTGCGTGGGCTTCGGGCGCGGCCCTCGTGCGACAGGCTCAGGTCACCTCGTCGGGAAGGGTCAGGGACATGCGAAACTCATCCATCCGCAGGGCCCCGTCCTTGTCGGAATCGAGGGTCATCAACGCCCGCAGAATGGTCGCCTCAGCCTCAGTCAGGGCGCGTAGGGCTGCGGCCTGACCTTCCGCCCGGATTTCAGCGGCGGAAACCCTGCCGTCGCTGTCTCCATCGGCGGCGGCGAATTGGCGTTCCAGCCGTCCGCGCGAAGTGGCACTGGCCGCGCGCTGGATGACGGCAAGTTCCTCTCGCCCGACAGCGCCGTCATTGTTCAGGTCCATCGCCAGAAACCGGCGCATCGCCGAAGCGCGGGCCGCGGCCCGTTCCAGCGCCACATGATCCTCGATCCCCGCAAGCGTCAGCCCGGACGGGCCGCCAAAGCCGGCGATCACATCCTCGGCCATCGCCCGGAACTGTTCCGGGTCCTTGCGCATCGCCTCGGCCAGCGGGCCATCAATGTCTGCGCGCGCAGTTTGCAGCATCACCAGCAAAAGCAGAACCGCCGCCGCCATCAGCTTGACCATTCCCCTTCTACCTTCCTACGCCGATCAAAGTCTCGGTCAGTCCAACTCTGGCCCATGCAGGGTTTACAGCCGGTTAACTGCGTCATCTGGAGCGATTGCGCCCTTGCTGGGGGCAGGCCACCGCGCGAATGACAGCACGGGGGTCGCTTTTCGGCCTGCAGCACTGCAAGACTTGCGCAAGGCTTCAGCGAAAGACGGTGGCCCCGATAAAATGGGGCCGACTTCCGAAAGGTACCGATGTATCTGCTGCACTATGCCCCGGACAACGCCTCGCTGATCGTCCGCCTTGTGCTTGACGGGGCGGGCATCCCCTATCGCACCGCCCTTGTGGACCGCGCCACCCGCCAGCAGGACGGCCCGGCTTACCGCAGGCTGAACCCGACCGGCCTGATCCCCACGTTGGAGACGCCTCTGGGTCCGATCTCGGAAACCGGGGTGATCCTGCTGTGGTTGTCGGACACGCATCACCTTGGCCCGGCTACCATGGACCATGATCGGCCGATCTTCCTGAAATGGCTGTTCTTCCTGTCCAACACCGCGCATGCCGATCTGCGGCAGATCTTCTATCCCCACCAGTATTGCCCGACCGACGCCCATCCGGCCCATCAGGAAATCCTTGCCGCACGGATGCGGGGCCACTTCGCCCTGCTTGACAGCGCCGCCCAGCAGCACCCCGGGCTTTTCGCCGCCGCCAAGCCGCTTGGCGTCTATGCCGTCACCCTGACCCGCTGGTCCGCGCTGTATCCGGCCGATGCCCCGGCATGGTTCGACCTTGCCACCCACCCCGCCCTTCTGGCACTGGCCAAGGCGCAGGAGGCGCGGGTGGAAACCCGCGTCGTCGCCCGGGCCGAAGGTCTGGGCCCCCACCCCTTTACCCGGCCTGAACAGCCCAACCCCCCGGAAGGCAGCGTGCTATGACCCTGACGCTTCACCACGCCCCCGACTTCGCCTCGACCATCGTCCGGCTGGCGCTGGAAGAGCTTGGCCTGCCCCACACCATCGCCCTTGCCGATATCGAAGGCGGGGCGCTTGCCACCCCTGAGTACCGGCAAGTGAACCCGGTGGGCCTGATCCCGGCGCTGGAAACCGACGATGGGCCAATGTTCGAAACCGGCGCGATCCTGTTGTGGCTGGTCGACCGGACCGGGCAGCTTGGCCCCGGCCCGCAGGACCCCGACCGCGCGGCTTTCCTGTCCTGGCTGTTCTTCACCTCGAACGCCCTGCACACGGCAGCCCTTGCGCTGTTCTACCCCCACCGCCCGGCAGGCGAGGCGAATACCGACGCCGCACGCGCCGCAGCACATGACCAGATCATCGCCCGCCTTGGCCTGATCGAGGCGCTGATCGCCGCCCGCCACCCGCGCTGGCTGTCGGCGGAGCAGCCGGGGGTGCTTGGCTATTACATCGGCATCCTTGTCCGCTGGCTGATCCTGTTGCCGCCCCCGCCCTACGGCCTTGACCTTGCCGCCTTCCCGCACCTGCGCGCTGTCCTTGCCGCGCATGAAGCCCGCCCCGCCGCCCTGCGCGTGGCCGAAGCCGATGGCCTTGGCCCCACCCCCTTCACCAACCCGAGGGTCTGATGTTCCTTTCCGTCTTCGACATGTTCAAGGTCGGCATCGGCCCCTCGTCCAGCCACACGATGGGCCCGATGGTCGCCGCCGCCCGCTTTCTTGACCGGCTGCGCGCCTCGCCGTTTCATGCCCATGGCTTGCGCGCCTCGCTTCACGGGTCATTGGCCTTCACCGGGGTCGGCCATGCCACCGACCGCGCCACGATCCTGGGCCTCGCCGGGTTCGAACCCGCCACCTATGACGCGGAGAAGGCAGACGCCACCCTCGCCCAGATCAAGAGCACCGGCGTGATCGAAGCCCCGGGCCTGCGCCCGCTTGTATTCGACCCCGGACGCGACCTGCACTTCGACTACGGCCCCGCCCTGCCCGGCCATGCCAACGGCATGATCCTGCGGGCGACCGACGCCCAAGGCGACGTGATCCTGGAGGAAACCTATTACTCTATCGGCGGGGGGTTCGTGCTGACGGCGGCTGAGCTGAGCGAAGCTGGCGGCACGAAGGCCAAGTCCCGGGCCGACGTGCCCTTTCCCTTCGAGACGGCGGCCGAAATGCTGCAGATGGCCAATGCCTCGGGCCTGAGCATCGCCCAGATGAAACGCCAGAACGAGTTTCGCTTCCGCACCTCCGCGGAACTCGACGCCGGGATCGCGCGGCTTTGGCAGGTGATGAACGACTGTATCGACCGCGGCATGAAGGGCGAAGGCATCCTGCCCGGCGGTCTCAAGGTCCGCAGGCGCGCCAAGGGGATCCATGACGCCCTGATGGCCGAGCGTGGGCTGAACATGACCGCGCCGCACACGATCAACGACTGGATGTCGCTTTACGCGATGGCTGTAAACGAAGAGAACGCCGCCGGCGGCCAGGTCGTGACCGCCCCCACCAATGGGGCGGCAGGCGTGGTGCCGGCAGTCCTGCGCTACTACCTTGATCACGTTCCTGGCGCGTCTGTGGCACGGATCGGTGATTTCCTGCTGACTGCCGCGGCAATCGGTGGGCTTTGCAAGCACAACGCCAGCATCTCGGGTGCCGAATGCGGCTGCCAGGCCGAAGTGGGATCCGCCGCCGCAATGGGTGCAGCGGGTCTGGCCGCCGTGCTGGGCGGAACACCGGAGCAGGTGGAGAACGCCGCCGAAATCGCCTTGGAACACCACCTTGGCATGACCTGCGATCCGGTGAAGGGGCTGGTGCAGGTGCCGTGCATCGAACGCAACGGTCTTGGCGCGATCAAGGCGGTCTCGGCCGCCAGCCTGTCGATGCGCGGCGACGGTCAGCACCTGGTCAGCCTCGACGTCTGCATCGAAACGATGCGGCAGACGGGCCGCGACATGCACGAGAAGTACAAGGAAACCAGCCTTGGCGGTCTGGCGGTCAACGTCCCGAACTGCTGAGCCGCCAATCATACGGAGCCGCGCAAGCGCGCGGCACGCCTTTGAGTTTGCCCCGCGCCAAGGCGCAGGGCCGCGCGCGCCGCGCGGGAGTATTTGAAAAAGAGCAACTCCATTTGCTCTTTACAGAAATACTCCCCGGGGGTTTGGGGGCAGGATGCCCCCATCAACCCGAGCCGGTTGGCGCGCGTCTTCGCGCGACAGAGGCGAGACAAGGGGACTTCGCGCGGAACGCGCTCCTTTTGGAAACCGCCCGTCTGAAGACCGCCCGCGCTGCGGGGATGTCGCTTTCAGACTGGCGGCATCAGGGGTCTCGGGCTAGGCAGGGGCATGGCCAAGGATACCACTCTGAAGGGCATCGTCCTGATGCTCGTCTTCTGCCTGATCGCGCCGCTGCTGGATGTCTCGGCAAAACTTGCGGCCGAAGATGGTATCCCGGTCGGCCAGATCACCACGGCCCGATTCCTCGGCCAGATGCTGCTGATGCTGCCGGTCGTGCTGGTCATGGGCCTCAGCCTGCGGCTGTCGCCCCGGGCGCTGGCCTACACGATGCTGCGCGCGGTGTTTTTGATCCTGTCCACCTTCTCCTTCGTCTCGGGCATTGCCGTGATGCCGGTGGCCGACGCCCTTGCCATCGCCTTTGTGGAACCGTTCATCGTTCTGGTCCTTGGCAGCCTGATCTTCGGCGACCATGTCGGCCCCCGCCGTATCGCCGCCTGTGTGGTGGGGTTCGGTGGGGCGCTGCTGGTGATCCAGCCCTCGCTGGCCGTGTTTGGCCTTGTGGCGCTTTGGCCGCTTGGCACTGCCTTCTTCTTTGCGTTCTACATGCTCGTGACCCGCGCGATCTCGGCATGGATGCACCCCGTTGCCATGCAGTTCCACACCTCATGGACCGGGCTTTTGCTGTGTCTGCCGGTGATGATGCTGGCCAACGGTTCGGGCATTGGCCCGCTGGACCCGGTCTGGCCAGAGGGGCTGAACTGGCTTTGGCTGTTCGGCATCGGCTTCTGGGCCGCCGTCAGCCACATGGCGATGACCTATGCCCTGAAGTTTGCCCCCTCGGCGACGCTGGCACCGCTGCACTATTCGGAAATCGTGGTCGCTGTTGCCCTTGGCTACCTGATCTTCGGCGACTTCCCCAATCTGATGACCTGGGCCGGCATTGCCATCATTGTCGCGTCGGGCCTTTACATGATCCACCGTGAGCGTTTGGCCGCCCGTCATCTGTCAGCCCGCGCTACACCGCTGCCGTCAACGCCTTGATCGCCGCGTCCAGCCGCCGTCGCGGCAGGATCACCAGCATCCCCGGCGCATCAAATTCAAGCACCACCTTGCGCGCCACCACCCGGTTTGAAGTGCCGATTGCGCCGTCAGGCGCAAAATCGATGCCCGCGATCGGCCATTCCAGACCGGTACTGCGGCCAGAGACCGGGGCCATGGGAAACAGCGACAGCGGATCGCCCGCCGCCAGTGCCAATTCCAGCCGCGCGGGGGCGGCAAAAGCCACATCCTGCGGCCCGACGATGACGCAGCGCTGCGCCGCCCGCATCACCAACGTATTCATTGCCGCCAATCCATGATCCAGCCGCGCACCGGCAAATCCCAGCGCCAGGATCAGGGGCGCTGTAACCGACCGCAGCGCCTTGTCAAAGTCGGTTGTCGCCTGCTCCGACATTTGGTGCTGTCGCGCCAAAGGGATCTTTTCGCGCGCGTCCGCCGACAGCGAATCGAAGTCACCGATCACCGCCTCGGGCATCACGCCCAGCCGCAAAAGCTGGTCTGCCCCCCCATCCGCCGCCACCGCCACCGGCGCGCGCCTTAGACAGAATGCCAGATCCCGACGGCCGAACGGGCCGCCACCAGCAAGGGTTACACCCTGTATCGTCTGGACAATCGCAGGTTTCATGCAAAACTGTATCCAATTAAGGCAGGATTCTTGGGGGCCGGCCACAATCAATCCATCAAATTACCCCGGTCTGTCCATGCATTAGGACAGAGCGACCTGCAGTGTTGAGATGCAAGAAGGCGAAAGGCTGTCATGTCATGACCAGTGAGAGCAAAATCCTGACGGTGTCCTATGGCACGTTCAGCTGCACGCTGGAGGGATTCGACGATCCCTTCAACACCATGAAGGCCATCGCCGAATATTTCCGCGACCTGACCGCCGAAGACCGCTATTTCGGGGCCGAGCCGCCGCAGCCCGATGCCGCCATGCTGCACCGCATCGCCGAGCGTGAGGTGTCGCGGCTGGTGGATGCCCGCGTGCGCGAAAACGGCGTCCATCTGCGTCCGCAGGATGGCCCGGCAGCCGCGCCAGCCTCTGCCCCCATGCCCGCCGCTGCGCAGCCTGCGGCGGATGCTCCAGCGCCTGCGCCTGCCGAACCCACGCTGCAGGACGCCATTCCCAATGGCGTTGCAGCCAAGCTGGCGCGCATCCGCCAGTCGGTCAATCCGCAACCCTTCACCGCCGAACTGCCGGCCGAAGCTCTTGGCCAGTTTGTCGAGGATGACACAGCGGCAGCAGACCCGGACGATATCGCGGCTTTTGCAGCCGATGACGGCGCGGCAGACGCAGACAGCCGCGATGCCCTTGACCAGCTTGACGCCCTGCTCCGCGCCCCTGAGGACGTGGCCGATGCAGCCCTTGAAGCAGCGCTTGATACAAGCGGCGACACAGATTCTGTGTCAGAGCTTGAGGCTGAGCCGGAAGCCGACCGTGTCGAAACCGATGCAGCGGCCGAGAGTGAAGAGTTCTCCAAGGTTCAAGACGTAGCCGAGGGTGACGATGTGGCCGACATGGCTGCCGACAGCCCCGACGCAGCCGAGGCACCCACTTTTGACACAGCCCCCGCAGATGCGGCACCGGACGATCTGGGCCTTGCAGATGCGGCCGCTGCCGATGCACTGCCCGAGGAAACCGCCGACATTCCCGCATCGCTTGTCGAAGCCCTGCAGGACGACCCCCTTCCAGAAGCACTCAACCCAAGCGACGCCTCGGCAGACGAAGTGGCGGAGGCCACCCCTGCCCCAACCCCGGACCAGCCAAGGCCGACCGGGCGGGGCAAGCGCGTGAACTCTCGCGTTGTTCGCCTGCACCCCGGCGCTGACGACGATGCAGACTACGCAGACGACGCAGACCGGACCGATCCCCAGGCCACGCGCAGGCTGTCCCCCGGTGGCGAGGATGCCGAAGTCGCGCGCCTGCTGCGTCAGGCCGATGACGTCATGTCCGAAACGGAAAACCGCCGCCGGATCGATTCCATCGCCCATCTGAAGGCTGCTGTCGTTGCAACCGAAGCCGACCGCTCTGTCGGTGGCGAAGCCAAGCAGGACGCGAAAAGCAGCCTTGACCCCTATCGTGATGATCTGGCGCAGGTCGTCAAACCGGATCTGGAGCCGGCTCCGCCGCCCCCGGTCAAGCCACGCCGCAAGACGGTGTCGGTCCGCCCGCAAGAGCCGCGCCCCGGAACAATCCGGCCCGGCATGATGGGGCCACCGCCGCTGGTTCTGGTTTCCGAACAGCGGATCGACCGTATCGCCGCGCAGGAACCGCCGGTTGTGCAGCCCGACACCGCCAAGCCAGCCGCAGCGAAAGCCGCGCCGGAATTGGTCGCGCCCGCTCCGGCGCCCGCTCCGGCACCGCAACCCGCAGCTGCCCAGGCGCCAACCGCGCAGCCTTTGGCACCACAACCCCCGGCTCCGCAACCCGCCGCAAGCCCGCGCGACGGCCAGCCGATGGTTGCCATGCGCACCGGGCGCTTGACCGGTGCCATCGGGATTGGGGCCGCAACTGCCAGCCCGATCCTGCCGCAACAGAAGATTGTTCTGGAACAGCCCTCGCAAGGGTCTGCGACCGACATCGACGATGAGGAAGACCTTGACGAAGGCCTGACAGCCACCGAACAGGCCGGGCTGGTCGATTTTGCCGAACGGGTCGGGGTGAAATCGATGGCCGAAATGCTTGAGGCCGCCGCCGCCTATGCCACCTGCATCGAAAAGCGCAGCCAGTTCACCCGGCCGCAACTGATGCGCCGCCTGATGGCAAGCGCAGGTGACCGTCAGGTCAGCCGCGAAGACGGGCTGCGCAGCTTTGGCACGCTTCTGCGGACGGGCCGGATCGAGAAAGTCAGCCGTGGCCACTATGTGCTGGCCGAAAGCTCGCCCTATCTGGCGGAAGCCCGCCGCCTGTCCTGAGGCTGCAGTGTCAGACGGCCCGCGCCTTACCCGCGCGGATCGTCGCCGTCATCCGGCGCAGCGGCCGGGTCGGCCTGACCGATGCCACGAAAGACAAAGCGGAACGGCAGCGCCCAGACAAAGCCAAGGGCCACATAAACGAACAGCTCCACCAGGATGGGCGGCCGCTCCAAGAGGCCGACCAGCGTGACCGCCGCGACCACATAAAGCGGCATCCCGACCAGCAGGATCACCAACGCCCACCGCCGCCGTGACTTGTAGCTCAGCGCCATTTCCTGTCCTTCCGCACCCGGTTGCCGTCCGCGTCCACTGCGCTTTGCAGGCCTGCCCTGCCAGCCAAAGCGCGACGGACCAGCCAACAGGGGCTTTGCCGCATCAATCCGCGAAGGGGTCGGTCACAAGGATCGTGTCGTCCCGTTCAGGAGAGGTGGAAAGTAGTGCGACCGGGCACTGGATCAACTCCTCGATCCGGCGCACATATTTGATCGCCGCCCCCGGCAGGTCCGCCCAGGACCGCGCCCCTGCGGTGGTCTCAGCCCAGCCTTCAAGCTCTTCATAGATCGGGGTGCAGCGCGCCTGCTGATCCGCCGCCGTCGGCAGATAATCCAGCCGCGTGCCGTCCAGATCATAGCCCACGCAGATTTTCAGCGTCTTGAACCCGTCCAGCACGTCCAGCTTGGTCAGCGCAATGCCGGAAACGCCACTGGTGGCACAGGTCTGCCGCACCAGAACCGCGTCGAACCAGCCGCAGCGCCGCTTACGCCCCGTCACGGTGCCGAACTCATGCCCGCGTTCGCCCAGCCGGTCACCGTCCGCATCGTGCAGTTCCGCCGGGAACGGCCCTTCGCCCACGCGGGTCGTATAGGCCTTCACGATCCCCAGCACGAAATCAATCGCCGTCGGCCCGACACCGACACCCGTCGCCGCCTGCCCTGCAATGGTGTTGGAACTGGTGACATAGGGATAGGTGCCAAAGTCGATGTCCAGCAGCGACCCCTGCGCCCCTTCGAAGAGGATGCGCTTGCCCGCCCGCCGCGCCTCGGTCATCACCTTCCAGACCGGGCCGGCATAGGGCTTGACCTTCGGCGCCACCTCAAGGATCTGCGCCTTCAGCGCTTCGGCGTCCACGGGTTCCAACCCCAGCCCGGCGCGCAAGGCGTTGTGATGCGTCAAAAGCCGCCCGATCCGGGTGTCCAGCGTGGCTGCATCAAAGATGTCCGCCACCCGGATCGCCCGGCGACCGACCTTGTCCTCATAAGCCGGACCAATGCCGCGCCCCGTGGTGCCGATCTTGGCGACCGAGGTCTGGTCTTCGCGCGCCCGGTCAAGCTCGCCATGAATGGGCAGGATCAGCGACGCATTCTCGGCCAGCATCAGATTGTCCGGCGTGATCTCCACGCCCTGATCGCGCAGCTTGTCGATCTCGGCCACCAGATGCCATGGGTCGACCACCACGCCATTGCCGATAACGGACAGCTTGCCGCCCCGCACGATCCCGCTGGGCAACAGCGACAGCTTGTAGACCTTCCCGCCGATCACCAGCGTATGCCCGGCATTGTGGCCGCCCTGGAACCGCGCGATCACATCGGCGCGCTCGCTCAGCCAATCGACGATCTTGCCCTTGCCCTCATCGCCCCACTGGGCCCCCACGACGACGACGTTGGCCATATCCATCTCCCGATGCTGCAAACCGTCTGTCCTATAGCGGCCCCTTGCCCCGGGGGGAACCGCCAAAATCACCCAGCACCCGCCTGACCCTACAAGGCCTTTGACGACAAGACTGGCAAGGTGCGGAAAATCCGTTATCCATGGCGGCAAGATACCCCTTCGAAAGGCCGGATCATGGGCATTTTCCTTCGCTGGCTTGGCGCCTTCCTTCTGTTGGCCGCAATCTTCAACCCGACGCGCTGGAATTACGTCACCTGGGCGCGCAGCGACTGGGACAACCAGATGCCGCTGATCGTGTTCTGCGGGCTGATCCTTGCGGTGGCCGCCATGGTCTACATCGTCGCGACCATGCGCTCGATTGGGCTGATCGGGGCGCTGATCATCGCCGCGATCTTCGGCGCGGGACTTTGGGTGCTGACCGACTGGGGCCTGCTTGCCCTAGGCAATTCCGCGCTGACGGTCTGGCTGGCAATCTTCGCCCTGTCGCTGATCCTTGGGATCGGCATGTCCTGGTCGATCCTGCGCCAGCGGTTGTCCGGTCAGGCCAGCGTGGATGAAATCAATGGTTGAGACCTTCCTTTACCTCACCCTTGGGACCAATGACCTGGCCCGAGCCACCCGCTTCTATGACGCGGCCCTCGCCCCCCTCGGCATCGTCCGGCGCGCGACCGAGGCGGATGAGGTCGGCTACGCCCACCCCGCCGACCGCCGCGCACGCCTCTGGATCACCCTTCCCTTCGATGGAGCGCCTGCGACAGTTGGCAACGGCTCAATGCCCGCCTTTATTGCCTCCAGTCGCCGTGCGGTCGACGCATTCCACGCAGCGGCCCTTGCCCATGGCGGAACCGATGACGGCGCGCCCGGCCTGCGGCCCTATGGCCCCGGCTTTTACGCCGCCTATGTCCGCGACCCGGACGGCAACAAACTCTCAGCCGTCCACCACGATCCGTCTGACCGCCCCTGACCCCAGCGCCTTCTTGTATTGCTCTTTGCCAAATACTCCCGCCGGAGGCTCCTCCGCCGCCCCAGATCCCGCCCCGGGGGGCCCGGATCCCCGGCAGCGCCGTCCGAGGGGCTCGATGCCCCGCAGGACGGCACCCCCGTTCGGGTCAATCCGGGAAACGCCCCTGCACTCTTGCACCCCCGCGCCCTTCCGCCTAGATAGGCGCGTCAGCCGCCCGGAAGCCCGCCAGGAAGCCCCATGGAAAACGTCGTCCTTACCATCCACCTGATCCTCGCCCTGCTGTTGATCGGCGTGGTGCTGCTGCAGCGCTCGGAAGGTGGTGGCTTGGGCATGGGAGGCGGCGGCAATGGCGCAATGTCGGCACGCGGCGCCGCCACGGCCCTGACCAAGGTGACCTGGCTTCTTGCCATCGCCTTCATCATTACCTCAATCACCCTGACCATCCTTGCCACACGCGGCGCGGAAAGCGGCTCGGTCGTGGACAGTCTTGACGCCCCGGCCAGCGAAACCGCACCTGCGGCCCCGGCCACTGGCGGGCTGCTTGGCACCGACCTTCTGCCGCCAACGGCCGGCGATGCCCCGGCAACGCCGCCCCGCGCCGATGAACCTGCGGCTGAACCGCCAGCCACCGATGCAGCACCCGCCAACACCGCGCCTGCACCGGCAGGAAACCCCTGACGTCCACTACCGCTTGGCTATCGTTCAGCATCCGCCGCATCATATAGCGGCGGGCGTTGCCTTAGGCTTGGGCCTTCGCTATACCTCATGTCCCGTGGTGTTGCGATTCCTCCTGATCCGAATCGCTGCAAACACACCGACATAGGCACGGGGGTCCACCATGGCGCGCTACATCTTCATCACGGGCGGCGTGGTGTCCTCGCTTGGCAAGGGCCTCGCCTCGGCTGCCCTTGGCGCGCTGTTGCAGGCCCGTGGCTACACCGTGCGCCTGCGCAAACTTGATCCCTACCTGAACGTCGACCCCGGCACGATGTCGCCCTTCGAACATGGTGAGGTTTTCGTCACCGACGATGGCGCCGAGACCGACCTTGACCTTGGCCACTACGAACGCTTCACCGGGGTTTCGGCCCGTCAGACCGACAGCATCTCCTCCGGCCGGATCTATTCCAACGTGCTGGAAAAGGAACGCCGGGGCGATTACCTCGGCAAGACCATCCAAGTCATTCCCCACGTCACCAATGAGATCAAGGACTTCCTCCGCATCGGTGATGAGGAAGTCGACTTCATGCTGTGCGAAATCGGCGGCACGGTCGGCGATATCGAAGGCCTGCCGTTCTTCGAGGCGATCCGCCAGTTCATCCATGAACGCCCGCGCGGCCAGTCGATCCTGATGCACCTGACGCTGCTCCCGTACCTCGCTGCCTCGGGTGAGTTGAAGACCAAACCCACCCAGCACTCGGTCAAGGAACTCCAGTCCATCGGCCTTGCCCCCGATGTCCTCGTCTGCCGCAGCGAACACCCGATCCCGGAACGTGAGCGCGAAAAGATCGCCCTCTTCTGCAACGTCCGCAAGGAACATGTGATCCCCGCCTATGACCTGAAGACAATCTATCAGGCCCCCCTCGCCTACCATCAGGCAGGCCTTGACCAGGCGGTTCTTGACGCCTTCGGCATCACCCCGGCCCCGAAACCCAACCTTGCCCGCTGGGAAGATGTGATGGACCGCATCACACACCCCGAGGGTGAAGTGCGGGTCGCTATCGTCGGCAAGTACACCCAGTTGGAAGACGCATACAAATCCATCGCCGAGGCGCTGACCCATGGCGGCATGGCCAACCGCACCAAGGTTCGCGCCGAATGGATCGACAGCGAAATCTTCGAACGCGAGGACCCCGCCCCCTACCTTGAAGCCTTCCACGCCATTCTGGTGCCCGGCGGCTTTGGCGAACGCGGGACCGAGGGCAAGATCAACGCTGCCCGCTATGCGCGGGAAAAGAAGATCCCCTATCTGGGCATCTGTCTGGGGATGCAGATGGCCGTGATCGAAAGCGCCCGCAACCTTGCCGGCCTTCCGAACGCCGGGTCTGAGGAGTTTGACCATGAGGCGGGGGCGAAGCGCTTCACTCCGGTCGTCTACCACCTGAAGGAATGGGTTCAGGGCAACCACACCGTCACCCGCAAGGCCACCGATGCCAAGGGCGGCACGATGCGGCTGGGGGCCTATACGGCGAACCTGAAGGACGGGTCGGCGGTTGCGCGCATCTATGGCACCAACGTGATCGAGGAACGCCACCGGCACCGCTATGAGGTCGACATCCAGTACCGCGACAAGCTGGAGTCCTGCGGCCTCATCTTCTCGGGGATGAGCCCGGACGGCAAGCTGCCGGAGATCGTGGAAGTGAAAGACCACCCCTGGTTCATCGGGGTCCAGTTCCACCCTGAACTGAAGTCGAAACCCTTCGCCCCCCACCCCCTGTTCGCCGATTTCGTGCGAGCGGCGGTGGAGGTGTCGCGGCTGGTCTGACGGGGTGCCCGTGCAGACAATGGGTTGGCTGCGGGCGTTAACCAGTTGTTAACCACTGTGTGCGCCCGCGGCTCCAGATTCTACCCCTGCTTGTATCTGCCCACCCAACGATCGCCCTTAGATCGCAAAATCTTGCCGAACTGCAACACAAAGCCGCTTGCGGCACCTTCGGGCATCGGCAATTTCTTGCCGGTCCCGGGGTAAATTGTTAACTTTTGCTCAACCAAAACACGAGCAGTTCAACAAAAAGGACAACATCATGAAACGCACCATTGCAGTGCTTCTTCTTGGCATTTCCATGCCCAGCCTTGTTGCAGCGCAAGAGATTTCGGGCGGCGTGACCTTAGGCTTTGGCGACCATGACATCGACGAAATCTCGCAAGGGCTTCGCACGACGTCGCTGGACGGCCGTATGAGCATGGACTTTGACAACGGCATCACCTTTGGCGTGCAGGCTGGCTACATCGACATCAACATCGACGATGTCGCGGTTGACCTTGACGGCGATTTCTTCGGCTTTGACCTTGGCTACCGTTTCTCCAACGGCATGTCGCTGGGCACCTATGTCGAAGAGCTGACGCTCAGCGCCGACATCCTGCCAATCGACATTTCGCTGCGGACCATCGGCCTGTCGGGCGGCTACAGCATGGAAGGTCTGGACTTCGGTGCCTTCATCGGTGAGACGACGACCAGCCCGGATATCGGCGCGATTGCTGACATCGACATCCGCAACTTCGGCCTGACGGCGAAGTATTCGGGCGTGCCGAACCTGAACCTTGGCGCCGCCTTCCTGCGGGCCAATATCGACACCCCCGGCGACGATGTTGACATCGACCTGATCGGCCTTGCCGCCACCTATGACATCAACGAGCAGTTTTCGGTCTTCGGCGGTTACAGCCGCACATCGCTTGATCTGGCCGATCTTGATGTGACGACGTTCGGCGTCGGCGTCGGCTATGACCTGACCGAGATGGCCGGCATCGCCTCGACCGTGTCGCTGGAATTGGCGCGCACCGACCTGTCCACCGGCGGCGATGACGCTGACCTCGACACGATCCGCCTTGGCCTGACCTTCCCGCTGGGCGGCAATGGCACCGAGGCCCCGCTGAACAGCGTCGCCGACTCGATCTTCAACCCACGCCGCGGCGCGCTGAACGCAGCCCTGACCGGCGCGTTCTGATCCTGAACGGTAGAGAGTTTCGAGGGGCGGCGGGGAAACCTGCCGCCCTTTTGCTTTGGGGTGGTGGCCGGTAAGTCCACGTTAACTCTGTTGGGGCAGGATGTGGCCCATGCCTCGCTACATCCGTCCCAAAGTGCCCGGCGCTTGCGTCTTCTTCACGGTCAACCTCGTGGACCGCAGCGCGGATACGCTGGTTCGGAATGTTGGCCTATTGCGTGAGGCGGTGGCCATGACCCTCGCAAAACGACCCTTCAGGATCGACGCCTGGGTGGTTCTGCCCAACCACATGCACTGCGTCTGGACCTTGCCGGAAGGGGACAGCGATTATTCCGTACGAATGGCGTCCATCAAGGCGCAGTTTACCGCTGGATTGCGTAGGTCGGGCTTCAGACCGACCCCTCTTGAGCGTAACGGATATGGCGCGCACGGGGCTCGGGTGCGGGTTGGCGCCGAAGAAAGAGTCGGTCTGAAGCCCGACCTACGATGCGACGACCGCTGCGACCAGCAGGCGGAGGTTCGGCGGGGGAACGAGGCGTCCATTTGGCAGAAGCGGTTCTGGGAGCGGCATATCCGGGGGGATGAGGAATTTGCGGCTTGTGTCCGCTATTGTTGGATCAATCCAGTCAAGCACGGTTTGGTGGAACACCCGAGGGATTGGCCGTATTCGTCATGGCATCGGGATGCGGGTAGCGATCCCGGGATCTTGTAGGGCGGGCTTCAGACCGCCGATGCACTGGATAGAGAGTCGGTGTGAACCCCGACCTACGCGTGCTACGTATACCAGTGCCTCTCTTGTGGCCAAACTTTGCAAGCAGTTGGTATTAATACTCCGCTATCCTGTATCAGTTTGTTGACTCGATCTCGCCAGTTCCCAAAATTGTGATAGGAGTAAAACTGTTGAGCGTACAGGTAGACATCAGCCAATTGTATAAGTCGACTATGATGGCACTTTGCAAAGTGCACCGTATCAATCAATCGGTCGATCTTGGCTGCTTTCTGCCAGTAAGTTCCTTGGTGTTTATATTTGGATAGGCTAACTACACTCTTGCCTATCGTCGGCTCATCATAGTCACCAAACATCATTCCATAATCTTCACTTCTATTCAGAAAACGATTAGCTAGTTCGACAAAATACATAAATGCGATCTCATCGGGAGGGTCTGGCGTCATAACGATATTTTCTGGCCGGATCCTTACATAGAAGCGTTTAACAGCTTCGCTAGCTGCGATTTGTAGCAAAGATGCAAAGATTGAAAGCCTCTTTTCAAGATCGATTCCCTTGAATGCACCTTTTCCTTGGATGATTTCAATTCCATGGAATTCATTACCACGCTCCAAGATCGAGCTGCCAAAAAAATCTTCAGCTAGCACATTTATATGCGTTTCGATGTTGACAGCATCACTGGCTCTAACTGCAATGCCACCTAGCCAAAAACTCGGTTGGACTGGCGGGTCGAATTTCACTTCGTCGTAATAGAAAAGAAACACCTACCCCCAAACCTCCACAAACTCCCGCCACTCGCCCTTGCTCATGCCGGACGCCTCCTGCGTCACCACTTCCCCGGCCAGCCGCCGCTTCAGCACCGCAATCGCCTTGCCCGACAGCGTGACCCCGCCCATCCGGTAATCCTCGAACGCGGCGAAGGCCAAGGGGACCCAGTCCTTCACGCAGGCCGCAATCGCTTCGGCGTAGACCCTGATCTCATATTGGGCGTGGGCGTCGGCGCGCAGGCGGAGGAAGTGGAACAGGTTGTGCAGGTCAACCTTCCAGTACCACTGGGTGTAGATGTTGGCGGGCAAGTTCATCCGGGCAAGTTCGCGCGCAAGGCCTTGCTGGCCGTCTTGTGACAGCATCGCCTCGTAATGGTCATAGGCGCGGTTGGCGTCGGATTTCAGCAGGTCGAGGACGCGGGCGGCCTCTTCGCCGGTCAGGACCTCCCCCCTGCCCTGATTGTTCACCGTGCTTTGCGCGGCAAGCTGTTCGGGGGCGGGGATGTAGAACTCCCGGTCCAGGATCGAATAGCGGGCGGAGTATTCGTTGACGTTGGCGGTGCGGTGGCGGATCCACTGCCGGGCGACGAAGACGGGAAGTTTGACGTGCAGCTTGACCTCGCACATCTCGAACGGGGTGGAGTGCCAGTGGCGCATGAGGTAGCGGATCAGGCCTTCGTCGTTCTGGACGTGCTTGGTGCCGGCGCCATAGCTGACGCGGGCGGCTTGGACGATGGCCGCATCGTCGCCCATGTAGTCGATGACGCGGATGAAGCCGTGGTCAAGCACGGGGTGGGCGCGGTAAAGGTGGGCCTCCATCCCCTCGGACACGGCGCGGAGGGTGGGGCGCGGGGTGGCGCGGGCGGCGTCGATTTCGGCCAGTTGGTCGGGGGTCAGCATGGGCGCGGCCTTTTTGTGTGAGTCGGCGTCACTATATCTTGCGGGGGGTAGCTGCGATACCGCAAGATCAACGAGACATTGAGGAGAGAATGATGACGATCCGATACTTGCATACGATGGTCCGGGTGCTGGACCTGGAAAAATCCATCGCGTTCTACAAGCTTCTGGGGCTGAAGGAGACGCGGCGCTATGACAATGAGGGCGGGCGGTTCACGCTGGTTTTCATGGCCCCTCCGGGGCAGGAGGACTGCCCGGTGGAGTTGACCTACAACTGGGACGGCGACCCGGGGCTGCCGTCAGACGGGCGGCATTTCGGGCATCTGGCCTATGAGGTGGATGACATCTATGCGACCTGCGCACACCTGCAGGCGCATGGGGTGCTGATCAACCGCCCGCCACGCGATGGGCGGATGGCCTTCGTGCGGTCACCCGACAACGTGTCGGTGGAGTTGTTGCAGAAGGGCGGCGCCAAGGCCCCGGCGGAGCCTTGGGTCAGCATGGCCAGCGTGGGGCATTGGTGAGGCGTTGGACCGGGGGTTTCACACCCCCGGACCCCCGTGGGATATTTAAGCAAATGTGAAAGGCTTAAGGGAGGGTCCAGTGGCTGTAACTGTCCGGTCCCATCTGTTCAACCGATCGCAGGACAGGCCTTGGTGCATCGGGTAGAGATGAAGATGCCAGAGCACCGAGCGCCGGGTGCCCCGTGGCCCCGATCAGCACCCCGCCTGAAAAGAGCGCGAGGTCATCCACCAGACCTTCTTTCACCAACGCGGCGGCAACTGTGCCGCCACCTTCGCTGAGGATGCGGGTCAGGCCTTTCGAAGCGAGGATTTGCAAGGCAGCTTTCAGGTCGAGGTGACCCGCGATTTCGGGGGTCTCGATTAGGGTGGCTCCAATGGCCTCCCACGCTTCGCGGGCCGCCGTGGGCGCGGTGGGGCCGTGGAGAAGCCAGACGGGGTGATCCTGCGCAGTGCGGCCAAGGCGGCTGTCGGGGGAATGGCGCAGCAGGCGGTCGAGGACGATGCGGATGGGCTGGCGGACGGCCCCCATGTCGCGGACCGTCAGGTCTGGGTCGTCGGCAAGTGCAGTGCCGGAACCGACCATCACCGCGTCGTGGGAAAGGCGCATGGCGTGGACTTTGCGGCGCGCCTCGGGGCCGGTGATCCAGCGGGACTCGCCGGTCGCGGTGGCGGTGCGGCCGTCGAGGCTTGCCGCCAGTTTCAGTGTGACGAAGGGCAGGCCTTGAGTCACCCGTTTCAGGAAGCCCGCGTTGAGGTGGGTGGCTTCGGATGCCATCACGCCTTCGGTCACGGCGATACCTGCCGCCCGCAGCATGGCGTGGCCTTTGCCCGATACCCTCGGGTCGGGGTCGGTGAGGGCGGTCACAACGCGGGCCACCCGCGCGGCGATGAGAGCGTCAGCGCAGGGCGGCGTGTGGCCATGGTGGGCGCAGGGTTCCAGCGTGACATAGGCGGTGGCTCCTTCGGCGAGGGCACCGGCCTGCAAAAGCGCGCGAACCTCGGCGTGGGGGCGTCCGCCCGGTTGGGTCCAACCGCGACCGACGATCACGCCTTCCCGCACCAGAACGCAGCCCACGGCGGGGTTGGGCCAGACATTGCCGAGGCCCCGCGCCGCAAGGCGCAGGGCGTGGGCCATGTGATCCCGGTCCTGGGCAGTCTCAGTCACTCTTCGGTGGCGCTGCCGGGCCGAAGCTCGCTGACGAAGCCGTCAAAATCATCAGCCGTCTGGAAGTTCTTGTAAACGCTGGCAAAGCGCACATAGGCGACGGTGTCGATCCGGGCCAAGCTCTCCATCACGATCTCGCCGATCTGCTTGGACTGGATGTCGGTATCGCCAAGGCTTTCCAGCCGCCGCACGATGCCAGAAATCATCTGGTCAATCCGTTCGGGATCAATCGGCCGCTTCTGCATGGCAATGCGGATCGAGCGTTCCAGCTTGGAGCGATCGAAATCCTCACGCTTGCCGGAGGATTTGATGACGACAAGATCGCGCAGTTGCACCCGTTCATAGGTGGTGAAGCGCCCGCCACAGGCCGGGCAAAAACGGCGGCGGCGGATCGAGACGTGATCCTCCGCAGGCCGTGAATCCTTCACTTGCGTGTCGATGTTGCCGCAGAATGGGCAGCGCATCGGCCCCCTCCTTGCTTGTTGTTTGGTTGTCCTGCCTCAAGGCCGGGTGTTTTCCCCGGTTCCCACCACAGACTATAGGGGCCTTGCGCGCATTTCGGGAAGCGCGAAGTGTGCGGCCCAGCATCTGGGGGCAAGACTGTGGCGGCGAGGACTCACGCCTTCGTGTGGCGCAGGGGCGCGCGGTGTGGGTTACCCTGCGGCTTTCAAGACGGAGAGGCACGATGAACCGGATGACCGCAAAGGACTTTGATCAGGAACTGCTGGAACTTTACGACTACTACGCCCATGGCAAGATCTCGAAGCGCGAGTTTCTGGACCGCGCCGGGAAATGGGCCGTGGGCGGTGTGACGGCGGTGATGCTGTTGCAGATGCTGGCCCCGAACTATGCGCTGGCCCAACAGGTCGCGGCGGATGATGCCGGGATCGTGGCCGAGCGGATCACCTACCCCTCATCCAACGGGCATGGCACGGTGAACGGCTATATGGTGCGGCCGTCGGGCGTTGTCGGGCCCCTGCCGGCTGTGCTGGTGGTGCATGAGAACCGTGGGCTGAACCCCTATATCGAGGATGTGGCGCGGCGCGTGGCCAAGGCCGGGTTTCTGGCGCTGGCGCCGGACGGGCTGACCAGCCTTGGCGGCTACCCGGGCAACGACGACGCGGGGCGCGAGTTGCAGGCGCAGGTCGACCCGGAAAAACTGATGAACGATTTCTTTGCCGGGGTGGAGTTTCTGCTGGCGCATGAACGGTCCACCGGGCGGGTGGGCGTCACGGGGTTCTGTTACGGCGGGGGTGTGGCGAATGCCTGCGCCGTGGCCTATCCGGAACTCGCAGGCGCGGTGCCCTTCTATGGCCGCGCGCCCGCGACCGAGGATGTCGCCAAGATCAAATGCCCGCTCTTGATCCACTATGCCGAGCTTGATGAGCGGATCAACGAAGGCTGGCCTGCCTATGAGGCGGCGCTGCAGGCGGCAGGGGTCAACTACGAGGCGCATGTCTACCCCGGCGTGAACCACGGCTTCCACAATGACACCACGCCCCGCTATGACGCTGCGGCGGCCGAACTGGCATGGGACCGGACGATCGCCTTCTTCGTGGCCAATCTGGCCTGAGCGGCCCCGGCTTGATCCGTGCAGGGCGACCGGCTAGGACGGTCGCCCATGCGCCACTGCGCCAAGGTCAGGATGCAAGCCGATGACCCAGCCGCCAAACCCCAAGCCGACGACTGCCCTGTGCGCCATCCTGCGGAACGAAATCCGTGGGGTGGTCGAATGGCTGGCGCATTACAAGGCGCTGGGGGTTGATGACTTCCTGATCTATGACAACGAAAGCACCGACGGCACCGCCGATCTCTTGGCCGCATTGGCCAAGGCGGGCGAGATTACCCTGATCCACTGGCCCCATGCCGTGGGCGAACGGCCGCAGCGCCTCGCCTATGCCGATGCGCGCAAGCGGGCGAAGGCCGACTGGCTGGCGTTTTTCGATGCCGATGAATTCCTGCTGCTGCGCAAGGACGCCAGCTTCGGCGCGTTCCTGCAGCGGTTTGATGACAGCATCAGCGCCGTAGCCGTCAGCTGGGTGGTCTTTGGCAGCGGCGGGCAGCAGGCGTGGCACCCCGCCCCGGTTATGGAACGCTTCACCGACGCCCTGCCCCCGGACGCCAAACCGAACCGGCAGGTCAAGGCCATCGGGCGGCGGGCGATGCTGGTGGGCACTGGCATCCACCGGGTGGAGCCTTCGGCGGGCCGCTATGTGAACCCCTCGGGCCGCGATGTGGCCTTTGTGGGCCTGACATCGGTGAAGCGCCCGGATGTTGCGGTGGCGGCGCTGCATCACTACGCGGTCAAGTCATTGGAAGAGTTTGAAGAAAAGCGCCAGCGCGGCCATGCCAACTCACAGGACCCGACCCGCAAGCGCGACCGTCTGGATCAGGCCTTTGCCGATTTCGATGCCGGGGGCATGCAGAACACCGACCTCTTGGCCTTTACCCCCCGGATGCGGGTTGAGGCGTTCAGGCTGCGCGACATCCTGACGGCACAGGGGCTGACTTATCCGGTCTGGCCTTTTGTCGGCGACTAGGCCGGCGCAAAAGCTGGCGCTGAAACTGTCATTTGCATGTTACCATTCCATGCATGTGGCAGCGACTCATCCCGTTGATCCTTCTTGCAGGCCCCGCAGCGGGCGAAAGCCCGATTGCCGAAGTGCTCTGCGCCCCCCGGGCCGAGATTGTGGCGCGGCTCTCGGGGGCCACGATCACCGGTTCCGGCCTCCGCGACGCCGAGGCGGTGCTGGAGGTCTGGGCCCGGCCGTCCGGCGATTGGGTGCTTGTGCAAAGCTATGCCAACGGCACCGCCTGCATTCTGGCGATAGGTGAGGCTTGGGAAGCGGCCACCCCACCCCCAGCCTGATCGCAGCCAGCCTAGTTGCAGCTGGCCAACCAGCTTTGGCTGTCGAAATCCCAGCACTGGCCGATGTCATATTTCAGCTCGCTGACGACATCCAGCAGCTGGCTGACGCTGCCCCGGTCACAGGCCAGTTCAGCGAGGGTGGTCTGGCCTTCCCGAACGGTTATGCCGCCTTCAAGTTCGGCATTGTCCTGCAGCCGGTCGAACGAGGCCCAGACCTCATAGCTGACGCCCTCGTTTAGAAAGGTCACGCTGGACCAGATGGACCGGCTGAAACCGGGCCAAGGGTAATAGCCCACGGTTTCCAACGGTTCCGCGATGGAAAGCTCGGGCCTGTCAATCGGCCCGAAATTGTAGATGAGGGCACCCTTCCAGTGGCAGATCTGCAGGGGCTTGCCGTTGACGGTGCAAGAGAAGATCTCGCTTTCGTTCGGGCAGGCGGCTGCCACGGGTAGGGGCAGCAGGGCAAGAAACAGGGCAAGGGCGCGCATGAGGTGCCTTTTCTGGGTTCGGGCAAACTGTGGCGCTGTGCCGGTCATGGCGCAAGGTGGGGAAAGTCGGACAGGGGACGCGCCACGGCCCGTCGCCCCTGCAGTGGTGGTGGAGGTCCCGGGTCAAGCCCGGGACGGGTGTTTGAAGTGATGCGGGTGAAGTGTACCGTGCCGGGCAAGGTGGGTTGCACCCACACTACGATCTTGGCAATCGGGTCACTGACCCACTGTGCGGTTTAGGTTGCAGTAGGTGGATTGCACGCCACCGGCAGGCATGCTTCCATCCTGCCCCCCACTTGACGCGTTTAGCCCCGTCTCACCAGAGCTTTTTGCCGGGTCGAGCGTGAAAGTGATGCCCTTCCCAGCCTTGCGCGGTGGCGGCGACAGGCGGTAAACGCGGGTCGTGGGCGGCAGTCCCAAGGTTTCCGTCACATAGCGCCCTGCAGCACACCAATAGTTGTTGTCCCCTGCCCGCGCCTTGTAGGCGACCGTGAAGTCGGTGGAGGTGTCCTGCTTGACGGACAGGCGGTCCAGGCTGGCCCAGGACGGGGTGGCAAGGGTCAGGGCGGCAAGCAGGGTCAGGATGCGCATGGCGGCTCCGCACGGTTGATCAGACGATACGAATGTGTACGGAACCTTCGACAGCGCGGATCAATCCCCACCGATGGCGGGGATCAACTTCTTGCGAGATATGGGGCGCGCGCGCCGAGCGGTGGAAAACACGAACCCGGCACGACGTGCCGATTACTGATCGAGGAAACTGCGTAGCTTCCGGGACCGGCTTGGGTGCTTCAGCTTGCGCAGCGCCTTCGCTTCGATCTGCCGGATACGTTCGCGGGTCACGCTGAACTGCTGGCCGACTTCTTCCAGCGTGTGGTCGGTGTTCATCCCGATGCCAAAGCGCATCCGCAGCACGCGTTCCTCACGCGGCGTGAGGCTGGCCAGAACCCGCGTTGTGGTTTCCTTCAGGTTCTCCTGAATGGCGCTGTCCAGCGGCAGGATCGCGTTCTTGTCTTCGATGAAGTCGCCAAGCTGGCTGTCTTCCTCGTCGCCAATTGGCGTTTCCAGCGAAATCGGTTCCTTGGCGATCTTCATCACCTTGCGAACCTTTTCCAGCGGCATCTGCAGCTTTTCGGCCAATTCCTCGGGCGTCGGTTCGCGGCCGATCTCGTGCAGCATCTGGCGACCAGTGCGCACCAGCTTGTTGATCGTCTCGATCATGTGGACCGGAATCCGGATCGTCCGCGCCTGGTCGGCAATCGACCGGGTGATCGCCTGACGGATCCACCACGTTGCATAGGTGGAAAACTTGTAGCCCCGGCGATATTCGAACTTGTCGACGGCCTTCATCAGGCCGATGTTGCCTTCCTGAATAAGATCAAGGAATTGCAGGCCCCGGTTCGTGTACTTTTTTGCAATCGAGATCACCAGACGCAGGTTCGCCTCGACCATTTCCTTCTTGGCCTGACGCGCCTCTTTCTCACCCTTCTGGACCTGGTTCACGATCCGGCGGAATTCGCTGATGTCCACGCCGACATATTGGCCAACCGTCGCCATCTCGGCGCGCAGGTCTTCAATCGCATCGCGCGACTTGTCCAGCAGCGCCGCCCACCCCCGGCCGGATTTCTGCGCCATCCGGTCAAGCCAGGTCGGGTCCAACTCATACCCCTGGTATTCGTCGATGAACTCACGCCGGTTGATCCGCGCGGCATCGGCCAGTTTGACCATGGAAGAGTTGATCGACATGATCTTGCGGTTGATGCCGTAAAGCTGGTCGATCAGCGCTTCGATCCGGCTGTTGTTCAGGTGCAACTCGTTCACCAGAAGCACGATTTCCGACCGCAGCTTCTGATAGGCAGCCTCTTCCGCGGTCGAGAAGTGCTGCGCCTTGGACAGGGCCGCATTCATCCGCAGGTCCTGCATGTCAGACAGCTTGGCATAGTCGCGGGCGATCAGGTCCAGCGTTTCAAGGACACGCGGCTTCAGCGCGGCCTCCATCGCGGCCAGCGACATGTTCGAGGCTTCGTCATCCTCGTCATCGTCGGCTTCGCGGGCCAGCGGGTTGCCATCGGCGTCAAGCTCGGGTTCGGCAGCGCCGCCAGCGCGACGGGGGGCCGCGTCCACGTCAACCTCATCCAGCGCCGGGCCGTCCATGTCCTCTTCGCCGTCAAGGCTGCGGCCAAAGGTGGCCTCAAGGTCGATCACGTCGCGCAAAAGGATGTCTTCCGACAGAAGTTCGTCGCGCCAGATGATGATGGCCTGAAACGTCAGCGGGCTTTCGCACAGGCCCGCGATCATCGTGTTGCGGCCAGCCTCGATCCGCTTGGCGATGGCAATCTCGCCCTCGCGCGACAACAGCTCAACCGACCCCATCTCGCGCAGATACATCCGCACCGGGTCATCGGTACGGTCCAGCGCCTCGGCCGAGGTGCCGGCAACGGCGACTTCGCGGCTGGTCGACACCTCGACCAACTCGCCCACGGGTTCGGCGCCTTCTTCGGCTTCGTCATCCTCGATGATGTTGATGCCCATCTCGGACAGCATCGACATCACGTCCTCGATCTGCTCGGACGACACCTGTTCGGGTGGCAGAACGGTGTTCAGCTGGTCGTAGGTGATATACCCACGCTCTTTCGCGTCAGCGATCATCTTCTTGACGGCTGCCTGGCTCATGTCGAGCGAAACGTCCTGCTCGTCGGCTTCGGGCTTGGAGTCGTCAGTGTCTTTGAGGGCCATGGGTGCTCCTTGCGGGCGAATCGGGACCGGGCATTCGAATCAATAACGCGAATCAGGCTGGGGGAAAGGCCGAATCAGCGGTTTTTCTTCACCCAGACCTCGCTATCGATCAGGTTTTGCAGATGTTTCGACAGGGCGTCGCGATCTTCGCCCAGATCCTTGCTGTCGGATGGGCCGGTGCGGTCGGACTGGTGACGCGCCTCGGCGGCTTTGGTCAGACGCCAGGTCAGGCCCTCATCCGGCAGGCCCACCATATCTTCAACTGCCTCCTCGATCTCGCGCCGGGCCCCACGCCAAGCGTCCAGTTTGGCCAATTCCTCAGCCAGGCAGAGCGTGGCAAGGTCATGATCCTGGGGATGGCGCACAGGGGGCGCAATGGCGACATGGGGGCGCGCCAGCAACGCGTCAAGGGCAGCGGGCGCTGCTTTGCGGATCTGGTCCTGCACATCGGCATCGGCATGGGCCAGAATCAGCCGGCGCAGGGTTTCGTGATCGTCCACTGTCAGCTCCAGCCGCTCCAGTGCGGTCTCGAAACGGTGGATCAGGCCGGGGTGGATGATGACCGTGGCAAGGATCACCGCTTCGCGCAGCTCCTCCTCGACCGGGCCCGAGCCTTGCGCCAGAAGCGAGGAGCGCGTGGTCGCCAGCGCCCCGCCGGGTGGGGCAAAGCGGCGCTGGCCGGGGCGGTAGGGGCCGGGCTGAAACGGGCGATAGGCGCTGGGACTGTTGCCAAACAACTCCTGACGCAGGCGCTTCATCTCATCGGCATAATGGTTGCGGATCGAGGGATCCGCGATCCGCGCCAGATGCCCGCGCAGCACCTTGTCCAGCGCCGCCCGGCGTTCGGGGCTGTCAAGGCTGCGGCCCTCCGTCTCGCGCCGCCACAGAAGCTGCACCATGGGCAGCGCGCCATCCAGAATGGCTTGCATCGCCGGCGCCCCTTGCGCCTTCAGCAGGTCATCGGGGTCCATCCCCCCGGGCAGCACGGCAAACCGCAGGGCCTTGCCCGCCTCCAGAAGCGGGAGCGCAAGGTCGATCACCCGCTGCGCGGCCTTCAGGCCGGCAGCGTCGCCATCCAGCGCCACGATCGGCTCGTCGCCAATCCGCCAGATCATGCGCAACTGGTCATCGGTGACAGCGGTCCCCAGCGGGGCGACAGCAGCCGGAAACCCGGCCTCCGACAAGGCGATCACATCCATATAGCCTTCGGCCACGATCAGCGGCTTGCCCTTGCCCGCCGCCTCCCGCGCGCGGGGCTGGTTGAACAGGTTGCGGCCCTTGTCGAACAGCTCCGTCTCCGGACCGTTCAGGTATTTCGCCTGCGCATTGGGGTCGAGGCTGCGCCCGCCAAGGCTGATCGCCCGGCCCCGCCCATCGCGGATCGGAAAGATGATGCGGCCACGGAACCGGTCGTAAAGCTGGTCCTTGTCGGACTTGGCGACCATGCCGGATGCGACCATCAGCTCCGGGCTGACCCCCTTCGCCGCCAGCGCATCGCGCAAGGCGTTGAACCCGTCCGGCGCCCAGCCAATTTCCCACCGCTCCAGCGCCGCTTCGGAAAGCCGGCGCTTTTCGGCCAGATAGCGCCGCGCCTCGGCCCCCGCTGCGGTTTTCAGCTGCAGACGGTAGAATTTCACCACCTCTTCCATCACGTCCACAAGCTGCGTGCGCCGGTCAGCCTGCGCTGCGGCCTTGGGGTCGCGTGCCGGAACCGTCATCCCGGCTTCCCGCGCCAGCACCTCGACCGCTTCCATGAAGGACAGGTTCTCGATGTCCTTCACGAAACCGATGGCATCACCCTTCGCGTGGCAGCCGAAGCAGTAGTAGAACCCCTTGCGGTCATCGACATGAAAACTGGCCGATTTTTCCTGATGAAACGGGCACGGCGCCCAGAAATCGCCCTTGGCCATGTTGGACTTACGCATGTCCCAAGTGACCTTTTTCCCAACAATCTGGGAAAGGGTCACCCGTGTGCGCAGGTCATCAAGGAATCCATTCGGCAGGGACATGAGGCCCGTTATAGCAGAACGCGCGCCCTGTGCAGCCCCCGGGGGCGCGTCGCCCCCCGGACCCCCAGAGAGTATTTCCAAAAGAGCAAATACGATTGCTCATTTCCAAATACTCCGGGGAGCGCGAGGGGCTGGCCCCTCGCCGTCTGAGGAGGAGCGGCACGCGACGACGAGGCAAAGGCTTGCGCCTCTTGGCGCACAATTTCGCAAGCGCGGGTCACAGGCCCAGACGGTCGCGGGTGGAATACCAGGTCATCGCCAGGACCAGCAGCGGCCAGCGCAAGGCCGCCCCGCCGGGAAAGCGCGGCTGGGGCAGGCTGGCCATCAGGTCAAACCCGGCGGACTGGCTGGCCGTCGCCTCGGCCAGCAGTTTGCCCGCCAGCGTGGCCAGCGCCACCCCATGCCCGGAATAACCCGAGGCCGACAGCACGTTCGGCCGCACGCGGGTGAAGCAGGGCATCCGGTTCAGCGTGATCGCCAGCGTCCCCCCCCAGGCGTAGTCGATCCGCACGTCCTTGAGCTGCGGATAGACCTCCAGCATCGGCTTCGACACGGTCTTCACGATGTCGGGAAAACGGTAGCCATAGCTTTCGCCGCCGCCGAACAGCAGGCGGTTGTCCTCGCTGAGCCGCCAGTAGTTGACGACGAACTTGGTGTCAGCCACTGCCACGGGTTCGGCCAGCACACCCGCCACGCGATCACCCAAGGGCTCGGTCGCAACGATGAAGTTGTTGATCGGCATGACCTTGGCCGACACGGCAGGCTCCAGCCCGCCGAGATAGCCGTTTGCGGCCAGGATCACGGTGTCGCAGGTCACACTGCCGCTGGCCGTCCGCACAACGGGGCGGCGGCCGTGGTCGATGCCGGTGACCTCGCTTCCCTCATGCAAGCGCGCACCCGCCGCAGAGGCCGCCTTGGCAAGGCCCATCGCGAAATTGAGCGGGTGGATGTGCCCTGCCCCGCGGTCAACCTCGCCACCCTTGTAGACGGTTGACCCGATCAGGCGGCGGATGCCGGTGCGGTCCAACGGTTCCAGCTGGTCATAGCCGTAATCGCGCTGCAGCTTTTCGGCGTAGGCATGCGCCTCGCGCACCTCGGAGTCGGTCCAGCAGGCATGGGCGACGCCGGGCTGAAAACTCACTCCGGCCATCGCGTGATCCGCAATCAGCCCGCGCACCAGCGCCTTGGCATCCTGCGCAAGGTCCCACAGGCGATGGGCATTCTCTTTCCCGGCCACCTTTTCCAGCCAGACCTGATCCTGCCGCTGGCCACTGCCAACCTGCCCGCCATTGCGCCCCGAGGCGCCAAAGCCGATGCGGTGCGCCTCCAGGAGCACCACCTTCAGCCCACGCTGGGCCAGATGCAGCGCCGCCGAAAGGCCGGTATAGCCGCCGCCGACAATGCAGACATCCGCCGTCACCTCCCCCTTCAGCGCCGGAAGGGGTGGCAGCAGCACTGCGGTGGCGGCGTACCAGCTAGGCGGGTATTCCCCGGCCCGGTCATTGGCGTGCAGAAGGTTCAGGCGCATGGTCTTGGGCGCATCAGACGTTCAACAAGAGATGCTCCCGCTCCCACGGGCTGATGACTTGCAGGAACTCCTTGTATTCGTTCCGCTTTACGGAATCATACACCTTGGTGAACTCCTCCCCCATCACCTCTTTCAGCGCCTGATCCTCATCCAGCAGGTCCAGCGCGTCGCCCAGGTTCACCGGGATGTCTTCGCTGTCGATATAGGCGGAGCCGCTGAACTCAGGCCGGCACTGGGTCTTGTTCATCAGTCCCAGATAGCCGCAGGCCAGGGTCGAGGCGATGCCGAGGTAAGGGTTGCAATCCATCCCCGGCAGGCGGTTTTCCACCCGGCGTCCGGCAGGGCTGCTGATCGGGACACGCAGGCCCGTCGTGCGGTTGTCACGGCCCCATTCGAGGTTGATCGGGGCGGCGAAGTCCGGGACATAGCGACGGTAGCTGTTCACATAGGGCGCAAACAGCGCGACTGCCGCGCCAAGGTGTTTTTGCAACCCGCCGATGAAGTGCAGAAACGCCTCGGTCTCAACCCCCTTCGGCCCGGCGAAGATGTTCTTGCCGGTTTTGGTATCCACCACCGAGGTGTGGATGTGCATGGCTGACCCCGGCTCACCGGCGATCGGCTTGGCCATGAAGGTGGCGAAACAGTCGTGGCGCAGGGCGGCCTCACGGATCAGGCGCTTGAAGAAGAACACTTCATCCGCCAGACGGATCGGGTCGCCATGGGCGAGGTTCAGTTCAATCTGCCCTGCCCCGCCTTCCTGCAGGATGCCGTCGATTTCCAGCCCTTGCGCTTCGGCGAAGTCATAGATGTCGTCGATGACCTTGCCGTATTCATCGACCGCCGACATCGAATAGGCCTGCTTGCCCGCCGCGCGCCGCCCGCTGCGGCCCATCGGCGGCATGATCGGCTGGTTCGGGTCAATGTTGCGGGCGGTCAGGAAAAACTCCATCTCCGGCGCCACGACCGGACGCCAGCCTTGGGCGGCGTATAGGTCCATGATCCGGCGCAGCACGTTCCTTGGGCTGAACGGGATAAGGTTGCCCTGCTGGTCCTTGGCGTCATGCACGACTTGCAGCGTCACATCCGCCGTCCACGGCGCCGCGGTGGCCGTGGACCAGTCGGGTTCTAGGATCATGTCCGGTTCGGTAAAGGCGTCAAAGGGGTTGTCGGCCCATTCGCCAGTGATGGTTTGCAGGAAGATCGAGTTCGGCAGGAAGTAGTTGGTCTGCTTGCCGAATTTCGCGGCGGGCATCGCCTTGCCCCGCGCCACCCCAGCGATGTCGCCGATGATGCATTCCACTTCATCCACACGGCGGTTGCCGATGTAGTCACGCGCTGCTTCCGGCAGCTGGTCGGTCCATTTGGACATATCTCACACATGGGTTGGGGGTGGCCCCCGCGCGTCAGGCGCGGAGCTTCTCGGCCCCAGTTTTTGCTTGGTGGTTCAGAAAGAAGCGGGCAATGCGGTCGGCCATCGTCGGGCTGTCCAACGGATCGGCGAACCGCTGCCGGGCGGCGGCCATCAGGTCATCCGGCACAAGGCCCGGACCCCGGGTGACCATCAGGCCATCGACAAAACTGTTCGGAAACTCCGGGTGGGCCTGCACCGAGAACATGCGGTCATCGTAAAGGAGAGCGGCATTCTCGCAGAATTCGTTCGTCGCCACGACCTCGGCCCCATCCGGAACCTCAACCACCTGATCGCGGTGCCAGGCGTTCAACGTCAGCTTTTCGCCGCCGAAGTCATAATCCGTCGGACCAACTGACCAGCCCTTTTCATAGCGCGCCACGCGTCCGCCCATGGCCTGCGCAATGATCTGGTGGCCAAAGCAGACCCCCACAACCGGCACCTGTTCAGCATAGGCCTTGCGGATGAAGTCCTCCAACGGCTTGATGAAGGGGTGATCCTCATAGGCGCCGTGGCGCGAGCCGGTGATCAGCCAGCCGTCGCAATCGTGGACATCGGCCGGAAACTCCATCGCCTCAACGTGAAAGCGGCGGAAGGTCAGGCCACGGCCTGCCAGCAGGGTTTCGAAGAAATCCGGATAATCGCCGTGTTCGGCGCGAAGCGCGTCAGGCGAGGCGCCGGTCTGAAGGATGCCGATCTGCATGGGTCCCGGTCCGTTGTGATGCTTCAGCAGAAGGTGGGCGCTTCGCCCCCCTTTGGTCAAGGGGGGCGCGTGCCGTCAGACCGTGTCGAGGTAAAGCTCGACCCGTTCTTCCGGCGAAAGTTCGGCAAGGTAGTGCAGTTCCTGCCGTTTGGTCTGGACCAGATTGCGGATCAGTTCCTTCGGCAGGAACCGATACAGCTGGTCCGAATGTTCAAACGCCTCGATCGCGGCTTCCCAGGATGACGGGATCTGTGGCAAGTCCATCGCATAGGCGTTGCCAGTCACCGCCGGTGGCGGCTCGATCTCGTCCTCGATCCCGCTGAGCGCCGCGCCCAGAATGGCTGCCAGCATCAAATAGGGGTTCACGTCGCCCCCCGCCACGCGGTGTTCGATCCGCCGCGCCGCCGGATTGCCCGCCGGGATGCGGATCGCCGCTGTCCGGTTTTCATAGCCCCAGGAGATTGCGGTAGGCGCGTGCTTGTCCGGGACCAGCCGTTCGTAGCTGTTGAAATGCGGCGCAAACAGCAGGGTGGAGTCATGCATCGCCGACAGGCACCCCGCCACAGCGTGCCGCAGTTGCGCCGACCCCTTCGGACCGCCCGAGTCAAAGATGTTCTCACCCTTCTGGTCCAGCACGGAAAAATGCGTGTGCAGACCCGACCCGGAATAATCGGCATAGGGCTTGGCCATGAAACTGGCCGCAAAGCCATGCCGCCGCGCCAGACCCTTGACCAGCATCTTGAACAGCCAAGCATCATCCGCCGCGCGCAGCGCGTCGTCGCAATGCATCAGGTTGACCTCGAACTGGCCCAGCCCGGTTTCCGACGTGGTGGTGTCGGCGGGAATGTCCATCGCCTCGCAGGCGTCGTAAAGGTCGGTGAAGAAGGTGTCGAAGGCATCCAGCGCCCGGATCGACAAGGTCTCCGCCGCCTTCCGCCGCTTGCCGCTGCGGGGGGAGGGCGGGACCTGCAGGGTCTTGCCGGAATCGTCGATCAAGAAGAACTCCAGCTCCATCGCAACAACGGGGGTCAGCCCGCGCGCCCGATAGCGCTGCACCACGGCGTTCAGCGCATGGCGGGGGTCACCCTCATAGGGTTGGCCGTTTTCGCGGAACATCCAGATCGGCAGAAGCGCTGTCGGCGCTTCCAGCCACGGCATCGGCATGAAGCCGCGTTCGGTGGGTTTCAGCACCCCATCGGCGTCGCCCTGTTCGAACACCAGCGGGCTGTCGTCAATATCCTCGCCCCAGATATCCAGGTTCAGGATCGAGAACGGAAACCGCGTCCCATCCGTCACCATCTTGTCGGCAAAGCGGGCCGGCACACGCTTGCCCCGCGCCTGCCCGTTCAGATCCACCGCGGCCACGCGGATGGTCCGCACGTCCGGATGCTTGCGCAAATAGTCTTTCATCATCATCGTCGTTTGAGGCCGGGCACGACCCGCCCACGCTCAGGGCCAAACGGCCCCGGCAGGCGGGTTTCGGATCATGCCCTTGATCCCATCCCCTGTTTTTTGATCCCCGGCGCGGGCCGTTGTGGCACGTCGCGCAATTTGATCAAATTTAGGGTACTATCGGATGATCTGCGGACGCAAGCGGATTCTGCTTTTCTGGTTCGACGGCAGATGCCGGTTCAGCCTGCGGTTCACCAATCCAAAGACAAACGTCAAAAGCAGCGTCAGCGCGATGAAATAGACGGCAACGATCGGATAGGGGACAAACGGGTTGAAGGTCTTGTCGGCAAAGTAGTTGGCGTAATAGAGCGCGTCGCCCATCTGGCGGAACGCGGGAAAGCCGCTGAAGAACACCAGCGTCGTGGCGTGGAACAGAAAGATCGCCTCATTCGTGTAGGCGGGCCAGGCCAGACGCAGCATCGTCGGCCACTGGATGCGGCGGAATTTCTGCAACCCGGTCAGGCCATAGGCTTCTGCCGCCTCAAGATCGCCGCGCGGGATCGACTTCAGCGCGCCGTGGAAGATTTCCGCCGCATAGGCCGAGGTGTTCAGGAACAGCACGAACAGCGCCCCCGCCCAAGCCCGCGTGGTCCAGGCGGTTTCGACCGTGATGCCGAACACCTCAATCCCCGCCTTGGGCAAAAGCTGCAGCGTCTCGTAGGCGAGGAAGAACTGGATGAACAAGGGCGAGCCCCGGAAGATGAACACGAACCAATCCGCTGGCTTGCGCAACACCGCATGGCGTGAGGATTTGGCCAAGGCCACCGCAACGGCAAAGAAGAACCCGAAGGCCAGCGCCAGCACCCCGAAGTAGACGTTCCAGATCAAGCCCGACCCGATCAGCGTGACTTGCTGGCACAGCGTGAAATCCGTGCGCGGCAGCAGGTTTTCGCCATAGCCGATTGACCGGAAGGCATAGTCCTGCACGGTTTGCCAACAGCTCATGCCGGCCCCCCGCAGCAAGGTTCAGACCGCCACCCGGGCCGGGACCAAATTCCTTCGAAGGAATTTGCAAAAGTTTTCGAAAACTTTTGCGCTTTCATGCGGCGGCCTTCCGCAACGCTTCACCGCCTGCCGTGGCCTGCCCCTGCGCCAACCGCGCCGACACTCGGGCCAGAACGATCTCGGATACCTTGGTGAACAGAAGGTAAAAGACCAAAAGCCCGAGGAAATACCACAGCCGCCAGTCAGGGTGCGGGTATTCATATGCCTGGGTCTTCGATCCGCCCAGCTCACGCGCCCAATAGACGATGTCCTTGACGCCCAGCAGGAACAACAGCGGCGTGGCCTTGATCAGGATCATCCACAGGTTCGACAGGCCGGGCAGCGCATAGACCCACATCTGCGGCACAAGGATGCGGCGGAAGACCTGACCGTGGCTCATCCCATAGGCCTCGGCGGTTTCAAGCTGGGCTTTCGGGACGGCCCCCATCGCGCCGTAAAGTACATTGGCGGCGAAGGCCCCGAACACGATGGCAAAGGTGAACACCGCCAGCCCAAAGCCGTAAGCCTGATGCCAGGCCGCCGATGACGCGCCAAGCGGCACCTTCGCCTCTTGGCAGACGCGGAATTCCAGCCCTTGCCATGGCCAGACCGGGTCGTCGCAGACGGCAAGGCTTTTCAGGTATTCAATCCCCTGATCCAGCGCGATCACGAAGAACAGGAAGAACACGATGTCCGGCACGCCCCGAACAACTGCCGCATAGCCCTTGCCCAAAAGGGACAGAGGCAGAAACCGCGACCGCGCCGCCGTGGCCCCGGCAAAGCCCATGGCAAGGGCGGTGGGCGCGGTGATCGCCAGCAAAAGCAGGACGGTCAGGAACGACCAATAGAAATCAAGGTGCTTGCCTGAGGTCAGGTAGCACGTCAGCCACGTCAGGCCTTCAATGGCCTTGGGGTCAGCGCAAGCGGCGAACATTGGCGGTGGGGCGCAGGCGAACCCGCGCCCCTTGCCCTATCAGAACTTGGCCGTTTCCGGGCCGAAGTGCTTTTCGATCAGCGCGTTCAGCGACCCGTCATCCTTCATCGACTGGATCGCGGCGTTCAGCTTGTCTTTCAGCTCGGTGTCGCTTTCGCGCAGGCCAAGGCCGACACCGCCACCAAGTTGCACTTCTTCGCCAACAAACATCAGCTCGCCATTCGACTCCGCCACGATCGGCGCAAGGAAGTCCTTGTCGGCGAAGACGGCCACAGCCTCACCGTTGCGGACGGCGGCGATGGTTTCGTCGGGGGTCGCGAACTCCAGCAGGGTCGCGCCGGATTCGGCCACATAGCCCGCCTGAATGGTCGATACCTGCGCCGAGACGACACCCTTGATGTCCGCATCCGCCGCCAGCGCCACATAGGCCGAGGCGGCCGGTGGGAAGTAGTTCTGGCTGAAGTCGATGACCTCATCGCGTTCTTCGGTGATGCTCATCCCGGCGATGATCACGTCATAGTTGCCCGACTGCAGGTTCGGGATGATGCTGTCCCATTCGTTGGTGACCCATTCGCAGGTCAGGGCAGCGCGGGCGCAAACCTCATCGCCGACATCCCGTTCAAAACCCGCGATCTCGCCGGCGTCGTTGATGAAGTTGAAGGGCGGGTAGGCGCCCTCGGTGCCCAGACGCACCACGTCTTGTGCGATGGCCGCACCGGATACCGCGATCAGCGCGGTGGCAAGAAGCAGTTTTTTCATCCTTGGTCTCCCCTGTGTTGGATGGTTTTGCCGGGTCAGTTGAACCAGCGGGTTTCTAGGTCCTGCAGTGTTCCGTCGGCGCGCATGCCATCAAGCGCCGCGTTCAGCGTGTCAAGCAGATCGGCATTGCCCTTGCAGACGGCCATGGCCACGCCGTCATCCGGGATCAGGTCGGAATAAAGATAATCCAACCCGTGCGCATCGACAAAGCTCTGGATGTCGGGGCGGGTCTGGAACGGGCCGAGCGCCAGATCGACCTGCCCCAGCCGCAGCGCCTCAAGCACCTCGCCCTCGGTCGCAAAGGCGGTGAAGCGGAGCCCGAGACTGCGCAGATGCGCCTCATGCACCGTGCCGGATTGCACCGCCGTCAGCGCGGCTGCAGGTGCAGGCGCGCCGGGGCGGCCGATGTACCATTCCTGCGGGTCGGTGCCATGGTAGCTTTGCGTGAAATCCACCAGCGCCCGGCGGTCATCCGTCACCGCCATACCGCCCAGCACCACGTCAAACTGCCCCGCCATCACGCCGGGGATCAACTGGTCGAAATTCGCCAACTCCCACTCGCAGATCAGCAGCGCCCGGGCGCAGACCTCGTCCATCACATCGCGTTCGAACCCGGTGACCACGCCAGTGTCGTCAACAAAGGTATAGGCCGGAAACGGCGCATCGGTGCCGACTACCACCGGATCAAGCTGTACGAGCGACAAGCCCGTTGCCAGCGCCGCGATGGTCGCCAGACAGGCCATCAGGCCGCCGTCGCCGACAGGAACCCGCGCAGCCGTTCGCTTTGCGGATTGCCGAACAGGGTGGCGGGCGGACCCTCTTCCTCGACCAGACCCTGATGCAGGAAGATGACATGGTCAGAACAATCCGCCGCCAGCTTCATGTCATGGGTCACAAGCAGCATCGTGCGCCCTTCGTCAGCAAGGGCCTTGATGACGCGCACCACCTCTTGCTCCAGCTCCGGGTCCAGCGCGCTGGTCGGTTCATCGAAGAGCAGCGCCCGAGGCTCCATGCACAAGGCCCGGGCAATCGCCGCGCGCTGCTGCTGGCCACCCGAAAGTTGCGCTGGCCAGGCATCGGCCTTCTCCGCGATCCCGACCTTGGCAAGGTAATGCCGCGCGCGTTCCTCAACCTCTTTCGGGTCGCGCTTCAGCACCGTCACCGGCGCCTCCATCACATTCTGCAAAATCGTCAGATGCGCCCAAAGGTTGAACTGCTGGAACACCATCGACAGGTTGGTCCTGATCCGCGTCACCTGCGCCCGGTCGGCCGGATGGCGCGCCAGCCCCTGCCCTTTCCAGCGCACCGCCTCGCCCTCGAACCGGACTTCGCCTTGCTGGCTGTCCTCCAGAAGGTTGCAGCAGCGCAATAGCGTGGATTTCCCCGACCCGGACGACCCGATCAGCGACACCACATGCCCGCGCGGAGCGACCAGATCGACACCCTTCAGCACCTCCAGCGGACCATAGCACTTGTGCAGGTCGCGGATCTCGATCACCGGGGTATCAGGGCTGTCTGCGGGCATGGGGCTTTGTGTCTGGGGCGTATGGCATGGCAGTAGGGCCGAGATTGTGCAGCATTGCAACGTGCAACTGGCCGGAATTCCGGGGCTGACGCAGCGATTTGATCAGTTCGGCGGCGCATTCATCTGTGGCGGCGGGGGATTGGCAACCGCCAGATAGCTGGCCACCGGAATCCGCACGATCCCCTTCAGGTGCAGCGTGGCGCGGTCCTGCGCGGAAAGGGCGTCAATGGCGTCGGCCATGGCGTCATGCACCCGGTCAGCATCCCCACCCAAGGCCATGATGTAGGGCAGGCCCGGCGTCGGGGTGGTCCGGTCGATCACCCGCAATGCAGCGCTCACCTCGCCCATGTCCTGCAACAGCGCCCAGGTCACCGCATCCAATGCTGCAATATCGGCCCGGCCATCCGCCACCGCCTGCGCCGAAAGCCGGTGGCCGCCGGTCTGCACCACTGGCGGCAGACGAATTCCCAAACCTGCCGCATGAACCTGCGGCGCGGCCCAGCCCGATTGCGACAACGGCTCGTTGAAGCCAAAGGGCGCGCCGTCGAAATCGGCCAGCGTGCTGCGCGGATCATCGGCCCGCACAACGAAGACCGACCGGTAATATCCCGCCGGGCAGCCATCCACCCCGAAATCCGGCGTGCCGACGTAAGAAACTCGGTCATGAAGCCGCGCCCGGAACGGATAGCCGCAGGTCTGTGACAGCAATAAGTCAGGCGCTTCCCACGCTGGCCAATAGGCCGCCTCGCCCCGGGTCAGCACCTCCGGCGCTTCGATGCCCTGTTCGCGCAGCGCGTCACGCACCAGCGCCCACAGCCGGTCATTCGCCGCCATCGCTGCGCCGAAATCATACATCCCAAGGCTGGCGATCATTCCCGCTCTGCCCGTTGCCGCGCTTGTGCCGATTCGACATCCGTCAGGCCCAGCAGGTTGGCAACCAGCCGCATCAGCCGGTCCTCCTCGGCGTCGCGCAAACCGTCAGCCAAAGCCACCGACCACAGCGCCACCATCAGGTCAGCCCGATCCTCCAGCGCGGTGGCGGCTTTCAGCGCCCGGGTAAAGCGCACGGTATCGGGGGCAAGCCCCTCCAGCTCCTCGGCCTCGGTCCGCAGCTTGGCCGCTTCGAACGGTCCAAAGCCATGGCGCCGCGCCAGCACCCGGTCGATCCGTTCGACCTCTTCGGCAGAGTAGAGTCCGTCAGTCCGGGCAATGCGGACCAGAAGCGCTGCCAGCGCCAGACGGGCGTCCGGTTCGGGCAAGGTGGCAGGGGCGGGCGCCATCAGGCGGCGAAGGAGTGCGTCAATCATCGGCTTTATCTAGGCCCACCGACCGGGTTTGGAAAGCGTTGCAAAACGTTTGCCCAGCGCTACCAGTTCCGCCGCAAGCCCAAAAGGCGGGTTCACGATGAACAGGCCCGAGCCTTCCATCCGGTGCCCCTCCCGCGCCGGGGGAAAGCGCACCTCATGCTTCAGGCCTTCGGGAAAGGCCGCCTGCAGCGCCCGGACCATCGGGCCCTGCGCGCCGCCCCGAAGGATCGGATACCACAGGATCAGCATGCCCACGTTCCACTTGCGGCTGATCGCCGCCATGTGACGCGGGATCGCCTCATAATCCGCCTTCACCTCATAGGACGGGTCGATCAGCATCAGCCCCCGGCGCGGCGTGGGCGGGGTGATGGCCAGCGCCAGCTCAAACCCGTCCTTCTGGTAGACTTGGGCACCCCATTCCTTGGCCACAGCGCGCAGATGCGCCACCTCTTGCGGGTGAAGTTCGGCCAGATGCAGACTGTCGGTTTCCCGCAACCCCAGTGCCGCAATCAGCGGTGACCCCGGATAAGCCCGCGCCCCATAGCCCGCCCGCGCCTCCTCCAACCGCTGGCGGTAGGGATGGCCGGGTGGAAACAGCGCCTCGGCCAGCGCGATGCCGGCAGCCGCCTCACCGGTCCGGATCGCTTCTTCCGCGTCCAGATCATAGACCCCACGCCCGGCATGGGTCTCGATATAGCTGATCGGCTTGTCTTTCTGGGTCAGGTAGTCAAGCACCCAGGCCAGCGTGGCGTGCTTGTGCACATCCGCCAGATTTCCCGCATGGTAAAGATGTTGATAGGAAAGCATCCGCCTGCCCTACCCGCCTTTTGCCGCCGTGAAAAGATGGCGCGCCCGCAGCTTGGGCGGGCGCGACGCAGACGCAATACTTTCCATTTGGTAAACGCCCGCGCCCAAGCCATTGATTTCAATGGCCGGGCACGGATGTCCCGTGCAGGGACATCAGGCTTGCGCGACGAACAATCCGTCGGCTTTCAGGCCCTGATAGCATTCATCCAGACTTTTCTTCGCCCGGTCGACCAGAATGTCGATCTCGGCCGTGGTGATCACCAAGGGCGGCGCGATGATCATCCGGTCCCCGACAGCCCGCATGATCAGATCATTGGCAAAGCACCGCTCGCGGCAGCGATAGCCGACATTCGCTGCCTCGGGGAATTTCGCCCGCTTCGCCTTGTCCGGCGTCAGCGCAATCGACCCCATCAGCCCCACCAGCTTCGCCTCGCCCACCAGCGGATGATCCGCCAGCGCGTCCCAGCGTTCCTTGAGATAGGGGTGCGCCACGTCGCGGACATGCTCGACAATATGCTCGTCCTGCATGATCCGCAGGTTCTCCAACGCCACAGCCGCCGCAACGGGATGGCCGGAATAGGTGTAGCCGTGGAAGAACTCCCCCGCGCCACCGACAACCTCCGCCACCTCGTCACAGACGATGCTGCCGCCAATCGGCTGATAGCCCGAGGACAGGCCCTTGGCGATGGTCATGATATGCGGCTTGATGCCAAAGGTCTGCGACCCGAACCAGTTGCCAGTCCGGCCAAAGCCGGTGATGACCTCATCCGCGATCAGAAGGATGCCGTACTTGTCACAGATCCGCTGGATCTCGGGCCAGTAGGTCTTGGGCGGGATGATCACCCCGCCTGCGCCCTGAACCGGCTCACCGATGAAGGCCGCGACATTGTCGGGGCCGATCTGCAGGATCTTCTCCTCCAGCTGCCGCGCCCGGGCCAGACCGAAGTCATTTTCGGACATGTCGCCACCCTCACCCCACCAGTAGGGCTGGTCGATATGTTCGATCCCGTCGATCATCCCGCCATGGGCATGGATCGGCTTCATGCCGCCAAGGCTGCCGCCGCCCATGGTCGAGCCGTGATACCCGTTCCACCGCGCGATGATCGTCTTGCGCCAGGGCATGCCCTTGACGTCCCAATAGCGGCGCACCAGACGGATGTTGGTGTCATTCGCCTCGGACCCTGACCCTGCAAAGAAGACTTGGTTCAGATCGCCGGGGGCCAGCTTGGCAATCTCTGCCGCAAGGGCAATCGCCGGGACATGCGTTGTCTGGAAAAAGGTGTTGTAATAGGCCAACTCCTCCATCTGCCGGGCCGCGACCTGCGCCAGTTCCTTGCGGCCATAGCCGATGTTCACACACCACAGGCCCGCCATCCCGTCGATGATCCGGTGGCCTTCGCTGTCAGTCAGCCAGACCCCCTCGCCCCGGGTGATGACCCGCGCACCCTTGGCCGCAAGACCCGCCTTGTCGGTAAAGGGGTGGAAGTGATGCGCCGCGTCAAGGCGTTGCAGTTCGGCGGTCGGCAGGTGGTTGGTGATCATGTTCATTGGACGTCCCTCGCGGAATCGGCAGGGCTTTGCGCCCCGCCTTTGGATCAGGGTATGATCAAACGAGACCAGCATCAAGAAATTTGATCAAATTTTTTGGTGCCAAGGAGTCAACGACATGATGGCAGGGATAAGGGCACGCCGCACAAGCCCAGTTGCTCTTTTCCAAATACTCCCCGGGGGTTTGGGGGCAGGATGCCCCCATGAACCCGAGCCGGTTGGCGCGCGTCTTCGCGCGCCAGAGGCGAGACAAGGGCTTGCGCGCCTGCGCGCTCGATCAGGCTGGCCTTGTCTCAGGTGCCTTCGGCAAGGGCCTGGCGGACATGATCCACGCCTTGCTGGATGTCCCGCTCGATGGCGGCGGACAGAGCACCCGCATCAGCCGCGCGCATGGCAGCAAGCGCCTCACGGTGGAGGTCAGGGGCGACCTCGCGGCCGTAGCGGTCGATCACAGCGCGCAGCGACGGACCCGCGCGCAGCCACAGCGACCGGGCAAGGTCCAGAAGCACCGGGGCCTCGGCCGCCTGATACAGCGCGAAGTGGAAGGCGTGGTTGGCGGCAAGATAGTCGGTCAGCTTGCCCGCCTCGATCGCCCGGTTCACTGCCCCGTCAATCGCCTCCAGACGGTCGATCTGGGCCGGGGTCAGCCGGGGGGCTGCGAGTGCGGCGAGTTGCGGTTCGATCGCCAGTCGCGCGAAGGCCACCTGATCCAGCATTTCCGCCGACAGTTCCGGCACGGCCACCCTGCGGTTGCCCTGCGGCAGCAGTGCCCCTTCGGCGGTCAGGCGGCGAATCGCCTCGCGCACAGGGGTCATACCGGCCCCAAGGTCGGCGATGAGCCCCTGAATGGTCACCGGCGCACCGGGTGCGATATGCCCAAACAGGATCATGTCGCGCAGGCGCGCATAGGTGACCTCGTGGCTTGGTATCTTCCGGTTGTCCGCGTCCATCGGGGGTCCTCTTCCTTGCCCCTTTATGACGCCATCCGCCGGGCAATCCAAGATGTGATCAAATCCGGTTCTTATAGCGGAACCGGGTCACATCCGCTGTCCAGCCCTGCCCGGTCAGATCATGCGCGACCACCCCGACGAAGGCCCCGGTAAAGGACGCGTGTTCCCCCCTGCCCCCTTCGTCCGAGATCAGCGCGGCATCAAGGACCGGACTGGCTGCCACCCCGTTTACGCTGAAGCGTTGCGTCCTGCGGTCAACGGTGACGCCAAGGGTCACGGGACCATCCGGCACTGCGACATGGCCATGGAAAGTCAGCGCCTCGCCCGGCCAATCGCCAAGGCAAGAGACGAAAGTCACCACCCGCTGCCCCGCTTCCCGCGTGATCAGGGCGGCGTGGAACTTGTGGCGGTTGTAGTAGGTGATGAGGCCCGCCGCGCGTTGCCAGTTGGGCGGGTCGGCGATGAAGTCAGCCTCGGCGTCATAGGCCGGTTCTTCCTGACGCCGGGCGACAAGGGATTGTTCGAACCACGACCCAAGGCTTTCCCGACCGACAAGACGCAAGGCGTGACCGGTCAGCGTGAACAGCCGTTCCGGGTGGGGGGTGCGCAGCCACTGGAATTCGGGCGGCAGCGTCGGCCCGGTGAAGTCACGCTCAACCGGGGCATAGGGCGTCCGGGTCGCGGGCAGGTTGATGGTGGTGGGGGCAAGCTGGCCGCCATCCTTCAGCCAAAGCCAGTCGTCGCGCCAGACAACCTCGGCCAGTCCCGTCTCGCGCCCCGTGGCGCAGAACGGGCCGTGCGGGCCCTGTTGCGGGCGGCCGCACAGAAAGCTGTGCCAATGGCGGCCATCATGCCCCGCGACATACTGGCCATGGCCCATGCGCTGGATCGGGTTTTCGGGGGAGAACCGCGCCGTGATGACGTGCTTTTGCGGGTGGGTCTCATAGGGCCCGCGCAGGTCGCGTGACCGGGCAAGGGTCACCGCGTGGTCATAGCCCGTGCCCCCCTCGGCCGTCGTGAGGTAGTAGTAGCCGCCGCGCTTGAAGAGATGCGGTGCCTCGGTCAGGCCCAGATCGGTGCCGGTGTAGATCGTCGTGACCTCGCCCAGAAGGCCGCGCGTGGGGTGCCATTCCTGCAGCTCGATCCCGTCAAAGAGGTCGTTCGCGGGGTTAAGGCCGGTGCCCTTGCCGCGATGGTTCCAGCGCATGTTGAGAAACCATTTCCGGCCATCGTCGTCGTGGAACAGCGACGGGTCGAAGCCGGAGGATGTGACATAGGTCGGATCCGACCAGTCGCCGTCGATCCTGTCACATGTGACGATGTAGTTGTGGGCGTCCTTGAACGCGCCATCCAGCCGCTTGACGTCAGTGTAGACCAGCCAGAACCTGCCGTCCGCATGGCTGAGGCAGGGCGCCCAGATTCCGCAGCTGTCAGGGTTGCCGCGCATGTCCAGCTGGCTGGCGCGCCGCAGAGGGCGGGCGACCAGCGTCCAGTTCACCAAATCGCGGGAGTGGTGGATCTGCACGCCCGGGTACCATTCGAAGGTCGAGGTGGCGATGTAGTAGTCCTCCCCCACCCGACAGAAACTCGGGTCGGCATTAAAGCCGCGCAGGACGGGGTTTTCGAGCATCATCAAACCTTTGGTTGGCGCGTCATAGCGGCAGGTGCAGGCAGGGGGATCCCTCAATCCCCCTGCCCGCTGGTCCCGCCCGGAAGGGAGGATCCGGGCAGGTGTTCCTTAGGCCAGAAGCGCGCGCGCCTGATCGGGCGACAGCGCCGCGGGCCGGGTGCAGGTGGTCGTCAGGGTGACGAATTGCCCGGTCTCACCCGAGGTCAGGCAGGCGGCCATCACGTCCACCCCATGCAGCGTCCGTTCCAGCGAACAGCGGGCATCGCGGCCTTCGGTCAGGGCCGCGACCATGTCCGCCAGACCTGCCGTGCGGTAGTTGGCCAGCGGCCCGTGCTTGGGGTGGTCCTGGTTTGCCACACCAAACGGGTGGTCCCACGGCTCGATCCGGGTCAGCGCGCCATCGCGGCCAGCCACCTCCACCGTGCCGCCGAAGAAGTTCGGGTCGGGGACATAAAGCGTGCCCTCGGTGCCATAAAGTTCGAAATGGTTGCGCTTGTGGTGCCAGACGTCCCATGATGTTGTCAGGTTTACGGTCGCGCCTGAATGAAACTCCAGCAGGGCGTGGATGTTGGTTGGGGTCTTGACCGGAATCTCCTGCCCCGCCCGCGCGCCGGATCCGATCGTCCGGGTTGGAGTGGCCGAGGAGGTCAGCGCCCCCACCCGCCGGACCGGGCCAAGGAAGTTGATCAGGTTGGCAACGTAATATGGCCCAAGGTCCAGCATCGGGCCTGCGCCGGGCAGAAAGAAGAACTCCGGGCTGGGGTGCCAGCCTTCGGGGCCGTGGTTCTGGACACAAGCCACCGCCGCCGTGACCGTGCCGATGCGGCCTTCGTCAAGGATCGCGCGGGCCTGCTGATGCGCTCCGCCAAGAAAGGTGTCGGGCGCGCAGCCGACCGCAAGGCCCTTGGCCTTGGCCAGATCGCGCAGAGTGACGCCTTGTTCCAGCGTCAGGACAAGGGGCTTTTCTGAATAGGCGTGCTTGCCTGCCTCCAGTATCCGCTTTGTCACGGCGTAATGGGCGTCCGGGATGGTGAGGTTGATGACCACATCCACCTGAGAGTTGGCCAGAAGGTCATCGACCGACTGCGCCTTGACGTTGAACTCCTCTGCCCGCGCGCTGGCCGCGTCCATGTTCATGTCCGCGACCGCGCGCACCTCCAGCCCCTTGAACAGGGGGGCCAGCCGCAGATAGCTGGTCGAGATGTTGCCGCATCCGATGATGCCGATACCAAGATTTGCCATTTTTCCCTGTCCTCAGAAGCCTTTGGCCGCAGCGATCGACCGCGTGGCGAACCGCTCGTGATCCTTTGGATTGTCGTGTTCCATGACGAAATGCCGGACACCTGCCGCCCGCAGCGCCGCCATGATCGTCTTCCAGTCGACAGTGCCATGGCCTACATCGGCCCAGCCGTCCTCATCCGTGTTCTGGCCTGCGGGGGCGATGTCCTTGACATGGGCCGCCGTGATCCTGTCCTGGTACTTTGCGATCCAGGCCAGCGGGTCCGCCCCGCCCCGGATGACCCAGGCCACGTCCATTTCCCATTCCAGATCCGGCCCGCCTTCGAACATCCGGTCCTGCGGGACGGAGCCATCCCCCAGCGCCTTGAACTCGAAGTCGTGGTTGTGCCAGCCAAAGCCATAGCCTGCCGCCTTGTAGGGCGCGCCGACCCGTTGCAGCCGCGCGCCAAAGGCCGTCCAGCCCGCCGCATCGGTGGGCCGGTCGGCGGGCATGATGTGCGGGCAATATAGCCGCTCCATCTTCAGGGCCTTGGCGATGGACAGGACCTTGTCAACCTCCCCCTCCAGCATGGCCAGGCTGAAATGGCCTGTCGGCATGGTCAGTCCGGTGGCGGCAAGCCCGGCCTTCGTCGCCTCGACCGCCGCGTCATCGGCGTAAAGCGCGCCATAGCCTTCGACGGCGGTGTAGCCCGCGTCGGCCAGCATCTGGAAGGTGCCCGACATCGGCGGGAAGTTGCGGGAGGAGTAGAGTTGATAAGAGAACATGACAGAAGGCCTTTCGTCAGCCGTAAGTGGCAGAGTGAAGATCGCGAAGGGTGAAGCTCGGCACGGCCGATGCCTCCTTCGCGGCGAAGGTGACGGTCGCGGGGTGGCCGGGAAACAGGGCCATTGCGTTGTGGCTGAAGCGCCCGGGGCAATCCGCCTCGACCGCGACAAAGAGGGCAAGCCGTTCGGCATGGATCGTCAGCGTCCAGCCATCGCCGGTCCGGGCGACCGTATGGGTCAGGCCGGGCGCTTGCAGGTCATAGGTCTTGTAGGGCCGGGGGGCGAAGTGGTCGCCACCCAGCCGGTTGCCCGCAGCGTCAGCCCAGAAGAAGGCCAGCAGCTCTTGCGCCATCAGCGCCCCGTTCGGCACGGTCAGCACCGGCATGGCCGCATCCGGGCCGACGGTCACCTGCGCCCGGTCAAGTGGCCGGGTCGTGCCATCCATCGCCACCGCCACGGCGGAAACCGTCAGGGCGACAGGGTCCAGCCCGTCATTCACGGCGCGCAGCGCGATCTCCTCCGCCACCGGGACGGCGACCACGGTCACCGGCGCGAAAAAGCCCTGTGCCATATGGTGCAACAGCTTCCAGTTCCCGCCATGGTCAAGGCTGGACCAGCTGCACACCGGCCAAGTGTCGTTCAGCTGCCAGTAAAGCGTGCCCATGCAATGCGGCTTCAGGCTGCGCCAATGAGTGACGGCGGTCTTGATCGCCAGACCCTGCTGGATCTGGCTGAGGTAGACGAAGTTCTCGAAACCCACGGGAAAGCGGAAGTAACGGAACATCGTCTCGGCAATCCGGGCATTGCCGCCGGCGTTCTTCTGGTGGCTTTCCATCACCGGGCTGGCAATGTTGAAATCCTGCGGGTCGGCAAAAGCGCGGATCGCCTGCAGCGACGGATAGGACTGAAACCCGAATTCGCTGCAAAAGCGGGGGCTGACATCGCGGTAGTGGTCGAAGTCGCGGCCTTCGTGCCAGACGGACCAGAAATGCATGTCGCCGCTGCTGTCATCGTGCCAGGCGTCGCCAAAGGACAGGGGGCCGGGGCTGGGTGAGGACGGCCACCAGTTCGCCTCGGGCAGGACCGCGAGCAGCGCGGTCTCGACCGTCCGGTTCAACCGGTCGTAGTTCACCAGATAGCGGTCACGGTCCTTGCGGCTTTCGGGAAACCAGGTCAGCGCGCCGATCAACTCGTTGTCGCCGCACCAGAGCGCGATGCAGGCGTGGTGGTTCAGCCGGGCGACCACATCGCGCACTTCACGGTCAACCTCGGCCAGATAGTCGGGGGTTGAGGGGTAGAGGTTGCAGGCGAACATGAAGTCCTGCCAGACCATCAGGCCCATCTCGTCGCAGAGGTCATAGAACCAGTCCGGCTCATACCGGCCGCCGCCCCAGATGCGGATCATGTTCATGTGGGCATCAACGGCAGATTGCAGCAGGTCGCGCACGGCGTCACGGGTGATCCGGCCATGCAGGGCGTCGGCCGGAATCCAGTTCGCGCCACGGGCAAAGACGTCGCGGCCGTTCACGCGAAAGCCAAAGCTGCGCCCGGCGGCATCCGGTTCACTGACCAATGACAGCTCGCGCAAGCCGATCCGCCGTTGCGCGCTGGCCCCGGCGACGGTGACGGTCAGGTCGTGCAGCGCCCGCGGGCCAAGGCCTGCGGGCCACCAGCGGGCGGCTTCGGCGGGGACGGCAATGGTCGGGAAGGCGCGGCCATGGTAGACCGGAGCCGTGGCGGTGCCCCCGCAGAGGGTGGCGGTGACCGTCTCGCCATCGGCCACGCCTTCGGTGGTGATGTGCAGCGCCACGTCGATCCGGTCGGCATAGTGGGTTTGCTGCACGATGATGTCGGCGACGCGCGGGCCTAGCGGTTCCAGCCGGATCGCGCCCCAAAGGCCAAAGCCGCCCAGCGCGATGTTCCAGTCCCAACCGAAATCGCAGGCGGGCTTGCGCAGCATGTTGCCATGCGGGATCGGGCAGTTCTGCGCGGCATAGGGGATGAAGAAGGGCTGGTCTTCCTGCCGCCGCGCGGCTTCGCGGAGGGGGGACCGGAAGTGCAACTCGATGCTGTTTTCACCGTTGCGCACGCGGTTCCGGGTCGGCAGTCGCCAGCGGCGGAAGGCATTGGCGCACAGCGCAAGGTGCTTGCCGTTCAGCAGCACCTCGACCACGCAATCCAGCCCCTCGATCACCAGATCGCAGGGGCTGCCGTCATGGGTAAATGTGCGCCGCGCCACCCAGTCGCGCTCGCTTACCCAGCGGCAGTCATATTCGTTCCGGCCCCAATAGGGGTCGGGGATCACCCCCGCCTTCGCCAGCGCAGTGATCCCGTCGCCCGGAAGATCAAAAGCCACGACATGGGCACCGCTTTCATCCGAAAGCGTCCAGCCGCCCGCCAGATCCAGCATCCTGTCAGATCCTCTGTTCGGTCTTGGTGTCGAAAAGCGAGGCTTTGGCGATGTCGAGGCCAAGATGGACCTTCGTACCTGCCGGCAGGCGACCCTCTACAGCCACGCGGACGCACAGATCCTTTTCCCCGGCCTTCAGCCAGAGCAGGCTGTCGGCACCCAGATGTTCGTCAATCTCCACCACCGCGGGGATTGACGGGCCTGCCGGGGCCTCATGCGTGACGGTAATGTGTTCCGGCCGCACGCCAAGGATGGCGTTGTCCCGCTCCAGCACCGCGCCGCCGTCGTATCCGGCAAGGTCGATGCGGATGCCGTCAAAGACAAAGGCCTTGCCACCCTCAACCGTCTTGCCATGCAGGAAGTTCATCGACGGGCTGCCGATGAACCCGGCCACGAACAGGTTCGACGGTTTGTTGTAGATCGTCTGCGGGTCCGAGAGTTGCTGGATCACCCCGCCCTTCATCACCGCGATCCGGTCGGCCAAGGTCAGCGCCTCGATCTGGTCGTGGGTCACATAGACCATCGTGTTCTTCAGGCGGGAGTGCAGGCGCTTGATTTCCACCCGAAGCTCGCTGCGCAGCTTGGCGTCAAGGTTGGACAGCGGTTCGTCGAACAGGAACACGTCCACATCCCGCACCAGCGCCCGGCCAATGGCGACGCGCTGACGCTGGCCACCCGAAAGCGCACCGGGCTTGCGGTCCAGCAGCGGCTGGATCTGCAGGATTTCCGAGGCCCGGGCGACGCGCTTGTCGATCTCATCCTTCGGCATCCGGGCGTTCTTCAGGCCAAAGGACAGGTTCCCCCGCACCGTCATCTGCGGGTAAAGCGCGTAGGACTGGAACACCATGCCGATGCCCCGTTCGGACGGTTCCGACCAGGTCACGTTCTTGCCCTTGATCCAGATCTGCCCGTCGGTGATGTCCAAAAGCCCCGCGAGGCAGTTCAGCAGCGTCGACTTCCCGCAGCCTGACGGGCCGAGAAGAACGACAAACTCACCCTCCTCAACATCAAGGTTCATGTTCTTCAGGACCGAGACCGAGCCGAAGTTCAGCGTCAGATCCTTGACTTCAATCGAATTTCCCATGCGTCAGCCTTTCACGGCACCGGCGGCGATACCGCGGACAAAAAGTTTGCCAGAGACGAAGTAGATGATCAGCGGCACAAGGCCGGTCAGCAGGGTGGCGGCCATGTTGACGTTGTATTCCTTCACCCCCTGGACGGAGTTGACGATGTTGTTCAGCTGCACCGTCATCGGGTAAAGGTCGGGCTTGGTGTAGACCACGCCGAACAGGAAATCGTTCCAGATCCCCGTGACTTGCAGGATCAGCGCCACCACGAAGATCGGCAGCGACATCGGCAGCATGATGCGGAAGTAGATGCCCCAGAACCCGGCCCCATCGACACGGGCGGCCTTGAACAACTCCTCCGGGATGGAGCTGAAGTAGTTGCGGAACAAGAGCGTCAGAATCGGCATCCCGAACACCGAATGCACCAGCACCAGCCCCCACAGCGTGCCGTAAAGCCCCATTTCCCGCAGCATGATCACAATGGGATAAAGCATGATCTGGTAGGGGATGAAGGACCCGAAGATCAGGATGGTGAAGAACACATCCGACCCCTTGAACCGCCAGTTGATCAGCGCGTAACCGTTCACCGATGCGATCGCGATCGACAGGATCACCGAAGGCACCGTGATGATGACCGAATTCCAGAACCCGCGGCTCAGCCCGTCGCAGTTCAGGCCGGTGCAGGCGCTGGACCACGCCTTGACCCAAGGCTCGAACGTGATTTCCAGTGGTGGGGCAAAGATGTTGCCGAGGCGCACTTCGGGCATGCCCTTCAGGCTGGTCATCACCATGACCCACAGGGGCAGCAGGTAGTAAAGGCAGACCACGATCAGCGTGCCATAGAGCATGATATTGCGGCCGCTGAGCGCCTTCTTGGGCTTTGCCCCGCGCGGGCCGGTCATTGCGGAAGCCATTGACACATCAGCCATGTTTCTTGCCCCCAAACTCCAGATAGGCCCAGGGGATAAGCACGATCAGCACGGAAAGCAGCATCATCGTCGATGCCGCAAACCCCTGCCCAAGGTTCTGCGCCTGAAACATGTAGTCATAGACATACATTGCCGGCACCTGACTGGCGTTGCCGCCCGGCCCGCCCGAGGTCATCGCGACCACAAGGTCGTACAGCCGGATGATGCCGCTGGCGACGATCACCAGTGTGGTCACGAACACCGCGCGCATCATCGGGATGATGACCACGACATAGGTCTTCCACGTTGGGATGCCGTCGACCCGGGCGGCCTTCCAGATGTCGTCGTCGATGCCACGCAGGCCTGCCAGCATCAGGCACATCACAAACCCTGTGCCTTGCCAGAGCCCGGCAATCAGCAGGCCGTAAAGCACCGTGTCGGGGTTGTTCAGCGGGTCAAAGGAAAAGCTGGTCCAGCCCCAGTCACGCACGATTTCCTGAATGCCGAACTGCGGGTTCAGGATCCACTGCCAGACCAGTCCGGTCACGATGAAGGACAGGGCGAAGGGGTAAAGCATGATGGTGCGGAACGTGTCTTCATGGCGGATCTTCTGATCCATCAGCACGGCCAGCAGGAACCCCATCGAGATGGTGAAGATCAGCGACATCACCCCGTAGAACAGCAGGTTCTCGATCGAGATCAGCCAGCGGCTGGTGCCCCACAGCCGCTCGTACTGTTCAAGCCCCGCCCAGCGCAGCCGGGGCAACAGCTTGGAATCGGTGAAGGAATAGATGACCGTCCAGATTGTGCCGCCGACGAAGACGACCAGTGTGGTCAGGATCATCGGGATCGCCGCGATCTTGGCATTCATGTTGCGCAACAGGCGCCTTGGCTTGCCGGACATCTTCCCCCCTTTGGCCCTTGCAGTGCAGAAAGGGGCCGCCCGGCAATCGGGCGGCCCCCTTGTTCACCTTGTGGTCAAAGACCGGTCTTCAGGATTTCCACCCATTTGCCATGGGCTTCTTCCGGGGCCATGTCCGACTTCCAGAACTCGACCATCAGGTCTTCGGCCTGCTTTTGCACGTCGGCCGACCAGTTCATGTCACCAGAGGGCACGATGTTCCCACCGGCCAGGATCTCCAGACCCTTCTTCATGCAGTCGTTGGCGGCCGACAGGTCAATGTCACCCCGGATCGGAAGCGAGCCCTTCTTCAGGTTGAAGGCCACCTGCACTTCAGGGCTGACCAGAAGTGCCGCCAGACGCTTTTGCGCCTCTTCCTTTTCCGGGTCGTCCAGTTTCGGGAAGTAGAAGGCATCGCCGCCGGTCGAGATGTATTCGTTCAGGCCAAGGCCCGGCAGGCAGGTGTAATCGGTGCCGGCCACTTCGCCTGCGATCTGGAATTCGCCTTGCGCCCAGTCACCCATGATCTGGCCAGCGGCCTCATCGGTGATGACAAGGTTGGTCGCCTGGTTCCAGTCCTGCACCGTCGACTTCCGCGCCAGTTCACGCGCATCAGCGGCTGCCGCAAAGACCTTGGCGTATTCCGGACCGGCCGCCACATCCATGTTCTTGTCGACGTTCACGGCTTTCCAGACGTCAAGCCCGGCCACCGCGATCTGCATCGCGCCAAAGGCAAGGTTGGATTGCCACGGCTGGTTGCCAAGCGCCAAGGGGATCTTGCCCGCAGCATCCACCTGCGGGGCCGAGGCGACGAATTCATCCCAGTTGGTCGGAACCGGGATGCCGATATCCTCATAAACCTTGTTGGACAGCCACAGCCATTCGGGCGAGTGGATGTTCACCGGCGCGCAGTAGATGCGACCGTCCACCGTGCAGGCGTCCAGCAGCGATGGCGGATAGACGGTTTCCTTCCAGTTGTTGGCCTCGGCCACATCGGTCAGGTCCAGCATCAGGCCCGCCTCAACCAGTTCCAGCGCTTGCTGGCCATGGTTGAACTGGGTGGCCCCCATCGGGTCACCGCCGGTGATGCGGCTGATCATGATCGGGCGCGCCGTGCCGCCGCCACCTGCGATGGCCCCATCGACCCATTTGTCGCCCGAGGCATCGAAGGCCTTGGCAAGCTCGGCCACCGCCGCAGCCTCGCCGCCGCTGGTCCACCAATGTGTCACTTCAAGCTCGGTCGCCATGGCGGGCATGGCCACCGACGCGCAAAGCACGGCCGTCAGTTTTGTCAGTTTCATCCGTTCCTCCCGGTTTCTAAATCGTTATAGCTATTCCTATAACGTTATAGATTTATCGATCAATCAATCTTTTCTCTTGTCCGCCCCCGCCGCAAAAGATTTGATCGGCGCAGGAAACCGCGCAATTCCGCGCGTCTTGAAGGGTCAACTCACGCCGATGCTGCAGCGCCGAAACCCCACCCATAGGCTTGTCGTACCGGCGAATTCCGCTGCCAGAGCCGACTGGGTTTCTGCGGACGCAAACATGGGGCCTGTCCGCGAATCACTCCCGCGGATTCGCCACAGCCGGACCCAAGCCGACGGAGGGCGCCATGGCATCGCCTCCTGATCCGACCACGCTGGTCCTGCCTGATTCGGAAGCTGAGCGTCCGACCCTGAAGACCATCGCCGCCGCGACCGGCCTTGCCATTGCCACCGTCAGCCGCGCCCTGAAGGACGCCCCCGACATCGGCGAAGACACCAAGCGCCGGGTGCGCGAGACGGCCACCCTGCTTGGCTACCGGCCCAACCGTGCGGGCGTGCGCCTGCGGACCGGCAAGACCAATGTCATCGCCCTGGTCCTGTCGACCGAGACGGATGTGATGAACCACACCTCACGCCTGATCTATTCCATCGCCAACGCGCTGCGCGGCACGGCCTACCACATGATCGTCATGCCCTTCTTCCCCGATCAGGACCCGATGGAGCCGATCCGCTATATCGTGGAAACCGAAAGCGCCGACGGGGTGATCCTGAACCAGACCAAGCCCGACGATCCCCGGATCCGCTATATGCGCAGCCGGAACTTCCCCTTCGCCACCCATGGCCGCACCGATATGGGGCTGGACCACCCCTATTTCGACTTCGACAACGAGGCCTTTGCCCGCCTTGCCGTGCGCACCCTTGCAGAACGTGGCCGCAAGCGATTGTTCCTGATCGCCCCGCCCCGCTCACACCTTTACGCGCGCCATATGACCTGGGGCTTTTCGGATGAGGCGGCCCTGCTTGGCCTGCCGTTCGAGGTGGCCGAGAAGGTCACGTCCGACAGCGGGGGTGAGGCGGTGGACGAAGCCGTCGCCACCCGCTTTGCCGAAACCGACCCGCCAGATGGCATCCTTGTCGGATCAACCACCGCCGCAATGTCGTCGATCGCCGGAGCCGAACGGTCAGGCCGGGTGCTGGGGCAGGACTTCGACGTCGTCGCGAAAGAGGCCATAGCCCTGTTGCGCCGCTTTCGCCGCCAGACCATCATCATCAAGGAAGACGTGGGCCGCGCCGGGGAATTTCTTGCCCGTGCGCTTGTGGCCGAAATCGAAAAGCGCCCGCATGAGGCGCGGCAGGGTCTTGAGACCCCGGCCAAGGTTGATTGGGGCGCAGACTGGGGCGACGGGCCCCGAACGGGAGGAAGTTCATGAACACCATCAAGGGTCCAGCGCTGTTTCTGGCGCAGTTTGCGGGGGATGCGGCGCCGTTCAATGGGTGGAAGTCGATCACGGCCTGGGCTGCGGACTGTGGGTATCGGGGGGTGCAGGTGCCGTCCTGGGACGCCCGGCTGTTCGATCTTGAGACGGCGGCGGCGTCGAAGGATTACTGCGACACGTTCAAGGGTCAGGCGGCCGAGAACGGGATCGAGGTGACGGAGCTTTCCACCCACCTGCAAGGCCAGCTTGTCGCCGTCCACCCAGCCTATGACACCGCCTTTGACGGTTTCGCCGCCCCCGCCGTGCGCGGCAACCCGAAGGCCCGGCAGGATTGGGCGGTGGATCAGGTCAAGAAGGCGCTGACCGCGTCACGGAACCTTGGCCTGACGG